>JAESGS010000030.1_pt1 | contig 409874 bp, 437 predicted proteins | sample 9269761 | NCBI WGS metagenome assembly JAESGS01 (sample SAMN15741799, study PRJNA653493) | algae metagenome | isolation source: Cyanosarcina radialis HA8281-LM2 and co-occurring heterotrophs from damp... | place: USA: Makauwahi cave, Hawaii | collected 2011-01-06 | reverse complement strand
CCACGACCGCGACCGCAACGCGGCGACGAACCTGCGCCGCATCGGGCTCGAAGCCATCGGACTGCAAGATTCGAAATGCGTAGGGCAGGCTATGCCCGAACGGGCCGGAGAGATTCGTCTTCCGGCCGACGCCTGTGGAGAGGCCTCTGGCGGGAGGGCTGCATCAGCAACCCTCAGTCACGCCTCGCGGAAGCAGGACGCGGCTAGAAGTTCAACCGAACTCTCCGCATAGCCCGGTGCTCAAGTTTGGAATTCGATGGTCATCTGGCTCTCCATGCGGTGGTGAAACTATCTGGCGGCCGCCCAAATGCAACAGCCCGGCAAGTCCGGGCTGTAAATGTATCGGATAGAGCGTGCTATACGCCGCCGCCGGTGCTGTAGTCGGAGTTCCCAGAGCCGCCGCCCGTGTTGTAATCGGATCCGGAAGAGGTTCCCCAGGAGTCCGACGAGGAGTTGCTCGAAGTACTTCCGGATGACGTGTTCCATGAGCTACCGGTCGAGGTCGGCCACGGGCTGGACGAGACCGTCTCCCGGTAGGAAGGTTCCGGAGCGACGTGGGCATTGCTGAGCACGCTCCAGATCGCGTCGGCGGTAAGCGTGCCGAGCATCATGTTCGACAGGTGCGTGTCCATGTTGCCGCGGAAGGAATGGTCGTTGTGGTGCCAGTCCTTGCGGCGCATCTTGCCCTCGATGGACTCGAAGCCGCTGACACGGGACTTCAACAATGCGATTTCGCGTGCAAGCGTATTCGACTGCGCCTCGACATCCGTGAGATCGTTCCGGTTCTGGATGATCTTGCGGACGATCTCGTCGTCCTCGGTCGCCGCGGTGCGGCGCGCCAGTTCCTGCAGGTCGCGGATGTTGATGCGCTCGAGGGCTGCGGCCAGATCACGCTTGATCTTCTTCAGGTCCTCATCCTGGGCGATCGACGCATCGGAGAGGGTGCGCTGGGCCGTTGCGATGACTGAATGCTCCTTGGAGATAGCGTCAGCAGCGGCATCGAGCGCCTTCCCGGCAGCGCGCAGCTTCTCCTTGAAGGGGACCAGCGTTGCGAACGCCTTCTCGTGGACGGCATCGAGCTTTGCCGCCTCGGAGGCGAGGCGCTGCTCGACCTGCTCGAGATCGTCGCGGTGCCAGCCGGGAATCTTCAGCAGATGGTCGTAGTCAGCAGAAGCCTTGCCGAAGTTGATGAGGCGGGCGACCCAGTTGTCCAGACGGGCGACCATGCCCGTGGCTGTATAGGATACCGTGGCGAAACCTCGCTTGCGGAGATAGCGGAAAAGATCGTCGGCCTCGTAGGCCACGGCCTTCTCCTCGCATTCTTCCTCGACCCGCGAGAGACGTTCACGTTTCGACTGCGCCGCCGACTTGAGTTCCGCAACCACCACGGAAAGTGCCATCGCCGTTCCGTCCGCTTCGAATGCCGTCTTGAGACCGCCCTCGTGATCGTCGAAGGCTTCCTGGGCGGCACGCAGTTCGTCCTCGCGGGACTTGTGCGTTGCCATCAGTTCGCGGACTCGGCCTTCGCCGGTCACCACGACACTCTGCTGTGTCTGCAGCCGGTCCTTGCGCCGCTCCACCAGCGCCTTGATCTCCTTCGGCAGATCGAAGCCGAGGTCGAGGTGGATGTTCGCCAGCGAAGACCAGAGTTCGGCCTGCGCGGTGAGAAGCTTTCGCGAGGTCTTGCCGAGGTCGAGGCTGCGTTCGGTGCGGCGGGAGATGTCTGCTTCCAGATCGCTGCGGAGACCGCTGATCTTGCGGTAGAGGCTGCTGCCGGAAGTGCTCATCGGATTTCCCATCCCTTGGTGATCATCTGGTTGTTGACGGTCTCGAACGCCCACTTGAGTTCGACGGTTCCGGCAGCCTTGCTGCCGCCGTCGGTGTCATCGAGGATGCCATCTGACTTCTTGTCCGCATTGATGGCGAGAAACTTGCTCTCCGGGACGCGCACGGCAAACATTCGGACGCGGTGGGTCTGGCTCGTTTCGGCATCGAAGATGTCCGCGGATGCAGGCTTGCCAGCGGCATCGATCGCCTCGACGGTGACGTACCATGCCTTCTTGCTTCGATCCTGCTTCTCGAAGCGCCAGAAGGACGAGTAGACGCCCTTGCGGTTCACAATGCGCAGCGTGTAGGGCGTGCGGATGAACTTGAGGGTCGAGGCGACCTCGTCCTTCTGGATATCGAACTGGCGGCCGTCGGCCTCCTCCGCGCGGAGACGCAGCACTTCGAGCTTGGCGTCGACCAGCTTGCGGGCACCGGCATCCATGGTCTCTTTCGCCGCCTCGGAGGCGACGGCGTCTGCCTGATGCTTGAGCAGACCGACGAATGCCTTCTGCTTCATGCCCTTGGTGACGGCTTCGGCGTTCTGGATGGCAAGCACGACGACCTGCTCGTCGCGGATCTCGATGCCCTGCTTGCCGGAACTCTCGATGCGGGCGATCTCAGTGAGATCGGCTTCGTCTCCTGCGGTATGCGCAGCGTCACGCGCGTCCTTGACGGCGACGGCGAGCCTGTTCGGCAGATCCACTGTGTAGAGCTTCTCGATGCGGGCAATCTCGCGCTCACGCGGGACGACGACGCCGAAATGGTAGCCCGTCCATGCGAGCACGCTGACGGATGCCGCCGCAGCGAACGCAATGCCTGCGCGGCGACCATAGATGCCGCGGCGGGTGTATGCCCGGGCGAGGGAAAGCTCGAGGCCGGGCTTCGGAGGCTTGTAGACGTAGACCCCCTTCTCCATCTCGTCGACCGCCTCGTCGAGAAGATCGTCCGACACTTCACGTCCCTGGAGCAGGTTGTATTCCCGCATCTTGGCCTTGAGCGCTTCGCGGTACTGGTCGCGGTTCAGCTCATCTACCTTGACGTTCTCGCGATGGACGAGCGTGTCCATCGCATCCATCGCGTTCATGATGGCATCGAAGGCTGGCTTCTTGGGCTGGTTTTCTGCGGCTTCCATGAGCGCTTTCCCTGTCTGGAGGACTTACGCGGCGACCGCGATGATGGCCTGCCGCGCGGCTTCCGCGTCCTTCGCGATGATGGAGGTGTTCTCCGTCGACTTGGCGCGCGCATCGGCGACACGCTGGACCTGGCTGACGGCGAACCGCTCGGTCTCCGCGATGAGCGTCTTCATCGAGGCGACGGTGCCGTCATCCACCGAGGTGTAGGCGGCGGTCGTCGCGTCCTCGAGAAGCTTGGTGCCGACCGTAGCGATAGCCTCGATGGCGGCAGCGCGGCCGGCCTTCATGTTGTTGATCGACTGCGTCAGCTCGTGCAGTCCGATCAATCCCGTCATCGTCACCTTAAGGGCGGCGAACACGATCTTGTTCGTCGAATAGAACGCGGAAGCTTCGTTCGCTCCCTCCTGTTTGAGGTTTGTGATCTGCTCGCAGCGCTTGAAGGTCATGTCCGTGATGTTGTAGCTCGCGGACAGATTCTCCGCCTGACGCTTCGCCGACTGCCAGCGAGCGTCGGCCGCAGTCAGCATGCGCTGCGCGTCGTCGCGCCCAAGTTCGAGCCTGGCACGTTCCGCGGGATCTGAAGCCGCCGCGGCCACGACGGCGGCGTTCGCCTCCTCTGCCTTCTTCTTGGCAGCATCGACTTGCTCGGCCGCGACCTGCATAAGTTCATAGACCAGAAGTTCGGCCTCCTTGAGGGCGCCGCGATAATCCACGTAGGCCTCGAGGATCTTCTTCTCCCGGGCGATCTGATCAAGCGAATCCTTGATGACTACCTTGAAGATGTTTGCGTTCGCGTCGAAGCGGTAGGCAACGTCGCCGCGGGTGACCTTCATGTAGATGTTTCCAATGCGGTCGCCGATGGAAAGGGATCCGCGCTCCGCCTGGCTGACCATAGCCTTCATGTCGGCGATGATGCTCTTGAAGGTCGCGGCCAGTTCAGCCTGGCGGTCGCCGACCGACATTTCCGAGATTTCCTTCGAAACCATCGCGGAGAAGACATCCTGGTAGGCCAGCGTACGTCCGACGATCAGTGCCTTGGTCTCATCGATCTCGGCGAGCGAAGCCAGCAGGGGAGCGATGATCGAGGAATCGGGCTCGCCGACCGAGATGTTCAGCTCCTTGAGCTTGCCGATGGCTGCGGTGAGGTACTTCGGGGCGGAGGAGACGACGGCGGCTGCGGTGGTCATGGGAATCCTTTTCCTGGGCAACAAACTTCACCATCTGCAATATCAGACCCGCCAGCCTTGTCAACATATATGGCATCGAGTCCTGCGGATTTTGAAGGACTCGCTGTCGATTTCTTTGCGCTCACGCCTCCGACACGATGTTTTGTGCGGCGCAGCGATTGACTTGCGTGCGGACAGCGCCAACATTCACCGAAAGATTCATCAAGGATATGCGAGCAATGGACAGCCAGCCGACGAGGCTCCCGCGTGGAAGCCACCCTGACGTGGTCGTGAAGGGAAGACCTCTTCACGAATGGACCGTGGAGGAGGTCGGCGAAACGACCGAGGAGATGTTCGCGTGGAAGCAGGCTGTCGTGAAGGCGACAGGTGCCTTATTCGACGAAGCGGTCGGGCCAGCAACCGCCGCCCGGTTCCAGACCAGGTTCAAGCGGCTCGCCCAAGAAGAGGAGAAAAGCGGCCGCATCGGCGAGTTCATGGAGGGAGCGATAGCGCTGGGACACGACGAGGCCCGTGTAACCGATTTCTTCTACATCCATGCGGCCGAAGGCCCCACCCGCAAGTTCGCGGCCATAAGAGTCGGCGGAGGGAAGAAAGTGATCGGTACCGAGAATGGACAGTGGCGCGAGTTCGATTTTGCGGAACTGATGTCAGCAGCCGGGATCTGAAGCTTGCTCAAGGACATCCATCCCGATCTCGGTCCGCGAACGAGAGTGGCGACGGTCGAAAAGGCGCTTGCTGCTGTCAGGAAGGTCTGGCCTCAAGCCTACCTCGAGGGTTCAACCGGATTCCAGAGATCCTTCTGGGTTGACCTGGCCGGCGAGGCAGAACTGGTCGGTCACTGCTGGGAGATCCGTGGGATCAGCGGTGATTTCTGGCTGCGCGTCAGACAGCCGCGATGACAGCACAAGAATTCCCGAGCCGCCATTAAGCTTAATTGGCTGTTTTGATTGATTCCCCGGCGAAGGATGGCACTGTGGCGTTAAGTTCTTCAGGGGGAATCCATGGACATCTGCTTCTCGGGCAAGTTCGCCCGGCACGACAAGAACACAGCCGGAACCAAGGCGGTGAACGCGGGCTTGCGCGTCGTGGAAGAAGTGCGCACGACGACGCACTATCTGGTCGCGGCGGACCTAAGCTCATCGAAGGCGCGGAAGGCCGGAAGGTTTGGAACGGTGGTGCTGACCGAGTCCGAATTCGAGGACTATCTCGAATTCGGGTTTCCCGTCATCGAAGCCCCCGGGAAGCCACCTCGAAGCACCGAGCTCCCGATCGCATGGACGAAGCTCGAAAGCCCGTTCAACGAAACCATCGAGTACGCCGATGCCTATGGCGTGATCACGCAGATCGCCGGACGGGTCTTCGAGCAGGGTTCGCTCAAGCGCGATTCAGGCAGAACGCGCTACTGGCGGGTGCAGCTTTCCGATCGCGAACGGGTGCTGGCGCTTCGCGAGGACCGCATTCTATCGCCGGATTTCAGCACCAGGATAGGCTAGAAGTTCCTCGCGCGAATGGAGCTGAGGCATCCGCCCTACGTGCTCAAGCCCTCGAGCGCCGCCACGAGCCGGAAAAGATCGGCAGCATAGAAGCCGGCGGCATTGATGCAGTTGGTTTCTATGATCCTCAGCCCGGCTTCCGTCCGGCACACATCGAGGACATAGGCAGGTGAATAATCCGGGTTAAGGGTGGCCATCTTCCGAGCGAATGCAAGTGCATCGTCATCGATCTCGGCTCGGTAGACGACGCGGGTGCCTTCCTTGTAGAGCGACCACGTCACGACCTCGCCGCCGACAACCCAGCAGCGCCATTCCTTATGGATCCTGACGGGTTCGGCCAGCAGAAGCTCGGTGTTGTGTGAGAGAGACCCGCCGGGAATCTCATCCTCGGAAAGGTTCAGGACAGCGCGGGCGGTGTCGATGAGTTCCGAAGTCGACATGACGGTCCCGGCGATCTCCTTGCTGTCGCTGACCGGACGGACAAAGTGCAGTGTCTCCGCGGGTTTCAGGGCGGCCGCTTCGCGCACCGTAAGGAGACGGACGGTGCCGTTGAGCAGGAAGGGCTTCCAGACATCCTCGTGCAAGAACGGCGCGATCGTGAAGACACCCGGAGACCAGTTCTTCTTCAGCGCCATGCGCCAGAGGGAATACGAGCCGAAGAGGATCACCGCGTTCGGATCCGCCACTTCCGGTTCCGGATCCAGCTCCCCGACGGAAGGGACCACCTTGTGCCACGTGTAGGCGATGCCAAGGCGGTCAAGAGCCGCCGACAGCTTCTCGGTGTCTTCGAATTTCTGGAGTATCCACCGCATGCGGCGTGACTGCTCAACCAAGCAACGTTCCTCCCATCTGGCCCGGGTTGAAGCGAAGTGCCTCGCAGACGGCGCGCTGGATGGCCACGATCTTTTTTTCGGGTCCATCTGTCGCCGAATGGTAGGAGAATTTCGGATCCGTCAGCGCCGGAAGAGCGCAGTCAATCGGGTGTATTGTGTCTGGAGTCTGATGGGCGGGGCCTTCAGCGTGCGCCGAACCTGCGAGGAGGGCGATCAACGCCGCGTTCATAATTGCCTTCATGTCCGAATTCTCCTGTTAATCGTCCTCGCCCCACCATTCGGCGAGCAGTTCATCGACCGCGGAAGTGATGTCCCTCCTCGGTCCGTTGTCGCTCCATTCATACAGCGGGATCTCGCGCACGATACTTCCCCGGTCCAGCCGCTGGCGGAGCGTCAGAGTCCGTTCCCTGAGGCGCAGACTGAAGCCGACCCCTCCGCCGGGCGTCGTGAACTGCATGGTCACGTCGTCGCGCCGGTCGCTCTGCGTGCCGCCACGCTCGAAGGACGAGAACATGCCCGTTCCACATTCGGAGAGCTGCGCAATGAAGTAGAGATGCAACCGCATCCTGGTGTTCCCCAAAACCCTGAACGCGACGAGCCTGACCGTCTCCTTGAACTGATCGGGTCACGTCGATGAAGCGGTCGATCTCGGAGAGGCATCTTGTCCCGTCCTCGACAAGCCCGAGTTCCTTGTCGTCCATGACATTGAGGTCCGGCTTCATCATCAGTCACCCATCCTGCCCTTGTACGGGTGGGCGAGCGCCTTTCGCTCGCATCTTTCCACGATCCGCAGCACCGCACGGCGATCCTGTCGGTTCATTTCTGCGGGTAGCTTGTGGACGGCACCTCCTCGGTTCAACGGAACCGGGTAGTAGACGTCTTCATCGAGGTCAGAGAATGAAAACTTGGTGCTCATCGGGATTCAGTTCCTTCCGTATCGGACGGCGGCATGGTGCGCCGTCGCGAATTTCCGGGAAAGCATGTCCCAGTCCTGGCCGTGCTCCTTGACGAGATCGGCGATCGTCACGCGGTAGTTCCACGAGGCCACCCACTCGCGCGGATGACCTGTCACCGCGACGATGAAGTCCAGTGCCTGCTCCTCCGGGAGGATGTAGTGGCCTGTGCGAAGGCCGTAGGAAGCAAGGGCAGGAAAAGCCTCCCGGTCGAGGGCGAGCCATTCCTGTTCGCGCTCATCGAGGGGGTCCTCCTCGCCGATGAGGTTCATGAAACGGGAGAACGCCGCATCGAAGTCGGAGACGGCAAACCGGGGGTAGTCAGCAAGGCCGTCCTTCGGGATGATCACCGGAAGATCGATGACGTAATCGGACGGAGCGTAGTCAAACTCCTGACCCATCTCACTCATCAGCCGCCCTCCCCGATCATCTTCTGCCAGAGCTCGCTGTTGCTGACTTCATCGCTCAGCTCGCCCTCATCGAGCGGTGCCACATCGAAGGTGATGCCGTCGTAGGCGGGCGCCGGGCACTGTGCCCTGATGCCCGAGAATGTGATTGACATCCCGTACTTGCGACCGATGTCAGCCGCCGCGGCCTGGATGTCTGCGGCGATCTCCTCGAGAACCTGTTCCGGAATGCAACCCATCTTCATACCTCGCAATTATGGATTCGGATCCGAATCCATATTCTCTCTCATTCTTAGTCCCGGCATCCGCCCATGCAAGCGCGGAATGTCAGCGTCACGCTGCCTCGAACAGGGTCATCACCCGTGCCTCGAGATCGCTCTGCGCGGCGGCGAAAACTTCGTCCATGTCGCCTTCGGATACGGATTGCGTAAGCACCATCCCGTTCCAGACACAGAGCAGCGTGCAGGTGTGTACGTTACCGGTTTTCCCGATATGGTATTCGCCGACGGCCGTGGAGGCGAAATGGTCGTCGCCATTGGACTCCCATGAGAGCTTAATCACCTGGGAACCAGCGCCGACGCTCATCGAAACTGCTCTGCGAGCGGGAGGGAGAGCACGGTCTTGCCGCTTTCAGCATCGATCCACTCGTCGTGATCGTCAAACGAGAGCAGCCGGAGATCGGGTGACCCAGCGATATCGTTCCCGGCAAGCGAAGCCAGCCGCGCATCGACTTGCCTGCGAACGGAGGCAAAAGTGTCCATGGCCACCCGAGAGACCTCCATCATCGCAACGGCCTCCGCGGCGGTGTCGCAGGACGCCCTGATAGCCTGCTTGTCGATGCGGACATCACTGCCCGTGTCGCTCTCGTCCGAATACTTCCAGCGGCGCTCTTGCTCGTCCCACGAGCGGACGAGCAAGTTGCCGATGACGACACGACCGTCGTCGGCGGTGAAGCGGAACGGCCCCTTCACCCCTCCCCATTCAGAGAAGTCCTGAACAAGGCAGACGCGCCCGGCGATCTCGTCGTACGAAGGACGCTTCGTGCGCCCCCGGTTATGGCAGGTGATCATCGGGATGCCCTTACAGTTCTTCCGGTACGTTCCGTTTCAGCTCATCAAGCCACACCGCTGCGTTGCCGTCGGACGGCGCTCGCCAGTCCCCACGCGGCGAGAGCGAACCGCCGGAGGTGACCTTCGGACCGTTCGGCACCGCCGAACGCTTGAACTGACTTGTCGTGAAGAACCGGAACAAGAATGATTCAAGCCACTTGCGGATCGTCGGCAGGTCGTAGGCGCCGCGTTTCGCATCCGGATAGTTCGGGGGCCATGCTCCCTTGTCCGCGTCGCTCCACGCGTGCATCGCGAGGTAGGCAATCTTGGACGGCGACATGCCGAAGCGCGTCGTGTAGTAGACGAAGAAGTCATGCAGGTCGTAGGGGCCGATCTTGTCCTGAGTGCTCTGCATCCTGCCATCCGCATCCGCTGGCACCAATTCAGGCGAGATCTCCGTGTCGAGGATTGCCTGAAGGACAACGTTGGCATCGTCGCTGAACGACTTCGCGCTAATGACCCATCGGATCAGGTGCTGGATCAGGGTCTTCGAGACCGACGCGTTGACGTTGTAGTGGCTCATGTGGTCGCCTACGCCGTACGTGCACCAGCCGAGCGCCAGCTCGGACAGGTCCCCGGTGCCGAGAACCATGCCGCCGTGCATGTTGGCCGCGCGGAACAGGAAGTCGGTGCGCACGCCAGCCTGCACATTCTCGAAGGTCACGTCATAGACGTTTTCTCCGCGCGCGAAGGGGTGGCGGAGCATTCTGAACGCCTCCATCGCCATGGGCTTGATGTCGACTTCCTCGGCGGTGATCCCGAGGCTGCGCATCAGTCCCCACGCGTTGCCCTTCGTCTCGCCGCCGGTTCCGAAGCCCGGGAGAGTGTAGCCGAGGATGTTCTTGCGTGGCAGACCGAGGCGGTCGAACGCGATCGCGGCAACGATGGCCGCGTGGGTCGAGTCGAGGCCGCCCGAGATCCCGAGGACAAGCTTCTCGATCCCCGACTTTCGGAGCCGCGTGACGAGACCCTGAACCTGGATGTTGACGGTCTCGTAGCAGTCCTGATCAAGTCGAGCCGGATCCGCGGGAACGAAGGGATAACGAGCGACGGTGCGCAGGAGATCAGTCCCTTCGTAGCGGGGGAAATGCTGGAACCTCACCCGCCGGAACTTCCGGTCACCGAGATTGAGCGTGGCGGCGTCGTTGAATGTGCCAGAACGCATGCGCTCGAGGCGCAGCCGCTCGACGTCGACATCTGCCAGGCACATCTGCGAGCCGGATGGGAACCGCTCAGTCTCCGCAAGGAGATTGCCAAGCTCGTAGATCATGGCCTGACCGTCCCATGCGAGGTCGGTCGTGGATTCACCCGGGCCTGCGGCGGCATAAAGATACGCGGCGGCTGCACGCGACGACTGCGCGGCGCAGAGTAGCTTGCGGTGATCCGCCTTGCCGACGGTGATGTTGCTCGCCGACAGATTGGCAAGGATAAGTGCACCCGCAAGGGCGCCGAAGTCGCTGGGCGGTGCCGGAGCCCAGAGATCCTCGCAGATCTCGATATGGAACACGAAGTCCTTGTTCTCGTCGTCCTGAAAGAGAAGGTCGGTGCCGAAGGGGATGTCGATCCCTCCGATTGTGATTGTGTCGTTGGCGACCGTTCGACCGGAGGCGAACCAGCGCTTCTCGTAGAACTCGCGGTAGTTCGGCAGATGCGTCTTCGGCACCACCCCGATGACCGCGCCCGAGCTGATGGCGACCGCGCAGTTGAAGATGCGGCCATTGTGGCGAAGCGGCGCGCCGATCAGGATGACCGGATCGAAGTTCGCGGTGTTCCAGCAGATGTCGCGGATCGCAATCTCGACCGCGTCGAGCAGGACATCCTGCAGGAACAGGTCGTCGATCGAGTAGCCCGTGAGGGAGAGTTCGGTGAAGACGAGCAGCGACGCTCCCTTCTCGTGACCCTCCTTCGTCATCCGGACGATTTCCGCCGCGTTGGCCTTCGGATCGGCGAGCACGACCTCGGGTACGCAGGTGCCGACCCGCACGAAGCCGTGATTGCGAGAGTTGACGAAACGGGATGCCTTGGCGTTCATCTTGAATCCTTCCAGATCTTTCGTTGTCAACATATCACCACTCGCACGAAAGAAAACCCCTCTCGGCAACAAAATGTGACACGCCTGAGTGGAATCGAATCCTTCTCCACCAGTCACTGTCGCCCCACGAGCCTGTTGACATAGCCGCAAGATAACGCACCTAATTTCAGCGAACAGATCACAGGAGAAGCATTCATGCCGGTAGTCAAAGCCACCACCCCAAAGGAAGAACCCACGTCGACGGCTAAGGGATTCAATTTCACCGTTGCCGAGCTACTTGCGGGCATGGTGCTCGTGTCCATCGTTGCAGGCGGCACGATCGCGATGGTGCAAAAGTCCATGGAGCCATCGCGTGTGCGAGGCATCATCGAGGCCAAGGTTCTAACTCGCTCAGACCTCAAACCATGCACGGCCGTCATCAACACTGAGCGCCTTGAAGGCGTGTGCGGGGAGTTCGGCAAATACACCGTGCTCAGCGGCGGCACAAGCATCTCGGTGTTCACGGGGACAGGCGATCAACTGAAGCTCCACGGTCAGGACTATTGGTTCAGTGAGGAGCTGACCGCATACGCGCTCGGTCTTTAAGCTGTAACCCGACCGTCGGCAGCGAGTATCCCCGAGCGGAAGCAGCGTTTCGGCGGTCGGGTTTTTTATTCTTTTAAACTTTACGTTGATCCTTACGCCGCGAATCCTTCAGGAGTTTGACCCTGTTGAGCTTTTTTGCGACCATTAACCATGGGGAAGCCGCGCCGTTGACGGGCGGCGCTATTTTGGACGGTTCACATGTCACTTGTCTCGAAGATCCGAAACCTAGTCCTGGTTGCAGCCTCGACGGCGATGCTCTGCTCGCCGGTGGCGCACGCCGCACCCCTTGATTTCAACGGCGCTCCTGACGGAAATTACTTTTTCCGCTTCAAAGGCGGGGAGGACCTTCTCAAGGCCGGAAACCCCGTCGTCGCCAAGGACATCGTCGCCTACTACATTGGTGGCGTAGGATTCGAATTCTCCGAGAAGCTTCCGATCAAGCCGCAGTGGCTCGGGCTGACATGGAAAGTGGTCAAGGGAACCCTTCCAGATGGGATCAGGTTCAACAACGCCACCCGCATTTTCTCGGGAACCCCCACCGAGGAAGGACTCGACCGCGTTGTCGAAATGATCGGATACCGTGCGGATGGAGCCGAGGAGGCGACGGCCCAGATCAACTTCGACATCGTGGACATGCTTGGCGATGGCCGCCAGGTCACCCTCTACGCACACACGGGCAAGTACAAGTACGACGAACTTCCGATCCCGGCCAATGTCACGGTCAACTCGTGGACTGCCGACGCAGTCATGACGCTGCCGCCGGGCATCAGCGTAGACGGCCCGTACTTCCAGGGCATCCCCACACAGGCCGGAAGATACCCCGTCCTGATCCGGGGAATGGATTATCTCGGCGAAGTCATCCTGACCTATCTCGTGAACTATGTGGTCGAAGACGGGCCGACTTTCGACGTGATCCCGGACGACATCCGGACGCTTGCACCCGCCGGAATACCGGGGTGGCATTGGAGCGGCTTCTTCGATTTCGGCGCTCCCAATCCCTATGCGGTCAACTACGCGATCGATCCGTCCAAGCCGGTTCGCTATTTCCTGCGCATCGACGACGAAGACGGGTCGCTTCCCGGAAAGCTCAGGTCGAACAGCGATCCGTTGAACCTCAATATCCAAGGGTTCGCCAACGAACCCTATGACACCGTCAGGGCGCATTTCTTCGCCATCGACAGCGACGGCACTGCTGGGCCATCGAACACCTTCACTTTCGGCACAGGGGACCCGACACCCGCCTGCCGTCAGTACCCGCAGGCCCCGGAATATGTGACGTTCTACACGGGACGTGACGTCAACGCCCAGCTCGCCATCCCGTTCGGAAGTCAGGGAACGGTCAAGTTCACCATGACGGACGGAAAGCTGCCTGACGGTCTCACCCTCGAGGACGGAGGCAGGATCGTCGGCGTGACGAAGGCCGCCCAGCCGAAGACGGACATCAGTGTCCTGATCGAGGTCATCAACGACGAGAGCACGCTTTCGGCCCAGTGCAACTACACCATCGAGGTGAAGAACGAGATCCTGAAGCTCATCGATTCGACCCCCGATCAAAACAGACACGGGCGTGTCGGCGATCCATACTCCGGGCAGATCACCGCGAGGGGAAGCATCCCTGACTTCACGATCGACTGGACTGCTGGCGTGGCGCACCCGACGCTTGAAGCCGCAGTTCCTGCAGAGAACCAGGTCACTGTCCCAGTCCGTGGAACCTTCGAGAAGGCTGGCAGTGCATTCTACAGCTTCACGATCGTGAACGGAGACACGAACACCGCGGCAGGCGACCTCGAACTGCGCGGATACGGCCAGCTTTCCTTCGGCAATCCGCGAACATTCGTGCCAAACTTCACCGTCAAGCGCCTCGATTACGGCACATGGGGCGCGATCCCCTACGACGCAGCAACCGTTGTGCCTGACATGAGCGGTGCGACCGCCATGCCGGACCTGGATCTTGGAGGGTCGTCCGACCTGCCTTCCGGTGTCGACTTTGACGGCCGCAAGTTCGGCGGAATGACGAGGGACGACTCCGGCCAATACGGTCCGTTCACTGTGACAATGAGTGACTTCACTGGTGACTCTGTCGTATCCGACCCGTTCTATGTGAACGTAGTCGCCCGCGAGGGCAACGTCATAACGTCCGCTCCGGACCAGAGCTTCATGGTCGAGCAGACTGCGACGCAGTATGGTGCACAACCAAGCGTAAAATACCCGGCAGGCGCAAGAGGATACACGCGGACATGGAAGCTGATCGGCCCGGACCTTCCGTCGTGGGCGCACTTCGACCCGGCGACGGGTGTCATATCGGCTGATCCCCGCGTACCGTTCGGCGACCTGGCACAGCCAGCGAACCGGACCGACTATGGTCCCTACACATTGACGGTTTCGGACGACGATCCGGTCGAGCCTTCGACATCGGCGCCGTCCTCGCCGTTCTACGTGCGCCTGACGGACATGAAGGCTCCTGCCGCTGGTTCGGCGGCGACGGTAAGGGGAACGGTGTCCGGCGACGCCGACGCTGGCTTCTCCACGTTTGTGAAGTCTCTCGTCGGTGGCCAGGCACGTCAAAAGACCGTGACGACCATCAGCGTCGGTGACTTCAACAGCAGGATCTCTCCATCAACCATCGTCGGAACCATAGATCAGGTGATCTTCACCCATTCGGAGCCATCGGCTCCGGCCGGGGTTCCGCTGCAGATCAGCGCCGACGGCCACTCCGCATGGTTCGAGGGATCGCCGACAGAGCCGTATGAGGGAACGGTGCAGGTGTTCTTCAAGGACATCCGCGGGCGTGTCGGCGCCGTCCCGGTCCAGATGGTGATCAAGCCATACCCGACGGTCGCGATGACCGCAGGAGGTTATGACCTCCCGCGTCTTGCTCCGGCCGCAGACTACGGTATCCAGCCGAATGGCTGCATCGGCTGCTGGTACAATCCGACATGGGAAGTGGATCCTTCCGGAAGCGCGCTGCCGCCGGGCCTCACCATCAACCCCTCCTCCGGCGCGATCGTCGGCTTCACCGAGGAACTCGATGAGGAGACCGCCGGAACGCGTTCTCCGTTCTCCGGCATTGTCCTGAAGGCGACTTCCAAGGGGGCGAACGGCGAGGATCTCCTTTCGTGGACCGAACCATTCGAGATCAGGGTAAAGCCGCGCGTCCCGATGACGCTCGACTATCCCGACGGCACCGACGTCTGGTACCTGAACGACAAGACGAACTTCAAGAACTACACGTTCAACTACCGAGACCTTTCAGCCCCGCATGTGGGCGGATCTCATCGTCCGGTCGTTAAATTCCTGGGTGACACCTCCGGTCTCCTTCCGTCGCAGGGGCTCAACACAGCCAACGGCGTCTTCACGTGGGATCTCAACAGCCTCACGCTCGGACGCTTCTCGACCGAGGTGACGGCGACGGACACCGAGGGCCAGACCGCCACGGACACGCTTGACATCAAGGCCACGCTCGAGGGCGAGGTGCACTTTGTCTCGGGTGGTGGTGCGCTGAAGCTGCGCCAGTCCGAGAGCTTCATGACAGGAGACCCGAAGGTAAGTGGGAAGTACGCAGCGCCGATCGTCGTCGATCGCGTTGTCGGGGAGATGAGCTACGACATCGGCGGCAATCCGCCGTCGGTAAACTTCCTCAAGAACGGTCTGTTCCTCGAAGGCAGCCGGTTCGACCAGTCCGGAATAAGCGTCCTCCTCGTCAGCGGCAAGGATTCCGACGACCGTGGATTGGATATCAGGCAGGCGATCCGGTACTCATTCGACATCGTTCCCCCGCTTGCCTTCCAGCAGGCTGGTTCCGCGACGTTCGCTGGCCGGCAGTACTCAGCCGAAGAACCTATCGCCGCATCCTTCCCCGTCGTCGAAAACGTGATGGATTCGCTTGAGTTCGAGATCGTGTCGGCGGATGGCAAGGATCTCCCCGGAACGATCGTCTACAAGGTCTATGACGCAGACGGAAACTTCGGTCACTGGCAGTGGAGCAACGCAGACGGCAGCGGAAACATCGTTCCGGCACAGGATCCGTTCTGGAAGAACAAACTGCCGCTCGATGCCCTCGTCTTCGACCAGGCGGACATGTCTCTGAAGGGAATTCCGTCGAAGGACGGCACGTTCAAGATCAGACTGGTTGCCAAGGATACCTACCGGAACTCCTATCTCCACCAGGACGACGTGAATTATCCGGCCGAACAGCGTCAGGAGAACAACACGGCGGCGACGGAAGTCACGCTTGATGTCGCGCCTGCCCACCCGCTGCTGATCGTCAACAAGACGAGAGAGGGCGAAAGCTCGTCCGAAACGCTTGCTCAGTACACTCAGGCGGCATCCATGCGCGGCGTTGTCACCAACGCGGCTTACGGCCTCCCGCTAACTTGGACGAAACTTACGGGCACAGTGCCGGAAGGGGTGCAGGTCTCCACTACGTCCATAGACCTCGCATTCGGCCTCTATGCCAAGGAAAAGGGACTTTTCCAGAACATCACCTACAAGGGCGTAGACCGCGCAGGACGCGAGATCGTCAACCAGCCGATCTCCTTCACAGTGGGTGAGCGCCAGCCGTTCGAGCTCGTCGCCACCGCGAACCCGAAGAATATGGCCGTGTTCCTGACGGATGCCGACCTCACCGTCAGCCCGAAGAACCAGGCGTACGGCCGCAACATCGGAAAGAAGAACTGGACGGTGACCGGGCAGGCCAACCTGCCGCCGGGTGTCTCCATGAGCGTCGACGACCGCGTCGTGCGCTTCTCCGGAAAGTCTTCCAAGGTCGGAAGCTACGGCCCGATCATCGTCTCGGCCGTGGACGCGATCAATGCTCACGCCTCGATATCGCTGACGCTCGAAGTCCGCATCCCCGATGGTCCGATCATCCTGAACGTCTCCGACATCAAGACAAAGCAGACCTATCCGTTCCAGATGCAGGCGACGGCATCGAACACCTACGGAACTGTCAGGTTCTACTCGTATGCCCTCACGGGATCCTATGCGAAGAACATGAGCCTCAATGAAGCGACAGGCTTCGTCCAGGGCAAGTTCAATGACCCGCAGCGGTTCAGCTTCGACACCTACGTCACGGACGAAACCAACCGCGTCACATCTCGTCCCATCAGCGTGGAGGTGATCCCGTTCCTCAGGATCACGGTGCCGCAGACCGTCAAGGCGACGGAGACCATCGCCATGACGCAAAGCGTCGCGACCGACTACGTCCTCGGCAGCGTTGTGTACGAGAAGGGCAAGGGAACTTGGCCTGCCGGGCTGACGGTCAACCCAGCGACCGGCGCGATCGGCGGAACACCCACATCAGAACCGGGCACGTTCTCCGGCCTGACCATCAAGGCGACCGACACCTTCAAGGATTTCAACGGGACATCCTACACGGACGTCCAGGAATCGAACGCATTCGAGATCGCGCTCGACGGCATCCCCGAAATCTCAGACGTTGACAGCACGGCGGTGAACCGCCTGATGCTCTACACCAAGGACACGGCGGCCGGGAGCTGGAAGCCGAAGGTCATCGACAAGATCACCAAGAAGACGTGGTCGCTGCCGAACACGACTTACTCGATCAACAAGGACATCGAGTTCGACACCGGGCTGAAGTTCGACACCGCGACCGGGGAGATCAGCGGCACACCGACGAAGCTTGTCGTCTACACCGACCTGACCATCACTGTGTCGTCGCCCCACGGAAACACGGACACGACAAGGCCCTTCTGGTTCGCCGTGCAGCCGCAGGGAACCATCTGGGCGAGGCCGGGTCAGACCGACGAGTACCGCAACCGCGTCGGAACGCTGCTGGCGACGGACGCACCGATCTTCGACAACACCGTTGGCAATGTGCTCTACACCGCGACGGGCATCCCGGCGGGCATGACGATCGATGCGGCAACGGGCGTCGTCAGCGGCACACCCACGACCGCAGCAACCTGGACTGTCATCGTGACGGCCCGGGATGCAGCAAGCCGCACGGCAACCTTCACCTACAAGATCGTCAGCCAGGGCGTTCTCACCCTGACGCTCGCAAAACCGACGGTTGGCGTGAACATTGGCCAGACATACACGGCACTCAACGCACCGACGGCCACCAACATCGGCGGCGCTGCAGCATACACGGCTGTGGGACTGCCCCAGGGACTGTCAGTCAATCCATCGACGGGAGCAATCGACGGCAGCCCTTCGAACACCATTGCAAACAACACCCAGTTCCCAGTGACAATCAGGCTCACCGACAACTTCGACGGCGGATGGAAGGAGATCAGCTACACCCTTACGGTCGCGCTGCCGATCCTGCCTGCTGCCGGACAAAAGTCGGTCTACAACCTCAGGCACAACGAGCCGTTCACATCCGACGCTCCGGTCTTCACCAATGCCGTGGGCGCAGTCACCTACTCGATGGGCGGATGGGCCGCGGGCCAGGGAGGTCTCACCCTGGACGCTTCCACGGGCGTTCTCTCCGGAACTCCGGTGTTCGTAGGCTTCGGAACCTATCCAAACTACTTCCCGCCGTCCTACTTCTCAAACGTCTCGACAAATGTCGTCGTTACAGTGACCGATTCCACGGGTCGCACGGGCACCTTGCAGTATATCGTGACCACCCGCAGGGAATTGACGCTGACGCTTGCGAACCCCACTGTCGCCATCGACTTTGACAAGTCCTACACCGGGATGAACAAGCCGACGGCCACCAACGGCGGCGGAACCCTCACCTATACCGCGACCGGACTTCCCGACGGCCTGACGGTGAACCCGTTGACGGGTGCGATCGAAGGCTCCGTGGCATCCGGGCTCTACCAGGCCGGTGACAGGTTCGGCGTTGTCGTGACCGTAAAGGACTCCTTCGACAACAAAACCGCGGACGTCTCCTACACGCTGACTGTCGCAGACCCGCTCACGGTCGTCGCTGGTCAGACGACCGCCTACGCAGTACGCGCGGGCGACACCCTGACTGTCGACCTGCCGAAATTCGAGAATGCCCTTGGAGCGGTAACCTTTACCCAGAGCGGGAAGCCCACGTGGCTCTCCTTCTCGGCGACTGACGGCGCCGCCTCAGGAGTGGCACCGGGCACGTCGAACAACACGGTCACCGTGACGATCACCGACTCGATCAATCGCACGGCCACCTTCGTCTACACGATCGCCAGCCGCAATGCACTCGGCCTGACGCTTGCGCCGACGGTAGACGGCCTCGACTTCGGCAAGTCGTATTCGAGCGTTAACAAGCCAACGGCCAGCAACGTCGCTGGAACCGCCTCATACGAGGATGTCGGCGGCATCGTCGCATCGACGGGTCTGACTTTCAGCACCGCCGATGCCGGCCTGTCGGGAACGGTCTCGAACAACCTTTCGCACGGCGACAAGTTCCAGGCAGTCGTCCGGCTTCGCGACAGCTATGACGACCTGCGCGCGCAGCTCGCATCAAAGGGCAACGTGGCCACTCCGTCCGGAGACGCAACGCCGTTCTACCGCGAGGTCACGTACCCGCTGACAGCCACGGAAGCGATCGTCCCGACCGCGGGACAAACCTCCGCGTATTCCGTCCGCGTCGGCGACACACTCACCGTCGATCCGCCGAAGTTCGACAAGCTCGTCGGAACAGCGGTCTACACGCAGACCGGAAAGCCCGCATGGATGTCGTTCTCGGCGGTCGACGGCGGAGCAACGGGTGTCGCGAATGCCGCTGCGAACAGCACTGTGACAGTGACGGTGAAGGACGCAACCCTGCGCACCGCAACCTTCACCTACACAGTGACGTCCAGAGGAGCGCTTGGACTTGCCTTGACACCTTCAGTCAACGGCGTCGACTTCGGAAAGACGTACGGCGCGACCAATGTCCCCGCGGCATCGAACGTGGCGGGCACTTCGTCGTTCGAAGATGTCGGAAACGTCATCGGATCGACCGGTCTGACCTTCAATACGTCAACAGGCGGTTTTTCCGGACAGATCTCGTCGTCGCTCACTCATGGCCAGACGGTCCATGCGACCGTACGGCTCCGTGACACCTTCGATCTCCTGCGCCTGCAACTCATCGACAAGGGCAACGTCGCTGCGCCAGTCGGCGATACAACTCCGGGCTACCGCGAGGTCAAGTACGACCTCACGCCAGCGACGGCACTCGTGGTAACTCCAGGCCAGAAGACGGCCTACATCGCCCGTGTCGGTGAGGCCATTGCAACGGATCCGATCTCCGTCGACAACATGATCGGCACTCCGGCATTCGCGGCCACGGGCGTTCCCTCCGGCCTCTACTTCGACCCGGCGACGGGCAGGCTCTCGGGCACTGTCGCCGCGGCCGGAAACTACACGATCGTCGTTACCGCCAGGGATTCGACGCTCCGCACGACCACCTTCACCTACACGCTGACGACCAAGGGCGTTCTTTCGCTCGCTCTCGCCAGCCCAGTCACCGACATCTGGCAGAGCACAGGCAACCCGTACGTCAAGATCAACACGCCGACCGCAACCAATGTCGGCGGCGCCGCCTCGTATGCCGTCACAGGCCTGCCGACGGAGTTCACCTTCGACGCGCAGACAGGTTCGATCTCGGGCACCGTCCCCCGCGGAAGCCACCCGAATGGATCCAGCTATCCGGTGACCGTGACTGTAACGGACAGCTTCGACAATCAGACGAAGCAGGTCAGCTACACGCTCGTCCTTCGTGATGCGCCCGATCCGACCATATCGGTAGCGCCCGTCTCTACGGGTTACGCGACCACCTCGGCTGCCGTGATCGCCACCACCATCACGAATGCCAAGAAGGATGATGTGGTCGCTCTTGCCCCTGGTTCGGCACAGCTTCCGCCCGGCTTCTCGATCGTCCAGAGCGGATCCGTCTGGCAGATCGCGAAGGCGGCGACATCCGACAGTGACATAGGTGTCTACAAGGGGATCAAGCTGCGCATAACCGATGTGGACGGACGTTATGGGGAGACCGGAGCGTTCGACCTGATCTTGCGTTCCGCGACGTTCCTCAGCTACGCGCCGCAGACCGTGGAGGCGCGGGCGGACGTTCCTGTTGACATCGCTGAGCGGGCGCCTTCGGCGGGCATTCCGATCAAGGATCTGACCTTCTCGTTCAGCACGGATACGACGGGCGGAACGCTAACGATCAATCCTGCGACGGGGGCACTGTCTGGAACCTTCAACAAGAACGGCACGAACGTCGTGAAGGTTGTTGAAAGCTACGACGGCAAACCCATCCGGGAGTTCAACTATAGTCTGACGCTCAAGGTCGTCCAGCTTTCCGTCAAGATATCGGACTTCGCAGTAATGTCCGATGTCGCCGCGACGAGGCAGGTCATCGTTGAGAACGCCCATCCGACGGCAGCTTATGAACTCACTGGAAACGTTCCGGCAGGTCTGACCGTCAACTCAACAGGACTGATCACCGGAACTGCGACGGTACCGGGCATCTACAGCGCGAACGTCGTGTACGAGGACGACTATGCCCTCGTGACGGTTCCAGTGAAGATCACAGTCCTTGGGACTTCCGCTACCGGACACAAGTTCTGGAAGGTAACCGTTAGCGGAGCCGCCACATCGGGCTGGGGGTTCAGCCCGGCGACCCTCTATGAGATCGCCCTGCGTGATGCCGGAAACAACGATGTCACGCAGATTGGCTCGGTCAGTGGCTACCCGGCAGTGTTCGACGGTAACTTTGCTTCCGGCATCACGGTCAGCAACGGCACGATCGTCGACATCATCCTGACCTATGACAAGAAAGTGGCCATGTCCAACGCAGTCGCGACCGGGAGATCGACAAGCTCTGGATCGACCTACCTCTATGTCTCCGTGACCTACTACTGGTCGGACGATGGCGTGACATGGGTCAAGGCTGGAGGCACGACAACCGTGCCGTACAACTTCGGTTCGTCAGCCACGGTGACGACCACGATCACGAACTGAAGGAACTCACCAAGAACGCCCCAGTCTCTAAAACCGGGGCGTTCTTCATTTCGCTTTGACGCAAGTCTGGCGGACGGTGCCGCTGCAAGAAACCGGAGGCTTCTTCAGGCACCGTTATCTGCTCGTCTGATGATCCCACAAGGCCAGATCCTCTTCAGACAGTTCGGCAAGCCGCGAGACCTCTGAGTAGACCCGCAGGAGTGTCTCCCGAGAGCTCCCGGATGCGGTCACATTCCAGCCCGGGAAGCGGAAGCGATAGTTCGTATAGAGTTCCGCGGGATGATGCTCGAAGTCGTGAGAGGCGATGCACGGGAAGTCCGCAAGCGTGAAGGGGCCGACCGGAACGTCGCCTTCGTCTTCAATCCTGTGGGTGATATGCCCGATCAGCGTCGTAATGTCGGCAAGGCGATCGCCACGATTGTACTCGAGTTCCACGCGGCCGATCCGATCGATGGTCGTGTATGGGCTCGCGCACGCCATGCGCCTCTCAACGAAGTCGAACAGGACGTAGCCATATTCGGATGGGACATGCCGTGACGGACCGTACCCCTGCTGGCCGCGATCCTCGCGGTAGAAGGCGAGGTATTCGTCGAACTCGCGGGTATCGCCTTCGAGAAAGGCCTTGGACTTGACGATGCGTGGCAATGGATTCGTCCACGCGGTGATGGTCTCAAGATGTTCCGGCCTGCGCCGGATACCAATGGCGATAGATCCGCCCATCAGTGGGTCTCCTTCTTCCAGCTATCTTCGGCCGCCAGGAACAGCGCCCAGCGATCCTCCCGGGCGGCGATGCATCTCATCCATTCCGCTCGCTCAGCCTCGGAAAGGATGGACTCGCCGTCCAACGCGTCGAACGTCGCGCGCATAGCCTCAGGCGTGAGAACGGCCTGCTCCACTTTCCAGCCGGGGATTGCAAAATCGTAGGTGGAGAAGCGTTCGTGAACGTTGGCGTAGCCGCAGATCCTCTCCCGCTCGCTTCCGTCAAAGGGGCCGACGGCCAGCTTGCCCCTTCCACCCGCCATGCATTCCCGGTGCGTGATCGCCCTGGCGACTGCCGCACCGTCCTCCTGGCTACTGTCGTAGATGTCTTTGAGAAGGGAGCGGGGAAGCGACTCGAACGATGCCGCTGTCTGGTAGCTGACGATCTTCTTACCGTTGAAATCCAGCAGGACGTAGCCAAGGCCAACGGGAACATGCCCCTGCGGAGAAACCTTCCCCGCGGAGAGAAACGAATGGAAGCCCGCGTAGTCGCCATCAGGCGGCGGTGAGGAATGCCCGCTGCAGCCCGAGCGAAGGGACGATCCTGCAGGATAGCTCGCCACACTCATCCCTGACACCAACAGCGACTACCCCGTCTTCCATTATCGACTCCTTGACGATTAACACGTCCGCATATTCAACGCGGCGGGAGCGATGTCAATACAAGGATTCAGTTCTCATTATGTTGACATGAGAATCCTAACGGATAGATCATTGATGGATTGAATTCGCCGGTTTCCGGAATCGAGGGAGCAGAGATTGTCGCTTAGTCTTGCAAAGATTGAAGCGCTTGCTCCGGACCAGGCTTCGCTATCGTCGGCGAAGAAGCTTCTTAAGCCTTCGGGCTGGCCGTCTCTCTGCGAGAACGGCGAGGGACTGGTCTGGGGAGAGTGTCAGGGTTCCGGGGCCACCCCGTACAGGATTTCCATCGACGAGGGCGACGCGGGCTACAAGTGCACCTGCCCAAGCCGGAAGTTTCCCTGCAAGCATTCCCTCGCGCTCATGTGGATTCGTGCCGAAGGCAAGGTGGGCTTCTCCAGGGACACTCCGCCCGGATGGGTCACGGACTGGGTCTCCCGCAGGCGCGGGCCGTCCTCGAACGCAGCCGCGACAACACCCAGAGCTTCCATCGCAGCGACCGAAGGCGAGGATGCAACGGCGGAAGCGCCGGATCCCAAGGCTGAGGCAAGGGCGCAGGCGACGCGTGATCGCAGCCGCAAGGATCGCGAAGCTTCCATCGCGGGAGGCCTCGATGAACTCTCCATGTGGATCGGAGACCAGATCGATGCGGGCGCCGCGGTCTTCTCGTCCAATCCGTCGGCCGCCTGCCGCACCATGGCCCAGCGCCTGTTCGACGCGAAGGCCGGCGGGCTCGCAGTCATGGTCGACTCGCTCCCGGCAAAGCTCTACTCCGTTCCCGAGATCCGGCGCTCCATCGCTGCCGTCAGGGAACTCGGTACGCTTAATCTGATCGGCGCCGCCTATGCCCGGCAGGACAGCCTTCCTGCGGCGCTGAAAGAGGACGTGCGACAGGCCGTTGGGTGGAACGTCACCAGGGAGAGCCTTCTCAACGACGAATCCGCCGAAAAGCTCGAGGCGCGTTGGCATGTTTTTCTCACACGGGCCGAAGTCCAGCCAGACAAGCTGCGCCGCATCGAAACCTGGCTCTATGCCGATGGTCGCCATGCGGTGCTCATCGACTACGTCCCGGTGTCAACGGGTGCTTCCGGCAGCGGCTATGTCGCTGGAGAGACCTTCTTCGCCGAGCTGGTTTTCTACCCGTCGCCAGTCCCCCACCGGGCGCTCATCGGCCAGGCGAAGACGGGTAGTCATCCATTCACCTATGCACTGGACCTGCCCGAGCAGACGCTGTCGCAGGCTTTTGACAAGTTCGGGGAAGCGCTCGCGCGCAAGCCATGGCTCGGTGACCACCCCTTGTTCTTCAGGGGGGCGCGGATCCGCAGGTCGGGATCGTCCCTGTATTTGGCGGATGGCGACATTTGCCTCCCCATCGATGCGAAGCAGGCATCCGTCGCCTGGCCACTACTGCAGTGCGGCCGGGTTGACGGGGCCGTGATCTGGAACGGCGACGCAGCATACCTCGCCTGGCTCGATACCGATATCGGGAGATGGAAGCCGTGAGCGCATCCGAACTGAAGAACATCGTCCTTCCGGCATTGCTGACGGGAGTGAGGGGCCGGAACCTGCCGCAGCCGTTCGGCGCGACGAACAGCCTGCAACTCCTTGCGCTCGCCGCACAGGCGGTCAAGCTCGACCGTCCGCAGCCGCCTGAGACCTTCATCCTCGAGGAGGACGCCTCTGATCCCCGCAGGATCGTGCCGGACGAGGCGCGCCCCGTCATCCGAAGTCTCGTCGCCTCCGGGGCGGCGGGGGACCGCACGCAGACCGCCGTCGCCCGCCTGCTGGCGGAGCGGGGCTTCAAGCTGCACCCGTTCGACCTGCCGCTCCTTGAGACCTTCGTCGAACGGCAGGTGGCAACTCTCGGAGCCGAGGCGCAGGCATTCGTCCAGAGAGACGCGGCTCCCGAGCAGAGGAAGAGCTACTTCTCCGTCGAAGTGATGAACGACGAGACCTGGATGCACGGCAACCGCGGCGAGAGAGCGAAGTACATCGCCCGCCGCCGATCCGAGGAGCCGGAAGTCGCCCTGCAGCTCGTCGAGGAGGCGTGGAGCGGTTTCGACGTGGAAGGCAAGGTACGCCTGGTTGGTTCTCTCAGGGTCCAGTCGAATCCCTCGGACGTTCCCTTCCTGCGCACGCTCCTCAAGGAGCGCTCCCCGCGTATCAAGGATGTGGCACGCGCGCTCCTTGCGCGGCTGCCGGGATACGATGGCGACAATCCCACCCTTCGCGAGGCCATCTCCCGCATCGAGCCGCGCCGGACCAATCCGGGAAGCTTCGATCTCAAGCTCCCCGCCAACGTCTACCACTACAATGCGAACGAGTGGATTATCTCCACATTCTCAGGCTTCGGGATCGGTGAGCTCGCGAAGGCGAAGGATCTGACCGTCGACCAGCTCGTCAAGGCATCGGTTCCCAACGAGCGCCTGCTGTGCGGCCTCATGGTCAGCGCCACGAATGACGGCCGCTTCGACGTAATCTCCGAGATCACGGAGAGACACCTGCCGACGATGCAGGAGTTTCTGATCCAGAACGAGATCCCCGGTGTGGAGCAGCTAACGCCACAGGAACGTGTCGAATGGCTGAGGGCCGCCCTGCGCCCGTCGCAGTGGACGGACATCCCGATCCGCGCCCTTGAGATCATCTACGACATCCTCGAAGGCGAGATGCCGCCAGACATCGCAAGATCGATCTTCGGCTCTCCCGTCATGAAGCGGATGTTCCAGTCCTACCACCAGTACGGACAGTTCATGGACCACTTCGAACTGCTCGCCGTCATGTGCCCGACGGAGCTTCGCGCCGATTGCATGTCGATGTTCGCGCACCACCCGCACGCGGCCGCCGCAATCCTCTTCCTCGAACTCTTGAACACACTGGAGAAATGAACATGGCTGAATCCCAGCTCCGCCGCCCCGCCGAAGACATCTTCGCAGAAGAACTCGCCGCACTCGAAAAGGGCGACGACCTTCCCCGTCCCGAGAAATGGAAGCTTTCGCCGAAGGCGGTCGCCACCTTCATCCTTGGCGGCACCGCAAAGGACGGTACGCCGATCTCGGCAAAGTACATCGGCAACCGCCCTCTGATCGAGACAGCGATCGCCACGCTCGCCACCGACCGCGCGCTGCTTCTTCTGGGGCTGCCGGGCACGGCGAAGTCGTGGGTTTCGGAAAACCTCGCCGCGGCGATCTCCGGATCGTCACAGCGTCTCATCCAGTGCACCGCCGGCACCGACGAGAACCAGATCCGCTATAGCTGGAACTACGCGCTCCTGCTGTCGAAGGGGCCGAGCCGGGATGCGCTGGTCAAGACTCCGCTCGCCCGCGCCATGGAGGAAGGCTCAATCGTCCGCCTCGAAGAGCTGACCCGCATGGGATCCGACGTGCAGGACACACTCATCACCGTTCTATCGGAAAAGACCATGCCCGTTCCGGAACTTGACATCTCGCTCGAGGCCGCCCGCGGCTTCAACGTGATCGCCACGGCGAACAACCGCGACAAGGGCGTTAACGAACTGTCTTCCGCGCTCAAGCGCCGCTTCAACGTCGTCGTGCTGCCGTCGCCGGAAAGCCTGAAGGAAGAAACGGAGATCGTCATCAAGCGCGTCCATGAGATCGGAACAAGCCTCGCGTTGCCGCCGATCCCTGCCGCGGATGAGGAACTTGCCCGTCTCGTGACGATTTTCCGTGAGATCAGGGACGGCAAGACCATCGACCGCAAGGCCAAGCTGAAGACCTCGACCGGATCGCTCTCTACGGCAGAGGCGATCTCCGTCGGCGTCGCCGCCTGGTCCGAGGCTGCGCACTTCGGCGAAGGACGCATCGATGCCCGCAGCCTTGCGGCCAACATCGTCGGAGCCGTCGTCAAGGATCCAGTGCAAGACACCGTCGCCCTGTCCGAATACATCGAGACCGTGGCGCGCGGCCGCGAAGGGTGGGAAGACCTGTACAGCTCGATCCGCAAGGTGATGAAGTCGTGAAACGCAAAGCGCATCTCTTCGGCATCCGGCATCACGGCCCCGGGTCGGCGGCGCTCCTCAAGGGAGCCCTCGACGCGCTGGATCCGGCATGCGTCCTGATCGAGGGGCCGTCGGAAGGCGACGCCCTGATCCTCCACGCGGCACTGCCAGGCATGAGGCCGCCGCTGGCCATGATGTTCTACGCCGTCGATGAGGCGCAGAACGCAGTCTTCTCGCCATTCGCGGAGTTCTCTCCGGAATGGATCGCCATGCGCTGGGCGCTGGACCGCGGCCGCGAGGTACGCTTCATCGACTGGCCCGCGGCCGTGTCGCTCGCTGTGCGCAAGGCGGAACTCGAGCAGGCACGGCCCATCTCGCTTTCAGAAGAAGGGGAAGACGACGAGGTGGAAGTCGAGGACACCGATGGCGAGGATGCCCTCGATGAAGCCTCCATTCCCGAAAGGACCGACCCGCTCGACGTGCTCGCGCAGATGGCGGGATACAACGATGGCGAGAGCTTCTGGAACGGCCTGATCGAGCAGAGCAGCGTTGACCAGAACCCGCTTGCCGTCTTCACGGCCATCGAGGCGGCGATGACCGAAGCCCGCGCCCATCACGGCGAGGATGCGATCATCGGGAGCCGCCACGCGCTGCGCGACATCCGGCGCGAGGCATTCATGCGCACCCATATTCGCGAGGCGCTGAAGAGGAACGACGGAGAGGTTGCCGCGGTCGTCGGGGCATGGCATGTCGGCGGCCTGCGTGCCGACACGACCGTCGCCGAAGACAAGGCCATCATGCGCGACCTTCCGCGCATCAAGGTCGACGCAACATGGGCGCCGTGGAGCGACGGCCGCCTGACCTTCGCATCCGGCTACGGCGCAGGCATTATCTCTCCCGGCTGGTATCGGCATCTTTGGTCGCTCTATTCCCGCGGCGGCTTCGAAGGCGTTGAATCCTTCGCGGCTGTCTGGCAGGCGAAGACAGCCGCGCTGCTGCGCGAAGAGGGGCACCACGCCTCCACTGCGTCAGCGATCGAAGCTGCGCGCCTCGCGCTGAGCCTCGCCGGGATGAGAGGGCTTTCCCTCCCCGGCCTCGCAGAAATGAGGGACGCATCACTTTCGGTGCTCTGCGGTGGCGAGGATGCTCTTTTCTCCGTCATCGAGCGAAAACTCTACATCGGCGACCGGATCGGCGAGATCGATGATGCGGTTCCCCAGATGCCGCTGGCCAACGATTTCGAGCGCTGGTGCAAGAGAACGAAGATGAAGCCTTCGGAGACGATCGCCGAGCTCAAGCTCGACCTGCGCACCGAAATCGGCCTCGCCAGGTCGACCTTCCTACATCGTCTGAACATGATCAACGTCAACTGGGGAACCCTGGTCGAAGCCGAAGCCGGGCGCGGAACGTTCCGCGAAATCTGGGGCCTCAAATGGTCTCCCGAGATGTCCGTCAGGCTGGCCGAGGCGCTTGTCTGGGGTCTATCCATCGAGCAGGCGGCGGGAGCATGGACGGTCGACAAGGCCGACCGCGCCCAGAGCATCTCCGAACTCGCCGCCCTGGTTCGTAGCGCTCTCGTGGCAGATCTTCCGGATGCGGCGACGGTCTGCATCGGCAAACTCCAGGCGGCCGCCGTGAACATGAGCGACCTTACGGACATCATGAAGGCGGTCGTACCGCTCGCCCGGATCGCCCGCTACGGAACGTCGCGGAAGCTGCCAGAAGAAGAGCTGCGCGCGCTCATCACCGCCATGGCCGTCGAAGTCAATGCCGGCATCCGCATCACCTCGCACCAGCTAGAGGACGAGGCCGCCCTGGCCCGCGTGGCTGCGATGCGCGACTACGACGAGATACTGGCTCCGTTCGGCGACGAGGCGCTCACGCACGAATGGCATCGCCAGCTTTCCCTGATCATCGATGACGACAATGTCGTGCCCCCGGTCGCGGGCCTAAGCCTGCGTCGCCTCCACGATCAGAAGCTCTGGGACGGGGAGCGGGTGTCGGCCGCCTTCTCCCGCCACATCGTCGGCGAGACCCCGCAGAAGGCGGGAAGCTTCCTGGAGGCCTTCCTGAAGGGTGCGGCGGAGATCCTTATCCAGGACGCATCCCTGCTCTTCATCGTGGACGAGTGGATGGAAGGTCTCGACGAGGAGAGCTTCATGGCGACGCTGCCGCTCATGCGCCGGGCGTTCTCGGACTTCGAAGCGTCAGGCCGCCGCCGCGTTCTCGAACGTGTTTCCGCGGGCCGCAGGGAGGTGGCTGGATCCGTCATCTTCGCCGACGAAGCTGCCGACGATGAATCCTTCATGCGGTTGATCCCGCTCCTCAAGACAATCCTGGGAATTGCTGCATGAGCGCACTCGTTGATGAAAGAACCCGCCGCTGGAAGCTCGCACTCGGCGGCGACATGGATGGGCTTTCGGACCGCGACCAGCGGATTGGCGGCGCGCTTTCGGCCCTCTACGACGTGGAGCGCAAGGGGTCGGGCAGCGGCGGCGGTAGCCGACGTGCCGGATTCGGAGCCTCGTCCCCCAAGGTCTCGAAATGGCTCGGGGACATCCGAGAGTTCTTCCCGACCCCAGTCGTGCAGGTCATCCAGAAGGATGCGTTCGAGCGCCTTGACCTGAAGGCGCTGATGATGGAGCCGGAGTTCCTCGAAACCCTAGAGGCCGACGTGCATCTCGTCGCCGAGCTGATCTCGCTGCGCAAGGCAATGCCGGAGCGCACGATGGAGACGGCGCGGGCTGTCGTGAACAAGGTCGTAGAGGAGCTGATGAAGCGCCTGCGGTCCAAGACCGTGGAGACGATCAAGGGCGCCCTGAACCGTGCCGTCCGCACGCGCCGTCCGCGTTTCAACGACATCGACTGGGACCGGACGATCCGCGCCAATCTCCGCCACTGGCAGGAGGAATACCACACGGTCGTTCCGGAGACGCTGATCGGCTATGCCCGGCGGACAAAGACGCGCGCCGACATCGATGACGTCATCCTTTGCGTCGACCAGTCGGGATCCATGGCACCGTCCGTCGTCTATGCATCGATCTTCTCCGCCGTCATGGCATCGCTCCCGGTCGTATCCACGAAGCTCGTCTGCTTCGACACGACGGTCGTCGACCACACGCCCATGCTGGCCGACCCGGTGAGCGTCCTCTTCGGAATCCAACTGGGCGGCGGGACAGACATCAACGGCGCACTTGGCTACTGCCAGCAGCAGGTCGAGAACCCGGCGAAGAGCCATCTCATTCTGATCTCGGATCTTTACGAGAACGGCGACGAGCGTTCGATGCTGCGCCGCGTGGCCGCGCTCAAGCAGTCGGGCGTCAACGTGATCGTGCTGCTCGCCCTCTCCGACGAGGGCCGCCCGAGCTACGATGCCCGCAACGCCGCGGCGATCGCCGCCATGGGATGCCCTGTCTTCGCGTGCACGCCGGACCAGTTCCCGGACCTCATGGCTGCGGCGCTGTCGAAGGCTGACATCAGCCAGTGGGCGAGCTCGCAGGAAATCGAGATGATCAGGGCGGCGGCGTGACATGCAGGCGTACACGGACAAGCAGACCTATATCGCAGCCGAAATGACCCGCGACGATTTCGTGGAGCATGCGCCGCATAACTACGACCGGATCAAGGTTGAACCAAACCATCCGATCTACATGGCGACGAACCAGAACTTCACGGAAGCGATGTTCAGGTTTCGGCTATCCGAAAAATCCGGTTGAAGCCAGTATTGGTACACCATTGATCCAAAACGGAATCGGCGGTTGACACGCCTCCCCGGTCCTGACATCCGTTGAGGGGAACGAAAATGGAACATCTACTCTCTCGTGGCACACCTCAAGGCATATCGGCTGAAGCTATACCCGTCGAGGACTCAGTCCTCGACGCTGGCCAGGCATGCCGGGGCATGCCGATGGCTGTGGAACCACCTGCTCGCCATGCAGAAGGACCACCATGCGGCCGACGGCACGTTCGTCTTCTTTCATGACATGTCGAAGATGTTGCCGGGCCTGAAGAAGGAACATCCCTGGCTCGCCGAGGCTCCCAGCAACAGCCTGGTGCGGGTCTGCCGCAACCTCGATGCGGCGCTGAGGAAGTGCTTCAGGGAAGGCGCGGGGTTCCCGCGGTTCAAAGCCAGAGGAAAAAGCAGGGAATCCTTCTACGTCATCAACCAGGCGCTCCGGGTGGAGGCAGATACCCGCCGCGCGTTTCTGCCAAAACTCGGCCCGGTGCGGTTTCGCGCGGGGCGCGTGCCCGAAGGGCGCGTGGTCGGCGCGAACGTCGCGTGGAAGGGCCGGGCGTGGGAGTTGACTGTCCAGTGCGAGATGGATGAAGCGGTTCCCGATGTGATCCCCGAGGCCGAGACCGTTATCGGGGTAGATCTCGGACTGAAGGACCTGATGGTCCGCTCCGACGGCGTGGCGGTCAAGCCGCCGAAGAGCCTGCGGAAGGCGCTGAAGCGGCTGCGCCGCGCCCAGCGCACGCTCGCCCGCCGCAGGAAGGGAAGCGCCAACCGGAAGAAGCAGGCCCGACTGGTCGGACGCATCCATGCCAAGGCGCGCGACACGCGCCGCGACGTCCAGCACAAGGCGACCTCCGCGCTGGTCGCGGCCGCCTCGGCGGTCGTGAGCGAGGATCTGAACGTGAAGGGCATGGTGCGAAATAGGCGGCTCTCCCTTTCCATCTCCGATGCCGGCTGGGGCGAGATCCTCCGCCAGGTCGGCTACAAGTGCCAGTGGGCCGGAAAAACTCACATCAAGGCCGGGAGGTTCGAACCCTCCACGCAGAGATGCTCGTCCTGCGGGACGGTGCTTTCCGGAGAGAACAGGCTCCGGCTTCATCAGCGCACCTTCCGGTGCGCTTGCGGGGCGGTCCACGACCGCGACCGCAACGCGGCGACGAACCTGCGCCGCATCGGGCTCGAAGCCATCGGACTGCAAGATTCGAAATGCGTAGGGCAGGCTATGCCCGAACGGGCCGGAGAGATCCGTCTTCCGGCCGACGTCTGTGGAGAGGCCTCTGGCGGGAGGGCTGCACCAGCAACCCTTAGCCATGCCTCGCGGAAGCAGGAAGCGGCTCGAAGTTCACCGAACTTTCCGCATAGCCCTGGAGCAACGTGAACCCATATTTCTGCGAGGACATCTCTCGCTCGTGCTTATTGAGGATCGGACCAGCACGGCAAATCCGTGCTTCCCGAAGGTGGTCTTCGAGAAACGCGAGGACGTGCGGAACTTCGTGCACGCCTACGAGGTCGATGAAACGAAGAGTTCGGGTTTCGCCCGCGTGTGACGAGATCCGCCTGGATCAAGAAATCAACATCGCAGGCTGCATCACGAGCCTTGTTGGATGCCTGCTGGTCAAAGAACATCAACCGAGATCAAATCGGAGCATCGACATGTCGTACTACATTGAAATCAGCATCTTCGGGAAAGTCTCGGATCCCGAACCCATTCATGACCTGGCTGAAGCCGTGTCGAACGAGGAAGGCCTGGACGACGCTGTGGACATCGACAAGTTTGCCACACTCCTGGAGAACGCGTCGTCACGCGGCGTGGCGGTTCAGTTCAGCGGTTCCGGTTATGACGACATGTTCGGCGAAGTGACGGAGGCCTGCCAGAAGGCAGGCCTTTCCTATGTCTGGACGATCGGCGAATATGGCTCCGAAAGCCAGTCCAACGGAAAGGCGTGGAAACCAGGCATTCCGAACGAAATCGAGTTCCTCCTGCTAGAGGACAAGCCAGGCGTGGCCCTGGATGTCATTGCCGCCACGGCGAAGCGCGGGATCGAAGCCGTCAACGACCTCGTTCAGACGGTTTCCTCTGCGACCAAGGTCGGGAAAATCGAACTTGAGCCGGGATTTGTCGAAGCATACGAGGCATACATAGAAAATTCGGAAACGGACGACGACGACTACGGGATGAGCCGCTGACGATCAGAGGATTACCGCTTGGGTGGTTCCCACGATGTTGCAGCTCTGGCGTCGTCCGCGTTGAGACCGGGCATCGCGAGGAACGATTTCAGGGAAGCGGTCAGATCAAGCGGACTGGCAACGATGAACGGACGCAGATAGCCGTCATAGCCGTCCAGAAAGCCCTTGCCGGGGGACTTGAGTTCCTCGGTCAAGATGTGAAGGTAGTTGGACTTGTTCGTCTTCATCCAATCGACATGGAACCCAGCTCGCCGAGGTATTCGCCGAAAAGTACCCGCGCATACACCGGGTCGATAACCTTGGCTCTTCTCATGTTTATGAGAAGCTGCTCGACTTCGTCCGCCTGACCGTCGTCCTGCCCTGACAGCTCAGCAGTTTTGTCGATCCAATCATCGATGGACTGCCGAGATCCCGAGATCCCGTGCTCCCTCGCAAGTTCCCGGATCTTCTCTTCGGCGTGGTTCGAGGTTGAAGTCGTGGCACAGCTCAGGTTCATGGGAAATCCTCATTGTTTAGGATCACTTCTTACCACCAAAACAAGCATGCAAAAGGGCAGCATGAAAACCTCGTTGGTCAGAACCCGCTTCATGTGCTTTACAGGCACGCCGAAGAATTTCGTCGTGCCGTCCTTCCGTCGAAGTGCGGGCGATGATCGAGGTGTCCGCTCAAGGTCTATTCCTCGTCTTCCGTGACTTCGGCGGCGGAAGACGTCCACTCGCCCCATTCCGCCTCCTGTTCAGCCGTAAGCTCGACGCAGCCGTCCAGATGCGCCTTGACACGTCGGGCATGCCCCCCGTTTTCATGCCGCAGTTCGATGAAGCTCCAATGCTTGGAACCAAGGGAAAACCTCATCAGCACGCCATTGGTGGTGACGGCATTGCCGCTTTCATCGGCTTTCCGCGCATGCTGCGAATCAATCCAGCCAATCAGTTCATCGAGATCGTTCACCGGCGAGAAGGCGAGCGGGGAGTGGTCGTTGGTCACGTAGTCATACCGTTCGGCGGCGACAGCGTATTTTCGGACGGCATCGCGCTGTAGCCGATAGTATTCCTGGTGCTCGTCCATGACCCATCGCACGCGGATCCCGTCGGGCTTGGCGGTGAAGCCGAGTTCTAGCGGAGACGTGGACATGGTGCTGAGACGGTCGTATCCGCTCCAATTCAGGACCACCCTGTCGATTGCATCGATCAGCACGAACCCATAAGGCCCAGGGACGCTGCCATCGGGATTGTCCTTCGCCCATTCCGCGATGTATTCGTCGATGGATTCGAGATTGCCCGAGACCATGAAGCGATCATCGAGAATGTATCCCTTGAGGGCCCCCACCGATCCCAGAACAGTACGGAATGAGCCATCTAGGCGCCGAACTCCGACCGAGATGTGTCCGCCCATTTCTACTCCTCTTCCCTGTTCCCGAACAACGCCTTGAACTCCCCGTCCCAGGCCGCCTTCTCCTCGTCGGTCAGCGTCACGCAGCGTTCGACGTGCGCCCTGGCGACGGCGAAGTCTTCCCTCTTGAAGTGGTTGAGCTCGATGAACTTCCATGCAGGAGAGCCGATCGTGAACCGGATTTCCGGAAGCCGTCGGATCAGGGTCTCCCCGTGATGCTCAACCGTCTCGACCGGGAACGTCATGACGTACTCGGCGAGTTTCTCCTCGCTTTCCAGCGGCCCGTTGAACGGAGCGTCGCCCCACATCTTGGATTTCCGGTCGTATCCCGTGGCACCGATCATGAATCTCAACGCCGTGTTGCGGAGCTCGACCGAGTCGTCACCCATGACGAACGCGAGCGACTTCATGTCCTCTCCGAGTTCGATCCCGATTTCATCGAGCCTGACGTTGCCGAGACGCGTGTAATGGCTCCAGTTCATCACGATCCCGTCGACTGCGTCGATCAGGACAAAGCCGTATTCGCCGGGAACCGTCTCCTGCGGACCGCCGAAGGAGTCCTCGCTGTCGTCCTTGAGATATCTTGCAAAGAACTCATCGATTGGATCGAGGCTGCCTGTAAGGAACCGTTCGTCCAGAACATAGTACTTCAGAGGATTGGTCCAGACCCCGATGGTCCGGAAGATTCCATCCTTGCGGCGAACGCCGACCGAGATATGACCGCCCATGCTCAGTTCCCCTCGTTTCTGTCGCAATTAATCCGGAGATTCGTCTCGGAAGGCGCGATGCCTCCGTACAGGAAATCAAATTCCTCCTCCCACTCCGCCTTTTCTGAGGCCGTGAGACCTGTACAGGACTCCACCGCGGCCAGAATGGCGCGGTGGTTCTCCTCCGACCTTTGCGAGAGATCTATGATCCTCCATGCCGGAAAGGCGACGCGATACTGAACCCGCGCACGGTGATGAAAGGCGCTTTTCAGTCCGTCGGCGGCCAGGTTTACCATTCGGGTGCCCTTGTTGAGGGCGGAAAGGGCTGCCGCATCCCCGAGATGAAGCGTGCGAAAAAGTTCGAGCGCGGCCAACACCACTTCCATCGCCTCCGCAGCATTGTTGGTAGCCTTCTCCACGGATTCCTTCAGTGCTCGCTGGGGAAGTTCCTGCATCAGAGCAAACATCGCCTCGTGAGTGGTGAATGTCGGCAGATCCTCATAGGCATGCTCGCCGGTGCCGAAAACCACGTATCTCGCCTGCACTGCGTCCTCTCGAAGCTCCGCCATCATTTCCTGCGTCAAATCGGACGCAAACAGACTGTCGTCTGGTTCGTAGCCGAGGTCATTTTCGCGCACCCACTGCAGCGACGAATAGGTGTTGAGGTAGGTTATTGTCCTCGTCATCTCAATCGATGAGGACAAAGCCGTAGTCTCCAGGAACCGTATCCTGGGGGCCGCCCAGGTCTGCATCATCCTCGAGGTAGGGCGCAAAGAGCCGATCAAGCGTCTCCATGTTGCCGTCGACGCGGAACGCACGTTCGCGGAGGTAGTCGCCAAGATCGCTGGTCCAGACCCCGATCGTCCTGAAGCTGCCGTCAGCGCGGCGAACGCCGACCGAGATGATGCCACCCATTTCCAATTCCTCCGTCGACGTGGGCAGATCCCTCCGCCATCGCGCTTCCATCAATGCGGGCGCAATTCCCGCGTGCATCTACGGTGAGGTCGTTGCCAGGACTCGTCAACCAGGAGCGGTGAAAGATTGCGCGTGGACAGCGTCGAAGAACCATTCCTTCAATTCGGCAAGGGCGGGATCGTCGCTCGAAGAGCCGACCACGAGCCGCACACCGTTTCTGACAGGTTCCTCGCCGGAGGAGTACCAATCGGGCGAAAGAGGATCGGCACCTTCCGGAACCACCCAGAAATCCGAGCCGCCATCGCATGTGGGCGGAAGTTCGAAGAACCTGCGCATCTGGATGTGCGTCGCGTCCCAGGCCGGATACACGATCAGCTTTCCACTGCATGCGGTGCCGCGCAACTGCCCCGTCGGCACCGTTGCCGCGAACTTCACGACCTGCCGGGGACTGGGATCGACAAGAACATTCGTCCGTATCCTGCCCATGACTGGATCCGATACGTCTAGTGGCAGGAGATTGCGAGGCACTGTCACCTTCCCGGTTGCTCGATGGTGAAATCCTGTATGCCCATCACGCCAGTGTCGAGCATGAAGCCGTCGGTTCTCCTAAAGATGCGCGGAGGGAACTAGCGGGAGGCCTGCGCGTGGCGTGCAATCTTGGAAGCCCGGCGGTCTTCGGCATCCAGCGCCGGGATAGACTTCGCTCGCGCATACTTCAGCGCGAGGCGCGCGATCTGCAGGTCATCGAGGTCGAGCTTCGCATCCTCGCTTGCCTCGGGGCAGCCGAAGAAGAAACGTGACCTGATGCCGTTGGTACGGTCGACCATGATCGAGACGACCCGGTCGGTCCAGCCGTGATTGAGTTCGCCGACGCGGCGCTCCTCTCCGACGAGGGGCCTGAGTCGGAGCTGGCGCTGCGGATTGACCACGAAGTACGACCTGTCGATCTCGATCGCCAGTTCATCGCCGAACATCATCGGGTAGATCTGTGATCCACGATCAGGGTCATCATGGGCCCGCCGCAGTTCCGCGAGGAGTTCAGCCCCAAGTCCAGCCTTCGAAGCAAGCCAATCCTCCACCGAGGTCACCGTCGACTGACGCACACCGGTGACACGAACGATCCGCCCACTGAGAAGCTCGTCCATTATTGCGGTCAGGTTGGGCTCTCCCGCCGCAAAATGCGCGACAACATCCGGCGTCTTCCCATCGAGCTTCGATCCTGAGGCCGGTTGGAGCTGTCCTGACAGCGCATAGGGAAGCAATGCCTTCGCCGTTGCAGCTCGCCTCTTTGCCTCGCCCATCTCTTCCTCCCGCGTGGATTCATTCTCGTTTCAAGAAGAGCAGTTACTGTTTCGCCTGTAAACTGGGAAGGATTGGGATATCTCAGTTGGAACGCAATGCGTCCGGAACATGGAGGTCGAGCTTGTGCCTGGACGGCTCGCTGCCTAGGATGAAAGGAGAACTGCCAGCGAGCGGGTGACGCGAAGCACGGATTGAGTAGATGGACACCGCATGCTATGGATTGCCGGTTGAATCCTTCACGTGAAGCGCGCCATGTCTCTGTTGCTGAAATCTCCGCGCACGACGCATCTGGTCGGATCCGGCATTCCCGGCAGCGGCGACGCCTCCGAGCGCCTCCGCTGGGAGGACGTTTGCGGACGCTTCGTCGTCCTCGAGGAGAAGATCGACGGCAGCGAGGTGAGCTTCCATTTCGACAGCGACGCCAACCTGATCGGGCGGGAGCGGGGGAACAACATCGACCTGGCTTCCCGCGGCGGCGGTGAACGGCATCTTGACGGGTTCAAGGACTGGCTGGACTCCAAGGCTGATGCATTCTTCGGGCGCATCGAAGATAGATACATCGTCTATGCGGAGTGGTGCGCCCTCGCCCACTGCATTCTCTACGACAAGCTTCCGGACTACTTCATCGAGTGCGACGTGCAGGACAAGCTCACAGGCGAGTTCCTTTCCACGGAGCGGCGCACCGCGCTTCTCAGCGGCATCGACGCTGTCAGTGCTCCAATCCTGTTCTCGGGCATGGCTGTCCGTGAGATCGAACCGTGCACACTTGTCGGGAGGTCTCCCTTCTGCAGCGACGATCCCTTGAGCGGATGGCATTCGATGCCGACCAACCGCGGAAAGTCCATCGCCCCAGACCGCTTGGACGTGTCGGGCCTGGCCGAAGGCATTTACGGAAAGATTGAGGAAGACGGTATTGTTGTCGCCCGCTTCAAGTGGATCCGCGAGGACTTCGTGAGGCGGATTGTGCATGGTGGCCGGCACTGGAGATCTGAAGCTCCGGTGCCGAACCTGATCGCCGCGACATAGCGCGACCCTCACTGGGATCTGTCATGCGTCCTGGCGAGCGCTGCAGACCATAGATCACCTTCTCATTGCATCCGCCGCGCGATCGTCCGGATGAAGGATGCCGGGTGCATCGGAATTGGCCGTATAGTCGGACAGGGCTGTTTCCGGGCTGTCGAACGGGCCATGCAGAGCCGCGATGTTCATGCTCTGCCAGTACCAGCCCGGCTCATCGATCCAACTTCCCCACCGTCCGCGCTCGATGTGAGCCTGGGTGATCTCCCATATCTCGACGCGGCCGGGAGCCAGACCGGGCCGGATTAGGATGTCGATGCCATCACCTTTGGGGTACAGATAGACGTTGGTAAGGTCGCGGAGATGCTCGATGTTCTCACCCACGGCCTTGTCGGCGATCTCCTCCGCCGCCTTCCAAGAGAGGCCACCTCCGAAGGTGCGCGAGCCGTCGACCTCTAGAATAGGGAGGATGCCAGCGTATCCCTCCTCAACGGGTCCGATGATCTGAAACGACTTGTCTTCGGAATCCAGTTCCCGGCAGATCTGGAAGGTGCGACCAAAGATGTCCTTGTATGTGCGTTCTGCGGCGGCGTTGATCGCTCGGTCGTCGTACCTTCCGCCAAAGTACTGCCGCGCGACCTCGTCGATATACTTTAAGCCATCGGCACGGCTGATGGCCGTTGCGGGGATCCTCTCCGAGATGGCGACGAACCCGACGGGAGCGTCCTCCCCCGTGCCGTAGGTCGCAAGTTCTGCGTTGATCTCGAGCATGGTCATATCGTCGCCGAACAGGCTCTTGCCGAAATGGTCGGCCGTGGCTCGCGAAGCCAGCGCATAGATTACGGGCGCGTCGCCCTTCGGCAGATTGATGCCGTATCTCAGCAGCTCTACTGCCTTGTCGTTCCGGATTGGGAAGTAGTATCTCGCCATGTTGTTTCTTGCCTTTGCCTTTAGTTCGCGACGAGCTTGCACTCGCGGTTGTCTTCACTGAGTCCTTCGCGAGCCATGCCGACAGCACCCGTCAGGTCGTTCAGCGCGCGCATCACGTTTCCACGGTAGGGGCCGATCCTGCGCATCTCGGAGTAACCATTTCCCTCGCTGGCGAACCTGTAGCTCCCGAGAAATCCTGGCTCTCCGGGAGCGGGAACTTGTGCCATGCCTTCGCTGGTCGACAGGTGAAGCTCGCAGAGGATTCCGTCGTTATCCAGAACGTAGTCGGCGCGGTACTGGTGGTGCTGCGTCGAGACCCACAAGATGCCACTGTGCTCGGACATCTCCTCGACATGGAGCAGGTCGTCGTATTCGCAATAAGCGCTTTCTTCGTCCACGTGTCCCTGCTCGTGCAGCAGCCGGATCGCGGAACCCAGCGAGGCCGCATTGGCCGAAACAATCCTTCCGCAGGCCACCGACCATGCCCCCAGCACCGCGGCGACGCTTCGCTCGCCGACCAGACCGCCGTCCCTGTGAACCGATCCTGCCGCCAGCTCGAGCAAGCGGTCCCTCGTGGCATCGCCGAAATGCGCATAGGCGGCCCCGCCAAGCCTTCTATTCCTCTCCGCAACGTCGGCGGCGAGGCCGACATGCGAAATCATCCCACCAAGGCGGTGCAGCACATCGAGCGCCGAGCCGAGGTCACCGACGATCCGCCCCGGTGGGAGCTCCGGGTCGTCACCTATGGCAAACAGATTTGACGGTTGGAACGAGAAGACCATGCCCGGCATGTGGTCGGAGTCTTCAAGACCGATGATCGCGGCCGTTTCGAGTTCGAAGGGTGTCGCTCCTTCATCATCGAAGCCGGCGGGAGAACTTCCGCCAGTCGCAAACGCACAGCAGGCGATCTGATTGATTTCCATGGATAGATCTTCAGGGAGATAGCTGCTGGGATCGGCCTCGATCTTCGACACTTCATGCGAAGGGTTCATGATGCTGTCATACCGCTTTTGGAGGCGCAGTTCAGGATCGGTGATCGCCTCTATCTCCAGCTCGAGTCCGGCCGTCGCCGTTCTGATCCTGTCCAGAGCCTCATCGGTCTTCCTAGGACGGAGCGCGATGCTGAAGAGATACCCTCCACTGCCCCCGATCTCTTCGAGGACAAAGAGCGTGGTCCACTTCCTCCTCGAAGGTTCCGTCCTAAGCCTCCAGCCGGCGTAGTCGACGGATCCGGTCCGAAGGCTTCTGGATAGCTTGACGAGGGCGGGCCACATCGTTTCACAGGAGACCGTGACAGCCATGTTCGCGATGTCGAATACGGCTCCGGGGCCATGCGCTGCGCTGACACCGCGCATAGCAATGGCCGGGCTTGACGGAGCTATGTCGCGGAGTGGCTTTATGTTGCGCATGGTCGGATTCTCTTGCGGCCGGAGGCATTAAGGATTCATTGCTCGGTTGAGGCTAGGTTCCGCCAGCGCAAGCGACCAGTTCACGGTCATGATCCTGCAAATTCCGGGCTCTGAACTCCAGGCACGGGCGGACGATCCGCGAGGCGTGGCCCCTGGGCCGACCTTTCATCGCATGCGCATGGGTGCCGCGAGTTGATTGTCGTTCGCGGGCCGCTCATGGACGGTTTCTATCGAAGCCGACTGGAACACCTGCTTGCGACGCTCCATCGCCGGGAATGTATGAACCGTGTACTCGATGATCTCCATCAGTGAGCGGATTGCGATCGGGTCGGCGTCGTCCGGCAACTTGCCCATTGCCTCGGCCGCGAATGCCTTGAAGAAGGGGAGCTGTTCCTTCAGGTGTTTCGGCGACATCGCCGCGCGGTCGAGCGATCTCAGCAGGGGGGCGTAGATGAAGGCGAGTTCGGGGTAGGATTCAGTGGCCAGCCTGCTTTCGAACCGGAACTGCTGAACGACATCCTGGATCCTGTCGGGGAACTGCAGCATGAACATGCAGATCTTGAGCTTGTCGAGCTTCCTGATGATCTCCGACCGCGTTGCGTGATCGGCGTTCGAGTATGCCGGATAGCTATCGAAGAAGCTGGAGGTGTAGGGTCCGACCGTCCGAGCGACCTCGCTGACACTGAGACGCACCGAATGGTAGTCGACACGACCAAGATCGGCTGCGACCTCGCGTCGTGCCTCAAGCAGAGCCTGCTCGATCTGCGGGTGGTTGCGGCGGACATGATCCATGATGTCGTCGATGATCATCAGTGCTCCAGGGACTTCGCGTCTATGGTCACATGCTCTCACGCCGCGTTGCAACCGACCATCAAGGACAGTCGTGCATTGCTCGCGAAGCGGATACGGTGCACAACGCCATAGGGAAACAGGATGATCGCAGATGGGATCCAGCAGAGCAGTGCATGCGTTTTCGTGGGGAACCTTCGACGAGGCCTTCCTTGACGAGCTCGCAGTTCATCTCGACGGAAAGAGTGTCCTCGAAACATTCGCGGGAAACGGGCTTCTCGCCAGCCTCCTGCGCCGGCGCGGCGTGCACATTCATCCGACATCGCTGTTCACCGGGCATGACGGGCACGAGCAGGGAATGCACTGCGAAGTGGAGAGAATAGACGCGAGGCTGGCCTCGGACAGCTACAGGGACAGCCACGACGTGCTGCTGATGTGCTGGCCCACACCGGACGAATCTGCGATGCAATCCGCCATCCGGTGGGGCGAGGAACGCCCGATCGTCTTCATCGGCGAAGTCACCGATCTCGAGCGCGGACACTATGGAGGATGCGCCAGCGATCTCTTCTTCGAGCTTTCGACGGAGACCCAGCGCTTCGAAAGCTACGCGTCGGCAAGAAGCGGCCTCGATCGGGCTGCGGTCAGGGAGCTGGTCCCTGGAGCCGCGGACGAATACCGGAGGCGCTATCGGCCGATCACGCACTTATTTCCGTGAGATGACGGAAAAATTCGACCCGACGCGGAATCGCGGAAAACTGCATTTTGAAATCCCCTGGGACAATTAATCCCGCGCTCGCGGTGAGGAACTCGTCACCAGGCTTCACCAATGGGAGGCGAATCCACCTTTGCGTTTCGAAAACGCTACCTGGTACTGCATCGTAACGTGATGATTTTGCTCGATTATCGCCATTGACAGCGCGACATCACGAGCCCATTTCCAGATCTCTCAAACAGGAGATCTCACATGGCACCGCAAATGAAAAAGATTAGACATGACCGAAACCTGCGCATCGAGCACGAGGGATTCGCTTGGAACGTCGACGCGGCCGAATGGGTCGGAAGCGACGGAAGCGGAGAGCTGCGGGTCTACAAGATCCACGGAGACGTGACGACGCCGCTGCTTGTTGAAGCACTGGAACTGGAAGCGGTCGCCCGCGGCCTCAATCTGCGGGGCTAGGCAGGTCAGACCGGGCGTTCGTGGGAATGCCATGGGCCCCTGGGCACGATCGCGAATTCGGGAACACGACCGATCGAGCAGTAGAACCACTCCGCGACTTCCCTCAGGTCGAGGTTCCCGACATCGCTCTTTTCGGCGAAAAGGAGGTCGCGGATCCTACGCTCCGACATGCCGATATCCCTGCTGAACGTCTTGAGGTTCACTCCGTCGGAGGCGCAGGCCTGCAGCATCATCCAGCGTGTTCGGTCGAAGAAGGGAATGCGGTCGATGAAGTCTGGCATGAAAGGCTCTCCGCATCTGCAGAAAAGACTGGACACTGAATCCTGATTTAGCAAGCTCTTTGTGCCTCGTTCTATCGTTTCACCTTGAGTGCTCCTGCTCCGTCGCGGTGATGACCAGAGGGTCGCCGCGGCCATCATGGAAGTGAGACCCGTTCAGCGTGACCCATATCTGCTCCGCACGCTTCGGTCCGACACCGTCCACCTCCTTCAGTTCGGAAACGCTTGCCTGGGCCACCTTCAAGATTGAGCCGAACTTCTTCAGGAGCATTCTCGCAGTCCCCTCTGACACCCCGGGGATGCCTTCCAGGACGAACGAGGCGGCGAGCCGAGGTTCTTTCGGGCCGAGCCCCCTTAGGGCGAGATCGTAGCCCAGGCCGTAGATCGAATGCCGAGCGAGCTTCACGACCATGTCGGCGCTGTGCGTGGGGGACAGTGTCGGGATGATCGAGGTGCCCTGTATCGCGGAGATGAACGACAAGGTACCGGTGATGGCGTTTAGCGGCATGTTCGTCTGCTGGTAGATGTTACCTTCGAGAAGCAGGACCCCAGGCAGATCGGAGTTCGCCATGCGCTCCGTCTGGTAGAACACCCTCTTGTCTTCGTCCACCACCGAGCGGACGAGGTCTGCGGCTGTCTTCCTTTCAATGATCAAGCGGCCGGGAATGACGAAGTCTCCAGTCTCGAGCGCGACGACCTCGACCTTGAGCTTGTCGACGCTCTGGAAGAATTCGATCATTTCCAGCGGTTCGCGATGGTCAACCAGTAGCAGGGTCTCTTCCGGAAGAGGATCCTTCCAGCGGTTCGGATTAAGGGATAGCGTGTGCTCTTCCGTCCACTCCGCGGGGCGGCCAGACGCATGCTCGAAGTAGTTCCAGCCGCCTTTGGCGCTCCCACCAGTGCTGCCGGGACGGCGCCCCCGCTTCGGGGAGGGGATAATCCGAACCGCGTTCAGCAAGCTTTCGAAATCCCATGGATCGCAATCAACGATGAGAGACACCGCTGCGATGATGTCGTCGGACGTTAGGCCGCCGTGATCGCCTTCGAACTTGATGGATGTGCGTCCTCTCGATCCCTGCAGATACACTTTCCCTGAAACTGGAAGGCCGTTCACGTATATACGGGAGTAGTTCCCGTTCGGAGCGTCCCAGACGTTAAGCTTCACCTGCATGCGAACCTCCCCGTTTCCAAGATCGCGAGACTAGCCGGATCTGGTCCGAACGCAACAAGGGAGGTAAGCAACCTTCCGTCCAGGCGGCAGTATCGGCACCGTTCCGGATTTCTAGTCGGTCAGCGCGGGAGTTGCCTCAGGGACTTCCGCCCGATCGCCCCTGAAGGACCCGTCAAACATGTCGAAGGTCACCGCCTTGTCGAGCCGCTTTATGAGCTGGTTGGCCGCCTGCATTTCATCGAGCTGCGCGAAAAGCTCCTCTTTGTCGGTGTTGATCTCGATCATGTCGCCGAACTGGCGGATCTGCCTCGCCATCAGCGAAGGAAGGACATCCTTTCGCAACGTCTCCATGTCCATCTCATCAAGGGGCGCGTAGTCCCCCTCCGCTGCCCGCAGTCGCTCGAGCGTCGGTTCCGCCCACAGGACGTATTCGTGTGGGCGGCCCCTGAGTTCGGGATCCGCCGCACGCTCCCGCTTCACCTCCTCGACGAGTCCCTCCAGGAAGGGGATGACGACGGCGCGCAGGCTTTGGGGAAATTCGATGTCATAGAATGGTCTTTTCGGCGCTCTCATCCGCGGCGATCCATCATGTCGACAAAGCAGTCCAGCCAGTCACAGTTGTCGGCATAGATCTCGCCCGCAAGCGACGGCCCGCGCTGGCCGTCAACTTCGTCACTCGCTGCCCGGAGACGGGTGAGAACTGAGCGGAGGTGATCCGTGTAGTCGGTAGTCACGATGTCCCCGATCCTGCGGACATCGACATGGCCGATGCTGCGGTTGATCGAGTTCAGGTAGTGAATATCGACGTCGGTCAGCGAGTAGGCAGCGTTCATTTGGTCGTTTTCCTTGTCAGGCGGTGCGGGATGCAGGCCCAGCCGGGAACCCGCGGTCGAAGCCGATAACTGCCGAGTATGGTTCCGGAGCACGCATCCGCGCCTCGAAATCCTCGATCTCGCAGAGGCGGCGCATCAAGCCCAGCAGGGCAGGATCGTCCGAGAGAACCGCGCAACGGTAGCGTCTCGAGAGTGCGCTCTTGAAGGATGTGAACAATATGCCACGAAGGCGGCTCATGTCGGTGGCGGAGAAGAAGACGCGCCCAGGCTTCATCGAAGAAAGCTGCCGCACCCAGGCTGCAAGCCATCGACGATGGGCATCGGCGCGTTCGATCTCGGACGGACTGACACCGCGTCCGCCCCTGCAGGTGGTAACGATCTGCTCTTCGGAAAGGGCCTCCAGGGCCACTGCGATGTCGGCAGCGTTGAGGTCGACAAATCCACTCGTGTTTCTCATTGCACAGCCTCCCGTCACAGGCGCGGATCGAGCGCATCGGAATCGAGCGCGATCGATGCGAAGACGCATTGGTGGAAGCTGCGCACGGGGTCGCCGCGGACGAGCCGTTCTAGCCCCTCGATGCCGAGGGCGGCCTGCTGCAGAGCGCGCTGGCGTTTCTGAGCGATGCCGCGCTCACGCAGGCGGGAGAGATTGTCCGGGAGATCGTAGTCCGGCCCGTAGATGATGCGGAGGTAGTTTCGGCCGCGGACCTTCAGGGCGGGTTGGATGGAGCTGCGCTTGTCTCCGCCTACATGGAAGACAGAAGGCTTGACGACCACGCCTTCGGCACCCTTCTCAGTCTCGGTAAGCCAGTGATCGGTCGCCATCTTCATCTGCGAGGGATCGTTGAGGTCAACCGTCATGCACGAGGTTGCCGCGAAGCGCAGGTCATCGACATGAGCGGCGAGTTCGGTGATCCATGCAATATGCTGAAGATGGGCCGCCGAATGATGAACCCGCCCCTCGCTTGCGAGGACATGGAAGGGAGCGATGGTCACGTCATCAATGTCGTCCACGTTCCAGCAGTAGCCGCGCCATGCTTCGCCGAAGGCGACCGCGTTGTAATGGCGGCGGGACATGCGTTTCGTCAGTTCCGACATGTCCTCGAGGCCGCGGTCGGCGAAGCGAGCCAGCGCATCTGCGGCGTGGATCGCCGACAGAGCCGCCGCGCTGCCTGTCGGAGCATACTGGCGCTCGATGAGTTCGGCCGCCTTTGCGTTCCACGGCATGATCTCGCAGTCGAGCAGGAGCCAGTCCGTGGCCAGCGTCTTGAACAGGGACTGTGCGGCCCCTGCGGCAATCTTCCGCAAGACATCATGTCGATCCGCGTCCTTGAAGAACGGGCGGCCGCTGCGCGACCAGATGTGCCCCGTGCTGCCGTCGGTGACGCCGAAGCGGTTTCGAGCAGTTTCCTCGTCGCGGCAGACGAGCGCGAGGGCGCGGGATCCCATGTGCTTGGTCTCCATGACCACTTCCTTGAGGCCCTGCTTGCGGTAATAGTCGAACGCCTGCTCGGGATGTTCGAGGAAATCGCCTTCGGAAGAAGCCTCGACCGGAGACATGGTCGGCGGAACATAGACCAGCCAGCGCGGGTCGATGGTGTGTCGGGCGAAGTGCTCGAGAGCGCCGGACATATGGCGGGCATCGACGGTGATGCGGCCAAGTACGGAGGTCTCGACATACTTCTTGCCGGACACTTCGGAGAAGCTGATCAGCGCCGGATCGTCAGTCTTCTTGCGACTGAACGGGGGATTGTCCAGGATCGCATGCTGCGACTTTGCCTTCACGGACACGAGTTCCTTTTCCGGCCAGCGCAGTGCCGTCAGGGAGCCTCCAAATACCGCCCCCGTGTCGATGTTGATCGTGCGATTGTGCCAGACGGGTTCGTCGACGACCGTATGCCCGTAGACGATGTGAGTGCTCCCGCGATACTCGTCGGCCCAGTCCTCCCGCGCGATCTTTCCATCCTTGCCGGGCAGGCCCATTGGACCAAATACTGCGAACTGGCGGGCCTCCCTGGATGCCCCGAGGATCATGTCCTCGCGCAGCCCGACATGCGCCACTGCAAGACGTCCTCCGTCGAACACTAGATGGCCCGACAGCCCGTCGATGAAGTCCGCCATGTCTGATCGAAACTGTGCGCTCTTGCCTTCGAACTCGGCAATGGTGGCGTCGAGTCCGTGGCTGATGGTCACCTCTCGACCCTTCAGCCAGCGCTGAAGACGATCGTCGTGGTTGGATGCCACGGCGAAACCGTGCCCGCTGCTGACAGCTTCCTTCATGATCAGGAGCGCATCAAGCGAACGAGGGCCTCGGTCACAGGCATCCCCAAGGAAGACCAGCTTGCGGCCATCCGGGTGGAACAGTGAAGGATGGCGGCCCTCGCCTGGATTGTTCACCCAGATCACGGCCCAGCCGAGCTTCACGAGAAGTTCCTCGAGTTCGTCCGTCATTCCATGGATGTCGCCGATGATGTCGAACGGGCCGTGCTCGGTGCGCAGGTCGTTCCAGGTCGGACGACGCACGAGTTCGGCCGCGGCGATCATCGCGGGGTCCGAGAGTGTGACGATGTTGCGGATGCCGTCGTGCTTGAGGCGGCGACGGTCGCGCGCAAGGGTGTTGTGCTGCTGCGCGACGGCTTTGGGGGAATGGCGGTCGCCATCGCGCGCTTCGGCCATGCGCTGGCAGAAGCCCTGCCCCGGATCAAGGACGATCGCCGTCACGAGGGAGTGCGTGCGCGCGGCGATTTCGGTCCAGACCCGGCGGTCCTCGGAGCGGACGTTTGTCGCATCGATGACGGTCAGCAGACGGCGCTTCAGCCTGCGCTCCACGACCTCGGCCGCGACGGCGACCGCATCGGCCGTTGCGCCTTGGTCGCGGCGGTCGCCGGAGACAACCTCGCGATAGTCATCGATCGATACGATCTCATGCTTTTCGAAGAGCCGCTGTGCGAGCGTGCTCTTGCCTGCGCCGATGCAGCCAACCAGAAGAACGAGGCCCGGGCTGGTGACAGTGATGGTGGTCATGCTTCAAGAGCCTTCTCGAATACGATGAAATGTGAGAGGTGGCCGCATTCCGGATCGTAGCCTCCGGCCCCACCCAGCTCGCAGGAGTAGCCGTAATCGCGGCAGATCCTGTCGCTCCAGGTGCGGGCCTCGGACTCGGTCCATTCGAAGCGGTGATCCCGATGGCGGAACTGCCCCTCCTCAAGGTCGAACATTGCGTTGAACGACGCGTTGGGGGTCGTCACCACAACCTTGCGCGGCTGCATGAAGCCGAACACGCAGCGCTCCGCATGATCGAGGCGATCAGGGTCGATGTGCTCGATGACTTCCGACAGGATCGCGATGTCGAATCCCTTCAGTTGTTCGTCCGCGTAGAGAATGGAGCCATGCTTGAGCTTGATGCGCGGATCCACCTGCTTCCCGGGGTTGCGGGACAGGTTTCGCTGCGCCTTTTCGAGGTCGCGCATGGCCGGCTCTACCCCGGTGATCTGCAGCTTGCCCGGCAGTTTCGCGAGGCGGGAAAGAAGCTTGCCCTCGCCGCATCCCAGATCCACGACAGAGACATCGCCAGCGTTTCGGATGATCTCGATGATTTTCAGGTGGCGTTCGTCATGTGCCGTGCCCGGCTCGGAAGTAGCGGTTTCGTCCTCGGCAGTCTCGTCCTCGTCGCCCGCGATCTGCTGCAAAGCCGTCTCGCGGAGCTCGCGGCTCTTTGAGAGGTAGCGCCCGACAATCAGTTCGCGGGCGGGATGTTGTTCGAGCCAGTTCTGCGACTTGTCCAGAAGCTTCTGGACTTCGTCTTCGCCGTAGAAGTAATGGCGTGCCGGATCGAGCGCCGGCAGCAGGACGTAGAGGTGCGTCAGCGCATCCTGCAGTGTCGCCTCTCCTCGGATCGTGAGCGTGTGCAGGTCCGTGCAACGCCGGGCCTCTTCGGAAGTCATGCCGGGAATGTCGAGCGGCACGCTGTGGAGCGACACATCCCATCCAAGCGGCTCGAACATGCGCGAGATCAGGGCGGGCGAGGTGCGCAGCGGAGACACCGTGATCTCGAGCGGCCATTTTTCGACCGCGGCCGCCTGCAGGCGCTTCTCCTCGGAAGCATTCTTCGACGTCACGATCCCGTTCATCGCCGAACGGAGGCAGAGCGAGAGAGCCTGCGACATGTAGGACGAGGCGAGAAAAGGCAGCGGCTCGACATACTGGGCGATGCCCGCCCCCCACGAAGCGCCGCGGACCCGCTCGACGGGGTCGACTTCCACAATCAGGCAGAACTCGCATCGTTCGTCCGCCGCCTCCGGATAAAAGCCGACGGCGGACATCTTGGAGTTCCTCGAAGCATCGGAGCGGAACACGCGGTCGGGATGCTTGTAGAGGAGGAAGCCAAGATCGGTGGCTGACTGGCGGGTGGTTGCAATGGATAGGTACACGGGTGCCTCGTTTAATGCGTCGGCGCGACACTACAACACTTGAAGTCTGTGTCAACATTTATGTCGCGTGAATCCTTCTTGTACCCTGTTGACTTGGCGCCCTGCGGCAATGAAGCTTTCAAGCACAATTGAAAGGAAGGACTCATGGACGGATTCAACGACTGGGAAGTCGACAGGGCCCCCTACATTGACGAGGACTGCACCGTCGAGGTGACCGTCAGGGTTTGGCCGCATTCGGAGACGTTCAACGCATTGGCTTTCATCGATGAGGTCAAGGGAGAACTTGCCGCACTGAACGCCGCGGAGTCCGAATCTGCCAAGATATACTTCCGAACATGGAACGACGTCGATGGGTGCCCATCGCGCAGTGTAAGTCTCACATATCGCCGTCCCGCCACAGAACGGGAGATCAGGCTGAACAGTGCAAAACAGGTCAAGTCCGTGATGGAGGAACGAGCGTGGCTTGAGCAGCGCATGGCCACGATCCTGGAGGATGCCGAACGGGCAGGTATCTCACCGGATGACCTCGGGATCTCTGCCGTAGGCGGAAACTACGTGATCGACCGCAAGCGCGAGGCAGGTCGGGAATGAGGATAAGCGGACGGCAGTACTTCAAGGGCGACGGAAATGTCGCGGTCGAAGTCGCGGCGATCGACGATCACGACGTCACCGAGAACCTCTACGGCCACATGGAGGACCTGCGCGCCATCCTCGACGGAGTTCCCGCCCAGCACAGGGCCGCGGTGAAGGTCGACCTGAGGTCCTGGAACGACGAAGGAGGTTTCCCGAGAGCCTGCATTGCCATCTCCTACGATCGACCAGCTACATCCGCCGAGATCGCGGCTGAGCGGGCGAAGAAGGTCTCCGAGATCGGTGCCAAGCGGAATTGGTTGCGGGAAAACATCGAACGCCTCCTCGTGCAGGCCAAAGAGGACGGCATCGACCCTGCCGAGCTCGGGATCGGCATTGAGGAAAAGACGTACGTCATCGGCCGCTAGTGGCGGCCGAATGCCTCGTTCATGGCAGCAGATGCGCCGCGAATCCACCATTGGCCTTTACAATCAACGTCTTTGCATATTGCATCCCTTCATCGCAGCCTTGTCCAAGTAGCCGTCCGTCCGGACAAGTCGTGGAGGCAGCATATGAAGAACGATGTGGTATCGGGAATTCTTGCCCGGGTTGAGAGAAGTCTCACGGGCCGCCGGGAGATCGCCCAGGACGCCTACAATGCATTCGAGTTTGGCGTGCGCGTCGTCGCGCAGCCATCGAGCGGCTTCTTCTACTCCGTACACAAGGATCAGCCCGTCATGGCGCGCAAGATCCATGTTCTCCCCGAAGACGGAGGCCCGGCGAAGGAGGCATTCTTCTGCGTGGCATTTGCAGAAAACTCCTTGCGCGTCATCGAAGCCTTCGCGTTCTCTGGCAAGAAAAACTACTTCGGGTACCTGCCGGACAGCTTCATCGATGAACAGCCTGATTGTGATGCACAGGCGCCTGTTGTGCGGATGTAGACGCTCAGCGTCTAACGCATGCAGCGAAGAAGCGGTTTCGGCCGGTGCCGTTTCCTTTCAGAATCTTCTCAGAACTACCAGAGGAGATGATGAAGAATGGGTGTCTATACCACAGCGGTGATCGGCGTTCACTTGATGTACAGGCAAGTTCCCGGCGGCCTGGGATGGCAAGAAGTCCACAAGAAGGAGAACGAGATCAGCCGCCAGGTCGTGGAGCTTCTTCGCGAAGCCGGGGTCCCAGATCCGAGCTGTGATTTCGGTACTGAAATGGACAGTGACATCAAGGGTGTCGCCATCGGTTCGCGGATGAAGAAGATCGGATACTTCAGCGAATCCAACGTTTGTCATTCGGCAATTCCCCTCCTGACCGAAGGCCACATGGCTGCCATTCACGCAGCGGCCGACACCGTGGGCCAGATGCTGGAGGAGGTCGGCGGATTTGCAGACTTCCAGAAGACCGTGGGACTGGCGGTGCACGGGACCTCCTGACGCGCATGGAGGCGGCCCACTCTCAAGGCCGCCTCCACGAACTCAATCAACTTCCGGCCAAAGTCCGTGATCGCCCTCAAGCGTAAAACGACAGCCGCACGCCGTTGCCAGAAGCATCATCGCGTCCCGGCATTCGACCTTTCGCCCGTCCTCTTCGCGGTCGAGCGCTGGTCCGCCTTCGTCGGGATTGCCTGCGAGGCAGTCGCTGCAGACATGCTCGCGCAACTCCGTGACGGCGGAAGGTAGATCGGGGAACTCCTTGTCCCAGCCGGGAGAGGACAGCTTCACGAGCATCACGGGCATGGCGTGTCCTTCTGGCTGGAAGGATTCCCGGCAATCCTTCCAGCTTTTTCCGCTCCTCCTCGTCCGAGAACTGCTCGAAGCTCGGATCCTGCATGGTGACCGGGACGAAGATCAGCAGGTGATAAAGCGTCAGTCCGGCGAAAACATATCCCACAAGTTCGACGATCTTTGCCTGGCAAGGGCTCTCAGGGCGACGGAGCGAGCGGCTGGGCGGCTCTTGAGGCAGCGAGCGCTTCCCGGAGATCCCTCACGTAGTAGCGTCCGGTAACGCTGAACGTCCTCGCCAGCTCGTGGCCGATGTAGTACCGCGCCGAGAACCCGAGGGATTCACTCGTTGCATCCTCCGCCACGAGATCCTTTTCAAGAAGTCGCAGCTTGTTCGAAACGAGCACGCCGCAGCAAGTCTCGAACCTCTCGATCTGGCCGTACGCCTTTCCGAGTTCCGGGGAAACCTTGGCGAAGCCCTGGAACACGCTGCCTGCGGTGGCCTTGGCGCTGAGTTCGAGCTCGATCTTCTTCAACTGCTCGATGATCTCAAGGTCCGAACGGGTCCGATCGACAGCAGCGAGGTAGTCGGGCTGATGCCCGAAAGCAGGCTTGGCGGTTCCGGCGAAGGCGAAAGGAAGTTCGCCCACCGCCGACAAAAGGGCCGCGCTGTACTCGTCGAAAATGGAGATCTGCTCCCGGCAGTACTGGCGCATGTCTTCGATGTCTGTGATCCCATCCCCGACGGGACTGATCTTTTCGATGTGGCCGTAGGCCCTTCCGCAGAGGTCCTCGATTTCGCGAACCAGCTCTCCGATGCGGACGTGATCGGGATCGCTGCCCCCGGCCTGGGCAGACAAGATCGCCTCGATACGTGACAGTTCGCCACTCCGCTCGGCGATCTCGGCCTCAACAAACCGGATCTCCGCCTTCCTGTCGGGGAAGATGTCGGTGTTGCAGCCCGTGCGGACGAGCTGGTTGTAGAGCTTCTTCGCGTTCCACGGTGCGAAGTCGGTGTAGACCTCCCTCTCCCACATGCCGTCTTGCCTGAAGATTCGTCCAAGCGCGCGGGCGGCCTTCTTTTCAGCAGCGCCGGGTCGGACACGGATGCCGACGCTTTCGCCGACGGGGCTGATGGACACTCCGATCCAGCCGCCTAGAACCGCCGCCTCCATGGCCGCATGCGGATCCAGCCCCTCAAACCGTCCGAAGCCGACGAGCCAATCGGCATGCCCCATCGACTTTTCGAGTGCATGGATGCCGCCCTCGGGATCGATCCAGTATCCAAATGGCGAATGTGGCGTGTCACTCATGTCATCGACCTCTGTTTTCCGACCGAAGGATTCAATATGCAACTTTTGTTGTCAACATAATGGTTGCGCTCGTTGAATTGGCGCGGTAATCCTGTTTGCTCCACAATGGATTGGATCTACGCATGCGGCCAGCATCCCACCTCAGGCATCTAAAGACCACGGTTATCGTCAACGGCCGCATGGCGCTTCGCACGGAACGTCTGAACGGCGCCAGGGCAGGCGCGATGGGGACGCAGGTGATGACCGTCGAGCACGCGGCGGCGCGTCTTGCCGGAGGCTTTCTTCAGATCATCGACCTTGCAACCCTGCGAGGCCTGGTCAACGAGATCATCCTCCAGGCCGACCTCGGCGAACTCAATCCGATGCGGAGCCGGCCCGGAATGCCGAGCGCCTGCGCAAGCACTCTCATGAAGTACTGGCTTTCAGGCATCGCTCCATCAGACTACGTGGGAAATGGGCGGATCGACGCGATACTCGCTCTCGAAGCCGCGGTGATGGATATCATGCCGCGACATCTCATGCGCCCGGCGGATCTCGTCGCTCTGGCGGTCTCCCGGATCGAGCATGCTCCAATGATCTTCGGCGAGGTCGTCTTCAAGGGCATGACCGATCTCCATCCAGTGTGGCGTGCTCTCTTCGAGGCGCTCGCCGCCGCTCTTCCGGTGCAATGGGATGCTGGCCCGCGGGAACTGCCCGACTTCGTCAAGCGCCGCCGGGACATCAAGCGGACTGTCTCCCAGCCTCATACTCCCTCGATCACATCGGTTTCCTGCGCTTCGGAGCGCCATGAAGTCATCGAGGCCGTGCGTTGGGTGCGCGAGACAATCCTGTCCGGCGTCTGCCCGTCGCAGATCGCGATCGCCACCGTCTCCATGCAGACATATGACGACCTGATGGCCTCGGTGGTCGCCGAGACGGATGCACCCGTGCACATGACCAGCGGCTTCCCCGCCCTCCTCACCCGTCCGGGTCAGACAGCGGCAGCACTCGCCGATGCAATGCTTCGAGGCATCTCGCAAAAGCGCGTCTCGAGGCTCTTCTCGCTTATGGGCCCGGGCCGGGGCGTGCTGATCGACCTGCCGCGCAACTGGGAAGCCGCGCTGCCGCCAGACGCCTCGCTCACGACTGTTGCGCGCTGGCGCAAGGCACTTGACCGCCGCCCCTCCACCGCGCCGCTCGCAGAGATCATCATCCCCATCCTCGAACTGATCGCCAAGGGGCCGCAGAAGGCGGCGGAAATCGGCGAGGCGCTCCTGTGGCCGGACACGCTGACCCTTTGGAAACGTGCTCTGAAGGACGGGCCGGCGACTGCGCTCGACCGCACGCTGAAGGCGATCAAGGTCGATGATCCAAGCAGCCCGCTCACAAGCGCCTGCTTCATGACGGCAGAGGATCTTGCAGCCAGCCCACGCGGCCATGTCAGGCTGATCGGCCTCACCTCGCGAAACTGGCCGCGTCACCAGACGGAAGACGCTCTCATCCCTAAGCACATCGTGCCGTCGGACGTGCTCGACCCGATGCCGCTGTCGCGCGTCGACCGCGTCGACTACCAGACAATTCTCAACACGACCCCGGACTCCGTCGTCATGAGCTGGCCGCGACGGGACGGAAAGGGACGGGATCTCGGCGTAAGCGGCCTCGTGCCGAAGTTCATCCGGGACAGGGCCGGCCACCTCAACCGTTCGCGCATCGCGCCATTCGCCCTCTCGGAGGCAGACCGGCTGTTCTCCCGCCCGGACGAATTCAGAGGGAGGCCGGACGCACAGGCCGTCATCGCCACGATCAAGGACTGGAACTCCGACGATGTGACCGCGCATGACGGCATCGTGCAATCAGACCATCCGCGCATTCGCGCCGTGCTCGCAAACGCGCAATCAGCCACTTCGCTCCGCAAGCTCCTGCGCGATCCTCTAGGCTTCGTATGGAGCTATGGACTAGGCTTCGATGCGCCTGAATACGAGGACGAGCCGCTTCTTCTCGATCCAAGGCAGTTCGGCAACATCGTCCATGACATTCTCCGGCGCACAGTCGAACATCTCGCCCGCGAGGGAGGCTTCGCGAAGGTGTCTCAGCAGAAGCTCTTCAAGACCATCGAGGAGGCCCGCCTCGACGTGGGCGGGTTGGTCGAAACATCACAGCCAGTGCCGCCGGCCCTTATCTGGTTCCAGACAATGGACACCGCGGAAGCCTTCGCCAAGGCGGCGCTCTCCAGGCCGCTGCCCGACGACGTGCTCGATGTGAGATCGTTCGCGGAAGTCGCGTTCGGAAAGGTGCCCAAATGGATCAACGCCGAGCGGCCATGGGAGCAGGACGTGACTGTGGTCATCCCGGGAACGGACATCACCGTTCAGGGCGTGATCGACCGCCTCGACATCGCGAATGGCGGCACGCGCACATTCGTCGTCGACTACAAGTCCGGCAAGACCCCGTCGGGCGTGGACAAGTTCGTCCTGAACGGCGGCAAGGAATTGCAGCGACCGATCTACAGCTTCGCCGTGAAGACCCTCCTCGGGCCACAGGTCGAAGTGCAGGCGGCGCTGAGCTATCCGCTCACCGGGACCTATGCCGTGCTCCCTGATGCCGACCAGGCACTCGACATCCTTGCCACCTTCATCGCGGAGGGTGCGACCATCCTGCGGTCGGGCGACACCGTCGCCGGCATCGATGCCGAGGACGCCTATAGCGATACGAAGTTCGCGCTTCCGTCGCAGGCAGACGCGCTCTATCTGCCCCGGAAACGGGATGCCCGTCGCTCCGCGCTTGCTCCAATCGTTGATCTCTGGGATCACGTCTGACCCCGGGGAATAGACCAGATACACCAGCCACGGAGTACCACATGCCCGCCCCACACACCATCTCTGCAGAAGACATCCTGAAATCGGGACCTGTCGAAAGCCTCATCGCCTCGAGCACAGGCGGGACGTCACGAGCGAGAAAGCGCTTCTCCGTGGTGTCGGACCTCGAAAGCGGCCTGATCACCTTTCGCGTCGAGGCTCATGGCCACGTGAGCGCCTTCGCACTTGCCGACATCGGCAGGGCCGTCGAGACCTACAACGAGGGTTAGGCATCACCGCCGGACTCCCCTTCAGCCACCACGCTCATCGTACAAATAGAGGCATCTCATGAAGCAAGTCGTCATCTACACGGATGGTGCCTGTTCTGGAAATCCGGGCCCCGGAGGCTGGGGAGCGATACTCAGGTTCGGCGAGACCACAAAGGACATCTGCGGCGGGGAGGCTGAAACCACGAACAACCGGATGGAGCTGATGGCGGCCATCCAGGGGCTGAACGCCCTCAAGGTTTCCTGCGAGGTCGACCTCTATACGGACAGCTCATACGTCAAGGACGGGATCACGAAGTGGATCTTCGGATGGAAGAAAAAGGGCTGGAGGACCGGTGACGGCAAGCCCGTCAAGAATGTCGAACTGTGGCAGCAGCTCGAGGAGGCCCGGAACCGTCACAAGGTGACCCTGCACTGGGTCAAGGGCCACGCAGGGCACCCGGAGAATGAACGCGCTGACGAACTGGCGCGGCAAGGGATGGCCCCTTTCAAGGCTGCCCGCGGACGCTCCTGATCCGAATCCTTGCGGGCCAGGCCACGACGGCGGATCCGTTTTGTCAACAAATATGAGTTGCAATCCTTCGACGCAGACGATACGAATCCTATCCTGAATAAATCCGGAGAACTCCCTTCCATGACGATGAATGATGCGGCCGCGCGCAGGACAGCCCTGACGGCACTGGACAAGTCGCTTCTGGTCGAAGCGGGTGCGGGCAGCGGCAAGACCTCTCTTCTCGGCGGACGCATCGTCACCAATCTCGCGAACGGCATCCGACCCGGCAACATCGCTGCGGTCAGCTTCACCGAGATGGCCGCGGCGGAACTGATGATGCGCGTCTCGAGCTTCATCGACAGGACGATTTCCGGTGACATCCCCGAGGATATCGCGGCGGCCTTTCCCGGCGGCGCGACACAGGAGCAGATCGACAATCTGAAGGAAGCGCGCGAGGAGATCGGCGATCTCGTCTGCACCACCATTCACGGTTTCTGCCAGCGCATCATCAAGCCATACCCCGTTGAATCGGATATCGATCCCGGCGCGCAGATCCTCGATCCCGTTGATGCCGCTCTGGCTTTCGAAGACATCTTCGACAGATGGCTCCGCTCCCAGCTTTCGGGGCACGACCCGAAGGAGAGCCTCATCACCTCCCTGATCACGTCGGATCCCAAGTCCGGCCTGGCCCTCATCCGACAGGTCGCGGAAAGCCTGCGGGAGAACCCGGAACTGCAGGTGCCGGAGGCTGTGTTCGGCCGGGACAGCGCAAACGGCTTTGTCTCAGCCGTCGGTGCATTCGAGGAATGGTACGCCACCTGCGGCTACGCCGTTCCGGAGCACGAACGGTTCCTCGACGGTCTCAAGGAGCTTCGTGCAGCGGCGCAGAGCCACGTCACGACGCATTCGGCAGCGCTCAGTCTCACATCTGCGATCGAGTCGAACTGGGTTGTCACATCGAAGAAGACTGCCCGCGCCTACAAGGTGAAGGGCAAGTGGGAGGCCTGCGCGCCGACCAAGGCCGTAGGCACCGCGCACAATGCAGAGGCGATGCACCTATATGAGGCATGCGCCGACGCGCTCGAGGCGCTGCAGCGCAAGATCGCCGCTGCGGCCCTGCATATGCTGCACTCCGAGGTCCGTCCGGTCATCCGCATGTATGCCGAGTACAAGCGGGATGCTGCCTTCCTCGATTTCGGCGACCTGCTTGTCTCCGCTCACCGCCTTCTGGAGAACCATCCGGAAATCCGCGAGGCGCTCGGCCGCCAGTACACCCGCATACTCGTCGATGAGTTCCAGGACACCGATCCGCTCCAGACGCAGATCTTCCTCAATCTCGCATTCGACCGGATCGACGGCGCGTGGAAGCCCCGTCCCGGGAGCATCTTCCTCGTGGGCGACCCGAAGCAGGCGATCTATCGCTTCCGCGGCGCCGACGTGGCGACTTACGTCCGCATGCGCGAGATCATGCTCGCGGCGGATCCTGAGAGCGTCCTGAGCGTCTCGACCAACTTCCGGTCGCTCTCAGGTGTCCTGACCTACGTCAACGAGGTCTTCAAGGATGTCCTGTCGGTCGAGGGCCAGCCAGGCTTCACCAGTCTGTCCGCTCACCGGAGACAGAAGGCGGACACGACCGTGGCCTACTTCGATGTCGATGACAGCTCCCCGCGCGAGGACGGAACCGACCCAAAGATCGCCGATGTCCGCGACCGCGAGGCGCTGGCGGTCGCAGGGACCTGCACCCGGATCATCGGCGCGCTCGACATCTTCGATTCAAGGAACGGAACCCGGAAATGCCGGGCCGGCGACATTGCCCTTCTCGTCCCCCAGGGAACGGAGCTCTGGCGCTACGAGAACGCACTGGAAAGGGCGGGGATCGCCGTCGCCACGCAGGCTGGCAAGGGCCTCTACCGCCAGCAGGAGATCCACGATCTCATCGCCGTGACCCGCATCCTCGCGGATCCGCGCGACACGCTCGCGCTCGGCGCATTTCTACGCGGCCCCCTCGTCGGTCTGACCGAGCAGGAGCTGCTCGATGAAACGCACCGCCTTCCTACGAACGAGGATGGGAGTCTCAGGTTCCTCCGGGTCGGCATGGATCTGTCGCCGCTCGTCAACCCCATCCTCCGCGCGACGATGGCGGATCTCGCCGGGCTTCGCGAAATCTCCGAGCACTCCACGCCCCACGCCGTGCTGAGCCTCGCGGTCGAACGCTTCCTCGTCCGCCCGAAGATCGTCGCGCGCTTCGAAGGGAACCCAGAGCGGCAGCTTTCGAATGTCGACCGTTTCCTCGAAATGAGCAGGCCGTATTCTGTCCGCGGACTGAGGGCATTCTCCGATGCTATGCGTTTCGCGTGGGAGGAAGGCGAGCGAATTGAAGAAGGCAGGCCCGACGAACAGAAGCAGTCGGTATCCCTCATCACCATGCACTCGGCCAAGGGACTTGAGTGGCCCGTAGTCATTCCGGTGAACATCGTGACTTCGCCGATGAAGCAGTCTTCCATCATCACGGACGTCAGCACCAACACCATGACGATGCCGTTCATGGGACTCGTCCCGGAGGGCTACGAAGAGGCGCGGGCACGAGCCGAGCTTGAGAGCAGCTTCGAACGGATGCGCATCTGGTATGTGGCGACCACCCGTGCGCGGGATCTCCTCCTTCTTCCGCGCTACAGCCAGGACTGGAAGGAGGCGTGGTCGGCCATGCTCGACCTGCGCTACGACCTCCAGTCGATCCTCGACCTTTCGGGCCTCCCCGAACCGCGTCCGGAGGCGGTGGAGAATCCGGCCAACCTCGTGGATGCGGAGTCGTTCCGCCTCGAGCAGGCCCGGGTTTCGGCTTCGTCTCCCAAGATCGTCTGGTCTTCGCCGTCACGGCACGAATGGTCGCCGGCGCTCACCGATACAGTCAGCGACGACGATCTGGTCAGTGCGGTTCCCCTGCTGGATCCATATGCCGGGATCAACGGCGGACCGGAGCGCGGCACGATTCTCCACAAGCTCATGGAGGAGATCCTCAACGGGGAGCTTGTCGACGACGACAAGACTATCAGGTCGCGTGCGGCCGTACTTTCCGGACAGTATGCATCGCTGTTGGGCAGGGATATCCCGGATCTCCTTCCTGACGAACTGGCGCGGACGGTGCGGCGGACCTTGGACTTGCCGCTTGTCGCGTCGATGCGCTCCATCATCATTCCGGAAGTGGTCACGGCCGACGTGAGCGTCGATGGCAGCACGGAATCCGTCGAGTACGGCATCATCGACGCCGCGGCGGTGCCGGACGACGGATACGTGAATGCTGTGTTCGACTGGAAGAGCGACATCCGACCGAACCCGGCCGCAACCAAAGGCTACGCCAAGCAGGTTCGCCGCTACATCGAGATGAACGACGTCGAGCGGGGCTATATCGTCTACATGACGACCGGCGAGGTTGTGGAGATCAGGAACGAAGATATCGCTGCATGACACTGAAGATCGCGAGCATCCCGAAAGACATCGACGTCTTCGCCATCGGCGACGTTCACGGATGCGCGGACCTGCTTGATGCCCTGATCGGGTACATCGAGCTCGGGGCCGACCTCGGCATTGAAGATCCGCTCGCGATCATCTTCCTCGGCGATCTGATCGATCGCGGACCCGACAGCCGGAATGCCGTCGAGCTGGCGCTGTCCGCCGTCGAGCGCCATCCCGGATCGGCAATCATCATGGGCAACCACGAAGAATTCATGCGCGATGTCATGTGGGGAGGCACTCCTGGATCCGCGTGGGACTCGTGGTATCACGAGGGCGGCGCGAAGACGCTCCGCGCGTTCGGCATCGAGGCCCGTCAGCCAACCTCCGCGATCGCCGAGGAACTACGACAGGATTCCCTGATCCGCAGGCTCTTCGACATAGTCGTGGACCTTGCGCAGGACGACCAACGGATCTACGCCCACGCAGGCATCCAGCCGCATGTCCCTCTCGATGAACAGCGATCTTTCGACATCCGCTGGATCAGGGACGAATTCCTGTTCAGCCGGGCCAACCACGGCCGGACTGTCGTCCATGGCCACACGATCACAAGAAGTGAGCTTCCCGAGGTGAGATCCAACAGAATCGCTCTCGACACGGGGTCCTTCGCGACAGGCAAGCTCACGGCGGTCCGGTTTGGCCGAGACGGGAGCACACGCTTCTTCATGGCGGAGGCGGCCGGAGACGCTATCAGGGTTGGTCCCGTCGAGCCCGCGCTCGGCGCTTGAAGCCCGGTGGCGTGAGATTCGAGCATTTCGGAACCTGCCCTGCGACACGTCTCCATCGCTCCATCGGGGTTTGGTTCAACCGCCGCCCTGACGTATTCGCGCCAACCTGCGTGATAGGATCAGTCTTGTCGCTCTCCTCGATCGCCGCTGAAGGCGGATCACCGACATCGCCGTCCCCCCATCGACCCTTGTCCCCCTGGAAACGGGAGTTTTCCGAGCACGTGCAGCGGACTTCGCTCTCGATCACCGGGATGGAGGGAAAGCGCGACACCGTGCAAGACGCCGCGGGAAGCTGAACTCGATCTTTGACATTCCGGTTCGTCCGGTCCCCACTCGGGTACGAGCGCCGCCGCGTGGGGACGGCGGTCTAAGCGACCGCGGAGGCGATCTGGCAGCCTCCGTGGTCGCTTAGACCGGGAGCGGCTTGCCGACGAGCTGGTGAACGCTGCCCGACGACCAGTCGGCAGGGTCATGGCCGACTGCAGCGACCAGCGAACGGGCGTCGAGGTAGAGCGGCGCGACAAAGTCGAAACCGAACCATTCGGCGTTTTCTCTGATGATCGCGTCGTCGCCTCCGTAGCACCATGCTTCGAGACCGCCCACGAAGACGATGTATTCCTCGAGCGCCTGCACGAAAGCCACGCCGTCGGTCTCGATCTTTTCCTGGGTGATGCCGGTCAGCTCGATGGTGAGGTCCGAAAGAATCGGATTGAAGACAGGCTTCACGTAGCACAGGAAGCGGCCAACTTCCATTCCGCGCTCGTCGAACTTGATCGCCGCGATCTGAATGATATCGCCTGGCCAAGTGGTTGGCTTGTTTCACATTTCCCCTTGATGAGGAATTTGCGATTTCCGCACGCCAGCGCGGACTGAATTTCGGCCAATGTCAGGCTGCTTGCAGCGACATCGGCCCCGTCGCGCCGACCCGTGGGCTGATCCAGCGTACATTGTATTTCATGGATAGCCCACGGGAATAGCGGAACCAGTTGAACGCCTTGCGGACGATGTTGAAGGCGGCATTTACGTCCGCATGCACGATCTTCCGGCGGCGTTCGGTTTTGACCACGTCTTTCTGACGGACGAACCAGTTGCGGTTCTTGGTCGAACGGCAGCCGGAGAATGCCTTCTCCGCCTTTTTTCCTTCTTCATAGGTGGGTAACGGGTCGTCATCGACAAACGATGACTGCGAGGTGTAGCTCTCCTCCGTGGTGATGACGGCCATGCCATGGGATTCCGCCTTGTAGCGAATCAGGCTGATCAGGCGGTTGTGGGCGATGGAGTGGAACTCGCGGTTTCTTACCGCGCCCATGTCACCCTCCTTCCAGCGCTTGTTCCGGCCGATGACGATCACGTTGATGCCGTTCCTCCGGCATGTCTCGACGATGTCGCGACTGATCTTGTGCTCAAAGTCCGCCTTCACGCTCGCCTTGTCGCGGACAAGCTTTCGGTAGGAGCCGTCGGCGAACACCGCTTTCTGCGCCTTGAGCAGTTCGATTCGTTCTGTCTTAGAGAGCTTCCCTCCGGTCTTGGCGCGTTCCTCCTGCAGATGCTGCAATTCCCGCAGCCGCGGCGTTGAAAGCACTGCCTTCAGCGTATCAAGCTTTGCGTCGAATTTCGTCATCTTGTCGATGAGGCGCGCTCCGTCGTGAACGAGGGCGCGATGGCCGGTAGAGTAGGCGACCGCGCAGATGTTGTTCGTACCGAAGTCGACCCCGGCAAGCTTCAGGTCGGTGCGTTGGGAGAGTTCCGTCTTCAGGAACGCTTCTCGCTTCTCGACCGTGTCGTGGGTACGGAGGACTTCGCCATGTTCGGCAAACAGCCCGTGCAGGAACGACCCTTCGGGGAAGGCCTGAGCAAGGCCGATGACGCATTCCAGTTTGAGACTTTTCCCAGCACCTACAATCCGCACGTGCCTCGGGTGGTAGTCCACCCAACCGCGCTTCTCGCATGCGCTGGCAATCGCCGCCTTGACATCGAAGGCGTAGAATAGCTTCTGTGCGTCTACGGAGACAGCTCCCAGAGAACTTATGGCCTTCGGCGTCGGGAATCCTTGAGCCCTCATGGCGGCATAGGATAGTTCCAACGGATAATGCCCATCCTTGGCGAGGAAGTTTGGGAATCCTGGACATCCAGTGTAACCCTCCGGGTGCTTCCTGTACGCAGCCATGGCAGAGAGCGCCGACTTCCAAGCGTCAACGACCGACAGAACCACCTGTTGGGCCGAGGCCGCCGGGAGTCGGCGGTACACGCAAGATCCATCCCGTTCGGTGTGGCCGCGGGCCATGGTGTCGATCACCGTCAAATCAAGGAGCGAATGAAAGGGCGCGCGGGTCATTTCTGCCTCGAGAGGCGGGACCACCCGCGCCTTGTCCGACTTCACCCGCTTCTTCCCATTAACCGCGTCGATGACGGCGTTGAAGCGCCCGATAGCCTCGGTCTGGTTCGGATGAAGCTCGGCCCTCAGCCGATGAATCCTTGTTTCGGGATCGTAGGCGTATGCCGACACGACTTGGCGAATTAGGAATGTCGTTATGTTGTAGAGATTCTTGGCCTCATGGGTGAGCGCGGAAGCGACGGAACCCCACTCCTTCGACGGAATGGGAAGTTCGATGGTCCTGACACTTCTGTCGATGCTGCTACCCAAAACAACCATTCCAACGCGATAACGCCACTGACTTTACGTCAGGATTGGAAGGGAATGCAAATGGAATCCAACCGCTTGGAGAAGGGGCTATCTGGCGCCGGGAGAGATTCGTATGTTCATCCTCTTGGCATCACGCGAATTGAAGGCCCGGAATGACTCCGTGCGTAGCAGCCAGATCCTTGACCGCGCGGATCTCGACGCCCAGGCGCTCCATGAAGTCCGCGGACGTTTCTCCCGGAATCCATTCGTAGATCAGCTTGTCCGTCGCTGGCCGTTCTATCCCGACATAGGACACGAAGTCGTCCACGATTTCGGCGAAGGCATCCTGCGATGACGCGGGGATGTCAATCTTGACACGGCCGATGCCGAGCGTGACCTCGCCTGTGAATCCATCCCCGAAATCGAGAAGGTAGGTTCCCTCGTCGCCTTTCTCCCAGGCATACTTCGCATCGCCTACCGACCCTCCGTTCTCTGTCGCCAGCTCTTCCAGCGCGGCCAGCAACGCCTTCCGGTCTCTCTGCAGCCGTATCCTTCCATTTTTTCCGCGTGCACCCTGGATATCGGATGTCTGCCGGGGAAGAACGAGGCCGGGATCGGCTCCAACCGCGTCGTCAAGCACGCTGTCCGCGAAGGTGGCTGGGAGGCTGATGATGGACCTGCTGTCGAGCACTAGCCATGACCATGCGGCATTGGCACCGACGGTGCTCTCATACATGTTGCGGTAGACGATCGCGTCGTAGCCCAACTCGATTAGAAGGCTCCGGAGCTTTCGCGCGACGACCTTGCTTTCGGTCACGCCTTCTGATCGCATGCGCGACAGGAAATCCGGATCCACGAGCCTGGAGAGTGCGGTGATGGCGTGCCAGTTCGTCCAGTCGGCGGGATCATCCGGGAAGACGAGGACGTTGTGGACGGCCAGTGCCACTTTCATGACCCGCCACGTTCCAGGAACCTTCATCTTCAGTTCCCGGGCCTTCTGCGACTGGCGGGCGGCCGCCTGCTCGCGGGATCCGAAATGGAAGCCGATGTCGCGGCTTTTCGAGAATTCGGTGAACGCTTCGAACGTTCCGTGGTGCAGCACAAGCGGCCGCCCGGTTTCGTCGGCGGCCAGCGTTCCGATCAGCCTGTCAGAGATATCCTTGGTCATGGCATCAGGCTGCGGAATGCGGAAGCATGAGACAAAGGGATCCGCATGCCGGATACCTTTCATTCAGCGTCGGGTCAGGTTGAGAAGCCGTAGAGCCCTTCCCTCAGGGACTTCTTGTCGGTGAGATAGCCGTCGGCAAGCTCCTTGACCACCAGATCCTTGAAGGCCTGGGAGTAGGCGTTGTAGGCCAGATAGAAGCCCTGCTTGTCGAAGACGAAACGCGATACGTAGTCGCTCGGGACAAACGAGGCGATGAGGCGGTTCGTCGTCCAGCGGTCGGCATGGTTCGGCTTCGCGCGGATCACCTGGAACTTCATGTCGTCGGTCATCTGGTCGATCTGCGGAGGCTGTCCTTCGGAGAAACCGCGTTCGATCTTGTGCAGAAAGGCGACCACCGGATCCCGCTCAAGGATTGCCGAGTTCTTATAGCACCACGCGCGCATTTCCTTTTCGCTGAGCGAAGCAAGGTCGAGAGTGGGATCGGTGGCGTGCATGATGCCGTGCACGGCCATCTTCTCGCGATGATCGATGAAGCCGGAGTTCTTGAGCCAGGAGGCCTGCGGGAGCTGGATGCGTCCGCTCCGCGCAAGGAACTCGTAGACCGCGTGCCTGTCGTCGATGGCGATGTAGTCGACCTTCCACGGGCTGGCACGGCGGAACCCCGGAGCGCGACTATCGCAGATGATCGTGAACTTCTTGTTGTCGAGGAAGACGTACACCCCGCCGAAGTGGTCCAGATAGTAGCTGTTGTGCCGGAACACGAGCTGGTCGGGCACGAAGTCGTTGGTGCGGATATCGCCCGTGACGCGCGCCAGATCGATCATCTCATTGATCATGTTGTCGTCCCGCCATGCGCTCGGAACCTCCATGAGGCGGTCGATGCGCCGCCGCAGCTTGTCCGCCTTGGCGAGGACGTCTTCCGACGAAAGGACTCGGAACTCGACCTGCTCGATGGACAGCAGGTCGGTGATGTCATCGATCACGAGCAGATTGTCATCTATCTCGCCGTAGAGCACGTCCTTGATGGTCGCGAGGCGGATGGCGCGGCTGTTCTTTTCGAAGAAGACGTGCAGGAGGCCAGCCGTGTTCGAGAAGCGCGTTCCGATCACCGGGAGGTTCTCCTGCTCCGGCGTGAGCAGGATGAACAGCCGTTTCGAGATGTTCTGCTCGAGGTAGAGCGGAATGCCGATCTCCCTGGCGACCTGGGGAGAGTGCCCCATCATGTCGATCTGGAACTCATCGAGCTTCGTCCTCGGCAGGCCGAAGGCTTCGAGCGCCCGGTTGTAACGCTCGATGAGGTGTGGCTCCGAAACGGTCAGCAGTCGACCGTAGATGAGATTGAACTCGATCAGCTCTTCCATGGGACTTCCCTGCCTAGAACTTGGTCTTTTCGGCGACGATTTCCTGCGCCTTCATGCGGTGGCCAATGTCGCGGACGTAGCCATCGATCGCGGCAGCGTCCGACTTGTCGGAATAGCGGAACTCGGAGTCGGCGTACTGGTTGATCGACTGCAGCATCATGTCGATGGAGATCGGTCCGCGCAGCTCCTCGATCATCGCCTTCTTCACGTCGTACGGCTTGTGCATGAACGTTTCCGGCGTGACGAACCATTCGTCCGGCAGGTCGATGTCCATGGCGCGCATCTTCACCGCATCGGTGATGTTCTTGATGGCGCGGCCGGTGAAGCGCGGCTCGACTTCCTTGATCATGTGCAGGTAGGTGCCGACGTCGGCGAGCGTGCTGAACGCGCCGTGCTGCTTCTTGAATGCTTCGAAGACGCGCAGCAGACCTTCCTCCTGCGGGACGTTGTGCTTGGCGTAGGACTCGCCGACGGCCTTCTTGATTTCCTGCCCGGCGAGCAGGTCGTGGTTGCCGAGCGGGATCGAGTGGTTCTTGCCGACGAGCATCGTGAAGATGTCGATGTAGTCCTCGCGGGTCTGCGGGCCGTCTACCAGCCAGCGGGCGCCTGCGCGCTGGCGGAGTGCGTCGTCCACCTTCTCAGGGTAGTTCGAGAACATGCCGAAGGAAGAATTCCCGCGCACAACCGTGTTCGCGCCAGCGAAACTCTCCATGAGGACAGCGGTGACTTCCTGCTGGCCCGCGGACGACTGCTTGTCATCGCGGCGGCCCGCGACCTGGTCGATGTCATCGATGGTTCCGAACCCGATGACCTTCGGGTTGATGACATTGTTGACGAACGCCTTGCAGTTCTGCCCCGAGCGGCCCTGGTAGTCGGAGATCTGGTCGACGCCGAAGTTCTCGTAATGGAACGCGTAGCCGCCAATCTGGCAGTAGTCGTGGAGGAGGCCGGCCGTCATCTGGATGAGGACGGTCTTGCCGGTTCCGGGGTTGCCGTCGCCGATGAAGGTGAAGAGGAAGCCTCCGAGCTCGACGAACGGGTTGAGCTGCCGCTCGAAGTCGTAGGCGACCAGCATCTTGGCGAGCTTCATGGCCTGGTATTTGGCGATGTGGTTGCCGACGATGTCGGTCGGCTTCTTGAAGGCCATGACAAGCGGAGCCGACTTGCGGTTCGGGGCGGAATCGAAGCCGTTGAGGGTGAAGTCGTCCTTCTCGACGCGGACATGCGCGTCCTCGAACGAGGCGAGACCATCGAAGCGCCCCTTCCGCTGCAGCAGCCCTTCGATCACCGCACGACTGAAGGCCCGGGCGCGGGCCGTCATCGTCAGCTCGTCCGAAGCACCGGAAATCGCGGCGGCAAGGCCAGCCACCATGCTCTTCAGGGCATCCTGCGGGGTGTCGAACAGATAGTCAGGCTCAGCGACGTCGTTGGCCGAGTCCGCCTCGCCTTCCAGCATCGTTGCGAGGTACGAGGCGAACGAGAAAGCTGCGACGTACGAGGAGGCCGTGATCAGGGTCTTGAAGGTCTGGGCGTCGTCTCCGGACAACGGGGCCTGCGCATTGCGGGCGCGGAGGCTTTCGAGCGCGGTCTGGCGGGCGAAGACGTCGGCAACGGCAAGCGCGACGGCGAGGCCGCGGCGCGTGCGGTAGACAAGCGCGTGCTGCTGGATCGACATGAGCGAATCCTGGCCGATCTTCTCGACTGTCTTGATGAATTCGATCTCGCTGGTGGTGCGCACGGCTCCGGTCGATACGGCACTGATGTGGCGACGGGTGGTGCCGCCGACAGCGGGCTGCTGGGCCTGAGCGGCTCCGATCACGATGACGCGGGTGACGAGAGAGAGCGCAGCGGCGGCGTGCTTCTGGATTTCGTCCTCGTGGATGGCCGAGATGCCGGTGGATTTGGTCATGGTGTCAGACTCCGCTGATAACTTGATTGCCGGAAAGTGTATGGATCTTGAAGCCGCCGAAGAATTTCTCGGCTTCGCGGGTGGCGTAGAGCGCCTGGTAGGTCTCGTGCGGAACGAGGATATGCTTCTCGAAGCTGGAGACTCCCTGCTGGAGGCATTCGAGATTTCGGGTCTCGATGTGAAATTCGTCGCGTGCCGGGTCGAAGCTCCAGAGGCCACGCCGCGCCGCTCGCTCGTGCTTGGAGAAGACCTCCTGCGTCGTCCATGTGAGAAGCCATGGGTCGCTGCGGCGCGGATTGCGGGTGCGCTGGAGGAGCTCGCTGACACCGCTGCTCTCGCCTTCGACCGCAGTGCTGTAGAACGGGCCGATGACGAAGCGGCGGAGCTGCTTCGGATGCAGGAAGTCGAAATCCTTGTCGAGGTTCGTGGCGATCGTCACAAGCGTGAGCGCGTAATCGCAGTTGCTCGCGGCGAAGCGGTCGAACGCCGCGGCATAGTCGTGGTTCAGAAGGCCGCCGATCGGCAGTTGGAGGTCATGAGCGGGGTTGAGGCGCCCATCCTCCGTGACCAGCGCGCGGCACATACGTTCGCTCGAGTCCTCGATCGTGGCCATGTAGATCATCGGCAGCGCGTTCGGGCCGTCGTAGGTGCCCCATGTCACGACGTAATATGGGCGCCTGTTCTTTGGATTGACCGACACGCGGATCGTCTGTGGGAGGATGTGCGCGTTGAAGAAGCTCCCGCGCTCGACACGCTCGAAATACGATCTCTCGGAAAGCTGCTGCCTGATCTGGGTCGGAAAGGTCTTGTAGCGGAGAATGTGGTCGACCATCTCGGCCTTGAGATCATTCATCTCGGGAATCTCGGCGAGACGGGCGACCGCGTTCCTGCTGTCGTTCTCAAGGGAAAGGACGCTGTCGAAGCTCGGAAAACCGCTCGACTTGGCGAGGGACAGCCTGCTGTCGACCTCGAACTTGTGTTCCCACGCCTTCATCGATTCACGAAGCCGCTCGACATACGGAGCGATGGCGCCGGCGATGACGTTGTGGCCCGCGAACGGTGTTCCTGCGGCCGACAGCAGCGTGTCGAGACCACCGAGTGCCGAATGCATCGCGGGGAAGTAGCTGGCCGCCAGCGGCTGCGACGAAGTCATGAACGAATCCTTGGTGACACAAGATGGTCTCGAAAGGCGGACGGCGGGGATGAATGTCGTCCCCGCCGGGCCATCATCAGGCAGCGCCGTAGGAGGCTGTTTCGTGCTTGGCCTTCACGCTGTCGTAGCGGCGGAAGAATGCGTCGTCCGCCAGCTTCTTGCGGCGCGCGATGTCGCCGGATGCCTGCATGGTGCCCTCGTGCATCTCGAGCAGGCTTGCGATCTGGGCCTGCGCGGCCGCGCCGATGCCGGCCATCGTCTGCTCGGCCTGCAGGTCGACCGCGGTGCCGAGGGTGTTGATCTTGTGAGCGACCTCCTGCTGGGCTGCGGTCTTCAGCGAGACCTCGAGAGACTTGTAGAGGCCGACGCGCTGCGTGGTGTCGATGGTCAGCTTGTTGATCAGCGTGTTCTGCGCCGCGATCTGGTTGTCGAGGGACTCGACGAACTGCTGGAACATCTTCGTATAGCGCTCGTACGTCTGGCTTTCGGCGAGAACTTCCTGCTCCTTCGCCGTCGCAGCGTTGTATTCGGTCGCGAGCTTCGATCGTTCGGCCTCGAGGTTTGTCCGCTCGAACGCATCGGTGGAGGCCGCGATCCGGTTCTCGATGTCCATGAGCTGCGGGTTCAGCGCCTTGATCTGCGCCTGGATCTCGTCCAGCGCCGCGACGGACCCCTTCCTGGATTCGATGACCGAGCGCAGGCTCTGCTCGGATTCGGCGTGCTGGGCCGTCAGGAGCGCCTTCTGCTCCGTCAGGAGCTGGACGATGGTGTCGGACTTGGCGAGCAGGTCCTGCAAGTTGGTCGAAAGCGACGTGTTGCGCACGCGGTCGGTGCGCATCGACTGCGCCTTCTTCTTCGAGACGAAGCCGATCAGCTTCTCGAAGCCGGTGAGCGCCTGCATCTGGTTGAATTCGGTGCCGAAGGCGTTGGTGACGTCCTCGAGGCTGAGAATGAGGTCGGCGATGTTCGCCTCCATCACCTGGCCCTGCTTGATCACGTCCTGCAGATTGGCATTTTCGATGTCGAAGGCCGGATCGCCGATCTTGATGTCGCCCTGGGTGAGCTTGCTGAGTACGGCCTGGGTGTTCTCGATCTTGGAGCGGACATTCGCCACCTCGGTCTTGGCGCGCTCGATCTGCGCGTCGAACTTCTGAAGGGAAGCTGTCATTGCGAGTCCTTTCTGACTGCGTCGGGATCCGAGCGCCCGGAACTGGACGCCTGTTTCGATGGCAAGATTTATCGGTGGCCCAGACGCATGTCAACATTGATTGCGGGTGCGTGACACATTTTTTTACATCCTGCTCAGGATTCAATCCGATATAGCACGACCACCCAAAGGACTCGAAAGCGGCGAGGCGAACTTATCATGGACACACCAGCGAATCTTTGTTGCCAATCCGCGTTCGATGTGGTTTAACCGCCCGAAAGCAATGCAAGGAATCTCTTATGCGCGACGAAACAATCAAGTCCAGAATCACCAAAGCCCAGGATTCGCTTGTCGTGGATATCGGCCTGCGGATCAAGAAGCTCAGGATGGACCATGACCTGACACAGCAGGGTCTCGCCGACGCCCTCGGCCTCAGCCGAGCAGCAGTGACGCAGTGGGAGAACGGTCAGGCCACCTGCAATTTTGCCCAGGCGCTGGAACTCGAGACGATCTTCGGCACTGATGTCGGATACATTCTGTATGGTCGCCACTACCAGCGTCTGGCGCAGACCAGCGAAACAGGCGAAGCGGCGGCAGCTTAAGGGAACACCCGCATGGACGCCGTCGACTACCTTGAGAGGCTGGGGGCAAAGTTTGTAAAATGCTCCGGCGGAAAGCAAGTGTGGGAGCTGCCTTACAGCTACATGATCCCCAAGGTCTTGCACGAGCTGCGGGCGAAGCCTTTCAACTGGTGCTCCACACAGCAGCCAGAAGGACCTCCTCGCGGTATCCGTGCGCAGGTGATCATAGACTAAGCAAGCAAGCCACGCTCCGGGCAACGGACTAGCCGAGGACATCGAGAATGATCAAGCGCATGACGCACAAGGACTATGCCGCACTGCCAACGCTCGCGCATCTTCGCGAAAGAGGATTTCGCGGCAGGGACTTCGTGGGAGTCACCTACCGATCGCGGGATGGGATCCCTCCATTCCTGATGCGGAAGGCTCTCTGCACGGGTGCCTCCGGGCGGCCTGGCGCGACCACGCATATCACCCGCGTTGAGCTGGTCTGATTGTTATGGCGGGTTCGATATCCGTGTAGTCTGCGATGCCCGGGGCATCGGGCTGTGCGTCGTCTCGGAAACATGGTCGCGGAAGCCGCTTAGGCGGCAACCAGAGCCATACCAGGATTTTCTATGGTTCCACACGAAAATCCGAATAGCCAGGCGCACCAGACGCTCGATAGATATGGGGCTGCAGCTCGGCCTTCTGAAACGGGTCTCGTTCGTCCCCTACGAGCCGGGCGCCCCCTCACCTGCGCAGTAGTGGAACAGTAGCCGATCAGGAGCGCTTCGTCGGAGGGTGGATCAGGAGGATGCCATCCTTGTCGATGATCCCCGTCGGAGGATTGTCCTTGGGCGCCATGTCGACCAGCTTCAGGGCCTGGGCGACGGTGACGGGGATGGTTACAACTGAGTCCGGACTGTCATTGGCCTTGTAGTCCGGGTGCAGAAAGACATAGACCTTCTTCGCCGCGCGGATCTTTCCGCGCATGGTCAGCGGCTTACCCGACTTCGGATTGATATAGTATCTGGTGGTATCTTCCGCTTCCATGGGATCCCTTCAAACCAGTGTCGCGCGATAGGCTTTGAGGGCGGCCTCGCAGGTATCGAGATCCGCTCCGAACTGAAAACCGGGAACGCTGCGAGCTCCTGCAACTAAGCGACGCAGATGGAGAGCGGCGACTTCTTCCGAGGCCGGACCGTGGTTCTTCAGATAGTCGGCCGCCTTCTCGACATCCGGACGGAACGGATACGAGGGCACGTCATCAATCGCGTCGATGAGATTGGCGAGGTGCGAAACAATGCCTGTCATGCTGCCCCATCCCTCGCTTCGATCGGAAGACCTAGCCCGAAGGCCCGCGACGTGCTCGCGGCCTCACTGATCGCGTCAGCGATGCGGGCGCGGGCGTTCTCCTCTGCGAGACTGACCGCCGTCTCTCTGGAGTCGAGATAGCACCTGCCGGACTGGTTGACAACGAACGACCACGTTCCATCGCCAAGGGACTGCCGGACCTCCGCGGACCACCCCTCGGCGATGTCGGCCGTCCAGGTTCGGTCGTCCTGCTGCTGCCAGTCGATGACAATGGCGGGGTTTGGAACAGGGAGCGGGCGGATCGCGGCAACCACGGCCTCGGCAATCGAGAGCGCTTCGACAAATTCCTGCGGAATGTCGAGCGGCTCGCCTCTCCTGCTCTGGCCGACATAACGGTCGTAGAGGTCTTCCCATGTCCCATCATCCTCGAAACGAGGATTGCCCTTCGCGATGAGAATGGCCCGAACCGTAGTTTCGAATAGCTCGTTATCGGTCACGATGGATCCTTCGTCAGGTTGTTTGCCGCGATGGCGGCAGTCCGGCATGGAGCGGGGCCGACGATCCGCCGCCACTGGGGACAGGTGTTCTTCGATCGACGAAGTCGGCCGCCTGGGAACACACCGAAGTCACAGTCCTGTGGCTTGCCGTAATCGAGGACGCAGCCATCAGGTTGTTCACCCGGCGCCAGGTCGGCGTGACATCCGTGGGTGCGCACTTCAGTGATCTCGTCGTTGTCAGCCATGATGCCCTCTACGGAATCTCATTGAGCTTAACGCCTGATCGGATGCGGTCGCATTCGGCGGCGGCCTCGTTCCTGCCTGCCTCAGTCCAGGATGTGCCTGCACGTGAGAGACAGGCTTCGTGGTTGCGCTGCAGATCTGCTGTGTCGGACGCATCCTGGCGATCCCATACTTCCTTGGGGAGCGAGGGAACCGGGAAGCAGACACGATCCTCCGTGTCGCCGATGAGCGCGCCGCTGCTGCGGCATGCCTCCTCCGAACGGAAGTAGCGCTGCGACATTTCCTCGCTGTGTTTTCCGGTCGAGATCGAAACGCCGACCCAGTCATAGCCGACGATTGATGTTGCGAGAATGAGAGCGGTGATCATGGGGCTTTCCTTGTCAGAACCTGGTTTCCGGGCCGCGGAGCTTGTCGAATTCCGCCTGAGCCTTCGCCATGGCGGCGGCTTCAGCCTCTGCGGCCTTGGCGATCATGCCGAAGTCGGTCATCCTCAGGGTGAGTTGCCCCACCTTTTCGTTATTGGACGGCCTGCGCTCAACCTCAGCGGTGATGACTGGGGCAAGTGGATATCCGAGTTCGGCAAGCTTGGCGGCATCTCCGCGGGGAGGTCCGGAGTAGGTGCTGAACTTGCACCCTGCGCAGGTCGCTTTCCCCCGGATCCAGACGAGCGTGTACGTATCCATCACACTCCATTCGACGCGGCTGGTCGGCGGGCCGTACTTCTTGATGAGCGCACCTTCCACTTCGGAAACATTGGGATATCCGCTCAGCCCGTTGTATGTGTGATGCTGCATGGTCGACAGGACCACGTTGCCCGATGCGGGGGACGAAAGATCCACATAAGCAATAGACTGGCTTTCACGGCCGTCATTGATGTCCCAGAGTTCTTCCACATATCGCTGGGATGAGATGTCGCCACTGACTACGATGGTCCCCTTCTCGTACGGGGACCCCCAATACGCGGACCGGAAGAGCCGCACGGCTTCGTCCATCGGCTGGCCAGGACGGATACCGGCGACATCGTCACCTGGATGCCAATTCTTGTCGGGATCGATGGTAACCACCTGCTCGACAATCACCTGTCGTCGGTCGCTTGCGTCGATGACACCGCTGTTCCTTGCGGAACCGATGATAAAGACCCCGACGACGGCCCCGACTGCAGTCAACAGCCATACGAGCTTACGGTTTTTGTTGGAAGCTCGGGGACCTCGATCAGATGATGAAGTTTCCAAAGTTTCCGATTTGTCTGCAACGGAGTCCATTCGCAGTTCCTTGTGGTTTTCTGTTCTGGAACGCCCGCGGAAGAATGATCGCTGCCGCGAGCGAGACGACGTTTCGGTCAGGATGTCAGACCGTCACCTCGTGCGCGCTGAGGCCCTTGCTACCAAAGACGCGCAGGTAGCGCTTCACGGCCTCGGGTTCGCCCATTGCCTTGGACGGATTGTCGGAGAGCTTCACCGCCGGGCGACCGTCTGCCGTTGCGACCTTGCAGACTAGCGAGATCGGCTTGAAATCAGCGTCGTTCGAGATGGGCGAGCATCCACGGAAATCGTTGGTCAGCGTCGTCCCCCAGCCGTACGAGACGGCACCGATACGTCCCCGCGAGGCGCGGAAGGTCGACTCGATGCTGGAGATGTCCATTCCGTCGGAGAAGATGATGATCTTCTTCATCGGATCTCGGTTCTTCGAACGCAGGTAGTCCGTGTATTCCAGCAATGCCTCGAGCGGCTCCTTGCTGTCGGGGCGAAGGCCCGTCCAGTCGGCGACCCAGTCGGGTGCGTGCTTGAGGAAGCTTGTCGTACCGAACGCGTCGGGGAGGATGACGCGCAGACGCTCGTTGTAGTAGCTCCCCCAATCCGAGAGAACCTTGTACGGCGCCTGGAGAAGCTCATCGTCGCTCTTGGCGAGGGCGGCATAGACCATCGGCAGTTCATGGGCGTTGGTGCCGATAGGCTCCAGAGACAGGTCCATGGCGTGCTTTACGTTGGATGTACCGGTAAGACTCGAGCCGATGCCTTCCTTGAGGGCCTCGATGGCCCAGCGCTGCCAGAGGAACCCATGGCGCCGCCGCGTGCCGAAGTCGGAGACCTTGAGCGCGCCGGGAAAATCCTCCTGGAGGAGGCGCAGGCGTTCGACCTTGTCCCAGAGTTTTGCCTTGGCGCGGGCATAGAGAATGTCGATCTGCTTGCGCGACATGTCCTTCATCGCCGCGCGCGAACGCATCTCGTTGACGATCGACAGGATCGGCATTTCCCAGGCCGAAGAGTAGACCCACGGCGCATCGGTCTCGAATACGAACTGGCCGTCCTCGACACGCAGGTCATATTCCGGGAGCTGGAAGGATTCGAGGAACTTCATGTACTTCGGCTTGAACATCTGCTCTTCGCCATAGAACATGTTGCCGGCGAGCCAGATCAGCTCGTTCTTCTCGAAACGCAGCGAACGGGCGTGATCGAGCTGCTCGCGCAAGGCTTCGATCGGAATGATATCCGCAAGGCGAACGTCCTTGGTGCGGTTGTGCAGACGGAAGGAGACCTTGGTGGCGGGGAACTTGTCCAGGATCAACTGCTGCATCAGCAGCTTGTAGAAGTCCGTGTCCATGAGGGTTCGGACGATCGGATCGAACTTGAAGGTGTGGTCGTAGGCGCGGGTTGCGATATCGGTCATTGCGGATCCTTCCATTTCTACCTCCAGTTATAGCTGCACCCCTAGTCTTGTCAACTTTTATTGCAAGCGAATCTTGTTTACGAGCATGCACAATCAAACTATGAATCCTTGTCGAGACACAGCAGAGGAATTCCATGTCCAGTGATTCAATGACCTTCGCCAGCGATGCCATCCGCTTCGGACGCGATGGCGCTTCGGAAACCGCGCCTCCCTCCCCGACAGCACCAGCAACGCCCGAGAAAGATGCCCCGTCCAAGGACCAGCAAGCGACCGAGACGAGGCCATCGAAGCTCAAAAGTGCCGGCGGTGCCTTCGCGGATCTGATGATGTGGATCGGGGTCGTCGTCACAGGCGGCATCTTCGCGATGATCGGATACCGACGGGTTTCGGCGGTTCGTCTCGCGGTCGAGGCCGCCATCATCTCCGCGATCATCGCCGCACTGCTCTATACGACGAAGACATGGATCCATCCCTTCACCGAGGGCATCGATCTCAACGAACCCCTGCACAGGGGAATCCTTCTTGTCGTGTGTGCCATCGCACTGGCGTATGTCGGCGGCATCGTGGTGCATCTCGGATGGCACCGAAAAGGAGATCCCAAGGTTTCAATGCTTTTCGTCGCGGTCGGCATGACCTTGATCGGCCTGCGCATCGCCAGCCTCGGCATGGCTTATGGTGAAATCAGAGTGACCGACGCAAGACGCGATGCTGGCGCCGCCGGCCTGACCGCCATCAAGGCAACAGTCGACGTGATGAAGGCGGAAGGTATCGACCCAAAGCCCGTGGGAAAGATCATCATGGACTTCCAGAAAGACCTCTACGGCTCCAAGTTCATCGAAGGAGTCTATTCGGCGATCGGAAAGCCAAAGAAGGAGATCTCTCCGTCCGATCTCGAAGCTCCGGCACCGGCGGCAAAGCCCGAGATCTCGGCTGGTACATCGGCGGGCGGGGTATCCGCCGTTAAGGAGGACGACCACCCAGCCGACGGTGGCAGTGTCCAATGACCAAGTTCAAGACCGGAAAGACGGAGCGCGGCTTCGACATCATTGAGTTCACCGACTTCTATGACAAGGAATGCACTATCCAGAAGTCCTCGCTGGCGACCGACGACGCAATCTGGTTTGGTGCCGCCGAAGCAGTTTAGGCCCGGACAGGGATGGGTGGAGGTCGATCTCGGAGACGGAAGCTACGTCGCCAACAACCGGATGCACCTGACCCGTGATCAGGTTCGAGATCTGCTGCCGCTTCTTCAGAAGTTTGCCGACACCGGCGAACTTTAAAGGGGGCTTGCGCCCCCTTTTTTATGCCTTCTTGAACTTGATGACACCGCCATTGGCCCGCTTCTCGGCTTCCGCTTCGGCATCCTCCTTTGCGCGAACCTCGTCGTAGCGTTTGGCCAGGTCGGGTGCGATGGTGTCGATAGCCTTGCGGAGCTTCTCCCGCACGGACTCATCGATCGCTCCAGGGCTGAACTTGGCGATCGCATCGAACACATCGTCCGGATCCTGTCCGTGAACCTGGATGCTCTCGACGACCGTCTTCTTGTGGATCTCGTCCCAGTTCACCTTTTCGGGTGCGCTCTTCTGCAGCGCCTTCATCGAGTGCTTGGCGAGCGTAAAGCTCGGCCCCATCGAGTGATCGAGTTCGGGAAGGTACTTTAGGCGGTTGCTGAATTCTGCCTGGGCTTCTGCGGACATGGTCTGACTCCTGTTATCCTTGGAAGGATGACCAGCAGGTTTGCTGGTGACAACAGGCCTGTCGTCAGATTCTCGTGCGCATTGATAAGGACAGCTCTTGGCGGAGCACCGCCCTCCCCTGGCTTCATTGACAAGCAAAGATGACGACTACAGGCTTGATCAATCAAGTGAAGGATACGCCATTGCCAATCACCTCCCTAAAGCAACTTTCGGAACTCGCCGAGGATGGCGTGACCATTCTCGTCCAACGCGATGCCACAGTGAATATGGCCTGCGTCGAGGTCGCCGGACGGACCTTCATGGAAGGCAACTACTGGGACTTCAAGCCTGAATGCTGTGGCGGGTTCCACTACGTTCTGGCCAAGTCGCACGGGCGGTGGAGCTCCGCGCAGGGGCTTGCCGACATCCTGGCTACGTACCTGGTGACCAAGGGTGCAACCAACGTCAGGATCGTGGAGGAGGCATATGACTGGCGGAAAACGCTGAATGCGCCGATCAGCCAGCAGGAGGCGAAGGCTTGAGCACCAAGATCTACAACGGCTTCAAGTTCGCCGATTCCGACCTGACCGTCATCCACCGCCATATCATGGACTGGCGCAACGAGCTGCGTCCGCTGCATCAGAAGGCCACGGACGCGTTCGTAGCGGAAATCGCAATCAACATCTTCGACGGCGAACGCATGCGCCCCGGGTCACAGGCCGGAAAGACTCCGCTGATGGAAGCGATCACGACGCTCTGGGATCGCCAGGCGGACGTCAAGAAGACGCAGCGCCGCGATCCTCTGGTCGACTTCGAGTTCAACGTCTCGCTTTTGCCGTTCGAGGGCCAGGTATACGGCATCATCTACACCGAGCAGCGGGAATGGCAGAGGCTGTGGATGGACAAGCCTTTCGTCCTCGACTTCCGCTACTGGAACAACACAGATCCGCCGGAGGAGCTTCCGGAAACCGAATGGGAGGAGCGGGGTCGCGTCGGGAACGCGATCTTCGACAGTGCCATCCTGAATGCACCCTCCATGGCAGGATTCAACGCCGACTGTGCGCACGAGGCAGTGATGCCGGACACCAACAATGTTGTGAACTGCCTGCCGTCGCACGAGTCGCGTGTCGGCCGGCGCGCGAGATTTTCGACCGCGGCCTCCCGTGTCAGATGGCTGGAGGAGAAAAAGGGGCCGCCTGCCAGTTCACAGGAAGGCACGGCCTATTCCCTCGATGCCATGGAATGGCTCCAGACTGAAGACGGTCGGAAGGCGTTGGATGCCGAAAAGCGGAGGATCGCTGGCATCCTCGAGCCCGCGGTCACCCGCGAGATGCTGCTCGAGGAGCTTTAGGCCTGGATATGCTGAGGCTGCAGGGCGAGGATGTCCTTGGCCGTCAGCAACTGAAGACCGTCCACGGCCTTGGGAAGCTCGCTTCGCATGCACGGCCCGACGGCCGCCATAGTCACCGTCGGCTCATCGAAGAAAGTGCGGGCAGCGTCAGTCACGATCGATGCCGAGATGCCAGCAGCGCGGCAAAGGTCATAGACCTTGCGAAGTTCGTTCTCGTTCTTCGCCCGCTTCGTGATCTTGGCCTGCCCTCTGGCCATCCAGTCATCGACGACATCGGAAGCGCCCTGTCGAAACGCGTTGAGGGCGCAGGTCACCGCCACATGCCCGCCCTGGGCAATCAACTTCTCGAGGGGAATGACGAGATCCCGACGGACAAACAACCACATCTTCGGGTCGCTGCTGAAGTCACCATCCTTGTCGCGGTCGTCGCGAACGTCGCCCTCGAAGGCGGCGGCAAGGTTCGCCGCGAGGATTTCATTGATGTCTGCGGTCATTCGTCGTTCTCCACGTCGCCGGGATATCGAACTCCGCGGCTCTTCAATTGAAACTTGATCTCCTTGGGCGTGCCTTTCAGGCCGCTTGCGGCGATCTGTTCGGACCACCACTCGCTGCGACGTCCCTCGTACTTAATGAGAGCTTCCCTAGCCGCTTCCCGGGCTATCCTGTCCGCCTCGATCGCTGCAATCAGCTCGGCTCCAGCGGTCGTATCCATGATGTACGGATGCCGATCGATCACTGTCAGATTACTGCCCGTTGCTTGATTGTGCTTGAAGACGAATGCCTTTGCCAGATCGATATAACTGGCGGGGCTGCTGATACTGATGTCGGCCGTCGAGATGTTCCGGACAAGCGGGTGATCGGAAACCCGTACCTCGCCCAATCCCGGGACCCCGAAATACGCCGAGTAGAAACCGTTCTTGCTTCTGCTACAGGTCACGTCGGTAGCCCGGATCCCGGCGCTGTTCAATTGCTGAACGAGGCGCTTGCTCCAGTCATGGATTTTTCGGTTCTTGGGCATACGGCTCGTCGGCGGCTGGTGGTTTCCCTCCTTGTAGCCGCGGACATCCCCCGAGGCAAACGAATCCTTCAAAGAATCTCGGAAGCATGCGTGAAAACATGACCAACCTGCTCCCGTCGAATGTTTGCCGACCTTGCGTAGTCACTGACCGAGAGTGCTTTGCTCGTGAGATGGCCGCAGGGCAGGATTCGGATACGTGTCCTTCCTGCATCATTGCTTCCGCCGCCTTGCGGCACGAGCAGCTTCGGCCGGCCATCCAGTTGACATGGAAATTGGAGGGATCATCCTTTATGGACACAAAGGCTCCACGGGAATAATCATGAAAATCAGAACCATGACCGCCGCGATACTCCTTGCCGCATCTGCTTGTCCGATTGTGGCCGCGGCGCAGTCCGACGCGTCGGTGGTGGAGGTCGAAGCGAGAGCCGAGGCAGTCAGAAACTTCGCGGTCAGCGCCTACAAGGCCATCCACGCCTTCGGCCCATCGACTACGAACCGAGAGATGAACGACCGCGCCCGGTATTTCACCGACGTGGATGCCTATCGTGGCTATCTGGATGGCATTGATGATACCCTCAAGTCGCTCGCCAGCTCGGGTGCGACACTGTCTTCTGGGCTTGTGGGAGAGCCTAACGCTTCCGCGCTGAACCCGGCCATGTCGGAATGGAAGGCCACTTTCAAGGCTCGCGAACAGACGATCGACAGGAAGGGGCAGACGGACAAGTGTCTCCAGGTCGAAATGACCGTTGCGGCGGCTGGGGATCTACCGCTTGGCGACAACTACTCGATCAAGGACGTTTCAGCGAAACCGGCAGCGGATGCAGATTGCAGCATTGTGGCTCCACGCCCGATCGACAAGGAGTCCCTGCGCCTCGAGCTGATCAACCGCCAGAATTCGCTCGGCGGCTTCCTGCAGGCGGCGACAGCCTCTCTATTCACCCTCGACTACACCGAGGAGGATCCGCAGTTTCGCAGGAGCATGCGCTTCTTCTCAAGCGAGACCGCCTACGAGACATATCGCCAGGCCATATCGAACATGGGTCTGTTCCCGTTCCTGAAGCACAACCAGATGATCTCGACAGGGACCTTCATGGGTAATCTGACGTTCGAGAAGTCCGATGCTGACGAGCTCTGGCACACAGCCTTCTACGTCAAACAACGGTTCGTGGAGCCTGGATTCGACCTGTCGCGATGTGTCGGCGTGGCCGCCGAGGTCCGCGATCTGCCCGCGCAGTTCGGCGGTGCCGAGTATGCCATCGAGGGTATCTCGATGCATCCGATGGAGGATGACTCGGCCTGCGAATCTGGAAAGGAACTGACCGCCGCGATGTGGAACCTGATCAACACCGCACGGGAGGGAGCCGCCGAGAAGGAAGTCTCGGCAGCACAGGGCGACGTGGCCGAGTAGTCAGGGCGCGGATGCGGCGGCTTCTTCCGCTGTGATCTCGGCATCAAGCGTGGCTCGCGCACGGGCCTTGCTCATGATTCCCTCGGAAGCGTGGATGACCGCAAGCACGAGTGGGTCGCTGTCGATTCCTGGAAACCTGTAATGGGACGCACGCCCTTCGATGTCTCCAGGCGCCGAGTACAGAATTTCAGCGACCTCGCCGTCGTTGCGGATCACCTTGTACGAAAAACCATCGATGATCAGCGCGGCAAACTCCTCTGCCTTGGCCAGGTCGTTCTCGGTCACGGCCGATCGGAGCGCGTCGGTGATGTCGTCTCCGTATCGCTCGCGCATGAAGTCTAGGTTCTGGGTGAAGAAGTCATCTCCTCCCGGCATGCCGAGACGGACGACACTCGCCGCGATCGGGTCGTAAGTCCTGGTTTCGGGCATAGATGCCTTTTCCTTCGCGCTCGACCTCCAGGAGGGGTTGTTGTTCCGGATCTCTTCCGCTGTCACCTGGATGATGACAGCAACAAGCGGATCCACGCCGTCGGTCGACCGACGACGCGATGAGGACATAGCACCACCGTGGACGATGCTCGCGCCGACATAATCGGAATTGACGACGTAGTAGCGGAAATCACCGAGGACGCTCCGCGCGAATTCCTCTGCCTTCGCCACGTCGTCGTTCTGCACTGCGGCCAGTAGCGCTTCAGCCGCCGGGGCGCCGTACCTGTCCTGGACGGCGCCGATGTTTTCCTCGAGGAACTTCCTGCCGAGAGGGGTCTGAAGCCTGATCCCTATCGCAAAGACGGGATCGACAGGCAGGATCTTGCGGCCTTTCGTCATCAGCATTCTCCAATTTCGGTCACCATAAGATGACGAGGCTCGGATGAAAGCAACAAGCTTGTCGGTTGCCGCCCTCCGTCGGAGCATCGGTCAACACATGGAGATCCCCTATGACGCTTGCGCCGAGAATTTGCCGCCAAAGCATCGCGTTCGATATTCCGGACGACGACTTCGATAACATCCTGGCCTACGACAGCGCGAACTATCGCGAATTTAAGCTTCCGGTTCTGTCAACGATGCTCGACTACATCGAAGGCGTGAGTGGCACGGACTACAGCGGTCACTATGGTGCTCAGGTGTTCGCCGACTTCGAGGTCGATGACGAAGGCAAGACACCGCAGTTGGCCCAGTTTCAGCAACTACTCGAGGAATTCCTCATCGATGCGCGCCGTCTGAAGAACATCATGCCCGAAGTCGTGACAACCGGCGGCCGCCATGATGTCGAGGCGGCGCTACTTTTCGACGAGAATGGGAAGCGGGTCAGCCGCAGACTGATCTATGGCGACGACGACTTCCTCATCTCCACGGCCAGCGGAACGTCCTTTTCGATCTTCCACCGGAAGGGCGGTCAACTGCAGCGCGTTGACACGTCCATGCCAGCGGCTCTCGTGTTGAAAATTCACGTAGACCGCGAGGACAGATCCTTCGACAGGAAGTCGAAGAGGCAGATCACGATGTCGAAGGACATCAAGGGCATTCGCGAATGGGTCTCCACCCTCATTCCCCTGGACATCAAGGTCCCGACCGTGGACGTGGCAGGACACTTCCTCGCTGGGCAGCTACCGGAAGGCACCCGCCCGGTTCTAAAGCACCGCAGCTTCATCGTCGCGGACAGCGGTCGCGAAATAGGCGTTTCGATCACTTTCCAGAGCGAAGGCGAGTTCGGTACAAAGTGGTACACCGACGGAGCCCGGGAGCAGATCCTGAAGAGTATCCAGCAGTCAGTCGGCGCAACGGGCCGTCTCAACGCCTGGATACTGCGGCAGCTTCCAGACGATGTCGGAATGCCGGGCCTCGCAGCGCGGAACAGGTAGAGCTGCTCCGTCTCACGTGCACATGGCTACCGAATTGAAATGCATCCGTATCGTCACCTGCCGGTGATCTTGATCCGGACGCGCTCGGCATCCCGCGGTCCCTTCCTGTCCTTGAAGATAGCCGTCCCGACAAAGCCGTAGATCGGGTTCGTCCGCTTGGTCGGCAGGCCGGGGCCGCGATAGGCTCCCTTCTTTGGCTTCGCATGACGTGGACGAAGCCTGCTGTCCTGTCCATACGGGGTCATGTATGCCCACTGCATGGATTTGAACCCTTGCTGGATCATCCAGGGGAACGTCCTCTTCAGGAGGATGCGCGGCTTCTTTCCAGTTCGCCTCAAACCCATGCCGTGTTCACGCGTCCAGGGACGACATGACATGCGGATGTGGCCATTGCGGCGCATGACCAGATTGCGGAAGAGCCGTCGATAGAATTTAGATGGCATTTGAAACTCCCGCCACTGTTTCGGTCGGCTGGAAGTGCAGCCACGCATAGGCCGCCTCCATCTCGTCGAGCCTCTCCGACACGCGGCGATCCAATTCCTTGCCACGCCAGGCCGGGACAACGGCGGTCGTCTTAAGAACCGCCTCCACGATGCCGTCATGCGCGGCGCTGCGGTCGACCGCCCCAGCGTCATCGCGGGGAAGCTCGAGCGCGACCACATAGGAGAGGTCCCTGAGGTGAAGTTCCGGATCATCGAAGATCCGCCCATCGCCGTTCACGAAGTAGGTCGTATGCGGATGGCCTGTGTGGGGATTCCAGGGTGTCAGGACCGCCGACTCCGAGCCACGGCCACAGTGAACGCCACCAGCGACCAGTTCAGATACCGCCTCCTGCGAGAGCCCCACATCGTGGTGCAGCTTGAACCAGATGCGGTTGTGAGCGTCCACATGATCGCTTGCCACCACACAGAGGATGACGAGCGAGTGTTTCGCGATCTCGACCAGGTGCCGGAATGCCGCGTCGTCTCGTGGAGCGTCATCAACGAAGACGATGCTTCCAGAGCGTTCCGTCCGTCGATCCTGAAGCCCGCACTGTGCGGACGCGGAGAAGACGACACGACGGCCGCCACGCATGTGCCTCGCAAGAACGAGCCCCGCATGGCTGCGACCCGAACCGGTCGTCCCGCTGATCACGAAGATCCCCGATTGGGGGAGAGCGCTTCCGAACCGCTCGATCGAGCCGTGATCCACGAAACGACTGGCGAGTTCGATCTTCTCTCCGCCGATCGCGAAACGCGCCCAGGCAAGGAGGGATTCGAAATAACCGATCATGCCGTAGGTACTGTTGGGGGGAATGCTGCATGCTTCGATGATCCCAAGGATGCTCTGCGCCTCGCGTGTGGACAGATCGATCTCCATCATTCGCTCCGTCAGAAGATCGATCGCCCTCGCAAACTCGACAAGCGACGCCGGATGGGCAAGCGAGGTCAGATCGGAAGCAACGGAGACGATATCGGCGGCAAGACCAATACGAACCAGAAGCGAGGTCGCGACAAAGTTGCTGCCGACGATGGAGGCAAGCTTGCGCGCCATGCCAGAGAAGCATTCGTCATCGATCCTGTCCCCATGACCGCCTGGCGACGTGATCCTCTTCAGTTCGGACCAGTCATCGAAACCGAGCGTGCGCGCCAGATCGGCTTGCGCGTCAGTCAGTCGGTAGCCCGGCCTGATCAGTCCGATGCCATCGTCCTGCATGGTCTCGATGCTGCGATGGAAGAGCTTTGCCTTGCTTCGGATGCTGCCGAAGTTGGAGGGCACGTATCTGCGCATGATGTCTCCTTGCCCGCACTTTCGCTTGCGTTCACCAGCCACCCGTGGAATTCGCTGTGCAGGTCTTGAAGACGTTGATCGCAGTCGAATTCGTCAATCCTCGTCGATACCATGAGGCTTGGGCAATGGGATGGCCCCGTCGCGTTCGACACCGCGCAGAAAGACATTGGCCTCGCAGCCACCCCTTGGTCAACAGGATTCGTTAAAGCAAACTCGCCGATTCCTGGGGCGGCGATGACAACAATCCAAGCCGAAAGGCAAACCGTCCGCGAGGCAACCTCAGTGGCATCGATGACCGCCCTTCAAAAACACTCGAAATCCAAGAACCAGAGAGCAGGTCCGCAGCCATTTCTAGAAGAGGGCTAGCTGTCTCAGAGGCTGATAGGGTTCCACATCCTTCTGATCTTCGCCCAGGCAAGCGGCATCCTTCTTCAGGGAAGCCGCGTGTCTTCGCGCGAGAATTCCAATGCGCCTCCAATAGCAGGACACAGCATGCCGCTGCTGCTCTTCCGACGAGAGATCGACCGCGAGCGCACCGTCGAGGCGGGCTAGATCCATGTAGAGGTCGTGGAACCATGATCGATCCAACGGCCAGTCATGCTGCTCGCGCAGCATCGATGCAGCGATCAGCCTGCCCGTGAAGGACTTGCCATCATTCTCATGGTCGCGGCCGTCCCAGACCGAAAGAAACTGCTCGAACCCGGCATCGGCGTGAGCGCACGATACAGTCTCGACGGCTACCTGGGAATCAAGGTATCGAACGGCACCCGAATCCTTCCAGAAAGACACAGGCTCGAAGCCCAGCCTCTCCAGTAGCCAGTTGGGCGTAATGCCATCTTTCGGCATCGAAAGGGAGCGGCGGGCCACCATGTCATCAACGGGCCGACTGTCCCGTTTGCGTGTAGTCCGGAAGCGCCGGCCTGCCATGTCTGTACTCCGTTTGAATTTCCTGATTGAGGACGATCGGATGGAAAGGGACAACCCTGGACACTCCGTCGACATCGGCAAAGCGGAACGTCTCCTGAATCCAGTCGTCATCAAGCGACTTTGAGACGAACTCGGACACCTTCCGGGGATACGTTTCCGCGTCCATGAAATCACGCGGCCTGCCGGAGCGGGCGTAGCGCATGACTGCCCCCCTGCTCGTGACGAGCCAGAAGTCGTCGCCTTCCCGCTGGGCGCCGACCTTGAAGCAGCCTTGCGTTCGGCGGCCGTCAACGGACCACCTATACTCCTTCGGCATCGTGAAGCTGCGCTGGAACACGAACGGTATGTACATCCTGCGAACCCCGCTGACTGCATATGGAGCAAGAAGTTCCGCACTTTGACCGTCCGGCGTTACCGCCCTGAGCCTGTGATAGAGCGGATGAGTAGCGATCAAGGCGCGCACGTCGAGGCCGCTTCCGGAGAAGTGGAGCACGTTCTTCACGTATGCGACGACAGTCTGCCTCGGGAAGAGCAGCTCGCTGTCGAGGTCCCACAGTCTCATACCAATCCTCGGGCGCACCATTGCGCGGAAGAATTCATATTGGCTATCCGTGCGGTTGTAAATCCTGACGGGGCATAATTGTTGACATAAGGTGCCCAGATGAATCTTTCGTTAAAGGACACAACTGGCCGCTGGTTTTCACCCTCATCTGGATGCATCTTCCATGGCCCTGCGCACCGCCTCCTCGGTGAGGAGTTCCGGAAGGACAATGCCCTGCGGGGCTTTCGGCCCGATGACGACATAGAAGGGGATGCCGTAGCGTCCATAGCCTTTCAGGTATCGGGAAATTGTCTCGTCCGGCTGTGTCCAGTCGCCCTTCATGGGCACCGCCTTCTGAAGGAGTGCGATGGTTGCGTCCGATGCCAGCACGCCGCGCTCGTTTACCTTGCAGGTCAGGCACCAGTCGGCGGTGATGTCCACGAAGACAGTCTTGCCTTCGCGCACTAGACGATCAATGGCTGTTGGATCAAACGTCTGCCACCGAACGCCGGACGACGACGTGAGATGTGGCGCGAGAAAGAGACCCGGCGCAAGCAGGATCGCAGCGAGTTGAACGGCAAACATGCGCCTCGAGGCGATGGCCGTGGCCGCAAGTGCCGCGACGGCTGCAACCAATGAAACCGCGAGCGCGGCAGCGGATCCTGTCGAATTGACGAGGTACAGGAGCCATCCCGCCGTCGCAAACATAGCCACTCCCGTCGCGTGCTTGGCATGCTCCATCCATTGCCCGGGGCGTGGAAGAAGCGACACCGCCGAGGGATAGACCGCAAGAAGCAGGAAGGGAGTTGCCATGCCGACTCCCATGGCGGCGAACACCCAGAGAACCTCGGCAAAGTCGTCGCGAGAAAGCCCATAGCCAACTGCGGTGCCGACGAACGGGGCCGAGCACGGTGTCGCAAGGAGGGTCAGAACCATTCCCTGCAGAAATGACTTCCACGGCCCGACTCCGTCTGTGGCGCGTGTCACCCTGGTGGCTACCGACGAGGGAATGATGATGTCGAAGGCTCCGGACATGCTCGCCCCAAAGATGCTGAGGAGGGTCGCCATCGCAGCGAGGAAAACGGGCTGCTGGAACTGCATGCCCCAGCCGACCGTGTATCCTGCTCCCTTTGCGGCCGCCAGCAGCCCGCCGATCAGCAGGAAGGTGACCACCACGCCAGCGGCCATGGCACTCAGCGACAGCCTCAGCCGCTTCCTGTCCACAGAGACGAGGAGGAACACCTTGATGGCGAGCACAGGAAACACGCAGGGCATTGCGTTCAGGATCAGGCCGCCGAGGAGTGCGACAAGCACGATGCCAGCGGCCCCCTCGCGCTCAAGCTCGAAGCGCGTGTCGACCGGAGGCGTGACACCGTCCGATACGACGAGGCGTGCTTTTGTTAGGTCGGGAGGAACCTGTCTGAGGTTGACGATCCTGAACCGGGCCGTCGCGTTGCCGTCTGCGACATCGAGGGATTTCAGGCTCCCAAATGCCTCCATACCCATGTCGAGGAAAGCCTGCGGAGCGGTCAGACTGCCGCGGGTCGAGAAGGTTGCAACGATGTCGGAGCCATCCTGCCGGACTGACTGCACGCGGATGCCAGAACCGCCCGCTCCGCCCGGCGATCGAGCCAGCCAGTCCGTGATCGCCCGGGTAGGGCTGGAATTACCGTATCCCGTCGTTGCGGTGGCCGAGGCCTTGATTGGGAAAGGAACGCACATCTCCCGACAGGCATAAAGGGTACCTGAAACCTGCACCGAGACATTCGTGCGCACGTCGACACCCGAAGCTATGATCGGAATGACGAAACTCTTCTGGTACCCGACCGTTTCGAACCCTGACGCAGTGAACCGCTCCGGCAACGGCCAGAACACTTCCGCTGAGCCTGTCGAGGTCGACACCCTGATGTCGGGCGGAAGGCCTGTCTCGCCGGGAGAACGCCAGTATGCATGCCAGCCCGGTTCCATGTCTACCTTGAGGCCGAACAGCGCTGTCACACCGGACTTCCCGAAGCCACCAGTAAGGAGGGATAGACGTACCCCCTCCCCCGCAGATGCCGGATGCATGCCTGCGAGAAGGATGAAGATTGCTGCAAGTAGTCTAACCATAGCGGGCTCCGGAATTCGAACGCCCATTACGACCTGAAACGAATCCTTTGGAAAGTCCGCGGCCGCCCCGAACCCTTCACGAACTCGGCATTCAGCGAACCATGCACCTCGCACAGGGCTGCCAGGGAGACGTGCCCGTTGATGGGATGGTCGGGCGAGTATAGGATTCAACTCAGCAAGAAAGGGTGCCTTGATGACCATCGCCGTTAATGCCGACCGACTCCTCAATGGATGGATTCCGTTCGATCTAGACAACTACCACGACACCTCCGACCTCATCGCGCCGCACTGGCTGCTGAACAGCCAAACGAAGGATATCGCGATCGGTAGGCGCGCACCGGGAGGCCGCAGCATCCACATGCTCGACCGATGCGACCAGCGGGTGCTGGCGGACGACGGCTTCAACTGGATGAAAATCATCGAGAAGAAGCCGGGGCCGCTGCCGGGCGAGAAGGTGTGGCGGAACCCGCTGCCCGTAGTGGTCATGCTGGTTCCGACCGATCTCGGGCTGCTGCTCGTGCGCCGCGCCGCGGCTGACACGCATGGCAAGATCGCGCTGCCAGGCGGCTTTCAGGAAGTCGGCGAGACCTGGCAGGAGGCCGGGTGCCGGGAGGTCTTCGAAGAGACGGGAATCGCTCTCTCCCCTTCCCGTGTCCGGATCTTCGACATCGACACCGTCGAGGGCGGCAAGGTGAACCTTATCTACGGCATCCACGATGGCAGCGTAGACCTTGAAGGCATGGATTTTCGCCCGCAGGAAGGCGAGATCCTCGAAGTGCTGACATCCAAGGACCCGGTCGTCACGGCGTTCGAATCCCACACGCGGATGATCGGCCGATACTTCGCCTGACCACGAATCCTAAGGTGCTCGACATGGGGCGGGAACCGCGCCAGGATTGGTCAATCCACTCGGCGAATTTCGCCCGCCTTGAAGCTCTTTCCTCGGTGATCAACAATGAAATTCCCACGTCTCTACGACCGCGTGCATTGTCGCTTCCTCGGCATCGCCATTCACGGCGAGCACGAGGGCAAGCTCTGGCACCGATTGATCGTCGCCATGCCGCTCTGGATCGGCGAAAAGCTGAACGATGCGCGCCTGTGGGTTTTCTACCGGATCCATCCGAAGCACCGCTACAACAGGATCAATCTCCGACTCCCACCGCGCTACTACGAGAACGACACCCGTCTACTGCACGGGATGTTCTCCGTCCTTTGCGATCACGTCGAGGAGGACGGGCGCAAGAACATCGAGGAGCGCATCATCGAACTCGAGAAGGAACTCGTCGATGGCGCCCTCCACTACCCGGCCGAAATGCTCAAGCAGCACATCGATCTCATGCGCGAGAAGATCGCTCTCCACGATTGGTGGACTGTCGACCGGCCAGCGCATGAGAAACTCAGCCGCGAGCTCAGCGACAAGCTCCACTACGTGAAGCCCTACATCGCAGTCTCGGATCCGGAAAATGAAGGTCAGGTCCTCACCAAGCGCAAGCTACGCGAGCGCCTGACGCGGATGGACGACGATCTCGAGGCTAAGGAGCAGGAAATGTGCCATCGCCTGGTCGACATTCGACGGTGCCTCTGGACTTGACTCGTCGGTTCCTGAACGAATCCTTCATGCGTCGTTCAGGTTACGGGGCCCATAGTCGAATTCATCAGCAATTCGAAAGAGGTCTCAAATGGCGGCGCACAGGAATACGACGGTAAACAGGGCCGCGGACATCACACTCAGGACCCTCTTTTACACCTTCCCGGTATCCTGCGCGGCCGTTGCCATCCACGATGTCTGGGCGCAGGGGCTGGCCTCTCCAATCGCGCAGATCTCACTCGGAATTGCAGCAACTGCCTTCGCGGCCAAGGTGGCCGTGTTCGGTCTGGCGGGCACGGATGCCGTAATTGATGCGGCGCGTTCGATCACCGCGTCCTTTCGGCGGCGCGCGTCATCCTGCGCAACGCGCATTGCCGACTTGATTGCATTTCAAGATCAAAGAGGCCTTTCTCAGGCCTGAACCAGGGAGGCCTAGCGTAACGGCTTCCCTGGTTTCCGGTGTCCATTACCGTGGTGTGCGAGACCAGGATCGTCACCTGGTTGACGTGGCGGCGACATCAAAATCAGCCCGCCTGCAGACATTTTCCGCGGCCTTCTTGGCCAGTGTCAATGCCGCTAATGCCCGTTAAGCACCCCGCGCGGCATCAGCGGCCAGCACGACAGAGAACTCCGCCTCGACGAGTTCGCGCAACTCTGTGGCGGATGCGCTCCCGATCACCTCGGATTCATACCTTCCGTCGGCTCTCCACTGGGCGACAAATGCAATCCTCACGGGATCAGACGCATCCGGGGAGACGGATCTCACAATGCAGACCGCGTCGGATCCAAGGCCGTGGTACCACAGGTTGGAGGCGTGAACTCCCCCAGCCGCATCGGCGAACGATGCGTCAGATTCCCGATCCAGCTCCAGGGGACGCTGGAGATCCGCGGGAAGTCGTCTGCGGGTCATGACGGACATAGGTCCGAGTTCCTCCACCTGAAAGTACGGACGGTTCTCGTAACCTGTCCATACAGACGCGGCGACGAGCACAGGTTCATCGACGCGCGGTACCGCCAGAAGGTAGGCACGCTGTCCGTTGGGCGACGATGAGAACAGCGTGGTGGCGAGAACGAGGATGTCAGGCGAACGAAGTTCGTCCGCGAGGGCCTTCTCGAGGAAGTCCGAAAGATCAAGATCACGAGGGGTGAACGACATGGAATGATCCTCAGTGGCGGATGGACGGAACGTCTGCATAGCGTGCGTGCAGCGCCTCGATCTTGCTTTGATCCCGTACGTAGGGCGAGAGGTATTCGCTTCCGTGCGAGCCATACCGGATGCCAACCGAGAAGCCGAGGGGCTGTCCCGGAAGAAGATAGGCATCGATCTCGTACGAATTCTGGCGCCAGTGCTCCAGCATGAGTTCCGCGGTGTACTCAACCACGCTTCCGTCCGGGAGCCGGACCTGGCTGCCGTCCGCCAGTGCCTCGGCAAGTTCCTCTGGCGGCACGTAGACAATCTTGTCGCGCCAGGGGTTGTACTGATCCCAGTGGGCCATGTCTGCTTCCTTCTCAAGGGGCACGCGAACGGTGCCCGATGTTCTCGATGATGCCGGGTGCGAAGGCAAGAGAAAAGGCCGCTCGTGCGGCCTCCCTCAAGCTGTCATCGCCAACCCGGGCTTTCCGACCCAGTGCAGGTGGTCGTCGGTCAGCTCCGGCTCTCCCTGCCAGGTGTATGCGCAGAGGATGCCGCCGGGCTTGGCGACCGAGAAGTCGAGGCACGTCTTCTTCGGACCCAAAAGGGTCGGTTCGCCGCCCATCCAGTAGTGGCCGAAGAACACGGGGCGCGGATCGTCGTCAAGGACCAGACTGTCGCCCCTGAGCGGAAGGTCGGGGAGCCCTTCGATGACATCGTGGTCGGTGATGGCGCCGCTCGCGAGCGAGATGGCATTCTCGTCCCACCACCGCACACGGCTCTGCGTTCGGTAGTGCCCGGCGTGGTCGTGGAAGCCAAAACCTTCAGGAAGGTCGACCTCTGGGCCCCGGATCAGGATGTCGATGGTGGTCCGGAGAGGATCCTTCTTGTCGTAGCTCGCAAACAGAGCCTCCTCGGTCAGAACGCCGGCCTCGTCCGTATGCGCCCTGATGGATTCGATGTGCTGCGGGTGCCAGCAGGCATGGATGCAGCGCAGATCGCGGTTCTCGAGGAACAGCGGTATCGTCCGCATCCATTCGATCCATTCGCGGTGCAGCGCCTGGTCGTCACCGACGGCGGCGAGGAACACGGAATGCTGCGCTAGGTTCTTGGAACCGTGCTGGCGCAAATACTGGCCGGGATTGCGGGGATCGCGGTAGAACCAGCCAATGCCACCATGTTCGTGGTTCCCCATCACGATCTGTGCCGTTCCCGCATCGATCATCCGGCGCGCGGTCGCGAGGGTGTCAATCTGCTTCGGACCACGATCAATCAGGTCGCCGAGGAAGATGACCGTGCGGTTGGGATTGGAGTGGCGGAAGGATCCGTTCCTGAACTGGTACCCGAGGTCATTGAGGAGGTCGACGAGCGCGTCGTGGTGACCGTGGATGTCACCGATCACGTCATATTCCATGCTTTGTCCGCTTTCTGAGATCCCGAATTGGATCCCTTTCCAATGTCTTCTGGTAAGGACTCGAGTATGGAACAGTGAGTAGAACCGCACAAGCCAGTGAGCAAACCGTCAGCCCAAAGGACGACAGCGCACACTACGGACACTGTCGTCACCGTGAAACGAAGGTGCCCGCCGCGAGGCTTGAAGATCAGGCGGCGAGAAGCTGAGGCTCTGCGACATCGAGCACAGTGCCCATTCCGCGATCTTCCAGAACCGGATCGACCGGGATAACGGCAGACGCATCGCCGTTGGTCTGGAAGAACGATATCATTCCGCCACTGATCCGCATGGCGGTCAGACGACCGGAGGCATAGGCCCCGGTATCGAGAGAGATGCGGTTTTCCGTGGCGACCGGTCGATCACCGACGATCGAGTGGCCGTGGACGATGGTGCGGCCGAGATTGCCCACGTGTCCCATGAACGGATCGCGCAGCCAGATCAAGTCGCGTTCCGTCTGCTCATCGAGGCTCTTGCTAGGATCGATGCCGGCATGGACGAAGAGGAATGCTCCATCTTCCACCATCAGGCTGCTTTCGCGCACCATCCGCACATGATCCGCGTGGACGGTGCCGGCGACGACAACAGCGCGCTCGAGATCATCGGAAGCATAGGAGTGAAGCGTCTGGATACCGCCCCGCTGCAGCCATGCGGCTACAGCGTTGCGCTGGAGGCGGCCGACGCTGCGTTCGAACATGTCGTCATGGTTGCCCTTGAGAAGGACTGAATCCGGGAAGGTGGTCAGAATGTCGCCAACGATGTCGTATGCCTCGCGGCTGGACGGCCCCTTGTCGCAGATGTCACCGAGAAAGATGAAGCGCGGCGATGCGCAAACTGCAGCAGCGTCCGCGATGCAGAACACGACCAGGCTCTTCAGGAGATCTGCCCGACCGTGAACGTCTCCGATGGCGTATGTGACCCGCTTGGACATCTTCCTGTCTCCTTGGTTGCCCAAGTCCTACCAGATCTGCGGTCGTTGTCAACAATTATAAGAGCTGGAATCCTTCAGGTATCAATGTTATGAATCTTTTATGACGCTTGCCGTCACAGGGGGCCACCATGACTGCTTTCGAGCTATTCGCGCTTCTCGTCCTCGGCCACTACGTCGCCGACTACCCGATGCAGGGGCAATTCATCGCTCTCGGAAAGAACCGAACCTGCCCCCTGCCCGGCACTCCCTGGTATCAGGTACTCTTCGCACACGCCTTCATGCATGGCGGGATGGTGGCCGCGGCCGTCGTGCTTGCGGGATTGTCCGGCCACCCCGAACTCTTCTCGCTGGCGCTTCCTCTGGCCGCCGGAGAGGTCCTGCTGCACTGGCTGATCGATGACTGGAAATGCCGCCGCGAAGCCCGGTGCCGGAAGACCTGCGAAGAGGCGGAACTCGAAGGCCGCAGGGCCTGGGCCTACAATCTCGACCAGTCGCTGCATTTCGCCTGCAAGCTTGGCTGGACCACCGTCTGCTTGTGTTACGCAGGCCTTCCTCTGGTCGCAAGGTAGTTCCGGTTGCGGCCTCCGCTGGCATACCGACGAGGCAGTCGGGGAGAACGATGGTAATGAACCTGACGGACGATCTGGACGAAGGAACAATCGCGGAATGGAGCGACCGTGGCGGCTTCATCCTTTTCGAAGAGGACGAACGCGAGGAGTTCGTTGGTGAGGTGCCCATCGACAGGGTTCTTGGCATCATCGACCCAATCGCCAACCCGCCCTGGCACGACGGAATAGACGTTTCTGAGCGTGGGGTCGCGGCCGCGCTCGCGGCGGGAAGGTACGAGAAGAGACCCTATTCATCGAACCTGGTGACCGTATGCGGGAAGGGGTGGACGTCGCAGCGCCACGAAGAGCGCATTGCCTGGCTTGTTGCGAACCCTCCGCTCGATCCGATCGAAGTCGAGATATCCTGCTACGGAGATGCCGGTGTTGATGACGGAATGCATCGGCTCTATGCAGCGGTCATCCGCGGGGACGTGACCGTGCGCGTCCGGATCGGCGGCTTCATCGACCACGGCCCGCAGGCACTTGGAGTTATCTGCGCGTCCGCGGGCGGGTGATAGGACCGCCGCCGACCGCGCTGCCACCTGAATGGCGGGACAGCGTCACCCAATACTTTACGAGATCTCTCTATCTGAACGACGCGCGGACTTCATCAGGGTCGTCACATTCGAAGATGTAAAGACGCTCGTCATGCACACAATATAGATCCACGAAACTTACCGGCGGTGTGGACCTCAGCAACTTTAGCGCCGATACAAGCTGACCGACGGAGGTGTTGCCCACTCGTTCCAGTTTGTATGTCGCCCGGTCCTCCAGAACCTTGAATGGTTTGACTTGAAAGCCCAAGGCATCGCCCATCGCTTTAGTGACGCGCTTTACCGTCGCCCGATCCATTTGGTCAAACCCGACCGTCGCATGAAGAAGGTGGATCGGCTCTCCGTTAAAATCAAGCTCATCCATTCCTGTTGGAGTGAATTGCAGTGAGGTCGGCTCATCGGCATCTCTATCGAAGAAGACAGGATCGTCAGGCCCTGGTTCCCGTCCGAATTGAATCACAAACTCCTCCTTCTGGCGTTTGAGAAGCTCTATCGTTTCCGGTGAAAGAGGAACCGTCGACATCACACGATCTCCCTCAGGCTCAGATGGCTCGACCTCGTCCTGGACACCGTCTTCGAGACCCAGCTTTTTGATTATTGGAGGCAGAATCTTTTGGATAAACCTCATCCCGCACAGTAGCTCGTTCATGTAGATGTCCGGGTGCACGCGAGATGAATTAAAGCCAAGACTTTCCCGCTCCGCCTCCTCGCCGAGGCGTTCATGGCTGACGTACACCATATCCATCAACTCTGCGCGAAGTGGGTGTCCTGCCCTGAACGCCTCTTCTTTTACAAGGCTCAACCATCCAGCAAAATCGTTTAGGGTGTCATGCTTGAATCCGCTGAACCGCGTGGCGATGCGGTGATCGGGCTCGATCTTGGCAGCGGCGAGATCCATGAGGGCGGGGTAGATGTTCGATACCGGTGTCTCCATCAGATCCAAATCTTCATCGTCAATCAAGTCGGAGACATACGCCGCATAGAAGCCATAGACATCGTTGAGCGAAAGGAAGATTGCATGGATCAATGTGGAATATGGGTTCAGCGACAGGACAACTTCCAGTTTTTCATCGTCGTCGTCATAGTTGCCGTCGCCAGGGTCTAGCTCCGCCGGAAACTGAGGTGGAATAGTGACCCCCATGTCCCGCAGCACCGAGAAAGTGCGCCAACATAGAAGCTCGTCCTCATCCATCAACGGCACTGTTTCGTATCCAGTGGCAGCTTCCTCGATCGCCTCATCTGCGAGGTACAGAATGAGCTTCTCCCATTTCTCCGCATTTTCGAGAGAACCTGCCCAAAGTACGAAGCACGGGTCTTTGTCGCCGATCTTGGCGAGGGCGCGCAGCCGTCGTGTCATTTCAAATGAGATGTATTCGCCGTTCTTCCACTTACTTATCTGGGTTGGTGAAACCTGAAGCATGCCCGCAAGTTCCTTCTGCGAGCACCCCTGAGCATCAAGGGCTAGTTGAACGAGAGCTTCGCTTTCGCTTTCCATGCATCCCTCCAACAATTTAGTAAATCACATCTCTAATTTAGTGTACGCTTATGGTGGCGCTATTGCAAGACGTTCTCGGACTGCCCAGTCCGTAAGGTTGGTGCAGCGCACTGGCGAGAGTTTCAGCGACCTGTCCAACGCTACGGATTGGCAGGGTGCCCGAAATATCCTATGAATCCCCGCTCTTGGGAGAGCGAGCATGGCGTTGGACGCGAAGGACATCGAGCTGATCATGAAGAGCGTCGGTGACACCGTCGGCAGCATGATCGACACTCCGGGTATGGGCGGCAACCCCGCCAGGATCGCGGCCGAGACGATGATGTCGCTTCTCACCGGGATGAACGAGACGTTCGGCACCGAGGTGTCAGGGCTGCCGCCCGCACCGCCGCGGCGCATCGAAGACACGTCAAATACCGCAGGGCTGACGATTACAGCCGACTACGTTGTGGAACGGGTTCCGGTCAGGAGGAAGTCGCTACCCGCCCCTCCCCGCGTCATCATGGATGTCTCCGCAAGCATCCAAGAGGAGCAGATCATCTGCCTTTTCGACGGGGTCGGCCGCAAGATCATCAGCAGATACATCAAGTCGCGCTATGGGTTGGACTGGCGAGAATATCTGTCCTACTGCGGCCTCCCGTCCGACTATCCCAAGGTGGCGACAAGCTACTCCGCGGCGCAGAGGCGGCGTGCGCTGGAAGCAGCGGAACGCCGGAGGCAGTCGTCCGCTTACTAGCTGGCCATCTTCAGATCGGATGACGCCGAATAGCGCTCAGACAGCGACTCCTCGAGTTCCCGAAGAACGCGCGGATAGTCCTTTGCCCCGTATACGGCATTCGCCACCGTGTCCGCCTCCATGGCCTCGAGAACGGCCCGGAGATTGCCCTTCTGCAGATCCATTAGGAGGATGAGGTCCTGCGGCGACAGCCGCCCCAGGTTCGAAGCCGCATGGTTGAGCGTATCCTGGGCCTGAACGCTCGAGATGGCGGGGACATAGACCTGCCGCCCCTGCTGGAGCGCGTACTTGACACTGTGCATGCTTCCGCTCTGCATCTCCCCCTGGACGAAGAACGTCGCGAGGCTGAGGCCAGTGATGATCCGGTTGCGGCGGATGAGGGTGTTTTCCGACGGGGGCGTACCGAAGAGCTGCTCGGTCACGACAAGGCCGCCGCCTTCCAGGATGCGCTCGAGGAAACCGAAGCGGTCGGGATCCCTGTCCGGCCTGATCATGTCGATGCCGCAAGCAATCACCGCCGCGGTCGGAGTGCCCGCATCCACGCAGGCACGGTGGCTCGCCGCATCGATCCCGTGCGCCAGACCGGAGATGATGCGCCAGCCAGCCTCGGCCATCGCGCCGCTCATCCCCTTTGCAGTCGATCTGCCCCAGTCGGACGGCTTTCGCGTGCCAACGAAGGCAACGGAGGCGTCGAAGTCTGAGAGGTTTCCGCCGACGAAGAGAACCATGGGCGGGGACGGGTCGTCGCGCAGACGTGCCGGGTAGGTGTCGTCATAGATCGACAGCATCTGCACGTCGTATTCCTGCGCCCTGTCAGCCTGGCCAAGGGCGTAGTCGAATGCCTTCTGCAGCGCCGCGGGTTCGTCCTGAATGCGGCGCCGCTGTTTCTCAATCATCAGGGGCTTGAGGTCCTCCGCGGAGGCAGCGAGCAGGCTACGGAAGTCCGCGTAGCGCCCGAGTATCTTCGACACAGTGACCGGCCCGACGTTCTCGAGATTCAAGAGGGTCGTGATGCCAACCGCGCTTCTGAGGGGCACGGATTCGATCGAGTTCATGGCTTACATCCGTTCTGACAATGAAACCATGAACTCATGGAGAGGCGCATCCTTCAAGCGCAGGCTGCGCAAATCCTATTCAAAGGATTCGTCCATCTCAAAAGCAAACCCGCGGGTTTTCTGTTCGCAGAGATTGGGCGGAATAGCGTTCACCTTGGTCTTCATCTTTCGGAAGAATTTCGTCAGCCATTCCTCTACTCCGGCGATGGAGTCAGGGCGGAAGTACCCTGTTTCGGGGTCCAGCCAACGGGATATCACATCGGGATCCTCGCAGGAGGGATGCAGATAGTTGAGGAACCGTTCGCCGATTTCAGTGATCGACAGCGTAAGATCCGTGTGGTCGAGTGCTACGAGTCCCGTCGCAAGGAGAGCCTGCTCGGCTTTCTTGCTTTGCCCATAGTGGAAGGGGCCGTATTTTCCGGTTCCCTGCCACATGTCGGCGATGCTGCTGTTCCTGTGACCGAACAGAGCCCCAAACATATGCTCGCTGCCATCCCAGGAATTGAGAAAGCGCTCGGCACTGATCGTCCCAGCGCGGCGAAGCGCATAGAGAAGCTGGAGCGCCAATGGATGATCCAGTCCCTGCGGCACCAGACCCGCCTCGTAGCGATCCCATGCCCGCTCGACCTCCCCGAAGATCCGCCAGTAGTGGTCGCTGCCGCTGCGGTGATTGACGCGTGGCACACTTGTCACAGGGGAGTTCGGTTTCGGCCTGCCAAAACCGTCATGTCTGTCGCCCCTTGAACTCATCTGCTTGTAGTGATCGATGATGTACGGCGTTTCAGCGCCGAAACGGGCAGCGCGGAGGGCCTTCATGGCGATCGCGGAAAAGTTAAGCCGATACGAGTACATCAGGATGCCAAATGGACGGACCCAATCCATTACCTCTGTCGCCGTAACCGCCTTGTAGCCACGTTCTCTCGCGGCCTTGCCCCTGTTCGGAAAGGCACCGGAACTCAAAAACACGGGTTTGCGGTCATCGCCCAAATGATGAACCGCGTAGGCAAGCTTCAACAGGTTTTCGTTGAAGCCGACATCACCGATGCCGCCGTAGTGCCCATGAACCATGTCCAGCACAAAGGCATCGTACCGCTCCATAATCTCGCTGACTTCAACGACTGTCTCACCTGGATCGGGATAGATGTCGTCCCTCTCCCGTCCCCACCTCGACTGAACGGGTTTGAACTCGAACCATGGCTCTGAGACCACAGGAAACATGCTCCACGGCATATGTCGCGGAAACGAGGTCTGGATGTAGTTGAACAGCCGGAAGATCGTTAGCCGTGACGGCTTGCCGACATCTGCCGAGATCCTGGACTCAAAGCGAGGTGCGACCGAAGAGAGCGGGCTGGATGTCATCTCCCCCATCCAGAGAACGTTCAGCGGCTTCTGGCGGGGTGCGAGGGCGGAAGGCGAAAGGAATGGCTGAAGGTCGGCGCGGTTGCGCGCCGTCGATGTCTTGGACATGGGATCCGTGCTCCAGAATGTGGAAGGTTGTGGTCGAGGACAGATAATCTGCCAAGACCAATGCTCTTCCATCAGGTCGGGCACGTCAACTCCATCAGCTCGGGCACGTCAACAAGGATCAGACATTGGATCCTGGTCGGTGCATGGGCTGCAGGAGTCCGTGCTGTTCGGCGAGCGCCAGGATTTCATCGATGTCCTCGTGATCGCCACTCTCGATCTCGCCAAGAAGCTGGGATCTGACCTTCAGCCCCCAATGCAGGTCGAAGCCGTAGGGAAGAATTGGGTCGCGGGCATTTGGAAAATCGGCAAGGTCGGGACGTGGCATCCATGCGGCCGTCTCCGCGGCGTCGATGAACCGCGGTGCCTCGCCGTCATCGAGATCGTAGCGAACCTCGCCAAGCCTACCATCCCACCCAGACGTCCGACATATGCTCCCGTCCGGAAGCTCGTAGAAGGATCCGATAATGATCTCGGACATCGCCGCCTCCTCCGCGAGAACTATTGCCCGTTCGACTTTTCCTCGTCCGTACGGCTCTTCGCCAGCGCGACCAGCTCCGATATGAATCCCGACAACTGCTCCGGACTGGCCGCGTTCAGCGCGTTCTGCATCTGCGCGTCCTCCGCTTCGGTACGTTCCGAGGGATTGTAGTGCTGCTGAGATGTCGTCATTGCTGAACCCCTCCTTCTGGGCGATCCTGATCATGGCCTCGTCGTAGGACGCATTGAGCCTTTTGAACGCGGGCCTGCCGCTGAGGCGGCCGTAGATTTCCTTTTCAGGATACCACAGCAGCGCCTGCAAGTCGGCAGCGGTCATTTCGTAGCCCGAATCCTTCAGGAGTTCAAGCGCCCGGCTGCATACCGCGCGGATCCACTTCCTCAATCCAGCACTCGTCGGCGAATCCACGGGAGCGCCGAGCGATTTCACCAACGACTCCACGGCCCCTGGCCACACGAGCTTCGCCTTCATGTCCGAAGCCTGCGCATTTCCGCGCGGGGCGGCAGCGCCCTTCCTTTCAAGAAACGTCTCCGTGTAACTCCCAGCAACGTACCCGCGACGGAGCTTCTCCCAGAAGCGCTTCAGATCCCTGACGTAGGCGAGGAGGTCTGCGTTGTCTGCATCCCAGAGCTCGCCCGGATCGCGGTAGACGCCGCTCTCCTGCATCAGAGCCGCCATCCGCTGGCTGCGGTGCGCGCGCCTCAGGCCCTTCACCAGTCTCGAGAGAGCTTCCTCCCCGACATCGTCACGGACAAGCGTGCCCGTGTAGCGGCCCCACATTCTCATGAACCAGAGATCGATCGTTACAGGATCGAAGTTGCCCAGCAGGTTCTGCATGAAGCCGTTGCCGACCTTGGGCCCGAATATCATCGAACCCCAGACGGTCTCATCGACCATCTCCTTGCCAGCGACCCTGATGCCGTGCCTTGCGGCCATGTCACGCAGTTCGCCCATGGTGAGCTTGACCGTCAGGAGCTTGTGCAGCGTCTCGAGACTTCCATCACACCGTTCGAGCACGAAGTTGAAACGGGCGAGGTTCTGCTCCACCGCTGAGCCGTTTGCACCGTACCGTTTCGGAGAGAAGGCTCCCGTGGCACAAAAGTGGCGGTACTGCTCGACCGCATAGTTCATGTTCTCGAACACGGCGTTGTTCTGGCTGGTGATCGCGATCGCCGCAAAGAGGACAGTCCTCGCATCCTGGCTGCGCTTGAAGCTCACACAGGGATGCGCAGCGGATGCCTCGTCGCAAACGATCTCGGGGTGAACCAGCCCTGCGACGTTGATCATGCGGTTGATAGCGTCAGTGTACCAGTTCGCGGATGTGGGGCGATCAGATCTCGCCAAGGCGAATGCGGCCTCCGCCGCCATCATGCGGGCGATGAGCTCGTTGGCACCCTCGGAAGGCTCGGTGATCGGATCGCCGCCCAGATCCTCGATGGAACGGTCAGTGAGGTAGCGGGAAACCTCGAAGTTGTCGGCCATCTCTGGCATGTCCGTGGCGGAGAGCAACCTGCCCGCAAATACGGACGGCAGCGGCGGATCAAAGTCGTGCATTTGGGAACCTGTCTTCTCTCTTTCGGAAGATTCAATCACGTTTGCTCGCAAGCGACCTCGACCCGAATCCTAGGACGGCCTTGATCCAGACAAGATTCGACTGGCATGCTGATCGAGCCTATGAAGGGGAGAGTGGCATGAGGTTTCTCGCGGCGACGATTGTTCTTGCCATGGCGGCTGTTCCAGCAACGTCCGCCGACGGGGACATCGCGGTCGGGGCATGGGTGTCCGGAATGATGAAGCGGATACCGTTCAAGGACGGCATCTTCGATGCTGAAGCCTTCCACGCCTACTCGGAATCATACCTTTCGGGTCTCGTCTCCCACTATCGCGATCTTAGCGAAAGTCCGCGCAGACGCGCCGCTGCCGCTGGCGACGCGTTTCGGTTGCACGAGATCGATGAGCGGACAGAGCGCCTGATCGGAAACGCCACGAGGTACGTCCACGAGACTGCGCGCGGGATGGCCGCGACCCTGGATCCAGCCGGAACCGGAAATGTGAGGAAGAAAGACGCCAAGCGCATTCTGTCCGATCTGGCGGGACTTGCAGATACCGACAGCAATGGTGTTCTCGACACTTACGAAGCCGCCATCGCCGAGGCGGCTTTCGCAAGGGGCACGGATCTCCGACAACCTGGCGCGGGGGACGCGCTTGGCAGGGAGATCGATCATGCGTTGATCCACTGGAACTGACGGTCAGCCATCCATTCCGTTCGACCAGTAGCCGCTGGCGATGACACGAATGTTTCCGTCCCCGGCATCGCGGAACTCGACGGTTCCACCACCAGCGAACCACGGAATCGCGTAGATGAGAACAGGCTGGAGGCTTGCAGGAACGACAGCGTCGATGTCGTTCTTCCAATGCTCGCTGTTCTTCACGCGTCCCCAGGCTTCCCTGAGCTGCTCAAGCGTGTAGCCGCCCTTGCCGTCATCAAGCCACTTGTCGACCTTGCTCTGCGTCATCTCAGTCTCCTTCGATGTGCACGGATAGCATGCCCTCACTCGTTTTCAAGCCTGGGTTGCCGCGATCCCACACTAAAGCGACGCGCCTGCGAGAAGTGTACCGTGTCTGCGCACGCTCCAGATGGATGCTCTTTGTGCGTCAGGTTGATGCAGACCACCAACCTGACGCACTCCGGCGGCGCACCCGCCGCCAGCCAACGCCGATCACGATGGGAACTGATCCAGGACGAACTGCTTGCACTCGGCCGGGCTGGCGTTCGGGTTGTTCCGAGCGAAAGTGCGCATGTCGCCGATGAGGGCCTTCGCAAACGCCACCCCTGCGCCTATTCCATTGGCCTGCCGAAGCTTGTTGCCCGGGCCATCATCGGCAGGCATGAAATGATCCCTAAGGATACGGCGGATTGCCTCTGCGCGGGACGGATCGTCGGGCTGCGAAGCAGCGAAATCATCGAGCGGCGACAGGAGATCGTCATGGAGGCGCACCTGTATCTGGGTGCCCTTGCCTGTGGCGGGCGGGCCGCGCTTTTTCTTGGTCACGGTTTGGTCGCTCATGAAACGGTGGTACCACGGAATAATTCTCAAGGGAAGCTGGATCCCGTGCCAGCTTCGTTCGTCAGAACTTCAGAACGGCATCCTCTGCAAAGCCATTCTCCTCGATCTCCGATGTCATCCAATGGGCATCGGTCGTCACATGGTTCTCCCGCACGAACTTGCAGAAGCTCTCTGGAAATGCCTGGTAGGTGATCGCGTCCGCAAGCCGGGTAACGGTGCCCTCTTCGCCATCCGCAATAACCTGGCGAGAGATGTCGATGATCGTCTTCTCGTCGAAGATGCCGTCGTAGACGACCTCGACCGGATGGATGCCGATCAGTTCGAACCATTCCAGCGTCTCGTCCCAGGGCCGACATACATTGCGCTCGTCCCAGATCGAGAAGCCGAGGAACGGAGCCGGAAGGTTCTCGTACCGGATCGAGTGCACCGCGGTGACGTTCTCGCCACAAACGCGCCAATCGTCAGGGATGTCGTGCCGGATCATCGCGTGGAACTGTTTCACGCGATTGCGGCTCGGGTGCGAGCGTCCGTCGATCGAGCGGGCATGCAGGTAGTCCGGATAGAGCGTGGTGTTCTCGCCATCCTTCTTCTTGGTGGTGACCACACGGCGACCGATCATCGCGGCGGTGCTCTTCAGGATCTTGTCGTCGGCGCTCGCGCCCGGAGAGGCCGCCATGTGATAGGTGCGCGGGTACTTGATGTAGCGGACAAACTGGTCGAGCAGCCCCGCCTTGCCGAGGATCTTCTGGACCTGTTCCGTATGGAACATCTCGCCCTTCATCCGGCGCCCATCTTTCAGGATGGGGTTGCCCCACTTGTCGATGATCTCAGCCGGATCCATGTTCGCGGGGATGACAGCCACCTGGATGCCCGCAAGCCGACGCAGTTCCTCGACCGAGATCAGAGTCATCTCGGCGAGCATGTGGTGTTCCTCGCAGAGGCTTGCTCCGTTGCCGAGATAGTAGCCTCCGTCGAAGTCCGGAAACAGCTTGCGCTCGATGATGTGATGCGCGTCCACGGCCGGAAGGTCGCAGCAGACGCACTTGTGACCATCCCGCTTGAAGACCGCAGCGCCGAATGCCTCGCGACCAAGGTTGATCGCGGCGGGGGTCCCTGAAAGGACTATTTTGGTGGAGCCGCTCATTGCGATAATCCTGGTTGTGCCTACGGCTTTAGATAGACGAATCCTCGAGAAGGCGCAACCTCGCGTCGTTGAATCCTTGGTCGGCGTTCAGGCTGCGAGAGAGGGGCTGGGGCCTAGATGATCCCTGATGAGCGTTTCGAGTTCAGACCATCCCGTGACTGCACGAGGGTGTTCGGTATCGAGATTGTAGGGGTGACGGTAAAGAACCGAGACGAGGCCAGCTTCGTCGGCCGTTGCAGCATGATGTGGGAGGTCATCGATGAACAGGCTTCCCGAAGGCAGCAGGTCAAAATAGCTCCTTTTCGAAGAACCGATCGGAATCACATGCACCTGCGCGAATGGGATGCCTGAGAGGTTCTGCAGGCGGAGCTGCCGTGTGATTTCAGCCTTGCCCGCGCTGGTGATCGCCACCAGTTCGATTTCGGGGAAGTCGCGTACAAGATCGCCGATCGCGCCCATCGCACCGGGGTAGGGCCGCAGCCGTCCGAAGTCAGGCTGTGTGTTGAACGTTTCGATCATGTCCATGACTTCCCATTCCGCAAGATCCGGAAACGCGCGGTGCATCGCGTAGGTGTCAACTTCCTCCGGCAGGCAGCCGAGCCGGACACCCTGCCCGCCTGCCCATGTCATCAGGCCCTCGAAGTAGTTCAGGATTACTCCGTCCACGTCGAAACCGACGACAATCCTCGTGTCAGACATATTCCAGTTCTCCTACAGCGCTCGCGCAAGGATGCGGACGAATCCTGCAATGCGCAAAGCACGGTCATCACGCAGACGACGTCAGGTTTCCGGTGCCCTTGCCGCGCGCGCCGCCATGACTTTCCGATGGTGCAGAACCGAAAGGATGCTTGAGAGCGTCTGCCGCCCGGCTTCGTCTTTCGCAAGTTCATCCGCCCATTCTGCGAGGGCGGCGTCACCGGAGCTGGCGAGCCTGGCTCGCCATTCGTCGGTCGCCCGCCCGGTGATGTATGGAACTTCTGGAATCAGATCTTCATCGAACTCGCCGCCTGAAAGCTCGAGGAAGCGCGCCCACTCGATGTGGTAGCGCTGCGACCGGGCAACATTCTCCACGGCCTTCGTCAACTGATGCGTCCCGACGCCGAACGCCACGACGAAATCGATTGCCTCCAGGATGTCATCGCCGGACAGGCTCATCAGCCAGTCGGAGGGAGCAGCGGACAGGCCGTTGCCGTATGCCGCTCGACAGAACTCGGAAATTCGCGGGTCATCGGCGGCGAGGCCGAGCTTGGTGACTTTCGAGTCTGCTTCATCGGCCTGTGCGAGATGGAAGCCTGCGGCGATGACAGGCAGGATTTTTTCGCTTGCGGCCTTGGATGTGTGGAAGGCGCGACGCTCAGCCTCCTCAACGAATGCTTCCATCCCTGCGGCGATTTCACCCCCGCCCATGCCCCGGAAGAGCATCATGATCCGTTGCCAGTGCTTGTTTCCGAAGACCCCGTCCGGCATGGGCAGCCCGCAGGTCTCGTGGTATCGCGGCAGCCGATCATAGGTATCATCGTCAACATCCTCGGCATCGGCCCACTCAGGCACCGCGTTCTCATCCGATATCTCCCCGAGTACGTTGAAGGACATATCGCGCTGAATGACCGGACGCAGAAGGTCGAGCAGAGTTCGCTCGTAAGCGTTGGCAAGGGATCGAAGCCGATCTCCCCTGATCTGCTGAAGCCCGCGCCCATTCCTATCCCTGTCGGGGAGACTGACGACCGGCATGAATGAGAAGCCTACTCCGGCAAAGCTCGGGCTTACGATGAGCGCGAGGTCATCGACGGGGCTCGTGATCATCCAGCCGGCGCTCAGATCCTTGTAGTCGTCGCCGCCGAGGCTCGGCAGGCCGAACCGTCGATGCATGTAGGTGAACAGCATCGACACCTCCGTGTCCTTCAGCGGGGTGCTTCCGATGATCTTGTCTTCCAAGGTGCCGCCGATCAACTCGCGCGCCTCGTCGTTGGCCTCGCGGAGGCTGTGGAGAAATCCGCCACCTCGGCGTTCGAATCTTGCGGCGATGAAGTTCTTGTCAAGCATGCGGCATCTCCTGATCGACAACGATCAAAGCATTCAATTCGTCAGGCGACAAGGCTGCCAAGGCGATGCGCCATCCCGCGGAGCGGGCCTAGCAGGGATGCGAAAAGGAGTAGGATACCTTGGCTGCGACCTCGAGAGGTTGCGCCTTCAGGACGACATACTGCTCGCTCCGGTGGCGGGATATCCAGGTTTCAAGTTCCGCCTGATCCCTGAAGGCCTTGTAAACCTGGTGGCTCTCGTAATCGTCCGGATAGCCGTGTCCCGGATGCGTGCGGCTCCTTTCGTCGCCCGGAATGAAGATGGTCTTGGTGTAGACGACGGCAAAGTGTTCAGTTTTCGGAACGTCCATGTGGCCCTCCTTGTGTATGCACCATCGAGGTTCCACTTGCCACGACGCGTGGTCAATCGAGGATTCGTCCGAGCTGTCATTCACGCTTTGCAGGTCTCGGACGATCCCCCGCAAAGAAAAGTTCAAGGGGTCCTTGCGCAGCCTCGCCACAGTTCCCACTATCAATGGCAGACGAACACCAAGGAACAGGACAATGATGTAGCTCTTGCGTACGGGACGGCCGCACGGCAAATGCCGAAGGACTGAATTCTAAAGCAAGCATTCCGTCGCATCACCCGCGACCCCGGCTTGCAAACCATGCACGCGGACCTCCGCGATCCTCAGCTTCGAACCGAACATCGTTTGAAGTTTCCGCCCCAGGAAGGGGCCAGAAGAGGACATAAGCATGGAAACCGCAGCCAACATCATCACCACCGCCACCAAGCACGCCATCAAGGCTGAAACGACCGAGGCCCTCGCCGACAAGATCGCCGAGACCGCAGGCGCAATCGACCGCGACGGCTATCTCTCCATCGTCAGTTCCTGGAAGCAGGGCTACGCATCCACCGTCGCGGCCATCCGCAAGGCCAAGGTCGAGCGCAAGGGCGACGTTCTCGGATACGCGCAGTCCCGCCGCGAGGGCCTCCGCGTTGAAGCGCGCAACCTCATGGCCGTCCGCATGGCTCTGAAGGAGCTTGCCCGCCGTCACCGCGCCACCACCGCTCCCGCGGCAGCCTGACCCACGGAACGGGGCGGGCCGATCCCGCCCCTCGACCGCCAAAGCCAAATGAGGACGAGATGACAAGCTACACGATTATCGCCTACCGCCCGGACCACGTCGATACGTGCCGCGGATGCGTGATGGGACGCACTGGAAGTGACCACGAGATCAGTTTCTATAGCGAGCTCCAGCAGGCCGCCGAAAAGGCGGCTGACTATGACACACGGGATGAGGAACGGGATGCCGCCTATGCCGCCTGGCAGGTCACTCTCCTCGTGGACGGGCTTGACGAGAGCGAATGGTGGGCCGACCGCGACTGGAGGGAGGAGGAAACCGATCCCTTCGAGACCTTCAATGCCCTCAAGAACGAGGCACTGAAGACGACCGCAGAGCGCAAGCGCGAGGAGAAGCGCCGGCAGGAGCAGCAGGAGGCCGATGCTCGCCGCCGACGGGCAGTCGCGGCCGCGGCTGCAAAGGAAGAGGCCGAACGCCTTCAGCTCAGGGAGTTGCTTGAAAAGTATCCGGAGGAAAGTCGATGAGACACGAGATCCGCAGGCTTCTCGACTTGAACTCGAACCTCAAGCCAGACGCCTCGTCCCTTGTGGTTCCCATTATTCCGACCATCGGCATGATGGAAGCAGCGGCCGATGCCCGTGACGTCTTCCAACCGGGCGATCGACTCGGTGAATGGCTTCTGCCGGAAGCGGAAGTCGGCGAAGGCGTCGATCTGGTGGATCCAGTTCTCGCGGCACAGCATGGGAGGCCTCGGGCCTACGAGCTGCAAGTGATGGCGGAAGCATGGGCGGGCTGTATTGCAGGATTGCGGGAATGGTCGCGCAGGCGAGGCATTGAAGGATCCTCGGCATTCATCGAGGCATGGTTCCGACCCGAGCTTGACCGATGCCCCGATCGAGGATGGCCTGAGAACCACGAGGGGGTTACCGAAGGCCACACAGGTTTCGTTTCAGAATATGCGGCTCTCCGTCCATTCACCCACGACGCGATGAGGATTCCACATTGCGATCTCGCATATCTTGTTCCAGCGCCGACGCGCTGTTCGTCGATAATGGCCATGCGCGGCGGCCAGCGCGAACCGCTCATGAAGTACTATGCCCTTGGGCTGGACGATGTCATCGACATGGACAGGCTTCCCTTCATTCCGGGGTATAGCGTCGAGCACCGCTTCGATGACGAGCAGCGTCATCGCATCCTCGCCGCGGCCGCGTGGCGAGCCGCCGCAGCCTCCGTGCGCGCCATCGAGGATGATCAGAAGTCGATGCGGATGCCCCTGCCCCCACGGGCCGACTCCGTGTACCTGAAACGGCTGGCCGAACATGTTCCCGGCATCTCCAGGAGGATCGCAAACTTCTCCAACGAAGAACCCCATGGCGGTCTCAGTTTCACCACGCGAACGTCATCCATGAGAGTTCATGCGAATGGCAACACCCTTGAAGTCAGCTACGAGGGCGAGGATGGACGGCGGATGCATTCGTCTGGCTGGGACTTCAGGCTTCCATCGACTTCCGAGTTTCTCACGAACATGGTCAGGGAGCTGGTCTCGGAAAGCGGCGGCGAGGTCGATGTCCGCGTTGTGCGCGATCCTTTGTAGCCAGTGGCGCGCCCAAGGACTAAGTGTCGCACCCTGATCGAAATCGACACATTCACCACGAACAGTGCTGACCAAACACCAGTTTTTGCCCCAGTGAGTATCCGTGGCTTTTGCATCGCAAGGATTTCCCCTTTGCGATCAAAGTAGAAATGGTAGCAAAACCAATACCTTAAGAATTCGATTTAAATCCTTGCTAACCTCTCCGATTGCGCGTTTACCATCATGACGACTTGAGGACTGGGGACGACTTGCTTCGACATACGTATCCTTGTATTGACCGCCTCAGCTCCTTGAAGCCAAGGAGAGACCACAGCGAACGGACCGCGCTACAGTGCGTTTCGTGAGGGGGACGTCCAATGAACTTGAAAGACGCGGACATACGATCCCGGGACAGCGGCGAGTTTTCGGAGCAGCCCCAGGTGCATTTCACCCTTATCAAGTCGCTCTATCTCCACCGCAGTTCGCTGTGGTTCGGCTTCCTCGCACAGCTCGTCGGCAGCGCCGTCGCTTATAGCGAGACCAACGACATCGCGTTCATAACGGTCGGTCTCGCGTACTTCGTGATCGTTGGATTTCGATACCTGGACATGAGCATCTATGACCGGATGGACATGGCGAGCAGGGAGACCGCTCCGGCGCACGAGGTATCGCGCCTCGAGACGCGCTACATCATAGGATCCGCGCTGCAGGCGGCTTCGTTTGGTTTCCAGGCAGGATACGCGAACCTCTACTATCCCGGGTCGACGACGGCAATCATTCTGGTCGGGATCGTACTCGCATCTCTCATCTCGGTCGCCGGCCGCAACTTCGGATCCGCGCGCAACGTCAACATCATTATCGTCTGTGCGTGCTCTCCCCTGCTGTTCGCACTCACGGTAAGCGAAAACATGTATCTGCAGGTCATGGCGGTGCTGGTCATTGCCATCATGATTTCCTGCAGACAGTTCGCCACCAACGTACGCAGCTTCATGCATGGCATGATCTTGTCATCCATGAACCTGAAGCTGCTGGCGGATCGGTTTGACTCGGCTCTGCAGCACATGCCGAACGGCCTCATCATGACGGATGCCGCTGGCAAGATCATTGTCATCAATCCGCGGGCCATGGAGATACTCGGCATTCCCGCCGGGTTCGAATGTGCATCACGTGGTCTCGCAGGCCTCATCCGCCTCGGCCTCAGGGAAAAACGATGGGCGCCGCTGCAAAAGCAGCAGATCCAGGGCCAGATCGCCGCGCTCATATCGGGGCAGACCGAGAAGGAACTCATCTGCTTTGCCAACGGCCTCGCCATCGAGATTTCAGTCAGCGGCCGCATCACCAACCAGGGAGAGAGGATCGGTTCGGTGATGATCTTCGATGATGTCTCAACGCGTGTCCACGCGCAGGAGAAGGTCGAGTTCCTCGCTCATCACGACAACATGACCTCTCTTCCAAACCGACATCATTTCTCCAACCTGCTGAGCGTCGCGCTCTCCTCGATGGAGGTAGGCGACAAACTTGCGTTCTGCGTCTTCGACATTGACGCGTTCAAGAAGATCAACGACACGATGGGTCATGGTGTCGGTGACAAGGTGATCATCAACATCGCGAAGCGGATGAACCAGATCGATGATCCCCGCAAGATCTGCGCGCGCATCGGGGGCGACGAGTTCGTTCTGGTCTTCCATAGCCTGAAGGAAGGAGACAATGTCACCGACCTGTTCGACGCTGCGTTCGGGAACATCTGCGCTCCCTCCCTCATCGATGGAAAAGTGATGAACGTTAGGTGCAGCGGGGGCGTCTCGATCTACACAAGGGACGAGTTCAAGCTCGATGAGGCCCTCGTCCGGTCGGACATCGCCCTCTACGACTCGAAGAAGAACCCCGAGATCATCTGGACGTATTTCGACAAGAAGATGGACGAGGAGTTCAAGGCGACCCAGGAGACGAAGCAGGATCTCCGGCAGGCCGTCGCGGAAGGCGCGTTCAAGGCGGTCTACCAGCCGATGTACACGCCGGACGGTCGAGACATCGAGTGCTGCGAGGCACTCGCCCGGTGGGATCACCCGAGGCTCGGACGGATATCGCCGAGCGTGTTCATCGAGATGGCCGAGGGGATGCGGGTCATCGGGGACATCACCAGGCAGATTCTCCTTGCAGCCTGCCGGGACTGCATGACGTGGCCATCGCACATATCCGTGTCAGTCAACCTTTCGGCACTGGATCTCCTCCACGATGACATCGTCAATCTCATCCAGAACGCGCTCAACGCCACCGGACTGGAACCGCACCGTCTGCAGGTCGAAGTGACGGAAAGCGCGCTTGCGGCCAACCGCGAGGGTATGGCGAAACGTCTGCGCAGCCTGAGGGAGATCGGCGTAAAGACTGCTCTCGATGACTTCGGTACGGGATACTCGTCGCTCAGCTATCTGAGCGACCTGCCTCTCGACAAGGTCAAGATCGATCGGTCGTTCGTGACCAGGATTGTCAAGGAGGAAAGGGCGCGCACGCTCTTCAACGCGGTCGTGAACCTCTCCCGGGAACTGGGGTTCGAGATCGTGGTCGAAGGCGTGGAGGCGGCCGAGCAGTTGGAGCTGATCAAGAACCTACAGGGAGTTGACCTCATTCAGGGCTTCATCTTCGGCCCGCCCATGCAGTCGGATCAGATCGCGGATTCTGCAGTGAAGATACATGTCCTGCCCGTATCCATGGCCTCTCACGTAGCTCACAACGTTCCGCACGCGGCCATCAACGCCTGATCTGTCTGCATGGGCACACGGTCGACGGACTAAGTTCGCTCACGCTTGCGATAAAGCCACCCCCGTCCGAGTGAGTATGGAGCGAGAAAAAACAGTGCAGCTCCTACGATGACCACATTGAGCAGGCCGAGGAGGATGCCGCCAACGACCATCGCCACGCCCAGAGACTGAGATGCGATGCCGGAAAGTGTGTCGGCCCGATCCTTGCTCATCAGTGTCTGCAGCAACGCGTGAAGCATGCGCCCGCCATCCAGAGGATAGGCGGGAATGAGATTGAAGAGGGCGATCACGACGTTGATCAGCGCCAGATGGAAGAGCAACCATGCTATCTGGTAGGATTCGGTCACCCATGAAGCTGTCCACAACAAGCCCGCGAGGATCATGCTTGTCACGGGGCCGGCGAAGGCGACCAGGAACGCCGCCCGCGGCCGTCCAAGTTCCTCGTCGAGGTGGGCGAGGCCACCAAGACCATGCAGCGTGACTTTCCTGCAGTCGACAGCGTGCAGGCGAGCTACGAATATGTGGCCGTATTCATGGACGAGCACGGAAGCGAAACCGGAAAGGTAGAAAGCGCCCATCATGGGCAGCGCATCCCATCCGCGGCCGGAAACCGTCATCGCTGCAAACAGAAGAGCAAGGAGGAAGAAGCTGGCGTGCAGTTCGATGTCTGCACCAAATAGCCTCCCCAGTCTGACGTTGGGCAACACGAAAACCGTCTCCACTTCGAAACCTCTGTCGGAATCCTATTCGACCACCTGGTTACCCACAAGGTGCGCCGCGCCATGTCCATCTCGGTCTATGGGTGCAGCTCGAGGCGCAGCCTGGCAGGACCATCTTTGCCGATCCACGCACCCCATGCTACAAGGAGCTGCGAATGGAGCGTCTTATGAAGATGAAGAACTGTTTCTACGTCCTCGACGGTCATAACGTCAGAGCGACAGATGACCTGATGGAAGTGGCCCGTTTCTGGGAAAGCCCTGATCGACAGGTCGCCTACACACATGAGGAATACTACGAAGTCTCCACTGTCTTCCTTGCTATCCCCCAAGGTCACTTCCGCCCCGGTCCGCCCATGCTGTTCGAGACGATGGTCTTCGCCAACGATGCGTACAAGGCGCTTGTTCCGGAGCGGGAGAGCATGGATCAGTTCACGCTGAGATATCCTTCCTGGGACGACGCTCAGACAGGGCACGACGCCCTGCTGAAACGCCTGCGGAAGCACATAGAACTCGCAAAATCCGGTGGGTTCGAGGCGACAGAGGACGGAAACGAAAAGCAGATGACAACCTGACTTTCGTCAGGATTCACCATTTCGAAAGATCAGGGATTCAGTCCTTGCACACGGTTTTGTCGCGTGCTAAACGGCGGACGTGGCGATGTCAGCCATGCGGGTTCTTCGATGCGCGGGGGAGTCGGGCAAACGAATGACGACACTCTCCGGAAATCAAAATGAACAGTTCGCTGCTGAACGAGCAGGAAAACGACGCTCATAACGACTATGTGCCCGTCTACAGACTGATCGACAAGCTCGAGACCTATCTCCAGAGCAAGGCGACCATGCCTGGTCTCGATGAACGGCTCCAGCTTGCTGCCGCAAAGGCCATTGCCGAGGGCAGGAAGACAATGACTCGCATCACCGAGGCAGAGTGGGAGGCTCACGTCCAGTCACGCCGCCCGTCCGCCAGCGTTCCCCTGTATCTCGTTGCCGCCGAGTAATCACCTCCCGATCGCGGATTGTGGCCTGCCTTCTGACGGCTCATCATCTTTGCGATGATTGACAGGAGGCCCCCGATGACAACCTTGACCCTTGATCCCAAAGTAGCCGAACACATGGGCTACGAACGGATCGCTGCCGCCACGAGCGTTGATGCCAACGGGCTGCTGATCGAATTCGCCCTCCTTCCGCCCGAAGATCCGAACGGCATGGGACATTTCCGTGAGTGGACGATAGCTATCCACCAGGACTGCGATCCAGATGAACCCTCCCGCGGAACAAGCGGTCTCGAGTTTTGCGGTCCCGATCGTGGCGAAGCCGAGCGGCTCTATCTGGAAGCGATCGATGAGGTGAAGGCCGACATTGCCGCCCGGAATTCTATCGGGCGGAGCCTTTGATCCTTGCTAGGCGCTTGACGACCATGGGTCAGGAGCGGGCCAACGGAGCAGCAAGATGATCAGCACATTGTCGGGAATACACTATTCGGTTCTCGTGTTAAACGAGGAAGTGATCAACTTCGCAGCCGCATGGCCCTGTCACGGCCTGGACCTCGAAGCTGAGTATCTGTTCGACTTCGATTCCCGCAATGGGGATCTGGTCGATGTCACCGTCCTCAGATGTGGGACGCGTCCGGACGAGATGCGCGGCGATGAAAACGGCGAGGCACTGCGCGTCCTGTCCGATGACGCAAGCCTCGCAGGGGCGGAAGAACTCGGGCTGCGTGACGCCCTCGCCATCCGCTTCGGAGAGGCAGCTCTGGCGATCTAGGTGCGTGGGCCAGAGATCGTCCAGCCAAGCGCTTCCCTGGCGGTCGTGCGAGGGTCGTTGTCGCCACTGGCGATCTTCTCGAGGGCGTTGCGAAGGCGTTCATTCTCGATGTTGCGAACCAAGCTCGCTGGAAGGCCCCTCGTCCGAGGTTTCGGCTTCTTCCAGTTCGCGGGAGGCAGCCTCGCGCTCCAAAGCATCGCGACGCGCGTTCCATCGGACTGGACAACCCATTGGGGCTCCATCGGGAAAGTCGGTTGGACGACCCTATCCCATCCCTCGATCGAGCACATGGGTTCGAACGTCGTGGGGCCGCCAAGAGCAGGGCTGGTGCGACCAATCTTCTCCCCATCCCGATCATACATGATGAGGTCGAAGACAATCTCGCCCTCAAACTCTCGGATTTCCTTCACAGTGGCAACCCGGCCGCTTTGATCCATCACCCAGTCTCTGGGGCGGAATGGGAACAATGTATCAGTCACCTCAGCTTCCTCTTGCGAGCTACGTCATTCAGGACTCGGGGAAGAATAGATCCGTTTTCGCGATTGTCAACAATTAACGCTTCTTCCGGTAGGCGTCGATCTTCTGATCGACCCGGGCCTTGCCGATGCGGTACAGGGCGAAGATGGCCCCGATGACGCCGACAAGCGTGAACGGCGCGAGAATCGAATGCTGGAGGCCCTCGATAAAGCCGCTGGATGCGATCCGGGGGATGTCGATCAATCCCGACAAGAATAGAGCGGGCACATCCGCCCCCTCTGGAAGAGGTACCCGCGCGGCGGCGGTTCTCACCAGCGAGCCGGAGGCCACAGAAACGCAGAGAATCGAATTGACGAAGAACCGGAAATTGGGCATGCGAAGCGACGATACGACCGCCCAGATGAGGAAATGCAGGGCCGCCGAACCAGCAATGGCGATGGAAAGAGCGCTTACCCACAACAATCCCCTGGCCGCCCCCTGCTCCAATGTCACCACCACAGGGCCTTGTCCAGGAGCACCGGCCCCCGTGGCGATCGTTGCGAACACGTGCTGGCCCAGCATAGCGGGCAGGACGAGATAGGCGATGAGACCAACGCAAAGCCCAAAGGAGACCATGATCTCCACGACAGAGGCCCATCGCTCGATGCGGTCTTGCTTCGGCGCGCCGTTCTGGTTTGAAGCCTGGTACTTGCGTGACATGTCGTTTCTCCTAGTTCGGCACCTCGTCAACTTTGTGCTCAAATTCGGATGATCTGCAACTCCCAAGTCGAATCCTTCAATGGACAATTTTCGTCACTTTACATTGGCAGACCTTCCGGCATATTTGGAGTATTGAATCCTTCCCTCATCAAGGAAAACCCTCTTGAGTCGGCCGACGATCCCCGAAGACCAGGAAAAGCCCCAGACTGCCGAGAAACTCGACAAGGAGCGCATCATCAAGCACGGCATGACCGTTGCGGCCTGCGCTTTCGTCGCGATCCTTGTCGTGCAGTGCGCGGAAAGGTACTGGAACGAGAGCGATTTCTCGAAGGCCATCGGCGCTTGCAATGTCAAAACTTCGTTGAAAGTCGACCAGGCGGAACTGGGTTCTCTCGAGAACGTGGCGGTTGCCGCCATGCAAGCTAAGAACGAGTGCATCAAGGGCGTGCTCGAATTCTACCAGAAGGCCGGGGCAATGCGCCCTATCATCACGATCGACAAGAACGACGCCGTCCGCTGAGGAATGCCCGTGGCAAAGCTTCATTTCTTCCATTCCGTCATGAACGCCGGGAAATCCGCGCAGCTCCTGCTTGCGCGGCACAATTACGAAGTGAACGGTTTCGAGACCCTGCTCTTCACGAGCACCACCGACACGCGATCTGGAGCAGGCCTCATCAGCTCGCGGGTCGGCATCTCGGCCCCCGCCCGGGCGCTCGGCCCCGATGACGACATCTTCCGCATTGTGAAGGACTCGATCAGACCCCACCAGCGCAACCAGAAAATCATCGTCTTCATCGACGAGGTGCAGTTCCTAACGCCGGAACAGGTGCGTCAGGCTTCCGACATCGTAGATGACCTTCACCTGCCAGTCCTGCTGTTCGGATTGAAGAACAATGCCTTTTCGGAGCTGTTCAGTCCCGCGATCGCGACCGCCCTCGCCTATGCCGACGACATCAAGGAGATCAAGCAGGTATGCCATTGCGGGCGCAAGGCCACGATGATCCTGCGGTTCGATGCCGAGGGCCGCGTTGACCGGAGCGGCGATGTGATCAAGGTCGGTGCCGAGGAGTCCTACGTTTCGGTGTGCCGTCCCTGCTTCAAGATGGGCGACATTGGTTCTGCGGCCCGGGCAGGTCTGATCAAGGACGGAACTCATGTCGGCCCGGTCGTCTGCGCCACGTGCGAGACCGCCTATAAGTCGATGGAAGGCATGTTCGAGAGCCAGCAGGCGTACAAATGCTCCGCCGTGGCAAATCGCTCAGGCGTTACGGGCAACTACGGCAGCACGGTTGCGGATGGTGACCGCTGGGAATTCGTGGGCGACCGCCCTGCGCATGTCCGGTCAGGCAACATCTGCGATGCCTGCATCCTCTCCCTCCGTGATGCCGGGGCAATCACAAAGCAATCCTCGCTGTTTGGGGTCCCCGATGCCGAGGACTACCTCGGCCCGGAGGACTTTCTAGACGATCCGGCACTAGCCTAAGAACCAAGGAAAAATCGAATGTCTGAAAACAAGCGGCTTCTCGCCCGCTACGATTCCGCTATCCAGAACTATGCAAAGATCCTCATCGGCGCGGTTGAAGCCGGAGACACCTCCAAGGTCGGTTACGACCTCATCGATGCGTCCGTGACGGTCGACCAACGGCGCGACATGGTTCTGCCCTTCGCGGAAGGCTGGATGCTCGAGCACATCGCGGTATCGTCGAATTTCATCCGGTCCCTCGTCAGTCTCGCCAACGACCGCTCAGGCGATCCGTCGCTGGCCTCGGCCGTGCGCAACGCCCACGCCGCTTATGAGGCGGCACGCCAGCGCTTCTTCTCTCCGGAAGATCTCGAGAACGCATGAGCGACGCAACCGCGATCAGAAAAGAGTTTCTCGGGAGGATCGCCTTTCGTCCGTCCGCCAGGAAGCTCGATAGCTGCATGCGGTTTCTCCGAATGGCATGGCCGCACGGGAGCGCCGCGGACCTCCGGCTTGCGCTCCTGATTGCGGAAGGCTCGCACGTGTCTGCCTATGGCCGACCTGTCACGGGCTGCCAGTACCTCCTGTCCGATGGCGTCGTCTCACTTTCCGGGCAGGGGGAGGGTCCCGATATTTCTTCCAGCAATGACGACCCGGAACTGACCCATCGCATCCATGACATCGATGCGATGGAGGAGGCGTTTCCCAACCTGTCCGGATCAGACATCGAGCACATGACGCGGGCGGCCATGCGCTGCGCTGCCGATAGAGATGGGGTCATGGCAGCGGCCGACGCCTGGCTTCACGACGGAAGAGTGGACTACGCGCTCATGGTGGAGGAGGCAGATGCCGAGCGCCTCCAACACAAGCTCGAGGATCTTTCGGCCTGGGGGCGCTACTTCTACCTCGGCAAGTAGCGCCTACCTGTGGCGGCGCCTGGGGCCGTGCTTCATCTCTCGCGCGAAACAGCAGACCAGTCCGAATTAGATTGCGACGAACACGTGCAGGCCCATCGCGAGCCAGGAGCGAACAGGCTCCGCGGCGAGATGGACAAGCGTTTCGGCGCCCGACCGCAATTTCTCCCGACGAGAACTCCGCCACGCCGAACAGCCACTCAAGAAGCAGCAATCCCCAGTATTGCAGTCAAAGCCTAGTCGAGATGCGCACAGGCCTTTCATTTGTCCATGAGGTTGGCCATCGTGTCCATTGCCTCGAGAGCAAACGCTAGCTTCGCCATGCCTCCAAGGTGAGAAGTCATGGCCTTCAACGCGGAGGTGTTGCCGCGGCGAAACGATCCTCGCAGCCGGAGCTCGGGACGGGAGTGCTCATCGGCATCGGAGACACCCCGCATCCTCAGCCATTCATCGAGCAGTATGTCGCCCATCAGATACGGCGCGATCACGACCGGGCCGTCAGGGGACCCGATCGTCTCCGGGGCCTGCCAGTCCAACCTCAATCGGCGTAGGATGGCGATGCGGCAATCAGGATCGATATCCAGCGCCGCCCACAGATCGTCGCACACATGCCACGGCATGTCGGGTCGGCCAGTCCGAAGATACTCAGGCGACCGGAAGAACCGGATATCCTGGCTTCCAACTCGTTCGACATGGATCGGGAACGGAAGTCGACTCAAGTCTGATCGTTCCCGATGTCTCCGAGGTTGACCCCGCACTCCTTGACCATGTCCCAGAGAAGAAGTGTGCCATCATCCTCCCAGTCCCCTGCCTTTAGATGGGCGCAGTAGCCGCTGGCCTGGTTTCCCTTTGTGGCATCGTTGCCCCAATACGGGCAGAAAACCACCTTGAGAACGCGATCCTCCGGGGGCATTGACCGCGAATAGCAGTACATGCCTCCAGGAATCACCTCGACATTACCGCGCAAACGTTCGTGATTAGCATCGGCGGCCTGGGGAGTTGGGCAACTCATGCGTTGTCCTCGACGCGGACAAGGCTCCGAAGCGAGTAAGTCTGCGTCACTCCGGCGGGGAACTTCAACTCAAGCTGCGCTCCCCCATTTGAGATGCCGACGACCCGCCCGACAGCTCCCGCCGCCGTTCTCCATCGGAATTTTGCGAAATGCTCAAGCGGGAGAAAGAAACGCGAGCTGTACCAGAGGCGCGCGGCGAAGCTGATCGATGCCAACATCAGGGTGGCTGCTAGAAACGTCCGATACTGCCCACTGAACTGGCCATGGTTTTCGATCACATGGACAGCGTGGAGAAGAGCAATACCGACTCCCAGCAGCGAAAACAGGCAGACGACAGTGATCAACTGCCAGACAACGCCGCTGCGCTTCAGAAGATTCGTATAATCCTGCATGATCGTATCCTTTAAGCCTGAACGAGTTCGTCTGGTTTGAATTGACGAAGTGACCGATCTTCCATGACTAGAGTGACCTCGTTCGCCTCCCTTGAGAAAGAACCGAATTTTCCTACCCGCCCGTCCGGCGCGATCCAGTCGCTGTCGCTGAACTTGCGGATCATGGTTTGGGTTTGGAGTTCCTTGATGCCGAGGCCTCGAACGCAGATCACCAGGAGCGACACGAGCGGAACCATCACGCAGAACAGCCTGAGAAGCCCTTCGCCATCGCCTTGGCCTGGGATCAGTGCAATGGCTCCGACGAAGGCCCCAACAATCAAAAGCCCCAGGACGATGGCCATATTGAAGTGTGCCGAATCCTTCGTGCCCAGCAACTCGAGCGCGGTTTGCGACGGGATGCTTGCAAGCTGACTGTCAGGCAGCAGTTCAGGATTGTGCCCGGCTGGACGCAGGACCTGGATGTCATGCACCGCAGAGCGTCCATCGGGGAATGCGAGATCGAGCATGTCTCCAAATTCCGAGACCGATTGAACCGTTCCCGTTTGGCCATCCGGTGAAATCCAGCGAGTGCCAATGTACATGTTTTCCAGTTTCACCCGAAACCGGGTCTCGGCGCAGTTGCTCAAGTAGGCCAAAACGATAGCCACGAGGATCAGCGCGACACCCCCTAAAGTAAACGTCGTTCGCGAAACAAGTGCGAAAATCGGCGCTGTCTCTTTTGCAGCGAAGAAGCCGACGGCGAAGATCATGATGGCGATCAAGCTAACGGCGAAGGCCACGCAAAGGGAATATGTAATGCGCCGGGCGGAATCGAGATGCGGTTGCAACGTTTTTCTGTCCATCGGTTTAATCCTATGTCGAGGGTTCATGGCCCCAACCTCTACCAGCCAAACGATAAGGATTCAATCCAATTGCAGACGACGCAGCCTTACTGGACATTTTGAAGGATTCGATAAAATCTGGTTGCTGACAGCAATTCACGAGGCCACGTCATGGCAGAACACGCACCTCTACAGAAACACTGGCAGGGCATGGAACCGGCACTCCAGAGCAGACTGCTCGTGGGAGACATCCTTTACGGCTCCTTTGATGACCTCGCCACCGATGGCCTTTCCGTAAGGAGACTCGTGGTGGCGCGGCCGAGCGAGGAGCGGATCTTCCTCGTCTCGACGTCGATGGCCCCCGGCGACGAGAAGCCAGCGGATGCCCAGGAACTCCTTGTCACGCGCGCAGACGGACAGGAGACCACAGAGGTCGATGGCGGATGGAGGCGCAGGGAAAAACGGGTCGCCCTGAGAGCCGCTGAAGATGCCGTGGACGGCACGATAGAACACGCATGGCTGACGCTATGGGGGGCCAGCCATTTGCACCTTGTTCTCAGAGTTGCGAGAGCAGGACTGCACGATTCGCTGCAGACGCTTTCGGTCACACGTCCGGCGGGCCCGTTCCTGCGCGAGACATCAACCGCGAAGCTCATTGGTTTTCGTCCGATGCCGAAGCGCTTCCTTGCAAGCGGTCATGCCAACGTCTGGGGGCGCCTGGAAGCCAACGGCAAGGTTCGAATCCGCTGACCGACCTAATGACATTTGCCAGGTCGCGTGGGATCTTCGCGTCGAAAGCATTGTCATTGGAGGCCAAAAATGGACATTCGGAAAGAGAACGAACCGTCGAACTCGCAACTGGCCAGCCAACAGGAATCCAAGTGACAGGTTGTCGCTGATCATGGATAGGGCATCCTACACAAAGGTCTGCGGTCCGCTCGGGGTGCTCATCGACGCAGTCGCGGTGCCGAACACGGTTTCCGCCGCGGCCGGGCAACTGTTCTTCGGGCTTCCCGGGGAGGTGATTTCCCAGGAGCTGGGCTTCAAGACCGAAATTTATTCGCTGGTGGGAACCGTGCCGTTGCATGTCGACGCCTATTTCGACCGCGGAGCCGAGGGCTTCGCCGCAATGGGGTTGGTTCTTCTCAACGAGTCCGGCGTCTGCCTTACGGATGGCAAGAGCGTTCTTCCCCTCCCCGTCGGAACTGTCTTCAGGCACGATCCCTGCAGTCTCCATGGAACATGTCTTCCAGCCGGAGGAACCACACAAGAAGGGCGGCTGGTTTTCCTGTCTGTCGACTTCGACCTCAGCTCTGATCCAGAAGACCATCCTGCAGAGTTCGCACAGCGGGCGATCAGCGACGCGATGGAGAAACTGCGTGAGCAGGGACTGCTTCCACCTGAGAGCGACGTTATGAGGAACGTGCCGTGATCGGCGACCCGTCACTCATGGACTTCATCCGAGGTAAGCACCAGTTCCTCGCCGATCCCGGATGCGACCCCGACATCGACGAGCTCGAGAACATGATCGGTGGCGAAGGAGGCGACGCGAACGAAACGCTGGAGGCCTGGTTCGATCTGGTCATCGCACGGTTCTCTCGAAGCGACACAGTCGAGGTTTTCCGCCACATCACCATCGATGACTTCGATCACTTCACCAATGCCGCCTGCGTAGTGTGACCATATGGCCGGATTGTCAGACCAGTGGGAGCCAAAGTCGGTTTCGCCGTTGTCTACCGCGCACTGGGAGTGGACATCCTCATCAGCGGAACGATCTCGATGAACCAGATCGACTGGCTCACGACCTTCCAACGCCAGCTCGCGTTCCCCGCAGAGCGAGAAGTGGTCTTCAACGGCAACGTGGAGCTGCGCAGAATTGAAAAGATCGACGGCTCATCTGTCTGGGAAGCCTCCGCAGGCAGAACGCCCGGAGGGGCGTAAAGCTGTTGGGAAAGCCGCCTGGAGGTTGACCTATGGCTGCCACAGGGGCAAGGCTCGCTTTCTGTAAACGGTTCGTTAAGAACGATTCGGAAGGAGCCCGTTCTCTTTGGCGCTGTTCGACATACTTCCGTCGGATCTCTTCAAGCCGCTGGCCTCGCCATCGCGGGTGTTCTATGCCGACCTGCTGCTGTCACTTCATACGAAGACGTTCGCCCTCGCCTCGGACGCTCCGCGCCGAGCCGATGTACTTGGTGAGATCACCAGTTACCTGCTGAAATGGGAGTCGAGAAACGGCTCCGTCTCCGAGGTCGCCCCGGAAGATGGCCCGGCAACAACCCCCGAAGACCGCGCCCGGTCAATCTATCAGCGGCTCTGCGATACTGGATGGTTCCTCGAGCACAAGGATGGATACATCCGGCGCGTCGATCTTGATCCCGATGCTGGCAACCTGCTGCACGTTCTGGCCGGCATCGAGCGGGGGGAAACTAGAACCTACGGCGGCGCAGTGGTTGGCGTCCTGTCGATGCTTCAGAGCGCGGGTTCGAATCCGGCAGAGTTTTCCGAGAACGTCCGCAACGCCCTGCGCGGCGCTCATGATTTCATGCAGCATATGCGGACCGTATCGGTGTCGCTTCGCAAGATCGAGGAGCGGATCGTCAGGCAGGACTCCCTGCGCGAGATCTTCCGCCACTTCTTCGAGGACTTCGTCCAGCGCCACCTCATCTCGGACTTCAAGACGCTGCATACGAAGGACAATCCCTTTCGTTTCAGGGCTAGGATCATCTTCCAGGCGCAGTTGATGGCGTCGAACTCATTGACGACATTCGCTCTCGGAGAAGGCTATGCGCGCGAGGGACGGGCCACGACCCCATCCGGCGGCGAGCAGATGGTGCTGGCCGACCTCGCTGAGATCATAAGGGTATTCGAAAGCACCGAAGGGCACCTTGCAGCCATCGACGGTACGGCGGCTCGTATTGAAAAACGCATCCTGACAACGGCGCGGTACATGGACAGGGTCGGCGGACAGGCCGAGGCCCGCATCATCGAAGCGATGAAGGCAGTCGCGGGAGCAGCGGCCGGCGCGTCAGGCATCTCCGTCAAGACAGCGTTGCTCCATCGCGGGCTTCCGATTGGCCCAGCACACATCCCGACACCCAGGAGGGAGAAGCCGCCAATCAGCCAGTCGACCGTCCGGGAGAACAAGCCGGATCCGGCGTTCGAGGCCTTCCGCGCAGCCAAGACAGAATACGTGCGACGCACGCGGGTCACTTTCGAAACTATGACCGAGTACCTCGACAGGGTCATGAAGGATCGTGTCCAGGTGCAGGGGAAAGAGATCGCCCCCACGTCGCTCGAGGACTTTGTGCCGTTCCAGCGTGTCCGCGAGATACCCACAATGTTCGACGGTGCGATCGCCAGGCGATACGAACTCACCGTCCTCGACAGCCGCATATCGAACGAATGGATCGAATGTCAGGACTTCGTCATTCGCCGAGTGAAAGGTCGAAAGAATGCCGCCTGAAGTCGCAGAATTTGCACAGATCGTAGACGGAGAATGGCCCCACCCGGTCACTGGCAGGAAGCCGAACGAGGCCGAATTACGAGGCGCGCTACAGGCGCTCCTGACAAGGCAGTGCATCTACTCCAGCACAGCCGGCCTTTCTCGGGCCTATGATGTGATCCGGCAGTACGCGCCTTTCTTCAAGAGCTTTTTCGGATCGCTCGGATACAATCTCGTGGTTTCGCCACGAGACCAGATGGTTGCCCTCCAGGTGCCGATCGGCGAAACGCGCTACGACGCGATGTACGAGCGCCTCAAGAAGGACGAGACGATCGTCCTCCTCGCTCTCAGGCTTTTGTGGGGAGAAGCCATCGCCAATCAGGACATCGCAGAAGGCGGGGTCTACGAGACGACGACCGCCGAACTCATCGACCGGATAAAGACGATTACGCAGCAGAACCCGCCGTCGGAAGCGCGTCTCGATGAAATGCTCAGGCTCTTCGCACGGCATGGGGCAGTCCGTACGGGTGAGAAGGATCGTCTCGAGAAGGTATCGCCGATCACCATTCTCCCCGGAATATCGGTTCTCGTGCCTGACGGTTACGTCGGAGACCTGTTGCTCTGGTCAACGCAGCCGCCCGAAGAGGACAAAGACTTCAAACGGCTCGCGGAGCCTGACGACGACGTGGACGAGGATGCCTAAAGCAGCAGCGAGCGATCCAAGCCTTCTCGACCTAGCGTCGGGGAGGTCGGGGAAGAGGATGCAGGATTTCGGCGTCCATTCAGAACTTCGGGTCGCCATTGATCATCCGAATTCCCAGTCGGGAAACTTCGAACTCGTCTTGAAAGAGACAACTCAATCAAGGAGCAGCCGGCAATGTCGACTTACTTGCTGACCCGCATCTGCCTCATCAACTGGTATCTGATCGATGCGAAGGATATCGAGATCAAGGGAGCGACGGCTTTCATCGGCCCATCCGGTGCCGGGAAAACCTCCTTGCAGGATGCGGTCCAGACGGTCAATCAGGGAAACAACCATAACAGGCTGCACCTGAACCCAAGCGCCTCCGGCCGATCCGAGCGCACCGTCCGAGAATACTGCCTGGGCATGACCAAGGATCCTGCGGAGGGAGGAAAGCCTCTTCGCGAGAGCTGCGAGAGCATCATCGCCCTCGTCTATCGCAACGAAGAGACGGACGAACCGCTGACCGTCGGCATCGCGATGGCGGCCCGCCTGTCGGACTCGCGTGAAGAGGTCCTCTCACGCTTCATCATGCCGGGCTACGCATTCTCCGTGAACGATGCGAAGCGCAGGGACGGGAGCCGGGAGTATCTGGCTCCGTGGAGCGAGATCGTGGATCACCTCCGCAAGGCCTGCCCTTCCATGGAGGAGTACAAGACCTCCGCCGAGAAGTTCACCAGCGACATGCTGCGGATCATGAGGAAGTCGGGTCAGGCCCCGAATGCCCGTCATTTCCAGCGGACGTTCTCCAACGCCCTCGCCTTCAAACCGATCTTCGATTCCACGGGTTTCGTGCGCGAGTTCGTCCTCGAGCCGGAACCGCTCGATGTCGAGCGTGTCCGCACATCGATCGCCACATGGCAGGATCTCGAAAAAATCATAAGCGACGTCGAGGCGAGGCTGCGGCGCGTCTCACGGCTGTCGGACAGGTTCCGCAACTGGGGTCGCGCCCGTCTGCGGGCCGAATCCGCTCGACTTGCGTCGGCTATGGCTGACTCCCGTCGCGCCGCTCACGAGGTCGTCGGCTTCGGCGAGGTTTATCGCCGCAAGAATGGTGAGCTGCAGGTCGAAAAGAAGGCGCTGCAGACCCGCAGGCAGTACGTTCGCGAGCTGGACGAGGAGTATCGCTCGAAGCAAATGCTGGCGCAGTCCGGCGGCGAGGCGGGGAGGCTCCGCCAGCTCGAGATGGAAAGCCAGTGGATCGACCGCGAGCAGAAGGATGCCGAAACGAGGTTTGGGAAGCTGAGGAACGGCCTCGCCCTTGTCGCACAGCTTTCGCCGATCAGTGAAATGATGACACCGCGTCAGGCGCGTGCCGTGAAGGCGGCTCAGGAAGCGCTATCGCTTGTTCCTGAAGGAAGGAGCGCGGCCGAAGCTCTGCGCGGCAAAGGTGACCGCGTGCAGGATCTCGTCGACGAGGTCATGTCCATCGAGGGGTTGGATGCGTTTCTCCATGAGAAGGCTGATGCCCTTGCCGATGAAGTGCGAAAGCTGCAGGCCGAGACGGAACGCCTCGAGGGGATGGTGGCAAATGCCGGGAACGGCCAGGCTCTTCTCTCGCAGCCAGCGATGAAACTTCTCGGTGCCCTTTCCAGAAAGGGGATGGAGCCACTCCCCCTCTGCGACGTTGTCGAAATCGTCGATGAGGAATGGCAGGATGCCGTTGAAAGTCTCCTCGGTTGGGGACGGGAAGCGATCATCGTCGCGCCGGAACGACTGGACGAAGCTTACGACATCATGCACCGGGAGCGAGACCTCTATGCGGGTTGCACGCTGGTCAAGACATCGGCGACCAGGCCAGGTAGCACCCGGATTGCCGAAGGAAGCATTCTGGAGGCCGTCTCGACGGACAATCATCATGCCCTCGCCTTCATGAACGTACGCATCGGCTCCTTCGCCAAGGCATACAGCGATGATGAGCTACGAGTGCTTGACCGGGGGGTCACCAGATCGGGTCGGACTACATCGGGTATGGGACTGTCCGTGCAGGCCAACCTCCGCCAGAGGATGCTTGGCAGGGCGGCTCGGGCAAGTTCCGTTGAAACGTTACGTAACGAACTCGCTCCACTCCATCACAGCCTCGCAAGAACGAGGCAGAGCCTCCGGCTGATGCGCGAGGCGGGGCGCATGATCCCGATTGCGATGGACGAGCTTAGGTCGGCCCAGTCCGCGTTCGAACTCGAGCATGGACTGAAGTCGATAGCTAATCGTCAAGCAGCGCTGGAGCAGGCGCGAGGCGCCACGGTAAGCCAGGACTCCAGAATGCTCCTTGAGGAGCTTCAAGGCATCGATAACGACAGACGCATGTACATGCGCGAGATCGAAGACGAAATCGAACCAGCGGTCGAGCGACTGCAGAACGAGACCGCCACGGCGCGTGCAAAGCTCGATTCGGCGATCGAGGCGCTGAAGCGATCGCACAAGGAGCGACGCAAGGTGTGGGCTGCTATCAGCTCGGTAGAACTTCAGAGACTGCTCGAACTTGATGCAGAGATCGATGAACAGTCAGCCAGGGAGGTTCTCCGCCGGATCAGAAGCGACATCCGCCGCGGCGAGGAAGAAAAGAAGGACGCGCGGCAGTGGCTTGCATCGTTGCGCAATGACCAGAAGGTTATCGCGGACAACAACGAAGCCGAGGCGCGGCGGGAGCAGGCGGCCGCGATCCGAGAACTTTCCGAGTACTCGATCAACTGGCAGGCCGATGTCCCGGAGATCGATTCCGAAAACATGACCGTCGGCTACGTGTGGACGATGGGCGAGAAGACGAGGCTGGAGCGCAACGAGCTACGCCGATACAAGGAGGAGTGCGAACGCGCCTCCGAAGAAATGAAGAAGATGCTGAAGGAGGATCTCCTCGCCCGCCTCGCAGAGAAGCTTATCAAGGTCCAGCACAGGCTCGACACGCTCAATGGCCTCCTGGACAAGCATCGCTTCATCGGCCAGATCTATACGCTGGAAGCGCATGTGAACGAACGGTTCCGCAGGATGCACGACCTCGCGATGAAGATCGGCGGTCAAGGCGACGTTGCGGATATGATATCTCTCGATGATGCCGAGATCGCCGAGGCAGTTTCAGAGCTCGAAGGCATGATCGACGGCGGAGAGGACACCAAGGTTCTCGCGGACTACAGGCAGTACTTCACGTTCGAGATCATCATGACGGACAGAGGTGGCGGAAGAACGTCGCTTTCCTCCCGCGCGGTGAAGGGCAGCGGTGGTGAAGCGCAGGCCCCGTTCTATGTTCTGATCGCTGTGTCCCTCGCCTCGACGTACTTCCCCGGCCACGGCACCGGCCGACCGTCGGGCATGGGCCTGGCTATGTTTGATGAGGCCTTCAACAAACTGGACGTGCCGAACACCCAGGCACTGCTGAAGTTCTTCAAGGACATGGGGCTTCAGCTACTCATCGCTGGTCCAGAAGACAAGCGGGCGACTTTCACGGAAGTGCTCGATACGATTGTCCTGGTCAACAAGAACCTCGAAGGCACGGCCGTTTACATCGACTCGGAGTACCCGATGGAACAGGCCAAGCGCGCGCTTGAGTCGATCAATCCGGATCATCGACCACTTGATTCCTACCGGATTTCCGAGCTCCCGGCCGCGGAATAAGCCGCGGCCACACTGCGTTGCGAGAAAACCTCTCGCACTCTTGCACACCAGACATGTCAAATTTAAATAAATCCCAACCTCGCCTTTAGGACTTCGTTAACCATATTGGCGGAATCGAAGAGTGAGGTTGGGAACGTAGTTGGTTCCAATTTTAATCAGTTGTTAGCCACGTGTGCGAAAGCACAGGACAGGGTTTGAAATGCAGAGCGTGAATGGCGGGCCGCAAAGCCCGATCGAGTCGGCTTTCTTGAGTAAGGCGAAAGCGACGCTGGATATGATCGACTACAGGAAGATCACCACGTCCAAGGAAATCGAAGATGTCCAAAGACTGCGGTTTGAGGCGTATTCCCGCGAGAACAACGTCTTTTCCGACAAGGCTTTCTTCCGGAGCGACAAGTTCGACAACGAGCGAAACGTCGAGATCTTCGGTCTCTATATGGAGAATCGCCTTGCAGCGTCCCTGAGGCTCCATAGGGTCACGGCAGAGACGCCGCAGACGCCCTCAGCAACATATTTCCCAGAATTTTTCATGACGCGCCTCGCGCGTGGGGATAGCTTCCTCGAGCCGACACGCTTTGTCATCTCAGACGAGTTCGCCAAGCGGTTCCCGCATCTCCACTTCATGACCATGCGGGTCTGCTTCATGGCTACGGTCTACTACGAGATGCCATTCATCCTCTGCTCCGTCCGCGGCGAGCACGGATCCTACTACAAGCGCTTCTTCGGTATGGAAGCAGAGGTCGTAGGCAAGATGGTCCCGACGATCTCGGTGCCGGCCGACCTCTATGTCGGCAAGGTGAGCGAGAAGCTTCCCCTGGTCGAAAAGCGGCTCCCCTTCATGCAGTCGACTGAAGAGGAGCGCGCGGCCCTGTTCGATGACTCCTTCGAATTGCCGCGTATCAGGCTCGTCGGCGGGCGACGCTGATTAGAAACTGCAACAAACACTGCACCGAGATTCGGCTCTGTGTAGATTTTGTTGCAGTTGTGACTTGCTTGCCTCGCAACAAATCATGCATTGAAGTCAGCTCAATGTACGATCTGTTGCGAGAACGCCTATGACACACAGTGTCGATTTTCTAGATCCGGAAAGGATCTACGACCTTGCCACGCTTAAAGGCCAGCAATTGGAAAGATGGGACGTCACCCGTCTGGCACAGAGGGGTATGCTCCAATCTCTCGGCACCGGAGCATATGCTCATCGTGACTTCGTCCCCGGCCTCCACGATGGCCTAGCCGTCGTCGCCTTGCGATGCCCAGATGCCATCTTCAATCTCCACACTGCGGCGGAACTCCATAACATGAACAACCGGAACCTGCCGAAGATCTTTCTCGGCGTTCCGGCCAGATGCGCGCCGCCGACGATCGGAGGGAAATTCACTACGGCCCTCAACATCATCCGGTGGAAGCGCTCCCAGGATGTTGAGGTCGGCATCGAGGACAGAATCATCCGAGGCGTGCCAGTCAAGGTCACAGATCCCGAGAGAACGGTGTGCGACATGTGGAGATATTCCCTCCGGAATCCCGGTCTCCGCGGAAACCCCACGAGGATCTTGGATGAGGATCTCGAGTATTGCATGAATGCCTATCTCGATCAGAATGAAGGAGCATCCTCAGCACTTTTGGACATGATGGAAATGCTCAAAGTGTCGAAGAACACATACGACGCCTTCATCGACAACCTTCGCACACACATCGGTGGCTACAGCCACTCCCGCCCGTTCTGACCGTACCCGCTGTTGTGCCATGCCACCCGCCACCAGAGCATGTCGGTGGGAGGATCACATGGCCAAGAACCCGTCTGCTAGCCTGTTGTCGCGGCTCAGGAACGTATCGCGCGAAACCGGGATGGATATGCCCAGTGTCATGCGCAAGTACGCTCACGACAGGCTGCTCAAGCTCATGCATGACAATGGAACCTCCGACCTGTTCTGCCTGAAGGGTGGAGTGCTGCTCGGCGTTCTTTTCGAGGGCAACGTCTACCGCCCCACGCACGATCTGGACTTCAACGGGCTGAAGGAGGGCATGTCCCTGGCCGATCTCGAGAAGCTGATCATCGACACCTGCACCTCCCATGATGGATCGGACGGCTTGTCGTTCCGAACGGACACAATCCGCACGGTAAAGGACCGGGATGGCGTTGTTCCCGGGGGTAAACTCTCCTTCGATGCGCTCATTGGAACTTCCCGCATCCAGCTCAAGATAGACGTTGGTTATGGCAACGTCATAACCCCGGCCGCGACGACGATCATCGTCCCGACGATCCTGCCCGATCTTGTGCCGCCAGTGCCGTTCCCCGCCTATCCGCTGGAGACGACGATCTCTGAGAAGATGCACGCGATGAGCCGCCACGGCGCTGCGAACACGCGCATCAAGGACTACTTCGACATCTACATCATGTCCAAGTCCTTCGAGTTCATCGGCGACGAGTTGGCGCAGGCAATCAGAAACACGTTCAGGCAGCACAGTACGGAAATACCGCAGACCTTCTCCGCGCTGTCCGAGCGCTTTGCAGAGGACAGGCGAAACGGTGCAGCGTGGTCCGGATTCCTCGAGATAGCGCAAGCCATGGTCACTGACGATTTCCCTGAGGTCGTCCGGGACCTTCGAGCGTTCATCGAGCCAGTGATAGAGCACGCAGTAGATGGCACAGGTCTGGGAAACTGGCATCCAGATGCCGGATGGGTTAGATATTCGCCGCAGCCCTGACTATGGCGCGGGCGGCACAGCGAGGACGAGACCGAAATGGCAAATGAAGATCATGATGACATCGATGAAATGGAATCTAGGCTCGCTGAGCATATGGCCCGCCTCCGCCGCGAGGTGAACGCCAACGGCTACACCTTCGAGTGCATCCTGTCGGATGATGGCGCGCCTCCGTACACCTACACAATCGGTCTAAGCAAGAATTTTGGCCACCCCGAGATCTATCTTGCGGGACTTCGCTTTGAACCCGCACAGCAGCTTATCCGATCGTTGGTCGAGCGCATCAAGAAAGGCGAGCGGTTCGATGAGCCGTGCTATGTCGAGGAATTGATTCACTATGACATGCCGATCCGGCCGATGACCCCCGAGACGCTACGCGACAACGCGGGGACAGGCTGGAGCCTCCTCGGAGGTCAATTCAACGCCGTACAGTTGTTCTACCCCGACGCAAGTGGGTTCGTGCCGTGGGAAAAGGAGTGCGATCCCAGCTACGCGCAGCAGCTTCACTTCGAACTTGCCGGCAGCGAGCCAGTGCGCACGCGGCCAATACCCGAGATACGGCGCTACGCAACACCTGACGGGAAGCGTCCGCCTGAAGAGGAGATCCAGGCAAGACGGCGAGCTGGCATCGAAAGGATGAGAAAGATCATCGACCAGGAAGGCTGGACTCTCCAGCCCGTCTTTGGCAACGGCCAGTCGCCGGACATGGTCTACACGATCGGTCTTTCGAAGACCTACGGGCATCCGGAGATGTTCATGACAGGGATAGACTTCGATCATCAGGATCTCAATGAGGAAGTCATGGTGCAGATCCTGGCAGTTCTTGCCACCCGTGTTGTAAACGGAGAACGCTTCGACACTCCGCAGTACGTGTCCGAACTTTTCGAGATTCCGGTTCCGGTCCGACCGCTCGACCCGGCGGCCGTCCTGGAGAACTCGGGCCTCGGCCAGGAAGTCCTCAACGGCGGGTTTCCGGCAATGCAGGTCTACTTCCCAGATGAGAACGGCCTCTTTCCCTGGGAGCAGGGATGCGATCCAGAAGCCGCTGAGGCCCAGATGTCAGTTTTCACACCCGTCGGCGAAGTTCCGGAGAAGCCGGAGCCTCCCAAACCAGTCCTCCACTAGTCTCAGTCAGGGCCGCCACTGCGTGGCCCTGTGTCTCTTCCACGAGCGGTCGTGGGATCTCATCGACCATACGCCCTCCCAATCATTGTCGCCGATCAGTGAGGGCGACCGCTTTCCTCGAACGTGAATGCACATACCATCAGTTCGGCCATCGATATCAAGAGCAGCAGCAGCCCTCACTTCTGCGAACGTGCCCACGCGCTTGTAGTTCTTTGAGAGGCGGCGATAAGGGCGCTGGGCTGGAAGCGGACCATTGCGAAAATAGCTCTCCGGCGGCTTCGGCCAGCCACGTCGCTTCCAACAGCGGATCTTGTAAGCCTCGCGATCCTCGCGCCGGACGCATTCGATGTCGTGAAGGACCATGTGTGGTTCGACCAGGACATCGTCGCGGTCAAACACCTCGAAGCTTGTGTACAAGCCGCTGGCCCAGAAGCCTTCGCTTGGCTCCGATGCGCCGACACAAACGATCCGCCCCTGCGGAGAGACGGCCAGGCTTCTGTGGTGCACCATGCCGCGTGCGAGATCATCGATCGAAGCATAACGCCGGCGGATGGCCGGAAGCTGGCCGCCATATCCGAACCCGGAGACCTCGAGGAGGCTGACGGGGCCGCCAATCTGACGTGGAGATGACCTTGTCATGCGGGCCTCCACTGCGTCTTCCTGTTCGACTTCCAGCCGTTGTTCTTGCGATCGGAGCGGTAAAGGTCATCACGGTATTCAGGGAGGTTGGCGAAGTTGCGCTTCGCCCTTGCCCTAGTTCCCGTGTGGGCGGCGTCTTCGTCAAATGCGAGCCAAGCCGCCTCGCGGCGCTCCGCCGTCGTCTTGATGCGACGGCGGATCCGGGCGTGGTAGCCGCGGCCAGTGAAGGGGACAGTACCCTTGCGGAAGTTTTCCGGAAGGTACCCAAGGGTGTTTCTACGGAGGCGGCGCGGACTAGCGCGGCGTGCTTCGATCAGCGCATGCACCCGCTGCAAGATGACATCGGGATTGATGAAGCGCCCGGCGAAATCTCGGAAGCAGAGGTCCGTGTAGTAGTCGTAGCCCGTTCTGAACGTTCCGGAAAAGAGCGTGAGAGGGAAATCGTAACGCACGGCATCTGAATCCGGGTTCCATCCGAGATGATAGATGCCGAAGACGCGGAGCGCGTCGTCAATAGTGTCAAAATCCGTGCCGGAAGGGATTGGGCACAGATTGCTGTAATGATGTACGCTGACGCGCATGCGGTGCCGCAATGCGTCTGCATGGAAGTAGGTCATGTTTCAACTCCGTTAGAGGACCTAACGGAACACAGTCGCCTCGCTCATCACTTCACCCATTCAAACAAGGACTGGATTGGTAGACCTCAAGAAATAGACGAATCCTGCAGATGACGCAAGCGTGTCGGTATTGTTGACACATCAAGCTAGACAGCCCTGCCCCAGCGCCTGACCGATGCACCGCGGCCCACTTGTGGCCGCGCGGTTTTCGGGGGCCGTTGAGCCTTGCATGAATTGCCAAGTAGATTGGTGAAAACAAAATTTGGAGACTGAGAATGGTTCCCGCCAGCAGGTTCTTGAAGAACGACCGTGTCGAATTCGACCTTGACGCACGAACCGTGCATGGAATTCTTGTCGAAGAGGGCGAAAGCCCAAAGGTCATCGCCGACGGCGGCAGGTTGAAATTCACCGTGCCATTTACACGCCTGCGCTTCTCCACTAAGTCGCTGCGGAAGGATCCCCCGTGTGCAATGGACGCGTGGCAGGTGGTGAATTTTAGGGAGTTCCGCGAGATTTCCTCCGAAACAAACGCATACTCCGCAACCATCACCCACGACGGGAAACCAACTATATCAGCAAGCAATGCGGGCTACGGCGCGCCAGACAAGCTCGCCCCAATCAGCGGTGACTACGGGGTGATCCTGGACTTCAAGGATTCTGTAAGGACATGGCTAGGTGATCTCGGCGTCGGTGTAGGCGAGATCGCCGATGAGGAGAGTTTCTGGATAGCTTACCGCACCAAGCTGGCACCATATGGGGTTCTGGCCGGCGAGGCCGTTGCCACGCACTTTGGCGCAAGTACCGAGGCCGAGGACGAATCCTTCGAGCAGCAGATCCCGATGCAAATGTAGACCTCGCTTAAGCCGAATCTTTTGTTGACTACTATCGAATCCTTCGGTATTCCGGTCTTCATCGATATCAACAAGGATTCATCAAATGCCCCGCAAGAAGCACTTCTCCGAGAAGCTCGAAACCCGTGTCAAGGCCGCCGAGAAGGCGCAGTCGCGTCCGACCGTCGAACGCGGCAAGGACAAGTCCGCCGACTTCATCCGCCTCGCAGAACCACGCCATTTCAAGGTCTGCGAAGGGCTCCGCCTGCTCGGCAACCTATCGGACGTAAACAACTACTCCTACACGAAGGAGCAGGTCGACATGCTGCTCGACTCCGTGCAGGAAGAACTGAACGCGACCCGCGCCCGGTTCAAGGCTGAAGCGCACAAGCAGCGCCGCGGCCGCATCAAGCTCGCAGCCTGAGCGCACTGGTGCCGAGAAAGAAGCCGTCCGCCCCTGGACGGCTTCTTTCTGAATAGACAGCCCCTCTCCAAGGATCCGACATGGACTTCTCCGATGCCGCGAAGCAGCTCGTGGACGAAACCTGCCATAAGGCACAGCTAGGTATGCTTGGCGTGGAAGATCGAGCCGAAGTCGAACGCGAGACAGCCGCCGCGCTGGCCGCTTCGGTCGGCAAGAGCGATACATCGCTGGCGGAAATCGTCCGCGGGCTATATTGGAAGCTAAACCCACTTGGTTCCGTCCCATTTTCTTTCTACGAAGACGCCAACTTCGATCGACTGGCAGACCGCATCAAGGCAATCACTGACACGGGAGCCCCCTTTGCTCCCGATAGCGAGATCCAAAGCCGGGCCTTGTCAGGTGACTCAGAGATCCGCTTGAACGACATCGATGAGGACCCATCCGCCAACGGGGGCGAACTCATTGGCAGGATCGATGCCGCGGCGCCAGAGACCGGACATCCAGCCACCATCGTTTCCCCGTCCCTGGAGGAGTTCCTGGCTCTGCACGCTTACGAGGCGGCCCCGGAAAGCCCTGCCCTCGGCGGGATCCAGAAAATCCTCATCGAATTCGTCGCGGATCTCGCGGATGTGTTTACGATCAAGCCGGAGTGGCACGGTCGCGAAGCCGAAGCGGTCGCTGCCCCGGCACGCATTGCTGCGCGGAAGATTATCGACGTATGGAGCCGTTCCCCAGCAAGACGTCCATCGGATGAGGAGATTTGCGAGATCGTTCCGAAGGACTGGGCGGCGGAAGTCGCAAGGACTTTGTTCGACCTCCTGGACAACGATGTCGTTGCCATGTGGTGGTCGGTAGACGGCGTCCGCGATGCCGCAATCGAGACGGTCGCTGCCAAGATTGGCACTAGGATTGGCCGGATCGCCAGTATCGATGCTTGCATCGTTAGAAATGGCTTCGACGAGCCAGTGACGATCGAAAACCCGGACGAGTGGGCACACGAGGTCGCGGGCGATGTCTACCGCATGCTTCTCGCAGACGACTTCCAGCCATACGCGGCGAGCATCGGAGCCGCATCGCGGGAGAAGTCCATCACCTACCTCGGGAAGTCAATCTTCGAAAACATCGTGCCGGCGGTCGCATTCAAGGCAATGCGGACACCCGAGCCGTCGGCGCCTGCTGTGAATCCCACCTCGGAGATACCCGAGGTCGTCCGGCGCGAACCATGGAAGATGCCGTGGTCGGTTGCGCGCAGGGTGGTCGATGAACTCTGCTTGCGTTCCGGGGACGAGAAAGCACTGCTAGCCCCATTTGGCGAGTGGTTGGGACTGCCCGCCGACGACATCGAGGGAATCAAGAATGAACTGGTCTCAGAGGTCGTCATCATCGGCCGCGAGCAACCCGTGCGAGAGGAGTCGACCACCACATCCGGCCCCGCGGTCAGGTTCATCTACGAGAACCACGCAGGCAGGGTTGCCGTTCGCAGCGTCGTCCCGGTGAGGATGACATTCGGCAGCAACGAATTTCACACGGAACGCCAGTGGCTGCTTGAAGCGTTCTGCACCGACCACGGTGCAATGCGTACCTTCGCCTGCAAGGGCATCATTAAGTTCATCTGAGAGGATACGGAAATGAAACATCTCGCTGTCGGCTTCATCGCCATTTGTGCCTGGTTTGGCTCCATGCTGGCTTGGTATAGTTACATGGCTGATGATCGAGACGAGCGCATCGCGCGCATCAACGCGATCTACGCCGACGGCTGCGTGTCCTTGCCGCCGTACAGCCAGGCAATGGCTGTGCGCTACCTCGAAGAAGAAGGTTTCGGCGGGCGCAAACGCTTCCAGTTGGCAGTCAAAACCGAAAATGGCAAAGAAGAGGCCATCTTCGTTCCCGCCGAAGCGGTTCTGCCGCTGACACCGCGACCCTGCAATTCCTGAGCTGCGGAGACGATCATGTTCATGGGCAAGCCAGACATCGTTATGGACTGGGCAGAAAACCCGGACAGAAGTTACCTCCTGGAAATGCGTATCAACATTTCAGGGAGCCTGTACGAGAACAGGTTCGCATCCCCGACTGAGCGGCAGTACGTCGACGTCGCCGAATTCATAGAGGAAATCTCCGGCCTTCGCCTCGATGGAGAGCAGACCAGGGGCCTCCTTGCCCTGTACCCCCCGGCGAGGATCAAGGTCGCGCTGGACGGCGTTGGCGATACCGACAGCCGGTACGTTCTGTCGTTTGCGATCTCGCACTTCGTCCTCGGTTGCGCGTGGCCGACATATGGCGACGGACTCGATGTCGAAGAATTCGTGAAGGTGCTGCAGCAACAGGCCGCAAAGTTGGGTCTAAGGGTCGCGAAGGAGTCCTGACCAGGCGGCCTCATGTTAACCAATCAGCGGATTATCGTACCTAGTGCACCTCGTTTCCTGGTTGCGTTCGAAGAACTCAGTCGCTAAAGACACGTGTGGTAAGGATCCTCCTCACGCTGTTCCGAGGCATTGAAAATGATTTCTTCGAATGTCCCGCCCGCCCGCGTTTTCCCGAGGCTGGGCACGGGATTCGTAGTTTTCCTGACATTCGTGGCGGCTTTTCATTTCATTCCTCATGCTTTCGGCTTCGAGGAAGGAGCAAGGGTTGCATGGATCGGCGTGTTCCAAGTACTCGGTCTCGGGTTGGCAGCCGTCCTTGCAACTGTTGCCGCTACCAGCGGTCCCGAAAGCGCGAGAGGTGCGTGGCGCTACTTCGCAATAGGCAACTATCTGTATCTGGTCGGCAACCTTTTCTATTTCTACTGGATGGTTGTCGGATACGTTCCATCGTTCCCGAACATCCCTGAGGCAACATTTTTCATGATGGCGGTCGCCAACGCGATCGGAATGACGCGGTACGGAGAAGTGCACCGCGATCGAAGGAAGACGAACGTCTACAACTTCGTGATGGTGTATTGTGCCATCGCAATCGCCTGTCTCATCCTGTTCAATGGGTACTTCCACCGAACTGAGCTGACGCGGTTCGGAACACTCATGGCGTTCATATACCCCGCACTCTGGCTCAGTGTTGCGGCATTCGGCTTTATTGCTCTTTGCGTCTACAACCACGGAAAGCGGTCCTTCGCCTTCGCGCTTCTCGTCGGGGCGGCAACGACAGAGGCCATTGCTGACATCATCTATGCAAAGAGCCGCCTCGACAGCGCCTACGTGCAGGGAGGCGCGACCGAGCTCCTGTGGGTCGCGTCCATCGGCTTCCTGATCTGGGGCGCGGCGGAGCATCTGTTCGTCAGGAAGGACCAGTGTCTGTTCGAGGGATCGACGCGACGGGTGCAGAACAAGACGGCCATCGCCTCCCTTCCTGGAGCGGCCATTGCGATTTTTGCTGGATCCGCCGCGGTCTCCGGGGCATTCGGCGACGACGTGTTCTACGTGACGCTCGCTTCAATCATCGGCGCGGCCTTCGCTGGGGCGGCTGGCTTGCGCGAACACTCGATCATCAAGAAGCTCGAGTCGCTCCGAGACGAGGCGACCGAAGGACGTCGGCAGCTCGACACGGTACTCGAAACGACCTCCGACAGCGTCATCGTGCTCGACAACAACTGGCGGCTCACCTACTTCAACACGTCAGCTTCCCAGATCCTGACAGGGAACGCGGGGCTGAAGCTGGGGACTTCTCTGTGGGAGGTCTCCAACGTCCGGGACCGATTCCCCCTTCGGGTTGCGCTGGAAACGGCCCTGCTGGACCAGACGGCAATCGAGCATGAAGCAGAGTTCGGACACAGTGGTGTCTGGCTCAGTATCCGCGCGTTCCCAAGTGCGGATGGGATGTCGATATTCTTCCGCGACATATCGAACAGACGCAAGGCTCGCATTGAAATCGAGAACCTCGCACTCAGGGACACTCTCACCGGCCTGGGCAACCGGGCATCGTTCCATCGCTCGCTTAACGCGGCGATGACCAAGGACGAGCCAGTTGGCATCCTTCTCATCGATCTCGACCATTTCAAAGAGATCAACGATACCCGGGGACACCCTATCGGTGACGAGGTTCTGCGGGTCGTCGCGGCGAGGCTCCTTGCCTGCGCCGACGGAGCAGTGGTTGCGAGACTCGGCGGAGACGAATTCGCCATCGTCCTCGAGGGCATGCTTGAACAGGAGGCGGCAGCTTTGGCCGCGACCATCGGCAGCGCATTGAAGAAGCCCGTGCTCGTTGGTGACGATCATCTGCATATCGGCTCGAGCATTGGTATCTCCCTCGTTTCGCATCCATCGAAGGCCTCCCCGGATATCCTGTTCCGAAACGCCGACATTGCGCTCTACGAGGTAAAGAACAGCGGCCGGGACGGGTGGACATTCTTCAGGCAGGCGATGGAAACGTTGCTTCTCGAACGCAATGGAATGAAGCAGGATCTCGCAACGGCACTCGAAAACAACGAGTTCGAACTCTACTATCAGCCACTCGTCGACCTTGAAACAGGAAGGGTGTCGAGCTGCGAGGCGCTGCTGCGCTGGAACCATCCCGAACGCGGCCTCATGCCTCCGGACACCTTCATCCCGCTTATCGAGGAGACTGGCCTTATCGTGCCGATCGGAGCGTGGGTCATGCAGACAGCGTGCAAGGAAGCGATGAGCTGGCCCGACGATGTCGCTGTCGCTGTGAACATTTCAACCCGGCAGTTCTTTGATCAGAACCTTGCAGACACAATCCGCGAGGCGCTCGAGGATACCGGACTACCACCTCAGCGGCTTGAACTGGAAATCACGGAATCAGCGCTTCTCAACGACAGCGGGCACAATCTTGACACGCTGACGAGCATCCGCAACCTCGGCCTGAAGATAGCCCTTGATGATTTCGGTACAGGATACTCATCGCTGGGCTATCTTCATAAGTTCAAGTTCGACAAGTTGAAGATCGACAAGTCATTTGTTCAGGGCCTCAATGTGAAGGACGAGAGCGAGGCGATCGTCAAGACCGTGATCAGTCTCGGCCAGACCTTGGGCATGGCGATCACTGCCGAGGGCGTTGAGACGCAAGAGCAGTACGACTGGATCGAAAAGGCGTGCCAGCACGCACAGGGCCATTTCATCAGTCGTCCGGTCAACGCTGAGAACGCAAAGGCTTTTCTCCTAGCGAACCGGACATTCCGCAAAGGCGACAGCAACGTGCTCCCCTTCGTTCCTGCGGGCACCAAATCTCAGGTCGGCTGATAAGCTATCACCTCCGCCTGGTCTGATCCCGGCGACCGCTATGGCGTGGGAGCACTGGTCTCAAGTATGCCGTTCTGCTGGAGAGTAGCGATCAGCGAAGGGCTGCGGGAAACCAGTTCCTCAAACTTTGCCCGGTGCGTGGCAGGAAGTGCGCGCACGATCGCGCCGATCTGCTGTTCTGTGCACTCGTACGGGTCATCCTCATGGTTGTGGAAGAACGCTAGTCTGCCGCGGCGCATGCATCAGCTTTCGTGAGCCGATCGGGCTCGGCATCTGCCCAGACGTTTCCGACGGCATCCTGGTCGGCATTGAGTGCAGAGGGCGCTGTATGGCGAACGCATTGCACAAGCGATCCGCCGGCGAGGCAGAGGCAATTATTCACACATCAAAGAGTTGACAACACGGGCACCTTCGATGTCTCCAGGCAGGCCCTTGGCTCGCATGGGAAATCGAGCTTGTTCAGCGATTTAGCTGGCTTGATACTTCCTTCTGCAAGGCGGGGAGATCATGGAAGACGTGTTCAGACTGAGGTATCGGGTCTATTGCGAGGAGAAGAACTTTCTGCCCGCTGAAGACTATCCGCAAGGATTTGAGAGCGACGAGTTCGATGAGAATGCAGTTCATTTCATCGTCTACGGAGATGATCTCCTCCCTGTCGGCTACATGCGCATCATCGATGGACATGACGGCTATGGCTTCCCGATGATCGCCCACGGAATGACGGTAGACGACGCGTTTTCGTTTCCGCCGAGGGAAGGTGCCATGGAGATCTCCAGGATGATTGTGAGGGCAGACTACCGGCATGAGCACCGCCCTGCCAATGACGAACACTCCACATCCACGCTGCCCCTCCCCAACGCGAAGAACGCATCGGATCTCGTGCAGTTCAGGCTCCTGAGGATGATGTACCAGCACGCACTGCGCGAGGGAGCCGGCTGGATATGCGCGGCGATGGAGCCGACATTGCATCGAAAGTTCCGAATGATGGGACTTCCCTTCGCGCAGATAGGCCCCGCAGGGGAGTACTTCGGGGAGGTCCGTCCCTACGCGATGAACCTCCGGGAGATGGAGGCGGTCATGGAAGAGCGGTTTCCCCGGACCATGGCCTTCTTCGATAGTCCGGCCAACGATCCGACATCAAGGGTCGTCCGGCCGGGAGAATGGAAGGTACCCGCGATTTCTCACGCGGCATAACAACAAGAAGAGGAACAGCAAAATGACGCACGCATTCGACTATCCGACCTTCGTCAGGCGCAATCGCGGGTACATCTCTGACGAAACACAGCAGAAAATCTCGGACACGACGCTCCTGATCGCAGGCTGCGGAATGGGAAGTGCCCCCGCAACCTGCGCGGCGCGGACCGGTTTTACGAAGTTCATCCTGGCTGACGGCGATGTCGTTGACCCGCACAACCTCAACAGGCAGTTCTACACCCACGCCGACATCGGGAAGCCAAAGGTCGACAGCCTGAAGCGGCACATCCTCGAGATCAACCCGGAAGCGCAGGTGGACGCGTTCAACGCAAATCTCGATCTGGAGAACATCCCCGGGATTGTCGCTCGCAGCGACGTGATCTTCGACACCGTGGACTTCGTTGATCTGCCAGCTCTCCTTGGCCTTCACCGCGAGGCATCCAGGCAGAACAAGCCACTGTTCACCGCGATGAACGTCGGCTTCGGTGCGCTGGTCTGGTATATCCCGCCGGGTTCGGATCATACGTGGCCGAGATTCCTCGCCGAAGACATGGAGAAGGTCAGGAAGGAAGGCGGCAATCCCGACAACTACGCCGATGTCTACATCTCCTTCCTGGGGCGGCTTTATGATCACCTCGACGGCGAGGTGGTGGATGTGATCCACAACATCCTCGTCGGCATGAAGGAAAGCCAGGCGTGCCCGGCACCGCAGCTCGCCGTCGGAAGCTTCTCTGTGGCGGCGCTGGCAATGACGATGATCCACGATCTGCTGGCCGGACGGGATATCGTGAGTTCGCCGAGCCTTGTGATCCACAGCTACCGTTCGATGCAGACCAGGATAGTCACGATCTAAACCTGACGATCCGTCGGCGAACTCTGTCCGCCGGGCAGGAGTGCGCCGACGGATCTGATGTCGTGGCCCGATGGTCCCTGGAATGTCCGCAGCCCGAATTCAGGAAGGATCGCGTAAAGATGGTCGAAGATGTCGGACTGGATCATCTCGTAGTCAGCCCACACGACTGTGTCGGTGAAGCAGTAGACTTCCAGAGGAAGCCCCTCGGCCGTCGGCTGTAGCTGCCGCGAGAGCTGCGGCATGTCCTGCCGGAGGTTCGGATGTGCCGCAAGGTAGTGGCGCACATAGGCGCGGAACGTTCCGACGTTCGTGAGACGACGGGTGTTTGCCGGGACCGCTGCGCGTCCTTCGAGGGAGGCGTTGAACCCGACGATCTCCTGCTGCTTCTCCTCCAGATAGGCCGAGAGGAGTTCGATGCGGGCAAGCTTGGCGGTCTCGTCCCCAGCAAGGAACCGGATGGAGTTCTGGTCGAGGAAGATCGAGCGCTTGATCCTTCGCCCCCCGGATTCCTGCATACCCCGCCAGTTCTTGAAGTTGTCGGTGACAAGTTTCCGGATCGGGATGGCAGTGATCGTCTTGTCCCAGTTCTGCACCCGGACGGTGTGCAGTGCAATTTCAATCACGGCGCCGTCGGCGTTCATCTGGGGCATCTCGATCCAGTCGCCGACGCGCACCATTCCCGACGCGTTGATCTGGATGCTGGCCACAAAGGACAGGAGCGTGTCCTGGAACACCAGGATCAAGACAGCGGCCATAGCACCGAGGCCGGAGAGAAGTATCACGGGTGACTTGTCGACCACGGTTGCCCCCATCAGGATCACCGCGACGATGAAGATCGCGATCTTCACGACCTGAAGGTAGCTCTTGATCGGTCGCAGGTGAGCGTCCTCGCGCCGATGATAGAGGTCATCCACCAGCTTCAGAAACGCGGATATCGTCAGGGCCACGACGAGAATGACGACGGCGTTCGAGACATTCGTGATGATCGTGGCGACCGTCTTCGGGAGATCGGGGATTGCGGCAACTCCGATCGACATGACAAGCGCCGGGATCACATTGGCGAGCCTGTGAATGATCTTCGTGTCCTTGACCACCTCGTCGCGGCCGAAGGGGCTCTTCTCGATTACGAGATCCACGATCCTCAGTAGAAGCGCCTTCACCACGAAGTTCGAGAAGAGAGCAACGAGCGAAAGAATGAGGAAGCCGGCGGCGGGTGTCAGCCAGTGATGGTTCTCGAAGATTGTCATGGATCCATTTCAGATAGGTCAATTCCATTTGAGGATGCGGTGGCCTCGGAAAGGATTCAAGAGGAGTGCCCACGGATCGGTCCTGCGACACGGCGGATTGACGCGGCTGGACAGGCCACATAAGTTGTAATCCATGAGCAAGAACCTGATCACCACCGTCAGCTATTATTACGGCCCGCTCTCATAGCGGCAGCCGTCGATCTTGCTTGCAATGCAATGAAATCGATGTCGCCGCGGGTCGGCGACTTTTTTGTTTCCCATCCGTGGCGCGTCCTCTCCGGAACAAAGGGAACAGAAATGTCCGAAGAAATCTCAGCAGACCATCAGTTCAAGTCATCCTTCCTGCAGCTCATCCAGGATCGAGGACTCGTGCGCCAGTGCACAAACTTCGCAGCGCTCGATGAAGCCCTGGCGGCCGGGCCGATCACCGCATACGTCGGCTTCGACGCCACCGCCGACAGCCTGCATGTAGGGCACCTGATGTCGCTGATCGCAATGCGCCACCTTGCGGCATGCGGGCACCGGATCATCGCCCTTGTCGGCGGCGGAACCACGATGCTCGGCGACCCGAGCTTCCGCAACTCGACGCGGCCGATGCTTACGGAGGCCGAAATCCAGCGCAACATCGCAGGCATCAGGCGGAACATCGAGGCTGTCCTCGGCGACCACGCCGACAAGCTAACCGTCGTGGACAACAAGGAATGGCTCGGCCCCGTCGGGTTCCTCGACTTCATGCGGGATGTCGGCGTCCACTTCACCGTGGCCCGCATGCTGTCGATGGACTCGGTTCAGTCGCGGCTCGACCAGCAACAGTCCCTGACCATGATGGAGTTCTCCTACATGATGCTGCAGGCGGCCGACTTCGTAGAGCTCTCCAAGCGTCACGGATGCGTCCTGCAGATGGGTGGCTCCGACCAGTGGGGCAACATCGTCAACGGCATCGAGCTGGGGCGACGCACCGGAGGAGCATCGGCCCTGTTCGGCCTCACCACGCCGCTTCTCACGACCGCGAGCGGGGAGAAGATGGGCAAGACCGCGGGCGGAGCCGTGTGGCTCAATCCCGAGATGCTGCCGCCCTTCGACTTCTGGCAGTTCTGGCGGAACACGTCGGATGCGGATCTGCAGCGCTTCCTCTCGATCTTCACCGAACTTCCGGTCGCGGAGATCGAGAGGATCGACTTTCAGGACGTTGCGGCGGTCAACACGATGAAGAAGCTGCTGGCCGACATGGTCACGTCGATCGTCCACGGTACGTCCGCGGCGGAGGATGCACGCAGAAAAGCCGATCAGCTTTTCGGCGGCATGGTCGACGAGGTGACCCACCGCGTGCCCCTCACCGACATCAGGAACGTTCCTGATCTCCTCGTCGCCCTCGGCTTCGCGCCGTCGAAAAGCGAGGGCCGCCGCCTCATGGCCGGGAACGGGGTCAGGCTTCGGGACGAATGCGTCACCGATGACAAGGCGCCGCTCGCGGTGGCGGTCGGCGACCGTGTCCTCGTTTCCGTCGGAAAGAAGCGAAGGGCGCTCGTCGAGATCGTCTAGGGTGGAAAAGGAGCCGGAGCGGCAGAACTGCTCCGGCGCAACCCGGCGATATCCAGGATCGAAGATCCCACACCCCTAGGCAAGTGCCCGACCAGAAGGTCGAGGGAGTTGTCACCATCTCCAGGCGATTCCTGACGCAGCCAATCTGCAACAACGAGACCATTCCACCCGAACGACAACGTGGAGTCAAACTGACCGAACCGCTCACGAACGGCAATACGAATCCTTCGAAAATTTTCCTCGATAATGTTGACATAAAAGACTCATGCCGATATCCGTCCATGGGCATAAAGGATTCATAAAGACGAACGAAAGGATGGCCGGATGAACGACTCCCTCTCACCAATGCAGGTCGCGACCCTGCTGATCGTGATCTCGGCGGTTCTGTCGTGGATCAACCTCAAGCTCTTCAAGCTGCCGCAGGCCGTCGGACTTCTGGTGATGGGGCTGATGGGGTCGCTCACCCTGCTGGCTGCTGATCACTACATCCCATACGTCCACTTTGCCGGCGAACTCCATAATGCGATTGCGGGCATCGACTTCTTCGACACCGTCATGAATGGAATGCTGTCTGCGCTCCTCTTTGCGGCGGCGCTGCACGTCGACCTGCGCGCGCTGCGAAGCGTCAAGATCCCTATCATCGTCCTCGCATCCATCGGCGTAGTGATCTCGACATTCATGATCGGCGGCCTCCTCTGGACAGTCAGCGACATGCTCGGCATCGGAATCCCTCTGGTTTGGGCGCTTGTTTTCGGCGCGCTCATCTCGCCGACGGATCCTGTCGCAGTCCTCTCGGTGCTCAAGACCGTCAAGGTTCCGAAAAGCCTGTCGGCGAAGATCGCGGGCGAAAGCTTGTTTAACGACGGGGTTGGTTTGGTGTGCTTTACAGTGATGCTCGCCATCGCCATGGCCACTTCCGGCTACCAGTTCGACTCTCACGGCGACCTCGTTTCTGCCGAAGGTGGAGCCAACATGCTGGCCGTTTCTAAGGTCTTCGCGATCGAGGTGTTCGGCGCCATCGCCATGGGTACGGTCGGCGGATTCCTCTGCGTTCGCATGATGAAGGGCATTGATGACGCACATGTCGAGACCCTGATGTCGCTGGCCTTGGTTCTTGGCCTGTACATGCTCTGCATGGAGCTGCACATGTCGGGCCCGATCGCTGTCGTCATTGCAGGTCTTATCCTCGGAAACTTCGGTGCAAACTATGCGATGTCGGAGCGCACCAAGCGACACCTTTTCCCCTTCTGGGAGACGACCGACTCCATCCTGAACGCTGTGCTCTTCCTGCTCATCGGCCTCGAGGTGCTCGTGCTGCGCATCGACGGCAGCCACTCGGTCGCCGCGCTGATCGCTATCCCTATCGTGCTGTTCGGGCGCTTCATCTCGGTGCTCGTTCCGGTGCAGATCCTGCGCGGTCTGGGACAGAAGTTCAGCCACGGCACAGTGCGCCTCATGACGTGGGGCGGCGTGCGCGGTGGCATCTCGGTCGCACTAGCCCTGTCCCTTCCGGAGGTTCCGTACAAGGGCACGATCCTCGCCACCACCTATGTCGTCGTGGTCTTCACCATCGTGATCCAGGGGCTGACCATCGCTCCTCTTGCGAAGGTACTGGCCTGCCGCAAGGAGAAGGCGGGCATGACAGGTCCGCAGACCGTCTGACACAAAGAGACCGCAAGTGAAAAAGGGGACAGGTTGTTTGTTTGTTTGTTACGTCCCGTCCCCGGTTTCGCAAGCCCAAGAGCGTCAATGACGCAAGTTCATACGCGGGACTGTCTCGACCGCCGTCACGAAACGACCTCCAAAGGCCGGATCCCAATATACGGTTTCGCCAGGCAATCCGCAGGCCTCACGCAATCTTTCGGCAGCGGCATCCATATCGGTATCTTCCCATCCCTGATCGAAGGCATGGTCTAACATGGCATCCAATGCCCGCTGCAGTACGCTTTCGTCTTCTTCCATCAGTTCTACTCGTTGCCGTTCGATGAGCCTCAGGCTCGCCCACCAACGAGCAACGGACAACCTGGGCCGATTCAAGGCGTAGTCGAACAGATCCGGCGGGGTTGGGGAGCGATCCTTCGCGTGGAGTTCGCGATCCCCGCGTATGCGGCAAGACTCGCCGTTGGCATCGTTGGATCCGTGGAGATCAGGGATTCAACCGACCTGACTTCGTATGCGGACCGTCTGCACCGCTAGGAACCGTGTGGCTTCGAGGTAACGGGTATTCTTGTAATCCCGATGATTGGTCCCTTGCACGCTTTACGGTCCAATTCTTTCAGGTGATCATTTTTTGAAGTCTGGACGGCGCGGTTTGCTGATCGGCCGGGAACCTGAAGCCTGAAGAAAGCGGTATAGCCTTGCAATCGAATTTGAATGTGAAGACCCCGAAGTTCCTAGCGATCGACTTCTTCTGCGGCGCAGGCGGAACCAGCCGGGGCCTCATTGAAGCCGGCGGCTACGTGATTGCAGGAATCGACAAGGCCCCCGAATGCCGCGAGACGTTCGAGAAGAACAATGTCAACTTCGACGGCGTTCATGCAAAGTATCTCGCGCTCGACATCTTCAAGAAGGATGAAGAGTATCCCGAAGGCCAGCAGAGGGAGGTCATCCGCGAACTGGATTCCATGCTGAATCCTCAGTACGAGCGTTTTCCAAATGTCCCTATGCTCTTTTCGATCTGCGCGCCCTGCCAGCCGTTTACATCGATGGCCCGCAAGGCGCTCACCGACGAACGCACAGCGGAGCGTATCAGAGATCGTGGTCTCCTCGGGCAGACGCTCGCCTACATCGATGAACTTCTTCCTGAAATGATCCTCTGCGAGAATGTCGCTGGCATCCAGAATCCTTCGTATGGCGGCGTGTGGCAGCACTTCATGAAGGCCCTCAGGGATCGCGGATACCTCGTCGGCTCCGCTATTGTTGACACTTCCAAGTTCGGCATCCCTCAGACGCGGCGGCGCTCGATCATGCTTGCGGTGCACCGCAATGCACTGACATCGGAGTTCCTCGCCACCTTTGCCCAAGGCAGCGAGCCTTCCCTGAAGGTTCCGGAACGCGATGAAAGTGCAAAGCCGATGACTGTCCGGGAGGCCTTGGCCCATTTTCCGCCGCTCACCGCAGGAACGAGCAACGACAACATCCCCAACCATCGCTGCAGCGGGCTTTCCGACATCAACTACCGCCGCCTGCAGGCAGTGGCCCCGGGAGAAACGAACACGGTATTCGACGGCACCGATCTCGCGCTGGACTGCCATGTGAAGCTGCGCGCCGATCCCAAGCACAAGACTGGCTTCACCGACGTTTACACCCGCCTCGATCCCGACAAACCGGCACCTACCATGACGACGAAATGCATTTCGGTGTCGAACGGACGCTATGGCCACTATGATCCCGAGCAGGTCCGGGGAATCAGCGTTCGCGAGGCTGCCGCGCTCCAAAGCTTCCCGGACGACTTCCATTTCTACGGAAGGTCCATTGCCCAGACTGCGCGAATGGTGGGCAATGCCGTGCCGCCCAAGCTGGCAACCTTCTTCGCCAACTTCATGATGGGCATGTCGAGGCCGTTCGGCGAAGAAAATCCGATCGAGTGCACATTTGCGGAGCGGGCGGCCGCAGCATGACGATGGCGATGGCCTCTGTCGAGAAGCCGCGCGACGACCAGATCACTGATGCGCCTCCGTCTTCGGGCGACATTGTCTTCTGGACGACTCGATCCGACATCACCCCGCTGCGGTACCCTGGGGGCAAGCGTAAGCTTGGCCCGTTCATCGCAGATCTTATTACCAAGGATGGCCGCAAGCCGAAGCTGATAGCCGAGCCATTCGCAGGCGGTGCCAGCGTATCCATCTCGTTGCTCGAAGCAGGCTATGCCGAAGAGATCGCTCTCAATGATCTGGACGAGCTCGTGGCTGCGTTCTGGAGCATCGTGTTCTCGCGCGATGCGGACGCTCTGGCAGAGATAGTGGAGAACGCAGAAGTCTCGGTTCCAGAATGGTACCGAATGAAGAAGCTGCGGCCAGCTTCGATGATGGAGGCCGCCTTCAAATGCCTTTTCCTGAACAGAACCAGCTTCTCCGGATCCCTGCACAACCAGGCGGGGCCGATGGGCGGTCGCAACCAGGCCAAGGGCGATCTCATCGGTTCAAGATTCAACAAGGAAAAGATCGCGAAGCGCATCAGGCAACTCGGACGAATCCATGAAAGAGTCCGGTCTGTGACCTGCGGACACTATTCGCAGGCGATCAGGACTCACGGCTCGGCGGACACTTTATGGTATCTCGATCCCCCGTTCTTTGCCAAAGCGGATCGGCTGTATCGCCACCATTTCGATGAAGCGGCGCACAATTTCATGTGCATGAATGTCACCCGCATCAAGGGGCGATGGATCCTATCCTACGACGATCATGCCGATGCTCGTCGCCTTTATGGCGACAATCCTGGATTCGCGAGGATCGGATTGCAGTACACGGCCGCCGTCGGCGAGACCAGACAGCAGAAGGGCGAGATCGTCGTCTCGGACATCATAGCTCGTCGCCGGGCTACCTCGGCAGACCTGGGCCGAGAGATTGAGATCCCACGACGGTCGGTTCAGCGGGCGACGAAGAGGCCGCGATCGATCTGACGCTGGCGATATTCGAGATCGATGAGGTCGCTAGATTCGGAGAGGTAAGCGAATTCGCGCTCCACCTGGGACGGGCCGCGAAGTACCTGCGCAAGGCGCTTCAGTGATATGAACATGGCGGGTCTCCTTGTTTTTGTTATTCCTTCCGGTAACGGTACGCTTCCCCGCGCACCGGTGCCATCTCGGAAGAACCCGGTCTGGGTTGCAGTGGGCGCATGGCATGAAGGTCGGTTGCCAATTCCATCGACCTTGAACGGGAAGATCTGAATGCATTGGACATATGCGTTCCAAACTTGCTACATCGACACTGGGCCTGGTGATCGGAGGGTATCTTAATGAAAACACTGACGAAGCTTGACGAGTACTGGCTGAACGCGCCACTCAAGGTGAAGGTCGCTCTCGCCATCGCGAGCGGACTCCTTGCAGCGGTCGTCTCGACGCAGACGATGCCTGACAGGATGGGGGCAAACTCCCTTGATCCGGCACGGACCAGCTCCATCGTTGAACAAACAACGAGTCCTTACTCTTCGAACGCGAAGGACCATGCGCTCGCCCTGGAACGGATGCGGCCTATGCCGGTGATCAGCACCGACGACATGATGACAATCACAAGCCTGAACGAACGGACAAGCGACATCCTTCGGGACGCGCATGAAATTGGCACGCGCCTCAATGAGTCGAAGGCGTGGAGTGGGGACATGTTCACGCCGGAGCAGAAGGCAACGAACATCGCCCAGGCATTCAAGTACGCAACCATGCGAGCCGATCACCCCGAAATGCAATCCTTCGACGGTTCAATTCTGAGGCTGAGGGAGGATCTCCCCGAGAACCAGATTGTCAACAATATCATCGCCGACCTGAACTTCAAGCGTGAGACACTGAGGAACGCCACACTCGAGCTCGGTGCGCTTATCGAGGCCGTCAAGGAAGACCGCCAAGAGGATGTCGAGAAGCACAGGCACATGATGACGGTGATCCTGAACGATGCGGGCTACGCCCTGAGCGACGCAACCGACTGGTCCGTCACTGCGGGCAAGGAATTGACGCGCTTCCGCCGCGGATGATGGCGCGAAGTATATCGGCGTGAACCGCCTCACCCTGGGTACCCCACGAGAGCTGTCGCCGATACGCGCGGCAGACATTAACGGGTAGAACGGATGAAGGCGTTGCCCAGACAGGCAACACCTTCAATCTCGAAGCCGGGTGTGTCAGCGAAATGTTCCAGGAAACGCTTTGTTCGAAGCCTCATATTCTGCGCGTTTTGCCCTGAGAAACCCGTGGCTCGTCATGGTGTCGATTCCATTCGGCGTGATGAATGAGGCACCGCCGCCGTGGCTGCCACGGTAATAGCTTCGATCAACATAGCCCCATTCGGTCTCGATGAACGGGATCTCCTCTGGAAAGCGTTCACAAAGCGAGTGCAGGACGTGATCGACTTCGATGATGCTTCCGTCGCCCTCGATGTTCGCGAGCTCGCTGAGGCGGCGGAAGTCGATCGTGGTCTTCTCCTCGCCGCGCGCAATGGCCTCTTCCAGCATCTGCTCGAGCGGCCCAATCACCCTGTCAATGAACGCCGACGAAGCTTTCTTGACCTTCGACACCATGTCCTTGAACTCGGAGAGCGTGATGTAAGCGAGGCCGGGACCATCGTGCCACTCGGGACCGGCGAAGACGTATCCTTGGCTGTCGGTGGAAGTCGTGATCATCCTTTCAAGCAGCATGAACTCCGGCGTTTCATCGATGAAGCGCGGAAGTGAAGGATGCACCGTTGTCGTCGCCATTTCGCTTGTCCTCCGGAAAGCAGGTCGCTGATCGATGTAAGCCCTTCGCGTGGCAAGCCGCAACCCAGTCTCGGAAACTCGTCCGACGTGGACTTGCCACGGGCGTTACCCCAGGTTATCCCTAGATACATGAGCGCTATTCGAGCCAACGTGACGACAACGACCACCACGACCGCCATCGGCGGGCCGTGCACTGGTCGCGTGCGTTAGCAAGACGCGTTTCGCCAGACAGGGCCTCGCCGGAAACGGACGGGGCCTTTTTCGTATCCGGAATCCGGTCCCGTGCCTCCTCAATCAAGATCACATCAGGAGCACGACAATGGACGACCTCGACCACCGCAGACTGGGCGCAAGCCTCGAACTCTTCCACATCCAGGACAACGCGCCGGGAATGCCGTTCTGGCACCCGCGCGGCTACGCGATCTACCGCGTCCTCGAAGACTACATCCGCCGCCACATGCGGCGCCTCGGCTTTGCGGAGATCCGCACCCCGCAGCTCATGCCGCGGGAGCTATGGGAGAAGAGCGGCCATTGGGACAAGTTCGGGGCGAACATGTTCCGCGTGTCGGACGATGACGGTCGGGACTTCGCGCTGAAGCCGATGTCCTGCCCCTGCCACATCCAGGTTTTCAACCGGGGCAAGCGCTCGTGGCGGGATCTGCCTGTTCGCTACTCCGAGTTCGGGGCCTGTCATCGCAACGAATCCTCGGGATCGATGCACGGCCTGATGCGCACCCGGTCGTTCGAGCAGGACGATGCCCACGTCATCTGCCGCGAGGAGGACGTGAAGAGCGAGGTGGCCCGCTTCATCGGATTGCTAGACCGCGTCTACCGGGAGCTTGGCTTTGAAGGCTACGAGGTCTCCCTCTCCACCCGTCCGGAGAAGCGCGCCGGCACCGACGAGATGTGGGACAGGGCCGAGGCCCAGCTCGCCGACGCCGCCGCCGAACGTGGCGTGTCCTTCTCGATCCAACCCGGCGAAGGAGCATTCTACGGGCCGAAGCTGGAATTCGCGCTGAAGGACCGCATGGGGCGGTCGTGGCAGTGCGGCACCGTGCAGCTCGACATGGTCCTCCCGGGCCGTCTCGATGCCGCCTACGTCGGCGAGGACGGCGAGGACAAGATCCCGGTGATGATCCATCACGCCGTGTTCGGATCGATGGGGAGGTTCATTGCGATGCTCCTCGAGCATCACGAAGGCGAGCTTCCCTTTTGGTTGTCGCCGGACCAGGTGGCCGTCGCTCCGATCTCTCGGGATCAGGCGGAATATGCAGCCGAGGTCGTTGAAGAGCTGTCAGACGCTGGGATCAGGGCCGTCCTCTACGACATGAACGACACCCTCTCGAGGAAGCTCGTCGAGGCACGGAACATGAAGATCCCGCTGGTCGCAATCGTGGGCCGACGGGAACTTGAGGAACGCTCAGTGTCTCTTCGTGAGCGGGACGGAAGTCAGTCGTCCGTTTCGTTCGATGAGCTCGCAGCAAGCTTGTCTGCGCGAAAATAGCGGTCAGTCGGCGATCCAGACCTCGAGCATGGCATCGAGATCTGGAAACTCCTCGAACGTTCCATCCATTTTCGCGACCGTTGGGAAACCGTCCTGGATGTCCTTAACACCGACCGTGCCGAAATCGGAGGGCCGACCACTCCAAGGCGCGGTCTTCACCATGACGAAGCCGAGCGTCGTAGCCTTGAAGCGTTGACGCTCGGCGGCGATCTCACGGGCCTTGAAGGCCGGGTTGAAGTTGATGTCGGTCATGGCGGTCCCTCCGGCAGAATCCGTACCGGATTCAAGGGTGCGCAGCAACCAATCGGCTGCGAAAAAGCAAAAAAGAGGAGCTTGATCGTGAGCCCCCCTTTCGCACCCTGTCATAAAGACTTCTGTCATCCGCGGGCCACGGCTGGGGTAGGTCGAGCCTCCCGCCCCGGTGGAAGAGTCGTCCCGAAGGAGACATCTTCCTTGCGCGTCCAGTTGCTCACGTCAGCGGTCGTCCGCACTGTTTAGACTCTGATGCCGTCCCCGGAGCTGCCGGCAATGGATCCCACTGGTTCCTCGTCACCTGAGTGAATCCATGGTGAAGGATCGGTGAGAAACGTCAACCTCAGAATGACGGTAATCGTCCACGAGGGTGGAAAAGATTCGATCCAGATGGGCAGATCGGGTGCCCGCGCGACTTGCATACCGGGACATGATCGCCAGGGCTTGTTCAGGAGTCCTTCCCATCCGCTCGATCAGGACATCGACGGCTTTTTCGATTCCCGCGTTCGCAACGATGCTCCCCACTGCGAGCACGCGGTAGAGGTTTGTGGTCCGACGATTCCATTCAGGTGGCAGCGGTCCGAAACGACCGATAAACCTCTTCCAGACCCCGTACGGGAAGGTGCCGCGTTGGTTGTTGCAGGGATAGCATGCGGCGACGAGGTTCGAGCGCGCGTTTCCGCCGCCATGGGCCAGCGGGATTACGTGGTCGACTGTGTCGGCGACCTCACAGCAGTAATGGCAGCAGTAATCTGCCTCCCGGAGCACTCTTTGCTTGATTTCGCGACTGACTGCCATTCCAGCCTCAGCTTAGATCCACGCCTCATGCTTAACGGGCCAAGGGAAATCCACAAGGACGAAGTCAGTATGCGCCCCGTCTCGACAGAACGGCCGGGATCGTCTTCAGGATGATCACCAGGTCGTGCCACGGTGACCAGTTGGCGACATACCAGGCATCGAGGCTGACGCGCTGGGCATAGGTCGTGTCGCTCCGGCCGCTGACCTGCCAGAGGCCCGTGATGCCCGGGCGCACCCGCCTGTAGCGATCCGCCTCTGATCCATACTGGTCCATCTCCGAAATAGTCACGGGCCGAGGGCCGACGAGAGACATGTCCCCCCTGATGACGTTCAGGAGCTGCGGCAGCTCATCGAGCCCGGTCTTGCGCAGAAGGTGGCCGAGGCGGGTGACGCGAGGATCGTTCTTGAGCTTGCGCGACTCCTCCCATTCACGACGAGCAGCATCGTCACGCGAGAGAAGGTCTGCCAACTGTTGCTCTGCGTCCTCGCGCATCGAACGGAATTTCAGGCAGGCGAACATGCGGCCGCCCTCGCCGACCCGGCGGTGCCCGAAAATAGCCGGACCGCCATCGAGCTTCACCAGGGCAGCGACTATCAGCATCGGGACGGCAAGAACTGCGAGCGCCGCGCCGGAAAGCACGAGATCGAACATGCGCTTGGCGGCCCTTGAAAGCACCGGGACGGCATCGACTCGATCGACCAGCAGAAGTGCCTCTTCCCCTAGCACATACTGAACCCCCATTCCTGATGGGAGGCCCATTCTGGGAGGCATGAGCATGATCGGAATGCCCGCGAGCCTGAGATCCGCTGCGAGCGTGTTTTCCTGCTCGTCGCGCCCGGACAGCGCAACAAGCACGGTGTCCGCGCCCGTCAAGGTCATGTGAGCAGCCACGTTCTCGCTCGAAGAAGGCGGCATCGCGCCGGAGACCAGGTAGCCAAGGTGGCGGTCCGCGGCGATGAAGGATTGAGCGTATTCGAGAGCATCCAAATGCCCCACCAGAAGCACGCGGGAAACGCCAAAACCCGCCTTGCGGCCAAGTTTCTTCAACGCGAGACGAACTGCCATGACTGTGAACGGCGCCAGCCCCCATGTCATGCAGGTCAGCAGGCGGGAGACATCAGCGCGGCCCGAGTAGAGCAGGAAGCCTTCGAGGAGCAAGGCCAGTGCGCAGGCCTGCATGACTTCTCGTGCCTCGCTCCAGAATGGTATCCGGCGATGGTAATGCCCCTTGAACAGGAACCAGACCGACAAGCCGCCGACCACCGCCACCATGGAACTGAAGCGCTCGGCGAATATGCGGCCGGCCGTCTCGTAATCCCCGCCAGTCAAGCCGTAGGAGATCGTCAGAACGACGAATGACACCGCTGCAGCGACCGTAACCGCGACCGCATCGGCAGTCGCCGAGAGTGGGACAGGCAGGCGGCCGCGGGATGGACGATCCTCGGAGATGGATTCGCTGATATGGTCGCTTGCAGGCATGGAGGAGAACCGATTAGGAGACTGTTAACCTAAGCGTCTTCCACGCAGGCATATGCGTCAAGGATTCGGACAGATCCTACCGCCAGGCAATTCCGCCAAGATCGCGAATCCTGTTGACCACGTCTTGAGACGGCCGCCTTCGCACGTTCTCAATTCTTGCATTCTTGGTAAACGACCGGATTGCACGCAGGACGGATCGGGGATCCCTGCTGTCGAGGACGGTCTTTACCGCCCACGCTCCGGCACAGAGCACCGCCTCCTTGAGCGGAAGGTGACACCACGCGATGAAGAGCTTGTTGGCGTACATGCGCTCCACCACGTCGCGGCGCACGAGCCGTCCGTTGTCAGCCTTCATGTGAGTTACGGTGAACGATGGATCGTAGACGATGCGGTATCCGGCCTTCATGAGACGGAAGCTGAGCTCGAACTCCTCCATCCCGTAGAAGAAGCTTTCGGGATACAGCCCGACCTCATCGAGAGCCGACCTGCGAAGAGCATGGCCGGCACCGATGAACCGGAACGTCTCGAATTCGGTATCGCGCGGCAGGCTCTTGTCCGTGTGGGGAAACTCCGCCGGATCCGATTGGTCCCTCGCACGGAGCCAGCTACGAAACGCAACGGCCGCCAGCGTCGGCTGGCCATCGAAGCGCCCGACAAGGCGATCATACAAACCGACATCGCCCTCAATGAGAGAGTCGTCATCGAGGAAGACGAGGATCTCGCCGGAGGCGGCCCTGATCCCGGCATTGCGACCACCGGTGACCCCGAGGTTACCACCGAGGACGATGCACCTGCCCGGCAGCCCACAAAGCATGGCGGAGCGGTCGGTGCCATCGGCGTTGTTGTCGACGAGAATGACCTCGTGATCCACCCTGCCCTCGAGATGCGGACGCAGCCGCGTGATCGTGTCCACGAGGGCGTCATCACGCCGATAGGTGAGAATGATCGTGGAAATGCGCGGCGTGATCTTCATCGAAAGCTCCTCTTCGCCTACATGGTTTGCGCGCGGAGAGGGGCCGTCAAGGACTCGAGTTCGGAGACGGTGCGACCTGACTGAACTCACGAAAAATCTCTTCCCTTTCGGTTGAGAACGCTGTTCCAAGGCGATAGCATCGGCTATCCGGCCCCCATCCTGAAGGATTCATCACCAATGCAGGTCACACACCTCGGCGACAGGTACGATGTCGTCGTCATCGGCTCTGGATTTGGGTCTCTGTTCATGGTCGAGACCCATCTGCGAAGGAATCCCAAGGCACGTATCGCCATCATCGAGCGCGGCGAATACCGCGATCACTCCTGGCAGATGGACAACAAGCGCAATTCCAGCATCGATGTGTCGCGGCTTCACAAGACTGGCCCGGGCGAGAAGCCATGGAATTACACCATCGGCTTCGGTGGCGGCCTGAACTGCTGGTGGGGACAAACGCCTCGCTTTCATCCGACGGATCTCCGTACACAAAGCCTCTTTGGCAAGGGCATCGACTGGCCAATGTCATACGATGATCTGGAGGAAAGTTACTGCCTCGCCGAGGAGCGGATGAACATCGCGGGTGATCCATCCATGGCGGCTATCCTGCCGCGCTCCCGGCCCTTCCCGCTGCCCGCCCACAAGATTACATCCATCGACCGACGCATGATCGCCAAGCAGGCAGACGTTCATGTCCCCATCTCCACAGCCCGCGCATCCGCACCGACTGACGACCGCGGGCAGTGCTGTTCGTCTGCGAAATGCAATCTGTGTCCGGTCGATGCCAAGTTCTCGGTTCACAACGGTTTCAGAGGCCTTCTCGAAGCGCCAGGCGTTGATGTCCTGATGGGTGCCGAGGTCAGGCACATTGACCACGGCGGCGGGATCGCGCGCGGTGTCTACTACAGGATTGGAGAGCGGCTCCTGCGTGTTTCGGCAGATCTGGTCGTGCTCGGTGCGAACGGAATCCACTCGCCCGCCATCATGCTGCGGTCAGGTCTGGACGGCCCCTGGGTCGGGCGTGGCATTCACGAACAGCATTCCGTCCAATACGAGGCATACCTCGATGGTCTAGACAACTTCGACGGGGGTACGGTCACGACAGCCCTGAACTACTCCCTCTACGATGGTGATTTCAGGCGTGAGATGGGCGGTGCTCTGCTCTACTTCGAGAACCGCTGGTCCTTCGGCCTGCGTCCGGAAATCGGGAAATGGCGGATGACGCTCCCGATCTGGGTTTCCATCGAAGATGTCCCGGATGCCGACAACCGCGTGACGCTGGACGAAAACCAGGAGCCGATCATCTCTCACAGGAAGATCTCGGACTACGCGCTCGCCTCAGCGAGAATGGTCGATGAGAAGCTGCCGGGGATCCTGTCTCCGCTGCCCGTGGAAAAGCTCCACTACCGCGGTGTCGCCGACACCGCCTCCCACATCCAGGGATCCGTGAGGATGGGCCGGGACAAGGCGGAATCAGTCGTGGATGGAACCCTGCTCCACCACGAAATCCGGAACCTCATGGTCGTTGGCACCGGCGTGATTCCCACGAGCAGTTGCGCCAATCCCAGCCTAACCGCCGCTGCCCTGTCCATATATGCCACCAACCGACTGTGAGGCCACTCTATGCCGAAGCTGAAAAGACGAGACGTCGTGCTGATCCCCGCGCTTGCGGCCGGGGCATATGCAGGTGGGCGAATCCTGGAAAGCCTAGTTCCGGAGGCGTTTGAGAAGACCGTCGCGGGAACGATTGGCCCCATCGTGGTCGAGGACGCTATTCTGGCCTCGCTGCGCCGCACCGTGTCGGACCAGGTTCGTCGGGAACAGATCGAGGAATTCGTTTCCCTGGCGAGGCGCGAGTTCCCGTGGGTTCTGCATCCTCTTACCAAGGTCGACGACTTCGAACGGAAGCTCTGCAGCGAGTTTCTCTTGAACTCGAACCTCATCGAGAACGGATACGACATCCGGGCCTACGAATTCGCCGAGTATTCCGGCGCGTGCAGCCCGTTCCTCTACGCCAATTCCTGAATTCGAGGTTCCAAGTGCAGACCAAGAACCTGACATACATGCCCCGGATGGATGTGCTCCGCTTTGTCGCCGCCGCGGCCGTCGTCATTTATCACGTCTATGTCTGGGGACCGAAATGGGATGGCAAGTACATCCCGGAGCTGGGCAATCTTCTGTTCCTTCGCGGATCCGCGGGTGTGTCTCTATTCATGGTCATGTCCGGGTACCTGATGGCCCAGATTTTCATGAAGTATCCTCATGCCACCTACGCCGAGTTCATTTACAATCGGTTTGTTCGGATAGCGCCACTCTGTTTGTTGCTGCTGGTCGGCGGCATCGCTTCCCATGACAGCAATACGCAGGTTTTCCGACAGTTACTCAACATTCTGACGCTGCAGTTCAATGTCGACAGGGCTGACCTCATCGCGCCTCTTTGGACGATCGCCACTGAGTTCCAGTTCTATCTTATCATGCCAGTCCTGGCGGTGATGATCGCGAGATCGGGCCTTTCGTCGTTTCTCAAGCTCACCGCATTCATTAGCATCTTCCGACTGATGATCATGACTTCGGTCGTTCAGTGGGCGGAAACGCCGTACAACACCGCCTACTATTCGATTATCGGAAGGTTCGACCAATTCGCTGTTGGCATAGTGATGGCCCACATGCCAGCGACGTGGAACCGCTTCTTCAAGAATCCGCTTCATGTGATTGTCGCGATGGCGATGTTCGTCGGCATGTTCTTCCTAGCTTCATCGAATCCCTGGTGGAACCGAACGCCGATGCAGGTGCTGTTCCAGTCCTACTATCTGACTGCTGAAGGTATGGTTTGCGGATACTTCATGATCTCGTTCATGAATGCAGCGATCAGGGTCCCATTTGAACGACAGTTAGCGGCACTCGGGGCAGCATCGTACTCCATGTACCTTTTGCATGAGATCATTGCCCGCCAGTATCTCGCCCTTTTCCCGGAGCAGATTGTGGGGCTGAGGGTTGATGCCATCGTGTTCGTCCTACCTGTCGTCTGCGCGCTTTCCATGCTGAGCTACCATTTCTTCGAGAAGCCTTTCCTGTCCTTCCGCAAGTCGTACAGCACGACTGCAAAGTGAATTCACTTCCAGTGATCGAGGAGGCTTGCGGGACTGGCAGGGATGAAGCAAGCACCGCGTCCGCTATAGCGGAGGCGGTGCCACCGTCTCAATGGAAAGCAAGAGCGTGGGCCAGCGGCCTTTCATGCCGTAGGTTGGTTCGTCGATAGTCTCCATTATCGATGGCCTTGTCGCCGCGGACATAGAGGCTTACCGAACCACCGCTGTCCAGCGCCATGGCGCAAGCCGCATCTCCTCGCCGAGCAATCTCCACCGTTTCCGCAAACGTCGCTCCGAACGCGGATACGGCTGCAGTCTCCCGTCCGTTGGCAATTCCACTTGCGGTGCCCTCGATGACGAGGACTGCCATCGTCCCGTCATTTCGCACGAGTGCGATCGTCCTCGCGGCACGCAACGAGCCGACCGAGTCCTGCAGGCCAACCGGGATGGCTTCCGGATCCCTCTTCGCCACCATGAACCGCTCATCCCGAAGCTGTCGCTCCTGCTCCAGCACCCGCCCGCGTTCCATCAAATGCGGGCCGCACTGAATGCCTGCGATGAGGTTGGGACGTGTTGGAACCCGAATGACGACCCGGTTGTCCTCCTCGATCGCCCTGCATGCCTTGTCGTTAACGACTTCAGTCGACGAGCGGATGATGAAGCCGGCCTTTGGAGCAGGTGTCCCTCCGCCTTTGCAGACGGCCACGATCCGGTCTTCAACGACGACAAGGTCTATTGCCGTGCCCTCTTCTCTGGTGAAACTTCCGTCCTGTCGCCCGAACAGGCTGGCATTGGAGCTCCTGGTACTGATGCAGGCGAGGCCCAGTGCAGGAACGTCGACCTCGATGTCCAGCAGATCGAGGCGAGCAATTTCAAATCGGTCGCCATCGTGCATGAGCACTGGCCGCCCGTATAACGGAGCGCTCGAAACCATGCCGCCAGTCGCCCGGAAACCGATCGGGTCCCGGATGGACTGAAACGGGAGAAGACACTCCTCGTTGTCGATCACCGAGTAACCCGACGCTGTGACGACATCGTAGCGCTGGGCAAGCGAGCTCACATGCCCGAGGTCGCCGACGACAAGCCGCTCAAGGCGACCACCGACGTACTTCCCAGGGACCTGCAGGGCGACCTTCCTGTCGGCGATCCACTGTCCGATGACGTTCGCCGCCTCGCAGCCGACGGGGCCGACCGGTTGCCCTTCGTACGATGTGGCGATGTAGTGACCAGACCAGTGGGAAAGGGCGGCCCTGACCGTGAGAAACCGCCGGCGGCCCGTCTCATCGATGCACATGAATTCCGGAACGTCAGCGAGGCCGCACAAGTCGGCGCTAGCGCAGAAGATGGCGGTAGGCGCGCGATCCGAGGCTTCATAGAAGGAGCTGAAGTCTGCGGCAGCGGCATGGATGTCCGATCGCAGACGGACCACGTCCATCTGGCTGGCTTGGAAGAGATGGTATCGAACGTCGCAGTCCGTCGTTTGAAGGGTGTGTTTGGTGTAGTTCATTCGATCCTCCGGTCGCAGACGCGCCAACCGACCTCGGCGCGTCTCTGCGTAGGTGTCAGGCCGCGTTCAACACGTTAGGATCCACTGCGGGGATACTGTCATACGCACCCAACAGCTCTGCGATCTTCGGCTGGGCGCGATCGAAGTATTCCTGAGGATACATCTCGGAGAACACCTGCGGCCGCGCACTGAGCCCGGACACCATGCAGATGTGGGTCAGATACCTGCGCGAGTCTGACAGGTTGTCGAGGTCGGCATGCCAGAGGGGGCCGCTCCACATGGCAAGGGATCCGCCTGGAACCATGAGACGGTTCGCCTCGCCCCTTTCCATTCGAGCTTCGAACTCGCCCACGTTCTTCTCCGGATCACGATGCCATTTCTGGCTTCCGGGGATGTAGGCGGTTGCGCCGCTGTCGTAGGTGAGATCGGACAGCGGAATGAAGACCTTCAGCGCCATCGGTATGCCGTAGAAGGGGTTGGCTTCTCCTTCGACCGCGCCGACCATGTCGTAGCTCGGGAAGTCCACATGCGGACGCAGCTCGAACGGCTCATCGTCGGGCCCTCTCGGCTCCAGAATCTTCGTGTCCAGGGATCCCAGGCGGAAGGACGGGCCGAAGAGGAGCCGGCACGTTTCCTGGATGTCGGTGTGCAGGAGGATCGGGTCGAAGTATGGAGTCTTGTCGAGAAGACGGCGCACCGTACCGAACCGGTCGGGTTGATACCTGTCCGTCACGTCGATCAGTCCCTGCCTGACCTCTTCGGAGAGAAAGTTAGGAACGATGTAGATTCCTTCGCCGTCCTGCATCTCGCGTACGGCGTCGTGGGATGAAAATGAAAGCATATGAATTTGGTCCTATACCGCTTCGGTTTGATGGATTCGTTTGTTTGGATGCTCGAAAACCATCGCGTTGAAGTCATCGACGCCGATCAGCTTTCGCAACTCAGGTGAAAGACCGTCTATGAATTCCCGCGAGTAGTTGTCGCGCATCCGGTGCGGATGGTTGATGAAGCTCGGCGAGAACAGCATCGTCACCATGACCCTTGATTCATCGACGGTTGTTGGCATCGCGCTATGCCAGAGAGGTCCCGACCACATCGCGATCGTTCCCCTTGGCACGACGAGGCGTTTCGCCTCGCCAGTTCGCACGGCTTGTGCGAACTGCTCCCGGTCGGGACGACGGTACCATTTCTGGCTTCCGGGAAGGTATGCCGTCGCGCCGTTCTCCAGGCCCATGTCTGCAAGCGGAAGCAGCACCTGAAGTCCGAAATGCATTCCGAAGAACTTGCCGGACTCCCCCTCGTGCTCGCCGATCACGGACGGGTAGGGATAGTCGATGTGCGGGCTGAGAACGTGACGATGTTCGAAGGAATCGTCCGTTCCCCTCTCGATGACCCTTGCTCCCAGCGCCGACAGCCGATGCTCGATGCCAAACAACTGGCCGCAGATCCCTGTGATCAGCGGGTCTGTGGCGATCCTCAGGAAGATCGGCGACTTGTCGAGCAGGCACCGGAGGCTGCCGAACCTGTCGGGTTCGTAGGACTTGATGACGTCGATGAGATCATCGCATTCTTGAGCCGAGAGGAAGCCTTCCTGAACATGCACCCCGGAACCATGCCGGAGATTGTGCTCGATATCGGCGACCGAAAGATCAGGCATTAGCGACCTCCCGTCCATTCACCGGGGCAGAGACGGGATAGATCTTCGGGTATCGATCGCCGATACCGAGAATTCGGCGGGCGGCGACACCATAGACCTGGCGCAGATCGAAGGGGATGCTGCGAAGCAGGCCTGTCGGCCGATGAACAAATGTGGGGTTGAAGCTCAGGTAGATGCCCGAGACTTCATCTCCGCCGCAGCCGAGTGGCTGACGCTCCAGATATCCCGTCCAGTAGACACCCACGCCTCGTCCGAGCCGCTTGGTCTCGAATCCACTTGTGTCATCCGGGCGGTAACGGAACTCGACGGGCTTCTCATCGGCCAGACCGAAGACCAGGCCACCATGGAGAGGGGCGGCCATGAGCCGCGTCCTAAGATTCGCGTCCCAGTCGTCCCCGCTAAGTTCGCCGTAGGGATGGTCGGTTTCCGTGCGGTCGTCTGCTGCGGCGCCTCGCGAACCACCGATTAGCGTCACCTCCGCCAGTCTGCACGGCACACCAAAGGCCGACTCCATCAGGGCTCCGACCGATGGCGACTCGATCAGTTCTGACAGAACTTCGTTTGCGCGGGCACCAGACAGCAGCGATCCGAGCGTAGTGGCATCGTCGCCATCGCCGATCGGTAAAACCGATGCAACCGCTTCGATCAGAGGTGCTTCGATCGAAATGTCGTGGACCCGTGTCGCGTGTGAAACGGCACCGCATTCTTGATAAAATTGCAATTATTCCTCCATCGGGGCGATCTTGTCACGATACTGTCATAGATCTCAGGTTGTAATCGCGCCGACACAAAAGAGCGCAAAACATCCGGGAACGCAACAAAAAAGTTTATAAAATGCCTTTAAAATCAATCATTTATGCGACTCGAAAACCACGTCGAGCGAATGATCTCCGTTACTCTGCTTTGGTGACTGCATCTGCTGCGTGTAATTCGGCAATAATTTCTTACATGGGATTCTACCTCCTTTCCGAACTGGGCCTGAACCCGGTGTCCATGTCGTTGTATGCGGCGATATCGATCTCCTCATCCGTTCTCCTGAACACCTTCTTCGGAAGGCTACTCGATCGCAGCGCCCGTGGCAGATATCTACTTGTGCTGGCCTCGATCGCCTATTCATGCGGCTGCCTGTCGCTGCTGGTGTGGCCGGAATACTCAACCGTTCTGGTCGCGGGAACGCTCTGGTTCCCGATTGCTGCCACGGCCACGTCGACCGCCTTCGCGCTGGCATTTCTAGAGGGGCCTCAGGACGCAGACAGTCGACTTTCGATGGGATCGCGACTGAAGGCTGCCAACTCAATCGGATGGATGATCGGACCTGCGGCCGCCTTCGGAGTGAACGGATCCTTTGGCAGCGCGGCGGTTTTTACGGTTCTGTTCTACGCCGGAGTGGCATGGGGAATCCTGACGCTTGCTGCCACTTCCCTCGGCGCCCACCCGTCCATGCGAATCCGTGAAACCAAGAAACTGGATGAACCACTGCAGACCCGGCCCCCCTCCAATGCCTTGCTCGCAGGGCTCGTCGTATGCGCGCTCTTCTCGGCGGCTCACGCGTTGTGCTCCGTCGCGCTTCCGCTCTACATCACAAAGGAGCTGTCGCTGCCGTCATACGTGCCCGGCGCAGCGTTTTCGGTAAAGGTGTTCGCAGAGCTCATCGTCATCATCCTCACGCCGGCCGCGATCCGGGCTTTCGGCATCGAGGCCACGCTTTTCACTGCCGGGGCGACATCCATTGCGGCGTTCAGTGTCTTTCTAACCGCCGGGTCGGTCCCGACGGTTCTCGCGGGTGCCGCCATCGAGGGGTGCTTCTACGGTCTCTTCTCGGCGGCCAGCCTCCCGTACGTACAGCGTCTTTCTGACGGCCGCCACGGTAAAAACACGGCGCGTTACATGAACAGCATTGTCATCGGCAGCCTGATCGCGAGCCCGGCGGTTGGACTGGTCGCCCAGTGGTCGAGCTTCAGCTTTGCAATCGCGCTCGCGGCGGCGGTGGTCACCTGCGCGATTGCCATTCTCGCAATCGAATCCAGATCGCCGCGGCCGATGGGCATGATCGGTACCAAATTCCCATCGGCGATGCATGCCGAATCCAGATTATCAGAAGCACAGAAGGAGGAATGAATCTTGAACAGCAACGATCACGAAAGCTACTCGGTCGAAAGATTCAGCTCGGCCCACGCATTGAGCCAGGCGGATTTCGACCGACAGATGCAGAAGCACATGGATCATGGTCAAACCGGAGGTGCTCTGGGCGTACTGATGACGACCGCTTCAAAGGTCGTCCTCATAAAGCGGACTGGGCTGCATTCCGGATGGGCGATTCCGGGTGGAACCATCGAGGAAGGCGAGGAAGCGGAAGACGCGCTTCGTCGCGAATTGAGCGAGGAATTGGGATTCAGCCCGACAGAACTGACCCATGCCGCGATCGAGGAGAAGATCTTCCGGTCGCCCAAAGGGGAAGAACTTCGCTTCGATCTTCACGTCTTCGTCGGGCGGCTGGACTTCGATTTCGAGGAGATGCCCGCACCCGAAGGTGAGGTCGACATCGAGTGCGTCAGGGCGTTCGACTACGACATGCTGCCGGACGAAATGATCCTCTCCGACCGCAAGAAGCTGGATCTCGTGCGCCACGTTTTCAAGGAAACCCCCACCCATGCATGAGACCTTTTCGTTCGACTTCACCGAGCTGAAGGCCAATGGCATCAACCGGATTGGCGAGTTCAACCCGTACGTGACGCTCGCGTGCGATCTGCGCTGCAGCTACTGCTACATGTTCGACTTCCTGACAAAGGCCAATGACGTCGTTCATGTCATGCCGACGAAATGGTTCGTCTCCATGATGGACCATATCTGCGAGGAAGGAGGCGGTCTGGATCGCATGACGTTTCTTGGCGGAGAACCAACCCTCCATCCGGACATCACGACGATGATGAACGAAGCCGCGCAGCGCCCCATCAAAGAGCGACGGATGACGACCAACGGCATGGGGCTGCACAATCTCAACCTCGACAAGGTATCGCCCGATGCCCTCGACCACGTCTCTGTGAGCATCGATGGCACGACGGCGGAGTCTAACGACGTCACGAGAGCGAAGAATTCGTTCAAGCGGATCATCGAAACCATCGGCCTGTACCGCCAGGCGGGGTTCAAGGTCAGCGTCAACTACACGGTCACGAACCGCAACATCGCCAACCTGAACGAGACGGTCCCCTTCTTTCACGCAATGGGCGTCAGCATCATCAACCTGCACCGCGCATCGTTGGACGGAAACGCCTACCGCAATCCCGACATCATCATCGATGCCGTCGCATGGATTGAGGCGCGGGCGAAGCTCGTTGAGTTCCTGAAGACGAACGGCAGTACGTATCCAGGCCTTACAGTCCGGATTCCCTACATATTCATGACTGATTCCGAGGTGCTTGAGACAAGATATGCCCCGATACAGGAGCGCAACTATCACTCGCCGGACGGCGGACACCGTCTGATCGTTTTTCCGGCGACAAGTATCGGCAAGGGACTCTGCTACATGTCATCCGACGTCATCGGCCACCCAAATGCGGAACTGGGACGCATCGATGAGAACGGGCGATTCCGCTGGAATTCGCATGACAACAACGAGCTGATCGCCTTCTCCCGTCACAAGCTCGCGAACGTGTCGTCACTGATCAAGAACCAGACCCAGGAGGTGAACCCCGGAGAAGGACTCGTACGTGTGTCGCATTCCTTCAAGCTAACATTGCGGACGGCCCAACAAGATGCCGCCGAATGAATCTGGCTTGCCGCCGCTCGTATAGCAGGGAAGCTTGCGCGTGGTTTCCAATCGACCGACGCAAGCTTCCCGCATTGATGGCAAGCTACTTCAGGAACACCGACTTCATCCGAGAAAGAGACAGCAATTCCACTCCGGAGAGGAGCAATCGCCAATGGCGGGTGCTGCTCTTCCGCCGGATTTCGCTTGGCCGTTCGACTGACTCAGGCCTCGCCAACTCTGGCGGCAGACTCGACGGCATCCCGCACTGTGCGTGCCTGTCCTTCACGAAGGCATTCAGCGACTTCGGTAGCGGAACGTTTCCGAACTTCGTCATCTGGCGCTTCACGCCGAGCAGGAACTGCAGTGCCGGACCCCAGACGTAGTCGGCCGCGGCCGCTTCCTTCCAGCGGGCGGAGCGGAGCCGGCCGACCCGGGGGATGATCCGCTTGCCCGTGATTTCCCTGCGAGCGAGCAGATGATCCGAGCCGACATCGAGGCTGTGCCCGACCGAGGTGAAGAACGAGGCCTCTTCTGCGGTCGGGAACCGTGTCAGGCGGGCAGAGGTCAGCACCGCAGCAATCTTCGTTGCCTCGGCAGAAACGCCGAACATCCGGACATAGGAGATCCAGCGGGCCGCGTAGAGCATGATTGCATCCTGCAACCCCTTTAGACGAGGTTCGTCACGCATCTCCTCGGCTCTGGATGCCGTGTCCGTGGCAAGGATCGGGTCACCGTTCCTGTCGTAACCGAGCACTGTCCCATGATGGGCGCGGCATGTGTCCTCGAAGACATCGACCGCATTGAGGATCGAAGCCGCCAACCAGTCGTGGCGACTGCAGTCGTAGATCAGGCCTTCCAGATCGTGTCCTGCCAGACGGCGGTATCCTCCGAGGCCGCGGAGCGCCATGTAGAGGCCCGTGACATGTGGGCGGGTCTGTTCGCCATCAATCGCGAGTTCCAGAGCCTCCTGGATCTGGCCGGCCCAGCCCACATCGACGACACCCACATGACGCTGGGACATGAAGCCCGATTTGTCGAGATGTCGGAGAAGTGCTGCTCTCTTCTCGAGACTGTCACTGCGGAAGATGTCCTGAAGCGACGTGTCTTCGACGAGTCTGTGGAAGCGAGGATCGGTGGCGTAGTCGACTTCCTCGTCGAGGGAGAGAAATCCGTACCTAGCGGCAAACGACATCGCGACATCGTCGTTCCAGCCCCACGGGGCCATGAGGGACCTGAGCTTGCGGCTCTCGCCGTTCCACTGCGCCATGAAGGCCTCGCGCAGGCCGTAGGACAGGGAGGAAGCCTTGCCGACGGACTTGCGCGAGACGTAGAGGTACTGCGCAAGCGGAAACGTGCCGTCGTCGAACAGCTCGTAGAGCTTCATCGGCAGATACCCGTCGCGCGCCATGAACCAGACGCTGTCGACATCGAGCTCCCGCGACCGAGAGGCAACCTCCAGCGCGAACTGGCTGAGCACGGGGGCGACCGAAGATGCGATGCGATGGGAGAGGAGAACGTCGTCGAGAGCGGTGCATGCAGCCTCATGTGCGGCGAGACCAAGATCCCTCCCCGTCTCCTGCGCGGCGAGATCACGGTGATAGCGGTCGTGATGATCCTGCGCGTCGTAGTGGAATGCGCAGATGCCGCGATCCTGCGCGGCGACGTAGTCGCTGCTGCCGTTGTCGCCAATATGGACAACATCAGCAGGCGCGATGCCATAGCGATCGATCACCACCCCGTAGAGGCGGCCGGAAGCCTTCGTCAGACCATAGTCCGATGACACGAAGACGTTGTCCTTCGTGAAGAGATCGCCGGCACCGATCCGGGAAAGCAGCGAGACGATGACTTCACGAGAGTGATACATGTCCGACACCGCCGCGATCTGCAGTCCCGCCGCCGAGATTTCCCTTGCGGCGGCGATCATGCGCGCATCGGCGTAGACGCAGTCATGCTCCATGCGGATCTCTTCAGAAAGAGCGAGGCCGACTTCGAAGGACACCTTCTCGGGGTCTGCTCCAGTCGCGGCCGAGATTTCCGCGGAGAGACGCGCCCCGAGGTCATCGAAGCGATATTCGCCATCGATACCTGCAACAGCATCGAAGGTGGCGTCCCGCAGGAACTGGACGGCGCGTTCGCGTGCGGCACGGACCAGCGGAACCTCGAGATAGAGCGCCGCGGCGATCTTCCGGCAAGTATGGAGGATGATCGTTTCCGGGCTGCACGTTCTGTGCAGGAGCGTGTCGAATACGTCGAACGTCGCCAGGCGGCGACCAAGCGCCATCGCCTTGTACTCAGCGATCCTGTCCAGTGTTTGGGGCATCAGACTTCCTTTCGGGCCAGTCAGCGGCGCAGATTGGCGAGGATTGGCTGGGCCTTGCGCTGAATGGCCCGCTTCAGGGATTTCGCCTTCCGGGCGGCCGGCACGAGGTAGGCGAGCAGGCGGTTCGCGAGGTCGACGACGCCGGACGCATGCGACTTGATCTGAAGGGTCGACCTACCTGACGCGACGAGCTTAGCAACGAGCCTGTATCGGTCCTCATCACCGTGCCGGATGATCCGGTTGCGGAGGATCGCATCGTAGGACACATGACTGAGATGACCCGCCAGGACGCTGTTGCCGTAAGAGTTCGTTGATGCCGGACGATGATGGTAATTGGCGAGGAATTCCGGCAGTGCCGCGATGTCGTGGCGCGCGAGGAAACGCAGGTTGAACTCCCAGTCACCGAGAACGGGCAAGGACTCGTCGTAGCCGCCTAGCTCCTCGTAGGCCGAACGGCGGAAGAGGAAGGCGATCGGAGCAAACTGATTGATGACGCAGAGGTCGGCCAACTGGACGGCTCCGGTGGGATAGGCGGCGTGGGTGGGGTGCCAGGGCTTGCGGGCGCGGATGACGACTTCGTTGTCCGTCATCTCCTCATCGACATGGGTGATCGCCGTGATGACACCACCGAACGGGATCTTCGAGTCCGCATCCAGGAAGGCTGCCGTGCGCTCGAGGAACGTCGGCTCCCAGGTGTCGTCGTCGTCATGGATGACGATGTATTCGCTCTGGGATGCCTGGATGCCCGAGTTGGACGCGGCTTCCATGCCTCGGTTGACCTCATGGTGGACAACCACGATCTCGGGGATCGAGCCACGGTAAAGGTCGACCAGACGATCGACCTCTGTCTGGTCGCCGCCGTCATTGACAACCACCCAGACGAAGTCGCGATAGGTCTGCGCTGCAACGCTCCTTGCTGCACGGGAAAGCATGATGATGCGGTTCTTGGTCCGCGTGATGACTGCGACCTTGGCCATGGTTGAATCCCTAACTTCTGAGTAGCCGTTGATTGACATTCGAATCTTGATCGGAGCCATGTTCAGCAGCCGATCACGAGCTTGATTGCGTGGGAAATCCTTGCCCAGAGGGGACCAGTGCGGATTTCGTCGTGGCGGCGAAGCCGAGACTCCATCTCGTTGATCCTGCGATCCTTCGCGGCGCTCTCCGTCCATTTGACGTTCGTTGTCTGAAGGAGACGGAGTCGATTGAATTCGAGCGGACCAATCACCTCGCGAACCCGATCGAAGGCATCAAATCTTTCAACGAGGGCGGAGATCTTGCCGGACAGCAGCGTCGATTCCCTGACCAGAATGCCAAAGCCGAAGAAGATGGGCGTCCAGCGGAACACCCACCCCTGGCCACCCTCCGACTTCAGGAAGTCTTCGACCGCAGTAAGAACTCCGTTTCTTGGGCCGCCTTCGTGCGACGCAACGGCGGCCATTGAGCCGAGGCCGATGCCTTCGCTGATCGGGACAACGCCTTCGCTGTCGATCGAGACACCGAAGCCGTCCGCCATGCGCGGCGCATCCGCGGGAGCTGTGCGCGCGGAGTACCAGAAGTCGCGTCGTCCATTTGGCCAACCGAGATCATGAAGGAAGATCAGGCAGTCGGCGCCCGCCGTGGCCTTCGCGATGCCTTCGAGTTCCATCGCAACCGTGTCGTAGTTGTGATCGCCATCAACGATCCAGACGGGTGCCGCGGGAATGTCGGCACCCTTGAAGAACGCCTCCGACGTGATGCGGCGATGATCGACGCCCGGAATGTCGTCCACGCCGTTCGCGGGAGCAGGATCGACGGAGACGAAGCTGGAGCCCAGATCGCTGCAGAGCGCGGAAAGCATGCGGGTCGTGAAGCCCTTGTCCGCTCCGATCTCAACGACACCGCCGGGAAGCGCCCTCACGGCTTCATTGAGAAGGGGCCACCAGGACGTCAATGTGATCCCGCCGATGTCATCGACGAAAGTGTCCGGGATGCCGAGCAGACGGCGTGTCGTATCGGTGATCATCAGTTCTCTTTCCTTTCCATGGTGACACCAAGCAATCCATGGGTCTCCTTCGGGTTCAGGCAGGTCAGGCTGGCGGCCTTGTGCGCCCAGCACTGGAGGCGCTGCGGCCCTCCGTCGAAAGGAAGGCTTCCAACGCCAGGGGTGATCGAATATTTGCCCCGGCGGATCGCAGGCCAGGTGAAAACGTGGGTGAGGCTTGAGACGCCCTTTGGCAGCAGGATCGACTGCCCCTGCTCCTGGCTGTTGCTGGACACGACCGCCTGTCCCGTGTCGTCACCCCAAAAGAACCCGAAAACGACGTGGGTGTCGGCGGGGAGCTTGTTGTCGAACGTCACCTTCACTGAGACTTCGTCGCCGGGAAACACCTCGTCCGTGGCCTTCCCCTGCACCCGGATGTCCACCCCGGTGATGTCGATTTCGCGGGGGCCGCTCAGTTCGGCGGCCTCCGACGGGCTGTAGGACGATTGCTCATGACTGAGCTTCAGGTACTCGACGATCGCCTTGTCGGGGTGGCCGTCAAACACGATCTCCCCGTGATGCAGTACGATGCATCGGTCACATAGGGTCGATACGCGCGACACATCGTGCGAGACGAACAGCCGCGTCGAACCCTCCATCGCCACGCGCATGTGGGCATGGCACTTCTGCTGGAAGGCGATGTCGCCGACTGCGAGGGCCTCATCGATCACGAGGATCTCAGGGGTCGCCGCCGCGGCCACTGCAAAGGCCAGACGGACGAACATGCCCGACGAGTAGGTTCGGATGGGCTTGTCGATGAACGCGCCGATCTCCGAGAACGACGAGATCCAGTCCATCCTGTCGGTTGCCTCATCCTTCGGGACGCCGTTCACCATGGCGTTGAGGATTGCGTTCTCCCGCCCGGTGAGATCCGGAAGGAATCCTGCTCCGAGTTCGAGGATCCCGGCCACCTGTCCCCTGACACGCGCCATGCCAGCGCTCGGTGCCATGGTTCCTGAAATGATCCGAAGCAGCGTCGACTTGCCGGAGCCGTTCGGACCGAGAATACCCAGGCATTCTCCCTGTTCGACGCGGAGATTGATGTCCTTGAGCGCCGTGAATTCATGGGGCTTTGCCCGGCGACCGCTGCTTAGTCCATTCGCAATCCGGTGGAGGGGCGTGCGGAATGTCTTGAACTTCTTCGTGAGGCCCTCGATGAGGACTGCGTGCTCAGACGACATCGCGCATCTCCCTTTCTGCCGCGCGGAACACAGAGAAGCCGAGCACCCAGAGCGCGGCAGATCCGGCCATCATCCAGCACAGGACGGTCGTGTCAGGACCCGAAATGCCGAAGATCGCGTTCCGGAGGCTCTCAAAGAACCAGCAGAGCGGATTGATCTGCACATACGAACGGGCCGCTTCGGGGATGATGTCGATCGGCCAGACCACAGGCGTTGCGAACATTCCGAGCGTCATGACGACGGGCACGATGTGGCGGATGTCTCGCAGAAGACCTCCGGCGGCCGAAATCAGCCAGACGACACCCGCAAGGCCGATGAGAAGCGGCGCGAGGATCAGCGGCAGATACACCCATGTCCCGGGGATCGACTGATGGACTGAAACGTAGCCGACCACGAAGAATCCAAACGAGACGGCCGCGGTTCCGAACGCTGAAAGCACGAGAGATACGGGCAGGATGGCGACAGGGAACGGCATCCGCTTCACGAATGGTGCGTTGTCATGGATCGTGGAAGCCGACCTGGTCACACACTCTGCGACCGCCTGCCACACGACAAGGCTGAACCAGGTCGCGAGCGCAGATTCCCAAAGCCCCGAAGCCCCCTTGAATCTCACACCGAGGGCATAGCTGAAGATGGTCGAGTAGACGGCCATCATGATGAGTGGAAGGAGGATGATCCAGGCCCGTCCGAGAACCGATCCGCGGAAGCGGGAAAGCAGGTCACGCCTGACGATCGACAACAGGACGCCCATGTTACTGCCGACGACACTGAAGGAGTCGACCGCGCTCCACCCGGTGAGCCTCGCCCGCCCAGCGGGCATGTACTGCGGCGTGATAACCGTCTCTGTTTTCGTTGAAGTCATTGGCAATCCAGTGGCGTTTCAAAGAAATGATAGGGTCAAAAAAATCTGACAGGCAAGGACTCGTGGACAAGATAAGCCTGAAAGATTCGATTGATCCCGCGGATCTTTTCGGCATCGCCGTGGTGCCTTGCGCATGCATTCGCGATGATCGAAGTCACTTTTGCCCGGCGGAGGATAACATGCCCAATCAGCTCTCGATCAACGAACTGGACGCGCTCGCGGACGAGGAGTTCTATCCTTTCCTGGACCGCGCCCGCGGGGTCGTGCTCGAGGTGCCTGAAGTGCAGCGCGATGAGATGGTCAAAGCTCACCGTGCCTGGGTCGACACACTGGATGAAGATCTTCGCGACGGGGTCGACTGGACTGTCGAGACGAGATCCGACTGGGATCTCTATGCCGAACTTCGGATGAACGGGGTCGATTTCGAGCGTTTTTACCAGACCGAAATGGCGATGTAGGCGGGCGACGGGCAGCTAGCCTCTCGGAACGAACTCCAGAAGGAGCGTCCCATCCCTCACCGAAAGCTTGACCTCGTCGTCCTCCGCGATGCCGAGCGATGCGACCAGCTTGTCAGGCAGCTCGATCGCCGGATTGTCGTCGACGAGGATGATCCTTGCCGCATGCACCCGATCGGCATCCTTGTCCGCGTTATCGCCGTTCATGTCGTTTCCCCCATTATTGCAGAACCGACTTCATCCGGTCCAGGACAGTGGTGCTGGCGAAGGCGATGATCCTTTCGGCGAACCACTCAGCATCCGAGAACGCCAGCGTGCTCGGAACGCGGACGGGGCCGAGGGTGCAGCCTCCATGAACGACCCTGATCGAGACTTCGCCGTCGGCTTCGCCCACATGGATCTCATCGAATACATTCCGGATCGCCACGCCTTCGAGATGGGCCTCGGCAACAAGCTGTCCGATGGCGATCTCAAGCGCGAGAGCCGACCGACTCCTCGACAGCGTTTCGGGAGCAAGTGCCTGCACGCCGTGCGGAAAAATGGAAGCCATCTCCCGCTGCCACACGACCAGACCATGCGCAGGGTCGAATTCTGACGTCGGTGAAAACACGTCGGGATCGAATGCCTCGCCATCCCTGATGACCTGAATGCGCACGCCCATCAGCATCCTGTGCGCGATGACCGCACCATCGTCGTCCAGCGTCGGTTCAATGTCGAGAACTGTCCGCATCGCGTCGCCGATCTGGAATTCCGGTTCGGACATGGGCCTCTGCAGAACCTCGGTCAGCAGCCGCGCGCGTCCAGGCATGATGTCGGCCGCTGAATCCGGATCAACGAGCACGGGCGACATCACCACCGATGCACCGCGTCCCAGAAGGCCGCAGGAGCGGAACGAGCGGGTGACTTGCTGGATGTTCGAAGCATCGGAGACGAAGTCCTCCATCAGCCCCTTCTCGCCGCCCAGAACGACCGCAAAGAGATCCGCGCGGGCCTGCGCCCTGCCTCCATCCGCCAACGTCCCGCCGAACCGCATGGACGTGGCCTCGTCGGTAAGTTTCCTGACAAAGGCAGGAAGATCGAATCGGGATGGCGCGGCGACCGCGAGGGGTAGGAATTCTCGCCAGTCAGGAGCGGCTGTCGTATCCATAATGCGAGGGATGGCAGCGGCGAGGCCGTGATCGAAGCTTTCCATGGAGAGGAGATTGGAGACATCCAGGCGACGGGTACTGTCGCGCACGAAGTCCTGAGCCATCGAAACAATGGCGCGGCTGACCGACGACTGCAGCACGCCTGATGCCTTCTTCTCTGCCCGCGACCTGGTTGCGCGGCGCTCCATTCTCACCAAGGAGCTAGTCATCTTTTCGGAACCTCGACAACACATTCCGCAACCATCCGGCCGCAAACCCCGTTGCCCATGCGTGATGCATGATCACGAAGGCGGAAAGAACCTGGAGCGCCCTGGACCCAAGCCCGCCCCGACCCGCACTGATCCTGACCGAGTAGGCAAGACAGAGAGCGAGATATCCGGCAAGCGGAAGAAGGGAGAACCCACATGCCGGAGCGAACAGGAGCGATGCCATGGTCGTGCCGAGTATGACGAGCGGCGCCATCTGTCTGGGTTTCGGGCGGATCTTGTGCTTGAGGACTGTGGCAACCCGGCCGCGCCCGTAGGCGAAGTACTGCTTCGCCAGCATCAGCGGTGTGCGGCGCGGATAGTAGTTGATTTCCGCCTCGCGGTGCATCCACACGCGCCCGCCCGCGGCAACGACACGCGCATCGTATTCCGCGTCCTCGTTCGTTGCGAAGGATTCGTCATAGCCTCCGAGGGATCGGAAGAATCCGATGTCGAACGCAGCGTGGTGCCCGTGATCCACCCAGCCCGACAGCGCTCCGGCCGCCCGGTGCGCTGATCCGCCGTTCCCGAGCTTTGAATTCTGTGCGAGCGCGACTGCCTCCTGGTAGGTGCCGGCCTCACCGACTGTGAACATCGGAACCACGACGGATTGGGCTTTGTTCGCGGTCAGTGCCTCGACAACAGTGTTCACGAATCCCGGAGGATAGGAGCAGTGGGCATCGGCGCGCACCAGCACCGTGGCCTCGGAGGCGGCCAGCCGGGCGGCGAGATTGACCGCTGCCGACTGGATTCTCTCCGGATTGTGAACCAGACGAACCGATGGGTGACTTTTAGCATATGCCTCGACCAGCACCTGCGTGCCGTCTGCGCTACCGCCGTCGGCAACGATGACCTCGAAGGGGTAAGCAGACGCACCCGAGATGAGCTCATCGAGCGTTCCGATGATGTAGTCGCGCTCGTTCAGCGCGGGAATGACGATGGTGACGAAGGTGTCGCTCATTTCAGGCCGAGCTCCTTCGCCTGCTCCGGCAGGATCGGGTAGATGTTCGCGTATCCCATGGAGACAGCCTTCTTCAGGTTCGTCCTGAAGCCGAGATCATCGCCAAGCTGGCGGGCACGCATGGCCTGCACATAGATGCCTACGGGATCGGCGGCAGGAATCCTTGCTACGAACCGATCGAGTTCCGAGACGATGAGGTTCTTGTTCTTCGAACGCTGGATGAGGGCTGAGAGGTAGGGGATGACGTGCTCGGTCCGCTGCGGCGCAATCTGCAGAAGCCGATCCACATCCTTGCCCCAGTTGACGATGTCATCGACCATCGGGCCGTAGCTGGCCGGTCCGATTGCCACCAGCATCGCGCGCTTCTCGAGCGACGTGACTAGCGCTCGGATGCTCTCCCGGGATTCGTAGTAGCCGCGAAGCGTGCAGGAGAGCGTGATCAGGTTGGTCGTGCGGTCGTAGACCTCCTTCGGACGGTTGTCTGATTTCAGTATCCGCTGGCTGAGCACCTCGTAGAGAGAGATGTTCACCTCCTCCTCGGGAAGCATGACCGCCGAGATGGCGCTGCAGGTTGCCGGATTACGGTCGGCCTCGATCGCGCGGAAGTACCGCTCGTTGTGCTCGACCCGCGCGAGAGCGAAGAGCTGCGCCCCTGCGGTCAGGAACAGCGCGCACAGAAGTGCAACAGGAATGGCCACGGCATGCGAAGCCACCCGCCGGGCCTTGTCGGATACGGCAACTGGCGCGATGCCGCATGCCAACAACGCCGCCACAGCGACGGTCATATGGTTGACGGGAAACCAGAAGAGCGCACCGACCATCACGCCAGTTGCCGCGACAAGTCCGGTCCGCGAGGTGGCGGCGACGGCGCCGATTGCGGTGAACCAGAGGACAAAGGCAACGATCCCGCCCGACAAGAGGGCTTCCACTGGCAAGTCATGGCTATGGAAGTCGGACATGCGCTGCGCGTCCCAGTAGGTCTGGGACGAGGTCGGGATCGGCGTCGGGAAGAGACGTCCCGGAACATCGCGGGCGTGGTACTCGTAGACAGTGGCGAACGAACCCCATCCCTGTCCCGTGAGAAGCCTGGACGGATGCTCCGCAAGATCCCGGACCACCATGAGAACCATGTGAGAGCGGCTCCACAGCGTGCCGAAGGCACCCTCCTGAAGCGTGTGTCTGTCGAGAGGGTTGCCCGAGAGAACCATCTCGGTTCCCGCCGGAGCGGACGCAACAGCGGCCGCCTTCTCGATGGCCGGAGCAATGACCGCCATGGTCGCCACGCCTGCGAGGCCAGCCAGAACGACGAAGGCGGCTCGGAACTTTGCTGATGCCAGCCATCCTGAAAGCACGGGAAGGCGGCATCCTGCAAGAACGAGCAGCCCGGCTGCCACGGAGAGCATCACCGCACGGTTCTCTGACACGTAGATGCCAGCCGACAGGAGTGCCAGAGCGATCCCCGCCCTCAACGAGATGACCTTCTGCGCCCGCGACACAACCACGAAGGCGACAGCAGCCGCGAGGAGGCCGACCCACTCGGCAAAGGACATCGGGCGGCCCAGCAGATCGGTCTCTGGGAAGGCATAGAGTGCGATGACTGCGAACGTCGAAAGAACGAGGGCTGTTTCGAGCAAAAGCGCTACCCTTGAGCGCAGGACGATCGCGGATGCGACGACGAAGAGGGCAAGCTCCAAATGCCAGAGCGCGCCGATCCCGTGTTTGAGCGTTCCGTGTATCGAGCGCCACGGAGAGTCCGAAAATGGCGAAACCGCAGCGGTGAAAAACGCGAGCGCAACGATCGACAAGATAGCCGGATGCCGCAGCAGCCCTAGGGTCTGCTCGTCTTTCTGGAAGACGAGCACCCCGACGAGGAACGCGACAGCGGCTGCTCCAAGGTGGATAAGCGCCGCCGGAACCTCCGTCTGGCGCCAGAGGCCGAGATCATTCCACGGCATGCCGAAGATGAAGACGAAGGCGGTCAGCGAAAGAACTGCGGCGAGTGCCGTGCGGGCCAAATTTGACACCGGGCTGCTGATCGGGGACGTGGACAAGGTATGCGCCTCTTCAAGGATTCACTACAGGTGAGGCTGAGCGGGAATTCGGTAATTGGCAAGGACTCACTAGAAAAAGCCGCAGCACATCGAGGACACGACGTGATCCACTTGCGCCGTTGGTATCCCCGCGCGAGAATTAATGGAACTCAGTCCTGCGAAGGGAGACCGCGTGTCAAGAAAAACCGTTTTCGCCGCTCTTTCTATGAGCGCCCTGATCGTCGCGACGGCAGCTCATGCATCGGCAGTTTCCGCCGCGGCCGAACAGGGTCTCTCCTTCGACACCTTCGTCAATGATGTCGGGAGGCTGCTCCTCTTTGGAGGCGCGCTCGCTGGATGTGTGATGTTCTGCACCGGCATCGCCAAGCTTACGTTCGCTTGGGCCGAACGCAGGACACCGTCCCCGACGAGACACATCCCCTACAGCGCAGGGGCGTGGAGGGTCGTCGTCGGACTGGGCCTCGTGGTGATCCCTGTCCTTTCGATGATCGTTGACCCGGCGATCGCCGGGTAGTGGTAGTCAAACCCATGCTCGAAGGTCATAGGAAGCCAACCCCTTCGTCATCGGTGCTCCAAGTTGCCAATCAATGGTAGACCACAGTCTCCGAATCCACGATGTCCATCGTGATCATCTCGGTCTCGTCGCCCTCGGCGGCGGTCTTGAACGGCCGCCCCTTCTCCAGAGCCTTGAAAGCCGTCTCGAGGTTCTCGCACATGAAGCGGATCTGGTTGCGCCCGGGAATGATGCACAGCATCGAGATCCGCTCATCTCTTCTTGTAGGCAGGGCATCCTCGGCCGCGTTTCGGAGGACCACGTTCATCGAGGAATGAAGCCGGATCCAGACTGGCTTGCCGCCCTCCTCGAACCCAAGCTCGAAGCCTTTCGACAGCAGCACCGCGTCGACCAGCGTGAGATTGGTCTCCGCTTCGACCAGTCCAAAATGCAAGACCGCCATGGCCCTTACCATCCGTTCGATCATCAATGGATTGGCGGCGAACTCGATGAAGAGCCTCTCCGCGGCCCCCTCATGGGGAATGTCATCGCCTTCCCGAAGTTCCAGCAACGCCTTTCCAGTCGACAAAACCTCGAGTGAGAGAAACCTGGGACCACCGGTGACCGGAAGCAAGTAGGTCAGCACGCTGTGCGGGATACGATGTTTCTCAACCGACTTGAGTCCTTCGATTTCCACCTAGTCCTCCCTCCTATCCGTGCCTCATCGCTCGATGGTGGCGTCCGTCCGCCCCGATAGGCTATTAGGGCGGCCAACGCCAATAAAGGAATTACCGAGTCGCTCAGCTTTTTCCGGCGGCAATCTCGCTGATCGACTTGCCAACCACTCCACTGATGGCTTCGAACTTGGTGGACAGCAGCTTCCGGCCGTCGACCCCCTCGCTCACATACAGCTTTCCGCCAGCCACCATGACGATTTCACGGTCCGACACACCGCCGCTTTCCACTGACACCCGCGAGATGGTCCAGCTATCGTCATGCGTCTGACGCACCCGGTACCCTCCGAACCTGCGGCAGCTCGGGGCGGAGCCGGATTCTTGCCCTGGGCAGACTTCATTCATCTGGGATTGGGCAAGCGTCGTCACCAGCCTCTCACCACCGATATCCAGCCACCTATCCCAACGGTCTGCATGGTACTTGGCGCCACCGGCCACGACCACGGCACTGATGCTGAGAACAATGATGGCCTCGAAGATCGAGAACCGAGGTACCTTGTCCATTATGAGGCTCATAGAACTATCCTTTTGTTGACGATGAAGGGTCGGATCCGGATATTGAGAACTCGTTGCGGATGCTCGTCCGCTCGGCCTCGTTCAGACCGGAGTCCACGAAAAGCTTGCTTCTTACGATGCTCGCGACGGCGCGGCGGTCCTTGAAAAGGACAAACACGGGGTCCATGACCCACCCTCGGCTCTCGAGGGAAAAGAACCCGAATTGGCATCCCAGGTCGCGCGGACCAATTCCGCAGTTCCGGAGTAAAGGATCGGTCTCGATCCAATGGATTCTTTGGTTGATTCTGTCGTTGATTCCCTCATCGAGCTGCCTCCTGGTCGGCGAGAATAGAACAGCCGCCGCAAGAATGCATATCGCCGCCAGGACGAAGAGCCTCCAGGTGAGAGGGCTGTCGCCATCCTCGTCACAAGCCAACCAGTCGCTGATCTTTTGGTTCATTGAAGCACTCCTTTGGCACAAAGCGTTGGCGAGATATTGAGGTGTGTCAACGGCGTTTGAAGGCTTCAATCTCGGATCATGACTGAATCCTTTTTCCCGATCCTTGACGAAACCTCTCTGGAGACGGATAGTCGGTGCGAATTCCAACATGGAGGATTCGATGGCAGGGCCGGGACCGATCAGGATCTGATGCTACACCATCGTCCGCAGCACCCAGGGAGAACGCGGACGATGGATGTCGCGAACAGCCACCACATCGACAGGAAGAAGCCCGAATCCGATGCCGACGTAACCCCGGAGGGGGTGGCGGAGATGCGCAGGCGGGCGGCACCCTACCTCGAAGGCGGAACCTTCACGCTGATCTCGAGCGTTAGTCCGAGCGCTCCTATCGGCCAGGAATTCCAGATTCACAACGGCGAACTGCAGCATGTCTCAGGTTGAAGCCGAAGCCGCGGAGTTCCGCGCGCAGATCACGGCGCTGGCATGGCAGCCGAACGAATGGTCGGACGACGGCGAGATCTGCTTCGAATGGATCTCCTCCGACCGTCACGCGATCGTCAGCATCGAAGGAAACGGCGAGATCGGATACACGATGCTCGTTGACGGGACGTTCGTGGCCGGGGCCGAAACATGCCCTCCATGCCGCCTGCCGGACGATCTCTGCCGATACCTCTCCCGAGACCAGGGAGCTGCGGAATGAGGGGCTACGGATACGGAGAGGCCGCCCCGGTGGAGGAGTGCGGGTTCTGCGGGGCGCCAGCCTATGCGGAGTTCTGCAGCGTCGGAGTGGGCATGGTTCAGATCGAACCATTCCACTGCATCGGCTGCAGCGCGGTGCTAGATCCTCTCGGGCCAGATGGAGACCATCTGCTTGGATGGCATCGGCCAGAGCCGCCCTCGTCGCGCGGCGTGCGTGTGACCGGCTACTATATCAGTCACCTCGGCGGAATCATCGAGATGACGTTTGACGACGACCACGATGCTTTCAATAGGCGAGCGGCGACGACAACCAGCCGCCTGTTGATGGAAGGGTGGGTCCGGATCACAAAGCTCGAAGGCTATGCGATCGATCTACCCCGGTTCATGACCGCGAAGACACGTAGGTCTCTAGGTCGCGTCATGAAGATCATCGAAGCAGAGGACGAAATGAGGGATCCCTACGTCAAGATGCAGGGGGATGACTTCGGCAGCGAGATGCCGAGGCCTTCGGTGATGTCCCTCGTGTCGCGCCTTCCTACGGAACCTGCCGTACCGTCTACGGACAACGAGCGCCGCCCATCCTAGGCGGCGCTCGCAACGGGAGCTTCGAGGTCGATGACATCGGCCCTTGTCGGGCCAAAGGACATGCGCGAAACCTCAAGCCCTATGTTTGTCGCGACGACCTCCGCGAGGCGTGCGCGGTCGATGTCGACCAGTCTTACGCCAACCCCCACCTGCATGCGGTCCGCCACCTGATCGACGCACGAGATGCCCACGGAAGCGGTGACCTCTACATCCCCCGCGGCAAAGGCGAGGTCATGACGGATCGCCCCCGAAACAACATCGAGGTCAAGAGGCGCGGTCCTGATGGTGCCCTGCCAGTCGTTAGGCTGGTTGGTCGGATCGACCATCGAAAGCCACGGGGTCTGGCCCTCCTCGTGAGAGAACGGGCCAGCACCATGTCGGGTGGCGTACGCGCGGGTCATGTAGGTGACGTCGATCTTCCCGATCCCTGCCTCGTTCGCCACCGCGACCATGTTCTTCAACCCGGTGTTCGACCGGGTCACATGCGGGAAAGCGCCGTAGTCCTGATCCAGCAGGAGACCCTGCGCCCCTTCGCACAGGATGCCGCTTCCGAGGGTCGCGTCGCTCCGGACGGAGATCGCGTTCCAGAACGATGCGCAGTCTTCGATGAACCGCTCGACGAGGTCCGCGCTTGCAAGCAGTTCGGCCTCGAGTGGCGGCAGGGTGTCGACCCCCAGCCGCGCGAGGCGTGCCGACACCCATTCCATCCGGATCCTGTCGAGCGTTTCGCGGATGTGGTCCGCCCCCTTATCGAAATCGCCGACGGTGAGCGAGAACTCGTCGTTGAGATTCCGCTCGATCGCCTCGCCGAAGCCCATGCCGCAGCTTCCGTGCCGGGATCCGCCGCGCGTGTTCTCCATCACCTGGTTGATCATCATGTCGTAGGGGGTGGTGACGATGCTGCGCGGGTCGATGCTGACCGCTACATTTCCTCCCAGGGCAAGTACGGCCTGCCGCTCGCGCATGAAGAACAGGGGATGTGAGACGAAGAACTGCGACAGATGCGTCGCCGCCCCGGCGAGCGCTCCGGATGCGATGTGATGGAAGACATGGCGGCGGCCGTCCGGAGTCTGGACGCTGTGTCCGGCCTGCGCGCCGCCGTTGGTCCGGACGACCACGGGAGCCGCATCGCGAAACGCGAGGTAGTCCGTCATCAGTCCCTTGCCCTCGTCACCGTAGCCGGATCCGATCACTGCCCGAGCCGTCTTCATTGCCATGTCTCCCGTCTCTTCAAGGATTAGGAGCTCGGCCTTAGCGGCCGAGTCTCCGGATTCCGGTTGCAGTTCCGCGTTCGGCGAGCGAGCTGACCGCGCTGGCGACCACAAGGGCGGTCGACTTGTCCGTCCAGCTCGCCGACACCGCCGACTTGCTGGCACCCTCGATGACCTGGATCGCCGAGACGATGGTCTCCGCAAGCTTGGTGTGGTCTTCGAGGATCAGGACGCGCTGCGGCAGAAGGCTGTTCCACTGTGCGACTACGTTGTCGCGCCTGTGGCCCGAGCAGCCGCTGCCCTGCGCGACCACCACATGCAGGATCTCGTAACGTTCCGAGGCAAGAGCGATGCACTCCGCCGCGGTGAGGTCCTGCTGCAGGTCGATGCCGAGGAACTGCTTGGCCTGCGAGCGGGTGACCCCATTCAGTGTCGGCTCGTCGCCGATGGTGACCAGGTAGCCCTTCTTGCGGCGCTTGGCCCAGCAGTCCGTTTCGGTCTTGAAAGCGTGGAACACGTGGGGAAGCATGTAGGATTCGCCGCCATTGGGGCCACCGCCGCCCTCGATGTAGAGCTCCTTGGTCTGCTCCGCGAGAACCGTGCTCGATTCCCACTGTGTGAGCTGCAGGGGTGCCCGGTCGCATTCCGCGTCGCCGACCGCGCCGAGCATGATGTGCGGGTCGCTGACCGGAGCGCGCTTGATGAGTTCGGTCGCAGTCGTGTTGAGGCCATCCCGCATCATCTTCTCGGCGAGCATGCCCATCGATCCGGTAACGTCGAGGAACAGGCTGACGCTCGTCGAGTTTGGATTGATGTCCGAGTCCCTCGACTCGCGGAGGCCGATGAGCGCCGGATTGTAGGGATCCAGCAGCCTGCGCGAAGTGAAGATCTTGTCCGCGGTCTTGCCCGCGACGTGAGTGTCTGCGTAGCTTTTCCAGCTACCTGCGTCCCATCTTGCATCGCCACCCATGGTCAAATCCTTTCTTAGTTGGCGTAGATCTTGCGGGGATCGGCATCCATCTTGACGAACTGCCGCCTGCCCCAGGCTTCCGTGAGGCACTTGCCCCAGGATTCGTAGTCGACCGCCGCGCCAGCCTTGGGAGGCAGCAGCAGCCACCGGGCGACCGGTTCCGGCACGCCCTTGTCCATCATCAGTCCCCCTCCTCCCGGCGTGCCCAGCGCGTCCTGCGCCGTCGCCCGTACGAGCTGAAGGTCGGTTCTGGGATCGGCGCGGGCACCGTCGAGCGCCAGCGATGGAACCTTCGACAGCGTCCGTTCGGGAACCGCCATCGGCGCTTCGCCGAAGCGGGTCGCGAAGCCCCAGCCGCCGACGAGGACGATCGAATGCCGCTCGGGGCAGACGAGTACGTTCGCGGGCGAGATCGCACCGTGGGAAACCTTCAGCCATTCGAGGTAGCAGCACATGTTCTCGAGGCTCGAAACGAGCCATGCGACATGCACCGCGGGGATCCGTCCGCCGAAGAAGCCGATCAAGTCCGCGAGAAGCACACAGTCGGTTGGACGGGCGAGGATGGTGACGACCTTGTCGGCAGTCCTCACCGTCTTCTCGATTTTCGGAAGAAAGTGCACCATCTGCGCCTTCATCCCTTCATCGGCGAACCTGAGGCTCTCGACCATCGTCTTCTCGTGGACCGCCACGTCATCGAAGTCGGCCGGCATCTCGTAGGCGATGCTCTTGCGACCGATCAGGATGTCACCCGCCTCCCCCACGCGCTTCCGCAGGTAGCGGAACCTGATGGTCACTCCATCCGTCCCCACATAGAGCCTCTGCTTGTTCACGAGCGCGTCCCTTAGGAACGTCAAGTGCGCAAGAACCTTGGCAGCGAGGGGGTTGTCGTTGATGTCGGGGTGCCACCGCTTTGCCAGCTCCCTGTACGCCTTCCGCACCTCGTTATCAGTCCCAGGCAGGATCTTCGCGGCCTCCCATGTTCCAATCCTTAGAATTTCTTCTGCGGAAAACATTTTTGCGTATCCCTTAGAGCGCAGTTTCCTGTTTCCGGAATCGGCAATTTCCGGATTCACATTCTGATGATCGTTTCGTTTGCGGGGTTATGCTCCCGATGAGTATTAATGTGCACCTCTAATTCGCGTTTTGCAAGTTTGCATTCTGCGAATTATTGGGGTACAAATATTAAAGCGACAAAATTGTCAGGGAAAACAGTCCCTTGAGAGGTCAAAAAATCTTCCGAAGCCTGTCCAATAGACAGCCGGCGAAGACTGAAAAGACCCTCGAGGGCCCCTTGGACTGGAGACCACGATGCAAGCCAAATCCGATCGAAACAACGGCTCCCGCGATCCCATCGTCACGGTGGATGCGGTCGTGTTCACCCTCGACCAGGGAAACCTCAAGGTCCTCGTGCACAAGCGTCCGCGCGAGCCGGAGATGGGGAAGACGGCCCTCATCGGGGGCTGGATCCATACGAACGAGGACAACGATCTCGAAGACACCGTCAGTCGCGTGCTTTCAGAGAAGGCTGGCCTGCAGGACGTCTATGTCGAGCAAGTGAAGACGCAGGGGGACATGCACCGGCATCCTGAAGGATGGTCGCTCTCGGTCGTCTACATGGCGATCCTCCCGCTGGAGCGTCTCAAGCCGGCATTCGACCGCGATTGCTTTCTCGTGTCGGCGGACGACCCAGGAGCACTGGCCTTCGACCATAATCGCCTCCTGGAAAGCACCGTCGCCCGCCTGAGGGCGAAGGGAGCCTACTCAACGATCCCGATGGAGTTTCTCCCCGAAGAGTTCTCGATGCCAGAACTCCTGTCGACATACCAGGCGGTGATGGGAGAACGGCTCGACGAGGGGTCATTTCGCCGGAAGATCGTCCAGCTCGGCCTAATCGAGAGCACCGGGAGGAAGGACAAGCCGAGGGACGGCCAGGGGGGACAGCGGACAGCGACCATGTACCGGGCGGCACAGAAGCGGACCTTCGACAGAAGTTTCCGCCGATGAAGCTGACAACTAGGTTGACAGGAGGTCGCGCCTGAAGTCATCTCGAAATATGAATCCATGCGGCAGTGATCGAATCCTTGCCGCGACCTTTCAGGCGTGACGATGGCAAACATCCAGCAGAACCAGATTTACATCAATCGCGACAACCGCACAGGCGTTTCGGTCTTGTCCGGCGAAACCATCTCCGACGTTCGCGATATGCCGCCCTACATGCTGGAAATCTGGGCATTCTCGTCCGATCACGAGGCGAGCATCTTCATCGCGGGATTGGAAGCCGCCGGGGTTGGAAACAACCTCGTCTACGACAGGAACCTTGGCGACACTTCATCGAACCGCGTCGTCATCGTCGGCCGGATAGACGAAGAGGTCGCATCCGACACGCCTTTTGGTCACAGGGTCAGGGCGATGGAGGTCGCGCGCATCAACGCCGACAGCGAAGCCATCCGCCGAACCACCGAGAGAAACAGCCGAGAATGGCAGGAGCGCGAACGGCGTGAACGCGCCGAAGTCACCACCATCCTTGAAGGCATCGGGTACGACATCGACTATGCCGCTCGCTGGGGACGGCAGTGGGCGAGAATCGGAAAAGGCCGCGACGAGAACATCAGTCTCGGCTGGAGGTCGGTGGAAGGTCCGTTCGAACTCAGCGCGAATGTCGAGGAACTGGGACAAGGATTCCTTGATATCCGAAGTCAGATGAGCGAGACGTCCGCGCAGTACGGATGCTCGATCGATGAGGCGTGGAACCTGAGGTTCAAGGACCCGATTCATGATTCCGAGTCGCTCCGTGCAGCCCTTGCAGTCCTCAAGGGGCTTGTGAAGGATCTGCACGAAGAGATGCACCGACTCTATCACGAGAACTTCGTCGCCAGCACCAAGATGAAGGCGGCATGGGCGCGGATGATCCTCGCCGGACGCGAGACCGGGATCAGCACCTCTGTTGTCCGTCGCATGGAGCGCGCCCGCTGCGATGGCGACGAGATCGGCCGGACCGACATCCATACCTTGCTGTCCGTTGGTTGGGTGGAGCGGGGTGGTTGCGGGCTCCTGCCCACCGAAGCCGGGATCGCCGCCGCAGAGCAGAAGCTCGGCAAGAGCAAGTCCTTGAAGAACAACTAGGCACAGCAGGATCGAAATGACTTCCGAGAAACAGACGAGACAGCCGTCCAAGCGGTTTGCCAAGCTAGATGCCATTCCTGCACACGCACGGATGCCAATCGGCGTGAAATCCATCCTTGCGAAGCTCTACATCGCCCGCAGGCTGACCTTGTCAGCCTCCGTGGCAGTTCTGGTCATCGCAGGCGGCGCGATCTACGCCGTTGGATACTCGTCGGTCACTACCGTCGAGTCCCTTGCCCAGACGGCTGCTGCTATGGAGGAGACGGCGGTCGTCGTCCCGGAACTGCCTGCCGACAAACAAGCAGACAAGCAGGTCGCAGCCGCCCCGCCCACCCTGGAAAAGACGGTGACCGATGAATTGCCCGCGAACGTCCCATCGGCCTTCGCAACGGCAAAGGAAGAGGCTCCACCTGTCGAGGTCGCCGCCGCTGCACCGATGGAAGAGACGAAGGCGGACGCGAAGGAAGAAGTGCCTCCGGTACGTCAGATCATCCCGGTGGCCGAAGGTCTCGACCTCTATCGGCAGCCCTCCTCTGCAAGCCACTCCCCACCCCATGTCGCCGACCAAAAGCCCACGGATGGCGCGACGGATGAACCAGATCAATTCGCGCTGCCCACCGTCGGCGTGCCCACAGAGGACGACCTGTCCGGCTTTCTGGCGGTGACGCAGTCCAAGGGCACGACCGGGGAAACAGGCGTGACCGCGCAGGAGGATCTGTCGCCGACGATCACCCTCCCCGACGCGGTTCCGCTGCCGGAGTCCAGGCCAGCACCGGGTGCCGCCGCCGGACAGACGGTCGAGTTCAGGATCGTTCAGGGGCCAGGCGTAAAGTCCGGGTTCTGGATCGGCAACAAGGACGATGCCGCGGCAAGAAGGTTCTTCGTGATCGTGAAGCCGTTTCTCGAGGACGGAACGGGAGTGAACTGGAAGTTCACGAACATCGCCGACGGATCGCCGTCCGATACTGACACGATGGCCGTCGAGGTCACCGAAGATGCCTTCATTGCACTGGCAAGAGAGGCGAAAGAACTGGGGTCGGTCAAGGATCCAGTGCTCGGGCGAGGCGTGGCAGGACGCAAGAACGTGAAGTGGCGGATTTCGTCGGTTCAGGGAAACCTGCTGGCGGGATGGGACAAGGAGGGGCGCAAGTGAGCGAGATCCAATTGAAAGGCGAGGTGGCGGAAAAGGCCGTCAAGCTGCGCAAGGCGCTTGAGGCTGCAGTCACCAAGCTGTCCAGCTCGGAAGCTGAACTGTGGTCGCTCAGGATGGAGGAGGTTGCCGCGTGGCAGTCCGCCGAGCCGCCGTCACCGGATGCCCGGGCGGCCACCATCGGGGAGCAGGTGCTTCAGGTTCTCGACCGCAGAGACCGGGCAATCACGGCTGCCCTCGCACGCATCAGGACGATCGATGACGCTTACGAAGCCGTCGGACGGCAGGCCACCAGCTCTGACGCGACGGTGACCGCGGCGCGGCGGCGATTCGAGGAGGCCGAAGCCGAGGTCGAAAGGCGCCTCAACGAGGATCCCTCCATCGTCGCCATCCAGAAGGAGGAGCTGAGGCTGGAGCGCATCAAGGCGCTGAACAGCAACTGGCGCCATGAACTCGGCGAGCTGGTCGCCGAAAGGGAGGGGGCATATCGGAACGATCCCGTCTTCGCTTATCTGGAAGGTCGCGGGTTTGGCACCGATGAGTATCGCGCACGCTGGCCGATCTCGTTTCTCGATTCGAAGCTCGCAGGATGGTCGAATTACCGGGAGGAGCGCGTGAACCTCATGGCCGCGAGGGCCTATCCCGAGGAATACGCGCAGACGATGGAGAAGCTTGAGGCCTCGCTCGCAAGGATCGGCCCGGCGAGACAGGCAGCGATCCGCAACATCAAGAGTAGCCTCGACCGGGAACGCCTGATACTCGCCGACGCCCTCAATTCGGCGGCCGCCGTCGTTGGTCGTTTCGAAGATGTCCGTAGCTCCAAAACCACGGCGTTCAAGCGCATCGAGGAAAGCATCACAGGAGGCGATCCCGAGACGATGATGGTGACGGAGGCTGTCGTCGCCTTGCTTGCCCGCGAGCGCGCAGCAGCCGCATTGAGGGCGAGCGAAAGCGTCGTCAAGGCTACGGCTGTCGAAGTGGATGGTCTCGTGAGGAGGAGGATAGCAGTCGCACGCGAGGCAGACAGCTTGCGACGCGCGGCGCTTGGACTGCTAAATGACCTCGCCGACGTCCAGAACCTTCTGGACGAAGCGGCAAGCGCGACGGTCGGATCCGAGCGCTTCGAAGGCTCTGCGGCGCTGGCTTGATCAGGCGGTCAGGACACTGACACGGCGCGTCCCGGAAACCGGGCCGCCACCCCTCATATGGAAGCCCCACCAAAAAATTCCGCTCTTCCTCACCTTGAAATGTCCAATGACGAACGAGCCGTCACGCGCGCTCGAAAGGGTCAGCCCCTGCTCTCTCATCGTCCGCTGGGCGGCACCGGAAAGATGCACCTTTACCGTCGTGTACTCACGGATCGGCGGTCGCCCCTTCTTCTGACGCTGCTTGTTCAGTCGGTCGGGTGAAGGAGTGAAATCCCTCGTCACGGCGTTGCGGCAGTTGAGCAGAATCAGGGACGGCAGGACGTGCATCATGAAGACTCGCTCCAGGTCGCCTGCCTGGTTCTCTTCCACACGCTGCACGTTGGCCTCGCCCATCAACGTCGCCACCGACCGGGCAAGCTGCTTGAGATCCGGATGCGGCTCCCATGAAAACCGGGCATGAAGCTCCATGTAGGCGGCAGCCTCTGCAGGATCCTTGGCAAGCGTTTCCGCGTGCTGCCGGACACGGCCCTTGGTCGGAATCGACTTGTCGCGCGGCAGGGTCGGAAAGAACGGCAGGCGGAATTCGTCAGTGTCCTTGAGCGAAAAGCGGCCGATGACCGGAGCGAGGTCGGAGACGGCGTCAGGAGCGCTCTCGTGTCTGTCCTTGTGGACGTACTCGATCACGATGTCCTTCTTCCCCGTCTCCTTGTCCTCGTCCAGATACATGAGGAAACCTGATCGCAGAACCTCGGCGATGGCATCCTTGTGCCTGAGGTTCGGACTGCCGAGCGCGGCAGTCGCAGCACGCGCATGATAATTGTCGAACTCTATCCAGGTGGCTTCAGACGGCAGCCCGACAAATGGAAGGCTGGCGAGAATGCTGCTCGGCTTCGTCAGGGCGACGTTGGCCGCCATCGCGAGGGCGTGCTCGTCCATGACATAGAGCGACGCCTCCGAAAGCTTGTTCCGGAAGATTTTCAGAGAGTCGTCGTGGCGGTAACCGTTGGGATACCGGAGATCCGTCTGTTTCTCTTGTATGTCCGTAAAAAGCAATTCCGGCCTCCATTTCTGAAGGCGGGAAACTACATCAGCGCCTTTTTGATCACAATGATCACAGCAGTATTTTTCTTACTGCGTTGCCGCGCTCCAGCTCCTTGTTGATCTGGAACATATCCTTCTTGCGCTGCTCGGCCTCCCGGTTCGCGAGAAGATGGAGCAGGCCGCCCAACCTTTTCAGGGCCGTCGCCTTGTTCCTGTGCTGCGAGCGCTCGTTCCGCGACATCGCCACGATCCCCGTCGGCACATGAATGGCGCGCACCGCACTATCGGTCGTGTTCTGGTGCTGTCCTCCGGGGCCGCCCGCGCGCATCGTCTCGAACCTGACGTCACGTGGATCCACCTCCGGAGCCTCGCATCCCGACGGATCCGGGATCTTCGCCACGCCAACAAACCAGTTCTGGCGCTGGTGTCCCTTGCGGATCGGACTCTTGAAGACGTACCGGATGGTTCCACAGTAGCCGGCCGCAAAGCCTTCGGCACCTTCGCCATCGAGCGTCAGGACAGCCGACATCGGGCCATGTCCGTCGGGATTGCGTCCCTCGCTGGCCTCCACGCGGATGTCATGCTTGGCCGCCTCCTTCGGAATGCGGCTCATGAGATCGGACAGGGCGACCCGGCATTCGGCCGGGCCGTTTCCGGCGGTGAGATGGAGAAAGACAGTGCTCATCGGCGCGCCCTCCCCTTCTCGCGACCCTGCGAAACAGGCTTCTCCTCCCGCGCCCGCTTGAAGGTCACCAACGGACGCATCGAGGCGACATGGCTGACCAGTCCGAAGGCGACTAGATCGGCGACGACGCGACCCGCATCCTTGTACGCCTCACCTGCCTCCTCGAGGAGAAGATCGCGATCCTCGCAGACAATACGTCCGCCAAACTGGTTGCGTTCCATCGCCTCCCTGTCGGAGCGCGAGCGCCCGACGCGGTGATGCATGGAGGCCCGGTCGTACTTTCGGCCGGCTCCATGGGAGATGCCGCCGAGCGACGCGTCCATGTCGGGGGCCGACACCACGATGTGGCTCAGGGTGTCGCGCGATCCGGCGACCGGAGCGACCGCCGAAGCGCCGACGCTGGCCGCCCCCTTGTAGTGAATCAGACTGGAACCGCTGCGGACGACCAGATTGTGCGGCACGTCGCAGACCAGACGCAGATCGGCGCGAAGGGCCTCGGCCGCACGTTCTGCAATGATCCGGCGGTTGAGCGCGGCCCATTTCACCGCGGCATCGTGCTTCGCCAGATATTCGATGGCGATGTCCGTGTCCGGATCGACCCCAAGGCCGCTGCCCTGCGGCACGCTGGTAAGGACGGACTCGCCGAACGCACGGGAGCCGGAGTGCACAAGCAGATAAGCTCGCGTCGGATCAACGATGCCGTCCGCCATCTTCTCGTGCAGCATCTGGAGCTCGCAGAAGTGGTTTCCGCCGCCGATCGAGCCGACGGAGGTCGGGAACGTCGATGGATCGAGCCCGATCTCCGCAAGGCGATTTCCGGCTTCGCCATCCCATGCGCCTTCCAGCAGACGCAGGCGGTCGGCCGCCTTGTCCGCCCTGATCTTGCGGGCCTGCAGGTCGAGTTCGAAGACCGACATGCCGCAGCCGATGTCGTTCCCGACCAGCAGCGGATGGAGCCTCGAGGATTCGACGGCGACACCGACCGGTCCATAGCGGCCGGGGTGCAGGTCGGGGAATGCGGCAACGCGGCTCACGCCCCCGATGTTGAGGACATCTTCGATCTGGCACTGAGCGCGCCCCTCGATCCAGGCCGAGTTGCCATAGAAGTTCGTGAGCGATGGATGCTTTCGCGCATCGTCGCCCTGCAGCGGCCTTTCGGCCGTTGATGAATTGCCCATGATGGGATCCTTCGGATGAAATGTAGAGACGCCGTGGACCTGCTGCCACGGACTAGCCAACCACATCCCGTGAACGGGTGAGGTTAGTTTTTGTCCCCTGCGGGACGGCCGATGGTGATCATTCGCATGACATGGCTCCCTTTCCGAAGTTTTCGATGGAGAGACATTTGCACGCGGACGCGTCGTTTGGCAAGAGCGAATCCTTCAAAAAGTGTCGGCAAGGTTGACGTGGGTAGAATGATATGGATCTCTTGATCATCACAGCCGCGCCATAGCAGGAGGTCGCCATGAAGAGCATCATCAGGGATCGAGTCTTCGAGACCAACTCCTCGTCCACGCATTCGGTGACCGTGGCCGACGACGAGATCTTCGACAGGACATTCGACAAGGGGGCGATCCGGAACGGCATCGTCGTGCTTCGGAAGCCTCCAGCCGAATATGACGAATGGTTTCGATTCTACAAGCCGGAGAACATCCTGACCTTCCTGATCGTTGCCGAGGTTGAGGCGAGGCAGTTCCCGAACTGGGAAACTGGCGGCATCGAGTTTCCGTCCGGGCGCACGGAGGACATCGACATCCTGCCGACCCTTTGCGAGCGTTACCCCAACGTGGCGTCGGCGATCGAGTTCTTGACGGCGGAATATGGACTGAAGTTCCAGATGATGATGGGTCCCGGCGATTGGGGCCAGTTTGACACGGGAGATCTGGGCCACATCGACCGCTATCTCGGCGACCACGATCTCCTGAAGAAGGTCCTGTTCTGCAGCGGATCCTATGTGGAAACGACGGAGGAGAACGGTTGGCCCCGCGAGACTGTCCCGACCGATCTCGGGACAGTCGTTGACTCCGGCTATCGCTACAGGGGTGGTGGCGCGATCTATTGAGTGGCGCCTAGTTCCAGGGCATCACGGGGACGGTGGACACCACGTTCTTGGGGCTGCCGTCCAAGAGTTTCGTCGTGTAGACGAGGTAGACAAGCGTCTTGCGTTTGAGATCGACCATGCGCGCGACCTTCAGCTCCTTGAAAAGCAATGCGGTTCTTTCCTTGAAGACTGCGGGTTCGGAACTCGGTAGGCGCGTGACAGAGTCCCAGTCGATGGGGCCTACCTGGCGACAGGCGATCGAGGCCTCGTTCGGGTTGGTGGTGGCAAACACGCCGCCGGTCTGCGCCCGGCTGACATGGCAGGTGACACCGGGGACGCCGGGATCATCGTAGGCTTCCACAACGATCCGGTCGTTGGAGCCGACAAGCCTCCATGTCGTGTCCACCGAGCCGATCTCCTCAGCCAAAGCGGACGTTGAAAGGAGTGCCAGACCTCCCGCGAGCGCAAGCAGCTTCCTCATTCATTCTCCTCCAGCTTCTTCATGTTTTCGTGGATGGCTGCGGGTGTCAGAACGATGCTTGTCGCCGCCCAGCCCATGTCTCCGGATACCAGGCCGTAGAGCCGTCCGTCGGCGCCGATGCACCAGTCGTAGGCCTTGTGGACGACGTCCAGGGTCTTGTGGATGTCGTCATGCGGCTCGATGTCGGCTGGCTGCGCACAGCTCGGGTGGTCGTCGTCCAGTGGAACCGTGTAGCTCGTCTTCCAATCCGGCACGTCGGCTGACGGTGCCGGGATGCTTTCGTCGTTCACCATGGTGCGGTGTCCTTGTTTCCGAGCCACTGCTCGATCTCGTTGATGGTTTCTTCCGACACCCCTCTTGCCCGCAGCGCTGCGGCGAGGCCGTTGAACAGCGTCCGGCGCGCCTTGCGATAGCGATCGATGAGGCTGCGGCGCTCAACTGGCAGCGCGGCGATGCGTTGAGGCGTCGAGTTGTCCCTGTTGTCCGAAAGCTTCGCGAGGATGAGCACGACGTCGCCTGTAGCGGCAGTCGCCAGCATCTTGTCGTGATAGGTCTCCCGGGAGGGGATCCTGGTGAGCCCGAGGATGAGGAGGATGACACGTTCGCGGTACCCGCGGGCGGCAAGGTCTTCCCGTGTTGCATACCCGTCTTCGATGCTGTCGTGGAGGAGCGTCGCGTGTTCGCCGTCGCTGAGATCCTGCTCGGTCAGGATCCCGTCGGGCAGGAGCGACGCAAGCTCGAGAAAGTTGCCACGGGTGCGCTCCAGGTGGCCGTAGTAATCCGGGCCATGCAGTTCGAGAGCCAGGGCCGATGTTTCGGATACGGAAGGATTGGTTATTTCAGTCATGCAATACCGCGTATCACGACGCACGAATCTTTGCAATGGCTCGGGCTGCCATCAAAAAAGTGGCCACCAATATGGCGGCCAGGAGGTTGATGCTTGAGGAAACGAGCAATGGGCGGTCGCATAACGCGCCCCGTATTTACGATTGCACCCTACGAGTCCTTGCGCAAGGAAAAAATGTAGGCCGACTGAGCAAGGATTCGATTGCGGAAGCAGTTACTCATGCTATGTTGTCAACCGAATGGAGCTCATCTTCAAGGATTCATTATGACCATACAATTCCTCAGCCGCGCGAAGGCCGAGATCATCGGTGAACTGGTCGAGGCGCCGTCGTTCTCCGAGACTGGAAACGGCACGCGGTATGCCCAGATCAAGATCCAGACCGTCGAGCATTTCATCAGCAAGGGCGAACGCCGCAGCCGCAAGGAAATCCACGACATCACTGTCTTCAGCAAGGCGGGCGTCGATCTCCTGACGAAGTTCGGCAAGCCCGGGGTCCACTTCCTCGTTGACGGCAGGCTTGTCAACAAGAAGGTCGAAGTCAGCCAGTTTGGCGGCGAGATCTTCGTGATGACCACGGGCGAACAGTCCGCGGGAACGGCCCCGGCAGCAAACAGCGCAGCCAGCAATGGCACCGTGCAGACGCGGGCGGCGACAGCTTCCGGCCCCTCCGGCGGCCTTGGCCGCATCGGCGGTCGTCCCGCTGCATCGAATCCTTCGGAACAAGGCGGCTACAGCGCGCCCAGCAGGGATTCAGACCTTGACGACGACATCCCGTTTTAGGGGGGAATATATTCCTATTCAAGGATTCAACTAACAGGGCGGCGGCATCCCGCCGACCGTCCGACAGAGCCGCAAAGGCGGCAGACAGGCACCCAAAGTGGCAGGCAGCGTAAACAAGGTCATCCTCATCGGCAATCTCGGCGCCGATCCCGAAGTCCGCAAGACCCAGGCTGGAAAGCCGATCGTCAACCTCCGCATCGCGACCTCCGAAAGCTGGAAGGATCGCAACAGCGGCGAACGCAAGACGAAGACCGAATGGCACACGGTCGTGATCTTCAACGAGAACCTCGCCCGCATCGCCGAGCAGTACCTCAGGAAGGGATCCACGGTCTACATCGAGGGCGCGCTCCAGACGCGCAAGTGGCAGGACCAGGGCGGCAATGACCGCTTCTCGACGGAAATCGTCCTGCAGGGCTTCAACTCCATCCTGACGATCCTGAACAGCCGCGGCGACAACGAGGCCGCGGGCACCGCAGCAGGCGGCGGCAGTGACGACCACGGCGGCGGCTACTCGGACGAAGGTGAGGATATCCCGTTCTAGGAGGGAACGACTTCGATTCTGTAAACTAACGGCTGACAAGACACGATCTGCCGACCTACCAGATGAAGCCTTGCTCTAGGTAGGATTCATTCTCTTTGTTCGGGCGCAAAGAAGCGCCTTCCGCGATGACCTGGAATTGATAGTTCCAGGTCATATGCGTCCGCGCGCGACCTCGCCCACCGACATTTCTACGAACCCAAAAAAGACGAGCATCAAGGATTCATGATGAAGATCTCACGCCTGTTCACCGACGCCTTCGAGAAGTCCTCCGTCGAGATCGGATGGAAATTCGCCTCGAGCAAGATCAAGGAGGCGGACGGAAAGTCGGTCTTCACCCTCGAGAACATCTCCGTCCCCACGCAGTACAGCCAGGTCGCGACAGACATCCTCGCCCAGAAGTACTTCCGCCATAAGGGCGTGCCCAGGGTGCTGAAGAAGGTCGCGGAGGATGGCGTTCCGGAATGGCTCCAGCGCAGCGTCGCCGACGAGGGCGAGATGGCGGCCATTGGGCTTCCAGAGGCCGAATGGTTCATCGGCGAGACCCAGGCGCACCAGGTCTTCAACCGCCTTGCCGGCACGTGGACGTACTGGGGGTGGAAGCTCGGCTATTTTGCGGACGAGGATTCCGCGCGCGCCTTCTACGACGAGATCTTCGCGACCCTGTTCGCCCAGATGGTCGCCCCGAATTCCCCACAATGGTTCAACACCGGCCTCCACTGGGCCTACGGCATCGACGGCCCCGGCCAGGGCCACTTCTACGTCGATCCGTTCACGGGCGAACTTACGCAGTCGTCATCCGCCTACGCCCATCCACAGCCGCACGCCTGCTTCATCCAGTCGGTCAGCGACGACCTCGTCAACGAGGGCGGCATCATGGACCTGTGGCAGCGCGAGGCGCGGCTGTTCAAGTACGGTTCCGGTACGGGCACGAACTTCTCCGCCCTGCGCGGAGCGGGCGAGGCACTGTCGGGCGGCGGACGCTCTTCCGGGCTTCTGAGCTTCCTGCAGATCGGTGACCGGGCCGCAGGCGGCATCAAGTCGGGCGGCACCACCCGCCGCGCCGCCAAGATGGTCATCGTTGACGTGTCCCACCCTGACATCGAGGCCTTCATCGACTGGAAGGTCATCGAGGAGCAGAAGGTCGCAGCCTTGGTGGCAGGCTCCAAGCTGATGTCGGAGAAGCTTACAGCCGTCCTCAAGGCAACGCAGCTCGACACGTCTGATGCCCTTTGGGGCGCGCGCTTCGACCCCGGTGCGAACGCGGCGCTGAAGTCCGCGATCCGCGACGCGAGGCGGGCGATGATCCCTGAATCCTACACGGCTCGCATTCTTCAGCTCGCACAGCAGGGGTTCGAGGAGATCGAATTCCGCGCCTACAACACCGACTGGGATTCGGAAGCATACGGCACCGTTGCAGGCCAGAACTCCAACAACTCGGTGCGCATCACGGACGAGTTCCTCGAGGCCGTCGAAAAGGGCGCTAAGTGGAACCTGATCAACCGGACCGACGGCGAGATCGCGCGCACGGTCGATGCTTCGTATCTCTGGGATCGCATCGCCTATGCCGCCTGGCAGTCGGCCGATCCCGGTCTCCAGTTCGACACGACGATCAACGAGTGGCACACCTGCCCCGAATCCGGACGGATCAACGCGTCGAACCCGTGCTCGGAATACATGTTCCTCGATGACACGGCCTGCAACCTCGCCTCGATCAACCTCGTGAAGTTCCTGCTTGGCGACGGCACCGTCGACGTGGCGGCGTACAAGCATGCCATCCGTCTCTGGACGATCGTGCTCGAGATCTCGGTCGCGATGGCGCAGTTTCCTTCGAAGGAGATCGCTCGGCGCTCGTACGACTTCCGCACGCTCGGCCTCGGCTATGCAAACATCGGCGGTTTCCTAATGCAGAAGGGAATCCCCTACGACAGCAAGCAGGGCCGCGCCTACGCCGCGGCATTCGCGGCGGTCATGACCGGCTGGGCCTATGCGACGTCGGCCGAGATGGCAGCGGAGCTCGGTCCGTTCAACCAGTTCGAACTCAACCGCGAGCACATGCTCAGAGTGATCATGAACCACGGTCAGGCCGTATACGGTTCCCGCGAGATCGGCAGCTACGAAGGGCTTTCGATAGCGCCAGTTCCGTTCGATGACAAGCAATGCCCGGACGCCGCACTGGCCTTTGCCGCGAAGGATGTCTGGAACATCGCCTACGACCGAGGAGAGGCTCACGGCTACCGCAACGCGCAGGTCTCGGTCATCGCCCCGACTGGCACCATCGGCCTCGTCATGGACTGTGACACGACAGGCATCGAACCTGACTTCGCGCTGGTGAAGATGAAGAAGCTCGCTGGCGGCGGCTATTTCAAGATCATCAACCAGTCCGTTCCCAAGGCACTCAGCGAACTTGGCTACACCGCCGACAACATCGAAGAGATCACTGCCTATGCTGTCGGACACGGCTCGATCGAAAAGGCTCCGTTCATCAACCCGCGCTCGCTGAAGTCGCGCGGATTCGACAAGGAGGGGCTGGCAAAGCTCGCCGAGGCGCTCACGTCCGCCTTCGACATCAAGTTCGCATTCAACCAGTGGACGCTCGGCCGCGATTACCTGATCCAGAACGTCGGCGTTCCCGAGGCGGAGCTCGCGAGGCCGGACTTCGACTTGCTGAAATGGCTCGGCTTCGATGCGCCGGCCATCCACGCTGCCAACACCCATGTCTGCGGAGCGATGACACTCGAAGGCGCACCGCACCTGAAGGAAGAGCATCTTCCGGTCTTCGACTGCGCCAATGCCTGCGGCCGGGACGGAATGCGCTTCCTCAGCGTCGACAGCCACATCGAGATGATGGCGGCCGTGCAGCCGTTCATCTCGGGCGCGATCTCGAAAACCGTCAACATGCCGAACGACGCGACGGTGACGGACATCAAGAACGCCTATCTCAGGAGCTGGAAGCTCGGCCTCAAGGCGAACGCGATCTACCGCGACGGATCCAAGCTCTCGCAGCCGCTCAATGCTTCGCTCGTGGAGGACGACGAAGCGGTCGATGAAGCGCCCGCACAGCAGACAGAGGCGGTCGTCCAGGTGGTCGAGAAGATCGTTGAAAAGATCGTAGAACGTCATCCGGGCCGCCAACGCCTGCCCAACCGCCGCCGCGGCTACACCCAGAAGGCAAAGGTCGGCGGTCACAACGTCTATCTGCGCACCGGCGAGTTCGCTGACGGCCGCCTCGGCGAGATCTTCATCGACATGCACAAGGAGGGAGCAGCCTTCCGGTCGCTGATGAACAACTTCGCCATGGCGATCTCGCTTGGCCTGCAGCACGGCGTTCCGCTGGACGAGTTCGTCGAGGCCTTCACGTTCACGCGCTTCGAGCCGAACGGCATCGTCATCGGCAACGACGCGATCAAGAACTCGACATCGATCCTCGACTACATCTTCCGCGAGCTGGCCATCTCCTACCAGGGCCGCGACGACCTCGCCCATGTGCCGCCGCAGGATCCGCATCCGGGCAGCATTGGTAGCGGCGAGGGCGACAGCGTCACTGGCGCGGGATACCTCCGTGGCCGCACATCAAAGAAGGATGCAGTCCCGGTGGCATTGGCCCCTGTTCCACCTTCGGTCGGTGGGGAGGTCATCGCTCTGTTCGACAAGGCTCCGGCCCCTCAGGTGTCGGCGGCTCCTGTCGCAAAGCCGACGGACACGGCTGACGACAAGTACAAGATGGCAAGGCTCCAGGGCTTCACGGGCGACTGCTGCTCGGGCTGCGGGAGCTTCACAATGAAGAGAAACGGTGCGTGCCTTGCTTGTGTGTCTTGTGGCCAGAGCTCCGGTTGTAGCTGACCTAGGCACGCGCCCGCCGCCGGCGGCGGCGGGCGCGGCGAGGTATCCGACAGAGAATGAGGAGAGGGAAAGAAAGCAATGATGCCAGATCAATGGAACGTGGATTCCTATGCCAGATCCAAGGTCGTAGACTTGGGAAGATCACTGTCAGCGAGGCGCGCAATCTACCTGGATATAAATTTTTGGATCAAGCTGCGCGATCGTGAGCGGGATCGTCGGGCCGAAGAACTCTATGACAAACTCCTGTCCGCAGTGGTGAGCGGGGATGTTTTCTGTCCGATCAGCCAAGCCACATTCGTGGAAATCATGAAGCAAACCGATCCTGGATCGCGAATGAGGACGGCAAAGGTGATCGACACACTCAGCATGGGTGTCGCGCTGATTGATGAGAAATTGAGGATCGGCACGGAGGTGGCCCACTTCCTTTACGGGATCCTCCAGCAAACGCCGTTAGAGCCGCTGAAAAATCTCATCTGGACGAAGCTCAGCTATGTCATGGGATTCGTCCACCCTTCGTCTCCGCATTTTGACGCCGAGAGCCAAAAAATTCTGCAAAAGATGTTCGTTGACCACATGTGGGATAGGTCTCTGCAGGAAATGCTCTCCGACTACGACGGGCAAGCTTTCCCGGGGACAGATTTAAGCGCTATCGCGGCGCTCATCAATGAGGGAAATGCCGCCCATGGGCATTCAATTCGCAGCTACAATCAAGCCTACCAAGATGAAGCACGCGGAGCCGCCGACCTTGCCACTTCTAGCGCGCTCCAGGTCATGGAGGACTTTTGGAGGGCCGCAGGAACGCCCGCACCAGAACCGACACCAGACGAAAGGGCACTCGCAGAATTGCAATTCGCCAATCTGATTGGTGCGACGCTCGTGCATAACAAGGCGCGAGATCGCCTACGAACCTTGCACATCTTGGCCAGCGTTCATGCGTCTGTGCGATGGAACAAGCAACAGAAAGTCGAGAGCAACGACATCTTCGACTTTGATCATGCTGCCGCGGCACTTGCTTACTGCGATGCCTTTTTCACAGAGAGACCGCTCCAGACAATGGTGACTCAGCGCCATCTTTCGCTTCATGAACTTTACGGATGTGATGTGGTCTCTTCGGTGCCGGAAGCTGTGGATTACCTAAGTCAACTCGACTACGCCCGATAATCGAAACAAGGAAAAGTACATGGCTCAGACTTACAGACTCGGCAACGGCTGGTGCGCCGTACCCGGATTCGGCGACAACGGCGAAGTCGCTATATTCAACGCCGAGACCAAGGCCGGGTTCAATGAATTCGATGAATGGATCTGGCAGGTTCCGGAGGAGGTTCTGCATGCATTCGTCGCTTCCCGCGTCCGGGAAGAACGGATTAGCTTTCTGGAACAGGCGAGCGACGACGAGATTCTCGGCATCCCGCCTCGATAGAAGGTTCAGCCAGCGTGGTGTGGCCCAGCTAAAAGCTGACGCGACGTGCGGTCCCTGCCGTCAGAGATCATCAAACGTCGATCACCCCTCGCGGGGATTATCGCCAAGAAGTCCGACAGCGCGGTCGCAGTCCGCACTCAGTCCCTCGATGACCTGCGTCGGTTCGATCAGGCCGACATTAACGCCGATCACGTTCGCGAGCACCCATCCCCATTCATTCTGCGCCCGTTCAAGGAGCAATGGACCGGCGGTGCGCAGGCAGCTTCCCGCAGCGGAGGCCAGCTCCTGCGACGGCAGGGCCGACAGTTTTTCGGCCAGTTCGGCCTGGAGCGGAGAAAGGACGAATGTCGTAAAGAGGTAGGTAAGCAGCTCTGTCATATATGGACCCTCGGTTTAGGACCTTCATATGGGGTCTGCACCGGCAGAACTCGAGCACGCCGGCACGGTTTGTTGAGTGATGCGCCGCGCCGTAGGAACATCGGCCGACGGCGAGGAGAAGGCAGATGACGACAGCAAGAGACGTTTACGCAAAGGTTTCGGCCGATCTCAGGCGGGCCATCAAGGCGCGCGAGGTCCTGCAGGCGCAACTCGGAAGACCAACCGAAATGATGTCGAAAGCCGAATCCGAACTGCGCACGATCGCATGGCGGCTGCTGCCGGAGGCTTGCGATGCGTTGCCAGACCTGTTCGGAAATGTGTCAGAAGCGCTTAGTGAAGCAGAGGCAAGGCTACGCTCGTCCTCCACGTCCCTCGAGGAGACGAACTCCCAGGCCATTGCGCTGAAGGAAACCTACGAAAAGGCCCGGAATGATTTCGGCACGCAAGCCGACACCGCGCGGGAAGCCATGCGGGATGCGCCGGACTATCGCCGCGCCGAAAAAAGCATAGCCGATACCCAGGCTGTCATGCGGACAAACGGACCGAAACTCGCGGCGGCGGAAAAACAGCTCGCCCGATTGAATGGACTGGCGAAAGAGAGCTTCGTCCATCGCACGCTCCTATCCGTCCGCCCAAAGGGAGAAGATGGGGGACACTTCCTTGTGTCGCTATGGCATATGGCAGGACGCGGCCTAAAAGACACCAACTGGTTCAGCAGGATGGACGCTGACCGCGCGGCGGCGGAGCGAGATGTCCAGACAGGCCGCGAAGTCCGGGACAGGGCCATCATGGAGGGTTCGGCATCAAAAGCATGCGTGCAGAAACTCAACCAGGATTTCGAGGCCTCGCTCCAACCCGGGCGCGAAGCGCTGCAGAAGCAGGCGATCGAGCTAGAAGATGCGGAGAAGGCGGTGAAAGATGCGGAGCTGCACCATCAGGCTGCCAGCCGACACCTTTCTGATCTGCAGGCAGGAAGGGCGGAACCAGCAATCTCGGCCAGATCGATGCTAGCCAAGATCCTCGGCAGGCCTTTTGGCAAGGCATCGCAGAACGACTTCCGGGTTGTCAGGGCCTTGGCGGACCGTCCCGCCGCGGCGGAGCTGGTTGCGCGCGCGATGGAACTCTCCGAGGAATGGCGGACATACGGCGCGGAGCGGAGAGCGATCCTCGAGAAGATCGATGCGGCGCGAGGCGCAATATCCGAACTCGAGAAGGTTGAGTCGATGATGGCGCGCAAGCGGCTCGACCGGAGCAGCAGGCGGGTCGAAAACGTCGACACTTTCATGATGACCGACATCTCGGGCGGTTTCGACCTGGAAACGCTTACGCCGATATCGGTCATCTCGCAGGCCCTCTCCAACATTTCCTCGTCATCGTCTGACTGGTCTTCCGGATCGGACACTGGAACATCTTCGTCCTTAACGACCTCGTGGGACTCCACTTCCAGCAGCAGCTTCGATAGCTTTTAAGATTCCGCTCCCCCGCCTCGTACGGGGGTTTCCAACCGCTCGCAGATGATCCGCCGCAGGCCATCTGCGTTTCGCGTCTCGCATTCCCAGACCACGACCGTCCTCCACCCGCGCGCGGCAAGAAGTTCCGCGCTTCGCCGGTCACGCTCAACGTTGCGGCTGAACTTCTCCTCCCAGAATGTCGCATTGCTTCCCGGTGTGCTCGCCAGCTTGCAGCCTTCGTGTCTGTGCCAGAAGCAACCGTGCACGAATAGAGCGACACCACGACCCGGAAAGGACAGATCCGGGCGCCCGGGAAGGTCCTTCCGATGCAGGCGGTAGCGCAGCCCCATGGCGTGGGCCGTCTTCCTCACCTTCATCTCGGGCTTCGTGTCCTTGCTTCTGATGCGCCCCATGACCCACGAGCGCTTCTCGGGCGTAAAAACATCGGTCATCGATCATTCTCCGTCGACACCGTCCTGGATGACAAATGCGGCACCCTCAGGGAGAATCCCGAAAAGCAGGAGTAACGACCATGACCATGGAACTCGTCATCGACCACCTCGGATCCGCTTACGGGCAGAACGACTATGAGATGCGTGTGATGGATGGAGCGGCGTCGGCAGGCGTTCTTAGCTTCTCCGAGTTCGATGGGCGGCCGTACGTGAACGGCATCAGGGTTGAGGAAAGCCATCGCCACCGGGGTATCGCCAGCATGATGCTGCGGAACCTCCAGAGAAGGTATGCGGGCGTCCCGATCGACTTCGGATACACCACGCCCGACGGTACGCTGCTGCTCGCCGGACTGTCGTTCCAGGAGGTTGCGAACCCGGTATACGCGGAAGCGTTGGAAAGGCGGGTTCAGTTGGCCGCCAGGATTGAGGATTTCGAGGCATCAGCCGAGAAGCTGAAGACAGCGGTCGGTGCCGAACGTGAGGCGATCATCGCGACAATCGAGGAATGGAACGAGGTATCGGATGAATTGGATGATGCAGAAGAGATAATCGCGCGGCAGCCCCAGGTTTTCAGGCTCGTCGACGTAGGGGCGTAGGACGATTCGTCAGGATTCGTGATGAACCCATGAACCGAAATCATTTGCGCCGAAGATTTCCCGGATCCTACCATCCTTGAACGCGCAGCGCATTTCAGCGCCCACAAGGATCAAAAGCGATGGTTGGAAAGAACGCCTGCGGTATCGACCGCACCAAATCCCGTCCGCTCACGCACCTCTTCGCCGACAGGATCTCATCCTTCAGGATCGCCCTTGCTCGTCGGCGGGCAATCAGGGAGATGGAGGCAATGCCTTTCGACATCCGCAAGGACATCGGATGGCGCTCCTGATGATCAGATGCGCGTCACGTCGGGAAAAGCTTCCGGATCGATGCCGAGGATCTTGAGGTCTGATGCTTCCGGACGGCGGCGCGCGTCAACCCTTGCACTGACGGCGCTTGCGGCGGCGAAGACCGCGATGGCGCGGCCGAGGAAGCCATTGTTCGTGTTCGGCTGTTGAGGCCTGAGCATTTCCATCTCCTTGCTTAGCGTATCCGAATGATCTCTTGCCGTTGTGCGCTGCACAATTGATAAGGATTCACCGCTGCCGTGCATCTGCTGCAGGACAGGATTCGACCAAAAACGTCCATTGTTGTTGATTAGCATGGGGTTCGCGACGTAGGCTTGATGGAGCCGCAGACAACGGCGCTTCCGGAAGGACGCTGCGGCAAGCGCACCCTTGCAGGTCGGCGCAGCCGTTCGCGGAAACGCCAGCGGGGGAGGCCATCGATGGCCTCCCCCGTCGCGGCAGAAGGAACGTTGCCGGACGCGATACTGACCCGGCACCGCGGAATATGCCTCCGCATGGTAAACGCCGGGTTAACCCGGAGACACCCTTGGAGTTGGGGACCTATGGGGATACTGTGCCGGCAGTCGGCAAATCAGCGACAATCAGGATCGAGGGTTCGTTCCCTCGGAGCAAAGGTGGAAGCGTGAAAGTTCTAGGCATCGACTTCGACGCGAACAAGGCATTCTTCGTCCTCGTCTCGGGGAGCCATGAAGAAGCGACCGTCGAACACAGGGAGCGACTGCAGCTCGCAGACACGCGTTCCCAGGCGGATATGGCCGCGTTCCGGGACGAGTTTCGCAAGCTACTGGAGAAGTGCGCGCCCGAAGCCATCTCCGTCAGGGCGAAGCCTGAAAACGGACAGATGCGGGCGGGCGCTGCGGCGCTGAAGATGGAAGCCATTGTTCTGGCAGAGAGCACCGCCCCGGTCGATTTCGTTTCGAGCATCAAGGTGTCCAAGCAGACGGATCGCGAAGGCCTCTTCGCCTACCTGCAGCCCGCCTACAAGGCAGCGATGGTGCGACTGGCCGCCACGCCTAAGAAGAAGTAAGCCAAAGATTCAGGTTGCTTGTTCCAAATCCTATCGTTATGTCAAATGTTGACAACATCGCCAAGGAACGCACTTCACCGTCACGGTCATCACCAAGGAAGAACCAACGGATGCTCTTATCGAGAGCCTGATGGCTCACGGCGAGGACCGAAGGTTCGTCCAGGATGTAGACATCACGGAAGCGCTCGAACCGCGCCCGTACGGCGAAAAATACCGGGATTGGCTGATCGAGAACTTCGAGGAGGGACAGACGATCCAAAGGGTCGCAGCCGCCTCCTTTCACACCCCGGAACTCACGGAGGGGCAGACGATCGAGGCGTTCATCGCGGACGTTGTGCCGCTAGCCACACACGCGGTCATCATCGACGGCAAGTGGATGCAGCGCGGGAGGATGGGCATGCTCGCCTCAGTTCACGGCGAGAAATTCTCCGAAGGAGAATGGGACGCCCATGTCTGGAAGACCATCGAGGAGACCCCCGGCGACCACTGGATCACAGTCATCGACTGCCACGTCTGATGGCAAGGCCGCCCGGGGTCAGGGCGTGCCGAGACGCAATGCCATATCCTGCATGGCGAGCGCCTTCTCGTCATACATGCGCGCGAACGCCAGGTGAGCCTTTTCGTCCCATGGCCTCTCGGGGAAATGGAGTTCGCGCGTAGCGGTGTCTATTGCAGCCCGCCGATGGAGGTTCGCCTGGTCATTCCAGCGCTCCCCAGCCGCGAGCGCGACGTTGAACATGGAAACTTTCCAGCCATAGTTTTCCTCGAGCCATCGGGACAACTGCTCGCGCAGCACTCGGTCGTTTTCATCGCTTGCCATCGCGCTTCGCTCCAAGTCGCTCACTCCGCGTCACCTACCAACTGTCATGTTGTTTCTTAAGGAACATCCTGGAGAATTCCCCGACATCCCGCAAACGGCAATCCGGTAGCGGGCCTGACTTTTCCCGAAAGTCGATTTGGAGTTGTGCCGGTTTTGCTTTGCCTGCGGGCTCGCTATATTCGGTGGAATGCATTGCAAACGGAGAGCGCCGTGGATATCGAGGGAAATTTTGAGGCCGCGTTGAAAGTGGCCGGGCTGCAAGGCATCCAGGTCAGCAGAGAGCAGTTGAAGAGCATGCTCGATGCCTTCCAGAACTTCGGCGCCGCGCATGACAAATTCCTGGATCTGAATTCCAGGTATGCCTCCCTGCTCGCCATCAGGCTGGGGATCGAAGACGTTCGGAAGGAGGCGGCCGAACTTCCCGCGCAGGAGGATGACTGGCAGTACAAGCTTCTGTTCGACCATCTCTTCGACGGAGACGACTGTGCCGCCGACCGGATACACGCCATCCTGAAGAGCATGGACCGGAAGCTGGTCGACTACTACGATCCCGACACGACCTACAGGGAAGATGCCGAAGCCTACATCCGCGCCATCGATGAGACGATCGAGTGCATCAGGATGGAAATAGCCGGAGAGCTCGAACCAGAGAATCTTTGGTCACGGTAGAGGCCTGATCTCCGCCTTTCGCCTTGCGTGGGGCGAGTCCTTCTTGTAATTGTTGACAATATTCCACCGGGAGACATCGCCTTTGCATTTTTCCGTTCTTGTCGTAACCGACGAAAAGCCAAACCCGAAGTCAATCGAGGAGGCGCTCCGGCCATTCAGGCAGGAGCCAGCGGACGTGTTCCTGCAGGATGTCGATGTCACGGAGAACGCGCGCGAGCGCTTTCTGGCAGCGAGCGGAACGATGCTCGAAGCTCCCGATGGCAGTCTCCATGATGCATTCGATGAACGGTTTTATCGCGAACCTACTCTCGAAGAAGACCGCGTCATCATGGCCAATGCAAGCATGAACGGCGCAAGGGACGGAGTCCGCTACGAGATCAAGGCCTGGGCGGACGGTTTCCTGGCCGCCAAGGTCCGCTTCGTTCCCGATGGATGGCGCGAAGTGCCCAACCCGAATGGCCACAACCAGACGCTGGCCGAGTTCGCAAGCCAATATCATGCCGTCGACACGGTGGTTTCGGAGGAGGAGATCGACAGGATCTTCGACCATCGCAACGGCTTCGTTCTCGTCGATGACAATGGAATCGTCCGGAAGGTCGTCGTCAGATACAATCCAAACGCCCACTACGACTACTATGTGCAGGGCGGTCGGTTCAGCGGTGTCCTCGACCATCTCGGCGGTGCGGATGCCTGCCAGCGCAGGAGCCTCAAGCTGGAAGACGCTGTGAAGGACTTCGGCCAGAGGCGACGCAAATGGGCCGACGATCTGGTCGCCAAGCTTCAGGTTTCCGGGTACTTCGATCTGGAGGGTCTCATCCGCGACCTTCATGAGGCCAAGGAGACCTGGCGCAACGAACGGATGTCGAAGCTGTCGCTTCATGACTTCTTGAACGAACGATATTATCCGGCCCTCATCGAATTGGACGAAGCGGTGAAGGACGACGTCCCAGATCTCGCCTCCGTAGATAGCCTCGAGAAATGGTTCGACAGCGCGCTGCCGCTATCGGCCTATGCGATCGTCAAGGATGGCACATGGCACGAGCGAGAGAAGACCGCGTGGTGGCGCGATATTTCCGGAGATGACGCGCGGTGGGCGCCGATCGCGTGGAAGCTCGTTTCAGAGCTGCCCGAGGATAAATGGCTCACCGTCGTCGACTGCCACAACTAGCGGAAGCTTGGCCGCGCGACGACATTATCGACGCGCGGCTCATACGGAAGATCCGAAGGCCTTCTCTTGCATTGAAGGTTGCGGAGCCGCTGGATAGCGTCGATGCGTTCGACCCACTATAGCGCGAGGATTCCAGTGACCTACGTCGATCCACGCCCGGCGGCTTTCAAAGCGGTCACCTATACGGCATCCCTGTGGATACCACGTGGTCGCGTCGCCGACGACCAGGCGGAATGGCGTTCATGAGGATTATCGAACATCGGCGCGTCGCCCACGTGGGCACGATGGACCGCGGGTTGAAGGCGAACGGATCCCAGGAGGGCGCGGGCCTGTCCGTATCCCTCCACCCGGTCGCGTGGATGAGAATCTGGTCGCTCTGCGATAGTGGGTTCATTCTCGAGGGGCCGGGGCTCTTCATCGACGCGATGAAGATCACGGCTGATGAGAAATCACAGATCTTCGGGTGGGGCCTGGAAAATGGCCTCCTCGAGAGAACCGTCGTCTACACCGTCGGATACCACGACGATGAACTGGGGCGATTTGTCGAGTTCGAGATGCCGACCCGGGAAGCGGCCGAAGCCGAGGCGGAGGAATACGACGATGCCACGGTCAGGCTGTGTAACTCGACGGCGGCAACCGAGAAACTCGCAACACTGTCTGGTCACGATCACCGCTGCCGCGATCCACAGTTCATACCCACCGATTTTCAGTTCGATCTCGTGCTGAACCTCTACGCAGAGGCAGAGTTCACCGATGTTGACGGCATATGGTGGAGCGAAAGGCTCGATCCAGAACGGCACCAGGCGCCCCGCGGGGCAATCCTGCCATCTCGGATCGACCGCTGGGAGGCACACCCAGCCGACTTCCCAGCGCTCTGTGACTTCCAAAATGGCACGTTCGCATTCAGACCCAGAAGATAGTCTACAAGACGGGATTCACGTTCCCGGGAGTCAAGGGCCTCCCGCTGCGCCCTTAGTCCATCGGACTAAGGGACATCCCCTTCCTCGCGGCAATCGACTGGCATGTCTCCGTCACGAAGTTGGCCCCCTCGACGGATCCATAGCCCATAAGCCAGTCATTAATCACGGAGCCTGATGGGGGCTTGATGCAAAGTGTGCTGATCTCCTCTTGAGAGAAGAGTCCGCCATCGACACTGCAGTGCACGGCCCAAAGCAGGACCTGCATTCCATTCCTCAGTTCTTTGGTAATGAGATCGCTTCCGAAACTTCCGCGGCCGTAGCATGCGACGAGCAGAAGTCTTGCCATTTGCTCGGGGGTGACCGCCGAAACGAGTTTTGGTAGGAATGACGCGTATTGTCCGAATTCCCGGCCGACGGAAGTGGCTGCTTCTTCGATCGCTTCGATGGTCTTGTTGGCTTCTAAGCTCACGTGACGCATCAGGTTGGCGACATCGAACGAATACGTGTCAGCAGCCACCAACGGAAATATACCGCCAATCACGATTTCCGATCCGGAGATGTCGAGATCCAGTGCGTAGTCTCGAACGCCATGGCCAGCAAGGATCGCGACGACTTGGCTTGCAGCCCTTTCGAGATTGAGGGCCATTCCCGGACTTTCAACCTGGCACCCGGCCTTCACGTCGAACACCATGTCATCGAACACTCTTTCATCGAGGCGCGGAGGTGCATCCGGGTCCGCCGCCGCGGATCCGATGAGGGTGGCATCATGCACAAAGAAGCGCTGGCGATGTTCGGACTGGAACCGCGGAGCCACCGTCACCATCCAGGTGCCTTGATCGGGGATCGCCGCTGTCAGGCGGCGGCGAGCAGCCACCGGGTCGCTGCAGCCGGCAACGTCGACATGCCATCTGCGGGGCGCGTTCCTGTATAGGCCGAGGTGCGTTTCCGTGATTGTGACTTCCGAGATCCCCTGTGCGGCCATGTCCGCAACAACCGCACTGAGAAGGTTGAGCGAGTCCGATGCGTCGGCGGCACTGTCACTTCCCTCTCCTCCTCCGTGCGTGCCGATGACAAGGCCGTGGCGAAACTCGTCGAGGTCTGGAATTCTCCAGAGTTCGGGAAGTCTGAAGCTGAGATTATAGACATCGTTGAATGCCCTGTTCACGTCACTGCTCCTGAAGCCAGGTAGCTTTCGCGTTGGCAGAAAGCGTGGTTGTCCAGCTTCATCGAAACCGACGAGCAAGTACTTTTCACCTCCCGCACTTACCGCGGAAATGTGCGGGCGAAGATGACGGAACGCGAGAATGGCCTGCGCCGAACGCAGGACTTCGATGTACGGATCGTGGGTGACCTCGTCTTCGAGCGAACCTGGAGACCGGGTATCGTCAGCAAGCGCCGCCAGTGACATGAGGTGATTTGCATGGATCCATCGCAGGGGGCCTCCCTCATCGAGGCCCTTGCGCAGGAACTCAACATGAGTCGCCGCGATGTCATCGACGGGCGCTCTGTTCAGTGCGATTGGGCGGTTCCGTTCGTCTGCAAGTTGACGATCGGAGGTCTCCCTCCAGTCCGGGAAATTGGCATCCCACACGTCGCGCCAATTCTCCAGCATTTCGGCATGCTTCGGGTACCGCCGCGAGGCCTCCTCGATATCGCTATCCCATGGGAGGCGCGCATGGAAGTCGTACAAGGGGCCGAGAACGTCGCGCACCTGAAGGGGTGCCTCGTAGAAGCGCAAACGATCATCGTCCTGCGCGTAGAAGCGACCGTGCCAGTCCGTAAACTCGAGCGTCATCGAAACCTCCAATCCTCAAAATCCATCCATTGGACATCGGAATCGAATCCTATGACAAGGTGTCTACGTGTTGTTGGTGGGATCGTGCCATGCAGTCATCAAGGCCATCCGACGGCACCAGCGTTCCATAGCAGGTTGCGATCTCGTCATGGATGTTCTCCCTGGTAATGAGATCCTCCGCGTATCCAACCGCGATGCCATCGATCAGCCCCTCCACGAGCATCTTCCTCCAGAAGAGGAAGGCCGGATGCCGAGCGATGTGGCATTCGTCGTCGCCGACCTGCCTCGCGACGATCTCCTCGAAATGGGGCCGCAACGATTGCAGCGCGGCACGTCCGATCCCGGTGCGCGCCCTCTGCTTGGATTTGTCGGTCGCCACGAGGTCATGGATTTCGAGCATGCCTTCCGTGACGGTTCCGTGGAACCAGACATTCCCGTCATCGTAGGCGACGTCGTCGTCATCGCAGAACTGCTCGGGGGCGTATCTGAGAGGAAGGGATTCGGGCCATCTTGGCATGTGCCCCTCACATGAAAGCACGGGGGGCTTCATGGGTCGCCGCAGCCACCCTTCCCAAATCGAGCGCTTCAAGCAGCACGCCTTCGATGCCCGCATGGGATCCCGTCGTCTCTGCAAGGGTGATCACGGATTCCACGCTGCTCCCGACAAGAGACAGCTCCTCCCATGCCTGCTCTAGAGACGCACAGACGCTCCCACCGTATGGATCCAGCATGTTCTGCCGCATGAACTGGGCAGTCTCGATGGCCTCCCCGGCGGCGGCTAGGTCAACCTCGATCCTGCCGCACTCGCTGGAGATGACAGCCATCGGGGCTTCGGCGCGGACAAGCGCCAGCACGGCGGCAAGAGCCTGCCTGACGTCATCGATGCTGGATGCCGCGCGATCGAAGATTCCGGCAACGTCGATGCCCATCGCATCATGGCGCTTGTTCCTCCAGTCCTCGGCGCGACGGCGGAGGCTCGAAGGGCTCGTTCTTCCGCAGAGGAAGGCCAGGGGATGGTCGCGGTAGGTTTCCATTGTCGTCTCCGGTGTACCCGACAAGTCTCACCCCGGTCGCGGAGAGGCACAACGAGCAAAGCGGCCGATTCTTGCAGGTGACCTTGCTACGATGAACCATCATCAAGGAGATTTCGCATGACCACTCAAGCAGTCGCGACCCAGAAGCAGTTCTACATCGTCACCGGAGTAAACTTTGTCAGTGTCGACATAGAGCTGTTCACGGACCCGCTGGCCTACGGCCGGGCGCTGAAGGAAACGGAAAGGCAGCACGCCCGGGGCGAGGTCGAGGCCTACACCTGCGGCGACAACATGGTGAACCACGACAAGAAGAACCCCGTGTACGGCGGCCTCTACATCGCTTCGATGAGCGACGCTGGCGCCACTGCTGAGTTCTTCGCCGACGAGGCAGAATATCTGGAGCGCCTGCTCGATCTTAAGAGCGAAGAGGTCGACGCGCTGGACTACAACGGACCGGATGTCGAGTTCGATCCAGACGCGGAAGACGATGATGACAACGACGCGGATCCGGTATCGCGGGCTCCGTAGGCAAAGACGGGCCGATGCCCTAGATTAAGGCGATACACAGAATTCGCGCGACCAATGGAGTCCGGAATGAGCATTGCAGACAATGAGATGTCACAGGAAATGGCGCAGGCCATCCGGGACGTCGTCAATTTTTCGCGCTTCGACGAGCGCTACGTCAATCTCTCAAGGTTCGACAGGAACGCCGCCCGCTCGGAATACTTCGAGGAGAGGTTTGCCGAGATCGCCGAGTTGAACGGAGTCGACAAGAAGGAGCTGCGCCACTGGCTGATGCACTTCGTCAAGCCAGAGAGTTTTGGTCTGGAAGTGCGCGAGTACAATGGCCAGGAGTACGTCGCAAAGATGTGAGCCCGCAGTGAGGCGCACAGGGGAAGCCTGAAGCCTCCCCTGTGCGATCAGCCTTTCACGGTCAGCAGCGGCCTGATCCTCGCCACGCGCCGAACCAGCCCGGCATCGACCATCGGCGACACGACCTGATCGATCGGCCGATAGGCGGAGGGGGCTTCCTCATTGAGCCGCCCCTCGACCTCCGCCAGGATATCCGCACGCGAGCGGATGCGCGGATCCGAGACATCCACTGGGCCTACAACCCGGAGTCCGCCACCGATCCTCCCGACGGCCCTGGCCTCCTGACGGGAGAGCTTTCGCCCGGCACCGTGCGCCGAGGACGACATGCCTTCGACACTGCCGCAACCTTTCAGCAGCCAGCTTCCGTCCCCCATCGAGCCGGGGAGGATGACAGGTTCGCCGAGCCACTCGTACGGACTTCCCCTGAGTTCGCCCAAACCCCGCGCCGTGCAGGCTCCCTTGCGGTGCCGGACGACGCCGTGCTGCTCCCACACCGTGTTGTGCGGCGCGTCATAGACAAGCCGTCCGGAAACCTCCCGCCCTGCGGCCCGTGAAAGAGCCTCCACAGCGGCGAGGCCGATGAGGAACCTGTTCACGAAGGCAGCGTTCGCGGCATTGGCATGGCCGTCGAGATAGGTGCCGTAGAGTGCGTCCTCTCGGGAGAGGATGCGATAGTCCTTGCGCCCCGCCCGACCGGCCATCAGCTTTTCACGAGCCGACGAGCCGACATGCTGGCCGAAGTCCAGCGAACCGGAATGCACGACGATGACGAGCGCGCCACGCCGAAGGCCCGCGGCGGCCGAGAACCGACCGTCGGCGATGTCGTCCACGACGCCGAACTCGACGAAGTGGTTCCCGCCTCCGATGGTTCCCAGGATTGCGTCCCGACGGTGAGTGCTGTCGGGCGCGGCGTAGTCCGAGAACCCGCCGATAACGCCCGAGCACGAGAACTGGCCATCGTCGCAGGTGCGGTCGACGTCCTTCCACGCCTGGCCGAGATCCGTCTTGGCGAGAAGACCCTCACGCGGCCCGCGGGCCAGGCTCTCCAGCAGACCGGGAACCCCCTCGCGGAGGATGGAATGCCTGTCATGCCCAGTGAGCGCAACATCCCTTCCTCCCTGGAAGAAGACATGGCGCAGGTGCTGGTCGAGCTCCGGCCGCAGGTCGTCCTCCGTCATGCCGTCAATGACAATCATGCGCATGCCGCAGCCGATGTCGTTGCCGATCAAATGCGGAAGGACAGCCCCCTCGGTGTCAGCGACAACGCCGACTGGAACGGGCTTTCCGGGATGGAAATCCGGGGTGGTGACGACCTCGCGCAACCTCGCCCCCGCTGCCTCGAAGGCATCGGGTGTCGGCAGTGCCGAGGACAGATCCTGCAAGGCGCGCAGGTGATGATGTTCAGGCTCGTCGCGTGCGACGACGGACCTGACGGAATGACCGGACGCGGAATTGCGCCGGATCGAGTCTTGAGGGAGGGACATCTTTCTTCTCCGTTGCCATTGGTTCAGCAGCCGCGGCGATACGGATTGGAACCTAGATATCACACCAGTCGGTCGCGTCAAGGATTCATTGCAACTTCTTGGATTCGTTTCTGCCGGCAGATATCATCTTGAAAAGATCAAGATTCCATAAGGCTATGTTATGATTGAGCGTTTGGCGGCAATGGAGTTTCAGCAGCTCATGATGTTCTCCGTGCCCGCCGACCTGCGAAGCGAGATGAGCAAAGTGAACTTTGGGTGGGAGGCTCTCGAGTATGATGCTGAGACAGGGACCGTGGACATCGATGTCAGTCTACGTCAGCTAATCTCCGAGGAGCAGTACGTGATTATCGATGGAGAAAGGGTATCAACCGATATACTTCGCTGCGATGTCATAGATGATGCTCGACACATCCTTTCCGAAGACAGCGACCACGCACAGCGAGATAATGGAAAGGGATTTGACAAAGCCGACACCAACAAGATCCGCCTCATACTCGGGCAGATAGCTACAATCGGGCTGCACCCACAAGACATCCTGACACTGGCCGAAATGTCTCACAAGTACAGAGATCAGCTTGCCGAGATATACGCCTACTACAACGGCATTACCACGGCCCGTGCGCTCGCTATTCGGAAGGCACGGCTGGCCGACGGTGATTTGGAAGAGTCAGTCCGGATCATCATGCTCACTGACGCGCAGGCAGACCCAGCTTCTTCCACCCATGTCTATTTCGATCCGACGTTCAATGCGATTGCCGTCAATGTGAAAGGCGGGGACGCGCGGATCCTTGCGGAATGGAGAAACAGATTCATCGAAAAGGAGCCTTTCCGAAGTTTCTACGCACGCGCGCCAAGATTCGTTAAGAACCGGACAAGAATGATTCATGGTGAAAGTGTGAACCGTCAGTCTCTGTTGTTCCCCGCCCACCCATCCGTCGCGAAATGGGTGATCCGGATCGCTGAGGAGACCTATCGGCCAGTCGTTGTTAATGACGAAATACGCGTGCTGGCCCGCCGAGCGCACTCCGGTGCGGTGCCGCCGAAAATGCCAAGTCGCTGACTGTATCAAGCCGTGCCTGGCTTAGGCAGGACATCATATTCGCTGCAGGAAAGCAGCTCGGCCGGAATTCGGACGGTGCAAATGATACTGTTGACGATCTCCAGGCTATCCCGCCATGTGCCGTCGCACGCCTCCCATGCCTCGTGCACCTCTTCCTCGGTCAGGGTGAGCGAGGTCGTGATTGGCTCGGAGAGCGATGGATGGTCGGGGAGCAGGCTTTCATCTCCGACCCTGGCGACTAGGGCATCGAGATCAAGCTCGATGATCGTCGAATCACAACCCTCATCCTCGATCGTCTCGGCATAGTAGAGCGCCTGCCCGTAGTTGCTCGTGAGGCAACTACGGGGGTTGAGGCCATTCTCCATGACCGAAGCGATCTTGGCCCTGTCGGTAGCGTGATAGAGTTTCATCTGCAAATCCTCCGTCTCGCCCATGATTGTCGCCGCGGGATGTGCATCGAGCAAACATTTCAGGCCGCAAGCACCTGCTGCTCGTCGCTGAGAAGCCACGCCTTCAGGTCGCGGCGCATGTAGCCGATCTGGTCGTTGATCTCGATGATCGGTGCGTCGGAGGTGATGTAACCCTTCTGCACGAACTGCCCGGCGAACACCCGCATGACGGAGATGTAGAGATACCCGCCGACAAGGCAGACCTCGTCGAACGGCTTCTTCCCCCACTGGGACATGCTTGCCATATGGGAGGCCGCGGTCGAACCGCCCATAACACCCGGCTTGTACTTCGGCCAAGTTTCGCCGATGCCGCCCGCAATCATCCGCTCCGCAAGCTCGGGAGTCATGCGCTTGTCGTACTGGTTGACCGACATCATCGCGTCGCCGAATCCTTCAAGCGCGGAAAGGAAGGCGACCCTGGCCATCCGGCCGTCGGGATCCGTTGCCCGGAGAGTCTTCCATAGAGGGCCGTCATAGCGATCCCTTCCCGCGACACGCGTGCTGGGGTCTTTTGTCTTCGTCTGGGAACAGGCCATGATGAGCAGTCGGTTCATGCGCATCTCCTCTTGTTCCGACCGTGAATATTCCTCTGCGGTCTCGTTGTCAACATTTATAAATTAGGACTCGCAGTATGCCGGGAGACGCGGTAGAGATGAGTCCTCAATCAAGGGAGATGCAAAGCATGTCGATCGACAAGATTCGCGACGTAATCGTCAAAATCGCGCGCGAGATGCCGAGCACGGGTCCGCAGTACATCGAGAGGATCAACCGCATTCGACGCTGGATGCTCGATCTGGCGGATACCATGGTGCCGATCTACGCGGCGGTCAGCGCATCTTCCATGGAACTCAACATCCCGTTCATCGAACACACGATCGGTCTGGCGAAAGCCGAGGCTGAGAGGCCTTATGACGAGTATGCCACAACCATGCAGGAACTGCGTCAGGCTGTCGGCCAAATTGCTCTGGAGGTTCGGGAGGCCTTTCACTCCGAGGAGCAAGCCGAGTATTCGCCCGCATACTCGGCTTCGCGCGCGGCTCTCCAGGCCATCCACTACGGCGTTTCGGGCATCGGGGATTTCGACATCTTCTCGCTCGCCGCCAAGGCTTCGCTCGTCGCCGAACAGTGCGCACTTGCCGAGGCCTATAACGCCCTTGCAATCGGAACCGACAGGGAGCCGGTCGCGACCAGGCAAGTGGCGAAGGCTCTCTCCGCGGCACGCAAGGAGATCGGGATATCCTACTGGACCGCCTTGCACACCCGCATCTACGATAATATTCCCGGGATCATCGATCTCGAACGGCGCCGCGAGTGCGCCGCCGCAAGCATCGGAGCCTGACCGCCGGCAGACGCGGTGCGTTTACGGCGTGCGCGCAGCCGGGGCATCCACGCGGAAGTTTGCCTCCGAACGCAGATGCGACTTCGATATCTGGAAAGCCGGGTTCGTGAAGTGGTCAAGGCCCTCTCCGCCGAGTTCAGGAAAGGCTTCGTACACCTTGCTGATGAACAGGTAGGTGGCCTCTCCCGCCGCCAGATCCGCACAGTCAGTGGAGAAGCTGTCGGTAGGACCGCACACTGGCTCGATCTCGCGCACCGCAAGCACGGTTCGGTCCCGAAGCTGTTCGGTTCCCTTAAGGAGGCGAGTGGTTCCGATGTCCCGCTGCACCTGGCGCATAAGTGGCCCGGCGACTTTCCCGTGAAAGTCGAGCTTCTCCTCGACCATGTCCGCAATGCCGCCGTCGTCCTGCGAGATGTACGATTGCCCGATCGAATAGAACGCGCTGGTTGCCACCCGCGCGGCACTGTCTACCGCATTGTCCGTTTCCATGCCTGTCTCCTCGTTGCTGCATGATTGATTGATCGCACCCGTGCGCGAGAGCCACAAGCCCGCTGGGAGGTGCCTTCAGCGGGGGCGGTCGGCGGCGCTGCGCAGAGATCGAAGCTCCTCCCGGCAGCGGTCAATTTCGCGCTCTCTGAAAAGATGCCATGACATTTCATCCTCTGATGCCGGGAGCTGAGAAAGGATGCAGGGATCGTCCGTCTCGAACACGGAGGAGTTCACGCCCTTGATGAGCGATGCCCGCCAGACCATGAGCGATTCCTGGCCCGCGTCCTTCGCTTCGCACATGTTCGCGTAGACCACGCAGTCGTAGCCGGCCTCCTCGATGGCGGCATAGATCATCTCCGCGCTGGCGCTGTCAGCGACGAACTCCGCCTCGTCATCCGTCAGGATGCCTGCCTCGCACAAGCCGCTGGCTACGTCCCACTGGTTCCATGTGAAGAGGTCCTTGAGGACGAGCGGGTTTGCCGCCCGGCAGTAGACCGGAATGATGTTGCCGCCGTCAGACAGGCAGTCGATTTGTGCCAGCCTGTCGTTTGCGGCATCCGCGGTGCCGAAGTGAAAGCCAAGCGAGGCCTCGTCACAGCGGGCGAAGACATTGAAATCACTTTCGACATCTGTGCCGTGAAACCATCGGACGGGTCGGCCGGTCCCGTCGTCGGCAAAGAATGAGCCTTCGATCCAGGCATCAAGTTCCGTGTTCATCGAATCCTCCATGTCGCTCCAAGCATCCGGCAGGATCGGGCATGGAACAACTATCGATGGGCATCGAGTGAGTATTGTCAACATTTATGCGTGCACACCGAATCCTTCAATTGACAAACGATGCGCATGTTGTATCCCTGTGCTGAAAGGTCGTGAACGATGATCGTCTGCAGTTTCAACCACATCACGGAAGCGCACCATGTGAGAATCGGTTGGCCGCAGGCGAGCTTCGCACCCGGCGGCGCGAGGTCGGTGACGACTACCGCCCGCGAATTATGCGCGCTGTCTGACCCAGGCACGCCAACACATCACTAGAAAGGACAAGGACACCACATGAGGGCCATCGACGTCGCACTGCTCACACCGGAACAGGCATCCGCCGAACTTGAACTGCTCGCTTCCGAGATTGCGGAGCATGATATCGCCTACCACCAGAATGACGCTCCGCGCATCAGCGATGGCGACTACGACTCCCTCAAGCGTCGCAACACGGCCATCGAGGAGCGCTTTCCCAAGCTGATCCGAAAGGACTCTCCTTCGGCGAAGGTGGGATCGGCGATCGCGGCAGGCTTCGAGCCTGTCACGCATGCGCGTCCCATGCTGTCGCTCGACAACTGCTTCACCGACGAGGACACCGCGGACTTCGTAGCAGGCGTGCGCAAGCAGCTCGGCCTCAAGCCCGAGGACGAACTGGCGTTCACCGCGGAGCCGAAGATCGATGGCCTGTCACTCAGCCTGCGCTACGAATACGGCGAGCTGATCACCGCTGCGACCCGCGGCGACGGCACAACGGGCGAGAACGTGACCGCAAACGCCCGCTTCATTGCGGACATTCCCCAGAAGCTCCCGGCAGGTGTTCCCGACATCGTGGAAGTTCGGGGCGAGGTCTACATGACCAAGACCGAGTTCGCCGCGCTGAACGCACGCCAGGCGGCCAAGGGTGAAGATCTCTACGCCAACCCCCGCAACACCGCATCCGGATCGCTCCGTCAGGGAGATCCGTCGGTGACCGCCCAGCGCGTGCTGAACTTCTTCGCCTACGCATGGGGCGAGATGAGCGAGATGCCCGCGTCCACCCAGTCGGGCATGGTCGAACTCTTTGCGAACTGGGGGTTCAAGACCAACCCGCTGATGGGCAGATTCGACACCGTCGAGGGGCTTCTATCCCGCTTCAAGGATGTCGGCGACCAGCGGGCTTCCCTGCCCTACGACATCGACGGCGTTGTCTACAAGGTCGATGATCTCGCGCTCCAGCAGCGTCTCGGCTTCATCTCGCGCTCTCCGCGCTGGGCCAAGGCCCACAAGTATCCGGCCGAGCAGGCGCGGACGATCGTCCGCGATATCGACATCCAGGTCGGCCGCACCGGGGCCCTCACTCCGGTAGCCCGTCTCGAACCCATCACCGTCGGGGGCGTCGTCGTCACGAACGCCACGCTCCACAACGAGGACTTCATCCTCGGCATCGGTGGCGACGGCGAAATCCTGCGCGAGGGCCGCGACATCCGCGTCGGTGACACGGTCATCATCCAGCGGGCCGGCGACGTCATTCCGCAGGTCGTCGACATCGTCGCCGAGGAGCGTCCGGAAGGCAGCGTGCGCTATGTGTTCCCAAAGACCTGCCCGGTCTGCGGATCGCCAGCGCACCGTGAAGTGAACGAGAAGACAGGCAAGGCCGATTCAGTAACGCGCTGCTCCGGCGGTCTCGTCTGCGAAGCTCAGGCCGTCGAACGCCTCAAGCACTTCGTATCGCGCAACGCATTTGACATCGAAGGCCTCGGCGACAAGCAGATCGAGTACTTCTTTGCCGCAGAAGACCCTGCGATCCGCATTCGCGTTCCCTCCGACATCTTCACTCTCGAGGCACGTCAGAAGGCTTCGCTGACCAAGCTGGAAAACGTCGAGGGTTTCGGAAAGTCCAGCGTCGCCAAGCTCTATGCCGCGATCAACGACCGCCGCAAGACCACGCTGACGCGCTTCCTATACAGCCTTGGAATCCGTCATGCCGGCGAGGGCACGGCGAAGCGTCTCGCACGCCATTTCGGCAATATCCAGCCGATCCTCGACATCTGCACGGGCGAGGAATGGGAAGGCCGCCGCGTCGAGGCACTGATCGAGATCGAGGACATCGGCAAGACGGTGGCTGGATCGATCATCGAGTTCCATCAGGATGCGAACAACGCAGCGGAAGTCGCGCGGTTGCTGGCGGAGGTCATCCCGGAGCATGCAGCCGTGGTGGTGCAGGCAGACAGCCCTGTTGTGGGCAAGACGGTGGTCTTCACCGGCACGCTCGTACGGATGAGCCGGGAAGAGGCAAAGGCGATGGCGGAGGCTCTGGGTGCCAAGGTATCGGGTTCCGTCTCCAAGAAGACCGACCTTCTGGTCGCTGGCCCCGGCGCGGGTTCGAAGCTGAAGACCGCTGCAGATCTGGGCATCGAGACGATCGACGAGGACGGCTGGTTCACCCTCGTCGGCAAGTGACCTGATCAGGGAGCAGGTGGGATCCTGCCGATCTGCTCCCTGATGTCATCGAGATCGATCACTGCGTCGGCGACCCGGCGCAGACTGTCAGCCAGAGAGGCCTGGCGGCTGGAGATGATCGTCACTTTGCGACCTCGTCGCTGAAGTGCAGCGACGAGGTATGCGAAATCACCATTCCCGGAGCAGATGTAGAGATGGTCGACGCTCCCTGACAGGGACATCGCGTCCACGGCCAGTTCGACATCCATGTTTCCTCTCAGCCGACGCACACCGTCGGAGGAAACGAACTCCCTCGCCTCCTTGCTGACCACCGTGTACCCGTTATGAGCCAGCCAGTTCACCAGCGGGCGCAAGGTCTCTTCCGACCCCTCCGCGAGCGCCGTGTAATAGTGGGCGCGCTGAAGCTGGCCCAGAGATCCGATGAACGAGGCCAGTCGAGCGTAGTCCACTTCGAGACCGATGTTCTTGCAGCACCAGTGCATGTTGGCTCCGTCGACCAGCAGAACGGACCGCTCCACGATACCTTCCATAGAACCTTCCCGGATGCGCGAGAGACTTCGGTGTCAGGTGCCTGTCTAGGGAAAATGACCAGGAGAGGCAAGCGAAAAAGGATTCAATTTTTGCGGGATATCTGTGGAGGAACTTGACAAGGCGTTGCTCGTGAGCGAAGGGAGGCTGTGCCAATCCATAACACGGAACCAAGGACTCGTGATCGAATCCGGAACATCTCGCCGGAATACTGTGGATATTAACCGTCGCGAGTCGTGCACCTGCCCCGGATTGACACACTTGCTTGAACTCATGTTGTATTTGAACAACAACGGGGTCTGATCGCAGCCCCAGGTATTTTTACGCGTTTTCTCCCAGGATTTGGTGGTTGCTGAATCCTTTGAAGATTGCTATTCGGGGTCTGCCAAGGCCACCGGGGTCATGGCTCAACGTGTAGGGAGTAGCCATGTACCGCAGCCAAGACCTCATCGGTTCCGATAGTGTGACGAGCAATCACGAAGTCCTCGCTTTCTCTGTACCCCACTTTGCTCCGGCTAACTCAAACTCACCCTCTTTCCTTCGCGGCTGGCATTGCCTTTCCTTCATCGAGTCCGATGATGACAGCGCCCTCAGCATCAAGGCGATTCCTTCCGCGGACGGTCCCGTGATCGCCTACAACCCTCTATTCATCGACGGCGACCACCTCGAAGACGCATCGGCCGCGATGCTCTGGCTTCCGATCGCCCTCAATCACCTCTGCACCGAAATGCTTCACGAGACGGATGACGAAGGTCTGTTCGAAAGCTATCGCTGGATCCGCTTCCGCCAGCTCGCCTGCCATCACATGCATATGGAATGGAACGAAATCCTCGCGTCCGCAGACTGCCATGGAACGACCTACATGGCGGAGTCCCTCGCCTCCGCGCTTTTCGTGGAAAGCGGTCTCATGGACGCTCTCATTGCTCGGCGTGACGCCAAGATTTCGCGATTGAAATCCGCCTGAGCAAGGAATAGATATTCGCTCGCCCGCAAGATGCCCGCCACAATCAAGAGGATTCCATGTCCGTTCGAGATTCGTCCCAGCCGATCACCCATGTCTTTGGAAAACCACCTCTTGGAAGGCTTGAGATCGAGGACGGAAGGCCCGTCTGGAAGGGGACCGATCGCTGGCAGATTGAGCATGGAGAGGCCCGCAGCCAGTGGTTGATCGGCAAGATTGAATCGGTCTGGAACGTCCTTCTGCCTGACGGGACACGCACGTCGAACATCCGACGCGGCACCCCTGAGTCAGGTCTCTGGCGTTTCGAAGACGACGACGACGTCTGGACCTATGGACGCCTCCAGGTGACTGCAGACGATATCAGGTTCGTGGTCGAACTGCAGCAGCCGCAAACGCCCCGCTGGGCGACTGGGTCGCTCGGATACCAGCTTTGCGCCTCCTCAAACGCCTGCGAGCTTGTGGACGATGACTCCATGGCCGACGAGGTCTACGCGGCCATCGGCTCCGGACTTTGGAAGATGGTCGGCTCCGGCAAGGAATACGTGGGCCCATGGCGCCGGGCCGCCGAAATCGTCGCCGCGATGCGCGGCAAGAACGAACCCTACACGGACTTCTTCAACACCGGCAGCGAGGGGCACGTGTTCCCCGCCGCCAAGGATCTGCTCGAGGGCATGGGATGGACCTTCGAGGGAGCGCTCCAGGACGCCGACACCCGGCACATGACCGCCCTCAAGATCCTCGAGATCTGCGAGCAGAAGCCTGCGGGCGAAATGCCCGACTGGGCGGTTGACTGGTATTCGGCCTTCTTCCCCCAGGAAGACCATCCACGCGCCAGGATGATCAACGCCGTCTTCACCGGGCGTGTGTCTGCCATGGAACTCGACCGCTTCTGGGAACACTACGACATCGACGGGGAGTGAAAGCAGTCAGCTCTGCGAGCCTGAAATCGCGTATCTCATGGCGCGGTCAAGCGGTGGTGCGCCCCAGAAGCCACCGGGCCCGAAGTCGCGTCAGCCGGGGGCATCGCATGTAACCTGCACGGCGATCAGCCCGCGATCCTAAGCGGCATTGCCGAGATTTCCCGCTCGTCATCATGCATTGGCACGTAGGCACCGCGGCTCCTGCTCGCCAAGGCGCGGTTCTGCATCGTCCCCAATGCCCGCGGGTCAAGCAGAAACGACCTGACCGCCGCAATTGCGTCCGGCCCGACCCTGTGGCCGCCAGCCGGAGACACGACCCGGAACGGCCAGATCTCGCGCTCCAGACCGAGCTGGTATTCTTTCGCGAAGTGCCTGCGCCAGGCGACCCAGCACTCGCGAAGTTCCTTCTGATCGGGTCGGATCTCGTTGAAACCGATATAGGTGTTGCCAATGAACAGTGCCGGGGCGAAGGGCGAGGCCGCCACGACGTGGGTCTTCTCCTGGTTTCGCGCAAACCGATGGAGTTCGCCTGCAGGCACCGCGGCAGAGTGGTCGAGGTGGCCCATGACGACACCGTCCGTGCCCGGGCCGGGGATCGTGAACCGCTCCTTCCCGTCCTCATCCAGCACGTAGTCGGCGATCTTGATCGCGTAGTACCAGTCAAGGATCTCCTCAGCGAGAGCACGGAAGTGTCCGCTCGCGATATCCCCGCGATGGAACATCTGCTCCCCTGCATGGAAGCGGAATATCGCCTGCAGCGGCAGTTTCTCGACGGTGATTTCGTCGTGGGCGACGAGAATTCTGACCGAGACAAGACGGAACTGGCGCGATATCGAATGATCGCCTTTCTCGGGCATAACCGTTACATGGCAGGATTCGAATGTGGCCGTCTTGCCCGATCTGCTGACGGACGCATCGCGTCGCGATCTGATTGGAGACATGCCCTCGGCGGCGATCCGGTCGAGCTTCTGGAAGGCGGCGCGACGCGCTTCAGGCGAGGCTTGCAGGACTCCGCGGTCGGCCGCCTCGCGGGCCAGTTTCACGAGCAGGTCGTAGGCCTCAGCGGCGCGCTCGACCATCCGAAGCTCCTTGTCCAGCATGAAAAGTCCGCTCAACATGATCCACCGCCTTGATTAGGATTGAATCCTTGGAAGAGCATCCCTATTGTGCTCGAAAGATTCAAACGGCAGGTAGCAGGATGGAAACCGGATCAGTCACCGTGACGACGCTGACCAGGGCGCGACGCAAGAAGCGCCGCTTCGATGCGGTGATCACTATCGAGGATCCAGGCCAGCGCAACCCGCTTCGCTTCCACGTGAACCCGCACCCAGAGCACCTCGTGATGAAATTCGAGGATGTCGACTTCCATGACCCCGCGGTCGCGCTTCCGCAGCGGGAACATGTCCAGGCCGCCATTGAGTTCGGCCGCCGACACGTGACGGACAGAATCCTCGTTCACTGCAAGGCCGGGATCGCCAGATCGACGGCGCTGGCGCTTGCAATCATCGCCGACCGACTGGGGCCCGGTAACGAAGGTATGGCGGTCGAAAGGCTTCTCTCGGTTCGACCAGAAGCGGTGCCGAACCTCCTGATCCTCGACATGGCCGACACGCTTCTTGAGAGTGGCGGGGCGCTGGTCGAAGCATGGATGTCCATCGAAAACTCAAGCCGGAGCTATGCGGAACACAGGCAGCAGAAGGTCGAGATCTTCAGGAAGCGGCCGGAGCTTTTCGCGCGGGCCAACCCGAACGTCGCGGGCACGATTCAGTTCTTTCCGGAGAGTTCAGTCACTCCCCGGTTTGGCATCCCCACATGATCAGGGTCGCGCTTCCCCGAACTCGATGAGATCGTCTGAACGTCCTGCGGATCTCGCCATCCTGAGGCGGTCAACGAAGCGGGTGCGGTCGCCAATCATCCTGACGATGCTCGCGGGGGTCTCTTCGGCTTCCGGCACGAGACCCGCGGTCTCCTCCTCGAAAACGCGGATCATTCCAGCCGGAACGTTGACACGCCCGAACGTGACCAGACGCTGCGAAGCTACGGGGTCGGCCGAATACTCATCGACCAGCGCCCTCAACTCGGAACGGTAGGAGTGCTCGCACATCGCCATGATCGCGGGGTTGTTGTCCCGCAGGTCAACCGCGATGCGGTTGGCGGCCTCGACGGCACCGTCGATCTCCTCCTGCGTGACAACATCCATCTCGGAGTTGAAGCGGACGAACGGCAGGGCGTAGCGGGTCGCAAGTCGACGAGCTGTGGCAATGACTTCGGCGGACTTCATGCCTGCGGGGATATCGCTGTCGAGAACCTTCCTGATGACCTTGTGGGTCGCTTCGGTAAGAATACCCTCGCCCACCACGTCCTCGCTGTCATCGAGCCCGAAGAACAGCGACGCCTCCTTCAGGTCGGCGTATTCCTCGATGGCCTGCCTGCGTCCGCCTGAAGCAAGAAACGCCAATGAGGCGGCGGCATCCGCGAAGCAGTTCGCCAGATGCATCGCACGGCGTGACTGCATCACGTCCGCCTGGACGGGGCCGGCGATCAGCTTGTCATGCGCCATGCCCAGCGCGATCGTGCGCGCCGCGCCGATGCGGCGGGCCTCGGACACCGTCAGGGTCGTCGTCGGCATGACGCTGTTGTCCATGCCGCCAGCCCTGCGGGCGAACCCGGTAGCCCCATTGAACGGAGAGTACGGCAGGATGAAGTTCACCGAGATCTCTCGATTGCCGGAGTATTGTTCCACCATCCGGCTGCAGTCTGGATGGAAGCCCGAGCGCAGGAGGCGAACAAGGTCCGACATGGACCGCTTGTTGCCCTCGATGTCGGCTGGGAGCGTGCCATCGCGCAGCGATGCATTGTCCCACACCGACCTCGCCACCTTCTGAACATCGATGACGTTGAGCGCGATCTCGCTTCTGTCGGCCTCTGGCTTGAAGACGGCCAGCGCCCAGGCAAGATCCGGATCATCCGTCACCGCCATGCGCTCGATCGAGCTACCCTTGCCGGGAGAGATCATCGCCGACTTCGAGCGAGCAAGAACCTTTGCGATGGAACGGGCAGTGAGATCCGGACGCGATCCCAGCATCGTGATCTTCACGTGGCCCTCGAGCAGGGTCTCCGTCAGGGTCTTGCGCAGCGACATCACTGCCTCGCCGACCGGATTATAGCGGACGCGGCCGATCACATCTCCGCCGATAAGCGGAGCCTGCCTACCTTCGAACAGAACATCCCGGACAGAACCGTCGCGCCCGACGACGACGTATCTGCCGTTGTCCTTTCGTGCTCTGACCGTACCGACGAGGATGTCTCCACGCATGAGATTAGGCTCCGATCACAAGGGCGGCTTCGCGCGGCAGACGGGCGATTTCGTATTCGTCGTCATGGCCGCCGCGGCTGTTGAGGACTAGAAGACGGAGGGCCGTGCATTCTTCGGTGTCGTCATAGCATTCGACGCCGGCATCGTCGCTGATGCGGGTCTTCTCGCCGTCGTCCGTCATCAGGAACACGCCATCCTCGTCGCAGCCAACAGATGAGTAACGCACCTCGGCAGCGTCGTCGGGGAGTTGGACCACGAATACGGAGGCCAATTCGCCAACGCCGCGCATGTACCAGCAAATTTCGAAGTCCTCGGGTATTCCGTTGCTCATCTCAGTTCTTGTCCGCTCTTGTGGGCACGTTCGTTTGAACCAGCCTGCAGCGGCGCCTAGCAAGAAACCACATCAGGCGGCCACGTGGTGAAGGGACTGGGGCAGACGAAAAAGGCACCGTTCTCCGCGCGGCCAGACGAATCCGGACTTCTCAAGCCAGCCCGCGTCGTCGGAGCCGCCGCCGACATCGCGCAGCACAACGCATTCTTCAGCCATGAGCGTCACGTCGTAGACATCGGCGAGATAGTTGATCGCGGAAAGCGCCACCCGCCTCCCGTCTCGGTTCTCGCCGCCGAGCGACAGGAGAGACGTGATGAACACCGTACCCTGTCTCGATCGGGACAGATGGGCGGCGCAAACCGAGACCATCCGCTCCCTGAAAATCCGCAGGCCCGAGCTGTCCGAAGGCGCCAGCAACTCGAGCGCGTTGAAGAATCGTTCCGTCTTGTCAGTCGCCATGTGCCCTCCCGCCGCGATCTGGGGCCGCGGTCGATCTCCATCTTCGCCGCCAGCAAGGATTCGGGTCAACGCGCCGACAATATGCACAAGGATTCGACAACAAATCCGTTGACGCAACACAACCAAAATGTCATTCAGGGGAGAGCAATAATGTTGTCATTCCCAGATATAAGGATTCGATGAAGATGGTTTTCGTCCCGATCAAAAAAGATAGCGCCATCCTGACATTCGGATCCTCGTGGTCTGTGGATCACGAGGCCCGCCGAGTGGTCGAGACCCTGGGAGACATGCGTCCGGCGTTCTTCTTCGGGCCGCTTTATCCGACGCTCGAAAAGGCCTGGGAGGCGGAAGAGACTGCGCTGGCGAACGTGCGCGACTACGACGTGATGCCCCTTCCGTCGGGACTCCGTGTTCCGATGCGGCTCCCGATCCCCAACGGGCGTTCGACCGACGAACGTCATCCGCCGAGCCGTGCATGGATCCTTCATTCAGGCAGTCTGCTTGACAAGGGCCTTCGCATCGAGGTCAGTCCCATCGTGAAGGTGGGCTTCAAAAAGGCTCCCACCAGCCTCGAGGATGTGTGCGACCTCGTTGCATCGTGGGTGTGGCTGGGTGGTGAGCGAAAGATCCGCGTCGGAGTCGACTACGATGACACCGGCCGCATCAGCGCAGATGGAGAGACCTCCATCGAGAATGACACCGGAGCCTTCGACCGCCTGCCGACGGCGATGGTGTACTTCTCCGAGCGCGAGGCCGTGGAAGCGGCTGACATCCTGTCAGCTCAACTTGTGGCGGCGGCGGACTGGCGCAAGCATTCGGAGTGGGCCGAGGCCGAGCAAGACGCGGAAGATCAGATGTCCGTGGCTGCGTGAACGGGTTATCCGTCCGCGATCCGATCACCCGGCCGAGGTGGCACTCCAGAATCCTCTGAGACCCTCGGCGAACTCCGGGCTGATGAGACAGGCCGCGAGTACGCCGACCGGAATAAGGCTGACGGAGACGACGGCTGCAAGCTGGAGGGGCGAGATGTCATCGTTCTGCTTGCGTCCCGACCGGTGTCTGTGTTTCCGTCTGCACGTTTCGCACTCGCCACATGTGCTGGATACGGGAGGCGTGACAAGAAGGCCGACGGCAAGTTCGCCAAGAATGTTCAACAGTACCTCACCCGCCATCAGTTCCTCCCTCGTTCCAGACAAGGCTCACTGCGGATTGCGGGCGGACCAGGGCGGGTGTGTGGCAAAACCGTGAAACCAGGCTTGGCCAGGCACTTTGGACCCTGTATGGGGTTCGCGAGCTAAGAAATGGAGGAAGCAATGAACCTGTCCGTGCCGATCAAGTTCCTTCCCAAAGACGTCCAGGGCAAGAAGCCGAAGAAAGTTGGCGACAGCTTCAAGGCCTCGTTCCGCGGAAAGATCGGAACCTTCGAAGTCACCGAGTGGTATGGCGACTTCTTCTTCGCGGTCCTTGCGAACGACTGACACCGCTTCACTTCCCGCGCGGCAGCATTTGCTGGTTGCAGCCGATCTCCTGAGAATTGGCGGAAACAGGAAGGGAACAACATGACCACGCCAGCCGAGACCATCAAAGTCACCGAAGCCGATCGGCGCATCCTCGCGGTTGCGCTCGCGTCGCTGGAGCGTGAACTCGAACGGAACGGTAATGGCGGGCAGATGCGCGAGAGCATCGAGAGACTGAAATCAACCGTCTCTGCGAAGGTGCCACGCCTGGCCGCTCCATCTCATATCGAGGTGAACCAGGAGGACTACCTCCGCCTGATGACCATGCTTCCGTCCGCTGAAACCTGGCGGCTGTACTGGGAAGGCGACATGGATCGGCATGAATTGGTTGCCGAGCTGACCTTCGGTGGCGGAGGCGATGAGAGGTTCGATATCGCCAGGAACCTGAGGGGCACCGGGCGATTCCTCGAACTCCAACCGATCGATCTCGCGTTCTGCCACCTCGTTGAGAAGCACATGCACGTCGAGGCGTGGCATGCCGCACAAATCATCCACGATGTCATCGAGATCCCACTGCCATGGGATTTCCTTCCGGATGAGGGAGTCATTGAACGGATCGAGCGATATCTGGATTCCGTCAGGGCACCCGGCGACTATCCGCCTGCGATCCATGGAGCATATGTCGATATCCATCACGATCCGGAAATGGCCGAACGCGGATTTGCGCGCGTGATGATGGCAGTATCGGGATACGAAGACGAGATCGAGGATGCGCGAAGGGTGGCCGAAAGGGTGACCAGCACCACACTCTCGGCACCGTCGATGACCAGATAACGTGTTTCAAAGCGCCACGCCCGCGGATCAAGCGGGCGTGGCCGAGAGGTTAGTTCGGGAAGATTTCCTGCACGGACCCGTCGGGTGAGATCAGCCAGAACCCGTCCTTCCGCACCCCAGGATGAGCGAGCGCCATCGCCATCAGTGGAGAGATCATCTCCTTCTCCAGGCCGGACGAGCGCTTGGGGTTGAAGGTTGTCTGCAGCACGAGTTCGTTCGTCTTGTGGTTGAGCCGCCCGGCAAGCATTCCCCATGACAACGCCACCTTGCTTCCCGAACCTGTCACGCGGATGCCGTCCGTGATCTTCATGACGCTCGCTCCGAGCCGCTGGAAACCAACCAACTGCCGCATCTCGACGGTCTCGTTTCGGAGGTCTTCGATCGGTAGAACAATGCCCTTGATGACGAGGCTCACCGGAGCATCCGGATCCGGCTCGGCGAGAATGCCAGGTTCTGCGAAGACGAGCGGGTCGTCGGCAATCCGCCCCGCCTCGATCACGGAGGGTTCCCCGACAAACCATGAAGCCAACCTGGTTCCTTCAAAGCGGGCCGTCAGTGCGCGGACCCGCTCATCGAAACGTCCCCAGTCCCTGAGGGTGTCGAGGGCCGCAAGCGTCTGCTGGTTGTTGTCGTATATCCCAAGGGGAATTCCGATCCACAAAGCTTCGGAGGGACCCGGCTCGCCGAAGCCGAGGTGACCGCGCACGACCCCGCGTTCCCGGCGGCGGAGATCGTTGGCGATCTCGTGCTGGACAAACTCCTGCAACAGAACGTCGACCTCCGGATACTTCCGGATCTCGGCCGAAAGCGGGATCGAATAACCTCTTGCATAGATGACGTTTCGCGGCGCTGGCGGCCATGAATGCTCCACGGCCTCCGTAGGCGGCGACGCGGAGAGGCCATTCACCCTGCGCTTGATTGCCCGGAAGGTGCGGTTCAGCCAACGATCCATGGCGGGGATGTCCTCGGGCACGCCAAACAGTCCATCTGCGGTCCTCCAGCGCAGCAGGACATCAGGATCGGCCGCCTCGTCGCCGATGAGCTCGAGGAACCTTTGCCCGAGCGTGGTCAACCCAACCCTGTCACCATCCGACCCGATGAGGTCAGCCATGACGAGGTCGGACAGGATGTGGAGGATGCCGCCCCACGCTCGACCCCACGCCCGCCCCATGTCCACGTCATCCTCGGCAGGCCCGAGATCCTCAATCCACGACGCATATCTGCCGCTGCCACGCCACTCGAAGATGAAGCGACCACCTTCAACTTTGAAGAATGGCAGCGCGGCCGCCATCCTCGAAGGTGACTTGAGAAAATCGTAGATCGCGCTCTTGCCATTGCCGACGGCCGCGCCGAGTGCGCGAAGCACGTAGAGCATCTGAAGTGCGAGCGGGTGGGCGGCTCGCCAGCCGATCGATCCAGGCTTGGGTACATAATATTCGACGTGCTGCTGGCTGTAGCCATGCTCCCTCGCCGCCTTGACCCACGCCCTTCCGCCAATGACGAACAGGTTCAGCGCGTGGTTGAAGACAAACCTCTCGTGCGCCGAGAAGTGCCGTTGGAGCCGGACTACTTCAGCCGGGTCGACCATCTGCAGCCGCGATCCGTCGAAATGCATGAACGCGACCCCTGGGAGATTCCGTCCAGCGACCGCGGAAATCTCGAAAAGCGTGCGGTCGTCCAGTGCATAGTCAGCGACGACGAAGGTCTTGGTTGAGGCGTTTATGATCGGAGAGCGCTCGATCCTGTCTTCGTCATCGTATCTCCTGGGCGGCGACTTCGCTATGCGGACGCCTCTCTGCATTCCGGCATCGTCCATGACCATGCGGGGACAGCTTCCTCCCCGGTATTCCGGTGCCCGGACCAGCGGCAGGGACTTCCAGGCAAGGTTTCTCGGCCAGTGAAACGGCGCGATTGACGCGTCTGGCTGGATGTCGATGACATCGGTCGCCTTGTGTCCGAGGTGGCCAAGCTCGCGAAGAAAGGCTCCGCGCTCCTGGTACTTGTCCTTCCCCTTGATGACGTAGTCATCATCGCGCCTGACGCTATAGACGACGACTGGGCGGTTCTGCCAGTCAGGCTCGTGTTCGTAGGGAGTGGAAGCTGGCGACGGAACGTCGAAAAGGTCGATATCCGTCAGTCGACGGCCCTTGCGGACAGCATCGTTCATGAAGAACTCCAATCTTGTGTGATCAGGCGGTGTCCGGCATGGCCGGGTCTGGAACTTCCAGACTGTGTGCATCAAGCGTAGAGCGGCGGCGGAGCGCCGTCAAACCGTAGTCAAGGATTCATGGCGAAAGAGGCTGCTGCCCCATAGCCACTCCATCGTCATTGAATTTCCGGGTGCCGGCTGGCGCGCACAAGCTCGGCCGCGCAACGGCTTATGGGACTTTGATTTCAGCGAGCCGGAGCGGCGACTTCGTCGTCCGTTTCGCAATCGTCATCGATATCCTCCCCATCCAGGGGACGCGCGCAGATGCGGATCGATCGGCACGTTGGCAGGAAGTCCGGCGACGGAACGCCCTCTGGCCGCGACGCGTCAAAGTAGCGGTTCCCGAACTTGACATAGTAGTGGATGCTCTGGGACGTAAGCCCGTTCGCACCGAGATGGTCCTCGTAGTCCTCGACTTCGATGTCGGTGCCGGGGAACCGCTCGAGGACAAGATCCACGACATCGTTGGCGAAGTCCCAGCAGGGGCCGCTGTTGATGTCGTAGTCGCATGTGACGACCTCAGCACCGTCTCCTGCGAGCCAGTTGTCGTAGACTTCGCTCACGATGGCGGCCACGTCCTGGTCGGTGGCCTTGATGGTTGTCTCCGATGTCAAGGGTCTCTCCTTATGTCACCGAGACGATGACCAGCGGTGCCGCAACCATCAAGGCTGTCGTGGCCCTGGAACCCGCCCTGAGACGAAGGAGGAAACCGCGGACAGTACCGACGCGGCATCGGCGCCGTAGAACCGCGAGGCATTGAAGCAATTCGCCTCCACGATGCCGTAGCGGTCGCCGGAAAGAGCGATATCGAGGCAGAACACGTCGGCGGGCATCCATCGCTCCGCGGCCTCGAAGGCGATATCGATGACAGCGTGCGGTACATGCAGGTTGATATCGCCCACGCCATCCCGACGGTACGAGGAAGCAGCAACAACCTCCCCGCCAACGATGAAAGTCCGCCACTCGGCATCGACACGCACAGGCTCCGCTACGACAACCGGGGTTTCCGGCTGCAGCAGTCCTCTCATAAGCGCGAGATCGATTGTCTCGGCCATCGTCTTCGCGTTGAAGAGACCCCCATCGAACGCCTTGCTGTCCTCGTCGGGACGGACGAATGCCTGGTTGCCGACCATATCCGATGCAGCGACGGCTGGCACGACGTGGCCGACGCTGAGCATCATGCCATCCCATCCGGCATCGAATGCGGACCAGCGGAAGCTCGCGGGATCGAAGAAGATGCCGGGGCTGAGATCTGGATGGGCGAAGGCCCTGGGGACGAAGGACGGGCCGTAACAGACGACAGGATCAGACGCATCCAGCATCGACAGGTCGGGCAGCTCGGTGCTGTAGCCCTTCAGCGGAACCATGTGGACGGCATTGCCCTGATCACGCAGGATCGCTGCGATCTCGCGGATGGTCGAAAGATTCGGATGGTTGCTCTGGAGAAGCCACTGGGTGGCGGTCATCGGTCACTCTTTCACGAAGGATTCGACTACGGAAATACCATGCCAACCGGATGTTCTCGTAACCCTTAAAACCGAGATGACCATCAGGTCCTCAAAAAGGAAACTGCCTAAACTATAGATCTTCGAACGCGCCTTCCCAGACCTACCGGGTGATGGTCTGAACAGACCGATGGCAAGATAGCAACCACGTCATCGCCATGCAATGTAGGTCAGCGGTGTGTCAGTCTGGCCCGCCACACCCTTATTGATGCGCCCCTTCAGCATCGACTATAAGACCACCAGAGACTAGACGCACTTCATTCTCAGACGAGTGAAACCATGGATCTAAGCAAACCTCCAAGCCTTGTTTTCTTATGTTGTCAACAAAAAGATCGAAATCATGGTCATCTCTGATGACTCTTAGACGGTATTCCCGGTCCTCGAACCCAACATTGACCCAGTTGGCAAGAAAATCGCGTAGTTCCAATGGATTGCAGAGAATAGGTACGAGCTCATTAAGCCGATATGGTTTCCCTTCGGATTGATCGACAAGATAAATCAGAGGAGCATACCAGCCGCACGTGGACTCAATGAATTCATCATCAATCTGTGAATACAGTTCGATCAAGAACTCGGCGACCTCAACAAAATGCTCGCGAATTCTGAAGTCTTTCGACCTCCACAGAAAGTTGTCAAGGTCGCCTGTCCTGCGATCGATCATGGGAACAGTGCCCCATGAAACTGCGTTCTGCAAGGTTTCCAAAGCTTTCTCAGCCTCAATCCTAGTGAACCGCTGAACTCGTCCGCGGCGCTTGGTCGCGAACCTAAACCCCTCTTTGGTTCTTGCAGATACGATGTAGTTTGCCTCCTCGTGTCTTTGGAGTAAGGCGTTCCTCCACATCAACCTCACCAAGCTTTCAGTACGATATTGCTTGTACGCACGAAGTCCCTTTTGGCCTTCTGCGCGAAGTCGTATCCAATCGTTAATATCGAAATCTACCAGTTCCGGATGCTGCTCGAAAAACGGGCACTTGATAACACCTAGGATACGGTCCGTTGGTCGAACACATTCGAAATGACAAGGGCCAGCAACCACGCCGTTTTGCGTATCGACCTCAACAACTCTCGTTTTGGTTGACGAGCAAAAAGCACCACACCTCACACAGCGGTTAGTTAGGGCGGCCTTTTGAAGCGAGCTATTAATGTGCTTCCGACGCGTGCAAGCCCATAGTGTTCGCTCACATTCCCCACCGTCGTCGTTCGCCCGAAGAATCGTGAAGTTTTTGGATCCTGGAATTGCGGTCGGATCGTCATGCATCGCGGAAGTTAAAGCTACATATGAGCACGCACGCTTGATTACCTTGATTCTAAAATTCCCAGCGAGAACAAGCTCATCCTCATCGAAAGTATACCTCTCATCACCATCGTCGTTGTACCGATACAGCTCAAGAATTGCCGCTCCATGCGGCATAGATGAACCCTCTGGTACAATACAAAGAAACACGTCCCTTCCGACCGCCCAATCTTGATCGACTATGGGATCTGAGGTAACCGAGAAGACATCTTTAGATTTCGATTGCGGAAATGCAGAAAGATATTTCGCATAAGGGTTCGTCAGGAGTCCAATATCTGCGGCAACTCGATTGCTCGAATAAGAAAGTGCGTCAAGCGTAATGCGTCCCCACAACAACGACGGGTCAGCACAACCTCGCATTGCAAGCATATCGAATACTGATTGAACACGTTCATCTTGATCGTCATTGAGCGAGAGCACTGCAATCTCGACAAGCCTCAACATTTCTTTTGAACAAGTGTCGTCCCAAAGAGGATCTACCTTCGACTGGATTTCACTTGCGAGCGCGATCATGTCGAGCAAACACTGCACATCTTGAGCATTCTGGTTCTTTAAGAAGTCCTCGAACGAGGAGAGCTTATATTTCTGCAGAACCCGTCTTGCTGTACTACCCACTTTTTTTGAGCAATCAGTTCCCACGGCCAATACCAAGCGTGTTTTGCTCACATCAGCATTGGCGTATTGATAACAAAACTGTTTAATAACTTCTCCAAAATGTGAGTCTTCAGTTTTCGAAAAATCGATCTTGGCTTTAGCCTGGATGTAAACATGTGATCCATTTTTCGTGACAATATTGATGTCATCTACGATTGAACGACTCTCAAAAGAAAGCTTGTAGATGTGCTCATGGTTCGTGAGGCTTGTTGCTAGACCACACAGATCTGACACGATCAGATAGGCACCAATTCTTGCTTGGAACGAAGCCCCAGAGGAGACCGAAGCCCCAGCTCCAGAAAGCTTTCGAAGTGCCGGAATGACAGTGGCCAACATCTATACCTCGAGCAATTGTTCATTAAAGGACAACATGCTTGATGGCATAGCGCAATGTAGAAGGCCGTGGGCCGACGCTACATCCTGCGAACACTCTCCATCCCCAGGAGATTGAGGCACTTCCCAATAACCTCCACCACCAGCTTGCACGTCGCGAGCCGTCCCGCCGGATCCTCGGCGGTCAGCACCGGACAGTCCGCGTAGAACCGACTGAAGGCATCGGCCACCAGGTACGCCCGTTCGGCGATCTCGAAGGGTTCGAGCTGCCGGACGGCCTCGGACAGGGAGTGCGGATACCACAGGCACTCCATGATCGCCGCCCGCTCGGACGGATGGATGACCGAAATCGTGGCGGCTGGCTCGAAGCCGGCCGCGGCCGCCTTGTCCAGGATCGAGCAGATCCGGGCGTAGGCGTACTGCAGGTACGGCCCTGTCTTGCCCTCGAACGAGGTCATCTTGTCGATGTCGAACACGTAGCCCGTCTTCCGCGGCGTGGAGAGGTCGGCGAACTTCAGTGCGCCCAGCCCCACGACCGCCGCCGTCGACTTGTCCGTGACCTTCTCCTCGGCCTTTTTTAGCGTCATCCGGATCATCGAACCAAGCGATGCCGCAAATCCCTCACGGGTCTTGAACGGCTTGCCATCATTGCCGCGGACGGTGCCGAAGGTGACATGCCGGAGCTCCACGCCGTTGGCATAGCCAGCCGTCCGCGATGCCGAGAACACGCTCCCAATATGGAGCGCCTGGCGGTCGTCGGTGCAGTAGACGATCTGCTGCGCACCGATATCCCGGACCCGCTGCCGCAACGTTGCAAGGTCGGTGGTGCCGTAGAGCGCCGCTCCATCGCTCTTTTGAAGAAGCAGCGGCGGCACGTTGTCGGGAAGTCCCTCCCCGGACACGTCGATCACCAGCGCGCCATCGCTCTCCCGCGCCAGCCCCCGCGAGGTCAGATCCTCGAGCATGGGCGCCAATTCGCAGTGAGCGTCGCTCTCGCCAAGGAACAGGTCGAAATGCGCGCCAAGCTGATCGGCAGTCACCGAGACCGCCTTCAGCGAGATCTCCCGCATCCGGGACCATGTCTCCTTCAGGACGGGGTGACCATCCTGGAGCATGGTGGTGAGCTGCCGCGCGGTGGCAAGGGCGTGTTCGTCCTCGTCGCACAGCGCGCTGCCGATCTTGTAGTAAGATCCCAGACCGTGGATTGACATCCCGGCACGCGCATCGCAGGCATCTGGGTCGATGAATGGCAGCGGATCGCCAGACTCCCACCCGATCTCATGGGCCAGTCCCAGCAGCAGCTTGCCCATCTGCAGGCCCCAGTCGCCAAGATGAATGTCGGAGACGACATCATGGCCGATTTCAACCAGGATCCGCCGCAGGCTCTCCCCGATGACGAATGACCGCAGGTGGCCGACATGCAGCGCCTTGGCGACGTTGGGGCCACCGAAGTCGATCACGGTCTTCAAGGGGGCGACCTTCTCGGCACCGAGGGACGGATCGGCGAGCATGGCTGTTGCCAGGGCGGCGACGGCTTCATCGGTAAGCCGAAAGTTCACGAAGCCCGGGCCTGCGACTGACACTGTCTCAAACGCATCGCTCCGAGCAGCCTCGGCGACGGCGGCAGCAAGTTCGCGCGGGTTCCTGCCCGCGGCCTTGGCGAACCGCATCAAGTCGTTGCACTGGAGGTCGCCAAATTCAGGCTTGGTCGCCCGGACGACGGTGGGTTCGGTTTCGAGGCCGTTCAGTTCAAATGAGGATGCGAGTGCGGCAAGCGCAGCCGATTTCACGGACATGGTTCATTCCTTGAGATTGCATGGGAAAGGGTTCGCGGAAGCGGTTAGCTTCAGCGTCGCCTTCGGGCAATCTTTGGAACGATATTTTCCATGTCGGGCCTTTCCTGTCCGATCCATTCTTAGACGGTCCCGAAGCCGCATGCAATCCTTGGATAAGATCGAATGCTTCGACAGGAATCCTTGATGCAGGTCTTCGCCTACGGCTCACTGATGTGGCGGCCCGGCTTCGTGCCGAAGTCCTCCGTGTGCGCCTCCGCCATCGGATGGAGCCGCAGATGGTGCGTCAGCTCGACTGTGCACCGCGGCACGCCGGACAAGCCTGGCATCGTGCTCGGTCTCGTCGAGGGCGAGACCTGCACGGGTGTGCTCTACTCGGTTGAATCCACCGAATGTGGCCGGGTTGCCGACTATCTCGAGCGTCGTGAGATGGCCGAGGTTGGATATGTCCCTCTCATCATCGACGTCGAGGCACCCGACGGCCGGACGAAGGCGCTGACCTACGTATCGGAGCCGCGCCACCGCCAGATGCACGGGCCAGGACAGGCCGTGGAGCGGATTCTTTCCGCCGGCGGTGTTTCCGGAACCAACATGGACTACGCCATCCGGACATTTCATGCCGTGCGGGATCTCGGCGGTCGCATGGATGAAAACGAGGCCGGGCTACCACTCGAAATGCTGTCGACCATTCTTGGGACAGCGGCTATAAGGGCCGCCAGCAAGACGAACAGTGCGGGGCGACCGCAGGCGGCCGAATTGGCCTGATACCTGCCGCTCCCGCGAAGGAGCACGATGTCGTACAAGCCGAAGTCGCTGGACAACAGACGCAAGGCCAAGAGAAATCTGGAAAGGCTTCTGAAGGAGATCGAGTCGGTGCCGCGGTCTGACAACATGTCCATGGAGGCATTCTCCGGAGTTGCCAAGGCCTCCCAGTACTACATGAGGTTCGAGAACGTCATCGAAGTCCACATCTACTCCGAAGGTCCGGAACGGTGGTACGCAGACCTGGCTTTCAAGGACGTGCCCAAGGGGTACTCGAATGTCTTTGGAACTCCGGTTAAGGCGCCGGTCCGGACACAGCAGGAGGCAACAGACTTCGCCAAGGCGATGCTTATAATGCTGAGGGACAGCGCCCCCGTCGAGGAGAAGCCGAAGGCCATCGTCTTTCCTTTCGACGAGGTCGACCTCCCCATCCCCGAGGGCCTATACACCAAGATCTCCGAAGAGGCCGTCAATACCAAACAGGAATTCACCAGGGAGTACATAACCGACCTGATGGAACGCGCCCGCGCGCGGCTCGGCGGCCCCATCACGATGGAAAGGTTCGATGCCGCCACGGACGACGACAGGATCTTCGTCTTCATGGCAGCGGTCCTTTGCTCGCTGGCGGGCAACATCCGGTGGCCTCCTTACGAGTACGACGAGGAAGAAGACCGGAATTCGCGCTCTTTCGGTTACCCTGACGACATGAGTGAGGAAGATCTCAAGAAGACTTTCCCGTGGAAGACCTGACCTAATAATCGTGGTCGGCGACTGAGATCAGGTCGAATGGCAGGATGTCCCGCAGCGGAACATAGCTTATAGCATAGCGCTCCGTGGTGTATTCCGGCATCTCCTCCGGGTCGTTGAGCATTTCGTCCTCGAAGTCCATGACCTCTTCGTAGGCAGTGGCAATGGAATCGCCCATCTCCTCCATGCCGAACGCTCCCTCGATGACATCGAGTTCGAACTGTACCTCGTCGAAACTGGTATCGAGCGACTGCGAATGAAGGCAGGACGTGAGAAGGATGTCGGTCAGGATGAAATAGCCCGCTGCCGCGTATGCCCGATCGAGAGCAGCCGATGTTGTGCGCCTATTTTCGGGCTGCAAGTGATGCATCTCCCACAGCCCATAGGCGACGCGGAACGTCGCAATATCAGGTCGCAGCGGCTTGATGTCGGCTCCCCATACCATGGGGCGGATGTGACGGTTGTATTGCACGGAGAGGATCGCCCGGCCCTTTTCCGTCACTTCCAGATGGGTTCCAGCGTGCGTGCTCTTCACATGAACATCGGTCTCTGTCTCGGTCAGCATTGACTCAAGGTAGGAGAGAGATCTGAAGACAGAAATGTTCCGCGCGTCGTAAGCAGCCAAAATGTTCCGAAAAGCATCCATGTTGAACGCCCCATCCGGCAGCGGATCCAGCTTGAAATATGGTTCCATGCCGTTCCGCCAAAGTCTCAGGCGTCCTGAGCAGCTTCCCGTCGGCTCCGTGTCATGGATTGTATCGGCCGCACTGTGCCACTCCAGCCCCGTTAGCCGGATCAGACGGTCTATCTGCAGGTTCCGCCGTTCAGCGACTGCATCCCAAGGCATCGCTTGGTCGATAGGATCCAGGGAGGCGGGGTCAACGGACGAGGCAAGCTCCTTCCAGTCGCGATAGCCGCAGATCTGGGCGAGAAATGCCTGCGAAGTTCCCTTTCTGAAATCCGGCCTGTGCTCACGCATGGCGTTCTTCAGGCGGGATGCGGCCTTTAACGCGAAATCAAGCGAGCGGTAGGTGAAGCGGAATTGCTTGTCGTGCGATATGCTGCTCATCTTCTCTCCAGGTTGTCATCTGCACGGTTCCGTCGCACTCGAAACCGTGAGGAACATTCCTGGGTGAAGGATGGTCATCATCGGCGTTTATTCTACTCGTACTCTGCGATTGCCCAAGGAGGGCCGTTGTGGTGCGATCACGTGCCGCCACAGTGCGGACAGGCAGAGATAGCCACGTCCCGGTCTGATTCGCAAGAGTGGTCACGGAAACGAACGCTGGCTCCGTCCCGATTGCAGAGAAAGGAAGTGTTTCTTGAAGGCCTCGATGCCCATGGATTCGCGGAGGTTGAAGAACGGAATCCCGAACTCGCGGCACACCCGCATGCCGAGCGCGCTTCCGCCCATGTCCTCGATGCCGGCCGGGCTCCAGATCAGGCTGAAGAGGACGGGCTGGTCGATCGCGGGACCTAGATGGATCATCACGTTCTGGGCGTGGACCGCACGGGTTCGGTCATCGCACAGATGCCATGCCCCGTGGTTCCGTTCCGCGATCACGAAGGCTCCGGCTGGAGGCACGGCCTTGTCAGAGATGATCTCCTGCGCGCCTGTGTGGCTGTTGCGGAACAGGCGGTCGACCCCTTTCGCCTTTCCCGTGCGGAGGATGCCCCCAAGCCCGCTGAGTTCAGACGCAAGCGACCCAATGATGCCGCCCGCTTCCGGATCCGGCTCGCGCGCGCCGACACCGCTGTAGTAGAATTCTTCCATTGCCGTCGCCCCAAAGTTCCATAGATGATCCGACAGCAAAGCATGAGCGGGATCTCTCGAGCGCTCAAGGACATGCCTCACGCGACCGCTGGAATTTCCTCTTCCATGATGGCGCGGATGTCATCGAGCGCCCTCTGGAAGGCCTCGACGCATTCGGGATCGAACTGGCCGCCAGACCTGCCGACGATGTAGTCGACGGCACGCTTGGAAGGCCACGCAACCTTGTAGGGCCGTGTCGTCGTCAGCGCATCGAAAGTGTCGGCAACCGCCACGATCCTGGCAGGCAATGGGATCGTCGCCCCCGAGGCTCCGGTCGGATAGCCCATGCCGTCCCAGTATTCGTGATGATGCTCGGCGATCTCGGCGGCGAGCCTGAGAAGGGAGGACTTCGACTCGCTGAGTATCTGGCTGCCGACGACGGTGTGCGTCTGCATCACGGCGAACTCCTCCTCGGAAAGGGGCCCGGCCTTGAGCAGAACCGAATCCGGGATGGCGACCTTCCCGATGTCATGCATCGGCGATGCCAGCCGGATGTCTGCGCATTCCTCGTCGGAAAGCCCCATGTGCCGGGCGATCGCTTCGGAGTACGCCCCCACGCGCCGCGTGTGTGCGCCGAGTTCGGCATCCTTGTAGCTCGCCGCCAGCGAAAGGCGGTCGACGATCTCGATGTCGCGCTCGCGCAGCTCCGCCAGCGCCATGTCCACCTCCGAACGGAGCCACTCTGCCTTGTCGGAAAGCTTCCGGTTAGCCGCACGCAGCTCGTCGGACACCGTTTCAAGCTCCCGGCCCGCCGATCCCATCGACCGCAACTGCCTGCGCAGAAGGACGACGAGGACAGTGACGCTTGCCACGAGAAGTGACACCACGATGCCTGTCCTGAGCTGCGCCTCGAAAATGACGGTCCTCGCTTCGGCGCGCGAGCTCTGGACACGTCCGACGGTAAGGGCAAGGAGATCGGTGGTCGCCGCCAGCAGGCCGTTCACTTCTCCACGCATGCGTTCAAGATCAGGCACGGACGGCTTCTCTCCGTTCGCCATGCCGTCGAACGCCGACGTGTTTGCGTCGACCCATTTGCGAACGACCTCGATCTCGTTTGCCACCCTGCTTGCCAGATAGTCCCGCCCGAAGATTGAGCTCCCCATGACGTCTATCTGCGAATAGAGGATGTCGAAACTCTCCGACATCTCCTGGATACGGCTGTCACTGACATCCGCGGTGGCGGCCGCGATGCCGATCACCTCGTGAAGACGGCGCGACGCGCGGTCGAGCTGGTTGGCGTGCCACAGTGCATCCTCGCGGATGCTTTCCTGATAGGTCGAGTAATGCTGCACAGTCGATGCGAACAGATAGATAAGTCCTATCAGCAGAACGATGCAGAAGCCCTGAAGGATCGCCGCAGCAGTGCGGGCCTTGCGTAGACTTTCACCGCGCTTCTGGATTGCTGGCCCCACTATCTGATCTCGATCTCGTCGATCTGCCAGACCGAGCGGTTGAAGTACATTTCATTGTAGAGATCGCGATCCTTGTCGAACGGGTAGACGAGAAAGATCGGCCCCTTGTCGCGGACGGCCATTACCTTCCCGTTCATGCGCGTCGCAAGGATCGTGTCCAACTTCGCATCCTCGAAGGGAACCTCCGCGGAGTAGTCGTTGATCGCCGAAATGCGCATGCTCTCGCCCCTGGCACCAGCGGCGGTCAGGACAGAGCGAAGAAACGGACCCGAGAACGTCACCTTCTCCTTGATCCACGGCGTGTCGACGGCGGCCTCGCGTCCCGACAGCGCCTCGAGCATTTCAAGATCGAACTGCGCGGTCTCACCTACGTTCGGATGCGTGACTTTCCCATGAATGGTCAGGATGACCTTGCCCCTTGGTGCGTCGAGCGCTTGCGCAGACATCGGTGCAAGTGACACCAGAGCCGCGATGACCGAGGCCAAGAAATGGTACTTCATGCATTCTCCGGATTGATCGACGGCGGCATGCAATGGGGCGACGAGCACCATTCGTATCCTCTAATGTTCTGGCTAGTAATACTTATTAACCGTTGGAGTCAATGCGCCGAAGGACTGAATCGCTTGACGTTGGTTAATAGTACCGTCCGCCGAAGCTACAAAAGGTCCCATTCGCAGGAATGCCCCGAGGTCTCGGTCGAACTAAATCCTTTAGGGTTGCAGCCGCCTAGTTCGGAAGCGAACCGACGTGACGTGTGATCGAAGGAGCGAGAAACACGATCGATGAAAGCCTTGATGTGGGCATCACCACGTCGGTGTGGCTGCCCCTGTCGTTCTCAGGTCCAAGTATGACCCCCTTGCCGACAAAGAAATGCCTCGCGCCGATGTCGAATGCGAAGGCCCGTTCGCCGTCCTCAGCTCCACGGAGCGCATCCTGCGCCTTCGCCAGGCCATCTTCATCGACGTAGAGCGTATCGCCCGTCTCGAAGCGGTGGCCGATCTGAAGCATGTCGCAGCCGAGCGCTTCCACGATCGATGCGGCCGAGCCGTCTATATCAGTTGTCAGAACCGACCGCTTGAAGGGGTCTATGATGATCGCGCGCATGACATTCGTCCGGATGGGCCAAACTTTCGAGCGGACCTTTAACGCCGAGGTAACCTTTTGCCAAGGTCGTCATTGACAGTATCTGGGGACCGTCTAAAACGATCATGAACAAGGAGTGTCCCGATGATGGATGCAGACATATCGACCGAGATAGCCCGCGAGGAAAAGCGCCGCGAAGCGCTCGCCGCGGCAGCGCGCGTCGCCGCTTGCGAAGTCGGCTCCCTCAACGGTCCCGACAAGGACTTCTGCGAGCTGACCTACATCCTCGGCGCGATGCACGAGGCAGGCCAGGCGTTCGACGCACGCAGCTAAACAAACCCCGAACGGGTTCACGCCGACGAATCCTCCGGTCACAATGTGGCGACGGAGGATTTTTCATGTCTGCAACTTGCATCGCACGAGTCGTTCACGGCTCCCGACTTTTCGGCACCGACGATCACGAATCCGACATCGACATGAAGTCCGTGTGGCTGCCGTCGGGGCGGGACATCCTGCTTGGAAGGACGGACTGGACTGAATTCGACAGCGATTCCTCGCGCAGGAACACGTCCGACGACGTGGATCACGAGCAGCACGACCTGATCCGCTATCTGAAGCTCGTTTCGGCAGGCCATCCAGTCGCGATCGAGATGTTGTTCGCCCCCGATTCCGCGCACTGCGAAGAACCGCACGACGCATGGAGGGCGCTGACCCATCTCGCTCCTGCGCTAATCCCCTCTTCGGTCGCGAAGTTCATGGGATTCATCGAAGACCAGGCCACAGGCTTCGGCGTGGGAGAGCGCATCAATTCGGTGCGTGCGGCGATGGAGGCTCTCGAATTGGCGAAGAACCGCACGCCGAAGGCTACCGTCGGGGACGTGGCGCAGGAGACCGTGGATGCCGCGGCATCGCCGCATGTCAGGATCGACGTGAAGCCCAACGGAAGCAGGTTCCTGCTGATCGCCGGGCGCAGCACGCCCTTCGAGAACAAGGCCTCGGTCGCCCACAGGCTGGCGTGGTCACTGATCGAATCCTTCGAGGCCAAGGCGAGGAAGCTCACGGCGGGAGACAAGAGAGACTGGCGGGCGGTGTCCCATGCCATCAGGCTTGCCGAAGAGGCGCTGGAACTGTCCACATCCGCATGCCTGACGTTCCCCCGCCCGAACGCCGACGAGCTCATCGAGATCAAGCATGGCCGGGTGGACGCAGCGGAAGTGGTAGCGAAAATCGAGCATCTCATCCCGGCCGTCGCAAAGGCCGCCCGCGCAAGCCCGCTGAACGCGGTGCCTGACGCGGAAGCAGCAGACGCTCTGGTCGTGGAGGCCTATGGCAGGCAGGTTACCCTCGGCGACCGCTCCCAGGACTTGAACCTTTCATGCGCGTGGCCAACGGTAGGCTGAAGGAAGCCAAACGAGTTAACACATGGAATACGATCTTTCACACGGGTTCGAGCCGGTGCCGGATGACGCGAGCGAGCTTGCGTCCGTGATCGACGCTTGCCTTTCGACGGGCAGGATGAACGACATGATCCGTCGGTTCTCGGACTCGCTCGGTTTCAGGCAGTACAAGCCTGCCTCTGCATTGCACGAGATGGCGATCGCGGAGGCGGCTGTGACCAAGTTCCTGGTGACCGGATCGGAATTTTTCGCGGCCGCCCACATCGAGGATACGCTCGACAAGGCTGAGGAACTGGCCGATCTCACTGCCCAGATCCGCAGCGCGGACTTCTACGACGCCCTGGTGAAGGCGACGTCCGCCGTCGTGCGCGAGAAGTTTCCGCATGTGCAGCCGACAAGGCTCGAGAATCTGACTTCGGAGCGCGTGCTGGACACGACGATCGACACGGTTCATGCCGAAGACACGTCAAAGCCATCAGACGCGCTGAGGGGCGTGAAGTTCGTCTTCTGCTATGTGCCCGGCGTTGATGCGGCCGAAAGCCTCGAGGAGACGATGACGAGCCATTGGTCCGACGAGTCATCCTCCCTCACGATCCGCCCGGACGCGGTGTTCGCGCGCTTCCTGAAGCTTGCAGGCATCAGCCGGGAACAGTGGTTGGAGGCGGTCGAAGACGTGTGTGGCGTCGATCTCAGAGAGGATCCCCCACACGGAGCTCCGGCATGGATGTGGGAACGCGCCGAGGCGTGGCGGAAGTTCAATCCGCCGCATGATGGGCAGAAGCCAGTCACAGACGTCAGGACGCTCGTCGAGGCCGTCGACAATGTCCCATCGGGCTTCACCCCAAGCATCGCCTTCTCTGCAGACGCACAGGCACTCATGAACAGGGACTGGAACAGACCGCTGACCGTCACGGGTGGCGTGATCGGCCTTTCCGACCTGATCAACGGCTCCGGTGACCCGATCCGCTTCGACGGCTCGGTAACCGTTGCCGGGGATCGCGAGGACATCGTCCTGTCGGCGAATCTGCCAAACCCGCTTGAGAAGGCCTACGGCATCCATGCGTCAGCATTCCAGTCACAGTTGAAGGATCGGGATGAAGTCCGCCTCACCAGCGACGAATCCCGATGGAGCGTGTTCTCCGAGAGAGATAGATCCGTGGCCTGAAATGAGGCTACACGAGAGCCTCACTCGTACTGATCGATTTCGTATTTTCCTGAAGCATGGTGCGTCGTGACAAGGAAGGGATGGCCGTCAGCGTTCTTGAGGATGTGAGCTACGGCTTCTTCCTTCGACGGGAAAGTGGTGTTGCTGAACGTCTGCCATGCACCGCTTCCTGTGAATGACGAAATCGTATCCAGCCTGAAGCCCCCGTATACCTCGACAAGAGGATAGATCGCAAAAGGTCTGCGGGTCTGGATGGACTTCACCAAGTTTGCCATGTGCTGATCTACCTTCATTGTCGGTCACGAACCGTGCTGAAACCGATACGTGAACATTCTCATTCCCAAGCGATCAGTCGACGGCCCGGATCGGCATGTCGCCGTCGGATCCGCTGCGCTTCATCGACAGCGTTTCCTTGGCGCGGTCGCGATGTTCCGGCTTGATGTGCCCCGTCACCAGGGCAAGCACCGCCGTCAGCACGGTGATGTCGTCGGTGAAGCCGAGACCCGCGAAGATGTCAGGGATCATGTCGGTCGGAAGGACAAGATACGCGAGCGCGCCGATGATGGAGGCCTTAACCTTGGAAGGGGTCGAAGCATCCATTGCGCAGTACCACATGGCGACGATATCATCCGCGAACGGAATCTTTCCAGCCGACCGCGAGATCGCTGCGATCAGTTCGTCCTTCGACGGAATTGTCTTGTCCTTGACCAGTTTGAGGCGGTCGAGAATGCTCTTGCCGATTTCCATGCGTCTCTCCTTCAGAGGCTGCATGGGGAATATAGAGTTTCCGCGGCACTCTGCCAATGCCTTGAAGGATCCGATTTTACGCCTTGCATATCCGAGGGCGAAGTTTATCGTTCTGGGGAAACGCAGAACGAAGAATTGGCTGACGAATCCATACCGCTTGCCGTTCGCTGCAGCTACAGGCGGGGCTCCGATATGACAGTGGCATCGGCCCCTACGGCATTGACGAGCTGAGCTGGCGAAACACGTCTTCGTTGAGGAGACGACCGAGGAAAAGGATGTCCTCGCCTAGACAAGCGGAGATGGGCCAATGCGCGTCCAAGCCTGCCAGCTTATGTACTTATCGCCACGGAAGCGGAGAATCCGATCATCTACGTGGACGAAGTCGACAAGGCGACGAAATGGAGGCTATGCGGAAGTTCGGGTGAACTTCGAGCCGCTTCCTGCTTCCGCGAGACCTGACTGAGGGTTGCTGCTGCAGCCCTCCCGCCAGAGGTCTCTCCACACATCTCCGATGCTGGCTGGGGCGAGCTCGTCCGCCAGGTCGGCTACAAGTGCCTGTGGGCAGGAAAGGCCCACATCAGGGCCGGGAGGTTTGAACCCTCCACCCAGAGATGCTCGTCCTGCGGGACGGTGCTTTCCGGAGATGCGAAGCTCCGGCTCCATCAGCGCACCTTCCGGTGCGCATGCGGGGCGGTCCACGACCGCGACCGCAACGCGGCGACGAACCTGCGCCGCATCGGGCTGGATGCCCCGTGTCATCCACTCGAAATCTGCAATCCTTCGCGCATGCGGATTGCGAGCTTGCAAGACTTGGATCGAATCCTCATCATTCTCGGCGATGGAGGATTCAAGGAATCGGAAATGCAGCATTTCGATGTCGTCGTTGTCAGTGGAGATCCGGCCCGGGCATTGGCCGCCGCGGTGGCTCTGAATAAGACACCCGGTGCCATTGCAGTCATGAATGCAGACCAGGGCCGCAGCGATCGCGCCGACGAGGTGCCGTTGGAGGGTACAATCATGTTGCTTCAGCCCGCGGAGGAGCGGAGATGAGTACTTTCAGGATCACGGACTATCTGCTGGATGGCGAGGAGCCAGACTATGTGTCCGTCCCGCTGGATAGTGCCCAAATGCTCAGGGACGCAGTCGCCTACTGCAGCTTCATCGCCGACGAATTCGACACAGCGGTCACTCCGCGACAGATGGCGCAGCTCATGGGGCGGTTCTACGGCTTCAAGTCGGTTCCTGCTGGCCCCTCAGACGAACTCGATATCTCGATGGAGCGCAAGCTCTACCATGTGAAGGGGCGGCCGCTCCCGATGAAATCTGCGCTTATGGCCAGCAGGCCGCTGGCGCGGGAGGGGCTACGCAACGCGATCGAGCGGTTTGCGGTACTGAACGCCTCTGAAGACTAGTGGTTTCGGTGTCGTACCTTGCTCCGGCAGCGGCGATCATCATCCGACAGCAAGGAGAACCCTCATGAAAATCGGCATCAGTGGCGTAAGCGACCCGGATGACATCCCGTTCACTCCCATTGGCGAAGGGTTCCTCAGGAAGCACGGACGTACGCGCTGCCCTTGTTGTCGCGACGAAGGAGTCGAGCGGATCATCGAGATCGGCCCGGCGGTGAACGGCGCGGCAAGGAAGAAGGCGGCCGTTTGCCGCGATCACGAGGAAGAAGGCCGTGTGACCTTCAGAAGCATATGGCGCGAATTCCAGCCCGACAATTCCGAGTCCGCGTGGTCGATCCGATACTGACCACGACGAAAGCTGCGACCGGACTTTCACGCCGGCATGCCATTGTTCCTTCGTAACCCGTTGCCGAAGGATCTCCGCATGACCGAAATCGTCGTATCTCCGCTTCCGAAATGGGTTCTCGGCACCTTCGAGGGCAAGCTGCTCGACGCATGGATTGGCTCCCGCTCCTTGGAGGGAGATCTGGTTCAGTTCGCTGGCGACACCGAGAACGAAGACGAGGAGGACATCATCCTCCTCGAAATGAACCCCGCCGAGGTCAAGGAATTCGCCAAGCTTGCCGAGGATGCCGGAACGCCAATCTGCAGGGATATCGCCCGTTTGCTGAACGATCCCGAAGGTACGGACATCTTGAGCGCACACTTCGACAAGGTCGACATCACCGCGATCCGGATGGAAGTCGAATTGACGGACGAGAAGGGCGACAAGGTGATGCTGGATCCAGATCATCTCCTGCTGTCGCTCGTCTCGCGTTTCCCGGAAGTCCTGCCCTACGTCGAGACATCATGGGGCCGCGGCGGGACTTTCATCACCCCCTCCGGCATCGAGTGGTTCAAGACACGGGCCACTCTGGATGCTCGGCGGGAGAATTACCTGGCCGCCAGCGCCAACCCGGCTTCCAGGGCCTGACCACAGACCATCCGATGACGGACACCAACGTTCTTCCGGCAGACGACGAACACGCCGTCGGAGCGCCACGTCGCCCCCTTCTGAACCGCTTCCCGCCCGAGCATTGTCTCTCGCATGAACGGCATGGATTCTCTTCCCAAACGGGAGGAATTCATGAACAAGCCGAGGGCAGTCAGCAACCGCTTCTGCTTTGCAGAGCACGCCATAATGGCGAAGGCATCCGGCGGCGGCTGGGATGCCACCTTACCCAACGGATCCTCCAGGCACCTGTCCGATGCCGACCTGGCAAGGCGGGGCTTCGCCGTCGACTGTCCCTTTGGACAGGATGGCTTCTACGCCATCCTCGACGGTTTCCGCGAGCATGCGTCCTACACATACCGTCCCGATCCCGCAGCCGGGGTCGTCTGGCTCGAAAACGGCTCCGATCCGGTGTCGATGGACGAGTTCCTCATGTCCGCCGTCAGGGCCGATGCAGCGGGCAGGCCGATCTGCTCCTTTTTGAGCGAGGCCGACGAGCAGCTCTACGCAGCATCTGGAGCCGAGGCGTATGGGCACGTGGCGGAAATCATCGACGGCGTGACCGCATATGGCTCCCTTCTCGTGCGCGACTGGATGGAGGCGGCCCGGATCAGGAACGGAGCCGATGGCCTCGACAATGACGAAATCCTGAGCATGGTTGCCTGAGGAGAGTGAAATGGCTGTGAAGAAGATCGAAGACGCTGGCATCAAGATCGGCGGCGCCCGCAAGGACTGGCGCGACCGAAACATGGTCATTGAAGATCTCGCGGATCTCACGACGGAGGAGCGTGTCTCCCTCGTCAAGAAGGATACGGTCTGGCCGAAGCCGGACTATGCCGCACTGGTTGCTGCGGGCATGCCGAAGGAAGTCGCCGCATGCGTGAAAGCCCTCCGCGATGCCCTGGCGGCAAGCCCGTCCAAGAGCGGCGCGAAGACCGTCGAGGAGGCCCAGGAAGGGTACATCACGATGCTGTCGGCGATCCGCGACAAGTTCCTCTCCGCAAGGACCATGGAGGAGCTGAAGGCGTCCTATGGCGCGCTGGAGCGCGATTTCGGCGGCAAGGAGAACCTGCGCAAGCATCCGACGTCCGCCATCTGGTTCTCCGTCTACGGAAAGACGACCTGCCCGTTCGTCCTCAATCAAAACGCGATGAAGAAGGCGCGCGCCCTCCTGGCTACGGGATTCCCGGAGGATGCGCCCGCATGGAAGAAGAACGTGACCTTCTTCGCGGCCAAGGGCGGACACTTTTGCTACAAGGGCAACACCCTGATAGGGCACTTCGACACCCACGAGGCAGCCTTCGAGATACTGAAGCAGCAATACGAGGCTGCCGAAGCGAACAAGAAGAAGAAATCGAAGGAGAAGACAGGGCCGCAGAAGCCGCCGGCGCGCGCCCATCTCGACATCGTCGAGCGGGACGGTATGACCGACCATCGCGGGAGCCGCGACATCGATCCGCAGGAGTTCATCGACGCATTCGGCTTCCGCGGCGTCGAGTTTGGAAACTGGGTGCCAAATGACGAGCGCCAGAGGATGCTCAACCTCGGCTATGACGGCATGATGGATCTTGCTGAGATCCTCGGATGGGAGCCGCGGGACATGAGCCTCGGCGGCCGACTTTCTGCAGCCTTCGGCGCTCGCGGCAAGGGCGGCAGGGGCGCGGCCCACTACGAGGCCGGCCGATACGTCTACAATTTCACGCGCTTCAACGGTGCCGGCAGCCAAGCCCATGAATTCGGCCACGCGCTGGATCACTTCGTCGGAAACGGAACCACGGTCGTCGGCCTCGACGGCGTACCTTCGGCGACCGGCTGGAGGCACCGTCTGGTCAAGTCAACGAGGACGATCCTGTCGCATCGCGATCCGGAGCTCGCCGAGACATGGCATGCCGTGATCCACGCGCTTGACAACACGGCCATCCCGCAGGAGGAGGCGGCCGAGAAGGTCAGGAAGGCCATCGCGCACTGGGAGACCAATATCGCCGACAAGCGCAGGCAGCTCGAGGAGGCCGCCTCCCGCGGTGACAGCACGGATCTGTGGCAGACGTCCCTCGCCTCCTTCGAGGAGAAACTGGCGCTCGCCCAGGCGAGGCTCGAAAAGGTTCTCGCATCGTCGCCAAGCGACGACTTCGGAAGCCGCAGGAGCTCCTTCTTCACCGAAGCGCTCAACATCTCGGGAGCCGACGGCTACGAGGCGCGGCCGAACGAGATGTTCGCGAGGGCGTTCGAATGCTACATCTCCGACGAGATCGAGGCGCGCGGCGGCTTGTCCCAGTATCTGGTGGCCGGGGTCGAGGAGTACCTCTACGCGGACAAGGAGATGTGGGCTGGAAATCCGTATCCGACAGGAGCGGAAAGAGAGAACTTCCGGGTTCTGTTCCAGAAGGCAATGGCTGCGACGCTTCCGTTGATCGAAAGCGTCCGTGACCACGAGGTACCGCTCGCCATGTGACGGCCGTCAGGCAGCCGCTTCGCCGTGCACGATCTGCCTGACTTCGTCACCGTAGATCGTCTCTCGGGCAAGAAGCGCCTCCGTGAGCCTGTCGAGCGAGGCGCGGTTCTCTTCGAGAATGCGCTTCGCTTCCGTGCGGGCTTCATCGAGAAGCCGCTGCACGGCGGCATCAGCGTTTGGGGGCAGCAAGCCGTTCACCCGTTCGACCTTGCGCATGCCGACAGAGGCATCCATGCCAAACTGGGTCACCATGGCGGTCGCGATGCGGGTCGCCTCCTCGATGTCGGAAGCAGCTCCGGCGGTGACCTCGTCCTCACCGAACACGATCTCCTCGGCCGCACGCCCGCCCATGTAGATCTTGAGGCGCGTTAGAAGCTTCGATTTCGGGATAGAGACGAAGTCCTTTTCCGGAAGCTGGACGACCATGCCAAGAGCGTTGCCACGGGGGATGATGGTGGCGATATGGATCGGGTCGGCATTGGGGAGATGAGCAGCCACCACCGCATGGCCGGATTCGTGCACGGCGATCAACTTCTTGTCGGCATCATCGAGAACGGCACTCTTTCTCTCCACGCCCCCGATGATCTTGATCCGTGCGGATTCGAAGTCCGCCATCGAGAGCGTCTCCGACCGCCGCCGAGCCGCATGGATCGCCGCCTCGTTGACCAGATTGCGGATGTCCGCCCCGCTGAAGCCCGCTATTCCGCGTGCGACGATGTTGAGTTCGACGTCTTCGCCGAGAGGCTTCCTCTCGGCATGCACGCGCAGGATCTCCTCCCTCCCCTTGATGTCAGAAACGTTCACGAAGATATGGCGGTCGAACCGGCCCTTGCGCAGGATCGCGGGGTCGAGGACGTCGAGCCTGTTGGTGGCCCCTAGCACCGTGATCCCCTCGTTGTCCTCGAAGCCATCCATCTCGGTCAACAGCTTGTTGATCGTCGTCGAGTGCTCGCGACCGCTGTCGGTGCTTGCGCCATCGCGATTTCCTGCGACGGCATCGATCTCATCGATGAAGATAATGCAGGGCTTGTTCTTGCGCGCCACCTTGAAGGTCGTCTCAATCCTTTCCTTGCCCGCGCCGATGAAACGGTTGGCGAAGTCGGAGCCGCTTAGCGCAATGAAGGACGCTGATGCTTCGCCCGCCAGGGCCTTGGCGAGAAGCGTCTTTCCGGTGCCGGGCGGACCTACAAGCAACACACCCCTTGGAGCTGCCGCGCCTGTCTTCCGATAGGCCTCCGCGTCCTTCATGAAGGAAAGCAATTCCTCCAGCTCGGCCTTCGTCTCTGGCTGTCCGGCAACGTCAGCGAATGAGATGCTGCTTTTGACGACCTTGGGCTTCCATCCAAATGAAGTCGTGTTCTTCAAGCTCTGGAACATTATCAGTCCGATGCCGACGAACATCAGCAGGAAGAGCACCTGCGTCACAACCGAGACGACCCTGCTGGCGATCGACGTCTTCACCGACCTCTCGGGATCCTCGAACTTGACATCCACGCCGGCATCCGCGAGCTCCTTGGGGAAGTTGAAGTTGTACAGCCACCCCTCGTGCCGGAGCACGTGATATTCCCCCTTGTCATCCAGGGCATCGACAGCATTGGCATCGATCGTGGCGGACTTGATCTTGCCTTCCTTCACCATAGCCATGAGTTCGCCGTAGCTGATCTTCTCGCCTTCGGTCTCCGGCCGATCTACCCGCTCGATGACGAGGGGGCGCGAAGACCCGGATCGATCCGAAATCGCCAGGCTGAAGAAGGCGCCTCCGGCGAAGGTCGACAGCAATCCCAAGATCAGGACTACAAAAAGGAAGCGATCAGGATGCAGGTCATTGAAGAATTTCCGTAGCCGTTCAATGATGTTCATACCACCCAATCCTTCAGGACATCGCGCTTGAATAGGATTCATGACACCGCCCACCGGGGCAAGGAATTCTTTACCGTTGGATAACCATTCCACTGTCGCATGGTTAACCGGAGAGCCGCGAGGGGCATAATGAGACTGATCACACACGACGGAAGCTTTCACGCAGACGACACGCTTGCCTACGCCATCCTGTCGCGCATCCCGAGATTCGAAGGTGCCGAGCTCATCAGGACCCGGGATGTGGAAGTCCTGGCCGGGGCAGGTCCGAAGGACATCGTGTTCGACGTGGGTTTCGAGTTTGACCCGGTGCGAAACAGGTACGATCACCACATGCGCGACAACCCGCTCCGCGATGAGATCCACGAGGGGCAGAGCATACCCTACAGCTCCGTGGGGCTGATCTGGCGCTTCTTTGGCGAGGAATACCTGCTCGCCAACTTCGATGGCATCTCACAGTACATCGATGATGTGTGGGAGGAGGTCGACCGAACACTGATCCTGCCGACCGACATGACCGACAATGGGATTGGTGGTGCCTTCGCCCCGACATCGCTGGCCGTGACCATCGAGGACTTCAACCCGGACTGGGATGACAGATCCGACCGCGGAAACGGTCCGTTCCTGGAGGCAAGTGATTTCGCCGCCAGGGTTCTCCGCCAAAGGGTGGTAAAGGCGACGGCAGCAGCGCGGGCGCTCGGCATGGCGAAGGAGGCCATTGAAACCTCCCCAGACCCGCAGATCATTGTCCTGCCGATGGCCCTCCCGTGGGAAGCGGCTATCCATGCCGGGAACTATGACGATGCCCTGTATGTCATCTCCGAGAAGAAGGGCGGATGGTATTGCCAGGCGGTGCGGCCGCAGGAAGGTTCCTTCGAGCAGCGAAAGCCACTCCCGGAACAGTGGGCAGGTCTCGTGGGATCAGATCTCACCAAGGTGTCCGGAGTCGAGGATGCAGTCTTCTGTCATGCTAAGAGATTCGTCTGCGCGGCGGAAACGCTCGAAGGCGCGTTGGCGCTGGCAAGACTAGCCGTCGCCTGCCCTTGACAATGCCGGAACGGAAACGCTCGCCTCAGCAGGAATCGTCAACATTTTGACTTGAACTGCCCCGCGATCCGTATCACCCTTTCTCTATTGGAGATGTGAGAGACCGGAATGGAATACGAATCCTATAAGCAGAACCTTGAAACAATGTCGCAGAGCATCGCTGCCGGAGCCGATGACTGGCTCAAGCTTGCAGGCGGAGTTCTTGGGGCCATCGAATCCGCCTGCGCGGGCGAAGCCGTAGACGTCGCCGCCCTGCAGGACGTGAAGGCAAGCTTTTCGGCGGAGGCAGGCTTCCTCAAGTCGCTGCCGGAGCGGATCGAGGAGTACCGCACCGAGATCAAGGGGCTGCGCAGGTTCTATGCTCCCATCGAGCCAAAGGCGGTTCAGGTCCTGGCCGAGGAGACGACGAAGTCAGGGTGGTTCGGCAAGAAAAAGCAGGCCGCCCTCGAGCCAATTCCTGTTCCCGCCGCGCATCCTGAAAATCATAGCGATCAGCGGGCATTCAACGATGCCAGGGCGCTGATGATCGGGCTCGACGCGAAACTCGACGAAATCAAGGGTGAAATCCTGCGTCTGGCGGAGGACAGCGACGAGATCGCTTATGCCTTCAAGACCGAAGTTGTCTCCTTGAACGTCGCAATCCGAGAAGGTGGCAAGGACACCAAGAAGAAGGAAGCACGTCGGTTCTTCCTGGAAGAGGCGGTGGCCATGCTTTCCGAACGCTCCTCACATCTCGGGCTTCATGCCCGCGTCATCGGCAGATTTCACTCGTCGGAGTACATCGAGAACCCCTTCAACGACTGAGGCTCAGGAGACGGCATCAATAAGGCTGTCGACGACCTCGTCCCGGTTTTCCTCGGGTTCCACGGGAAGGAACCCTTTAGGGTGGTCGGCCGCAAACTGCCGCGCCCAAGACAGGAAATCATAGCCATCCGCTACCGCTGACATCGCTGCCCGGATCTGCGCTGGAATCCTTCCGGCCAGCTCGGGTTTTCTGGCCAGCATCGCCTTCACGGCCCCGCAGATTGCCTGTCTGCCGTAGTCGACCCGGTCCGCGCGCGTGGCCATCCAGAGGTTCAGGACCGATGCGGCTTCGGCATGGAGCATCTTCCTGCCACCTATCCTCACCCGAACCCTGTAGAACTCATGATGCATCCCGTATGGAAACCTGCTCCCGGTCGCGGGAAAGCCGGCGGCCTTGAGTTCACCGCGACATTCGATGACGAGATCATCAATTCGCCGCTGCGTGTCAGCGTCTATCTTTTCCCACAATTCAGCCCGGCGCACGTTACAATCTCCGCTCATGGTTCAACAAGGATTCAACCACTCAATCCTCAGGACATCAATGTTGCTGCGCACCATCTCTTTGATCTTCCTTGCATGCACATTAGGCCTGACGTTGAGTTCATCGGTCCTGGCGACATCCTGCAGGCGGGTTGAACGCAGACTTGAGGCTTTCAACACACCAGACGATCCTGTTTCCGATCCAGAGGGGAACAGGCAATGCCGAACAGCATCATCGTTGGCGAGAACACCTACATCATGTGTGACGACTACGTGCAGGGCGCGTTGCACGAGCGCGTGGGCCAGAAGTCGCTCTTCAAGGACAATGGGACCGAGCAGTGGAGGCTAGGCGGGCGAAACGAGCGCGATCGCCAGCACCTAAGGTTCGACACGGACATCCTGACGGAGCCGGACACCGGACGGACCTTCCAGGAAGACAGCGAATACGGTGCGACGGAGAAAGTCGCCAGCCGATATGGAATGCGCTTCGTCATGTCGGAAGGAAACTACAGGCGCGACCTGCTGATCGCTTGCGGCGCATATCACGCCAAGGGCCAGATCAACGAGGAGAAGGGCAACCTCCCCCCGGGAGAAATGCGCAGGGAACTCGCATCGAGGGGCATCTGGGTCGCGACCAGCGACTGCAGTGTCCTGACCCTTCTCCGATACCGGGAAGCTCAGCTTGCGGCGGCGGAACTCGCCCCAGAGGAGATCGAGAAAATCGAGAGCCTGAAGGAGACGCACAGGCGCCTGCTCGAAATCTGCTCCGACTGCATGGACGAAGACTGGAGCCGGATGCCCGAGTCCGACCACGTGTCATGGCGGGCCAAACGAGCGCCCGGATGGGCCACATCGACCGTTCTCAAGATGCAGCGGGAAGGGCTTGCTGGATTTGACGGGCTCGTCAGGGCCACGGGCAACGGATGGATCGAGATCACCCCCAAGGGGATCCTCGCGGTACGGCACCTGCGAACACGGGATGCCGAGTTGGGTCTCGAGGGACTGCCGCCAGCACAGAAAACCGGACGGCGCAGATACTGGTGATTGCCGGGCACGTTCGCATGATCAGGAGAGACCGATGAGCACGTACGAATGGGAAGCCGGGACCATCAAGATCCCTAGCGCCGAATGGGCAAAGACAAAGACTGCGATCCGAGAGGCTGTCAACAGAAGACAGTCAGCATTGCTTGCGGTTGCCGAGAAGGCTCATGCAGAGCTCGTTGAAAAGCTGCCCGAGATGAAAAAGCAGCGCAGGAACGGCACCCTCAACCTCTGGGACTTCGAGAGAACGCTGGACAAGATCGTCCAGCGGCACATGGAGATCTACAAGGCCGGACTTCGCGGGCATGTGCGGGTCTTCGATGAGTTCGATCACACCGAAATTCTCCAGAAGATCTATGTCACCCGCGATCCGAAAACGTGGAAGGAGATCACTCCCAAGCTCCGGAAGCCGCAGAAGAAGGACTTCCCGCTGGCGGGGTCCAACGTCAACAGCTTCCAGGCCGACAACTGCTCGCTTGTGTTTGACAATGACGCACGCACGATCGGATGGCACGTGCCCGAAAACAACCATGCCCGGGAGCACGCCCATGCAACCGTCCTTGGCGGGGCGTTCTTCGCCGCCATGAAGACGATCACCTGGACCCGCGGCTCCGGCGGCGTACTAGTCGGAAATGATGAATATAATCACGATCTTGGCCGTGAAAACGTAGGGGCCGGCGGCTCCTACGTGACCCACAGGTTCTCAGCCGAAGCCCAGAAAGCCGAGAAGGAAGCGGAGCGCAAAAGGAGCATGTCCTACGGCGGCTACGGATATGGCCGTGGATATCGACGCTGATCAGTCCCCGGCATCAGTCTCTGGATGCGGGGCGAGATCAAGTCCACCGCCCGGATCGAGAAGCCCTTCCTCTCTGAGCCTCACGATGTCCGGTAGGTCATCGAGAGACCTCAGATTGAAGTGACAAAGAAAAGCATCCGTCGTCACGAAGGTCATCGGGTTGCCGGGCGACGCGCGGCGAGGACCGGGCCTTACCCATCCGGTGAATATCAGGATGTCCAGCGTCCCCTTGGAAAGCGCCACCCCGCGGACCCGTTCGATCTCTGCGCGGGTGACGGGTTGTAGGTAGGCGATGACCGAAAGCGTCTGCATCGCGGCGGGCGACATCCGGTATGCCCGCGGCATCATCGTCCTGCAGAGATCGGAAGCCTCCGGGCGAGTGCGAACCGCGAACTTTCCCGGCAACACCTCCACGATGGAGATCGACCTTCCCGCATAATCCGCGTTGAGGGACGCTACCACCTCACGGACATCTGCATGGTAGGGAAGGCGTCCGAGTATTTCGGCTTCTGTCATCGCTCGTCCGCCGCCGACCAGCATCAACTCCACCAGTGTCGCGGCCTCGTCCCGGTTCTTCACTGCACGGCCCTTCTTACGAGGATCGGGGCCAGGGGATCGTCCTGCCGGACCTCGCCTTTTCCATCACGCGCCAGTTCCAGTGAGGCGATCAGGCTTGTCGCTATCGAAGAGCGCAGACGCAACCCGCCCGTACGCGGAACGAGTTCGAGCAGGCGCACCCACTGCTCCGGAAGCCCGTCGGAGAGACGCGCCAGGGCGGCATCCACCGAATCCACGTCGAAGGGTGTCAGAACGGGCATTTCGGCGACGTGGCCCGCGTCCTTTCGCCCCCGAGGGTAGGCTGCGATGAAATCGACCAGGCTTGCGGCGAGCCGTCCGCCAGTGGCAGCCTCCTCGTGCGCCCCCGATGGTGCGAACCAGTCGCGGCCGAGCTGGAGCCGCTCTGGAAGGCGCTCTGCCGCCGTGCGCACGGCATTCAACCGTTTCAGGTGATAGGCGAGAACGTCCTCGTCGGGATCCTCCCGCCTGTTCTCCTTCGGCCGCCGCAGCAGAATCCGGGACTTCAGGTAGGTAAGCCAGGTGGCCATGACCAGCCAGTCGGCTGCAAGTTCAAGCCTGAGGCCGATGGCCCGGTCGACGACGGCCTCGAACTGGCTGACGAGTTCCAGGATATCGATCATCGAGAGATCGAGTTTCTGTGAGCGCGCGAGTTCGAGCATGGCCTCGATTGGCCCTTCCCACGCCTCGAAGCGAACAATGAAGGTTTCGTCTTCCGGGGTCAGCATCCCGTCGTCCATCTGCTCTTCCAGCAAAAGAGGGAGAGGTCACCCTCTCCCTCAAAAGGATTCCTGCGCCGTCGGGCCGGATCAGAAGTGGTAGGCCACGCCGACGTTCGCGCGCCATTCCTTGGCACCGTCGATGATGCCCTTGTCCTGCCAGTCGATGTAGTTGATTTCGGCGCGGGCCGAAACGTTGTCGGTCAGGAAGGTCTCGGCACCAGCGCCGACGCGATAGCCGGTGAGGTAGCCGGAGAGGCTGTCGCCCAGGTCGTCCTTGGCCTTGAACTTGCCGCGCTCGATGCCGACGACACCATACGCCAGCACCTTCGGGGTCACGAGGTAGCCGCCGCGAACCGCGGCACCGTAGCCGAATTCCTTCTTGACGCTGCCGTCGATTCCATTCGCGGAGCCTTCAAGCTTCGAGTAGTCTGCGGAAAGCTCGCCGCCGACGTACCAGTTGCCGAAGGTCTTTCCGTAACCGCCGAAGAGGCCGCCGCCGAAGCCGTCGCCATCAACGGTGCCGCTGCCGACTCCGGGAACCGTCGCATCGATGTCAGCCTTGGAGTAACTGGCCTGACCGCCAACATATGCGCCGTCAAATTTCGCCTCGCCTGCGTGGGCGACACCCATGGACAGCACCAGGGCGACCGAGGCCAGAAAATACTTCTTCATTCCTAACTTCCTTCTATGGGTACCGCTACGCCGCTCGGGCGACCTAGTCCCAATAAGGATTGAGTCTTTCCCTATGGGTGTCAATCGCCCGCAAAAGGATTCGTGAAGTGCTCGTCGATGTGCCGTTCAAGGTCGACGGCCGAATCCAGATACTTCCTGCACCACTCGAGCGCGTCACGCTTGTCGGCGATCGAGCCAATTCCGACGGCGCGCCGCTCGTCCTTGAACTTCATCCTGACGTGCTGCTTCGCGTTCCACTCGGCAATCAGCTTTCGGAAGAGCGGTGCGTCGTGGCTGTGCCAAAGCGCGTGCACGGCATCATCGAGGTCTCCTATGTCCTCGACCACCTCCCCGGGGCGGGAGAAGCTGGCCGCAAGATATTCCATCGCGTCCGGATCTCCGCCCCTCTCCTTCGTGAAGTCGAACAAATCGCGTGCGTCAACGCCTTTCCAGACGGCCTCCAGTCCCGCGAACGCGAAAGGAGCATCCCCCTCGACGTCGATCTGTCCGCGGGGATTCACTTCCCCGGTGAGCGGATGGGCCAGCCACTGGATCCTCGAAGATGATACAAACTCCGCACCCTCGATCTGCGACATGAGCGACTCCGCGTGGCGGCGGATGCTGCGCGCCGAATACTTGGCATCCAGATACTCGACAAGCCGTTCATGGCCGCCGAACCTGGAAACAGCTCTGACAAAGGGTTCGGCCATATGCTCTAGGTCGTAGGAGTAGAGAGTGCCATTCCAGGCCGCAACGCGAGCCTCGTGCCTCACATGCGTGCAGACAGCGGTTGTGGCTGGAATGTAGCCCATGCGCCACGCGTCAAACGAACCGTCTCCGATCGCCGCGGCTGCGGGCATTGTCATGTCGTAGTTGCCGAACGCGATGAATCCGTTTTGCATCCGGTCGCATAGGTTGAGAACCAGTCTCGGGAAGATGTGCATGCGTGGTAAGTCCCCTTCAGCCAACAGGGTCTCAACAGTTGTATCTAAACGCAACAGCCGATGCGGGGACGGTCGGAAAGCCCTGCAAGGGCACACGAGCGGAGGTCAACGAGATTTGAAGAACCAAGGTTTGCGATCTATGACTTTTTTGGAAGGCGTCCCGCGCTGAGACAGTCGTCATAAACAGTTGCAGTGAGCTCGCCTCCAGGAGGTCAGCCGATCATGGCCGATTCGTCCCTTCCACCGGAAGCGGTGGTCTAGCGACTGGATCGCATTTGTTAGCGAGCGGGTCGCAGCTTTTTGCGAGCGGGTCGCTATTGTCAACATTTGTTTGCAAAGAGGGGATTTTGATGACACCAAGGCAGAATGAGGCCGCCTTCAAAAATGCTTGCTGTCGCACGACTGGCTCTTGGTCAAACTCAGGCCGAGGTGGCCGAGCGTTCAGGCATCAGTCCGCGCACGATCTATATGATCGAAAAGGGCGAAGCGGGAATTGCGAGCGTCGAAAAACTTGTGCGCCACTACGGAAAGTGCGGGGTGCAATTTCTCGCGCCAAGTGGTATAGAAGGTTGGGGGATTCGCGCCCACTTCCTGCGCGGGTCTTATGATGACGAGAGGCCTACGTGATCGGGTGAAACCCTGATGGGCGAGTTTCGCTACAGACCGGATTTGCGGCGCTTTAATCCAGGTTTCATGAGCAGGAATCCTAAAGCGAACGCCCCTGTGAAATATCAATGGCTTAAGCCTCAGAAACAGCTTCGCTTTGGGTGAATCTGCATCGCTTTACCCGATTTTGCATCGCTATAGGCCGGGTTTGCGCCGCTTTAATACGGTTGTGAGTTGCCGAAAACCAGGGAAAGTTACACGAATCGATAATGTTAGCGCCTTCCCATTATCCGATATGTTACAGGGGGTCACATGGGGCACAGAGAGCGTGTACTGGAAATGCTGGCGGGTGGAGATCTGTTTCGAAGCCGCGATCTGGACATGGCTGGCATCCCCCGGGTCGTGCTGAAGCGGATGCTGGCGGCCGGCGAACTCGACCAGCCGCAGCGCGGGGTCTATCGAATCCCTGAAATTGAAGCCGACGAGACAAGGATGAAGGCGGCGGAAATCGCAAGCCGACATCCCAATGCGCTGCTCTGCCTCATGTCCGCGATGCGGTGGCACGGCATGACCGATGACATGAACTCACCGTGGACCATCTGCGTGAAACGGACCTCACCCGTCGTGACCGCACCATGGGTCCGAGTCGTCAGATGGACCGGCGATGGATTCCATGATGTCGGTGTCGTCCAGGAGAAGGTCGCCGGGGTCGAGATCAGAATGACTTCGCCCGCGCGCACGGTGGCCGACGTGATGCGACGGGTGAACGGTTTCTCGGACGAAATCGCCTTCAAGGCTTTTGTCGCATACCTGCGGACCGGAGGAGAGCCCGAGGCAGTCGGGCGTGTCGCGAGGAAGCTTGGCTTCCACAACGACATCGGCAGGATGGTTCCGTTCGCCCGACAGATCCTCTCTGGTGGCGCGTTCCAGCAGTTGGACCCTGCCAGCTTCGAGTTCTGAACGTCTTGTCCCTCGCCACCACTGCCCTGACGATTTCAGGGCAGTGCATGGAGGTGAAGGGATGCAGGCGGATCAGGATGTCCTTGCCCGGGGACTCGCGGTATCGAACAAGCTGAAGTCGGCGGCGCAAAACAGGGGCGAGGACACGCGTCTAGTCCAGATGCGCTTTGCACAGGAACGCCTGCTCGCGAGAATTCAGTCCGGGAGATATCGGGACAGGTTCCTCCTCAAAGGCGGCCTGATGTTCTCGTGCAAAGCGACAGCCTCGTCGCGTCCGACGGATGACATCGATCTGCATGATGGCACGGGCGATGGACTCCGGGACATCGCTAGAGCCATCCATGAAAGCGCAGCCATACCTCTGGGCGACGGTGTCGAGTACGATCTGTCGTCATTCAAGGTCTCCCCGATCAGGGAGGCAGGAAGCCCGGGCATCAGGGTTTTGATGAATGCCTCCATCGGACGAAGCATCGTTCATGTCAAACTCGACATGTGCACGGGCGATCCGATCACCCCGGCCCCTGTTACTCGGTTGCTCCCGTCGTCGCTTCCGAAGGACTTTGCAGCGGTTCCGTTTCAGTCCTACCCCTGGGAGACGACGCTTGCCGAGAAGATTCATGCCGTCACAAAGTTCGGACTGGATTCGACAAGAATGAAGGACTGGTACGACATCGCCACGATCGGCCAGCAGGAGGAGATCGACGGCGGTTCACTCTGCGCGGCCATCCGCAGGACGTTTGAGTGGCGCGCTGATGTCGACGTCGATCCTGAACCCGAGGGCCTCTCCGACGAGTTCGTTGCGGAGAAGGAGGCCGACTATGAGCGGCACGTCGTCCATTTTGATCCACCCGAGAGCCGCGCAAGCCTCGCCAGAGCAATGGAGACCTGCCGGAACCTCATGTGGCCAGCCCTGAAAGCGGTCTACGACGAATCTGATCTCGACCAGACCTGGCACCCCGAGAGTGGATGGAACGGGGCGTGCGACATGGCACCCGCCCCGGCTGCAGGACCCTAGAACGAGGCGACGCGGGTGATGACTTCCTTGTGGATGATGTCCATCTCACCTTCGCCCTGGGACTTGAGATCCAACGGCATGATGCTGCGGACAAAACTGTCCTGATCAGACGATACCGGGGCAGCGAGGTGCCGTGACATGGCCTTGGCGATCGCGGCGACGCAGGGAACGACAACAGAATTCCCGAACTGGCGGTAGGCCTGAGCATCCGACACAGGAATGAATATCCGCGAAGTCGGGGTGTCAAACCCCATCAGGCGCGCGCATTCCCTCGGAGTGAGACGGCGTGGGTTCCTACCGCCGTCCTGACGGACGAGAACCTCGGATCCGTCCTTGCCGTAGCGCGCAGACAGCGTTCGGGCGACATCTTCCTCCCCGACCAGCCCGAAGCCGAAGCCATTCCCGGCCTTCGCATGCTTGGCGGCGTAGTCCTGGAGATATCGCCACAGGTTGTCGGTCAGCGTGTATTTCGCGAGGGCCTCGCCTGAGGTCGAGTATCGGCCGCCTTCGTCCGCTTCTCCCTTCGTGTGGAGTATCTCGCCCAGCAGCGGGCCACGGTCGGGAACGACGACATCATCGAAGTCGAACGCCTCGCCTTTCCTGACACCGACGATGAAGATGCGCTTGCGCTTCTGGGGCACCCACGCGCTTCCGTCCAGGACGCGATGGGAGACCGTATAGCCCAGCTCCTCAGAGAGGGTTCTGAGGATGACCTCGAACGTCCGCCCCTTGTCGTGGTCGCAGAGGTTCTTCACGTTCTCAAGCAGAAACATCTTCGGTCGCTTCGCCTCGATGATGCGCGCGACATCGAAGAACAGCGTGCCCTGCGTCTCATCGGCGAAGCCGTGGGCGCGGCCGAGCGAGTTCTTCTTCGAGACTCCGGCCAGTGAAAATGGTTGACAAGGGAACCCTCCTACGAGGATTTCGTGATCCGGAACGTCCCCCGCCGGGATCTTGGTGATGTCACCGATGACAGGGTGATCCGCCCCATGGTTGGCGACATAGGTCTCCAGCGCGAACTTGTTCCATTCCGCAGTGAATACACACTGTCCGCCCGCGGCCTCGAACGCGCGTCGCATCCCGCCTATTCCCGCGAAAAGGTCGATGAACTTGAAGCTGCCCTTGCGCCTGCGGCGTGGGGTACGGGAAATGCTCCGCAGGGCAGCTAGCACCTCCGGCGGCGCCTCGGTCTCCCCAGTCTCCATCCGGCGCAGCAAGGCGGGAGAAACCTTGATCTCCGCTGCTGCCGCCTTCGTTTCCAGGCCCGTAGCGGCACGATGAAGAAATGCCTCGGTGGGCTGGAACGGCTTGGTCTGGACGGGCATAGGCAATGAATCCTTCGATGTTTCAAAAATGATGTTCGGGAAGGACTGGGCCTGTCAACGAGTCCTATGTTCTCGAATGTCATTTCCGCCGCGCAAAGGATTCGATGGTCTATGCCTCTCCCATGACTTCCATTGCATTCAGGGATTCGCCTCCGGATCTGCCGTCCGAGTAGTCCTCGTCGTCCTCGTAGAGGTGTGGCATGAGGATGCCGCAGGGGATCTCGATCGCCTCGATGCCGTCGAAGGAGACGATCGTCTCGTCCTTGTCCTCGAGCAGGGAGAGGAATGGCGGCAGGTCGTTGTCCCGCGCCTCCTTGCCTTCCTCCGCGAGTTCGCCCCGCGCGCTAGCCAGCAGGTCAGCAAACGGTCGTGGCCCCTTTCCGTCAGGAGCACCGTCCGGCGTGACCTCCATCTTCACAGGACGCGGACTTGCATCAGAAACGACGGTGACTACGAAATCACGCTCGTGGGATCGGAACCAGGCGTAGCTGGCGTCGGTGGTGAACTTCATGGATGCGATCGCCGACTTCCTCAGGATGACGTTCTGGCAATCCGAATGGAACGTCAGGAAGCCTTTGGTGTCCTGCGAGGCGAGCATTTCCGCCCTCACCCGCATGAATTCCATCGATGTCAGGAAGTAGCGGCGTTCGTTTCCCGACTTCAACTGGACAATGACAAACCATGCCTTGCGATCCGGGTCGATGCCAGACTGGATCAGGACTTCCCGGTTCTGCGGCGCATAGATGGAGCCGAAGCGGTCCTCGTCGTCGTTCGCGGCCGATGCCTCGAACACATCCCTGAGAAGCGGAAATATCTGGCCCACAGGCACCTCCACGACCTCGGCGAGCCTGTGGGCCATGCTGACGGGAATCCAGCCCATTCCTTGCTCGAACAGGGCGAGCTGCATCTCATCGATGCCAACTCTGCCCGCGACCGTGACCAGATCGAGGCGCAGCGCCTTGCGGATCTGATAGAACTTGTTCATGTGGAAATCCCCGTTCGAATGCTCATTCAATGGTCATTTGCGTGTAGGCCGAGGTCAACGCGGAAATCGAATCCCGGACGCAGCAGCAGGGCGCTTAAAGGACTCGATGATTCTGCGCCTTGCGTTGTCAAACTATTTGCTTCAATCCTTATGGCCAGTCCTTGACCGGGAGGTCGCCTTAAAGTCTCATTTAGGGACTTGATCGAGTTGCACGGAGTGCGGATGCACATGCTTTTCAGGAAATCTATCGAGGTGCTCGTCGCACTCTCGGCGCTTCAGGGCGGCGTGGCGGTGGCGCAGGAAAGGGTTAACCCTTTCGTAAAGCCGCCTACGGCGGCAGAGGAGCAAGCACGACAGGACGAGCGCACCCGCAACATCATCCGCGAGATGCAGCCGGAACTGAAGGCGGGGATCATGCAGGATGTGAAGGCATCGCAGTCAGCGCTCGAGATCGACCTGCGCCGGAGGATAGACACGGTCGCGGCGGTGGCCGCCAGCGCACCGAAGGCCGACAAGTCCGTCATCGCGGGCGACGCTCCGATCAGCGACAACAAGAAACAAGAAGCGAAGGCAGCCCCGGCGAAGGTTCCGGAAGGTGCCGTATTCATTAGCTGCGTCAACGGAAAGGCTCTGTACCGTGCAATTGACAAAACGATCTTCCAGGTTCAGGGCGGCAACGTCGAAGGCGGTTATAACTGCGGTCAGTAGCGCACTGATCCTGTCCTCGTGCACATCGCAGCTACCGGAATCCAAGAAGCTTCCGGACGTGAAGCAGGAGCAGCGCGACGCGCAGGACAGGTTCACTGCAGACCAGTCCATGGCTGTCGAGCGGATCAAGGTTCCCAAGTCCTCGATGAAGGCTGTCGCGATGCGGCCGCCCCTGCCGCCGCACATCGCCAAGATGCCGATCGAGATCAAATTCCCGACCACCCATGAGGCCGATCTGTCCTCGCTCGTGGCATCCCTTAGCGCGGTAAACCTGCAGGTGACCTTCAACTGGTCCAACCCGACCCAGAGCGAGGACATCCTCAGGAAGAAGCTGCCATTCCTCAGCTTCCAGGGAACGGTCGGCGAACTGCTCAGCTCGCTGCGGAACGGCCTCGGCATCGTGGGCTGGTACGAGGACGGCATGATCTACCTGTCCGACCAGCAGCGCTACAGCGTGTCGCTGCCGCAGAACGAAGAAGTTCTCAAGTCAGTCTCCGAGGAAGTGAAGAACCTGGGTGCCGACAACGTCGTGACGTCGCTGCGCGGTGGCAAGCTTATCTACACGGCTTCTCCGACGGTGCAGGACGAGCTCATCGGCCCATTCCTCGATCGGATGGCCAGGAACTTGTCGGTGATCTCGATGCAGGTCGCCATCGTCAGTCTTTCACTGACCGACAACGCCAACACGGGCTTCGACTGGGACAAGTTCTCGGTGGCGTTCAACGATACCAAGAAGGGCATCAGCGATGCGGCCGGCAGCGACAATGAGAAAGTCGGCGAAGCAATAAGCGCGACGGCCAGCGCCCTGACGTTCGGAAAGACCTCCCTCGGGACTGTGTTCGGAAAGTACGGCGCGCTGACGATATCGGGCGCCATCAACTTTCTCTCGAACTTCGGCAACGCGAAGGTCACTCAGAACGTCCAGCTCAAGACCCTGTCCGGTTCGAAGCTGACCTTCCAGGACGGCAAGGAAGTACCGTACGTCTCGGGCGTGTCGAGTTCCTCGAGCGGTTACTCCAGCGTTGGATCGTCGGACATCGAAACTGTCGACACGGGTCTCAAGGTCCAGCTCGAATCCTTCTATGACGGCGACTCCAAAATCGTGACCGTCGGCGTGAAGGTCGACCTCAACGCGATCACGCAGTACGTCGAACTCAATGCCGGCCGCCAGCTCGGCACCATCTCGCGACCGATCGTGCAGAAGCAGAACATCGATGACCTCGTGCGCGTCCAGGCTGGCAGGACGGTCGTGATCGGCGGTCTGCAGTACGACAGCGAGAACGTCAACTCCGCCGAACCCACGGTGGCACGCAAGGCCCTCGAAGGCACTGGCCGCACGACCGGGTCGGAGAACCGCAAGATCGAGAGGGCAGCGCTGTTCATCATCATGCGCCCGACCGTCCAGGTCTTCGAAGCGGAGGACTGACATGGTTGAAACCGCAAACCATCTTCCCATCGAGGCGCTGATTGGATGGATCCCGCGCGTCGAGGACGAGAAGGATGCCGTCGAGTACGCAAAGCGTCAGATCGAGGTGCACTTCGCTACGCCGGAGATCTCCTGGTATGCGGTGTCGCAGTTCGACAATGGCTACCTCTTCGAGATCCACCACGGCGGCAGAGGAAAAGGCTACCTGAAGGCCTTGATCGAGAACCTGCGCGCCGATCCGGATGGCGAGTACTGGATCCCGTCAGGGAACAAGGCCGTCAAGGTGATCATGCAGGAGGGGGAACCCCTGCCGCTTGTGCTGCCGGAGGACGACGCGCGCCGTCTCGTCCAGGCGGGCCACCCGCCGCTGCAGGCCTCGCTCACCCTGAAGTCCGCTGTGACGAAGGGAACGGGCGTCTTCAACTTCGGCGCTGCCATGGCCGGGGTCGGATCCGTGTTCTTCCTCGGTTCGGCGATCTTCTATGCCGTTGCGGCAAATCCCGGACCTTCCGTCCGCGCGGTGGACTTCGCCACGCTTCCCCACGCCCAGTGGGGTCTCGTCAGCTCGGCGACGGTCGAGGAAATCGTCTCGAAGCTCGAGATGCAGGGGGACAAGTGGTCTGTCGACAAGCGCCGGAACATCATCGACGGACTTGATGACCTGCGCGCCAAGGGCCGGAACATTGATGCCCGAAACCGCCAGCGTGCCCCTGCTCCGCAGAGAGATGCCGCAACGAAGCCAGCCGACCCGGCCGCCGGTGTGATTGCGCCGAGATCCTCGACCAGCACCCACCCGGCAGTCGCGGCTCCAGCGGCGGCAACTTCCACGACGCAAGCCACCGGAGAGAAGAAATGAGAGCGAAGACAGCGGCAGGCATCGGCCTACTCCTCTCATCGATCGCCCTCTTCGCGGGTGGTGCGTACATCGTGTTCGCGACAGTGGATCAGATCGCGCGACAGGATCGCCAGTGGTCCGAAACCGACAAGCAGTGCGTGAACCTCCTGAAGACGATTCCGGGTGCGGAAGTCAGCGTCGGCCCCGATCTGACGGTTGTGGTCCGCAACATCGTTGATCCGCGCAAGGCCATCGTCGACGCGACCACCGCCGTCCTCATGTGCCCCGGCCGCAAGATGAGCGAGATGTGTCTCGGCGACAAGTGCATTGGTGCGCAGGACAAGGTCGTCCTCCGCTTCAAGATGCGGGAGATCAAGTGATGCACGGCACGGCGCTAGCGTTTCTGATGAGCACCGATTTCGGGTCGCGCCGTCAAGTCGTCACCGCATGGATCATGGCGATCGTCTCAATGGCGTTCGGAGCCTATGCGTGGTGGGAATGGTCATGGTCGTTCGCCTGGGTGATTGGTGGCCTCGTGTCCATTCTCCTCTGCATCTTCAATCCCTTCATCTGGGCGCAGCGCAAGCTGCGAGGAATGATCAAGCGTCCTTCGAACTGACGGGAAAAACATGGAACAGAACACGACAACCCCGAAGAACGCTGAGCGGAAGGGGGTGCTTTCGCGCATCCGAGAACGTCTGCTCGGACCAACAGGGAAGACATCGCCTGACGCGGGGAAGACGCAGGCCGAACCTCAGGCACCGCTTGAGATGCAGTCTGGCCATATGCCGGATCCTGACACTGGTCTTTTCAGCGACCTTGAGGAAGGACTCGATGCGGCCGTCAAGGAGTCGATCCGGATCGAAGTTGACGTGACGGTCGAACCCTTCCTCGATATCCCTTCGTCCGAAACCACACGAGTGGATTCGAGCGATTCCGACACCGATCTGACTGCCAATGTCGAAGCGTTCGAAGGGGATGAAGGTAAGGAAGAGAGCACCGCGGCCGAGATGATCGTGGATGCTATCGAGACCGCGACACCCGAAAAGCCGTCGCGGTTCAAGCAGCCGACGCAGTTCCGGCGTGGAAAGTCGATCAGCCACCATCGTCTCGGCATCAACCTGCTCGAAAAGGGTCTGATCACGCCGCAAGTGCTCTATGCGGCCTCCAAGGAGCAGGAAGTCACAGGGGAGAAGCTCGGACAGATCCTCGTCCAGAACCAGTATCTCAGCAACTCCGAGCGCGTTCAGGCGATTCTGGAAGTTTCGGCCGAGCGGATCGCGCAGGAGACCGTCTCGAAGACGAAGATCCCGGTAGAGAAGCTGATCGAGCACAAGATAATCATCTCGACGATCCACGACGACGGCATTTTCGTCGCCACCATGGGCGACGAACGCATGGTCCGCAGGATCGTGGCCGAATACTACCCCGGCAAGAAGATCACCTTCGTCCCGTTCTCGCCGACGAAGTTCGCACCGTTCATCGCAAACATGCGGAAAAGCTCCGACGCTGTGGACACGGTCGCCACGAAGGAGACGGTGCTCGACCGCCTGATCTTTCGCGCCGTCAGCACGGGAGGCTCCGACCTGCATTTCATTCCGCGCGGCAAGTCCTATAGCGTCTACCTCCGCGTCAATGGCCTGCTCGAGCACGAGCACGAAGGCCCGATGGACGAGTTCCTCGCAGTTGCGGCGCAGGCCAAGAACCGTGCCCGCCTCGACAGCTCCAAGAAGCACGCCCCGCAGAACGGATCCTTCCAGATCGAGTTCAATCGCAAGATGGTCGACCTGCGCGTGAGTGCATCGCCCAACATCGAGGGCGAGTGCATCGTCATCCGAATCCAGGATCCGGAGAGCATCAACAAGAACATTAACCACCTCGGCATCACGCGCATCGGCAAGTGGACGCAGGCGACTTCACGGCGCGGCGGGCTGTGCCTTCTCACGGGCGGCACGGGCACGGGCAAGACGACGACGATGTACAGCACCATCATGAGCTTCGACCGTCAGTCAAAGAAGATCATCACCATCGAAAACCCCGTGGAAGTGAGGATCGCGGGGGTGAGCCAGGTCGCGGTCAACGAGGCCACGGGATTCGACTTCAACAAGGCCCTGGAGGCCCAGCTCACGCAGGATCCTGACGTCATCGCCGTGGGGGAAGTGAAGAACGAGGAAACGGCGCGCACCATCGTCCGTGCCGCAACCTCCGGCCACCTCGTTCTCGGAACACTCCACACAGGCTCGATCAGCGAGACCCTCGACCGCCTCATGGGGCTCGGCATCAAGGATCACGAGCTGCGTTACATCCTGCGCGGCATCATGTCCCAGGATCTCATCCGCACCGTCTGCAAGAAGTGCCATGGGACCTGCGTCGACCACGAGGGATTCACCTGCGCCGAATGCCTTGGTGACGGATACGATGGCCGGACGCTTGTCTCGGAAGTCGAGTACTTCCACGACCACAACGACGTCGACAGGCTGTTCGCGGTCCGCGAGGGAAACGCACAGCCCACATGGGAGACCATCGTCGAGGACGCTGTGAACAAGTACCGACAGGGGATCACCAACGAGCAGGAACTGGACCGCCTCTTCGGCGCCGCCGCGCGACCGTATCTCGAGAGGGCCGCCTGATGCCGTCGCTGATCCTCACAGCCCTGTCTGTCATGATTATCGCCATCGCGCTCGTGGCGGGTACCAGTTTCGTCAATCCGGCCATGCAGAGCAGGGTCGAGGTGTCGAGGGTTCTTTCATCGCAGTATGGGGCGATCGGATCCGCAATCGCCTCATACAAGGTCGAGAACCAAGGCGTGCGTCCTTCCTCCTTGAAGGAGATCGAAGGATATGTCGCCGCGGGAGCCATGGCGGGCTATGGCTCCCGCTCAGAGTTCTTCGCGTGGACCATAGAACCGGGGCCATCGGGAAAGCCCGGTCTCTGCCTGAGCTTCCGGGGCGATGCGGTCGAGTACGGCGTCATCTCCGGGTTCGAGCGGTTCGCGATCGATGCCGACACGCAGCGACCGGGAACGGTGAGCTTCGGAACGGACTGCGCTGCGCACCCACTCGATCTCGCACCTTCGGGTATTGCCCACCATCTCAATGAGAAGCCGACCGCCCTGTCGGTTCGGTTCGAGGAGCGCTGATGCCCATCTTTACCGTACGCGTCGTCTCAGGCGAAGGAGTCATCCGGAACCAGGACATCGAGGCGAGCAGCCTGGATCAGGCAAGGTTCCATGCCGAGCGCCTCGGACAGGTGCTCACCATCAAGAAGAAGTTCAACGTCGACCTCGCGCTCGGCATGACCACCCCGGAGCGTCACAACTTCATGCTGCGGCTTGCCGCCATGATGGCAGCAAACATGAGCGTGGTTGAGGCACTGAAAGTGATCTCCGGCACCTTCGGCGGCCGCATCCAGAAGGCCGCCAAGGGGCTCCTCGGCAGACTTGAGTCTGGAATGGAGTTCGATGAGGCCGTCTCCGTCGACTACAAGAATTTCAAGCCCGCGACCAGCGCATTGATCAAGGCAGGAATCCAGGCGGGGGACACGCAGACGGCGCTTGAGAGCGCCGTCGAGTTCGAGCAACTGATGAGCCAGGTCCAGAAGGGGGCCTACAAGCACTTCATGTGGGCGTTCGTGGCGTTCTCGGTCGCCTTCGCGATCACCTACTACACGATCTACTATTTCGCCCCGATGATCCTCGAGAACCCGATGATCAAGAACAACAAGGCGATCGACGTCACCATGGCGAGCATCTTCAGCCACGTTCTCCTGTGGGTGATAGGCATCAAGCTTGCGATCTTCACCGCCTTCCTTCTGCTGGGAACCGTGGTGCGTGCGGCGGTGCCCAACACTGCGGATGCGATCATTCTCAGGATCCCCCAGTACAAGGACCTCGTGCTCAGCCGCCAGAACTACGTCACCCTGTACAAATTGGGGCTGATGGTCGGATCCGGCATGACGACGGAGGACACCCTCAGGTTCACCGAATTCGAGGCGCCGAAGGGAGCGCTGAAAACAGACCTGAAACGCGCGAGACGGTTCCTCGAGGAGGGCAAGCCCTGGCCGAACGCCCTTGACTCGCTTCATCCGACCGACCGGGCTGCCCTCGCATCGGCTACAGACAACCGGGACCAGGCCAAGACGCTCAATGCTCTGGCGAAACAGTACCGGGACCTTTACATCGGCAAGGTCAATTCCTTCGGGCCTGCCATCGAGTTCACGTCGGCACTCTATCTCGTCGCGGCGACAGTCTCCCTGATCTGCCTGACGGTCATTCCCACGATGCAGTTGACCGCATCCATCAACTGACGTTGGACAGCAGACGAAGCGCATGAGGGCGGCGGGTGTGGAAGCATCCGCCGCCCTCCTCGTTTCTGGGACACAGGTAACCGCGTGTCCCAGAAACGAGCGCCGGCGGATACGACCAGTTCAGAAAGGCGCTCCGAATCCAAGGATTCGCTTCCGCGAGGCCCTCGCCGGCACTGGTCTGGCCCGTCTCCAGAAAGAAATCAGCAAAAAATGAGAAAAAAGTTTGTTTACAGTAACTTGCGCGAACTGAATTCGTCATCGAGTCCTTCCGTTTTCGGGTTCTTTTCCGACTTTCAAGCCGTTGACCGCCGCCGAGTCTTAACAAATCATTAAATTGTCCCGAGCGCGAAAGACCCTCGCCAAGGACTAGAAAAGAAACAAAGGCCTCGCTGAAGGCCGTACCGGAAGGAAACGGACATGTATCATCTTCTCGTTGGCGTTATCGCCGTCGCTCTCTTCGCCGCTCTCACGCTGACCGGCGCGTTCTACCTCGGCCCGGCGTTCACGAAGGCCACGATCAAGGCTCATGTCACGACCATGATCAACCAGGCCCAGCAGATCTCTGCTGCCAACACGCTGTACAACGCTGACGAAGCCAAGAACGTCGACACCATCGGCGAGCTGGTCGAGTTCGGCTACCTGAAGGAAGTTCCGTCGACCCCGGTCGTCGCTGCTGACAACGCCGAATGGGAACTGGTCTTCGGCGCGACCGCCGCTGACAAGGCCTACCTGACGATCGATCTCGGCGGCGACGCTGAAGACAAGGCGCAGGTCTGCGACATCGCTGAGAAGCTCGTCGGCACCTGCGGCTTCGAAGCCGGCAAGTACGCCTACCCGCTCTAATAGCGGCGCGGCCGAGAGCAGGAAACCGGAGGGGGCGGGGATTTTCCCCCGCCCCCTTTCTCCATATTCGCCCCGAAGCCACGAAGACGCCGTCCGGATTTCCGCATGGGTGACGTCAGGATCCAAGGAAGGATTCATACATGTATCATCTCATCGTCGGCGTCCTGGCGGTTGCCGTATTCGCAGTGCTGATCCTGGCTGGCTCGTGGTGGGGCGGTCCGGTCTACACTGAGGCTCGCGCAAAGGCAGACTACGTCGCCAACGTGCAGCAGGCACAGCAGATCGACGGCGCGCTCAGCCTCTACAAGCAGGAGAACGTCCGCGGGCCGCTTGGTGAGGACATGGCCCTCGTCAACAACCTCATCAGCTACGGCTACCTGAAAGATCCACCTCCGGGCGACTGGAAGGTCAATTCCGAGTCCCTGTACAAGCCGCTCAAGATCCAGTCGATCGAGCAATGCACGGTCATGAACAAGGTCGCCGGCTTCGACATCAAGGACCTGCGACTGAACGACACCAGCGGCGCACGTCCCAACTATCAGGGCTGCCCACCATGCAACGGTGAGGAAGTCGACGGTGTGCCATCGCAGCAGCTTCAGGATGCCATCGCATTCCAGAAGTATCCCGGCTGCCAGTTCATCGGCGGCTGATACTTGACAAACTTCCTGGGGGAAGCAAGAAGCCCGGCAATCGCCGGGCTTCTTAGCGTTTCGGAGACTTCCTGCCCGACGGGCTGAGCGTGGGCAGAATCCATCGGCTGGGAGATTCACGAGTTTCGGTCGTCCGCGGTGGCACCGTCTGCGGCGGACCAGTCATGTTTTCGACAGCGGCCAAATCGAGACACTCCCTTCGTCTGTGCCCTGACCTCGCGTCGCGGACGACGCTCGAAAGACTCAGGGATCTGGTGACGGGCAAGGCCGTCCCTGGAAAGGCTCGTGTTCGGTATCCCGCATTCGTCTTCCTCCCTCTGATCTCTTCTTCAGATACTGGGGGCCAGGCAAGGCATCGTCAATGTCATGGATTCATTCCGGCATCAGGATGCCCGCCCCGCAACGGCTCACAACTCAAACAAAGAGAGGGGTCTTTGTCGGGTGCCCCTCTTCCAAATCGGCTGCGGAACGGGCCGCCTACTGCGTCTGGCAGACCACGGCGGCCTTTGGGGCAACGGCGATCGTCATCTGGGCCCACTCGCAGGTGTACTGGGTTCCGGTGGCGTCGACGGAGAAGCCCGCGAGGGCCGCTGCATTTCCCGATCCACACTCGCCCCAAGCTACTCTCTTGGCGGGCGGACAGACCGCGGTGCACGAGGGGGTTCCGTCAGCACAGGTGGTCGTGACCCTCTGGAGATCGTTGAAGGTCTCTGCAGCGTATCCGGAGCCGCGGTCGACCAGTACCTCGGCCCCCTCCGTCGCGATGCGCAGCCGCCCCCCAGCCTCGGTCCGCAGAAGCTCCGCCGAGGAGCCAGCCACAGCATGCACTGTGGATTTCAGGATGATATCGCCTCCCCGCGTCGCGAAGACCGCGGACGACGTCTGCGACATGACTGCCGGAGCAGCGGCATCGTCGGAGACATCGAAGACGACCCGACCGCCGTCAGCGGAAACCGGAAAGGCGAGAGCGTCGACGCTCGCCGACGGTGAAACACGCGAGCTGCCGCCAACGACGACTTCACCGCCGTTGGACCGGATCCTGGCGACGACCGCATTTTCAAGGAGCACGGATCCACCCGGTGACGAGGCGACACCCACATCGGCGCCGGATGCCCCCTTCAGCGCGACGTTCGACAGCACCGCCCGTCCGCGTGGAGCGAACTCGATGAGCCCGTTCCGTGCGAGACCGTCCTCCTCGAACTTCACGACGGCCCGAACGCCTTCGGGCCCCTGGAGCCTCACCGTCCGGCCAGATGAGATGGCGAAGAGTTCGTTCAGTTCCGCCGCCCTCAGGGTCTCGTTGCCGAACACGTGCAGGCGGATGTCGTTGATGTCGTAGTGCTTCACGTACTCGACAATGTCAGCGACGCTTCTGGCGACGCGGTCTGAGGTCAGGGCATCGGCCGGGCGTTCTCCCGAAGCGGAGATTACGAATGACGCACCATCAGCCGCCACCGGGTTGTCGTAGACTGCGGTGACGGAGCCGCCCGTCACGAGGATCGTGGACTTGTCATCGGCGATCCTTACATCGGAGCACTTCAGAGGAGCGGTGGCGTTCGGTTGTGGAGTGATGACATAGGCGACAACGCCCATGGAGATGATCTTCGCGTCATCCGCGCCGCCCGGCCGACCGGCAATCGCATAGGTGAGGCCATTCCTCTCAGCCGTCTCCACGGCATAGCTCTCGGATGCAGCGGCATTGTCGATCCGCTTGGCACCGACGGCCTCGGAGGAAAGGATCGGGCAATAGACATAAGCCGTCCCGTTGGCTGCGGTGCTGAAGGGAGAGATTTCGGGAACGGAGGCAGCGAGGGAAGTGGCAACTGGCACCGCGACACGTCCGTCGATCACGGTCAGGGCCGTCCGCACCGAGTTCGTGACTATCTGAACCCGCGACTGGTTCTGCTGGATGGAAGCAGAGATGTTGAACGTCTGGTTCAGCGTGACGAGATTGTAGCCCGCGACCGCGATGAGGCCGAAAAGTATCGCCACGAGCAGCAGCATTGCATTCATGTGTCATCTCCGGAATTGCAGTCAGTAGATGCTAAGGCGAATCCATTGGCAGGCAAAGGACTAACCCGCCCGGCCAGGGATTCACCTGCGCGGGCCAGCGCCCTCGTGCTGAAGGAGGTGCAGAATCTCCGCCCGGCGGCGGCGCGACATCTCTGCCCACAGAAGGGCCGTGTCGACAGCATCCTGTTCGCCTGAATGGATCCGACCAGTCCTCTCAAGGCCATAGAGCTGCATGGCCCTCGTGAGGCCAATGCTGCGGCTCAGTCCAAGCGAATGCTTGAACTCCAGTCCCATGTCCACGAATGCTGCGGAGAAGGTGTCGGGAACGCCCTTGGCGGCATGATCTCCGTCGATCGCCCGGCGATCGGGCCCCCAGGAAAGCCATTGCTTCGAGCGAGACCCAAAATCCTTGACGATCCGCGGCGAAACCTCTCTCAAGGGCCTGCCACGCCTGCGCATCTCGCCTATCGTGATCCCCGTCAGGTCGGTGCAATAAGGGGAAATTGTCGAGAAGACGGGCAGCACGAGGTAGGAATGGGAGCGCGTGACCTCGAGCGTTTCGAGATCGAGTTCGGCGACACCGATCTCGATTATCTCGGGGGCTTCGCCTGGAGGAGGCGGCCCATCCCAGCACGTCAGCTCGACGTCGATGAAGAGATTGCGGTCATCGCGGACATCGTATTTGGAACCTGCCATAAGGAATCGCCTTGTCGTGCAGCGGATGGGTCCGCCCAGCGTGAAGCATTGGCTTGGATGGCGCAACTGCGCCAGGATCCATCGCACTGGATTCGCGGCTCTAAAGTGCAATAATATTGACTACTTGACGATTGTGGCGCATGAAAAGGCCGTCATCAGACCAAGGCCGAACTTCGATCAATCGTTCAAGGCAAGGGATTCACACATGAAGAAGGCAGCAGACAAGGAAAGCGGCAGCCAAGGCATCGGGCTGGCGACGGAGCACAGGCTTCCGAAAGCATTCAAGGCGAAGACGGACGACGATGCCGGTACGGTTGAGATCACGAAAGAGAACGCCCGTCCGCTGAACATAGCGATCAATTCATTCGGGGCGGTCTCCAACTTGCTCGCCATTTTCGCCCCAGATGGAAAGACCAGCCTCGAACCGGGACACACGATCAAGATCGTAGACGAGTTCAACAACAGATCGGCCACCATCACGGCCAATGCGTTCGTTGATGTCGCTGCGGCGTTGAACACCTTCGTCGTAGCGAGGGGCAAATATCTTCCGGCAGCTCCGGACTCCGAGCCGGCACTGAAGAAGGCCGCGGTGAGAGCCGCCAAGGCTAAGACAGAAGCCGCCCCAGCGGCAGAGGCACCCAAGGAAGAGGCACCCAAGGAAGAGGCCACGTCCAAGCCGGGGGTCAAAAAGCCGACAGCAGCGAAAAAGGGCAAGGCGGCAGGAAAGGCGGCGCCCGCCGCTCCCGAGACCGCAGTGTCAGCCGAGGCAGTGGGGGTAGAGCCGGCGGCAGCTAAAGCGGCTGCAAAGGGCAAAGAGAAGGCCAAGACGGCCGCTAAGTCGGAAGCGACGGCAGCGCCGGCGGAATGGCCCAAGGGCCTCCCGACCGAACATGTGGATGCGGACGGTGGGTTCAGGCTCGATGCCCGGACGCTAGCCCTCCCGAAGGAGCGAGCCAAGACGACATCGGGAGTGAGCGACGGCTTGGCGGAACACGAGGCGTTTGGCTACGAGGTCAGCGAGGGCACGAAACCGGGGGGCAAGCATCTCGGCTACGTGATAGTCGAAGACCCGAAAAGCTGGATCGTGACCGGCTTCGGCGACATCCCACCAACCAAGCATGCGAACCTCAACGCCGCATCCATCAGGATCAGGGTCACCAACCTGCGCCACTTGCGCGAGGCCTGAAGCTAGAACAGCGAGACGCTGGCGATGCTGTCGTCAGCGTCCGCACTGGACTGCTGCTGCCTGCCCAGGGCGGCAAGGACAAGCGGGGAAAGATGGGCACCGCGGGCCGATAGGCCGGGAACTATACTGGCGAGATCCGCCTCGCTGCCGGGCCTCCCGGAGACGATCAGCTCTATCTCCCGGTCGGCGAGAACAGCCAGGGGGTCGTCCCCCGCGGATGCCGCCTCCCGCTCGCGAAGGGAAATGAGAGCGTCGATCATGAGGTTCACGCCTTTCGACAGACCCGAAGTCCTCTTTCTGACGACAGGTGCCGGAACAAGAGGCTCGCCCGCGAGATGAAAGGATCTCCTGCCTTGAAGGATCGGCCAGCCGCCGGGGCCGAGGCTCACAGCTCCCGTCGTCTGAGCCAACAGCGCGCCAGAGACGAGGAGCTGCCTGTAGAGTGCGGCCCAGTCCTTCCGACCCAGATGCCGGCCCTTGCCGAAGACATTCACCTCGTTGTGACCGTTCACGCAGACGCGTTCAGTCGGGATTCCCTGCAGTATTTCGACTAGGTAGCCGAGGCCATACCGCTGGCCGCTGGCAGTGACTGCCTTGACAAGAAGACGGGCATCGGATGTCGCATCGACGCGGGATACTGGTTCCAGGCAGCGGTCGCAGTTGCCGCAGGCTCCGGAATGACTTTCCCCCATGGTGCAGAGGAAAGTGCTACGGCGGCACTCCGGACTTTCGACAAAGCCCCACATCATCTGGAGCCGTGCAATCCTCTTGAAGACGGTCGCCAGCCGCTCCCGGTCGTCTCCAGCCCTTTCTATCTCCTCGAGCATGGGGCGCATGGCTGACCCGAGACTAGAGCCTCGTGTCAGGGCGATGGCGAGCGATGGTAGCCCGTCCCGCCCGGCCCGGCCGATCTCCTGGTACCAGTCCTCAAGGGCGGACGGAACGTGGAGGTGGACGACCAGCCGCACATCCGCCTTGTCGATACCCATGCCGAACGCAACCGTAGCAACGACGATCGATCCGGGTTCATCAAGGAAACGCTGCTGGTTCGACGCCTTCACCTCGGGATCGAGGCCGGCGTGATATGCAATGGCGGGAAGACCGATGGACTCGAGATGCCCTGCCAGCTCCTCGACCTTCCTCTTGGTCGCACAGAAGACGATCGCACTCCCCTGCCCGCGCCTTTCGAGCAGCGCTGGCACATCTGCCTCCGTCGACTCTTCGTCAAACTGGATCTGGATGTTCGGGCGGTCGAAGCTTGTCGCAAAGACAACGGCATCGCGCATATGCAGCCGGGCAAGGATCTCGGCGACATCGTCCGGGCCAGCCGTCGCAGTCATTGCCATGACTACCGCTTGCGGAAACATGTCAATGAAATCACCAACCTTGAGGTAGCTCTCCCGGAAGTCCTTGCCCCATGAAACGACGACGTGAGCCTCGTCCACGATGACCGACGAAATCCGGACATCCGAGGAGGACAAGAGACGCAGGAATGATGGAGTGACAAGTCGTTCGGGAGCGACATACAGGATATCAATCGTCCCTGCGCGCACGGCGGACGTGGTCTGCGCGAGTTCTTGCTCGCTAAGGTTGGAGTTCAGCGCTGAGGCCCGCACCCCCTTGCGGCGCAGGGCATCCACCTGATCCTTCATCAGGGATACGAGCGGGGAGACGACGATGGCCATGCCTTCGAAGTGAAGAGCTGGAATCTGGTAGCACAAGGACTTGCCGCCGCCCGTGGTCATCAGTGCAAATGTGCTCCTGCCACGGCAGGCGCTGGCGATCACGTCGTTCTGTATTGACCGGAAGTCCTGATGGCCGAAGACCCGTTCGAGAATGAGGATCGGATCCTCCCCGGCGCGCTTGGTGCTACGGTCGGGCAAGGGTATTGAGAAATAACCATCTTCGGTCATGGAAGCAGCAATCGGGTCCTGGAAATTCTGATCGCGACAATGGTGATTTGGTGGCACGTATCTGTCAACGAATGCTCCGGATCAGGCTCTTCCAATCCCGCCGCAAGGAAATGAGGCGCAATCGAGGCGGGCATTTGATGTGTTTTCTGCAAATCTGTGGACGATTCTTTGAAAAAACAGGGTGTTTTTACGGAGTGCCCCCTTTTCAAATCACTGTAATCAACTACAACAGCATAGAATTCATCCTCTAATCCTGCGTGGATTCATCGACCACAGATTTCAGGTTGAATTGGAACACGAACACACAGAGTCGATACGACCAAATGAGGGTGTGAAAATGCAGCCGAAGACCGAAGTTCAATTTGCCATCGGCGTGACCGAGATAGTCAAGACGTTCATCAGTCACCCCGACCACGGCCTGGGCGCCGAGGATGTGCCCGTCATGATCAAGAACATCATGAAGGCATTCCAGGAAGCCTCCCTGACATCAGGCGAGACAATCACCGCCGCGATCACCGCGACGGAGACCGTGCAGTCGACGGAAGAGACAGCGGCATCCACCGAAGCTCCTGCTGCCGCCGCCATCGAAGCAGCACCTCCGGAAGCCCCGAGGGCGGCCAAGAGAGGTAGAAGCCGTGAAGCTGCCCCCGTCGACGCTCCCGCAGAGGCAGTAGCGGCGGAAGTAGTGGCAGAGGTTCCGGCGGAGAAACCAGCACCGAAGAAGAAGCCAGCTCCGGTCGACCCGCTGGAAGCAAAGTTCGGCGGAAAGATCCCGCGCACGCGGTGGAACAACATGGATCCGGAAGAAGCGATCAAGAACGACGAGATCGTCTGCCTGATCGACGGCGTCGGCCGCAAGATGCTCCACCGCTGGCTCAAGTCCCGCCACAACATGACCCCCGAGGAATACCGGGAATGGTTCACCCTGAGGGAAGACTATCCAATGACGGCGCCAGGCTACTCCAAGGAGAAGAGCGAATACGCCAAGGTCGTCGGCCTCGGCACGACAGCCTTCACCGAGAAGACGAAGGCCACGCCGAAAACATCGCGCCGGACCCGCAAGGCTTCCGGCCAGGGCACAGGCGCCCGCCAGCGCACCACGGCGTGACGCGTCGTCAATGAGACTGAACAAAGGGGCGGCCTCCATGTGGGTGCCGCCCCTTTGTTTTTCGCCTACTGCGAGTGATCCTACACATCGCACTTGTCCTCTTCGAATCCCGAAGACACAATTCTTGCAGGAGCGAGGAGCGGGCGGACATGGCGTATATCGAGGAAGAAGATCTTTCTGACGATGAGATCGCCATCGAGCGCATCGTGACGGACGAACGCTCCGAGACGCGCCGCGCGCGCGAGATCGTCAGCCAGGCGATGCTCTCGGCAAGCACACCGCTCGAGAACCGCGACGTTAAGCGGAGAATGCTTCCTGGGCTCTGGTACTGCGCCGTCAACGTGCTGATCGCCAGCCTCGAAATTGATGACATCCTGAAGCTGATGAAAGACCGCATGTCCGGCATCGTCGGATCCGCGGAAAACGCAGACGCACCGCCGCGCAGCCTGTCGCCTCAGGAGATGAAGGCATATGTGCATGAAGTGGGACTTGCCAGCGAGACCATCATGGAAGCGCTCGAGGGCGCCCACGAGACGATGGAAGCGGCCGGCATCGAAGACAGGTTCCCGGAAACTGTGTTCGATACCGCACTTAGAGTTCTCGTCCCGGCATGGGGGCCAGACCATGTGCGGCGCGCAATCATCGAGCAGTGTGCGGTCTTCATCAGGGGGCGGGTCGAGGCCGTCAACTTCATGGAGCCGACGAGAGTGCTCGATCCGTCGGCTGTCAGACGGCGGACGCCGGAGCCAGTTGCCAGGGAGCCCGCGCAGGCTGCCGGAGCGCCAAGGCTGCAGGATTTCGAGTTCAGGCATCGCGTCGTCAGGGACCGCAGGATCAGGGTGTTCGTTTCCAGCGACCTGTTCGCCAACGGAAAGGCGGTCTGGGCGGTCGCAATGTCCATCAGGGACGATTCCGGCCGCTATGAGTTCAGGAAGTTCGGCGGCCGCATCGAAGATCCGACTGGGTCCAGGGTGATGGTGGCCGCGCTCCATGAGGCCTGCCTCGCCATCGCATCGTTGAACGACAGGTCCCAGGTCTCGATCGAGACGACTGACGCAGCGCTTGCCAGATCGGCAGAGGTGCGCCAGCAGGACGAGCAAGGACGCCGCGAGGCAGACCGGGCTGCGTGGAGCGAGATTGACTATGCGCTGTCGCTCCACGACGTTACCTTCAGACAGGTTTCTCCCGCCCTCACCGATGCCCTTCAGGAAAGCTGCGACCATCTGATGCGCGAACTAGCGCAAGCATAGGAGCTCCATTCATGTCCGCCGCAACCTACGTGATCGTCCTCGATAAGGAACTCGGTTTCTGCCGCCTCTTCCGTGACGACAGCACCGACATCCCAGCAGGCGAGATCCTCGCCACCGTTCAGGGTCTCCGCCGCGGATATGACGCGATGATGCGCCTCAATCGCGAGCGGAGACCGATCACCTTCTACCATGTCTGCTCGAAGCCGCGGGCGAACGGAGAGTTCTCCTATCGCGTCGCCAAGACCATTTCCGATGGCTGGTCATCGATGGAGACGCACATGGAATACGCCGTTGCGAAGACGCGTCTCAGGGAACTTTCCGAGGAGCGGCAGAGGCAGCGCACGGAACGCATCGCCGAGGCCCGATACATCATGGAAAGAACCGGCATCATCGCGCGCAATATTCCAAAGTTCACAGAAACGGATCGGCGATATGTCGCCTGGCTGAAGGAAACAGGCCGTTTCTCGAAACATGCCGCTTGAGGATTCGACGAGCGATGCTGTAGGATTCGACTACGAATTCTTTCATCGCTCTTCCCCGAAAGGCACGAAATGAAAAAATCCATCACGCTTGTCCTCGCCGCAGCGGTGTCCTGCCTTCTGGCGGGGTGCTCAACGGGTCCGACGATGACGTATCCCCTCTTTCCTGCGGAAAGCACGACGCGCACGAGCGAATACTTCGATGCCGGATACATCTTTGAGCAGGGCCTCGGAACCCCGAGGGACTATGCCAAGGCAATCAAGTTCTACGCGCTCGCAGCCAGCGAGAAGAAGGATGCGAGGGCGCTCAACAACCTCGGCGTGATGGCGGTGCAAGGCCGCGGGTCGGCGGCATCGGCGTCGAAGGGCATGTCCTACTTCCGCAAGGCAGCCGATGGCGGCAGCGCGGCTGCGCACTATAACATCGGCCTTCTCTACGACGCAGGTTTTGGTGTCGGCCGGTCGCCGAAAAATGCCGTCGCCGAATATCGGATGGCCGCGGAGATGGGACATGCCGCCGCGCAGAAGCGCCTTTCAGAGATGCTGAGGTCGGGGGACGGCACAGCGCCGGATGGCGCGGAGGCAAACCGTCTTTCGGACATGGCGGCAGCGCGCGGCGGGTTCGGCCTGGAGGCCGACCTCGCACATGTCGCGCGCTACATGGCGACGGAACATTGCCCGACCTGTGCGACGGACTATGACCGACGGAACGCAGAGCGTCAGGTCACCTATCTCGGCAGGCTTGCAGAGGCCGGGGACGCTGTTGCCCAGTACAACACCGCCATCCAGCACCTCCAGGGCAACGGAGCCGTGCTCGATCCGTCCGAGGCGGCACGCCTGCTCACACTGTCTGCACGTCAGGGATATGCCCCAGCACAGCGCCAGTTGGCCCAGATGCATCTGCGCGGACAGGCCGTGGCAAAGAGCAAGGTGCTGGCACATGTCTGGCTGAACCTCGCCGCCAAGGGAAGCGATGCGGAATCTGCGGCGGCGCGAGCCGAGATGGAGGGCCTCGAAGTGTCGATGTCGGCATCTGAGATCAGAGAGGCGCAGGAAGTTTCCCGCTCGGGCCACCTGAAAGGCCGCTGACATGAAAAGGATCGCAGCGATCGGAGTGGCGGCAGTCGTCGCCCTCTACCCCGTATCCGCGTCCGCGAGCGCCGCAGACTGGATCAGAGAAACACTTTCGCGCACCGCGGCTGACCCCGGCGTATGCGGGGTCGAAAGCGCGTCCGCCCGGGGAACGCTCGGCAGGCTCGGACGTCTCCAACTTCCCGAACAGGGCAAGGTCATCGTCGTCAACATCCCGTCGGGGATCGTCACGGCCTATCAGGACGGCGTTCCTGTGATCGAAAGCAAGGCCGTCGTCGGGGGCGTTCAGACACAGACTCCGGAGATGGACACGCACGTCACGTTTGTCAGGCCGAATCCGACCTGGACTGTTCCCCAGAGCATCATCAAGCGGAAAGGATGGCTTGCAAAACTCAGTGACAATCCTTCCTTCTTCGACGAGAACGGGTTCGACGTGATGGTCGCGGGAAAGGCGGTTCCCGCCGAGGATGCAGCCCGGGACATTGGAGCCGTGACCGGTTTCGTGCAGAGACCAGGGCCCGGGAATGCGCTCGGAGCGCTGAAGATCGGCATTGAGAACGATCAGGCGATCTATCTCCACGACACCAATGATCCGGGCAAGTTCGAATCGGAGGTCAGAGCCGCTTCCGCCGGATGCGTCCGGATCGAGAAGGTGCGTGACATCGCAGCATGGATCCTGGATGTATCGACGGGCGAGATCGACTCAATGATCGACGGTGGCGACACCGCGAACCACACCCCCGCCTCGCAGGTCAAGGTCATCCTCGGCTACTGGACGGCATGGCCGGACGACGGCGGCATGCTGCGCTACTACCCTGACATCTATAACAAGGATGGAAGCGACGGCGCGCAGTGCACCGGAGCAGCCAGTTCCGGCGATGACGGGCATGGCGGGGCCTACGATGATGCCGACGGCAGCGATCGGCCGCGGTTCGAGCCGACCGCCATCGGCCGCAGGCCAGTGCCACAATGGACGGAGTACGATGTCCGATGAGCAGAAATGAGATACTAAGCGCAATCCACGGCTCCGTATCGGTCGCGGGCACTGCCCTCAATGTCGCGTTGGTCACAGGATTCGCCTGGACAACCCTGAAGCTCGCCGCCATTTCCGCAGATGCGTACTTTGCTGCGGGCGGCGTGCCCCCTCTCACCACGCAAGCGCTCGAGCTTGCAGCATCCGACCCTGCCCTCCCCGCGAGAGCTGCCGACTATGTCACTGCATGGTTTGCCGCCGTTGGAGCCGCCGGATGCGCCTTCATGACAGCGCTCGGGATGCGCTGGGGCTACCACGCCATCTCGAGAGTGTTTCTCCGTCTCAAGGACTAGAGACCTGACAAGCGGTCGCTGAACCAGATCAGGAGCCGCCTGTCAGCCCGTGCGTCTCCACCCCGGGCACCATGGCTTCCAGCTTCTTGGACAGGCTGCGGATCGCCTCCACCACTGAGCCATACTCGTCCCGGGGGGAATCCGCGCGTCGGCGCCGCACCACGAAGTCGTACGCATCGATGACAAGATACCGAAGCGCGCCGGCGGCCTCCGCATCGATCACGGTGTCCCTTCCAAAAGACCCGCTCTGTGGCGTGGAAAGCCTTGCAAGAAGCCTGTCGAGAGCCTCCTCGTCAAATCGATCGTCGAGCCACTCTGCGCGGCCGGCATCCATGAAGACCGCAAGCTTCTGCACCCACAGCGGGGCCTTCCGACTTAGCGGATCCATGGCGTGCGAAAAGACCATGGAGTCATAGTCATCGATCACGCCTCGCAGCTTCTGTTCCGATGCGGCGTATTCCACTAGTATCTGTTCTGACGACTTCAGTGCGTAGCCGATCGACACATGGACGCGCGCAAGAGCGACCCGTGGATCGGGCAATTCGGAGAGAGGTGGCACCTCGTCCGCGCGTACGAGAGACCCAAGCATGCCCTTTGCAAGACCGGGGAAGATCTCATCCTCGAACACGACGTCAACGCCATCCATGTCGAGATGCCGCAGGAGATCGTACCGCAGGCCAGAGCGGTCTTCAGCGCTGGGGCCGGACTCCGATAGCACCAGATCCAGATCCGACCAGGGATGAACCTGCCCTCTCGAGAGGGATCCGGAGACCCAGACCTCGAACCCACCCCTCTCCGCCACAAACGCCGCGGCGGTTTCGGCCTTGTCCCGGAGGTGAAGTCTTCTCGCCTCACGGAGCTCGGTCTCAAAGGTTCTGCAACGCTGTTCCATGTTCACGGCTTTACAAGGCTGACGGGCAACGGGAATATGCTCGCAGTCTTACGACAGCGACGGTGAATCCTGCATATCATCTCCCCAGTCCTTGTCGAGGTGATAGTATTCGACTGCCCAATCGATCCACTCCTGGGGCGGGTTTCCCTTCAGAACCGACGCAATGGTGGCCCATCGGGCATCGGGTCCCGCAAATGGGCGCGATAGGGCCTCTGCACATCTTTCCGCGAGGTCCAGATGGACAGAATGCGAAAGCGTCGTCTCTCCGTTGTAGAGCGCATCGAGTACAATCCGTGCAGAAAAATCCTGGAGGCGGTCGTCATCGAAATGCATGAGCGCCCTCTCCTGCCAGGACGAAGTTTCCAGAAATCGCTTCATCCTCCCCGTGTCCTCGCCTTCGATCCAGCCACCGTATATCCGGTCCTCGCTGGTCTGATTCTCCGGTGCCTTGAATTCCTGCCTTTTGGATATCTCGGCCCCAACCGCACTGATTTCCTTATTGGACTTGATATTGCTCAGCTTTTCCTTTAGTGCAGGCAGATCGAAGTCATGGACTTGCAGTACTCGCTCGCGGTCCACGAAGATGGGCGAAAGATTCGACTTGATGATTGGATACGGCGTTCCGTTCCTTCCGACGACTTTCATGGCCTCATCGATGTCGATGGGATACGCTTCCGCCCTTAGATCGGCGAGAACGTGGCGGCGCATGCCATCCGAGGCTATCGGGAAGCATGGGACTATGTCGGGCGTGCCGAAATGCGTGAACAGGAACAGCGGTTCCTCGTTTTGCATGGCATCTGCAATCATGCGGTCGATCCGTAAAGGATTGCCGCACTCAACAAGGATATCCCAGACCCAGGGCGCGCGATTCCTTACGAGCCGGGTCAGATCCGCCAGTGCCTCTGTATCACCCATCGCGTCATGGGCGACGATCGGGATTTTGTTCGCCGGACAGATCCTGTCGAGCTTCCAGGAAAGTTTCCCCTTCTCTTCATCGAACACAGTCGCAAGGACACCGGGCTGAAGATGCTCCAGCAAGCGCACGCCGTCCAGCATGTCGACGCGGGTTGCGTTCTTTCCAGACGTGGGGAAGGCGTATTGGAGGTTCCGGTAGAGAGTGCGCCTGATGAGCTCGTCATCGAACTCGATCCCATAATATGTGACGAACACCCGGTCTTTGCCGTATCGAGGGCGGAGAAAGCTGCTCATTCGGGCTGCCGCCTCGAATTCAGAAATGGCATCGTCGCTGAAGAGTTGCGAGATGGTCATGTTCGTGACCGTCAGAGCTTCCGGCGTGGGAACTATCCACGGGAGCGGCCGGACACGGATGTCCAGTCGCGCCTCGACCACAGTCATGTCGAGGTTCGTGCGGATTCCCGCGAACTGTGTTATTTGTCCATGGCGCTTGTCGGCGTCCGTGGCTTCCGTGTCGTAAATCAATAGGTCAGTCATGCAAGGTTCCCTGGATTTTAATCAGAATGTTCCGACGAAAGGCAACGGGCAAGCCATGAACAGCGTAAGCGACATCGAGATGAATGTGCCAGCCCGCGTGAAAGGCTGGGCTCCGGAAGGCGGCGCGCATGTCGAGCTTCTCAGCAGGGTCGGCGTTCACGATATTGGAACCGTCGTCACGGTCTCGCTGCGGCCCAACCCGAAAGGACACGTCTACGACTTCGACTATCATAGGAAGAAGTCTGCGCTCCGTACCGGAGGTCTTGTTCTCCTCAGGAAGTTCAAACTCGCGGATGATGGAACCGGCACGATCAAGTCCATCGATGTCCTCCTTGAGAATGACCGCGGAGGAACGCCCTACGTCGTCCAAGGCGCAGCCATCTCTCTGCTCCCCCCTCCCCCGTCGGCGAAGACCGCCATGGTCGAGGAGGCAGTCGTCGCGATGATCGGGGATGGCATCACGATCAGCTCGGTGAAGGATGGGGCGAAGCGGATACGTCAGGGCCTTGAGCAGGCGGCCGTGTTCGGGAAGCCCGGTGTTATACTCACTGGGGAGCTGAAGAGCGGTGACGTTGCCGAGATGGTGCTCGGCGGTGAACCTGATCTAACGGTCGATGACATCATTTATTCGCTGGAACACGGAACCGACAGCGAGCTGATGGCCAACGTACGGTCATCGAAGGCCAAGTGGTACCTCATCCCCTTCTTCAAGGCCGATGTCGATCCGGACAAAACCAAGATCTCTGCCCAGCGTCTCAACTTCAGCCCGGACGACGGCGAGACGGTCGGCTATGGAGACGGCGAGGTCTACGGCTGGACCAGATCCAACTGCGTCCTGCGGGCGTACGGAACGGAATGGATCGTCATCGACACGGCCGTCGTCTCAGATACTGAAGACACCGAAGCAGGCCTCCTTATCGACATCATCGAAATGTGAGGCGTTTACCAGTCTCACGACTTCAGCCCGGGATGGTATCCACTGTCCCGGGCTTTTTGTTTTCGCCAGAGGCCTTCCCCCTCACCCTCGGCGGTTCGGTCTTGGGTCTTACGCTGGTTCGCAGGAAACCAGCCACCGTTCCAGTTAGACGGCTCCTCGACTGATCCATGGAACGAGAGCAAGCTTGTCGGCCGCCTAACTGCAGCCGCGCGCCATCGCAAAGGCTGTCCAAGTTGCAACCGTCCCGCGGCTAAGTCGTCCAAACGTCCAACTTGCTCGGGGAATTAATGGTACCGTTCCATGCGTGGCTACCTGCCCCGTTGTCAGGGGATCACGTGGCCTGCGTTCCAGGCAGCCCGCCAGAAAACGGAGGCGGGTGACCGTCGCCCAACCAGAAGATCGGTCAACCGGGCTGGGGTTCTGCCTGCTCGACGGGCCAGCGGAACAGCGGGCCACCAGCTCAGTTGCCCGGTGGAAACCCGGTCCCACTTCCAATTGTACCGGGTGCGCATCATACCGGGGGAGCGCTTGAGCCTTTCTCTGCTAACTTCACATCTAGTTAAACAGCGGGATAGGTTGTCACATAAGCCGTGGCCCAAGTTATCACGCATACAATGAGGGCGGTAGTCGAGCTGACTCGTTACCTGCCTATGAATGGCTCCAGTGTCTTGTGGCTCCCATTATCTGTTTGACTGCGGTACCCACATTCACCGACACAAACACCCAGCCGACCACGCCGACACCGGGAGCGTGATTCCAACGTCACGGGGAGATAGGGGTACGCGGGTCTGCTTTCCACGCAGCCAGTTTGATGCGTTTCCCACCTGTCCGGTTTTCCAGTTGCAAACCTGACAAGCCCCCTGCAGGTCCATCGCCCCTCGGCCCGGTCGTCCAGGTTGGCCTTCGACCCCGGGGAGACAGGGATCAAGTTTGCGGAACGCCGGATCTGGGCGAGGAAAAACACAATTAAACCAATCTTCCGAGGTTTCCCGGTTGATAACCTGCCAAGTTGCACGGCGGTCCGGTCCGCTGTCGCTCCATCGCTCCGTCGCACTCGTTTTTCCGTTCGGCCATAGGCCCGCAGGCACGTCGTGACGCGGCCCCTCATACTGTCGGCACCTTTGGGCATCAGGATGATTGCCCATCGGTTCCACAGGGCCCCTTCACGTGGTCTTGTCGGACACGCTGCCAGAGAAAGCCACAGGCAGGTGTATTGCCTGACCCACAGTCGCACGGGGCAATACCCCGACTTTAAACCGCTCCACCGCTCCACCAATCACCGGATCCAACGTTCAGTTACCCAACCACGCAACCGAAGCAGCGGGCCGATATCCCGATTGAACGCGCAACCAGTTTCCAGCGTTCGCCTCTGGGCGGCAGATCCACTGCACCACATCCAGACAATGCAAGAGCCAGTGTGAAAAGCTGGCTGCTGGGCAGACAGCCTAACTCTACAGTAATCAAAGAGGCTACCGAGGCGAGACGAAACGGGATCCATGGTGCGGTACTCCGCCGTTCACCGAAACAACGGTACCGGCACCCACACGTTCTCCCAGTACAGGGAACTCTCTGGCCATCAAGCCACCGAACTGCCTGACCAGTACGCACCCTGGCCGGGAGGTTGCTGAGCCGCCAGAACCGCGAGCAATTGGGCCGTCGGCACCACAATCCGTGAGGAAATGGGACAGCGGGGAAGGGGAGGCACTGGAGAAGGGGCACGGGAGTGAAACAGACTACGTGGGCGCCGGATGAATGGACAATTGGAACGACTGGCTGCTTGTTGAGCGGACAGGTAGTCGGCCTGGCAGAGTGGCTGTCGGGGCGGTGAAGCAAGGGGCCGAGTGGCAGGTGATTCGGCGGTGCCACGGCATAATTGCCCGCCGGGACGTGTGAGCGTGGCACCCTCAGGCAGCCAAACACCGCGACTGGCGCGCTGGTGGTCAGGTTGACGCAAGGTTTGCGTGAAAAATATTGCCATTGAAAAACAAACCGATGAGTCGGCTGGCAGTGTCGAAACGGGTCGAACTGTCCGGTGGTTTAATAAATTCTTAACCAACCGGATTCAAAATCCCCGTGAATCTGATATGAATCAGCCGGTTACACGTGCTCACCCGCTGCATGAGGCGGCTTAGAAACGAGGTGTCCTATGGCAGGAAACAGACACGCAACTGCGCTCTCCATGGAAAACGACAAAATGGCGGCCTTTGCGAGCGGTCGGAAACCCACCAACCCACTCGAACTGCTGTCGAAGACTCTCGGGGAAGCTGCCGTACGCCCCGACGTCCGTCCGGCAGAGCAGGGCAGGGCTGGTTCTGTCGCCCTGGTCGAACGATCCACGGAAGCGCCGCAGCAGCAGGATGCAGAAGTCTCCGAAGCTGCGGCCCCCGCCCAGTCTCAGGCAGAGCCGCAGCTCCCCACGGTCGGGGAACTCAAAGCCCCACAGGCTGCGGCGATCGAGGATGACGGTGCCTCATACACGCTTCCCCCCGCCGCTGCCGAAGAAGTGAACCGCGGTGGTCGGCCGAGGCATGGGGCCGAGCGCAAGGTGGAGCGCACGATCTCGATGGACAAGTCCCTCGACAAGGATCTTCTCAACCTTGCGATCATCGAAAGTGTCCGTCTTGGCAGGCGTGTCTCGTCCGCGGAGGTCGCGGTGCACCTCATGCAGTACGCTCTGTCGAAAATGAAGGACAATAAGGTTCTTCCTGGCGAAGACGGACTTGGACTAGAGCTTGCTTCGACCAAACCAACTGCTGTCGTTCTCCCCAAACTCGGAGGTTGATGCCCGATGAAAAGCGTAGCGATCCTCGGCAGAAAGGGCGGGTCCGGCAAATCGACCCTCTCCTACTTTCTCGCCCACGGCATGTCGACAGGGGTGTCTAACCTGATCGGCAACAAGGTCTGGTCTGTTCTTCTCAGAACCGACAACCGCACCCGCAGGCCGAGCGAAATCAACAAGAAGCGCGAATACATGATCGCCTCCGTCCCCGGAGACGAAAGCGACGGCGACTACATCAAGACGCTCATTGAGAAGATCGAGCAGATCCCGGATTCCTTCCTCATCATCGATGGCGGTGCGAACAGAAGAAACTACGACTACGCGGCGTGCGCGGTGGCCGATCTGGTTCTGATCCCGACAGGTTGTAGCGAGGAGGATCTCGAGACCGCAGACGGTGACTATGACGACTTGATGGAGTTCATCGAAAGCAACGGACGCCCGACCGAGGTGTTCTTCGTCCAGAACAAGTGGCCCGGCGTAGCTCGCAAGTACGAATCCCTCATGGGCAAGCCATGGGTGAAACACTATCTGAAGAAATGGGAACGAAACGGGGTCCTTTTCCCCTACATCATTCCTGACATGCCATCGTTCATGGATCTCGCGAACGCGGACGATCCGCAGGCGACGCTATTGCTCAACAAGCTGTCAACGAGCTTCGCCCAGGTCATCGCCTCGCGAATCCAACTACCCGCGATGATGGCATACCAGGAGAGAGAACCTTTCAAGGAAGCGGCGGAGTAACCCGCTGGAATCTTTGACAAGCCCGCGATGCGGGCTTGTCGGCTTCCCCTGCTGCCCTGATAATCGGGGCAGGGGAGGCCCGGATATGCCACAGGAACTCATTGAAACCGTCATCAGATCCCTTGAAGGACTCGCGTCCAGTGATCGCACCGAGATGGGATTGGTCTTTGCATCAGCCCTTGCATCGGCAAGGGCATCGTCCTCCCGCGCCCTGATACCGAACACGCGCATCGGGCTCCTCGCCCGCTACAGCGTCGCGGCAAGCGCCTCGGCACCGCTCAGGTCATACCTGGCGAGCGGCACACGTTCGGCGGACCGGGACGCACTGATGCGCAATGCCATCGAAGCGGCGTTCAAGCTCGCCGCCGGAGCGGCGTTGCGGGGCAGCGAGGATGCGCCTGAAGAGGCGACACCTGAAGGGTGGGACAAGGGCCCGAACGGGTCATACATGCTCCAGACCCCGATCGGTCTCGCAGAGATCGCGCACAGCCCCCATATGCCGGGCGGCGAATGGTCACTCCATCTCGGCGGCATACCGGTGGGTTTCGGAGAGACCCCTCTCCACAATGCCCTCCTGCTGACGGAGATCATCGAGTTCATCTCGCCGCGGCCGGAGGCTCGTCGCCACGCTAACCCGTTCGGAAGCCGCCGCACCGCTTGAATGGCGCGTTCCGGGGAGCGTGTCTCCGGGAGAGCGGTCAATCCGCCCGCTACTGGGGCAGTTCGTACATAGCCGGTCCATAGCTGTAGTCTCGGGTCTTCTCCAGTATCTCGTCGAGCCCCACTGTCTCCGGTTCCGGGGCGAACGGCGCAAGCGGATCCGCCTTGGGGCGCAACGGCTCGGCATAGATGACATCCAGCAAGGGCCGAGAAACTTCTGGCGGAAGAACCGATACGATCTTCTCCGACAGGATTTCCCATGGTTCCCGGTCGGGATCGTCCATCATCCCCGCGACCGTTCGCTCGCAGGCCTGCTCGATGGCCGCGGATATCTGGGGATTGAGCAGGATTGGCGGGGTCCGCGCGATCCACTCGTGCCCCTTGGCGGTGAGCTGGAGGTCATCATCCACCAGTTGCCGCTCCATGAACTTCGTGATGTGGTTCGCCCATGTGGAAGGTCTGCCGAGTCCCTTCTCGACGGCCGCCTCAAGAAGAACGGTGTCAGGGCGTCGCGACCAGGTCTTGCTCTTGGGCCAGGATTCCTGACCTGGGTATCGCGGCCCGGTCTCACGCCGCCAGTGCAGCTTGCCGACATGCTCGCAGACGTCCGCAGTAAAGCCCTTCGAGCGCAGATGCGCTGCGGCCGTCGCGCCCACGCCCTTCTCGATGACATGGGTCTGACCTGTCTTGATCAGGTCGCGTGCGACGAGTGTTCGCAATCCCTCCTCGTGCCCCTGCCGTACGGGATCCTGCTGCGCCTGGACGCTCCCGATAGGATAGGGCGCGTCGTGCACGTCAGATGCCTTCTTGTCCGGGGTCTTCTCCTCATCGAAGGTGTATCCCGCCTTCTTCAGCTCCCGGGCGATCTTCCTCATGACGGATTTCGAGATGCCCTTGGAACCCGCCCGCGGGTAGGACATCCGGCCTGCCTCGTAGAGTTTCTGCAGTGACTGCGAAGCCTCCTTCGGAGACATGTCGAGTTCGTCCCCGGCACGCACCATGATCTGCCCCATGTTGGCCGGAGCGGTAGGAGAACTGCTCTCCCGCCGCTCGACGTCAAGGGCAGGGAACCTCACGGAAACCAGCTTCTTGGCGATGTCGCCCGTAATCGGTGACTTGATGTCGCATTCGGCCGTCCACGGGCGACCGCTGTCCTTCGACGGCGCGACGAGTAGTACTCGTCGGGTTGCGGGGGCCTCGTCCCGGATCACGCCGAGGAGGGCGCTGCCGATCCGTCCGACCGCAACCCCGTTGTTGGAAAACACGCCACCGATCATCCGGTCAACGATCGCACGCGTCCTTCCAGGCACCGCGTCGCGCTTTGACACCAGCGAAGCCCCGTCGATCGCCTCCCGGATGGATTCGGGATCCATTCCGCGAAGACGGATGCGGAATGGATTTGGCTGAATGTCGGAAAGGAGCTCTGCGACGTCCCAGGCGATCACGTCGCCTTCCTGGTCCGCATCGGTGGCGACGAATACGTTGCCACTTTCCATGGCGGCCTCGCGCAGCCGGATGCCGATCTCGGGGTCTATGAGCTTGCGCTCGAAGTCGCGGAACCCGGCGTCGATCCCAAGCGGGATGGCCCGCTTGGGCATTTCGTAGAGGTGACCCTTCGTCGCCTGGACCTTTGCCTCGATCCCCAGACCCTGGAGGAGTTCCTCAAGCTGTCTGGCCTTTCCTGGCGCCTCGATGACGAAGAGATCAAGCATGCTTCACCGTTGTGGCCTCAGCGGCCGAGCTTGGCGGCCACGAAGGTAGCAACCTTCTCAAGCAGCCCCTGCAGGAAGTTGAGACCGTTCTGCCCCATTTCCACAAACTGATCCCACATCGACTTCTGCTTCGACTTGCCGTCGGCCTTCGCGTCGGCGATCGGATTTGCGGGAAGTTCGAAGGGCTTTTCGACCTTCTCCCGCATGCTGTGAATCTCCTCCAGACGGGCGGCCTCGATCGTCGGGTCGATCTTCCCACTGTTGTTGTTCACGAGCTGGGTCATGTTGTGCCGGACCTGTTCGAGACCGTCGCCGTAGCCTTTGACGCTGCGCTCGCACTTCTCCCAGGCCTTGCTGACATACGGGTCGGTGCGCAGAGCCTCGGCAGCAGCACGTGCGTCCGCGTCCTCGAACGATCCGTCGACGATCTGGCCGAGAAGGGTCTTGATGTCGGTTCCCCGGGACCTGGCGATCTTCTCAAGTTCCCTGCCTGGAGCACTGGTCTTGACGAGTTGGTTGTAGGCGGACGCCGTCTTAACCAGATCCTTCATGCTCTTTTTCATGAGGTCCACACCGGACTCGTAGTCCTCGTGCCAGCGGTTGAACAGGCGGTTCTTGATCACCTCGGGCGTAAGTCCTGCCGCCGGGCGAAGCTTCGAACCGCGAAGAGCCGCGTTCGTGGCATCGGTCACCGTACGCTTCACTCCACGCACACCGCCGGCAATCAGGCCGTTGCTGAGGCCGCCGAGCAAGGCTCCGAACGCAGCACCCGCACCGGCCACGGGCCGCTGCTGCTGACGCGGATCCTGCTCTCGGTCGCCAGCCTGACGCTGCTGGCCTGACTCAGCATGCTTCGCCGCCAGCCACGCTTTCGCCTGTTCATCGGAGGCTCCGCTTGCCTGGCGGTACTCCTCCATCGCGATTTCGTCGGCAGACTTGGTCAGGTCCTCCTCCGGATCCACCGGGGCGCTTTCCTGATCTTCGGGCACGGTGTTGCCCACCGCATCGCCGTCAGCATCCGCGTCCGAAGTGGAGGATTCGTCGAGGTTTGAATTCTTCACGACGCTGGCTGCGATGTCGAATTCATCAGGCTCAGTCGTTGACGCGCCTTCGACCTCGGCTGTCGGTTGAGGGCCATCAACGACTTCCGGCATGTCCGGCGATTCATAGGCGTTCTCAAGCTCTTCCGCGGGGCTTGCAGCGGCTTTCTTCGAACCGTTGAGTTTGATCATGACGTTCATCCTCCTGGGAGAACGAGGGGCTTAGCGCCCCTCGAATTGCGACCTGTTGTTGTCGTTGAGGATGGTGTTGGTCAATGCAAGATTCACGTTCATTTTTTCCATCTGCAGGTAGTTCTCGAAGTTCTGGTAGGCCACGACAGCGAGAATGTTCTTGATTTCCTTGATCGCGGAGGCGAGATCCTTGTCAGCCGCGCCGAACGGATCAGGCGCCATGAACCAGCGCGACTGGAGAGCCAGCCAGTCGAGCTTCGAGGCAGAGCCGTCGAACTTCACGTTCTTGTAGGCATGCATCTTGCTGGCCATGTCGTTCATCGCTCCGATCTGATCGGGATCAGTGATCGTAGCGGTGCGGTCTGCGAAGGCGTCGTTGGCGATCGATGTCGCGATGGACCCGCGAGCGAGATACGTCGACTGATGCGCCTTCTTCATGAGTCCTTCCGGCGTCTGGGATTCGGCGGTCGACAGAGCCTGCACAGGGGACGGCGTGAACGCATTGAGGATGAAGAGCCGGGCCGTTTCAGCGGTGTCCTGCTTGTATGTGAACTTCATGCCGCCGGCCTCGCGCTTGAACAGGGACTTCGAGGCCTCGTCGTCACTGAGCGTCTTGCTGCCTATGGATTCGCAGAGGCCAGAGTCGATATCGCTCTGCGTGGCGTACTTGCAGTGCGCGGCGACGCGCGTCGCCAGCGCGAAATCGCGGCCCTTCTTCGAGATCTCGTTTTCCGACCTGCTCCACGAAGCAAGCTCCGCAGAAAGGGCGGCGGACACCTGGTTGGCGGCACCGATCGAGGTTGCACCGCGGGACTGGGTGATGATCGTGCAGGCGGATGGCGAGTTCTGCGCCTCCATGATGGCGCGAAGGCGGGCTTCCTCGACCGACTTGACGGTCGCGCGGTCGTCCTCCTGGTCGGCCAGGTTGTAGTTGGCGCCAACCGCCTCGCGGGCCACGGCCGTCCCCTGACCTGTCGAAAGTCGCATTGCCTCGATGATGGCGAGCTGCATCGCCGCGAGCTTCTGGTTGAAGTTCGAGATGACCGCGTTGGCGTTGCCGTTGGCGTTGCCGTGGTCATAGTAGCTGTTGCAGCAGGTCTTCTCACCGACGCCGGGGAAGTTTCCGCCATATGCGCTGGCGAGACCGCCAGAGTCGGCCGAAGTGTTCTTCGCTTCCTCGGCAAGCGCCGGGGAGGCGAGCGACAGGGCGACAACCGCTACGGTCATCGCAAATTTTGTCATGTATCCCATTTGTTTACTCCCATTCCCCTGTTACTTGAAGAGCTTGCCGAGATCGGTCATCTGCGCGATGTCTTCGCTCGAGACCGACTTCACGGAAGCGAATTTTGCGCCGAAGGCGTCCTCGATCGTCTGGCCGAGGCCGGGCGCCCGCGGCTTCATCCCATCGTTCGCCTCGCCATAGGTGGAGAGCGGGAAGAAGCCGCCGAGCGCCGCCGTCTGGAACCTGTCGCCGTTTCCGAAGGCACCCGCGATCTGCTCGGCCACCCCCGGAACCTGCGGGCAGGTCCAGTTCTGGAGCATGTTGGTCAGCATCGACATCGTCGGTGGCTTGAACAGAATGTCCGATCCCGAATTCTGGAAGAGCTTGTCGAGGCACCCCATGGACGCGAAACCGCCCGTGGTCCCCTTCGTCATCTGGCTCATCTGGCTGAACCCATATTCGGAACTCAGGCCCACGCTGACGATGTCGTTAACCTTCTGCTGCCCCTGCAGCGCAAGGTCATTCGCAACCGAAGGGTCGCATTGACCGCCGGATGCGGTTGCTCCCGTCCCGGAGAGGAGCGAGGCAGTCGAGAGCGATCCGCCGCCACTGGTGAAGCTTCCCACGACCGAAGACAGATCGATCCCGGCACCACGCGCCATGACGTCGCTAAGGATGCCCCCGATCCCGGAGGTCGACGAAGTGAGCGACCCGCTTCGAAGGAAGTTGTCCAGTTCCGTGGCACCGATGGTCATGGCCGCGGCCACGAGCGAGGATTCATCGAGCTTGAAGTTGCCGATGACTCCTCCTACGAACTGATCCGTCCCCATCGACTTCAGAGCCGACCAGACCGACTGAACCTCGCCAGTCGAGGTATTGAGTCCCGTCTGCGTGTTGAACGCGATCATGGGAAGCGTCGAAGACGACGTGGCCGCCGCGGGCGTGAGCGCGGATGCCCCGAGGAGGATGACTGCCGCCAGGGGAAGCGCGGCAAGCTTGCGGGAAATTCTCATCACTTCTGCCCTCCTTCGGGAACCTCAACGCGATCGGCGAGGATGTACTTGCTTCCATTCCAGCCGTAGACCGCGAATCCCTGCTTGGTATCCACAACGAGGTCGCGGTAGCCGTCCCTCTGCGCGTTGCCGAGCAGCATCGCGTTCGCGACACTTGCCGCAAGGACCGGACGCCAGCCGTCCTTGTCCTTGCGAAGGATTCGAACCGGGCAACCGGTCTTCTCGCCGCAGGCGGATCCGCCCTGCAGCGTCACAGCCAGGAATTCGTCCTTGTCCGAAATATTGGGCCGGGCGAACGTCAGCCCATAGCGCGGATCGGCGGCCACGAGCTTTGCCGCTCCGGCACCGAATGCCGGGGAAAGCGATGCGACCGCATTCTGAGGAACGGATTCCATCGAGATGGGCTCTCCCATGCCTTCCGGGGTGGGCGAGTAGGTCGGGAACTTCCACTTCCATGTCACCCTGTCGACCTTGACGGGGGCGGGGACGCCATTGACACCCTCGAGCTTCTCGACGGTCGCCGCCGGATGATCCAGAACAATGCGCCAGTTCTTCTTGTCGTGGCGCACGACGACGGTGCGGCACACCTTCATGTCCGTCGAGCAGGACCCCGAGTGGACGAAGCGCGCCACGATCTCACCGACCCCGTCATTGTCGAGATCCACCACCGCAGTCTCCACCTTGGCGGCCACCCTCTGGGCCAGGTAGTCTCCGAAGACCACGTTGATGACCGTGCGGGCCTGCGCTTGCGGGGAATCGTTGAACGCCAGCGGCGACGCCTGGACGGCGGTGGCCGAAAGCACGAGCGAGGCGGCCGCTGCAAATATCTTGATCATTGGAAGAGCTTCCTCAGGGACACGTCGACACTGGAATCGGATGAAGGTAGGATCGCGCTCGATGAACCGGAGCCCGACATCAGCCCGCCCATGTTGATGCCGGAGAGAAGTTCTCCTGCCTTGAGTGACGATGACCCGGAGCCTCCGACAAGCTTGTCGAATATCTGCTCGGCCTGCTCGCACGCGAAGTTCTTGACCATGTTCAGGATCGTGTCGAGCGACGGGGGCTTGAAGAAGATGTCGACCCCGCCCTGCTTCATGAGCGTGTCGAGGCAGGTCGTGGAGGCGAACGTGCCGGGGCGGCGCGAGAAGTTCTGGTCGGCGAGATCCGAGGAAGCCGCTATGTACTGCTGGCGTTGCTGGTCGAGCACCGTGGCGACAGAGACGTCACAGCTCGTCGCCGCAACCGCCGATCCTGCGAACAGCAGCGAAGCTGCGAGGGCGATGCCCCTTGTCGTTGATGTTGTCCTCATAGTCCTCCTCCTCGCATGTCCATTGCCGCGACGGCCTCGTAGCTGGCGCCCGCAATCACATCCAGCGTGTACGTGTCCACCATCCCTCGCGCCATCCGCCTGCCAAGCGCGGCGGCCAGCGCCTCGAGATCGCTCTTGAAGAAGGGCGCGACTTTCGTCGTTCCCTTTCCCTCGTCGCCATCGCCCTCGGACAGGCTGGCAATCAAGGCGCTACTTTCAACGTGTCCAAGGCTGCGGGACCATGCAAGGAAACGTATCCTGCCGGCGCGGCCAATGCCAATGAATGCATCCTGGTTCTCGGCGACGAACGATGTGACGCTTGACGAATCCTTCAACGCGGGAAGAGCCGCCGAAATCGCCGCAAGATGAGCCGACCCGGCGGGATCCGGCTCTCCGATCTCCGCGGCGAAGTCCGGCGGTAGCAGGTCGCTCCACGCCTTGAGCTTTTCAAGCGTCAAAAGACTCATCGATTGTTCCTTGCTGCGCCGTGCACAATGATACTCCTAGCATTGAAGCATTCTGTTCCAATGAGAAGCAAGCATCGAGGAGAATTTCATGTCCGGCCTCCACCCAACGAACGGCACATCCGTTCTCGCCGCAACGCCAGCGAACGACGGCCTTGTCGACTCCCTGGTCGGCGAACTCACCTACCTGGCGCAGGCCCTGCGCGACAACGCTCCGCTGCCGCAGGCCCCGGTGATGGGCGGCAACCAGCCGGAAGACAGGCTCGATGCGACTCCTTCGTTCGGCCCTGCTCCGGGACGCACGTTCCACTGATCGCGGAAAAACCGCTGTGAGAATCTAACGAGTCCTTGTCGCAATTGCGTTGACAAGGACTCGTTTTTTATGAACCCTAGGACTCGAACCAAGCCAAACCTGAACGGAGAGCAACATGTCCGAGGAAACCAACGGAGCCGCCGGCGTCGCCGCAGACGAACTGCGCCAATTCATCGAATCCATCGAGCGCCTCGAGGAAGAGAAGTCGGTCATCGCCGACGATGTGAAGCAAAAATACGCGGAAGCAAAAGGCCGAGGCTATGATACGAAGGCGATGAAGACAATTATTCGACTGAGGAAAAAGGATCGAAACGAACGCCTCGAAGAGGAATCGATCCTCGATACCTACAAGTCCGCCCTCGGCATGGATTAAGGATTCGCCACCCTACCCGATCATGGAGAGGGTCAGTGACAGAAAGGGCTCGCCGGTCAATTCGGGCGGGCCTTTCTTCTTTCTTGCCATCTGGCCGACATGCAGCGTGGCGGGCTTGAACTCCTTCCAGGCCGCCATTCTCCCAAAGGCGACCGGTACGAACATCCTGAGCGGCATCGCTGGCGTCGCCGGCGACGGCTTTGCCCGGATGTCCCGGCTCGACAGGATGATCCAGTCCTTTCCGTTCGAGTTGAACAGCAGCGCCGCCGCATTCCATCGGATGGACTCGATCGCGGCCCGGTGCTCAGGCTGGCAGCAGAGGAGCGGCTCCTGCCCGTGAATGCCGACGGCGAATTCCTTGCCTGCGCGGTCTTCAAGGACGACGTCCTTGCCGTCGGCCCGCGCGGTGCGGGCCGCCTTCAGCGTCGCGATCCAGGATAGGAATGGGTGATTTGCATTGCTCATCGGGGTCCCCGTGCATGTCTCTTGTTCAAGAAAGGTTGCGGCATGAACCGCCACCTGTAAAGATTCAAGGAATTGCATTCGGAGCGTTGAATGGACATCTCAGCAGCACTTCAGACTGTCGCTGGCCAGCTTGGCCAGGGGCTGGGAGACGGATTTGCGGTGACGGCGGTCACGCAGCTCGGCTTCGTCGCCATCCTTTCACCCGACTATGGGTTTGCGGCGCTGTCTCTGACAGGCGAGCCGTCGGAGGCGATGGCAGCCGCCGAGCGTCTGGCTGCCATCGCCCGTGGTGCTGGCGTGGACATCAGCCCGCTGCCATTCGGCATAAAGCCGGGGGCGGTCCAGCCTCCGATCATCGTGCGCGAGCACTTCATGGCGATCGATATCCTGAGGACGATGCAGGGCGCAGCGAGGCAGACCAATGCGCCAGGTAGCGAGGTTGTCGCCAGGGTCGCAGCCGCGATCGCGGCCCTCCCGAAGCCAGCGCCTGCGAAGGTCATGTCACCGAACATCCTCCTTGTCGCGGAGACGGTCGTGCGCAAGGTCCTCAAGGACGAGCGGGCGTGGCTCTACGGCATCGACATCGGGGCCAAGGACATCGTGAACCCGAACTATCTCCTGCCGGCGGTCCTGACGGTGGCGGCGCTCCGCTGGGCCCCGCCGGTCGTTGCGGCGGGCAAGCAGGGTGGGTTCCTTGTCTCACTTGCGCCGAACCCCAAGAAGGCCGTGCTCGGCTACAGTGTTTCCAGCGTCGACATCTCCAATCCGGTTCTCTTTTTCCTGCCGATAGTCGATGTTCTAAGGAGGTCATTCAAAGGTGGCGAATGCTGGGTCGATGGTATCGTCGAGCAGTATGCCGAATACATGAAGGAGCGCGGACACGACAGCGACATCCAGGATCTGGAAGTTCGCGTCGTCGTGGGAGGCGGCTGACGGAGACGAGATGAACAAGCCTATCAATCTGAACGGAAGCAAGAAGGAAGCGCAGCGTGCGGTGCAGAAGGAGCGCGAGGAGACCGTCTTTCGCAAGAAGGTCGCCATTCAGCAGTTCATGAACCACAACGCCCCGCTGTTCCGCGCATTCGCCATGAAGGGCGAGGACGTCTCGAAGGTCATCGAGGGCGAGGTGCTCAAGGAGCCGGCCAGCCTCGCCAACCGTCTGGCGCTCGTGATCGCCTCCAGGGTTCACGGCAAGGAGCAGTCGGAGGTCACATCCGCCGACATGAAGCCTTTCCGGTCGGAAGCGGCTGAGTACGTCGCATCGCGGTGGGTGACTGGCCGCCGGATCGACATCGAGGCCGCCGCTGCCGAGATCGCCGCAGCCGTGGCGCTCGCCGACGGTTCCTGGGATCACGACATGTATGCGGACGAGGGCATTTCCGACGACGCGTCGCTGATGATGACCGTCGTCGGCGTGACCGGAAGCCTCAGCAGGCTGGTCAACATCTACGATTTCAGGCTGGGACGCACGGAGGCGCTGTCGAAGCTGCTCGCAACGATCGTCGACATCTCGGTCAAGACCGCGCGGGACATGCTCAAGGACAGCTCACCGAGTCCAGCCGACGAGCGCAACCTCACCCAGACGCTGGCGCGAAACTTCACCTCGCTGATGGAGGTGTGCTACGACCGGAAGGCGAAGGAGATTTCCCTTCTCCTGAAGGACAAGACGCTCGCCGAAAAACGGGCATTCTACGCATCGCGGGCGCCGCTCGACGAGGTGATATCCGAGTTCAAGGAGTGGTATGTCTGCTTGTCCGGGTGGGCGATCATGGCGGCCAGGGAGATGTCTCCGTCGCCCCGGACGAAGCCGCCAGGGCACAACTGATTCGGAGCTCAGGCACTGCGGAGAGCGCCGCGCCATCCAGCGCGAGGTCCATTTGTTCGCATCATGAGCATTCTGCTCACCCAGTGATCATTTTGTAGGATTCGCACGCGGTTGTTGACAAGACGAAGCGACCGCGTCCTCTTCCTGCCATGGATACACTGCAGGAGCACGTCGATGTCATACGCGCTGCGCGCGTCCTTGTCGGGATGAGCCAGGCCGATCTCGCATCCGCCTGCGGGCTGAGCAGGCAGATCATTGTCCGGATGGAGAACCACAAGGGCAACGTCACCGTGGCCGCGCTCTCCGCTGCGAGGAGCGTACTCGAACAGGCCGGGGTCGTCTTCATTCCGTCAACGTCATCACGCGGCCCCGGCATCGCGTTGGTGAGAAGGGCGGACTGACCCCTTGCACGGCATGTGGATCGGTCGAACAATGGTCGTGAATCCTTCAGGACCTGACCATGCTCGAAACAATCGCGGATATCGAAGCCCTCTTTCGCGACGGCGACATCGTCATCGCCGTCCTCATATGCTCGTTCCTGTTCGTGCTAGGGGCCGTTTCGGCCAGCTTTTCCTGCCTCGTCGCCTATCGGCTCAAAAGCCTCGAAGACGGCCAATCCGTGCTCTCCGCGATCAGCTTTCCACCTTCGTTCTGTGAGGGATGCGGACGACGGCTTGGCATTCTGGAACTGGTTCCGGTACTCGGCTGGCTGACCTGCCGCGGGAAATGCCCGTCGTGCGGAGCGAAGATCCCGCCCAGATATCCGGTCATGGAATTCCTGCTCGGAGCTGCATGCGCCGCCACGCCGTTCCTCATGCCCAGCCTGGGGGAGGCGGCAGCCGCCACCTTCGTGCTCGTACTCGGGTTCCTCGCCGCCGTCATCGACTGGGAGAACTCCATGGTTCCGGAAGAACTCACATGGGTGCTGCTGTTCGTGGGGCTGCTCGCATCTCCGGTGGAGCCGTACCTTCAGTACCGCGTCGTCGGTGCCGCCATCGGAGCTGCGCTCGGCTGGGCGATGACAACGGTTCCTGGCTGGATCAAGGGCGTGGACACGAGAGCCTGGGGAGACGTCGCCATGACTGCCGGGGTGGGGGCGTGGATGGGGTGTTTCGCCGTAGCCCCCATATGCGTGGCCGCTGCCGCGGTTCATCTCGTCGTGTGCCTTGTGCATCAAGACAAGGACAAGGACGGCGGATCGTGGACTCCGTTCGGACCCGCGCTGATGTCCTGCTTCGCCGCAGCCACCCTGTCGTATCCACTGTTCATCGGGATATTACGTCCGGAGCTGTGACATTCTATTGACGCGATAGGGTCTCTTGCCTCGATCACGTGTAGCATGGGGAGGAATGAATCCATGGCCCACGAGAGACGGGCCGCGAATCCTTTTGGAACCGTGCATAGATGACTACGATCACCGCCACATTCGTGTGCCCTCTCGGGGCGAAGAACAACTTCGCCATCGCGCGCTATGAGAACGGCACGAACCTCGATGAGGTGAAGGTCAGTGGTGCCTTCAACCCGTTTATCGAAAAAGGCGAATGGTTCACCGCAGAAGGGCGCTGGCGCGACAGCACAAACCCGAAGACGGGAAAGCCGGAGCAGATCTTCGACGCCTTCAAGGGCATCCACCCTGCACTCCCGATCACACGCAAGGGTGTGGCGCAGTTGATGCTCAACACATTCACGCTCGATGATCATGGTGTCGACACCAGGAGGGTCGAGGCGTTCGTTGAGAAGTACGGCCCCGGCGGAGCGCTGAAGGCGGAAAAGGATCCGGATATCCTCCTGGAACTCACCGCGGATCGGAAGTCTTTCAGTGAGCGGATCTTCAGGGACTGGTCGCGACGGATCTCCAACCGGGAGGCGACCCGCATTCTCCAGGGTGCCAAGATTGATGCGGCAGCCATCAAGGACATCCTCAACATCCACAAGAACGCGACAATCACCATACTCAAGCGAAATCCATACGAGCTCGTGACCATTCCTAGCGTCTCGTTCGACGCGGTGGACAGGCTTGGCAAGCAGGTCGGCATCAAGTCCGACGACCCGAGACGGGTGCGTGCGGTGCTGTCGCATCTTGCCTCGAAGGATGATGGCAACGGTCACACATATGTGCCCTACGAAGACATCAAGAAGGATCTCAAGGCGCTCGATATCACGGGAGCGGCGCTGCAGCCCGTGCTTGCCGACACCTCGCGCAGCGATGTCGTGGTGAGACAGGATCCGAAGTCCGGCAAGATCTTGCTCCAGAAGAAGAGCATCCTCGATGCCGAGCGTCGGATCGCCAAGCGCATCGCCGAGCTGATCTCGCAGAGCAGCGCCATCGATCGCGATGTCATCGACCGTGTCACCGACAAGGTTTTGGCCCAGGAGAAATATGCCCACATCCGCAAGGATCCGTCGCAGGTCGCTGCCGTTCGGCGATCTGTGCGAGAGCGCGTCGCCGTTCTCACGGGCGGGCCAGGCACAGGAAAATCAACGGTGACCGAGGCGATCGCCGAAATCGTCAGCATCATCATCAGGGGGCCGCTCCACCTCGCCGCGCCTGCGGGAAAGGCCGCACGCAGGCAGGAGGAGGCGACGAAGTACAAGTACAAGGCAAGCACCGTCCACAAGCTGCTCGAGGCCAAGGGGAAGGGCGACAAGGCCTTCCGGAGGAACAAGGCCAAGCCGCTGGATGCAGGCTGCTTCGTGGTCATCGATGAATCCTCGATGCTCGATGTCGAGACAACGGCGGCGCTGCTCGACGCCCTTCCTCCTGACGGCCGCGTCCTCTTCGTCGGCGACGAAGCCCAGCTCCAGAGCGTCGGCGCTGGCAACTTCTTCGGCGATCTGATGCGTGCGGTGGCCTCGAACGGAAACCGCGTCCCCTTGTCGCGGCTTGAGAAGGTCCACCGCAACACAAGCCAGTCGATGATCGCCCACTATGCCCGGCAGATCAGGGAAGGGTCGTTCAGCTCCGCGAAGCTCGATAAGACGATGAGACCAGACGTGGCCTTCATGGAGCATCCGAACAACAGCATCACGGACAAGATCGTGGCTCTCGTGGCGCGCGGCGCGAAGAAATCGCTCGGCCTTGATCCCAAGAAGGATGTCGCGGTCATCTGCCCGAAGAAGGCCGGCAATGCCGGGACGTGGCAGATCAATTCCGCCCTTTCGCTGGCACTGAACCCGTATGGAAAGCCCATCCCCGGCTTCGTGCGCGGCCCGGGCGAGAAGGACGAACCCATTCCAAGGGTCAATGACCGTGTCATGCTTACCGAGAATGACGGCGACAATGACGTCAGCAACGGCGACATCGGCACGATCGTCGCTGCAGGGCGGGACGAACACAACAACAACCGCCCCGCCGTCTGGGTCGAATTCGACACCGGCGAGACCGTCGCCTTCAACATGTCGGATGCGCAGAAGCTCATCCTGGCCTACGCCATCACCGGGCACAAGTCGCAGGGAAGCCAGTATCCGCTGGTCGTGATGCCGATGACGATGGACCACAAGAACATGCTGACCAAGAACCTCGTCTATACCCAGTGGACGAGGGCGCAGTCGCATCTGATCATGGTGGGAGACAAGGACGCCCTGGAGTATGGCGTTGCGAACGTGACCAGCTCCCAGCGTCGTACCTGCCTGCAGCAATTTCTCGAGGAGGAACTTGCGCGGATCCCGGCGGTCTCGTCAGACCTGCCGAGGGCGGCACCCGCGGCGGCGCCTGCTGGCAACCCTTTCCGGGCCGGCCGCAGGGTCGGCGCAGCATTGATGCCGATCATCGCCACCGATCAAAGTGATCTGCACGATGACGACCAGATCACTGAGGAAGCGCCGGCGGCCACGTCGACTGCTCCCGTCAGGTCAAGGCTGTTTCAGCGCCGAAGAATGGCGATGCCCTCGCTGGCGGATGCCGAGGAAACGCCGGAGGGGCCGAGGCCCTGAAGGCCTTGGTCCCCTCGCATCGAATCCTTTCTCCTCCTCCGTGCATGTCGCCGACTTGTCATCGGATCCTTGACGCAGAGTCAGCCCGATCTCACCATGGACGTTAACAAAAACACGTCACATGAGGGCCGAATGTCCATAACCAGCATGTTCTCGAGTCTTATGAGCGCCTGGGGAGTCGGGGCGAAGAAGGATCTCGCGTCGTTCTGCTTTCTCGAAACCTCCGACGGCGACGAGGTGCTCGTCGCAAAGGACGGGTCGCTGGCTTCCATCATCCGCGTCGACGGTATCAAGCAAGTCATGGGGACAGACGAACTGAACAACATCGTCGGTCAGATGTCGCTCAAGATGGCACCGTATCTGACGGAGGAGGGCAGGGCGATACAGGTGTGGTTCGCGCGCGACCCGGACCTCTCGAAGCAGATGGTCACCGATGTGATCCTCAACCAGAGGGGTGTCGCGGACCAGCTTAGCCTCGATCTGTCGGACGTCTTCCGCGAGCGCGAGAAGAACCTTCCCGACCACGTCGTCTGGGAAGGATTCTACATCGTCCTGTGGACGAGGCTTTCAATTCTCACGAAGCGCGAGATCGAGGCCGCCAAAGTCGACCACAGAGTTCCCAAGATGATGCCGCGGCTCCAGGACGCCCAGGATCCGTACAAGATCGGCCGGGTCCTCAAGAGCCAGCACTCCGCATTCGTCAACAGCTTCATCGGAGACCTCGATACGATCCAGATCAGGAGCAAGCTGATCGACGTCCATGAGGCGCTGAAGGTCATCAAGTGGAGCGTCTATCCGGATCTCATCGGTGCCGACTGGAAGGCCCACCTGCCAGGCGACACCCTGACCCAGAGAATACCGGAAATCAGCGACTACGATGCCTCGCACCTCCTCTGGCCGCGCATCCAGGAACAGATCTTCGACCGCGAGGCGGTGAGGGTTAATCCAAGGGTCATCAAGGTCGGTTCGCGGTTCTTCAGCGGCATGGACATGTCGGTGGGTCCGCTCCAGACGCAGTCGTTCGACCATCTGATGCGCAGGATGATGGAGCTCAACGAATTCCCGTGGCGCATATCCTTCCTGATAGAGGGCGCCGGGCTGAAATCCACCGGGCTGAAGAAGTTCCTGGCATCGGTCTTCCAGATCACCAACGGCGAGAACAACCGCCAGATACGCGAGGCCATCGCTAGCCTGATGGAGGATCATGCCGAAGGAGCGACCATCACCAAGATGCGCGTCTCCTTCGCCACATGGTCGCCTGTCGATGACACCGGCAAGGGCCTGCAGCTCATAGAGGATCGCGCGGCGAAGCTGCAGCAGGCCGTTCAGAACTGGGGCAACTGCGGCGTGTCGATGCTCGTGGGCGATCCCGTGCAGGGCGTGCTGTCAAGCGCTGTCGGACTCGATGTCGCGAGCACGGCCCCGGCGGGATCCGTGCCGCTGCCGGATGTCGTCACAATGCTTCCGTGGAACCGCGACGCCTCTCCATGGAAGGAAGGCTCCGTGCTGTTCATCACGCCTGACAAGAAGATGTGGCCTTACGAGCCGGGAACCTCGCTTCAGGACACATTCATCGACCTGATCTTCGCGCCTCCGGGCAAGGGCAAGTCAGTCCTTCTGAACACCATGAACCTTGCCCTGTGCCTCAGCCCGACATCCGCGGCGATGTCGGGAAGCGCACAGCTACCGCGCATCTCCATCATCGACATCGGCCCGTCAGCCTCGGGGATGATATCTCTCCTGCAGGAGGCGCTGCCCGTCGAACGCAGGCACGAGGTCGCATACCACCGCCTGCAGATGACGCACCACTACGCGATCAATCCGTTCGACACCCAGCTCGGGTGCAGACGCCCGCTGCCGCTCGAGAAGTCCTTCCTTGTAAACTTCCTGACGGCGCTCGGAACCGAAGTGGGCGAGACGAAGCCGCCGTCGGGACTGGTGGGCATTCTCGGTGCGGCGATCGACGCTCTCTACGAGAAATTCGACGACAAGCACCGCAAGGGTCAGCCGAAGCGCTACAGCCCGAACATCGACCTCGCCGTAGACCGCGCGATCGCGAAGCACAACATCGAGATCAAGCCAGGCGTGACCGTGTGGTGGGAGATCGTCGACGCACTCTACAAGCTCGGCTACGTCCACCCGGCAACGCTCGCGCAGCGCCATGCGGTTCCCCGCCTCGAGGACATGATGTCCGTGCTGCAGGACCAGCAGGTCATGGAAATACATGGCGGCGCCAAGACGATGACGGGTGAGCGTGTCGTAGACATGTGCACCCGGATGATCTCGGTAAGCGTGCGGGACTTCCAGATCCTGCAGCGACCGACGGCGTTCGACATCGGCGACGCGCGCGTAGTTGCCCTCGACCTCGATGAAGTTGCCCCGAAGGGCGGCGGCCCAGCCGACAAGCAGACGGCCCTCATGTACATGCTCGCGAGGCACGTGCTGGCGCGCGACTACTACCTGAACCCGGACGTAGTGGCCAACATTCCCGTGGAGTACCGCTCCTACCACACGCCGAGAATCAAGCGCCTCAAGGAGACCCGCAAGCGCATCGTCTACGACGAGTTCCACCGCACCTCCAGCGCACCCGCGGTCCGCCAGCAGGTCATGATCGACATCCGCGAAGGGCGCAAGTGGGGCGTTCACATCGCGCTTTCGTCGCAGCTCCTCGATGACTTCGACCAGCACATGATCGACATGGCGACGGGTGTCTGGATCCTCGGCGCGCAGGACCGCGCTGCCGACGAGGCGGCGCAGATGTTCAACCTGTCGCCGACCGCGCGCGACATCATCCAGTACAGGCTGACGGGGCCTGGCCCGAGGGGCGCGCCTTTCCTGTTCGTGCCGTCCCTGAAGGAAGGAAAGCACGAGCATCTTCTCTACAACACGCTGGGGCCGACGGAAATCTGGGCCCTTTCGACCAGCGCCGAAGACACGGCGATCCGTTCGCGCCTGTACGACCTGCTCGGCCCGATCGAGGCGCGCAGGGTGCTCGCCGAACGCTTCAAGCACGGAACCGCGAAGAAGGAGATCGAACGAAGGGTGGCCAAGGCGATGGAGAGAGGCGCGAAGAACCCGACAGACGCGCAACAGGGCATCATCGAACAGCTCGTGAAGGAACTTGCGGGCGGCAGGTACGCGGCCTGAGAACCGCACGGGAGAATGGGCTCGCAATTACAGCCCGTTCTCCCACCGTCCAGGAACGAGGAGAAGATGGGCCACCATCACCATGACGGCGACAGAAGCCGCCGTCATGTCACCGAAGACCTCCGACATTAGAGGGGGACCGCCTGCTTCGCGACGGTAAAGTCCGAAACATGGGACGAGATTTGCGTCCCTCAGGCTTGTTCCATTCCATCCGGTGCCAGATCCTCACCGCAGAAAAGGGAGATGGATTAATGTCAAACATCAACAGAATCTTCAGACTGGCCGGAAATGTTGGCGACACCGTCATGCTCGACCTGCAGGACCGCAAGCTGAAAGGTGTCTCGGACGGAGAGCCAGTCACGATCGTTGACTTCTCCGAACGCTACGAGGGACGAATCGACGGGGCCGGAGTTCCCCCGGGGCTGTGGAAGAACTACTCCTACGCAACAATCCGCGACGCGCGCGGGAACGAGCACGACATCCACACCTCGCACCTTCTGCCCCTTCCAGGCCGCGACTACATCGGACTTCCCCGTCAGCTTGTCCGCGATCTGCCGGAGACCCCCTTCTGGGAGGAAGATCTCGTAGAGATCTTTGACGGACGAAAGGGCGTGATTTCAGCCATCGACTACTATGAAGTCGAGAAAGGCTCCGACCGTCCCGTCTATCGTGTTCGATTCCCGAAATTAGGCAGCGGAGAGGACTTTCATGCCCGCGCGCTGGACCTCGTTGAACGCGGGGACGTATGGCGCTACCACCACGGCGAGGAGATCGACTTCGAAAGCGCCGCGGACGAGGCGACCCTGCACCACAGGCTGAGCCTCGTGACGTCTGTCGTCAATCGCGAGACGAGAAAGTTCGGCTTCTCGTGGGACGAGGCCGTCCAGGCCCTGCGAAACGGCGATGCGGACTTCATCTCGCACAACTGGGCGGTCGCGCTCGAAGATCCCGGCTACAGGGTCGAATGCTACAGGATCGATGACCCGGTCGCGGGCGAGCGGTGCCGGAATGCTTTCATCGAGCAGATCGGCATGGAAGACGCACCAGCATGCTGAACTCATTTTGAATCCTTGCTCGACAGCATAATTTATTGACACTCAAGGATTCACTCAGCACCATCGAAGGCGAAGTCCGAAGTATGGAGCTTGAGAGATGGCGTTGAACGATCAGCAGAAGGCCGCCGCCGCGCACCCGCGCGGCCATGCGATCGTTCTCGCCGGCCCGGGGACAGGCAAGACGCTCACCCTGGTGGCGCGTCATTCCTTTCTGCGCTCGAGGGGCGCGCCTTCCGAGTCCATCATGGTGGTCACCTTCACAAAGGAGGCCTCGGAAGAGCTGAAGACAAGGCTATCCAAGTCGACGGGGCCGGGCGCGTGGATCGGAACATTCCACTCCATCTGCCTGCGGCTCCTTCGAAAGTTCAATGACGAAGCGGGACTGAGGAAGAGCTTCAAGGTGCTTGATCCGGCGGCCCAGAAGATCCTGCTGGCGAGCATCGGCATCGTATGGGATTCCGACGACGGAGACCTGACCGACATCATCGGAAGATGGAAGGATTCGTTGATGTCGCCGGACGAGGCCGATGCAGAGGCCGCCCGACGCAACAACGTGGTGCTGCGCAAGGCCGCCGACCACTACCGCGCCTACGAAGAGGAGCTTGCACGCAAGGGCGACCTCGACTTTGCCGATCTTGTCGCGCGGGCGACAGGGCTCGTTCAGGAATCTCCGGTGGTACGAACCTACTTCGCCGAACGGCTGCCGCACGCACTCGTGGATGAATTCCAGGACGTGAACAGGTCTCAGGTGGAGTTTCTTCAGGCCGCAGCAGCGTGCGGCACGACAATCTGGGCGGTCGCGGACGACGACCAGTCGCTCTACGCATGGCGGGGAAGCCGCGTTCGCTACACCGTGGCTTTCCGCGAGTTCTTCAAAGATGCCAAGGGCTACGTGCTGTCTGTGAACTATCGGTGCGATCCCGCCATTGTGAAGGCCGCCAACACGCTCATCGCCAACAATCGGCAGCGCGTGCCGAAGAAGCTTGTGGCCGCGAGGAGCCACAGGCCGAACATTGCATTGCGGATACGGGGCTTCAAGACCGAGCGGGAGGAGGCTGGCTGGATCGCCAAGGCAATCTCCAGGATGCGCGGTGCGGGCGCAGACCTCACCGACATCGCCGTACTGTTCCGCACCTCCTCGGTCACGCCCGCCCTCCAGCAGGAGCTTGAGGCCGCTGGCATCCCATTCAGGCTGGCGGGGGCGACTGGGTTCTGGGAGCTGCCCGAAATCAAGGCCGTAGCCGATATGCTCGTCTCGATCGAGCGAGGCAATCCGCGCCCGGCGTTCCGGTTCAGGGGCGGCAACGACCTCGTCGAGACGATGAAGGGTTCTTCGCCCGCCGAGGCCGCGAGCGCGGTTGCAAGGCTCGTCGGTGACCAGCCTCCCGCGGGTTCCACAGCGGAACGAGCGGCTGCGTGGTCGGATGCCTGCTATGCCGCGGCGGAGCTGGCGAAGACCTTTGCATCGGCTGCTGAATTCGCCTCGCATATCGAGCAGATGGCCGCGCAGAAGAATGCGGTCGGCTCTGACGGCGTCGCAGTGTCGACCATCCACGCCTCCAAGGGCCTTGAGTGGAAGCATGTCATCGTGTGCGGCTGCGAGGCCTCGCTCATGCCGCATGCGAAGTCGGACGACAAGGAGGAGGAGAGGCGGCTCTTCTACGTGGCCGTCACGCGAACGCAGGGATCGGTCGATCTTTGCTACTCCCGGCAGCGGTTCGGGAAGGCCCAGTCACCGTCGCCATACCTGATGGAGATCAATCCCGACCGCGATCCAACAGTCATGTGGATCGGCGAGGATCAGCCGGAAACCGAACCGGAGAAGCAGAAGACGGTTCCGGCAAGATCCGAGACGCGCGAATTCTCCCAGCAGCCCGGCAAGCCCAAGGTGTACAGGCGCAAGGGCGGGGGGCGGAGCCTCATCCCCCCGGAGGACCGCTGAACGATGAAGCAGCTACGCACCTCGCAGAAGTTCAAGGTCTACAGACAGGTCGGAAGAATCCTTCGGAGCGCGCATCCGCAGCTCTTCCCCTCGCGTGGAAGGCGGCCGCCGCTGAAAGAGGGGATTCTCAGGGACCTCATCGAGCTCCACGGAAGCGAAACCACGGCGACGAACATCAGGATATTCCTCCGGATCTGGACCCGTTCGACATCCTACCTGATGAGCGTTTCAAAGGGCGGGCAGCGGATTGGTATAGGCGCTGCCCCTTCTCATGAAGTCCTGGAACATCACAGACGAGAGGCGGGCGGACGAATCCGGGAACGGAGACTGAAATCCACCGCGCCTATTGTTGACAAGAGCACCAACATAAATACGAATCCTTGAAGAGAGCGTGAGATGACCGACAACGTAAATGAAATCCAGTTCTGCAATTCGGTATCCGTCCGCGGCCGCACATGGGCGGTCAGGAACGGAGCGGAGGTGGCCGACGTACCTGTTGGAGTGCATCCGCTGGCGGCCGGCATCGCGGCAGCACGCGGCTTTGACCTCGAAAGATACTTCTCGCCGTCCCTCAAGGCCGAGATGCCGGACCCATCCCGCTTCAAGGGAATGGACGAGGCCGTGCGCAGGTTCTGCGACGCGATCCAGGCAGGAAAGAGCATCGCGGTCTACAGCGACTATGATGTCGACGGGGCCACGTCTGCGGCGCTGGTGCTGCGGTGGATCCGGGACATCGGGTCTGACGCTGTCTACTACATCCCAGACCGCATGACGGAAGGATACGGACTGAACTCGGCCGCGATCACGAGGCTCAGGGAGGAAGTGGGTGTTGAATTCATCCTCTTCCTCGATGCAGGCACGACCGCACACGAACCGCTGGCCACCGCCGAAGCGCTTGGACTCGAGTGCGTGGTCATCGACCATCACGATCCCGACGAAATGCGCAGAGACCTTGAAAAGGGCGACCCGGAGAAGGGATATCTCGTTCCTTGCCCGGGCGAAGTTGGCATTCCGGCCACTCTCGTCAATCCGAAGCGCCCCGACGAAGACCGCGCCTACGACTACCTCTGCACGGCCGGCCTTGCGTTCCTTTTCCTCGTCGCGGTCAACCGGGAAATGCACAAGCGCGCCTTCTTCGACACCGTCAAGCAACCGGATCTGATGGGGTTGCTCGGCATCGTCGCCCTCGGCACCGTAGCCGACGTCGTTCCGCTTGTCGGCCTGAACCGGGCCTACGTCGCTCTTGGCCTGTCGCGCATGGACGACATCCCGGGACTGCGAGCTCTCAATGTCGCCAACGGCGACGTGGGTTACACCGCCTATACATGCGGTTATAAGTTCGGCCCCTGCATCAACGCGGCCGGGCGCATCGGAAACACGCGGACGGGTACGCTTCTGCTCGCCACAGACGACCTGAAGGAAGCCGACGATCTGGCCCAGCTCCTGGTAGAGACAAACGAAGAACGCAAGGCGATCGAGCGCGCCGCCGTGGACGAAGCGATCGAACGTCTCGAGGAATTCAAGGATGACCCCATCGCTGTCATCGGCGACGAGAACTGGCACCCCGGCGTTGTAGGCCTGGTGGCATCCCGCGTAAAGGACCGCCTCAACCGTCCGGCGGTGATCATCGGTCAGGACGGAAAGTCATCGTGCCGATCCGTGGAGGGCTTCGACATCGGCTCGGCCGTGATCGCAGCGTACAAGGCGGGCATCCTGGTCAAGGGCGGAGGTCACACGATGGCGGCAGGCCTGACCGTCTTGCAGGACAGGATTGCCGATCTCCGTGCGTTTCTCTGCGACAAGGCCAAGGATTTCGTCCAGCCGCCGGTGCAGATCGACGTGGCGCTGAAATGCGGGGAACTGAGCCCCGGCATGGTTGAGGCCTTCGCGCGCATGGCCCCGTTCGACCAGAAGGACAATCCCGAGCCGATGGTCGCCGTATACGGCGGGTGGGTGAAGAGCGTCAGGATCATGAAGGAGAGGCATGTGAAGCTCTTCCTGGCGGGAGAGGCGGGGGAAACCGAGGCTCTCCTGTGGAACGCCATCGGCACGCCGCTTGGTGATGCTCTGGCCGCGTCGGACGACAAGTTCGTCGACATCTACGGAACCGCCGAGATCAACGTGTTCGGGGGCAAGCGCCGGGGTGTTGTGCGCATCATGGACGCGATGATCATCGACACGCTGGAGGATATGGCAGCCTAAGCTCCGCACCCTGACCTCCTCCAAGGCCGGACCGGTTGGAAGCGGTCAGGGTATCGCCGGGGTCCTCGTGGCGGGTTCGAGACCCTCGATTCCTACGTCTATCGTCGTCACGATACCTCGTGCTTTCATCTCCATGTTGAAGGCAAGCCCTTCCGGAGAAGTGACATCGAGCGCCCGGATGCCTCCGCCGAACGCGCGGGCAAGGTATTCATATGCGGCGGCGGCATCGCCGCGGCCGGGGTCATAGCTATGAATGTAGCTGACAGCAAAGCCGCCGCCGCGAACCGGATTGCCGACGAGGCGGACGCTCTCGCCCTGGGGGCCGCTACCGTTTCCGATCAGGATGCAGAGAGCCTTACGGCTGTTCCAGCCATCCCTGAAAGTCCGGACGGTGCCGACGATCGAATCTTCCGTGACAACCATGCTCGACCTCCTGGGCATGCGAAGGCATCAGCCAAGCGTCGACTTGTTCTCCTGCGCCCAGCGGGCGCTGTGGGACCGCGCAACGTCGAAGTCGGGCCTGACCGCGATATCCTTGAGCAGGTCGCATTCCGGGTCGATCCCGTCCATGCACGACACGATGAAAGCGGTAATCCGCTCGGCGCTCTCATCATAGTGGGGCTGCCATCTTCCGAAAGTGTTGGCCGCCAGATCCTGCTTCTTCAGGTCTGAATAGACATGCATGTGGGGCGCATGGTGGCGGGCGTCCGAGATCATCGCCGTGATCAGTTTCGCCATTTTCACATCGACAGCGCTGAACGCCCAGACGACCTCATTCACGATATCCGCATCACTCCTTCCGGAAGTCCCAACCGTGTTGGTGACGTGGCCGCGGCGGATGTATTCCATGATGCCGCCGTTGCCTGCGGCACCATGGAAATCCGACAGCAGGTCGTAGACGCATTCCGCATTGGTGAACACAGGCATCGTGAACATGGCGTCACGGGGAATGCCGCCGGAAGCCAGCAGTATCTTCTTGTCGGCTACGATGTCGAAGAAGTGGTCGAGATTGGTTTCCGGTTCGGCCGCGGCATCCACAACGGCGGTGCGGTCGAGGACACCCAGGGTACGGTCGAAGGCACGGATCTCATGCTCCCAGTACGCCTTGTCGTTGATGTCCGGATCACGGACTTCGGCATGATCCCTCGCGATCACAAGTGCATTGCGCCAGGAAGCCCGGTGCGTGATCAGATCGTTGAAGTCGATGTCGCCTGACATGAAGGTCTCCTGTTGCGCTTGCCGGATGTCATTATGGATTCTCTCCAGCGGACGCGAAAGGCACAATGTCATCTGCACACTTCGACGGATCCTCTGGCGATGATCGGGAGATCTCCGTCCGCGGTGACCGTCACCTCGAGCGAACGGCAAGGGCCGTTCCGTCCGACGACAGAGGCGGAATATACTTCACCAGTCGGCATCACCATGCGAGCCTGTCCGTCCGTGGCTGCCTTTGATGAGAAGATGCCGAACTCATAATGGTGGGAAGAAGGGACATACTCCTTCGCCCACGATGATTCGATTCCTCGCCCGAAGACCGACGCGCCGCCGCCCCGCTCTGTTCGTCCTGAGCTGCCGCCTCCATAGGGTTGCCATCCGCCGTCCGAGGAGGAGCGCTTTATACCCTCGACGGTCTGTTCCGTCGGATGGGCTGCGCCGCCCGAAGGAAGGGACTTGCGCGTGACGGCGATCAGCTTGGCGGCCGCCGTCCTGGAGCCAGAACCGACGCTGATCCCGGGGGTTGCTGCCTGCAACGGACCAGATCTGTAGGGCCGCCATTCCGACGAAGCCGACGATGAAGCAGGGGCCTGCGCCACGACCGGGACTTCGGCGGGTGGAATGAGGCTGACAGACGAACATCCCGAGAACAGCAGACCGCACGCAAGCGGAAGGTGGGAAACCTTGATTGTCATGGATTGAATCCTATTGAACTGAAGAATTCTCCCACGGCCGGCAGGACAGCGCATCATAAAACGAGTTCCTCTGGATCGATCCAGATCATCGCGGAGAGATCTCCGGCGGCCTGCCGTTGACGGATATCATCGATCACGCACCTGCATTCGAAGAGTACGGCGTTGCGTACCGAAAGCATCACATCCGCTGGAAGGGTGCATCCGAGGAGCTGGAGATTCTCGACGTCCTTGAGCACAAAGGACGGATCCCTTGCGATGGCACGGTGCACAAGCCATTCCATTTCCGCAGCAGTCGGGCCGTCGAAGCCGCTTTCATAGTGCAATATCCCGCCTATGTCGCCGACCGGCAGCGATGAACGGCGATAGCCGTCCGTCGCGAAGGCCCAGAGCGGGCCTCTCATGCTCTGGCCGGAAGGATCGGGCTTCGGTCGATCATCATTCAGGTCGGGCGGGTGCGGGTCGGTACGCCGATCTTCCGGAGGGCAGTCCGAGTAGTGGTCATCATCGAAGCCGCGCTCGTCCGGATGAATCCGGCTCGGCGCCGCGGCCGCTTCGATTTCCGCGATGTCCCAGCCATCTTCCCTCTGGAGAAGCTCCTTCACCGTCGTTTCCGGATGGATGCCACGGCGAAGGCCGAGGGCTGCCTGCCTGACGTAGCGCCTGCGGGATTCCGGCTCGATGAGGTTCCACAGGCGTTCGGACACCGCCGGCGGTCTTGCGACCGGCGCGCCCTCATCCGTCCCGTGTGAATCCTTGTCAACCGACATGTTTGCTTTCCAGAGGCATTGTGGTCAGGCATGATCTTGAAATCGGTGAAAAAGCGCAAGATGCGAATCCTTATTTGTTGACATAATAAGGATTGGCGGGGCATTTTACATCCTCAAATGGAGTTTGAATCCTTGGGCAGCAGTGACGACCTCAGTCTTATCGATGACATCGCATCCCTGTTTGATGGCAAGAAGCTATCCGAGGAGGAGATGCAGGCTGGGGGCGAGTTCGTCGACCTCATGTACAAGCCCATGGAGTCGATCTTCGGTGCCGTCGGTCTGAAGATGGTCGAAACCGGCTGGAGCATTTTCCCTCAGGAACTCGATGGAAACCGCCGTCCGGGAAAGGTCGACGGCGAGATGCTCAAATGGTCGGACCGATATGATCTTGCGAACAAGAAACCGCCGCTGAAGGATCTCAAGAGATGGCTCCAGCAGTGCTCCAGCCTCAATGTGGCCGTGGTGCTCGGACCCGCATCCGGCCACGCTCTGGTGATCGACGTCGACGTGGTCGAAGTGGACCTCAGCGCTCGGATTCAGGAACTGGCCGTAAAGCACTTCGGACAGACACCGCTTCGACGCGTCGGACGCTGGCCCAAGATCGCTCTGGTATACAGGCAGTCGCCTGACGACCCGATCTCTGGCCGTTCGCCTAAGTTCGCAAAGATCGACCATGCCCAGAACCCGGACAAACTCGACCAGGGCCTGGAAATCATCTCGTCCGGGCAGGCGATGACCTTCTACGGCAAGCACCACAAGACCGGGCGCTACTTCAACTGGCTGCAGGACACGCCGGACACGGTCGGCCCTGAGGCCTGCCCGGTCATCACATCCGAACAGGTCGGTAACTTTCTCGATGAAGTCGACGCTCTGCGCCAGTTCAACAAGTCGCAGTCCCTCGAGGCCTTCGCCGTGAGCTGGGAATGGGACAGCTCCAAGGACATTCACGTCCCGCGCATCCGCCCGTCAGGCGCGGCCACCGCATGGACCGAGAACGACGAGGGCATCGTCACCGACGGCCGCGAAGCCTACCTGCGCGACCTGACGTTCCGCGTCGTGACGGCAAACCCAGGAATCGTCGTCGTGAATGGCAGCGTGCACGAGCCGGGCGTCGCAAAGCTGACGGACATCGTTGTCCAGCGCTTTGCCGCAACCGCGGAGATGAGCGGCAAATGGCAGGGGCGCTCCCTGCTCAGGGAAGCCAAGGACAGGGTCAAGCGCGTCGCGCAGAACATCAGGTCGGGCAAAGTGCGCCCGAACATCCCGAAGACGGACGAAACGGGCAAGCACATCAAGGCCGCCAGTGCGCGCGCCTACCTTCCGCCGCAGCCACGCGACGCGAAGGGAGACAGCATCGATTTTCTTCCGCCGTTCGTTGATCCGACGAAGGCGTCGTTCGATCCGAATGCCCCGCACCAGCGCCGCCCGCTGCGCATCGAGATTCTCGACGCCACTGCGGAGGAAATCGAGGCCCGCCGCGCCGAAAGGGCGATCGAGGGGGACCGCACCAATATCGCGAACGCCGTCAGCAAGGGGCTGTTGGGTTCCTTCGGATACTTCTGGGACGAGGTCTATGACCCAACGCGCACGACCACGCGCGTCCACATCCTCAAGGCGCCGACGGGCGCTGGCAAGACATCGCGGGGCATGCAGTTCATCTCCGAGGATCCGCGCACGAAGGAGGACTACACGATCAAGGGGCCGAACGGAGAGGTGATTTCAGAAGGACGAAACCCGATCCTCGTGCTGATGCCCACATACACCAACATCGAGGAACTGAAGGAAAAGGCCGACATCTATAACCTCGATCCGACGCTTCCCGACGACGAGCTGCGCAAGCAGGCCCTCGAGGCAGGCCTCCTGCACGAGGACGATCTGGCGGAAAAGCTCCAGGACATCCGCGGTAACGCCAAGAAGGCGGGCGTGGAGACAATGCTCTACCAGGGAAAGCTGCGCGCCGGATGCCTCATGAAGGAAAAGGTCGAGCTTGCCATGTCCGCCGGCATCGGGACATCGACCCTGTGTCATACACCCGAAGAGAAGGACAAGGACGGCAACGTCACCAAGCCGGAGAAGTTCTGCCCGTTCTATCATCAGCATCACATCGACAAGCACACGGGCGAATACGTGAAATGCCCGGCAATCCAGCAGAAGGACGACATCCAGAAGAGCCATGTCGTCTTCATGCCGCATGCCTTCCTCGCGCTGAATATTCCAGAGGAGCTGCAGCATGTCCGCGCTGTCGTGGCGGACGAACGCATCCATCATCTGTTCCTGCACACGGGAACTTTCGAGAAGAACGTATTCCTGTCACCACGCAAGCCGCCCAGGCTGACGAAGAAGGAGAAGGAGGCGGGCCTCGACGCTAACGAGTTCCATACTGAGCGCATGGCCGCGGTGCGTATGGTCAGTCTCGCTCTCGACACGCAGAAGGATCCTGCGCAGTACATGCTCGCGATGAACACGGAGTATGATCGCGAGACCGGGGAGCCTGTCGTCCTGAGATGGGTGAAGTCGGCCATCCGCACGTGCGGCGCATCCATGGAAAGGGATGCCAAGATCGACCCCGACATCTCGATCGAGGATCTCACGGAGATCTGCTCGCAGCCGACGGGCAAGTCGGTGCGCGAGGAATGGCGCTTCTGGAAGATCATCGAGGAACGGCTCGAGATCCTGACGCGTGAGAGAACGCTCCATGAGATGATGAGGGATCAAGGAAAGACGCCGCCTCCTTCGGAAGCCAAGGGTGACCGCGACTACAGGATCCAGTTGGTGGAGGATCTCGACGAGAAGGGGCTGCCAACGCAGCATATCCGCATCTCGTGGAGGACGACCCCGAACTGGGTCGACCGCCCACTCCTGCTGCTCGACGCATCGGCCGCGCCGGACATGATTTCCAAGATCTGGAAGGGAAAGGACGTCAAAGTTCATGACATCCCGGCGGCGCTGAACGTGCGCATCGTGAGCGTGGTCGACCGCACCTATTCCAACGCGTCCGTGGTCGCGAAGCCAAACGCCTCGCCGAAGGACAAGATGGATTCGGGAAGGCTGCTCGCGAACGTGAGGAAGTCCATATCGGCAGTGTCCGCTCTCTACGGATGGAGCCGCGTCGTCGCGGGTGGATCGATCATCGCGAGGCGGGCGGTCAACACCCAGTGGGAAGGGCCGCACAATGTCGACTGGTGCCATTTCGGCGCAATGCGTGGCCTCGACTTCGCGAAGTGGCATGCCGCGGCGATCTCGGTCGGGCGCATGGAGCTTCCTATCAGGACGATCGACGGCCTCGTGGCGGCGCTGACCTACGACGACGACGTGCCGGAGGAACCATACGACAAGAAGGGCACGGGACTGAACGCCCTTGGGCAGCCCCTCATGGTTCCTACAGGCGTGCAGAAGGTCAGAATGCGCTCGGGTCATGATCTGTTAATGCCGGTGCCGATGTACCCAGGCACGTGGGGACGCATGATCCAGAAGCAGTACCGCGAAGAGGAGCTCCTCCAGTTCCTTGGTCGCGTGCGCCCCGTGTACCGCGAAGGCATGGCTCCGATCTGGTTCAGCCTGTCCTCCGTCATCCCTGAGGAGGTGGTGGTCGATGACCTGATCACCATCGAAGACCTGCTCAGACGTGGGAAGCCGGAAACGTCCACGTTCGAGGTCATGCGGCGCTGCCAGGGGGTTCTCGATGCGGAGATCGCCTACAAGCTCTGCGACGACCTCTACTCGTCCGTGCGCGCCGCCGCGCGCCACATGAAAAGCGATGGCTTCAACCCGGCGACAGGCGAGATCGAGGCCAGGTCGGCATGGGGAGTAGCCGCGTTCCGCTGGGTCGATGAAGAGGACGAGGAGGGGTTCTCGTTCGTGCGCGCGGACATTCCCAATCCGGAGCAGGCGTTACGTAACGCGTTCGCCGCCCACCTTGGGAAAAAGGTGCGCAGCGTCGTGAAAATCTCGGAACCACGTCCTCCCACGATGGCCAGGGGTCGCAAGTCCGATAAGATCGAAGACGAACTCGGCACCCTCGACGCGCGCAGACTGGACGAGCAGGAGCATGCCGAAAGGGTTGCCGAATTCATCCTCATGAACACATCGGCCGAGGCCATGGAGGTTCTGAAGGCAGACCGGAAGGAGAAGATGCTTCCGGTGATGCTCCCGAGCGGCGTGCGCAAGGACGAGAAGAGCGACGATGCCGAGGAATACAAGGTCAACTTCAGTGAGATCGAATCGCGCCTCGCGATCGAGAATCTCTGGAAGAAACTTGGATGGTCGCAGACGAAGATCTCTTCGATGATGGCGGACGTCGGCCTAAAGGAGCCGGAGCCAGCCAGCGAGGAGGAACTGGCGGACTATTCGGCGGCGGCCAACCATACCAGCGACGCTGCCCACGAATGGGGTGCCACAGAAGATTTCACGATACCGTTCTAAAAAAGAATAGTTCGCAAAATGCAAACTAAGGGAATGCATTCCACCAGGTTACCCAGCGGACAGGTTTTCCACCGGAAAACCTGTCCGCTTGTCAGGCGTTCCGGAATTTCCACTTGAACTGGGCGTGGGGATCATCGAGCGCGGGCGGCCGATCCTTTTCCTCGAGGGCGATGTAGGACCTCACCGCGTTGTACCCCACCTGGGCGGGCGGATAGCGGAGCTGAAGCGTAATCCCGACACCCGGGGGAAGGTCTGTATATGAGGCTTCAGGCTTGTCATCGCGGGAGTTGACGATGAAAGGCCACGCTCTCACCTGCCTCCGCACGATCTCGGGATTGACGACCTGCGGGTCTGCCGTGCGAAGGAAGGAATAGTTCGCAAAAATGATTGAGCCCTTGGTGATGCCGTATGCGTCGGCAAGGCGTGGCTCGAGCAGCGCCGTGCCGGTTATCGTCCGCCCCTCGTACGGTTCGACCTCTTCCGTGAAGACTTTGAGGTCTTCCTTCACAGCCTTCTCGAGGATGTAGCGCATGTCGCTGCCCTTGATGGCCTTCGCGGGGAGCTCCCACGTATCGCTCCGCTGCTTCTCGCCCAGAAGCTTCGAGATGTGATAGTGCAGGGAGTGCCCGCCCGGAAGCATGACCCTGAGGCCGCCTGCGCCGATCTTTATCTCGTAGCGCTTCGACGCACAGACCATGGATCCCAGTCGACCGACCATCTCCTGCCATTTGGAGGGCGCTGCGGCAAACAGCGCCGCCTCGATCGCCGCGACGATCTCCGCGCCGCTGTCCCTCACCTCCCGGAGCTTGATCCGGTAGCAGAAACGCTCGCCCTCCCAGCGCGCCCTCCAGCGGGACTTTACCAGGTTCTTGATCTCGTCGTGGGCTTTTGCGAAGTAGACGTCGATCAAATCGTTGTCGACATAGACCTGACAGGTCCCGAAATCGTGTTTGCGCATGCTTGCTCCTCCGCAGGCGATTCTACCCCGCAGGATTCACTGCATGCAATCGACCCTAGCGTTCGCCACCAATCCGGCTGCCTGCGATGCGTTCGATTTCCTCGGCGGCCTGCCTGATCATGCGGCAGCGATCGAGGAGTTCGCTCGACCACATCCGATCATGCATCGTCTCCGCCAGAGAGGCGATGAGACGGGCCTGCGGTTCAATGTTCTGGGCCATTTTCAATCCTCCAGCTTGCTGACACCCCAATGATGGTCTCGGCTGAACAAGGATTCGTCAACATTCGTTCTTGACGCACCAAGGATTCGATGCAAATTTGTTGTCCATGCCGCACGAGACGTGACCGCCTCCCGGAAGACGAAACCCATTTCAACCTCGGAGCAACGAGATGACCACCGGAAAGAAGACCTGCACGATCATCGGCGGCAACAAGGGCGGCGTCGGCAAGTCCATGATCTCCATGATCAAGGCGCTTGTCTTCGAAAAGGCCCGGTATCCTCTGCGCGTCATCGAGATCGACCATCAGAAGCGCCTGTCAAGCCTCGTCGGCAGCGGAGCCGTCCATAAGTCGATCCCAGCCAACGTCGACTTCGAGGAGATCGCCAGGGACCGCCACGCTGCCGAGAAGTTCTACAACGCGGTCTACAAGGAATGGATGCAGAGCGACTCCCTCACGGACCTCGGCGCGAACGTCACCACGCCGCTTCTCTCCTGGATCCGGATGAACATGATCACCATGCTCGCAGCAGAGGACCAGATCGAGTTCAGGTTCGTGGCCGTCGCTTCGCCCGACGACGAGGCGCTCCGATCCGCCGTATCGGCGATCGAGGAAGCCCGGGCTGTCCTCGGTCCGATGGCGGAATACTATGTCGTCCTCAACGATCTCAACGGCTCATACGGCTTCTCACCCTATGCCGCCAACGAAAGCCTGCAGGCACTCGAGGAGCTTCAGGCCAAGGGGCAGGTCGAGATCCTGCGTGTCTCGTACTGCGACAGCATCCTGTTCGAACTGGGCCGCGCCCGCGGCATCAATGCGCGCAAGGCGCTCGACATGGCGGAGGACATCGGCCAGGCAGAGAAGCTGGACGACGTCACCGTGCGCATCCACAAGATGAAGCTCACCCAGTGGCTCCGCGACACCCAGGCCGTGCTGCGGCCGATCCTGAGCGTGGAACGGGCGGCGGCCTGATCACTTGCCCATGGAGGGAGCAGCAACGGACTCGATTAGATTTCGGTCCTTCTCCCTCACCTTGGGCTGCCTGTAGGTGCTGCCGACCAGTGACTCGGTCACCGAAACCTCGAAGGCCATCTTCCGGAGATCGTCGAACGTCACGTCTTCGGGCCGTTCGGGAAGAAGCTTGAGGCGCGGACGGTATCGGGACTTCTTCCGGATGCGGTCGGGGGCGAAGAAGGGGAGGGTAACGTAGCCCTTCTTCTTTTTCTCGCCTTCCTCGACGCCCATCTTCTCCCTGACGATGTCGATCGCTTCCTGGAGATTTCCGCCCTGGAGCTGGAAGAGCCGCATGACCCCGTCGAGTGCCGCCCTCAACTTCTCCGGATCGTTCCGCGGTTCCGGCGCATCGGCCCCTTCGGCGAGGGACCCGCTTGAATCGACCTCCTCCAGCGCCCGCTGCACGCGCTCGAGGCGCATCCAGAAGTCAGCCGGATCCCCTTTGATGCGAACGCATTTCGGGGGATCCCTGTCGGTCAGCTCGAGGCCAAGGCCGCGGACTGCATCGATAAGATCATAGATTTCCTGTCTCATCTTCCGCTCCTGAAATCACAGGATTCATTCTCATAGCGGATCAAGAACGGGTCAAACCAATCCTAGACGTGGCGACAATTTTCGCCGCGAGTCCTTGTCATTCCATTTTTTTCGATGCTCACTTGAAGAAAGGAACTATAAAAACCGGGGAAAAACCATGGCGGAGCAGGGTTCGTTGGCCATCACGGCCAGAGGGGACGGCAACAGGTGGTATGGGCGCGTATCCATTCCAGAGAGCGTGGCCAGGAAGGCCAGCATTCGAGAAGGAATGCGCGTAAACGCACGATGCATCGACGGCATCATCGTGATCGCACCCGAAGAACAGGGACGGATCAAGTTCCCCGGAGCCAAGGGCAAGAGCAACCCCCGGCACGCCTTTGAAGCCGCGACGTCGACGCTCGGCCTTCGCGAGGTCAAGATGGACCAGCAGGCCGCGACGATCTGGGTGGATGAAGGCACCGTCAAGATCAAGGTTCCGGACGAGTGCCTGGCCCCTGGCACCAGGTCCGTGAAGAAAATCCGCAAGGATCCTCCGCGATCCACGTCCAGCACGCCGAGAAGCGTGGTGGCGACGACCTTCGGCGTGCACGGAACCGCCAAGGCGCTCATGATCGAAGCGAACCGTGCCGGCAAGGAAATCAGGGCTATGTCCCTTCCTGACATAATAAACCTTCTGAGGGATTCCGGCAGATCGGTCGACGTGCAGGGGCCGAGGTTCTACAGACTAGACGGCGTTAGCGCCAACATAGCCGATCTCCTCGAAGCGGCGAGGAAGGTCGCTGGCGACACCGATCAGAACCGCATCGCGCTGATCCTGGACTGACAGGGTATCCGCCGTGCCGATCTATTCCGAAGGCGACATCTTCGCGGCCGACTCCGATGTGATCATCCACGGATGCAACGCCAAGGGCAAGTTCGGCAAGGGGTTCGCCTACGTGCTGCGCCAGGCGCATCCGGAAGCACACAAAGCATACGAGGACGCCCATCGACGAACTGGATTGATACCAGGATCGGTCATCTGGGCGCAGGCGGGCCGAAGGCTCATCGGGAACTGCATCACCCAGCCCACATACGCCAACGACGGCAAGCAGCACATCTCCTATGAAGCCCTGCGGGCGTGTCTCGCGACTGTGAACGCTGCCGCTGTGGCTGGCGTTCCGGGCACCGCAGCAGCGTCCGGGTTCCGCAAGGTCTGGCTTCCTATGATCGGAGCCGACCTCGGTGGGGGCGACTGGAACGTGATCGCGCGCATCATCGATGAGGAACTGACTGAGGTCGAAGCCGTCGTGCACTATCTGCGCAAGGACCGGCATCGGATCCATCAAGCATCGAATCCTCACTTGTTGACACGCTGATGCGACATCGCATATAGCTGCGGCAGCACAGAGGAGTTGCCGATGGCTTATGGACGATACGGGAAGTACTGGAACGTCGGTCTGAGCGACACCGGACGGCTGGGCGCCACCCACAGACAGCTCTTCAAGTTGGGCAAGCTTGATCGTCGCGACTACCGCGGCAAGGGCCTCACCCGCGACCAGGCCTCGGAGCTGATCGAGGAGCTGGAGGAAAAGCGGGCGCGCGAAAAGGCCGGTTTGGGCGACGTCGCCGACAAGATGTTCTCAGCCATGATGACAAAGGCGAGGAGCGCAGCCAACGAGGCGGGCGACCGCTGGATGAAGGAGCATCCGGAACCGCTCTTCATCATCAACGACCCCGACAGCCAGCAGCCGATCGGAGTGCACGGAATGCTCGGCTCTGCCTGGCTGACCTGGCCGAAACGGGGGACGGACATCTACAAGTGGATGATCGAAAACAACTTCGACGGACAGAAGCAGGTACTCTATATCGAGCACAAATACGTCCACCGGAGAGAGGTGGAACTGTTGATCGCGTGCGAACTCGCCGCGATCAACGTCTTCAAGGCAAGCGGCCAGTCACTTGGTGACATCAGGCTGAAGTTCCGCTGCGAACACCCGGAGGCGATCAGCCTTCAGGCGGCGTAGTCGATCTCCGCCCGGCGGGTCTCTACCCACTGTCGGGCGATCGCCGCGACCTCGGACTGGTACTCGCGCTGCTTTCCGTGGACGTTCTTGACGTCGCGGAGGTTCAGATGGGAGCTGGTGACCCAGCTTCTGGAGTCCTGCGAAAAATCGCAGCCGTCCTTGTGGATGCGCAGCACGAGGACGTTCTCGTTGCCGAAGATGTTCGATATCTCGCAGGCCTCGCCATCGTTGCCACAGGTCGTGACCAGAATGGGAGCCGTGCAGTTACTGATCGACTCGAAGTAGATGTCGATCAGCACGGACTGGCCGAATTCAGCCTGAAGCCGTTCCCCCTTGTCGATGTACGCCCGGCGCGGTGTCATGCCCTTGAACGCGTCCAGCGCCTGATCCTTGAGTTCCTCGAAGTGGTCGTGCGGGACGTCAAGGCCAAGCTCCGCGTGCAGCATCTCCTTGATCGGCCGGAAGAACGGATAGACTTCGGAATCCTTGAAGGCGCCGCACAATATCTCGGATCCAGTGTCCTTGCCGGCCCTCGGCGGGCCGTTGAGGACGAATACGAGTGTGCCGTTGCTAGCCATCATGAATCTCCGAATGTCTTGTGTTCTAGAATGCTCATCCCGGCAGAAGGACATGTCAACAAGAGATCAGGGACTCGCGGCACTATCAGGCGGCGATGAGTTCTTCGTTCGGGATCACCCGCAACGGCTCGATCCTTGCCTTGTCCTTCTTCGGCTTGGCCGCAAGCATGTATTCGGTGACGTTGCTTCCCTCCTCCCATACGCACCACATGACCTCCATGGTCGGGCGCTTGAGATGGAGGAAGTCGGGACGCCATGTGAGTGCGATGATCTTCGACGGAGGATGGGCCTGAAACAGGCGCTGCCGCGTCTTGGCATGCCAGAACGAAGCCTTCAGCAGAAGCGCCATCTTCTTCGGGCGCATGGCCATGAGATGCTCGATGATATCGCCGGCGATGTTGAACGGTGGATTGGTGACGATGTTGGGAGCGGGGAGCTCCTTCAGCTTGAGGATGTCGAAGGCCTTCCCGTGGCCGATACCATAGCCGCGGTCGAAGAGGTCCGTGCCGATGACATCGTATCCATGCTCCTCCATGACCACCGCAAGCGAACCATCCCCGCAGCAAGGCTCCGAGATCACCCCGTCGAACGACACGCGCTCGAGCAGCACCTGCGTGACATTCGATGGGGTGGGGTACCAGTCGGCATGCTGCCGCTTTCGGGGCGAGCCGGATCCCCGCTTGCCCCCGGCCATCGCCGCGCCGATTCCTGTGCTCATTCCTCTTCCTCCAGAAGTGTTGTGAAGAAGTCGACAACCTTGTCGGTCTTCGTTGACGTTGCGTCGCCTGACATTTCGTTGATCGACGCGAACTTCGCCCCGTCCTTGTTGATCCAGACGCGCTGCTGGTTCATGAATTCCTCCGGATCGAACGCATCGCCGTTGCCGTAGCTTTCCGGAGGAACCGCGATGTCGGCCGCGACAGCCGCCCTGTCCGCGTCGGACATGTCGAACATCGACAGGTCGTCGCCGCCGACGGGGTCGTAGCCCTCGGTCGTGAAGGCCTGGTTGAGCTTGGTGTCGACGCTGTCCTTGGATTCCTCCGCAGGATCGAAATGCAACGCCTGAAGCGTCTTTAGGACGCCGTCGTTTGACGCTATCCGGTCGGCCATGTCGTGGATCTCGCCACCGTCCACCTGCATCCCGTGAGGCACGTTCCGCCTGACGCGGCCCGCGTTGAGATTGCGCGTCATCGGCTTGCGCGGCTGGCGCTGGATGCGCTCCTGTTCGATGCCTTCCGCGTAGAGCGGATCCGAATCCTCGTATGGTGGCTCGCCGTCGTCATCGAGACCCATCATCATCTGGTGGGCCTGACGAGAGTGCGTGTCTCTCGCGGAATGCTGCTCGGGGAAGCGCGAGGTGCGACCGGCGGAGCCGCGGACTTCCTTGGCATAGTTGTCGGTGACCGCCTTGCTCTCCTGGATGAGCTGGGAGAACACCGCGCAGGCGACCTCGACCTGGCTCTTGGGCGGCCGCTGAGACTTCCTGATGGTGTCCAGCATCCGGACCATGGAGCCGAGTTCCTCGGGGAGCTGCTCGTTCATGGCGGCATTCTGCGCCTCGAGCTTCATCTGGCCCGCGAACTCCTTGCTGACGAGGCGCGCGACGATCTCGGGCATCCTCTGGTCCTTGGCGATGTCGTCAGCATCCGGCTTCTCGACCGTGATGAAGTGGTTCGTGCGCAGGTTCAGCTTCTTGACGTCGACGGAGCCCTCAGGATTCGCGTAGAAGGACTTGACCCTGATCACGTATTCCTTGTGGATCACATGCATCTCGCCCTCGCCCTGGGCTTTCAGGTCGAGAGGATTGATGCGGTCGACCTCCTGGAGGCCCGCCTGCATGTTGTCCTTGTACGCGCGTCCCTGGAATTCGCGGGCCTCGCCCTCGTAGGACCCCAGTTGGGCGCGGAACGCCTTGCCGCCGGCCTTCACCGCGAGCTCGGCGGTCTCAGGATCTTCCGTCCTCATGATGATCTTGGTGTTGGTGTTGCCCTGCACCGATCCGAACACCTTCTCGTTGAGTCGCTTCATCGCGTTGATGTCCTGACCAGCGAAGAAAAGTGCGAACCCAAGGGAGCGGGCCTGGGCGGACATGAGGTCCATTCCGTCCACCATGTAATAACCAACCTCGTCTAATATAACGATAAATGGCGACGGCGAGTTGGTCGGGCGGTTCTCGACGACGGCATCCCAGGTGCCTTCGATCTCAGACCCGAGGGTGCCCCCCATCATACCCTTCAAGGTTGCAACGACAATTTTGCCGAGGTTTGCGATCTCGTCCCCGGACTTCTCGAGAGCGGGGAGCATGATGACGAGGATGCGTCGGTTGAGCACCACGTCGGCCATATCGATTTCGCCATACGGAGTGTGGAAGATGTGCCCGTACACGTCTGCAAGCGATCCGAGTATCTTTGTAAATTGCATCTCTAGGTAGCCATGTTGGTCCAGAGTTGTCTGGGACTGCTTGTATCCCTTGTCCTCCTGGAAGCCCGGCAGCGAGGAGAGATAGCTGCGGATCGACTTGCGGATCGGCTGTGGCATGTCCGGATATTTGTTGACATCCGCGAGATCGATGATCTTCTTCAGGTTGAGGTGGTCGCGGATTTCGGACACGTTCAAGTCGACGACCTGATTGTCGCGGAGCGATGTCAAGGCCCTCATGACCCCTGTGAACATGGCCGTCGCACGACCCTTCCACATGGCGCCGTCACCTCCGGCATCATCCATGAGGCCCACGACCATCTGCGTGAGAGTGTCGGACGAACCCGTCGCGAAAGGATTCAGCGTGTTCGACCTCAGCTTGCCGCCCGAGGCGCCAAGGTCCTTGTTGCCCGTCATATAGTTGAGGACGAGGAGGTCATCCAGACGGTTGAAGCGCGCGCAGAGGGCGTAGACCTTGGCGAACAGCGCGACATCGCCCTTGCCGTCGCAGAACAGGAACCCCGATCCCCATGCTATCGCATTGGCCGCGAAGCCCAGGAGCGCTTCCGTGTTGTGCGTGACCACATAGTTGTCCGTGATGAACAGGTGGTCTTCATGGTCGATCAGAATGCACGCGGCCTCGGCCCTTCTGACGACCTCGATCGAGGTGATGCCCAGCTTTAGGCTGTCGGCGTACTGATATGACTTGTCGACCAGAGCCAGCTTGCGCGGCAGACTGAAGAAGTTCGTCGGCTCAGGATGACGGATCGACACGACATAGCTCGGCCTGCCCTCGACCCGGTTCCCGGATTTGTCACGATAGAAGGACTGCTTGCTGTTGATCGAAGCGATGCCGCCAAGTGACCATACAACCTCCTGGAAATCCTTGGCGAGGCGCTCGCTGCTCGTGGCGAAGGATATCGCGCCATGGCGCTTGTCCGCCGTACCGTCTGTATCCATCAGCCCCTGGACAAGCGCCCAGCGCTGTTCGATTGAGCTTTCCTTGTAGATATCCGGGATGAACTTGCTGTGAGAATGCGTTCCTTCAAGGCCAAGCGCACGCAGTTCGTTCCGCAGTGGGGAGATATGGCCGGGCCGAGCCTCCGTCGTCCGGACGCGATAGTCGCAGTCGGCAGCATACTCATCATGGAAAAGTTCGTGCCCAACTGCGGACAGCGATTTCGAGACTTTGCCAACAATATGCGCGTCCACGCTCGAGAACCGCAGTACCTTGCTGGAGATGTTGCCGTCACCAATCAGGGTGCCAAGAAGGTAGGGGTCAAGCGCAACGGAAGCGGCAGGCTTCTGCACCGCTTCCGGCAGACGAACGCTGAAGGTGCCTTTGTTCTTTTCCAGAAGCTCGATGATCTGTTTCGTGCGGAGCAGCCTCGGGCGGGCGGCACCAACGCGGCTGACACCCTTCTTGTATTTTCCATTCCAGTGCTTGTGATGGACCTCCCAAAGGTGATCCGGACACGCTTCCGCCGTTCTCCCGTCGGCGAACGTGACGCGGCAGATGTCGAGCTCGCCCTGCGGATAGTAGCCAGTGATCGGCGCCGAACGCCCGTCCGGAGTGGACACGAGATCACCGACCCTGAGATCGCCCAGACGTTTCCATCCGGTCGGAGTATGAACCTTTCCGTCGAGGGGTATCGCCTTGCCCGCACCAGTAGTCCCTAGAACGAGGAAGTGCTGCCTGCAGTCAGAGTTGGTAAGCCAGACTTCCTTGCCTGTCCGCAATTCGTTGCCGATGAAGAAGATGCCATTCGCCATCATCGGCTTTCCCGTGGCGGGATGGGGCTCATGCAGATCGAGGAGCTTCGACTGAACTGGCAGCTTCAGAGGAGCCGTTTCAGACCGTGTCAGGCCGAACCAGGTCAGGAGACCGGCCGTGATCAGGCAGAGGTCGGCGACACCTGAAAAGATGAACGACACCACCGCGAGCATGAGCAGCACCGAGGCGAGGTTGATCGGCAGCTTGAGCCACCGGAGCAGCTTCTTGCCAGCCGAACTCGTGTCGCGCGTGATGAGATCGTGGCGGATCTCCTGACTTTCGGTCGTACCGCGGATCAGCTTGTCAGTCATGGCACCTCTTCCAGAAAACCGGCGAACTTAAAGAATAAGCCGCGGATCCTGCCGGCCATACTCGTTTACGATTCTGAGACCGCACCTTGAATCCTTCAACAGCCGGCGGACGGCGCGCCGAAAATGACACGCTGAAGGATTCGATGAGATTTTCGTTCGAGTTTTTAAGGATTCGATCTTGCCAATCCTTGGCGGGTGGGGTTATGACCTTAGCGTTCCTTCCGACGAACGCCCCTCAACACCAGCCGGAGAATTTGCATGTCCTCATCAGCCGTAGCGACGAAGAAAAATGGCAAAAATGGAATGAATTCAATGCCAATGCGCCCACGTCGTCGCCGCGTGGAACAGACCCCGGAGATGCTCCGCCAGGATCGCTCCATGATCGACGCCTATCTTGCCAGCGGTGGCAAGATCACCAAATGCCCGCCGGCCTATGCGATGGGTGCTCTCAACTCGACGGCGTTTGGTCTCGAATCCTAAGTCATCGACCAGCGAAAGAGCCCGTCCATTAGGCGGGCTTTTCGCGTTTCTACGTTGAGCGGGCGATCCTCGCCCGTGAGATCGCAGCGTAGCCCTCGTCGATCTCGATGAGCGTGCTGCGCCGCCCGAGTCTCCGACAAACCACCCCGGTCGTGCCGGATCCGGCAAATGGGTCGATGACGAGATCACCCTCATGCGTCAGAGCGGAGACAAGCCGCTCCGCGAGGGCTTCCGGGAACTGGCAGGGGTGCTTCGTCTTTTCGGGATGGTTGTACTTCACGTTTCCGATGTGCCAGACATCGCCGGGGTTCTTGCCGAGCGGGTGCCCGCTCAACTGTCCCTTTCGGGGGCCTCGGTAGTGGCGCTTGCGCGGATTGTCCTGTGGTACCCGGATGGGATCGAGGTTGAACACGTATCCATCGCCCTTGGTTGCCCATGCGACTGTTTCGTATCTCCCTGAGAGCCTGTGACGGCAATGCTGCCCGTGACCGAACGACCAGACGACCCTGTTGCGTATCTTCAATCCAAGGGATCGCATCACCGGAATGAGGAGAGAGTCGAGCGGAATGACTTCCCCGTCCTCTACATAGTTGCCCACCTGCCAGCAGAGCGAACCCCCGGGAACCAGAATCCGCACCGCCTCGGCGATCACCTTGGCCTGCTCGCCGACGTAGTCGTCGAGAGGCGTTCGCCGCTCGTATATCTTGCCGATGTTGTAGGGCGGGCTTGTCAGGACGAGCCTTACGGATGCCGCGTCGATCAGCGGGAGAACCTCGGCCGCGTCCCCATGTACGACCGAGCTGCCGTCACTCGCGTCCATCGCACCACTACGACGCAACGCGGGCGATCTCGAGAAACTGCCGCTCGTCGATGCCGCCAGGGACGACACGGACGCGATCGGCGCCGATCGAGTAGATGATCGTCGGCGTGACCATCCCTCTGCCGGTATCGCGGATGATGAGGCTTGTGATCCGTCCGATCGCCTCGTCCTGCGCGTCCGAGAGAGGGGTTGGAGCGATGTGCGCCATGGGCTGCAGGCGCACGAATACCTGCTGGACGGCATGAGGCGACGGGTCGCGGAAAAACCGATCCACAGCCTCGCGTCCTTCGGGCTGCCCTCCGCTGAAGGGTATCCAGTGTATCCGCGTCGTGCCGAGGATCGCTCGGCTGGCCTTCCAGATCTGCGGAGAGACGTGGCACCAGGGAGTGAACAGAATGTGCACCATCCCGCTGCCGTCTCCCTCGACAGTTCCCCTCATCGACGCGGCCATGGCGAGGAGGTCTGGTGCCGCGGGAAGGCCTACCGGGGCCGCATTGACGGATGGAGCCGCGAGGAGTGCCGCGCCTCCGGCGATGAATGTTCTGCGCTTCATTCGAAAGATCTCCTCCACATGGACAATTCGTCATTGCTATGTAAGCGTGGAATCCTTCGCCGAACAATTGAATCCTTTGGTCGATATGAAAGCCAGCCTGACAGCACTCGCCCTTCTTCTGCACGCCACATACGCTGCCGCCGGAGCGCAGGGCGGATGGCCGGAGGATGCCAGAAACCTGCCGCTCGGAAGGCCGCCGTGGATACTCGTCGTGCCCGCGGCACGGGCGGATGACGGGACAATCCGGCTGTGGGATCGGCAGGACGAATGGCTGAGATCGTGGGTCGTTCCGAAAGCGACACCGGATGGCATCCGGACTGTCGCGATCACCGGGGATTCGGAAGACCAGAAACTTGTCCATGGGGAGCAACTCGACCAGATGCGCGTCGATTCACTGCGGCTTCTCGCGCGAAAATACAGCGCGGAGGCAGTCGCTGTCGTCGTGCGGAACACCACGAAGGATGTCGCCGTCGCGGCATGGAGATCTGGCGCTCACGCGACATGGGAAGAGGCAAGCCCGAGCGCCCCTGAAGATCCCCGCGCAAACGCGCTGGCGGTGATGGACACACTATTTTCGAAGGAGGCCGCAGAAGCGGGAGCCTCTCACGATGCCGCCACGGAAGAGCCAACGACCAGGGTGATTGCCGAAAGGATGTCCGAAGACGGCTATAGGATGGAGTACCGCCTGGAGTCTCCGCCGGAGAGTCTCGCGGCTCTGCAAAGCTCATCCAGCCTCCGGGTTACCGGGTCAGGGGAGGGGACGGTCGACGTCCTCGTTCTGGATGGTCGGGATATCGCAGACATTCTGGCCGACATAGGCCTCGGGTCGCACTGAGCCGGGCATCAGAGACGGTAGTTCTTCGTTCTCTCAACGAACTCGAACGCCTCGCCGACAGGCTCGGAGATATCGAACCCGGCAAAGCGTTCGACCGGTTCTCCCATTTCCTCTGTGACCGCGACATCTGAGGACGCGCTGGTTCCGTTCCAGATTTCGACGCCGAACCCGAAACGCTTCGCGATCCTGTCCGCGACGGGTCGAATGGTCATGGTGCAGTCCTCGGATCTCGAGAAGTACGCACCGTCGGCGCTGCGATGCCAGCCTTCACTCTCGAAGGCAAACTCGGCCAGTGCGGCCATCGCAAGGTTGTGGCCACGGACCTCCTCGCGGGGGATCTCGTCGCCGATCTCAACGAAGCGCTCGTCGGCGATGAGACCCTCGACGAAGCTAGATGGAGATACGCCACCATCGTAGGCATGCTTCGGCGCATCTCCGCCGGGGTGTATCGACCGCATTATCTCGGCGTAGCTCACAGCGGCGCGCGCGAGAAGGATCGTGTTCACATCCGCGACGAAGCAGAAGAAGTCCCCGGGCCTCGCTTGATCCTTCACTGCCGTCGCGTCCATGTGGGCCTGCTCCTGTGTCCGTTTAAAAGGTGAACTCGCGCGCCTGATCGCGCGTCGCTAGATGCATCTGCATAGCCTCGAGAGGCTGGACGAGATCCCATCCGGCAAAGCGCTGGCCGACCTCGCCCTCGCGAATGACCGAACCTTCGATGAAATCGACTTCCGCGCCCTCACGCAGCTCGATTCCGAAACCAAAGCTCTCGGGTTCGTTCGGGCTGTCCTTCTGGTAGCGCACCGGACGAAGGAAGGCCACCGTCTCGTCGATCACGCTGTAGATCCGTCCGTCGTCCGTGCGGTGCCAGTCATTCGAGCCTGCCACGAATTCAGAGATGGCGGCCTGAACCTTGTTGTATGCTCCGGCAAGTTCCGCCGAGACCCGGGCGTTGACGCTCTTCAGACCGTGGTCGCGCATGATCTGCGCAGCGGCCTCGGAAGCATCGACACCGTTATCGAGGAAGGAGCGGGCAGCATCGAGGTCACCGCCATGCACGGACGAGCGGATCGCAATGTAGGAGACCCCTGCCTTGGCCAGCATCGAGGCGTTCAGCTCCTTGAGAAAGGTTGCAAGGCCTTCGTCAACCACCGCGTAGCGCCGGGACTGCAGGCCAGCAATTGGCATCTGGATGACGTTGTTATGTCCGCCCGCCGCAATCGAGTTCATCTCCGGTCTCCATCCTCTTTCAGAGGCGCTCCAATGCGCCTTGTCGAGAAGATGATCCGAGACCGCGTCGCAAGGATCAAAGGCCAACAGGGAATCTTTCATCGCGTGTGACCGGAGAGGCCACCGTGAAAACTGCGCGGTTTTCGTCCGGGCAGGACTGTCTCGGCGAGAGGTCGCACGCTCGGATTTCCTGTCGTTTCACACGTTCTGAGAAGAGGATTCCGGCGCTCGAATTTACGCCGGAATCCTTGCCTTCGGTGAGTCTGAAAGCGTCCGCTTCAGCACTACGAGATCTAGGCTGACACCGGAATTCTTTATTGACAAGACAAGGACACACGAAAGATCGGAAACCTTCCCCAGCGTTCGCAATGTCCGTTGGTGCCGACGCTAGTTCCAGGCCAGCCGACCTCGTCGCGCTGCCGCGGCAAGATATGCCCGTCCCGGGAACCGAGTGCCGTTCAAGCCTTCGCGCCAGACATCCTTCGCCATCGGCTCGATCACTGGGCACGAAGCCCGTACTCACGGAGAAGCCGTATCCGGTTCAGTCTGAGGAGCGCTGCGGTACTGGGTGTACGAGTGTATCTGATCGTCGTCCCCGACGTAGAGGTCATCACCGCCGAACTTCTTCGCTGCTTCGTGCAGCAGGTCCCCGAGTTCGCCGAGGCCCCTGTCCCAGAATCCGGTGCCATGACCGTTGCGGGAGAGCCAGAAGTTATGGCCAACATTCTCCCCGTCCATGCCCTTCTCGGCCGCAGCGGAGATGAGATCAGCGTTTTCCTCGATGAAGGCCGCGCATTCGGTTCTGAAATGATGCTCGGCCTCATCAGAGAGTTCGTAGTCAGTCCCGTCGAGCATCTCCGGTTGATCCGGATCGTCGTCATGCCGATCATTATGGGACGACCAGAGTGCTGCATCCCGGTAGCCGCCATAGACAGCCTCAATGTCAGCCGAGGCATCGAAGGTTGCATTCGGGTAGGTGACGAGGAGTTCTTCCTTGGCCGCCTTCATGGTCTTCGCGCGAACGAACATGCTTTCTAGGCCACTGTCGGACTCTCCTTCGAAACGGAAGATGTAGTCGCTGCCGCTGCGCGTTCTGGGATCATCGAACGTCCTGCCCCAATAGGCACCACCGCGATCGTAGTCTCCATCGACCCACTCGAGGCGCTCGACTTCGAAGACCACCGGGAAGTCGCGGTCCGTGACGTCGTTGCTTCTCCCCATCGCTGCACCGTACCGGCTTCCTGCTTCCGACAATTCTCTCATAGCTGATATCCTCCATGGTTCCCTACATGACTAGGATCGCGACCTGCAGGAAACAAGCACGTAGTAGCCCCAGCCGAAATACGTCCGTCCGGGCTGATCGGCTTGATCCTGTGGAACGACGGAGATGGCTTCGGACGCTGGAAGTTGGAATAGGTTGTTGGCCCCAGATGCTGGCGGCGAGCAAGGCGGGACGACCCAGCATCGCTGGACGGCGCCTGCAGCAGGAAAGAGATAGATTCTGGGTTAAAGGCGGAAATTCCTTTCCGCCCCTCCGGCAGTCGGAATTCCGCCGGGAAAGCCTCCATAGCGGCCGAGGCTGCGGAGAACGCGAGCAGTTGGAGAGCAGGGTTCCCGGAGCGGCGGGCGAGCTTGTAGGCTTTGACGTCGTCCGGTTCGCGGTACGGGGACGGGCGGCACTCGTCCGTGATGGTTATCCTGACGGTGTTCGGGTCGCGGCCGGGAGTTCTGACAATCAGACCTGCCGCCTCAAGTGCGATGAAGTGGTTTCTGACCGTGCGGGCTGTACGTCCCATGCGCCGGGCGACGGAGACCGTGTATGTGGTGAAGGTGTCTTCCTTGCCAGCGAGCGACATCAGAATGCCGAGACAGGCCTTGGCACCGTCCGAAACATCAAAGGAGCAGAGGGCATCCAGCGACATCTTCGGGACGAACATGCCTTTGGTCTTGGGTCTGATGGAGACCTTTCGACGACCGCGTGTGAGGTAAACCCCCCTGGTGGCTGTCCGTTTCTGACGGGCATCGCTCAATACGGTCTGGTTGTTCTCCCAGGCCTCGACGTCTTCGTACTCCCAAAGGCCTTCGTTCAAACCCAGATACACGACCTGCCTTGGATGAAGATCCTTGCGGCGCTCGATCATCTCCATCATTGCGAGTGGGACGCTTCTGGTCTTGGAGAACCGGATGGCTTCTCCGCGTTCGACCGCTCTCACATATGCAGTGAGCGCAGATAGCCCGATCTCGCCGGCTTCGGCTGCGGCAGTCAGGTTGCGGACCGTTGCGAACGTGGAGGCCGGATCAATGAACCGCTCGAGTTCGGCTGGGAGATATGAAGGCATGGGAAACCGTCCGCTGACGGCGTATGCCGCAGCGCCCCTCTCGATGACTGTTGGACTGGGCTGCGGGCAGGCAACAAGAGACGGCTTCCGGAATGTCCGAAAGTGCTTGCTATCGCAGTGCTTGGTGGGGTAGTTTCCGAGATGCAAATCGGTTGGAAACAACCCCAGGACTTGGAAAACGCTCGGTGCGCGCCAACGCATCGGGCGTTTTCGTTTCAAGGCCCTATGAAATCGGCTTCATTCAGTATCTCCGCTCGGGCCACGCTGGCCATTGGGTGCCGGGATGCAACCACAGCACGATGATCCGCGAGGATATCCGATTCTGATTTGGCCTTCATCGGGTAGGTCTTCGACGCAGATAGGGAGGTTTCGAGCGCGGATGGGGAGGTCTTGCGCGCACTTCCAGCCCCATCTTAGCAGCCAGGGGACCGGAAAGCGCCGGAATGAGAATCAATTTGCGCCATCGGCCCACCCCCGCGCCATTCATTTCCGAGAGCGATCGTTGATAGAGCCCCGATGGGGAGGTCTTGCGCGCACATGCGCTGCAACACCCACGCAGCCGGAAGAACAAGGCCGTCGCCACGTCGCTGGGGAAGATCCATACGGAGGTCTTCGACGCGGATAGGGAGGTTTTGGACGCACTTCCCGGTTTTCAAGGGTTTCATGGGGAGGTTTTGGACGCGGGTGGGGAGGTTTTGGGCGCGCTTGGCGAGATGACGGGGCCGTTTGGGGAGGTCTTCGACGCGGATGAAGGCGCAGATTCCTGCGGAAAAGTCCCAAACAACAACTCTTGAGGGCTTGGGGAGGGTGAGAATCGGATAGCGTCAGGCCAGACGTGGGGAATCCGCGATAGGGAGGTTTTGGACGCGCTTGGCGTGACAGGCCATCCGGCGGCGAAAAAGGTGGGGAGGTTTTGCGCGCACATGGGGAGGTCTCGAACGCATTTGGCGCGCACCTCTTGTCCGAATCGGAAGGTCCGCGCATCGTCCCCGGCAGCAGAGAAGGAGAGCCAGGTGGCCAACGATCAGGAATTTCTTCAATTGTCGCTCTTCGGAACGACCGAGAAGACGCAGACGAACCATATCGCGCTCTATGACCTCGCCCCACGTTTTGCTCAAAGGAACGCGAGGATGGCCGGAACCATCCTGACCTCCATCAAGCGCGAATTCTGGTTCGGAGAGGAACTCTACAAGGTCACCGTCACCCCGGCGCGCATCACGGACAGTGACGGCAGCGAGCGGGACGTGTTGCCGGGCGAGCGCGAGCAGCTCGTCGAGGATGTCGTGCGGAAGTTCGCGGCCGAGCGGCTCGTCCTCGGATCGCAGAACGAAGTCACCGCCATATTCTCCGTCTATCGCATCCAGAAGGAACTGAGCAAGCACCAGCACACCTTCAGCAGGCAGGAGATCAAGGAGGCGCTCGAGATCCTGAACAAGAGCACGATCGAGATCACCCGCGTCGTTACCGACCCGAAGTCACGCAAGCCGAAGCCCGTCCTGTCAGCCTCCGCATTTCCGGTCCTCGTGTTCCGTGACGAGAACGACTACGAGTCGCAGGCATCGGTCCAGTTGAACCCCCTGGTGGCTCAGGGGATCAAGACACTCGGATACGAGCAGGTCAACTACGATTGGATGATGAAGATCAAGGGGCAGCTCCCACGCTGGGTGTTCAAGAACGTATCGCTGATGCTGACCGACAGCGAGGCGACACGCGATACCGTCGAGATCAGGGCATCCGACATCGGCAACAGTTCGGGTTCGAACTGGCAGCGCTCCCGTCAGATGCTGGCGGAGGTGACGAAAGCCATCCAGAAGCTGAAGGATCTCGAGGTCATCGACATGTTCGTCGCCACGCCCGTGATGTCCGGAAAGAAGAAGGACGACGTGATCTTCTCCATTCAGTTCTCCCCGAGCTTCATGGCGGACAGGCGCGCCGCCCGCGCAAAGGCCGAATTCAATCGTCGCCAGGCGCTGAAGCACACGGGCACGGAAAGGCCCGACAGCTTCCATCCCATCGCTCCAGAAGTGGCGACCCAGATCCGCGTTGCGGGAAGCAGGGACGCAAAGGTCCTCGAGGGTTCAATACACTGAAGCAGCGAGGTCGGACGTCAGGCCGTCCCACCCGCGCTCGGGCATCCAGCGGCCGGGCGAGGAGCCACCAGCCGCTCCTGATAGCGGAGGCAGCACGAAGCCGCGGATCTCGGGCATAACATCGTTGAAGAGGACTTCCTCGCGCAAGATTGTCTTGCGGAGGAACGCCTTCCAGTCCTTTTCATTTTTTCTGGCGAACAGGTCCGACAGTCCGGGCATTGATGGATTGATCGGCCGCTGCTGCTGCTCGAAGGTGGCAAAGATCGCCCGCGAAACCGTTTCTCCGTCGAACTCGTAGTTCTGCTGGATCTTCCAGATGTCGTAGTAATCCTTCATCCGTGTGTTGTCATAGCCGTGCTGTGCCATGGCGTGCAGCTTCTCGGCGATGATCGTCTCGAGCGGATATGCCGAGATGCGCGGGCAGGGCAAATGCTCCGGCAGAAGGGTCGGAATCTCGATCTCGGTCGCCCATGGCGTGATGACGTTGCCGAAGCCGACATCGACCTTCAACTGGATCTTCGCGGTATGGAATGCGGCTTCGATGACCAGCTTTCCGCCGGGAATGATGCCCTCACCGCGATCCTTCTGCACCCGGATGCTGTCAGCAATGAATGTGACACCGTCGTCGGGCACGTCGGCAGCGACGGCCGTTCGGATCGCGAGCTCGATGTCCTCGATGCCGCCAAGGCCGAAGCCGTTGAGGTCGATGTCGTCCGTAGGTCTCAGAAGTTCGCCGCCGTTGTAGGCCGCAATCATGAGTCCGCCCTTCAGGCAGAAGTTGGATCCGCAGTCCGAAACGGAAAGACGGTAGAGAAGGCGCTGCTGAACGTACACCTTGATAAGCGCGAGCATGTCGATCCGCTGAAGGCGAGAGACCTCCTGCAGCTTGGTGTAGTATCTGGCTCCGAAGTTCGTGGACATTCGATCCTCCCCCGGAAATCGTGGAAAGGATCGTTGAAACCCACAAAGCCTAGCTGATGAAACCGATCGACTGCGACCTGAACCTGAAGGGTGCCGTCACCCGCCCGAGCTGCTCGAAGCAGCCAAAATCCATCGAGAGGGCTGCGACCCTGTCGAAGTCGAAATTGGTGTCCTCGCCAGCCATCCGCTGCACGAGGTCGTAGAGCATTTCCATGGTGACGAGAGCGCGCCCCTCGTTCCCTTCCTTGCTGTACCTGAAGAAGTCGACGAGGGTGCGCTCGCGGGAGGTGACCCTCACGCTTACCCCATCCACGTCATAGACTTCCACGCCATAGCGGAGGTTGGAGTCCTTGCGTGTCACCATCGGCTCCATCGGGGTCGAGAACTGCGCGCCCATCTTCGGGCTGTCTCCATATGTCCTAGGAGAAAAGAAGGTCAGGCTTCCATGTATCTCCTGGGTCATGCCATGGAACATCGCCGCGGACTTAAGGCAGAAGACCGCATCGGGGAACTTGTAAGACAGGAGCGCCCAGTCGCGGTGGGTCGACATGCGCTGGTAGGTGTCGGCACCGGCATAGATGCCCCACGCCGGGTTGGCGAGAACGCCGCTCCCGACCAGTTCGCGGATAGCCACGCGGTTGACGCCGCTGTTCGCGAAGTCCTCGACATTGAGGAAGCCAGGAGCTTCCGTGATCAGTTTGATCGCCCGCTCACGGGAGGTCAGTGCCATATGAGTTACCACACCAGTTCGATTTTGCTTACAGAATGGGGCCAGCATTGAGACGTGGCCTAAATCTGTAAGGACGCGGCGAAAGGCACAAGCCAAGATTCGACCCGTCATCAAGACATAGAAGACCGGATTGTCGTTGTCAACAAATGTGGATTCGCAAATAAGTCCTTATCAGGACGCGAAGTCGCCGGTATTCTCGGTAAACATGAATGCAGACGCATTTGGCTGATGGGAGGAAGTATGGGATTCGGTTTGGACAGATCCAATGGGAAGCTCAAGATTGGCCCGGTACGACTGCCGATGCCGACATCGAGGGCCGGGAGGATAGCCGTCGGCGGCGTGCTCATGACCTGCGGGTTGCTTGGCTTCATGCCAGTTCTGGGTTTCTGGATGTTGCCGCTCGGATTTCTCGTGATCTCGAACGAGCTGCACCTCGCAAGACGGCTGAGGCGCCGCGTTGTGGTCTGGTGGCAGAGACGGAGAGCAGTGTCCGGGGCCTGATCGCGCATACCCCGTGGGAAGTCACGATCCGAGAAGGCGGCTGATTTACAGATCGTAGCCACCGAGCAAAGGTGGCCATCTTTTGTATTATACAGATTTAGGCCAGACGATGTTCGTGGCCATGATTTGTAAATCAGCCGCGGCCGGCCATGTAGATGCCGTGCCGAACGATGCACCCCTCCGGCAACCGCCCGAGCGCCTTGAAAAGGGCGTCGGCGAGCGTCTCCGGCGATATCCAGACACCGTGCCTTTCGGCGAGATCGAGGTGCCATCCTCCCGTTCGTGCGGGATTGAAGTTCTGCGCGAGGTCCTCAAAAACCAGTCGACCGTTGACGGTCACCCGCGCCATGCCGGAGCAAGCATCCCTCTCGACCACGATATCCGCGGCTGGAAACGACCCGTTGAGAAGGCTTTCAATGCTGCTCACTTTGGTCATGTCACGCTCCTTGTCCTCCGGGAGTACATATCGAATCCTTCCCGTCCCTGCAAGCGGATATGGCGGGATAAAGCGCCGGCAGTCATGATCATGGTGATTGGCGAAAGGATTCGACATGTCTGCATATGAAATGCTCTATCAATGCTACCGGAGCGGCCAGATGTCAGAGCGGCAGTGGCAGGAGCACCTGAATGCAGACGAAGTCTTCCGGTCCTGGCTTTCGCGGCACCTCTCGAGCCTGCGCAGCGAAGGGTGACTATCGGCCCGTGGGCTGGCTTCCGGTGAACGACGGGACTTCGAATGGCAGAACGATCTGACCGGCATCGGCCATGAGAAGCATATCGTCAGGGACCGACACGACCCCGTCATCCAGCCATTCGGCGATCGTCCGCGCCATGTCGGTGCGCGCGCGTTCGATGGAGACATCCGCAAAGACCGTGGACAGATAAGTCGCATGGTTTCGCATGTCCAGGAACGGATTGTTCTCGAGCGCCATCACGTATGAGTGCGCTGTCATCTCCAGTAGGGTGTCGTAGGTGAAGTCTGAGGCCAGCCGACGGCGGTAGTAGTCCGCGTCGCCGCGCCAGACGATCGATCCGATACTGCTTTCCATGTTGTCACCTCTTGCGATGCCCAACCGTATGTCCAGGCCATGCAAGTAGTAAGAGGAACCAGGAAGCCGGAGGCTTGACGGGGTACAAGGATTCGGCAACGATCGAGGCAGTGTCAACATATTGGAGAGTTCAAACTTGAAGAACGTGGCCCTCTATTTCTTCGGCTTTGCATTGCTGGTCTTTTCCGCAGCCATTTTCACGCTCGCCAGCGCGGTTTCGGCAGGAATCGAAGATGCGAAGTATGTGATTTCCCAGGCTCCGGTCGTCGTGGAGCAGGTCAAGGTCCTCAAGACCGACGTCGACGCGATGGTCGACAAGGCCGATGCCACGGTGGAGCGTATCAAAGCGGCGCTTCCCACGGCCATTCCCGCAGCGGGAACGAAGATCGGCGAGGCTGGCGCCAATGCAATCAAGGGCTTCTCGAACCTGATTGCGAAGGACAAACCTTCCGACGACGCGGAAGCTCCGGCTGACCAACCGTAGCCGTACACGTTCATCTACTACGACAAGGGCGGAGGGTGCCAGCGCATCCTCCGCCCTTGTCGTTTTCAGGAGCCACGTATCCTACTGCTTGAAACAGGAGCACGCGCATGGCCAACTTCAATCCCACTGTCCTCATGGACGAACTCAAGCTGAACGGAATACCGTTTGACCGCATTTCCCAGGATGTCGCGGACGATCTGTGCGTCATGATCGCGCGCAGGATCGGATTTCACGCGGCCGGCGAGGACTTCGAGTCGAACATCCGCAACTACGACCTGTCGGTTTCGGCCGAGGAAAATCTGGAGCGCCTCCAGAACGTCGCCATGGGCGGAACGATGGACGATGGAGGCCTCTACCGCCAGGGATGGTTCTCCGACCGCTTCTACGATCTGGGGATCATGCAGGGACACACAGGTCTGAACCTGCGCAGGCCGGAGGTCTTCGACGTTCTCACCGGAAAATACTGGGAGGATACGCTGCACATGTTCCACGTCCACGAGGATAACAACACCCCCGCCCCGCCCAGGTTCTAAGGGCGGATAACGACCGCCGCAGCAGAGATCCCGATTGACGCGAATTCCAGGCCCGGGCGACCTGACCAGGCATGCATTGCGATGCGGAAACCTCGGAGATTGGGACATGGACAGCCTTGATGACCTGGAGCGGAGACTCAAAAGCTTGCTGAGGGGGAAGCACACGAGTGTGTGCCTCTCCTTCAACCAGCATTCGTCGAGCTTCGTGGATGCGCGGCAAGAAGAAGAAGCGGCGATTTCAAGCATGTAGACTGGGTGAGCGAGGCTGAAAAAGCAAAGGCAATAGAAACGAACAGCGTCTGGATTTTGCACTGCTATCTCGAAACGCCTGGAGGTTTCTATGCGATAGGTGCTTCGTCGCTATCTGCCTGCCTCGATAAGGCGCTGGCTGGGGGTAATCGTCACCGATACGGAAAGACGACCGAACACTCATTGAACATCGTGGGACGCCGACGGTGAACCACCAACCTTGATTCGAGGGAACCTGACGCTTGGTGGAGGGTTGGCGGATCCTGCGTGACTTGAACACGCGACCTCTGCCTTCGGACGGCAGCGCTCTATCCACTGAGCTAAGGATCCATCGCAGGACTGGGTCCTGAAGGAATATGGCGCGTCTGGCAGGATTCGAACCTGCAACCTCCGGATTCGTAGTCCGGTACTCTGTCCAGTTGAGCCACAGACGCTCATCGAAGGAATGGTGCGACAGGAGGGCCTCGAACCCCCGCGCCCCGGGCTTCAACCGGGTGCTCTACCAACTGAGCTACCATCGCATTCGAGTGGTGGCCAGAACCAGGTTCGAACTGGTGACACCATGATTTTCAGTCATGTGCTCTACCAACTGAGCTATCCGGCCATTCCTCGAAGTTTCATTCCGTTCTTCGATGATTTGAAGATGACAGGACCAAATCCTGCCGTCAATAGAAAAAATGAAAAAAGATGAGATAAACCAATTAGTTAGGATGATAAAGCAGGACAAGAAAGGCGTTCTCGGAAGGGCTTTTCCGAGTGCGAATTCTGATGTGTGGACGTGCGGTTTCAGGGCGATGCCGTCGTCGTCGCATAGGTTTCGATCCGATGTTCTGGGTTTCGTGTTGGCACAAAAAACCCGCGGCCCCGGTCGTTTCCGATCGGGGCCGCGGGTGAGGACGCCTGCCTGGTTCAGGCCATGCGTCGTCGAAGCGGGCGCAATCCGATCGGAGAGCCGCTGCTTCTAAATCGCCGCTTGGCAACCAGTGTGTGCATTCTTTACTGCCTCAGTTTCGAATCCTTGTATGCCAGAAGGGAGTCTTCAGGTCAAGGAAGGGCGGGAGTGACGGTACATGTCGAGTGTCTGCTGATAGAAGTCGACCTGGCCCTGCATGTAGTCGCGGCCGCGCTCGATGCAGTCGAGGAAGATCTCCCTCCAGTCGTCGCTGGTGGTGTTCGTGACAGCGTTGTGGAGGATGGCGTGCGGAGGCACCTGCCCGGCAAAGACGTAGGCGATCGCGAGATCCTCGGAGAAGTTCGAGCCGCCGCCGGTGAGGATGAAACCCTGATAGGTTCTTCCCTGGTGTTCTCCGGTGATGTAGCAGCAATTGAGGTTGTTCTCGAGCATCCTGTTGGCAAGGGCCTGATGATCGAAGGGCGCGTAGAGTGGATCCGTCGGGTCGTCGTAGCCGGGCGGAAGCTCAAGCGGCCACAGGTATAGCATGCCGGAGCCAGGACGGAGTCCCTCCTGCCATTCGTAGAACACGTTGGAGTCGCGGAACTTGTTCAGCGAAAACTCCAGAGCCTCGTCCTCATCTGCGGGAACATCGTCGCCCGCATTCCTGAGGTCGTCCGGAGCGAAACCATATTCCTCCAGCACTGAAAGGGTCGGCTCCGGCAGGACGACGAGGTCGACATCATTCTCTATGTTCTGGATGTCATCGATGATCTGCCCGGAGAGCTCCTCGGCCTGAATGAAGAAATGATGGATGGCGAGCCTCTCGGTCATGGGGTCCTCTCTGATTTTCAAGTGTTCTCTCAAGTATGAATCGAAAGCCCCGCAAGTGACGAACACTGGCGGGGCGATTGGTCGGAACCGGGAAGCGAGATTAATTCTGTACGATGGCGCCCGCGGCCGTGACCGCTGCGTACGGCATGTCCCGTGCGATCGACTTCTCCTCGGCCTCCCTGATCTGCGGGCTGGTCGCCCAGCCGGCCTTCTGTGGCTGCCCCCAGCGAGCGGAATCCGGATGCGATGCGGACGGATAAGTGCTCCCACAAGACGCAAGCATCAGCGTCGATGCGGCTGCGAGGATGGGGAGCGAGAACGTTCTTGCCGCGGCACGGCTGCGGGGTGAACTGGATGTCATGATTGTGTCTCCTTCTTCCCGATTGTCATCCGCGATTCCGCCGGCGTAAACGGCGGGAGGTCACGCGGCCTTCTCCGAACCATCCAGAACCGCGACCGCCCCGGGCACGACCTCGCCGCTCGCGGGAATCGTGCCGAAAAGGGACTCCATCTCAGTCGCGGTGGACAGGAGGTACTGCAGATCGGTGCGCATCGCCTGATAGGACGGCGCCACCTCGGCGGTCACGAGGAGAAGCCTGACATCCCTGCTGTGGTTCCGGTACGGGAGAAGGCTGTCCGGGACGACCTTCGCCCGCAGGTGACGCTCATAGAACGGCGCATGATTGGCCTGGATGTTCTTCAGGATGTGGCTTGCGCCATGATGCCGACCCGCGATCCCGACAAGCCTGATGATGGCGAAGGGGAGTTCGCGGTTCCGTCGTCCAAGAGCGGGAGCCGTGAAGAACCGCGTCGCCTCCACGAAGGTCTGCCCCTCGGCAAGCATCGAGTCCAGTTTGTCGGGATACATGTCGGCGACAGCGCTCCTGCGCTTGGACGGAGTCACCCTGTTGATCCGCACACCGCCGGCGAGCTCGCCGTCCAGATATACCGCGATGTTCCGGTAGTCGGGATCGTCATCGAAGGAGTCAAGCCAGGTGCCGTCTTCGGTCTCGCCGACCAGATCCATCTCCCGGTAGCTCTCGTACCGCATCGCTCCTACCGCGTTGAGTTCCGCGGCGTCCTTCACAACGCGGTAGCGAACACGCTTCAGGAACGAGCAGATGCTTTTCTGTGTGCCGATGGGCGGAATTACGCTGGAGAGATTCTCCCGCACCTCGTCGGAGGTCTGATCGTTGAAGCGGAACATATGAACGGAATCCTTAACGTGAAATTAACCACGAGAGGATGCCGCCGAATCCTTCGCAGATCAACCGCTGTTAAGGATTCATTAATCAATCAAGTTGACTCGAATCTTTCGGCTCGAGTGAAAATCGGTGTTGACCAAGGATTCGATTACAACTAGCTTCGCCGACAACGAATTCCAAAGGATTCGATCAAGGCCCAGTGAAGGATTGAGAAATGGACGACATCGATAAGGCAAACGACCTCGCGGACTCCCTGCGCGAAGCCGCCGTGGAGCGCATCCGCAAGGAAATGGCGCACGTGAACATGAACCCCGTGTGCATCGACTGCGACGAGGACATCGAGGCCGAGCGACTAGCGAAACTGTCGAGCGCGCGCAGGTGCATCCACTGCCAGACGGACCATGAGCGCCGCCTGAAGACACACCGCCAATGAGCACCAAGGGGCGCCAACTCCTCGCAGACCAGGTCTATCGGTTCTGCTGTGACGCGATAGGTGCGCCGGAGCATCTGCAGATCGCAGAGCACTTGCTCGGGGCGACGAAGCACGTCGTCGGCCGATCAGCAGCGGAGGCCGTAAGGGACGCACTGGATCGGTTCCCATGGGCGTTCGAGCAGAATCTTGATCAGCTCCGTCGGCCTCAAGGGGCGGAGTGGTACGAGTGGCCGCTGCCCACCCGCGCCGGGCACGGAGGCGGAGATCTGGCGACCACGGGATGCCTGGTACTGCCACATCCGGACATTGATACGGTCATCACGATGGTGACAGGCTGGGTCGGGGAGAGAAAGATCGCACGCCATTCGTACGGCGTTGCAGTGGTCGACCTCAATGACCTTTCGGTGAACGCCTACCACGCACGGAATGGCTTCTCGGAAATCGCGGACGAGAGCATCGAGCGCATCATGGGGCAGATCGGCATTGCGGTTCCGCTCGGCTTCCAGGACGAGATCGCCATCATGTTCAATAGGTCTGAAGGCGCGATGGAGGGCATCATGCGAGACTCGTCCGCGGAAATCCCGTTCGTGCTGGCCATGCTTCTCGCAAAGCAGGCTCGTGGAGGGCTCCAAACGCATGCGGGCGAGCATTCCCTCCTGATAGACATGGGACAGCCGCCCGAAGAGACATTCACCGAACGGCTGTCGGGCCTACTTTCCCGGAGAAGCGAAGTTCCACTCCGGCGCTCCGTCGGCCTTATGGGTGGAACCTCCCTGCGCTGGGCCGCTCGGTCCTGATCAAAGCCCCGAAAGCTTCGCAACTACCGCCAGGGCGGAGACACATACTGCTCCAACCGCGATGCCGTGGATCACGGGGGAATCCAGGAAGGATTTCCTCGTGGGGGCCTCTGCTTCTTCAACGCGCGCTGGGTCGTCTTCGGGGGCCTCAGTGGAGAACTGATCCATGTCGACGAATATTCGTCCATCTGCAACCCAGTACTCGGCAGCCTGCCAGGGGGTGAAGAGTTCTCCCAGCCGGCTTGGAAACGCAAGATAGGATGAGACCTCCAGATGCCCAGCCTCGGCCTCGGATGGGATTAACGCGGTTCCGCTTTCATCGCAGTAGATTGAAGAGATCCGACCGTCCGCGGAGGTTGCGAACCTCACCTGATCGCCTTCCCTCCAGCGCAGCTTTCCCGCAAGAAGCGGCGAGATGCGGACATCGATGCCAACTTCCTGGAACATGAGCAGAAGACCTGCGGTCAGGATGGATCCAGCCTCCATGAACGAGGGCGGAGGACCGTATGTCAGTCGAACGGTCTCGGCCCTGATCGCCTCCTCGATCGTCTGCAGGACCTCCATCTCCTCGTCGAAGTCGAGCCGAGCTGCTGGATGGCCATAAGCGGAGGGTACGCGCGGAAGATCGGCCGCAAGACGTTCCGCCTCGGATGGCCAGACCACGTGTGTTTCAGCCACCGCGTCGCGGACCACGCAGATGGCAACTTTTCCCTGTATCCGGCCCTCTGATAGGGTGGACACGGCCTCCTCGGGCACTATTGCGGCGTAGTCGTTATGCATTGCGTTTCTCCATGGAAGCGGGCACTTCAAGCCTGAGAGCGGTCGCGAACGGAATGGCCTGGCCGATGCGCTGCCGCGCGGCAACGTCGTTGACTGAGATGGAGCCCGCCCAGGACAGGATGTCGCCATCGTCGTAGACCGGAGCCAGCGCATCCTGAATGTGGAGACGAACCTTCCAGACGAGGTGGTCGGCGGCGGTTGCGATCAGATGGGCGGCCAGGCGCGGGGCGGACCGCGCTGCGTCGAGGCGGTCGGTGACTTCGACGGGAACACCTCCGAGCATGTCGATCAGAAGGCGGTTCCGGCCGATGCCGCCGGCAATCTGGCCGCGGAGCTCGGCGGTGATGCGATGAAGATCAAATTCGACCGCGATGGCGAATTGCCCCTCCGCTGCCCTTGGATACACCGATGCGGCGCAGGTCTCCGGAATTCCTGATCCGAACATTTCGCTCACGAGTGCCTGGGCGGCGAAGGCCGGAAGCCTTACATGCCCCGCAATGGCGGCATCCAATCCTTGAGCCCCTGCTTCCCGAAAAGCCTCGAGCACGAGCCGAAGATCCTCCTCGTTCCCGATATCAGCCGATGTGGGTGGTTGGGTGACTGTTTCCGTCATCAAGGACTCCTCAAACTCTGCCAGACAAGTATTCGTCGTCCAGACCAGGAATTCAACGGCACTTGCGGCCGACATTCCCCGAAGGCTTAATCTTAAAGGCAGAGGGGTGCGCATGGATGGTTTCAATGGCTACCGGCTGAAGGTCAGCGCGATAGCCGACCTTTCACGTCTGATGGAGTCTTACCGCAGGGAAATCATGAAGATCCTCGCGAGGGACTACGCGCGTCTTGTTTCCCGCAGAGCGGTGACTGACCTGGACCTCGCCCGGCTGGGGCTAGTGAAAGCTCATCCCGACGTGATCGGAAAGGCGAGCGCCGAGACATGCAAGCTGCTGGACGATCGCGGCTACGTGCTGAACGGACGCGATCTCAACTGCAAGATCCAGCTCTACCTTGTGGAGAACGCGGTGCTCGCCCGCTTCCTTTCTGGCAACGGCGAATATCAGCGGCTCTGGGAAAACCGGAAGGATGTCATCCGCTGGAACTGGACGTCAGAGGGTCGCCCGACGGGTGTCAGCGAGAGGGATTGGCAGACAAGAGCCAAGCTGTGGGAGGTTGCGACGCGCAAGCCTACGATCGGATCCGGCGTGAAGTTCATTCTCATCGATGAGCCTTTGCCGACACTCGGGTGGAACGGCATCCATCGATACATTCCCGAGTACGATGCGCGCGTCACCCTGTGCGTCGAGCGCCTTGCGCAGGCACAGGGCCAGACAGCGGCGTCGATGAGAAGAGGCGACCTCGAGAAGCTGCGGCATAGGGTCAGGGCCTCGATCCTTCAAAAGCCCTCGAAGGAGAATTTCCTGGATGCTACAGCAACCGGAGGCCCGGCACCTGCACGTCCGAAGGTCTCGGTGTCGGTCACGAAACCGACCGATGACAAGCCACCCCCTCCGAAGGCTGCCATGATCGACCATGCTGACGTTGTGCTCGGAAACGACGGGAGAACCTTCGTCGCGGTCCCGCATGTCGGGATGGCTGCCGACACGCGGGTGTTCATTCAGTTGTCTGGAAACAGCGTGAACATCTCCCAGGGTGGAATTCTATTCGGAAACGTGACGGGAGTTCCGCGTGCTGCCATCGATCATCTCAGGATGTGCGACACGGTGACACTCGTCGAGATCGAGCAGACGGCGAGTCGGCGTTTGCTTCGTGCAAAGCACGTCGCCATTGTTAAGGACATAACAATGTTCGACAACGCGATGCGGCCCCTCGTGGGGCTCGTTCGAACGGGAAGACGAGGCAGCGAGGAGGCCAAGGAATGGAACAGCGCGCAGTGATCGACGAGACCTTCGCAGGACTCGTGGCTCCAGTACAGACGTTTGAGATGGGACGTCCCGACATCGAGGACGGAAGGCCTGGTTCGGCGCTCGTCGAAGAGGTCAGGACCTTCGAGGCCGAAGGAGGCTTCAAGAAGATTGCAGACGACCGCGAGGCCGGCAGGGTCGCCGACGAGCAGGCAGATGCCGCGGTGACGCGGACGAAGGTTCGCCATGCCGAGCTCGGCATCGTCTCGAGGGACGTGGATGCACCTTCTGCAGATGCTCTCAAGGACTAATCTGTTGACGACGAATCCTTGAGATCCTACCCTTGAAGGGATAGGAACAAGGATTCGTTGATGGTTTCCGAAAACTTTCAGAACGTACTTGCGGCAGCGGGAACCTGTGCCGCAAAACTGGGGCATTCAGAGGTCACGGTGACTCACGTCACGTATGTGCTCTGCACCACCGGCGCACTCAACCCTGTGTTCCGGAAGCTCGAGATGGATGGGCGGGCCTTCGAGGAAGGGATCCTGACGGGTCTGACATCTGCGGAATGCTTTGCAGTCGGCTCCGGATTGGAATTGAAGGCTTCCCGTGCGCTGGCGGCCTGCATCCAACGGGCCGAGGCAGCCGCAAAGGGTGTCGGCCGCGCCGAGTTCAGCACCGATGACTTCCTTCTGGAGGCGCTGGAGAACACGCACAGCAGCAAGGCAGACGATTTCGCCCGCTCGACCTTCTATTCCCTGAACGGACGGAAAGCACCGGCTGCAGCGAAGCCCGCCGCTGCCAGCGCCGAGACGGCAGGAGCGCTGCCTGCGGAGATGGAGCACTTTGCGGGTGCCGGAGCAAGCGAAGTGTCTGCGTCGCTGGCGCTGTGGGCGGTGGATCTCGTCGCCGCCGCTGCGAGAGGAGAACTCGATGAAGTTTTCGGACGCGATCTCGAGATCGGGAGGATGTGCAACGTCCTGAGGCGGCGCAGGAAGAACAATCCGGCCCTGATCGGTGAACCCGGCGTTGGAAAGACGGCCGTCGTCGAGGGATTGGCGGTCATGATCGCCCGGGGATCGGCTCCGGAGTTCCTTGCGAACAAAAGGATCTACGCGCTTGATCTGGGCCGTATCATTGCGGGAACGCGTAACCGCGGTGATCTTGAGGAGCGGTTCAAGGCCATTCTTGATGCCGCAGCCGAGAACCCGGACATCATTCTCTTTATCGATGAAATCCATACCCTGATGATCAGCAGCGGAGCCATGGCGGGTATTCCCGATCTTCTGAAGCCTGCGCTCGCGGCGGGACGCCTGCGTTGCATCGGAGCAACGACTATCGATGAGTTCAGCCGCTACATCAGCGCCGATCCAGCGCTGGTCAGGCGCTTCCAGAAGGTGGCGGTAGATGAGCCAGAGCGCGATGCGGCTGTCGAGATTGTCAGCAAGGCAGCGGAGGTCTACGCACGGCATCACCAGGTCACCTATGCGCAGGATGCGATCATTGCGGCCGTCGACCTGTCGATCCGCTACCTTGTCGGAAAACAGTTGCCCGACAAGGCGATCGACATTCTCGATGAGGCGGGGGCGACAATCCGTGCCGACGGCGGGCGAGAGGTCACTCGCGGAGCCATCATCGAGGTGGTCCGCGAGATGTCGCGCGACCGCTTCATCGGGCTGAACGATCAATCGTTCTGGGATGAACTGACATATCGTCTGCGAACGTCGGTGCAGGGGCGAGACGGCGTCGTCAATGCGCTGTCCGACTTCCTTCGGGGAATCTCGAGCCATCCAGTGGCCCGAACCGGGGCCAAGGCATCATTCCTTCTCCAGGGGCCAGAAGGATCTGGAAAGAGGCACATCGCCGAAACGCTCGGCTCCGTGCTCGAAATCCCGTTCCTTGCACTGGACATGGGTGCTTACGGAGAGCGTAGCTCGCTCTCCGGCCTCATCGGCGCCCCGCCGGGATATGTCGGCTACGATGACGGCGGAAAGCTGACGGAGTTCGTCAGACGGTATCCCGTCAGCGTCATCCTGGTCGACAAGATCGAGAAGGCCAGTCAGCCGGTCAAAGACACCATCTCGAAGGCAATCTCCGAAGGGCAGATATCCGATTCCCGCGGCAGGAAGGTCGACTTCAGGAACACCATCATCATCGTATCCCAGGATACCGAGAGCGCGGGCCGGTCAATAGGATTCAGGATGGGCGGCGGCGATGGTCCAGTTCAGGGTGTCGCGGGGATGAGTTTCGACAGAATGTTCGTGGTTGATCACCTATCCCTCGAGGCGGCCAAGGAGATGGTGGCGAAAAGGCTCGGGCGGGTCGCGTCCTCCTACTGCGCTGCTGGAAACAGGATGACGATCCTGCCGAGCGCGATCAACGAGATCGCTTTCCGCGGACGCGACAACGGCGCACGAGCCGGAGACTACATGACCGCGTTCTCGGAGATGTTCGAGGCGGAACTGTTCAGGAAGACACTGGCAAAGGACGGCACGCTGAAGGTGAGCGGGACGGACGGACGGATCGTCATCGAACTGGAGAACAGCGATGCCATCGCTGCGTGACGGCACCATCGCGGTGGTGGCCGCGATAACCCTCCTTGCGTCCACGCAGGCAGACGCCCAGTCGTCCGCGATGATAAGGGCCACATGCACCCAGAAGGGTATCACTGTCTACCGCGAGGATATCCCGGCCGACGCCAGCGCAGAGCGCAGACTGTCGATCGCGTCGAAAAATCCGCAGGCGATGTGCGTGTTCCTGAAGATTTCCGACCTGCCGCCCGAACATCGGTCTCCTGCGACGACGGGAGAGCTTCCTGACGAAGTGATCAGGGGAGCAATCAAGGGCGGCGGAATGGCGGACGAGAGCCTCGCGGCGGCCTTGAGCGTGCTGTCAGGAGACACTGGCTCGCCAGCGGCTTCAGGGATTGAGGAATCCTTCTCAAATGGATTCGACCAGCCCATGGCGCGCGGGTCCCTGCCTGAAGATCGACAGCGCCCGCTCAACCTCACGATCGGCCTCTATCGATCCGTGCCCATGGAAAGCGTGGTGGCGCACTGGAAGACCATGCAGGCGGGAACCAAGGTGCTCTCGAGAATGACTCCCAGCATGTCCGTCGTTGGCGATGTCACCATGCTGTCAGTGGAGAATGTCCAGGATGAAGATGCAGCCGAACTCTGCCGCGAGGCCGAAGAAAAGGGAGTAGGCTGCATCGCGGTCTACTGATCGCCATCACATGGCTGCATCGAAAGGCGACAGATCCTCCTCATCGAGTACATCGGCCATGGCATCAATCGCATCTGCGTCGCCCGGATGGTTCTTCGATTCACGGCGCACATCGACTAGCGGAACCGGAAGGGAAATGCTGAGGTCGTGGTTGACCGAGACGTCGGTGACATGCCGCATCAGGTCAGAGAAGGCCTGCGTAGGCATGGCGACCCATGTCTCCTCCCTCTCCCTGTCGACCAGGAGGTCAAGCGCCCCGATTGCAGTGACGGCGGCTTCCGCAAGCCCCTTCAGTCGGGTTGACCATCCATCCCTTCGGACGGCAAAGCCGAGCCTGTCCTCGATCATGTCGAGACCGGCCTCGAGCTGCTCGACGCTTTCGTCGGCGATGAAAGAACCTTCGACCGCGTCGTCGGGAAGATCTGATGGTTTCAGGCCGGCGCGCAGCGGAAACATGACTGGGGCGGCGGCGGCGACCGCGGCAATCATGCCGTTTTTCGCCCGTTGTCGCTCCGCTTCTTCACGGGCTTCGAGATCTTCCTCCAGATCGTCGTCAACGTCGCTTGTGAAATCAGATCCGGGATGATCCTCTCCCGCTGCCGCTTCCATGTCCTCGACATAGCCGTCGTCGTTCATCTGTGGAGGGGTTGCGAAATCCGGCTTCGCCAGCGGCTGCGGGCGGCGGCGGCCCTTGCCAGTCGCATCATCGAAGGATTCGATGCTGTTTCGAAGCCCATCGATCGCGAATGCCAGCTCGACGGGATCCTTGATGTCGGCGAATGTGCGGCCTTCCCTCAGCGTGAGCTTGAGCTGCCTGGCTGCTTCAACGACCTTGAGGGATTCACGGAGCATGTTCGCACCTGCCTGGTTTGCGCCGACAGAACCTCTGCGGCAGAATTGCATTCACCAATCAGGATCAGTCAGATGGCGGCAAAATCAAAGGCCATGTTTCTAGCGCTGGCGCTCAGCATGCTTGCCCCGGTAAGCAGCCCAGCCCAGCCCAGCCAGGCCCAGATGTGCCTGGACATCGCCCGGATGCCGATCAAGTCAGTCACCGACGGCCTCAAGCTCTTCGTCGGCGAGGTGCTCGGGAAGGAGGCCGAGCTCTGGCAGGAGAAGGATTTCAGGATCCTTCTTGCCAACGTCCAGAACTGCGACGGAAAACCCGAGGGATTGGATCCAAAGGTCAGCTACTTTTCGTGGAACCTCGCCCTCAACGCGATCTACCCCATCGTCCTTGAGGTCACGAATGTAACGGTTCCGATCGCCGTGAAGTACAAGGGCGTCTTCCCGACTAAGGGCGGAGAAATGCTGTGCACGCGCATCTTCGACTTCCGGAAGGATCCCGTTTGGCTAACTAACAATTCCGGAGAGGTTTTCGGCGTTCCATTCGAGAGGATGACGGCACCGCAACTCCTGTCTGCCAGGGCGTTTCTGTCCGAATGCCAGCCAGTCCTTGCGCAGATACTGACGCTCAGGAACAAGAACGATTCCGACGCCGAAAAACTGGTGAAGAGCATCAATACGAGCATCGACCGGGACCAGAAGATCCCGCAGATACACATCGACGGTCTTGTGGAAGACCTGATACCCGTACGGGACGGAAAAGTCGTCCCGCTTGCCTACGTGTCGCCGAACACGGTCTCCGTTGTAAGGCGGGTCAACACCTCGCTCCTCAGGAAGACCCGGCTGCGGACCGACGACCTTGTGCTCATCTCGAAATGGGCCGACAACGTCTTCGAACTTATCCCGCAAGGACCAGACAGGGCCTATGCGGAGAAAGTCAAGCAAGCCATCACCCGCGAGATGTTCCCGGGGTGATCTCAGGCGGCGCGCATTCCGCGCATATCCGGCCATGCCAGAACACCTTCGGCGAGCATCGCTTTGAGGAAGGCGGCATTGGCTGCATGACCGGGACGATGGGCTGTTATTGACCCGATGATCGGACATCCGGCCAGCGACAGATCACCGACAAGGTCGAGCGCCTTGTGGCGCACGCATTCGTCGGAATGACGAAACCCCTCGGGGTTCAGCGGACCTTCTGATCCGATGACCACGGCATTGTGAAGTCCGCCGCCCAGCGCCAGTCCGGCCGCCTTCAGCGCGGCGATCTCGTGCTCGAGGACGAATGTCCTGCTATCGGCGAGCTCGGCAAGGTCCGTTCCGTCCAATGCGATCACCTGCCTTCCGATGGGAGTATCGGGGAAGTCGATGCTGACCTTCAGGGACAGCCTTCCGGGGGCGATGGTGTAGGTCGCTCCGCGGATTGAGAACTCGAACGGGCGAACGACGAACAGAGCAGGTGCAGGCCCCGGAAGGTTGGCTACCCCGGCTTCGGCGATGGCCTCAAGCCACGGTGACGATGAACCATCGAGGATCGGCACCTCCCGGCTGTGGAAAGTGATGCGTATGTCGGAGATCCCGGCGACGGCAAGCGCCGCAAACAAATGCTCGACAGTGTCCACCGTGCTCCCGTCAAGGAACTCGATGCGGGTGCAGCGATCGGTCGCCAGTACGCGAAGGCTATCGACCCTCTGGTAGGGGGATTGCCCGAAGCGCGCGAGCAGCCCATCGCCGGGTGCCGCTGGCTGGAGGGTGGCCACCGAGAGAAGTCCAGAGTGCAGGCCGATCCCGGGCACGGAGATCTCGCCACGGATGGTTCTACGCTGCTGCATGGCCTTGAATCCCTTGGAGTTGTCGCCTCCAGATCGTGCCTGCCGCGTCCCGCCCGGGGAACTCAATTATTGTGAAAGACTGTGACAAGGATTCGCGAAGAGGGGATGCCAGCAATCCGCCGGCAGAACGCAGGAACGGACGGATTGGGCCAATAAAAATAGCGGTGTGCGGCTTCCCGCCTGTGTCCACGCGAAGTCGCCATGGAAAGAAAGCTGCATCTTAAAAACTCAATAAAACCAATGCGATATAGATGAGCCTCGCGGGAGAACTTGCCACAAGTCAAGAATCAATACGAACGGATTCGCGAGTTCTTGTTCATTAGTCGTTAAGGACGACGCGAATTCTTACTTGGAGGGTGTTGGGCACCCTTGTTCCTTCCCTGCATCCTGTATAAATCCTCATATAAGCGCGCTGGGGGCCGGATGTGTCGGCAACCGATCGATCGGTGGAATAGATGACTAAGAACTCGAAGATGATGGACACGGCACTGCGCGTTCTGCAGAAGATGTCTCATATGGGGGTCGTGCCGCTTCCGCGAAACTACGAAGTATTCTACGCAGCGATGACCGGGGGCGTGCCAAAGCTTGGCGGCGCACTGATGATGCTCGGCGCAAATCCGACCCAGGATGAGATCGATGAGGTCGCGCTCAAATTCTTCCCGGAACGAGCAGCAGAAAACGCCACCAGCAAGATGACCGGAACAATGGGACGCGAGTTGAGCATGCTCGGCTCCACGCTCGACTTCGAGCAGAAGAGCCTGCGCGCGTTCGGCGGTGCGGTCGAAACCGCGAAGAACAGCCTGATGCATGCGACCAAGACCGGCTCTGCTACGCCTGAGAAGGTCATCGAGTTCATGAATGTCGTCATCGAGGCTCTGTCCAGCCGACAGGAGCAGGGCAGCAGGGTCGCCCAGAGGGTGAGCAGCTCATCGACGAAGATGGACGAGATGGAGAGGGAAATCGTGCGGCTGACCGCCGCGCTCAACACGGATTCCCTGTCGCGACTCTATAACCGCCGTGGTTTCGATATCCGCCTCGCAGACGTGTACGACAGCCGTGGGAAGGGCGATGCCGCGCTCCTCGTGATGGACATCGACAGGTTCAAGCACATCAACGACAAGTACGGCCACCCGGTGGGCGATCTGGTGATCGCCAGCGTGGCAGAGCGCATCAAGGCGGTCCTGCGGACGGGAACCTTCGTTGCCAGGACGGGTGGAGAGGAGTTCGCCATCCTCATCGAACCGATGGACCGCGATGGCGGAGAAGGCCCCGTCACTCATGAGACGATGGCCCAGATCGCCGAACGTGTCCGCCAGGGTGTCGAGGCACTTACCCTGACCATACCGAAGACAGCGACATCCCTCGGCAAGGTGACGGTTTCGGTGGGCGCATGCCATGCAAAGGATGCGATGAGCCCCGGAGATCTCTACCAGAAGGCGGATGCAGCCATGTACCGGGCGAAGGAGGCTGGCCGGAACAGGGTCATGTTCCATGCCGCCGAGCCAGAGGCGAGGATCGAGGAAGACGACGAGCACCGCTACATGATGTACAATCGCTCGCGATAAGTTGGTACGGATGACCGGACTCGAACCGGCAACGCGCCTTGGGCGCCGGGAGGTTTAAGCTCCGTGTGTCTACCAATTCCACCACATCCGCACGGCCTCCTGGGGGGAGGAAAGTCGTAGGTTCAAGCGCATTGAGGACAAGCTGATCGGAGCGGTCAGTTTCGAACTGACGACCTCGGCGTCCCACGCCGCGCGCTACCAGGCTGCGCTACACCCCGAAATCGGTTGGAAAAAGGTGGTGCGGGCGGGGAGCCTTGAACTCCCATTCCTTCAAGAAGGAGGCGGCTTTTGAGACCGCTGTGTCTGCCGATTCCACCACGCCCGCGTATCCGGCTCCATGCCGGATGAGAAATGGTGCGATCGAGAAGATTTGAACTTCCACGGGTTGCCCCACAGCGACCTCAACGCTGCGCGTCTGCCTGTTTCGCCACGATCGCATTCCTTTCCTGATGCCCAGTATTCGGGACGACGGGTCAGGAACCCGCTCCCCTCGCCAGCCGATCGAACACGGCGCAAGGGGATGGAACTGCCCTCAAGTCGCATCGATGAATGCGCCCGTCTTGCGGTTCCGGATAAAACCAGTGTGTATGCCCGCGTACGAGGTCTTCGAACATGCCTCGTGAACCTGGGCGGGACGATTTATTGAACCGTGCGGCCTAGAGGATTCGAACCTCTAAAGACTACGTTCTCAACGCAGTGCGTCTACCTGGTTCCGCCAAGGCCGCAAGAAATGGTACGAGTGGCAGGGTTCGAACCTGCGACATCTTGGTCCACAACCAAGCTCTACCGGCTGAGCTACACCCGCACGCAAAGGGTTCTGACAGGCGCGGCGACGCCTGCCATGGCAGGCGGGAGAGATCTGAGACCTCGATCCCGCCTGCGGGAAGATGGACCGGTTGGAGGGGATCGAACCCTTCGTCTCAGGTGCCACAAACCTGCGCTCTAGCCAATTGAGCTACAACCGAATAAGCCATTAAAGTGTTGAAATCTATCATAAAAATGGTCGGGGCAGGGAGATTTGAACTCCCGACCCTCCGGCACCGAACCGGACACGCTACCAGGCTGCGCTACACCCCGACGAACTCTCATGCGTTTAATAAGACAAGGCTGTGCCCAGCGGCCGTCGCCGCGTGTGTTCCAGTTTCGCCACTGCCCTAGTAAACGCATCGAAGATTGGTGCGGACGGAAAGACTCGAACTTTCAAAACCTGAGCTCTGAAGCCAGTGCGTCTACCAAGTTTCGCCACGCCCGCAATGGAACTAATTGGAAGGACTGGTGCGGGCGAGAAGAGTCGAACTTCCACACCATTTCTGGTACCGGAACCTAAATCCGGGGCGTCTACCAATTCCGCCACACCCGCACACTGTCTATCCCGCCTTGGGGGGGGCGGAACCTAAAGCGGGAGACGGCGGGACAAGCCGCGTCTACGACCGCATTCAAGGATTGATGGTCGGAGTGGAGAGATTCGAACTCCCGACCCTCTGGTCCCAAACCAGATGCGCTACCAGACTGCGCTACACTCCGATCAAGTCGATAAATCCATTCATGATGGATTGAAAAGTCCATGTCAATAGCGATCTTGAGATTTCGCTAAGGCATTGAAAATATGAGATAAATGGTCGGAACGGCAGGATTCGAACCTGCGACCCTCACCATCCCGAGGTGATACGCTAACCTGGCTGCGCTACGCTCCGACAAAGGGAATGACCAAGAATTGCTGGGCAATGAAGATGATTGCCCATCCCCGCATGAATCCATGCGGGGATGAATGGTGGTGGGCCGGGGAGGAATGCGCGCCTCCACAGTTTAAAACGGGGGATTTACAGTCCCTTGAGCTCCAACTCATGCTCAGCCGACCCATGTGAATTTCGTGTTTGGTCAATTCCACAGTTCCTTCCGGGACGTCGTCACGACGCTCCGGACACATCGGGATCGGCATGCAGCGTGACGACGCGCTTCCGTTCCCGTTTTTTCTCCGGTCTCGTGGTATGACCGGAGAATGCTTGAACCAACGATGTCAAAGAACGCTCCGCGGCAAGGCAGAGTTCCAGCGCTTGCGCACCGGGTAAGTGTTTGAGTGGACAAATGAAAGGGACCCCGCGACTTCGGTCAGCGGGGTCCCTTTCGGAAGCTATCCTGGATGCTCGGAAACCTTAAACTACGGTTTCGATACCCTTCGACATAGCCACGTCGACCCGCTGACCGCCCCGATACGGGAGCGGCAGTCGATGCAAGGGGAGTGGCAGATAGGCGCTCGCAGCAACGCGAGCGGCAGCGACGCGATTTGCGCCTCCGACCATTCCTGCGTTGATGTTGCCTACCGTGAACATGACCCTGTATCCTCTGGGGACGTCTGTTGAACTTGAATAATTAAATTCCAGACGAATCCGATACTGTCAAGCGGTGAATCCTAAAAAAATTGCGCGGGCCGCAAAAACGACGGCGAGAACCCGACGATTTCTGTTGTCAACACTATGAATTGGCAGGCTTATTCCGCGAACAAGGCAAAATGCTTGGTTCCGTGTTTCCGCCGGCTGTACAATCAACAAAAGCGCCCCGACGAAGCGGGGAAAGCAGAGGATTGATTCATGAGGAAGCTCCTTACAGCAGCTTGTCTAGCGGCCGCGCTGGCCGTGTCATCGGCATCATCCGCGGCCGCCGGAGAGCTCCTGACCAAGGCCATAGCGTTTGTCTCGCAGATCGAGCAGTCGACCGGAATGAGGATTGCGGTTCTGGACCGCATGGAGAAGACAGAAGAATTTTGGGCGAGGAGCGCCGCCATCCTCTGCGGCAAGACAGGCGACACCTGGTGCTCCACCGATGTCATGTTCATGACATCCAATACAGAACCATCGGGGCAGTCGCAGATCATTCAGTACAAGCCGACCGGGACGAACACCACGAAGATCGTCTGCGCACTCATCCCACCTATGCCCGACATCGATCCGAGCTTCGTCGGCGAGGCGTTCGGTACGATGTACCAGTCGGCTGACCAGTACCCTGGACGGGATGAGATGGCGGCATGGCTCGTGCTCTATCATGCGGCACATTGCCTTGACACCACAGCGACAGCGAATGCCGAGGCCCGGGCGGCTTCGTTCGCGACGCTTGGCCTCGGACTGATGCAGGGCGGCCATGGGTTCGTTCCGGGGCGGTACCGCGTCGCCGCTCGCCGGATCGCCGTCATTACCAATATGGACGCTGCCTACTGGGCGGCGGGAACCGCCGAGAGGATCCTGCTCGACTATTGGAAGAACGAGGTCGCGCACATTCTCCGCAACAGGTACCGCTGCAACGTGACGCTTGTTGCGAACTCGTCGATCGATATCGAGCGCATTCGCCGCGACAGCAGCATCCCGACGGGAGCCGACTGCAGCGCTCCTGAAAGCGGGGCCGGGATGGGGCGGACGACGCTCACCGACGCAAACCTCTGGATATGGATGTACGGGGAGGGCGGGCTTGGCGCGCCTCCGTCGCCCTACAGCCAGTTCAAGCCGATCGGCGGGCCGACGGCGGCGGCGGCAAGATACATTCTCGACACCGCGAACAATCTTTCCGGCAACTAGGGCCCATCTCCCTGCCAAACCGTGCCTGTGCGAAAGATTCGAAAAATTTTGAGAATGAGTGTTGACACGCTTCTCGAGCCGATGATAACGTCAAGTCAATCTAAGGAGTCACCGAAATGTTCGTTCAGAACAGCCAACAGCAGCAATCCAGCCAGTCGAGCTCATCCAGCTCGATCGCTTCGCTGCGCGGGGGCACCAAGGTGATTTAAGGATCTCAACAGATCTGAATCGCTTGAACCCGCCCAAAAGGCGGGTTTTTTGTGTTCAGGAGAGGTGGCCGAGTGGTTGAAGGCGCTGCCCTGCTAAGGCAGTAGGCCCGCAAGGGCCTCGAGGGTTCGAATCCCTTTCTCTCCGCCAACATGTTGTAATGAATGAGGAAATGGAAATGCTGGTGGTCATGAAGTTAACGGAAGGCGAACGCCTGGCACATCTCGAGGAGATGAGGCACCTGACCGGACACGACGGTACGGCACCTCGGTCGCGACAACCGAAGGTGAATGTAAGAGAGCTGGTCGCGGCTCTATAATATGCGGCTTCGGCGAGATGCCGGAATGTAAGACAGATTGGATGGGTGGCTGAGTGGTTTAAAGCAGTCGCCTCGAAAGCGACCGAACCTGCAAGGGTTCCGAGAGTTCAAATCTCTCCCCTTCCGCCAGTCTTACATTCCGGCATGGATCCGGAAAACGTGTTGGGTGATAGTTTAGCGGTAGAACGACTGGCTCTGACCCAGTTAGCTCAGGTTCGAATCCTGGTCGCCCAGCCAACACTGACGTGAAGTGCATGCGAATCCTTTTGCGGAGCTTTGGCCGAGTGGTTGAAGGTACCCGCCTGGAAAGTGGGCACACCTCGAAAGGGGTGTCATGGGTTCGAATCCCATAGGCTCCGCAAAGGGATTCTAGGAATCGTGGCCGAGTGGATTAAGGCAGCAGTCTTGAAAACTGATGTACCTGCGAGGGTACCAAGGGTTCGAATCCCTTCGATTCCGCCATCAATTTGAAATGAGGACAGGACTATGAGTGCAGCAGACAACATCGACATCAAGGCCCACGTGACGGCCGGTCCCTGTGTGTTCGTCCGCGCCAAGGCGGGAAACCTCTGGTACCGCAGCGCTCTCGGATTCGAGTTTCCAGTTCCCATGGCCGACATGGGCGACGCGACCTTCGACGCAGAAATCCGCGGCATGATGATGATGCGCTACATCCGCAAGCATGCGGACGTGATTGCCCGCGAGCGACAACAGCAAGCAACGGCTGCGTGACTTCCGGATCGGCGACGATCCGGCGTGATCCCGGATCGTCTAGCTGGTAGGACACGAGATTTTGACTCTCGTAACGCGGGTTCGAAGCCTGCTCTGGGAACCACTTCCTCTTGAATGAACTGCCTTGTTGGGGCTTAGCCAAGCGGTAAGGCATCGAGTTTTGGGGTATTCGTCACAAACGGTTGAAACGCTCCGAATAGTTGACATCGAATCCGGATCCGCATAGCGTGAACTTAACAGGAACATTCATCGGCTTGGCATTTGTCCCAGATCACCCTCCAGACACGGATCCATGACGCATCGGGCGTGCTCGATACGTTCTCGGAGCTGATGAACAGGGTCGAGCGGCGGACTCATGCGGAGCTTCTCTCGGGCCGCAAGTGGACGGGCGACCTTGCCGTATCGCTATACTCGGACTTCGGCATCTCCGCAAAACTTATGGAATCCGCATATGCCGCGCGCCAGGCCAAGGTGAAGTCCGCGCAGGAGCTAGCAAAGCTCCATACGCAGGAACTGAAGCAGAAGGCCGAAGCCAAGCGCCGGGACATCGTCAAGAAGACGAATAAGATCAGGGACAAGCGGAAGGCTGCGAGAAGGCCGCCCAGACGATCCTGAAGGCCGAGGCAAGGCTGGAGAAGCTCTGCGCCGCGCTGGACGCAGCGAGCGCCGCAAAGCACCCACTGGCTCTGCAGTGTTACAAGTCCCTGCTGGGGGTTCTCCATTCGGAGCGCCGGAAACTCGCCGACATCTTGGTGGAGATTAATCGGCTTAAGGGCGACCTACACCAGCACAAGCGCCGGGTTGGCATCCTTGTTGCGAGGCTTGCTACGGCGAAGAAGATCACAGATCCTTCGATCTGTTTTGGAACGAAGAAGCTCTTCAGGGCGCAGTACCATCTCAAGGAGAACGGCTACGTCCGCCACGCTGAATGGCGAGAGGTGTGGCGCAGTGCCAGAACCGCGACGTTCATGATTGAAGGGGCGAAGAGTTACGAAAGTGGCAACCAGTTCGCCCGGTTATCGTGCCGCGACGACGGGCTGTTCGACCTGGAGCTGAGGCTTCCAGAGGCGCTGAAGCATCTGGCTGAAGAGATGATCAAGGTTGGCGGTAGCCTGATTCATGTCGTGAGGCTCTCCGGCTTGCGGTTTCACCACCAGGCCGACGAGCTTGCCGCGGCGATCACGCGGGGGATCCCGGTGTCCGTACGCTTCCACCGCGACGAAACAGGCTGGAGAATCATGCCGACCTTCAAGGCGGAGATCCCCGAGACAAAGGAGGACTACTCCTGCGGCTTGATCGGCGTGGATCTCAATGCTGGCTTCGTCTCCGTCGCCCGGGCCGACAGGCACGGCAACGTCATCGAGACGTTCGACATCCCGATGGTCACCTACGGCAAGACCCAGGCCCAATCCGACGACACGGTGAAGAAGGTCGCCGCGCAGATCATCGAATTTTCCGTGAAGCACAGATGTCTTCCAATCGTCTCGGAGAAACTCGAGTTCGCCCGCAAGAAACGGTCGCTGAGGGACGCTGGTGATGCTCGCTACGCCCGCATGCTCTCGTCCTTCGTCTATGGAAGATTCGACGCTGCGCTGTCGGCGACGGCAGCAAGGCGCGGCGTGTCCCACGCCCGCGTCAATCCGACCTACACATCCATCATCGGACGCGTGAAGTTCGCTCGCCGCTACGGCTTGAGCACGCACCAGTCCGCAGCACTTGCCATCGCCCGCCGGGCGATGCAACTGGGCGAACAGCCCCCTCGGTCTTCATGGAAACCCGGTCCGTCGGCGTTTCCCTGAACGACGCCCACCATGTCACCCTCGGACTACCCGTGAGGAAGGATCCCGCCGTCGGCAAGGACGGCGGGCAGAGGCATGTATGGTCGGACTGGAACGAGGTGGTGAAGGCGCTTAGGGATGCGCATGCAGCGCGCAGGCCGTCGAGGAGGCGCAAGCGTCCCCGATCCGTCATGGGACGGAATGATCTTCATTCCATGGCCTGCAGGAGCCGGAGGGCGGTGCCCGAACAGCTCCATCCAGTCGCGGGATCCACGGGTTGATTCTGACGCCGCCGCGACCAACCCGCGGCGTGTCGCAAGGCGGTTTCAAACTCTTGTGACAAATACCCGAGTTTTGGTCTCGACATGCCTGGTTCGTTCCAGAAACCTCAGCCATCCCATCTCACACATGAGCTCGATGAAAGAGCGGCGGCGGTGAGAAGATTGTCCTGGTTCATGGTCTCGGGGTGCATGCCCCCGTCTCGAAGGCGCGGATCAGTATTTCCGACCCCAGTCCCTGCCCTCTGTGCTCAGGCAGGAGAGGATGCTCTTGTGGAAGATCCCGCCCACGCCGAAGCCCTCTTCGTCATAGACAGCCAGCAATTCGTTGCCGCGATCGATGGCAATGCGGTATCCGTCGATGTCACAGTCCACCCCGATCATCCTGTGGGCCATTTCGTCCGACAGCTCCAGGAGCGTGCCAAAGGGGTTCGGCAGATCTCCGAACGGCACGGCGGGATCGGAACAGGCCATGGAGATCAGGGGCTCGGATTCCCCCGCGTGCGAAGGACAGGCCATGAGGTCGCCCAGCGTGATCCTGTGAAGAGGAACCGGTGAAGGGGGTTCGGAAATGAAGAAGACACGATCCTCCGTTGTCGAACAAAGCCTATGACATGGTCCCGCAAGGGAAAATCAGGCCCATCGGATCAGAGTGATGTCGGAAGCGGATCCAAAATCCGGATAGAACCGCTTCATTCCCGAAAGCATGTGGGTATGGTCGAGAAAGCCGTTTTCGCGCAGCTCCGCAGACGTCACTTCCGAAGCCTTCTTGTGCAGGACCTGGGTGACATCGACGGTGAAGCTCGGCAGGCTGCCGCCGGACGACTTGAATTCAAGCGGACCCTCGGCAATGTCGCGGATCCCATTGCGGATCGTGTTCTTCTTCCGGCCTTCCTGCGCGTCGGCGTGGAGATCGTCGGCGAGTATGAGACTTCGCATGTAGAGCCTTCCTTGGGTGCGGTGTGCTGCTATCGGATTGGTCTGGAGAAGTACTCGGCGATAACTTTGTCGAGCGCCATCTGCGTTTCGTCATGGAGCTTCATTGAAGGTCGCGCCCCATGCAGCCATTCCCAGCCCTCGGCGGTCTCAGGCCAGGAGCCGTTGTGCAGGCGCGCGGCACCCAGCCAGTCGGCGACCATCTCCCTGACAGCCCACTCGGGCATCGGCAGGGGGGTCCCGGCCTGAGACCGCCGAGGGCTGAGACGATGCGCCGTCAAGGGTATCCAGAATTCCCAGTGATGAGGATTGAGCTTCGAATGATGGTTCCAGGCGTAGGCGAAACCACTGATGTCGTCGCCAGCGCCGAACTGCATGCGGCCGTAGTGAGGGGCCTCCGCCGGCGTGAACTTTGTCCAGTCGTGGATGATGAGGCGCCACAAAGGGGCCCTCGTCCGCATCCCCGCGCGCAGGACATGCCACTTGTGCTCGAGGGTGCGCCAGAGGAACCTGCAGGTGGGGCGGATGTTGCCGCTCACAATACCTTCTCCCACTCATCAACCGGCTCCACATAGCCCGATGGACGGTCGAAGCCTCGCGTCCTCTCGAGATAGTGAATGGCCTTCATCTCGAGGCGCAGAACGGCCTGCGACCGAGAGTAATCGCAGACCCGGCCGAGATCCGCCCAGACCAGGTCGAGGGACTCTTCGCTCTTCACAAACCCTTCCGACGCATCCGCGAAAAACAGGTAGCGGACATCGTAGTGTAGGTGCTCGGGAACGTCCTTGTACTTCGGCGTCGTGTGAAGGCTGAGATCGAAGATGCCGTCGAATGCCGGAACGATGTGCTTCAGTCCGCTTTCCTCATAGGCCTCCTTCCAGGCCACGAAGAATGGATCCCTGATGCCGTCGCAGTGACCGCCGAGTTGAATCCACTTCTGCATCTTGGCGTGGTGCGTCAGCAGAACCTTTCCCGCCGTCGGATCCACGACCAGGGCCGACCCGGTGAAGTGACCATAGGTGTTCGATCGATCGAAGGCCGTTGGATCATTGTCCAGGAACCGTGTGTAGATGGCGACCAGATCCGCTTGCGTGCGCGAACGTCCCTGAAGCCGGGAGCCGTAGACGGCGAGTGAATGGGCAAAGGTGTTGTATTGGAGCATGTCGCTGGCGACCTTGAAGCTTGGAGCGAATTGATGTCGAATCCTTGACCTTTGTTCTGAGAATCGAAGGACCCAAAGTCAAGTCCTATCGAAGGAACTCCTTGATCGCTCCCAGCGACATCCGTTCGAAGAAGCGTGACTTGAGGTCGGAGAATGCGGATGTGTCGTAGTCGGCATAGGCGGCGAGAAAGGCCGTGCTCATCGCCTTCAGCACCTCGAATAGCTTCTTCTCTTTGACGCTGGTCGAAGCCATCTGCCCGCTGAAGGTGTTCGGGCCGCCCTGCACGAGGAAACCGAGGTGCTTGTAACCAGGATGGGATAGCTGGTAGGCCTTTCCCTTCTCCTTGTAAGGCTGCCCCGTGAAGTCGTAGTCGTTCTCGGAAAGCAGGAAGAGGGACGGGGACGTCATTTTCTTCCATGAAGCGTCAGTCAGACCCATGACCCCCGGGCCCTGCGGCGACATGAAGATGCCGGAGAAGAACCGCGGATCGCGGAACGACGCGGTCGCGCCGTCGGCCTTGACGACTTCAGCACCCATAATGAGCTGGGCGATATAGGCGCCGTACCCGTGTCCGGCGATGACCGGGCGGTCGAGATTGAGCTTGATTCCTGTCGATCCCTCGACGAGATCGATGATATCGAGGCACGCCTTGCACGCCTGAATGCGGGCATCCCAAGCGGTGGGGTCCTCGAGGAGCGCGGCGATCGGCCATTCTGAGACCTTGCCGATTTCGTTCCGCCTGAGGGTCGGGCCACTTTCGAGGATCGCGTCATCATGCTGGGGAGCCATGACGACGTATCCATGACTGACCCAGTGCCAGATTAGCTCCCTGTACGTATGGGGAGACGACAGGGCGCCATGACTGAAGACGACGACCCGCGCCGAGGTCGCGTTGCGCGGGTGAAACACGGCGACGTTGGAGATGCCGGACGAGATCAGGAAGGGCGCGGACGGCGTGATGTGGCTGCCAGAAAGCGCATAGGCTGCGTATCGTGGGTCCACACCCTCGATGTCTGGCCGGAGGATCAGGGGATCCTCGGTTTCGATCTGCTTTTCCTGTGCGCTGGCGCGACCAGAGAGAAATGCCAGCGCGGTGGCCGCAAGCATGATGGCCCGGCGGCGGGTGTAGAGTTCAGTCATCGGCTTGCTCCAGGTGGATCAGGTCGTCGTTGATGCCGGGATCAGGGATGATCGCGCACAGTCCGGGATCCGCGGCGGCTGAAAGAGCGGTCCTGCGCCCGTCGGCCCCGCCGAGCAAGACCGCAATTCGGGATGCGAAATCGATCTCCGCGATGACTTCCTCCATGGACTGGAGGATCGGCGGAACTAGTCGCTGCGGCACCGCCAGAAGCAGCCTGGCGGCGATGATGCAGGTTGCGACATCATTGTCGGTCGGTGTCGATGGTATGCGATATGCGGGCGGATCCAGCGTGAGCGTCGTGCTATCGTCTTCGAGAGCGGCGATGATGGATGCCGCTTCCGGCAGCGATGCGTCTATCTCATCGATAACGTCATCGACCCACCCCGGTATCCAGCCACGATCGAATTCGCCAGGAAACGATGCAAATTCCGCGCTGTCCGCCACATCATCGGATCCGATGCCGAGTACAATCTGTCCATCACGCCAGTGAGCATTGTGCCCGAGGCCGAATGCCTTCCAGATCGCAAACGAAGCCAGTGACCGCCTGTCGGGTATCCATACGCTATGGACTTCGCTGGAGTCCTGGATGATCATCTTCTCGATCATGGTTGAATCCTTAGATTTGATACTGCATTTTGGTATGAGCGATGAAGGATTGGCAACAGTTTAAGGATTCGGTGGGTTCATGAAGAAAGACATCGACCTCTCCCGTAGAAGCTTCATGACGATGGCTTCCACGCTGGGACTGGGTGCCGCCATGTGTCCGCTTGCATCGCTCATGCTGCCGGATTCTGCGATGGCCGCTGAGATGGTGCCGCTGCGTATTTACAACCCCCATACGCGCGAACGCTACGATGTCGAGCTGTTCGTCGGCTCACGCTGGAATGAGAACGCGCTCTTGGTATGTCACCACATGATGCGCGACTGGCGGCAGAAGAAGAGCATCCAGTGCGACCGCAAGCTCTTTGCCGCCCTCTACGTCGTGCAGCGGAAGTTCAACATCGACGCGCCGATCTCCCTGAACTCAGGTTACCGGACACCCGAGACGAACAACATGCTCCGGGAGTCCGGAGCCGCACCGAACAGCCAGCACCTGCTCGGACGTGCAGTCGACTTCGCTCTGCCGGGCGTGGAACCCATTGTTGTCTCGAAGTACGTGCAGACGCTCGGAATGGGTGGGGTAGGCAACTATCCGACGTTCACACACATGGACACGAGAGGCGAAAGAGTTCACTGGGGCAGAGGCCTCTAGGACAGGAGCCAGCAATGATACTGAAGCCATTCCTCGCGGCCGCGGCATTCCTGCTGGCGGCGAGCACTGCGACGGCCGGATCCGCAGCCAAGAAGCCGGAAGAGCTCATCCGCGGGCTTCTCTCGGAAAAAGCCGCCTTTTATGACTTCGTTCAGTTCAGCCCGCGCGGCGACCAGGTGTCCGGGGTGGTGAAGGTGCAGCGCCCGGGCAAGGTCAGGTTCGAGTACGAGGGGAAATCGCCGCTGCTTGTTGTCTCCGACGGGCGTTCCCTGGGCGTCAACAACCGCAAGCTCAAGACATGGAACCTGTATCCGCTGGACAGGACACCGCTGAAGTTCCTACTCGACGAGACCTTCGACCCCAGGCGGATCACGACGGTGTCGTCCGATGTCAGCGGCAACATCACGTCGGTGGTCCTGACTGATCCGGCGGTGTTCGGGGATGCCAGCATTCGACTGGTTTTCGACAACGTCGACGGCGCTCTTCGTCAATGGACGGTAATAGACAGCAGCAAGCAGGAAACGACGGTCCTGCTCTACAATGGCAGGAAAGCTGCCGAGTTCGGGCGAGCCGACTTCGTCATTCCATATACCGAGATCAGGAACGGCAGGCCGTAGGGGTTCCGGCCGGCGTTTGACCGCTCCAAGGCACCAGTGGACACTGGGGATTGTTGGTCGGATGCGTGCAATGAGCCTGAAGAAGATACCAGAGGGAGACGTTTCGGAGGACGGACATCCGTGCGAGGCCGCGCTGCAGTTCCGCAAGGCGGTCGTTCGGATGGGGGTCACCGACGACATCTCGGCAGACGCGCTCGACCTGGCAATCTCGTTCGCGTGGATTGGAAAGGCGATTTCGAGAACCGACATCTGCGCCGAGTGGATCGTCGCGAACATCGATCCCAACACCTATCTTATCGTCCCGCTTCTGGCCTCGAGCGCCGACGCGAGAGGGAAGGCCCTCGAGATCGCGCTCAAGTCGAAGCCCTCACTTGGCATGGAAAGAGAACTGGGCCGGCTGCGCGTCGCAAGCGCTTTTCAGGGTGCCGTTTCCGCGGTCAAGGCGCTCTCTCGCCAGACTCCCAGCGCGCGCGATCTCCTGCGCCTATCAGAGCTGGCGGATCTATCACTCGCCTTCCCGGCAGGCCAGAGGAGGCTCCCCAGCACCGCGGGCACCGGGAACGTACTTCTTCTCGACAAATTCAGAAGCCGCCGTCAAGCGGCGACCTGATCCCGTCCGGCTTCTGCGGCGCGCCTCGATTCCAGAACGGACCTGACGCTCTTCGCCAGTCCGAGAGCGGCCAGAAACGGAACGCCGTTGCCGACCGTCTTGAAGCACTTGCTGAGCGCCATGTCTTCCGGGAGCTGGTACTCGGCAGGCATAGACTGAAGGGCGAGAGACTCTGCCACCGAAAGGCGACGCGCCCGGTACGGGTGGAGATGAACCTCGTTGTTGCCGTAGCAAGCGGTCGGGCTTGGCCGCCACCGATGAAGGCGCTTGAACGATTTGCCGTCCGTATAACCTTCGGGAACGGTCTTGAACTTGTCCGACTTCGGCGAAAAAGCCATGTCCGCATTCGGATGGCGGTCCACATCGTTGCGGCGGAACCAGTACTCGGCCGTGAGTTCCTGCGGCAGGCCGGAATCCTCCGGGAACGGCAGTGCGGAGTTCTCCGCGAACGGCAGGGTTTCGGGCCATTTCACGTCGAGCACATTCCTCGAGTGGGTCATGTTCTCTTCCCACGGGAAGTTCTCGGCCGCGTCGCCGCCAAGGAAGCCGACGAGGAAGATGCGGGGGCGGCTCTGGCCGACACCGTACTCGACCGCGTTGATCAGGCGGTCGTGAAGCACGTATCCGTTCTCGATCGCACGCTCCTTCATCTGGTCGTAGAACATGCGGTGCCGCTTCGTCTTCCAGAGGCCCTCGACGTTCTCGAAGATGAAGAAGTCGGGCTTCGTCTGGCAGATGACATCGAAGTAGACCTCGGTAAGGCGGCCATTGTCGCCCTCCGCTCCGGCTTGCTTTCCTCCGATGGAGAAATCCGGGCAGGGCGGGCCGCCGACAAACCCGATCTTGTTTCCGGATGCCCGGATGTCCTCGGCGATGGACTTCAGGCGCGAGGCGAACAGTCCGTCGCCGGCCATGTCCTCGGCGGAACCGAGATGATGGCCGTAGCGGGGACGCGGAGACTTCATCATGTTGCGGGAATGGCGGTATCCCTCGAGGAAGTCGCGGTCGTATTCGTTGACCATGTCGATCCTGAAGCCCGCCCGCTCGAATCCGTAGTCAAGAAAGCCCGCACCGGTGAAGAAACTGATGATGGAATACAATGGATCAACCCCGGATGTTGCTGGCGACGAATTCGAGAACCACTTTGGCACGTCGGATGGCAACACACTCCCTGAGTCGTTCGTGAATGTGGGGAACAGTACCAGCTACGGCGATAAATGCCTCGGGAAAGCCAAGGGCGGCCATAATTACCTGTGGATCGTTGTCGGCCAGACGGGGGTCATCGAGCTTGAGGGCGTGAATGACGGTCGCCGCGCCAGGATCGATGCGAAGCCCGGCGGCGATGGGGGCCTGCTGAGGCGCGGCTATGATGTAGAGATCATTGGTCAGAACCGGATCGGAGCCATCAAAGTCATCCATGAAAACCGAGACGGAATGCTTGGCGAATTCTCCCATCACGACCTTTGCGTACTCGGCGAGAGGCATTCCGACACGCTGGCCGATGTCCCATTTCACCCGGAAGATCGCGATGCCGTTCTTGCGGGTCGCACCTTTCGCCGCCTCGATCACGTCCATGACATCCGGATCGGCGTTCTTCCCGTCAAGGAACATCGTGAAGGGGAGGTCGGCAACGGCGACATCGGCGACATCGGCGATGGGCTTGTCGAAGTCCGCACCGTGGAACGCCACATAGGCGTCACGGACATCGCGGGAGAGCATGAGCGGCCCGAGCCGCAGCATTCCGGCCGCCTCTGCGGCAAACCCGAAACTCCCGAGCCCCGGGTTGATCTCAATGAAGGTCAGCTTTTCTTTCACTTTGCATTCGCCTGTTGATGCTCGCCGCCTCGACGAGTGGCCACACTAGGATATCCCACCCTCTCCCCGCAAGATCATCGTGTCAACCAATCACCTCAAGGATTCGATTGGTTCGATCAATGAATCCTGTTGCCAAATATGTAAGGATTCGACTAGGATCCATTTCCCATCAATAATTCTGGGTATCAAGGTGAAGGTAGCGGTACGCGACGGCAAGATCGAGCAGGCCCTCAGGGTCCTGAAGCGCAAGATGCAGGCGGAAGGTATCTACCGGGAGATGCGCGAGAACGAGTATTTCGAGAAGCCGTCTGAAAAGCGAAAGCGCCGCGAGGCGGAAGCGCGGCGCCGCCATCTGAAGGACGTGCGCAAGCGTGCCGACTTCGACCTCGGCCGAACCAAGAAGCCGCGTTGAGAACCCATCATGGCCATGGACTTGATCGCACGACCGTCGGACAAATGCCTGTCGCTGGTCTACGACGCGCCAGCGCCTTCGATCAATTCCATTGCCATCTCTGGTGCAGATATCCGCGCCTCCCTGGAGGACGGTACCGTCATGGTTATCGGTGAACTCACGGATTCCATGAGGCTTGATGTGGAACGGTGCTCGATATGCATCGTCATCGAGATGAACGGCGATACCGTCGTCGCTTCCCGTCAAGTCGACTTTCGATGAGTAATTTGACTGCCGCGTAATGCATCGCGGCAGTCTGTAACGACATCCGTTGTTGCCCAATTGCTCGAGTGCGGGTGAAGGACACACGTCCGGAGCCTTGCTTCAAACAAGGAGTAAAACGTATGCGATATGCATCACGAGCCGCCGTGCTGGCGGCAATTGTATCGGTCACGTCCTTTGCGGCCACCGCCGAGGCATCGTCTTCCGCCAAGGACAAGAACCCGGTGAAGGAGACGTGCGGCCACGCATCGTGGTACGCGCTGACTTCCAAGACCGCTTCCGGGGAAAGGATGAACCCGAAGCTTCTGACAGCCGCACACCGCAGCTACAAGTTCGGAACGATGCTACGGGTCGTGAACAGGAAGAACGGGAAGTCCGTCGTCGTAAGGATCAATGACCGAGGGCCGTTCAAGCGCGGCAGGATGATCGACATCTCTCGCGCCGCAGCGGATCAGATCGGCATCAGATCGACAGGAGTCGGACAGGTCTGCACCCAGATCGTCGCAAGATAGTCCAGGCACTCACCACTTCTGCCGCGGGTACAGAGCATCGGCGGCAGACGACACAGGATTCGGCAAAAGGACTCCTCCCCCTTGCCATCAGTACCAATAGATGGCACCTTCCCCTTCATGAGAACAGAAGAAACCATCAAGGCCGCATTGGCCTCCTTCATCTGGTGGCGTTCAGGCAACTGAACGGCCAACGGTATCTCATGCCCATCTGAAAGCACGAAGCCACAGGTCCGTTCCGGCACGGAATGAGAACCTGTCACGCAGTTCTTCCGTCCGGACGGCCATCCAAGCCAAGGAAAAGGACGAAGAACATGTCACACGCCATCACCATGCTCACAGGCGACCGCCCGACCGGACCGCTCCATCTCGGACACTATGCCGGATCGCTCATCGAGCGCCTCCGCATGCAGGAGCGGGAAGCGAGGCGTTTCATCATGATTGCGGACGCACAGGCGTACACAGACAACATCGGCGATACATCGAAGGTGGCTGAGGCCATCCCGGCGGTAGTCGCCGACTACATTGCCGCCGGCATAGACCCGGCCCGCAACACGATCTTCCTGCAATCGGCCGTTCCGGAACTCGTCGAGCTGATGCAGATCTTCATGAACGTCACCACGCTCGCTCGTCTCGAACGAAATCCCACGGTGCGTGACGAGATCAAGCAGCGGGGCTTCGAGAAGAGCATTCCCTCGGGGTTCGCCTGCTATCCGATCGCGCAGGCTGCAGACATCCTCGGTTTCCGCGCCACCCATGTCCCCGTCGGCACCGACCAGTTGCCGATGATCGAGCTCGCATCCGAGACCGCGGCGAGGATCAACAGGATGGCGGGACGGGATGTCCTCACCGTTCCGGAGGTTGTTCTCACCACGACCGGGAAGCTTCCGGGTATCGACGGCAGGGCGAAGGCAAGCAAGTCGTTGAACAACGCGATTTTCCTCAGCGACGAAGTGGCGGAGGTGAAGCAGAAGGTCATGATGATGTTCACCGACCCCGGGCACATCAAGGTATCCGACCCGGGCAAGGTGGAAGGCAACGTTGTCTTTTCCTACCTCGATGCTTTCGATCCGGACAAGGAGAAGGTCGAGGGTCTCAAGGACCGGTACAGAAACGGCGGTCTGGGCGATGTCACGATCAAGAAGGAGCTGATCGCAGTCCTCGAACGCCTGCTTCAGCCGATGCGGGAGCGGAGACTGGATCCCGCGGCTGGAAAGGACGTGTGCCTGGATATCTTGAGACAAGGAACGTTGGAGGCGAGAGAGGTCGTATCCGAGGTGCTTGCCGACGTGCGTCGGGCTTTGGGAATGTTCACGCTGTGATCAGGCTCATTCAGCGAAGTCACAGGCGGGACTGCCTCAGTGTGCGGCCAGTAGCTCGGCCGCGCTAATGACCTTGTCTACAGCCGCGTGACCCTTTGACTGCCTTCGTTCCAATGCTTCTGGACGGAACGACGGTGGACCAGCTATGAGTCTCCCGTGCCGAGAAGGCGTGAGTTCAAGTTGGCGATGAACGCGAGCATGGGAGACCAGAACTGGCGGCGAGCGATGATGGCCCGGGCGCGGTCGTAAACCTGGCTTCACTCCCGGATTGCGGAGTGGCGGCCCAACATGGGTTCGAGGTCCTTCACGACGAATGCGGAAACGGCATGCAGTTCCCGATGCGCAGGATTCTGGCGTACCCGGGGTGTCCCGCCTGGGGGACATGGAGCCTGGCGAGGCATCTGGCTGACCTGACCAATCGGGAACACCTCTACTCCCTTCGCAGGGCGGCGATCTTCGATGCAGCATCGGCAGCGAGACGCATCCTGGATCTGGCGGCAGGCGACGGATACGACATCCTCGCGTTCCTCGGCGAGCGCCCACGCCCGGGCAGGGAGCTGCAATGGGCATGGGCGGTGCCATCGGTATCCACGACTGTACCCCGGGACCAAAAACAGACAGCGCTCAGGGAAGAGGACAGCCTCGCAAGGTTCGCATACGACGTCCCGGGGCTGCGGGACGCGAGTGGGAGGCTGATGTTCTCCGAGGACTGCCGGACGCTGGTCGCAGAGATCAATGCGTGGCTGGTCGAAATGGAATGCGATGCCATGGTGCCATACCAGAAGTGGGCAGGCCCCGACGGGGCATGGGCTTTCGCGCTTCCGATCGGGGGCGAGTGGTGCCCATGCAAGCTCAGGACCAGCGAGGGGAGGGTCGAGATCAGTCTCCCGCCCGACCTTGCACAGCGGCTTGAGGGTCTAATCGATGACCAGGATCGTCGCGGTGGGTTCCGGCTTGTCTACGAATGGTCGCCGGGACGGACCGCTATGGCATTCGTCGGGAAGCTTCGGGCGGAAATGGACAGGGCATTCGATTTGCTCGCGAAAAATCGTCATGTTGGCGTGAGCTGAGGAGTGCATGCTTTTGTGGCATGCCAGCCAGGGGTCGAAGATGCGGTACGACAGCACATCGACTGAGAGAGCCGACATGGATCTGCAGGAAGTACGCGTACCCAAATCATCATTCCGGTCCGAACGCGACACGTTCTACAGCGACTGGACCCTGGCGTTCTGGCGCGAGTTCTTCCAGAACTCGGTCGATGCCGGGGCAAAGAACATCGCGATCAGCATATCGACCGTAAAGGCGAGGGGATCGTTCAACCTCGATGCCGATACTGACGAGGATGTCACCCGCATCGTTTTCGATGACGACGGCAAGGGCATGACCGCGGACGTGCTCAGCAACGTCTACTTCGCGATCGGCGAATCCACCAAGGGAACAGAAGCCGGATCCGTGGGCGGCTTTGGACGCGCGCGCCTGATGACATGCTTCTCGCAGAAGCGCTATTCCATCCTCACGGGCGACAGCTTCGTCATGGGCGACGGGCCGAAGTATGTCCTGTACGACCTCCCGGCGGCTGAACGGCAGGTCGCGATGGCGATCGAGAAGCTCCGCTCCGAGGACGGGAAGGACGTGGCGATCGACGGGCTTGCTTCCGACAGGCAACTGATCGGCAAGGCCTTCGATGCCGGTGGCCGCAAGGGCTGCCGCGTCGAGGTGGACCTCGATCATGTTGGAACGAGATACTCGTACAGGCTTCCCACCGAATCCGTCATGGCCAATCGGCTGAAGGAGTATCTCTCCGAAAGCCAGATTTCTGCGAACGTCACGATCAACGGCAAGTCACCCGAGGAATATTTAAAGGCGGAATCAAAGCTGCAGGCGCGCCGCGGCCCGGTGAAGCGAACCCTGCTGGTTGAGTCCGAGGAAGGAAGCGTCGAATTCGCCACCGTCCACCAGTCCGAAGGCGCAAAGGCGGCGCACAAGGGAAGGATGATCGTGAGGGTCGACGGCGCATCCATGTATGCCGAGAGCATCAACGCGCCGGAAGTTCAGGTTATCCTCGAGATCAAGACGGACATGTCGAGATCGGTTCTGAACTCGAACCGCGACGGCATCCGCGATCCCTACCGCTCGGTGGTCTCCGGTCTTCTGCAGGAGCTTGCGACCGACAACATTTCGGCGCTGGCGGAGAAGGCAAGCAAGACCAGCTACAGGATCGCAGGCGACAAGGGCCTGATGATGTCCTCGAAGGCAGTCGATCTGAGCAAGATCGTCGCCGCCGAGCTGAAGGAGGGCGAACTCCGGGCTCTGTCCAACATCCCGATCACACCGACACCCACCAAGCGGTATCAGAACATCGATTCGATCCGTGCCGCGGGCGTTAGCCAGGACGCCATCGAGACATTCCTCGGGGATATCCGCTGGGGAAACGGATTCGCAAACGGGCTCGGCTGGAACTGGGAGATACCCCAGCGGATCAGGGAGCAGGTCAGCGCCATCAGGGAAGGGTTCTATGACCGTACCGGCAGCGAGATCGAATATTTCATGGAAAAGGTTCCCGACGGTCTGAGGGAGTGGATCGTCGACACTCTTGCCGTTCGAATCTCCGAGGAGCGTGCCAAGATTCGGCAGGAGGAGGCGGAGAGCCGCCTGAAGGACCAGACCGACGTCTACATGCACATCGTCAAGACGAACGACAAGACGAAGGCCGCGCTTGCCCGGCATCATCCCACCAAATGGGACACGGAATCGGGGAAGGGCAGGCTGCTGAAATCCCATCTTGCATCCTGGACTGCGGCATGCTCCGTGGCCATCGAGACGCTCCGAAAGGTGCGTCCGGGCCTCAAGGACTTCAACTGGATGACAGGCTTCGTGCTTGCCCTGCCCGAGCAAACCTACGAAGGCGACTCGACCCGCATGCGACAAATAAATGCGGCCTACCACAAGGACGAGAAGGCGGAAGCCAGCGTCTATCTGATGAATCCGTTCAACGAGGACGGATCGCTCGCGTTCCGTCTGACCTCGGCGCAGGACCGCAAGCGGATGATGACCTACGCGCTGCACGAGGTGACCCATACGGCCGCCGACTACCACAACGAGGCCTATGCGCTCACCCTGACCGACATGGTGGAGCACTTCGACTTCGATGAGGCCAACCGACGGATGCGTCAGCAGGAGAGGGCGGTCGCGGCCGCCTACGACAGGGGCAAGTCGAGGGTTCAGCCAATGGATGACGAGCCCGGACCGCGGCCTGCCGAGCGGCTGTTGTCGCTGGCATCCGGCAACCGGCCAGACTGGGACTCCGTCGAATATGGCAGTGACGGGACATTCGTGGTCGATTGCGACAGAATCGCCGATAATGCGATTGAGCAAGAGTTCGTCACGGACGAGGCCGAAGTTCGCTGGAGGGCTGGCTGACTACCGTCCACGACGTGTCGAGCGAGTGGCACATCCTGAACCTGCACGCGAACTGAGGAGAAAAGAACAATGTTCATGAACGAATACGAAGTCGATGAGGTTCTGGATATCACCCGGAACCGCCACCCGGAGCTCGAGCCGTATGCCCAGTTCCTTTATGACTGGAAGGAGACGATCAACACCAACTCAGACGGATGGGCCTACTGGAAGGCGGGCAGGGGAGCCGCCGACAAGCTCGTCAACCTTCTCAACGGCGTGAAGATGGCGGCCTACGGACGCGGAGAACTTCCGACCGTGGAGCAGCTCCGGAAGTCGCTCGCCCCGATCCGCGCGGCTGCTACGAGGCACGGCCTCCCGGCGCCGGAGCTGCATGAGGCTTGCTCGACCCCTTCCATGCGCTGAGGTGCCCCATGCCCAATTCAAGGATGTTGTTCGTCGTCCCCGAAAACTCCGCCAGGCTGGCCGAAATCCTGTCCGAGCATGGCGGATATCTCGAATTCGAGCAGAACCTCGATGACTTCACGGATTACCTTGCCGAACGTGTCGGCCAGGGCCTTATCGCGGAGTTCGAGGATCTCGATGACCCCTCCGAGCCACTGGACCAGTTCGGAAAGGAACTCGAGGTTCAGAAGGCGGCCTATTTCGGTGTCTGCGAATCCTACGAGGAACGGAGCCGCGGTGAGCGATACGAGGGCTACGTCGTCTACAACATCAGCGGCAACAGCGCCGGGATGGTCGAGAGGAACTACCCGTGGCGCGAAGGCGAACCCGACCTGGAGGACCGAAGCCTGCGCATCGCTGGAGTCTCCGACGAGGAGATCGAACGTATAAACGCAGCCCTTCTCACTGCCCCGGTCCACCGCCCGGAATGATATATCTCTCGGTATCGCCGGGCACCTCTTATTCGTCCAGCCCGGCGATACGATCGAGGCCTTGGTCGTTATCTGAATGAAGGACTGACGGCCTCCCCGACCGAGACCGCCCGTTCCCTGCGCGGAAGCTGGTCCCAGTATTTCCTTTGGAGCCTGATCGCTCGGGTCTCCCCTTCGACAGCTCCCGGGGTGCAAGTCTGAAAGACATAAGCTAAGATCGCGCCCATCGAAGCGCATGAAAGGTCGGACATGGCAGACAATGACAACCCACACCCGCTGGATTTCCTGAGGATCAGGGTGGATCACGCAGACGGCACCGAAAACGCATGTCCGAATAGCATCATCGGCTGCGCGATCTGGGCGGTGACGGGCGAGGAGCCGGATTGGCGGGGGCGCAACAATGGTTTCCATCCGGATTCCGAGCTGTTCAACCCTCTCTCGCTCAAACCGCTGCCCGACACTACCTCGGTCATTTCGGGAGAACCGGCGGTCGTGTACAGGGCGGACGGCAACACAATCCCGATGACGGTCGAGGAACTCCTCCGCTTCATCCGGCACGACCTGCGCCCTGAGGAGTTTCGGGTTCTCTTCGCCAAGTACGGCGGCATCCACGAAATCCACGACGACTTCTACGATCCACGAACCGGAGAGGCCTTCCAGCCGATCCTCAGGGCAGCGCTGGCGGAGGCATCGGAAACACACGCCCGGCGATGAACAGTGTCGTGGCGGCATCGAACAAGCATCGCTGTCACCACTCCGCGTGCTCGATAAGATTCGAATGTCAACATTGTTATTGTTGACAAGGCCTGTCTTCGATTTATCATGCAATACAACTGATTACATCGAGATGGGGTGGGAATGATAGTCGTGCGTTCGGTCGCAAAAAACAGGATGGGCGAGCTTAGCCTGGCGGACATGGTGCGCCTGGACTTCTACGAACCCGACCCGATCAGCAGGATTCGCGAAACGAGGGTCGTCACGTCCCCGCCGCCTTCAACGATAGATCCGACCAGAATCAGGCACCCCTTGCCGATGGATGTTCGCGTCGAGGACAAGTACACGACCTCGCTCAGTCGGTTCCAGGAGTTCTGAAAGATCACGCCTGAGGTGCTTGCTCCCGGATGACTTCAGCCGGCGAGGCCAGATGTCTCGTTCAGGAGAGCGGCCCCGGACTGGTGATATCCGGCTGCCACCTGCATGGTCTTGTGACCGGAGAGCCTCATCGCCTCGAGCAGATTCTTTCCCTGCAACCCCGTCTCCGTCAGAAATCCAGACCGCAGGCTGTGACCGGCGAAAATTGCCGGATTCAACCCGGCCCTCTGGGCGTGACGCTTGACGATCAGGGCGACCGCCTTGTCCGAAAGACGCGCCTCGGACACATTGCCGTGCCTGTCGACGGCGCGGAAGAGATGTCCCTTGCTGATGCCGGATGCTGAAAGCCACGCGGTCAGGGCGGCGGCGGCGCGTCCCGTCACTGGAACGGTCATGCCCTCGCCTTCCTGATCGGTCTTGGTTATCCCCATGTGATAGACGTAGCTTTCGTCGCTGGGCTCCAACCTGTCGAAGGTCGCATCTGCGATCTCGGAGCGCCGGCGGCCGCCGCTCGCCCATCCGAAGAGGAGCAGCGCGCGGTCGCGCTTGTCGATCAGGCTGTCGGAGGCGCACTGCTCGAGGAGCTGGTCGAGCACCTTCTTGACCACGGCCTTTTTCTTGTTCACCCGCTTTCCCCGTCGGGCATTCGCCTTGCGAGCCTTCGACAATATCTGGGAGACGAGGGGATCGGTAACAGGACTCGGAAGCCCCTTTGTCTTGTGCAGTGCGGACAGGGCAGAGACGCGGCGATCGATCGTGCTCATGGAATGGACGCCGAAGCCAGCCTTCACCCCGCGTTCAACGAGATCGCGCTCGACGTCTTCATCGAGTCCTTCGAGATGGTCGACGACGAACCGGGCGACGATCTCCGCCGGAACCGGCATGACTGGTTCGTCCGTCCAGCCGATGGCCGAACACCAGCTCCAAAAGTAGTTCATGTCACTCGTGTAGGCGCGCCTGGTGTTCGGGGGCGTGCCATCATCGATGATCCGGCGAAGGCGCTCCCGCGTCTTGCTGTCAATGAATGCCCCAACTTCCCGGCCGCCGGGTCGGTAGGGCTGCACCGCCTGTCCGTTCACCCAATCCAACGACATGATTTCTCTATTTCTATTACAGTGGCTGTGGATAACAACCATCGGAATATCGGCCGCAAGGAACCAGTCCTGAAAAACCCCCTAGAATTTTAGGGGGACTTTGTGTCCTTCCGTCCGCCCTCTGCCAAGTTCTTGCCAAAAAGTTAACCAACACCCGCCCAGCCTATTGAAACTATGGCGAAATGTAGATAACTCAGCCTTAGTTCAAATGTCGGGTACGAGCTTGACGTTAGGTATGCTGAGATCTGCCGGGGGCGGTGGGATTTAAGGGCATCACCTTCCGAACGACCAGCGGGATTCCGTCCGGAACCGTCTGCCTTCCGATAAGGAAGGTTATCGGAACTCAGGAATGCCGCTATGCAGACACCCGCGTGCTCATGATGGGCGGTAAGACAGCGGGCGCGTGACAAGTCTGCAGATGGGGCGTTGGTAATCGTTCTACAGTTTTGAACCTTCAATATCTTAACTTCAGCATGGGCAGGGTCCGTGGGGGGTTTGGTCGCCCAATTTGTCGACCAAACACGGCGGCTGCGTAGATTTCGAAGGTCAGGAAATGCACACCACCGATACGATTGGGGAATTCAAGGTTTCCCAGGTTCCGGCGATCAAGGTCGGAGGGCAACTCTCCCACCTGGCGCGTCAGATGGGTGACCTCTACCAGGATTGCATCCGTCAGGTGATCTGCGATGACGAGGTTCAGTTCCACGTCGTCATGATGCCGGAGATGACCGGCTCCCACTATGTCTTCTCGGCGAACGCGCCCGAGGAGGAAGAACTGGTCAACGCCGTCGAAAGCATCCTCGGCGTCGAGGTTGGCCAGGATGACTGCATCGTCCTTCTCGGTCGCGAGATGCTCCACAAGGAGCGCAACGAAGACGAGATGATGGAAATCGTCCTTGCGGACATTTCGATGCACCTCGACCGCCTCTGGCCGGTGGCCGATCCGACATGCGGCTGGATTGGCAGCTACATCGGCGTCGCCGCGCTCGCGTCGATCATCGCGTGCTCGCACGACGTGCTGAAGATGCTGTCGCCGCCGGAAGCGCTGGTGACCCGCATCAAGGACATGGCATCGAATGCCATCCGTCACGACAAGAGGCTTCGCACTCCAAAGCTCGAGATCCCGCAGAACCGTGCGGCCTTCGAAGCCATCGAAATGGTCTGCGACCACGCCTTTGAAACGCAGGGTTCATATCTGACCCTCCCGAACACCGCACGCACGCTGCGCAACGCGGCAAAGAGCGTCTTCATCGAGACCGTCGATGGGATGTCGCAGCCGCTGCGCACGCTGATCTGAAGCCTGTCGGCTATGGACGGGGATCGTGCTTTCCCGCACGATTCTCTCCATGGATGACTTTCAGGACAGCGAAAATGTGATCATGGACGACCGCCGCGCATTCGTCGCGGCGGCGTCGGCCATTGTGCGGGCGGACGAGGCGATGATCCACATCGAGCGCCGCGGCGAGGACCGTTCGCTCAAGAGCCAGCAGGTGCCGTGGTACAGGCGGAGAACCATCCGCGATGAAGCCGCGGCGGTCGCAGGACTTGAAGGACACGCGATCAGGAACGAATCCCTCTGCCGCCGGATTGGCAACCGGGACACATCTAGCCTCGACAGGGGCACCAAGCTCGCCGCCGATATCCACGAGGCCCTTCTGCTCGTGGATTCCTGGCCGCAGCGGGCTCCGAACCTCGAGGACATACTCAAGCTGTTCACAACCTCGGACGAGTCAACGGGGCGGGTGATGCGGCCGGATCTCGTCTGGACGCTTGAAGACGATGCCACGTGGCTGGTTCGCGAGTGCGAGGTCGCTGCGGAGACGCCTGAACCCTGGATCGCGATCGATGTAATCCGCCGGATCTGGATTTCTGGCAGGTTCCAGAGCACGGCGCGCCGGATGGCCATGCTCTGCGCGCCGTGGCTGCTTGCGAAGGGCTTCGGCTGCGTGCTCCCGGTGCATGGCCTGGCGCAGCAGATACGCAAGGACGTGGACGGGTTCAGGGATGCAGCGAAGTCTTCGGACGCATGGGCGCTCGTGACCGCTCAGGCTGTCGCACAGGCAGGGATTTTGAGCCATCGTCGGATAGGCGACGCGGCGGCGGAAAGGCGGACGCTCCTTGCGATCTGCCCTCCCGAAAGGTCGTCATCCAGCATCACCCAGGCCGTGGAGTTCATGATCGGCCAGCCCATCTTCACCGTGAAGAGCTTCTGCGAGAGCCTCGACATCACGCCGCGCGGGGCCAAGGTCGTGCTTGACAAGCTCGAGGATGCAGGGCTGCTCGAAGTGGAAGGCGGATCCAGAAACAGGAACTACGTATGTCGGCGCGCGATGTGAAAGCAACCCTCTTCAGCCTCATCCGGACGGGTCTGGAGGCAGTCGGATGCCGCCTCCCCGTGGAGTTCGACGGGGAGGCGATCTATCTGCGAACGCTCGTCGTGGTGTTCACCGATCTTGGGCGCATACAGTGCTATGATCTGGCGGATCCCGACACCCCGATAATGGACTTTCCGATGGACGCGGTTCAGTCGGCCGCATCCGCGGTGGTCGTCCATCTTCTGACAGGTATGGTCACGCGGGCGATCGAGGCGGACGAACGCGCCAGGATGTGACCAGGTTCAGCGACCTGCCGGGAGGCGGTGTTCGGACGATTTGCAGGTCTGCTCGAACAGGGTCACAGCTTCGGCGTATCTCAGATGGGATCGCACTGGCTGGAACAGGCCCTCATGGGTGATTTTCCCGACGGCATATGCCGTGTTGCTCCTATCAATCCCGTTTGACAAGAACTCTCCGGAGGCGATCAGCGCGACTTCGCCTACCTGCCGCTTGGTCCGGTCGAAGACTTCCGCAGCGCTCAGCCCGAGGAGGTCCTTGCCCTGCGAGCGGCGCTGCTGCCGGGCCCTCGACGCGATTTCCTCAGGCAGAATAGCGCATCCGCCGGTCTGGACGGATAGCACCTCGAAATCGCCTGCAACGCCGTCCTCGAAGGCGGCCTGCATCCGATGCAAGAATTCCTCAAGCTGGACGTGACGCAACTCCCAGACATCCGGTGACTCCGGATCAATTTCGGCCTGCAGCATGGTGAAGAAACCGTCCAGCTCATACCCTCGGTCGTTTTTCTCGTAAGTGTCGCCCATCTTGAGCGACAGACCGTCAGTCAGGTGAAACTCGAACTCATCGACTAGTTGCCTGGCGAGGTTCCTGGCGTTCGGAGACAAGCCCTTCTCCAACAAGACCGGAATGTCTTCGGAGAGGTCTCGAATGAAGGTAACGTGATAGATCGCCATCGATGCTCACCCTTTGTGTTCAGGGGCAGGATGCACAACGGTGGCGAAATCTACAATGCGGGATGGGTCGTCAACTTGGCGAATCCTTCTAATGGAACGTTTCCCCGACCCGCGAAGGGGTAAAACCTTGTTGATGAGTCCTTGCTTTCGCGGCACCATTATCTCAAACCATCGCCACCAGAGGGACGAATGCTCGCGAATCTTATGAGCCGGACGATCATGATGATCGCACTGACGGTCGTTGCCTGCGCCGTGGCGATGCCTGCATCAGCCGCTGGGTGGGGGACGACGCGCGACCGCGCGATGACGCTGCGCGAGCGCGGTCAGTTCACCGATGCCTACAAGACGGCAGCGTCGTTCTCCGGCCCGCGCAGCGAGGACATGTTCGACAAGGAATGGTCGTGCGGATGGCTGGCACTGCAGACCTTGCGGCGCGCTGATCTCGCCGTCGCCCATTTCACAAGGGCCGTTTCGTATATTCCCGGCATGAGAAGGGATCGGCAGGGGGTGGCGAAGGCGAAGGCGGGTTACTGGCTCGGACGCGCCCTGAAGGCACAGGGGAAGCATTCTGAATCCCAGTCCATGTTCAAGGCGTCGATGGGCTATGGCACGACGTTCTACGGCCAGCTTTCCGCCTCGGAGATGAAGACCAAGCTCACCAAGGAACAGCTTGGCTCGATCGCGACGACCTATCCGGTGAAGGATCTCTACTGGCACGACAATCGCGCCCGTCAGGAGCTGGTGCTCGCGGTCATCCGGGAGGAGAGCCGCTTCGAGCAGAAGGCGAACAGCAACAAGGGCGCCCGGGGGATGATGCAGGTCATGGATGGCACGGCGGTCCATGTCGGCAAGGCGGCGGGCGTGCAGGTCGATGTTAACCTGATGCGCAAGAACGCCGACTACAACATCGCCGTCGGGTCCAGGTACCTTGGAGACATGCTGGCGCGCTACAATGGCAACGCCATGCTCGCCGCGGCCGCCTACAATGCGGGGCCTCTTAGGGTGGATGAGTGGCTGGGACGCTTTGGCGACCCGCGAGGTGGCCTGGCGGACCCGGTGGACTGGGCGGAAAGCATTCCGTTCCGGGAAACCCGCGAATACGTGCAGAAGGTGATGAGTTCATACATCACCTACCTGTCTCTGAACCAATAGGTGCCGATGATGCTCGGCTTCCTCGTTGGGCGGTTCCGCCCAGCTCCCACCCTTGAATCCGCCGGGCTTACTGCGCGTCAGATTGAACAGGTGGCATACCACGAAGCCGGGCATGCCATCGCGATATGCGCTCTAGGAAGAGGGCACACGCTGGCCGAGGTCGCGATCGGCCCGACTAAAGACGGCTCCCTTGGGTTCGTGAGATGCGTTAATCGGAAGATGAATTTCACCTCGTCCGACCTGGATGCAGAGCTCTTGATCTGTGTTGCCGGGCGAGCGGCCGAAGAAGCCGTGTTTGGACAATCCAAAATCTCCACCTTATGTGGCTCGGATCTGCACCGCGCGACCTCGCTGGCTATGGAAATGGTTTGCCATTGGGGCTTTGGAGCGAGTTCTGGCCTCTTCTCCTTGTCCCCGGAGAAGGCTGAGTCATATCCGGACATCCGACAGGAAGGAATTCGGATACTCGATGGCGCGTACCGGAAGGCGATCGATATGATGATTTCGAACCGGATCGCGCTCGATCAGATCGCGCGACGACTTGTCGAGATCCGCCGCCTGGACGGGGACGAAGTGCGACGGCTGGCTGGTGTCTGAAACAGGCAGGGAACCGGCGACAGCCTACAGCGAGATCAGCTTCGATATGTCCATGTTGCTCCCAACCCCCAAGGCCTTGAGATGCGCGTGACAATCAGATCCGTCGAGATGGAGCCGCTCCGCAAGCAAAGTGGCAAGACTGGAAATGGCATCCTGGTGCCCACGGAGAAGTGACACTGCCGCCTGGTTGAAAGCCTTCATCCATTTCGAGACCACCTCTTCCATCGCGCGCCTGTCCTCGGGATTGAGGAAGTCCGCAAATCCGTCCGGCGACAGACCGCTGCGCGCAAGCGACATGGCATGGATTCTTGCGGCATCGATGTCGGATGAATTGCCGTAGCCGATGCGATCCGGCCCGAGGACGACGTACTCCGCAGCGCGGCCAGCCATCGCCGAGATGCCGCGGGCGACGTCGGAACGCACGTCGTTTCCGGACAACCAGATCGGCGACATCTTCACATACCCGGAACTGGTCAGATCCGAGGCGATCCTGACGGACTCGATGGAACCGGCGACAAGGCAGTGCATGGCGACGGCGTGACCAGCCTCGTGCACGGTGGTGCGCTCGATGTCTGCGAGATGGTTTCCCCTCCGGTACCCCATGTTCGCGGCGGCCGCGTCGAAAGCCAGCTCGAAATGGGCGACATCCAGCGGCTCATGGCGCTTGTTGCATTCATCGATCGCCTCATCGACAAGTGATCGGATGCTTGACGGGGCAACGTCAGGCATCCGCCGCGCAAGTTCCTCCGGGTCGACGTCGGCCGAGATACCGTGTGCGCATTCCGCCCGCTCGAGATACCACGAAATGATCTCCACGATGGACGCGTGGTCGGGATAAGGGATGTGGATGTGCTCGCCGAAGCGGCCGGCACGAAGCACAGCGGGATCGATCGCTTCCTTGTTGTTCGTGGCGCCTACCACCAGCACGTCGCCGCGCCCGGTAAAGCCGTCGATCAGTTCCAGGAAGCGGTTGGTCGTTGCCGTCTCGTAGAACTGGTGGGCAGACGATCTGTTGCGTCGGTCTGGTATCGAATCCAGCTCGTCTATGAAGATCATTGAAGGGGACATCTCGCGGGCGCGCCGGAAGTCGTCGCTCATCGCCCCGAGAAACTCGCTGAGATAGTTGCCACTCTGCCATCCGCTGACGGATGTGGCGATTAGGCTGCGCCCGGTCGTCTTGGCGATCGTCCGCGCGAGCATTGTCTTCCCGGTGCCAGGCGGCCCATAGAGCAGGATGCCGGATCTAGGCGGGCGAGAGGAGCCGTATCGCTCCAGCAGCGCTGTCAGCCGCGGACGGATGCTGGAGACGCCCGGGAAGTCGACAAGAAGCGGAACGTCGGCGAGTTCGTCCCGGGATACGTCGCTGTGCCGCGTTGGAGGCTTCTGCCAGTCGGCGCAGAGGACAACTGCGCGCGCCGAGAGCTCCGCCTCATAGGCGAAGTCGCGGAACATGAAATAGATCTCAGAGAGAAAGGATGCGGGCTTGTCGATCCTGCGGAAACTGGTGCCTTTGAAGACGATGCCTTCGCTCTTGTAGAACACCTTGTCGAGGCTGCTGACAACGGATCTTTCGGCATCTATGAGCTTGAAATTCTGGCGCTCCTCGTCCTTCAGTTCCGCATGGAATCCCCTGAATGCCGACACGGCGAGCGCAAACGCATTCAGGGACGGCTCGATGATTGCCGTCGCGTTGTCGCGAATGATGGCCGGAAGATCTTCTGGGCGGTCGGCGAGGTAGATCAGATGATTGCCCGTGTTTCTGACCGACAAGGCCGCGGAAAGAGACACTGACTTGGCCTCGATACGGTCATGGTGGATGAAGACCGTCCTGCCGTAGTCGGAGGAGTAGTCCGGTAGCCAGGTGCTGTCGGCATCAGTCTGCAGCGTGCGGACGAAGATGTGGTAGGCCAGCCTCGAGGATACTCCAGTCACCGCAAAGATGAGGCCGATCTTCTGTGTGAGGGGGCCATGTATCGACGCGAACATGGCCTGTTCGAGGAGCATGCGGAAGTGGCGGGAATAGGACTGGGCGCGCCCCAGTTCGGCGCTCGTCGACGGTGCCGCTGCAGTCATGCCATCAGAACCTGCGAACTCGGGATGTCTTTGCGGATGCGGTTGACGCTTCCGGGGTGACCGCCGTGGCGTTGGAGCGGCTCCCCTTCGCAACCTTCGCGGCGGGCAGGACATCGGGTTTCGCATCCGCCACAGGCGGGAGCGGATCGAAAGCTTCGCCGCCCTCGGACGGCGACATGTTGATCGAGGCCAGTTCTATGACAGGAGCCTTCTCGGCTTCGATCCTGGTCTCGAGAACGACCTTCTTCTGCGGTGCCGGCTTCGGCTTCGCCTCAGCGACCATCGCAAGAGCCGATGGCGACCGGGTTGCAGCATCAGCGGCAGGAATGGAAGCGTCAGGCTTTGCGGTCTGGGCCGCGGAGGAAGTGCGGGTGGTAGTGTTCGAAAGGGCGGCCACCATTGCTGCCGTATCGTAGGAGGCCGATTTGGACTTCGCTATTTCGGAGCGGTTCGTATCCTCGGTCGGGGCCGACGGATTGGCCACGTCCAGACCGCCAGCCATGAGAATGCTCTTGATGTCTCCGCCAAGCGCCGAAGAGTTTCCAATGAACGCCCCGCTGTTGACCCGGATGCGGTTCTCGGCCGTCTTGTCATTTCCGGCGGACTGGCAGCCAGCCAGAGTGGTCGCTGACAGAAGGGCGAGAGCGACTGCAATGGATTTGCAGGGATTCATGTTTTCAACTCTTCGTGCTCGGTACAGGATTCAAGCTAGGATAGTCCTCGGAGCGCCTGCCCAGCAAGGGGCGTCAACTTGACTTTGGCCGGGGCCACGAGAAATATTGGGAAGTTCAAGAACGGAGTTCCCGATGACGCTGAAACGAATCTCCATTGCATGCGCCGCGATGCTGGTCGCCGGCGCGGCAAGCGCCGAGGGCCTGGTCGAGTTGCCATTCTCCCGCGCAAAAGTCGACGCGCCTGAGACTGTGGAGATATGGAAAGGGTTCGGCGACAACTACATCGGCAGCAACGACCCCAATCTGCGTGTCTTCACGGCGAAGCTGAAGACACCCGAGGGCGACGATTTGATCATCTCCCAGTTGAACGCCCCCTTCGTCTGCGGAGACATAGAATGCCCGATCAGGGTCGTCCGGAACGGCAAGCTCCTGTATGACAACACCGTATGCCGATACACCGAGAAGTTCGCATTGAATCCTTCCATGAGAACTCTGTTCACCTGCGATGCCGCGGTGCCGACGATCGAAGCCCCGAAAGAGTGAGTGCCGCCATGCGCAACTACCTGTCCTCGACGCTGACAGTCCTCTTCCTTGTTGCCGGAGCGATGCAGCCCGTGCAGGCGCTGGCCGCCGCGGAGGCCGGGGGCAAGGTCGTCAGCGAAAACCAGTGCAACATCGCCGATCTGCTGCACAAGTTCGAATCCGGCGGATCCGGGGATTATGCAGCCGATAACAAGATGGGATTCATCGGCATCAAGCAGTGGGGATCCGACGCGCTCGAGGAACTCGGATACCTCAAGCCAGGATCCGGAAAATCCGACTTTTCCACCTACAACCCCGAAAACTGGACCGGGAAGGACGGCATCTTCAGCGCCGATGATTTCAAGAACAGCAAGGCTGCTCAGGATGCCATCGGGATGAACTACAGCAACGTCCAGATGAAGGAATTCGGCTCCATGGGTTCGCTCATGGGCAAGTCCTTGTCCCAGAACGGCTGTGGCCCGATGACCGAGGGAGGTCTCCGGATGGGGATGCATCTCATCGGATCTGGTGGCATGCAGGAATACATCAAGGCCGATGGATGGTGCGGCGTGGCCGGGGCGACAGCGCCGAACGGCTACACCCTGAAGCACAAGACGCAGGACGGAACCGGAACCTGTGTCAACAAATACGTCTGCAGCGGTAACACCTGTTCGGTGATCACGACCGACATGTCGAAGAAGACGTGCTCCGTCGTCATGCCGATGATCAAGTCCATCTCGTGCTCGAACTTCACGGGTCAGAGCCTCGCGCTCTGCAACCAGGCAAAGCCATACCTCATGACTGATGCCGAATGCGCAAGCGCCGAATCCATGGCGGAGAAGGCGAAGAAAGGACCCAACGAGGAAGCCTGCAAGAACCAGACCTTCGGGCCGGGAACGGGAAGCTGGTCCTATGCGCTTGCCTGCTCCTACGCGAGCACGGCCGTCGCGGACCAGGACGGTGTCCAGAATCCTCCAGGCGTGGTCTCGGATCCGGCCTGCATGGAGAAGCTCAAGGGGATGGGCGTGCAGTTCGACACCCTCGGGACCGTGCAGAACGGGGCCTACGGAGGAACCACGTGCATGATCGAGAACGCGGTCGCCCTGAAGGGAACCGCAATCCCGTTCGGCGCCCGCCTCCAGATGACCTGCGACATGGCCATCGCCCTCGAGCAGTTCGGCCAGAAGATCAAGGGAATGGGCGTGACCGGATATTACGGAATCGGCTCCACCCGCGAATGCGGTCCGATGCGCGACAAGGGCGGAAACAAGCCCGGAACGATCACGAACCACGCGCTCGGCCAGGCCGTCGACATCTCCGGCGTGATCGTAGGCGGCCGCAAGGTCTCGATGGGCGCGTTCGTGAACGCCCCCGGAACTGCCGACGGCGCGCTCACCGCCCAGTTGAAGGCTGTTGCATGCAGCACCTTCCGCGGCGTACTCTCGCCAAGCTACTCCGGCTACGTCGGCACCTACGTCCACTTCCACGTGGAATGGGGCAAAGCCAACGGCATGTGCAGGTGATCAAGGATTCGACATGTTGAAGAGAACCGTTCTTTCCCTCGCCGTTCTTTCCGCGCTGGCATTTCAGGTGCAGGCGCAGGAATCGAGTGCGGAGCAGTCTCCGCCAAGCCTTCCCGGGTCGGTGTTCGTGCTGCCGGAGGAGGGGGGCACTCCTGTCGAGGCAGACAACGACATGGAGATCACATCAGACTTCGACTTCTTCATCGCCCGGGGCTTCGCGGGGGTCGACTGGGAGACGCACACGGCGCAGGTCGGCGAGGTTCTGAAAAACGTCGCGCTGCCTGACTGGAAACGGAGAACGGGCTCAAAGGAAGATCCCGTGCTGCCATCGATCGACGTGGCGGCAGAGAACATTCTCGGCGGCGACTACAACGACCTTCTCGTGATGTCGCGCCTGCCGGGAGACTGCGGCCCCGAAGGCTGCCTCTTTCAGCTCTACAGTCTTGTGAACGACGTCTGGGTCAAGCGTTTCGAGTTCAAGACCATCGGCTTCGCCTGGAAGCAGTCCGAAGACGGCAATCCTGTCATCGCCCAGGTCGGAGGGATGTGGATCCCTTCGAAGACCTATACCTGGTCCGACGGGCAGCTTCGCTAGGCCAAAGATTCGGCTCGTTGACCGGCTAGAATGAATCCTTCACGATGACCTCCGCAACCATATGCGAGGTCATCCATGCTCCGTCGACCCCTCCTCACCGCACTGCTTTCCGCGCTTCTTGCATCATCCGCGCACGCTGGCAGCGGCCCGATCACCTCCGTCAAACTGTCGTCAGGGGGAGTGGCCGAGATCGTTCGCACGGCCGCCGTCGACGAGACCGGGACTATCGAGATCGATGTTCCGCTCGAGCAGGTGGACGACCTCCTCAAAAGTCTCGCCGTCTTCTCCAGCAAGGCTGCCGTGCAGGATCTCTCGCTCGCCGGGCCCCAGCCGATGGAGGAGACATTCGCGCGTCTTCCGTTCACCCCTGAGGACCTGAATTCGCTCAGCCGGATCATCGGCGCAATGAAGGGGAGCAAGGTTACCATCGATGGCCAGACGGACATCGTCTACACGGTGGTCGGGGTCGAGAAGATCAAGGATCAGAAGGCGGCGCTTGTCCTGCTTACTCCCAAAACCGAGTTGAAGACCGTCATCCTCGAACCAACGACCACAGTGAAGTTCGTTGAACCGGAGGCACAGAAGAAGATCGATGATGCCGTGGCGCTTCTCGCGGCGTCCGCGGCGGATGGCATGCGCACGATCAAGGTCAGACTCGCGAAGACAGACGAGCGGGAGGTGGCAATCTCATACGTGGTGGCGGCACCCGTATGGAAGCCGACATACAAGCTGGTGGTCCAGGATGGAGGGAAAGCCAGGCTGCAAGCCTGGGCCGTGCTCGAAAACGCGTCGGGTGAGGACTGGAACGATGTCGAAATAACACTGTCCTCCGGCAAGCCCGTGACGTTGAAGCAGCGCCTCCATGAGCGGGTCTGGAAGAACCGAGACGAGATCGGAGCGGAGGACACGAAGGAAGTTGCTGCGCAGGCGCGCAGGATCGTCATGAACCTGGCGGAGGCAGAATTCGCAGGTTTCGCGGGTGCGTCGGCGGCCGCGCCATACATGGCGGAAACCGTCGCGCCCGCCTCCGGGACGGAGGAACTCGCGATGGCGAACTTCACCCTTCCAGGAAAGTTCACCGTCAGGAACGGAGACACGCTGTCGGTTCCGATCGTTGACAAGGAAGTGGACGCAGGGTTCGTCTCTCTGTTCAACCCGAATGCAACGCATCCTGACGCTGCCCTGCTCATCAGCAATGGAACGGGCAACACCCTCCCGTCCGGCATCATGACGGTCTACGACGCGAGAGGCGGGTACGTCGGCGATGCACGCTTCGATGACATTGCCGCCGGAGCCAGCAAGACATCGGTTTTCGGTTCCGACTTGAAGATGGATCAGATGGTCGAGCGGCAGGTGCACGAGACCGTTACGGCAGTGAAGCTTGCGGATTGGAAGCTTGAGGCACAGAAGATCTCGACCATCACGGCGACGTGGAAGGTCAAGGCCGGCGACGAGGGCAGGACGGTCGTCGTTGAGGACGGGGTGCCGGACGGCTACAGCGTCGCTCCAGGACAGATCGTTGAAGAGACACCTCGGGGCGTACGGCTCAAGGCGGCGGTGAAGCCCGGAGAAACCGTGTCGCTCGTGGTGAAGTACCAGCGCGAGGAGCGCGAGGAGATGGTTGCGGCCGATCCGGACGAAGGCCGCATCGCCTTGTGGATCAGCGGTACCGCCGACGAGGCTGTAAAAGCCAAGTTGCAGGGCGTTCTCGACGCGACAGCCGCTCTCGGAGAAGCCAGCCGCAAACTGCAATTGGCTCACGAGCGATATGGCGAGATCGAGAGGGAGCAGGCACGCATCCGAGGAAACCTTTCGGGGGTCGATGATGCCGCCCTGAAGCGCCGTTGGATCAGCCGGATGACCGAACTGGAGGACGAACTCGAGACCCTCGTTGATGAAAGACAGAAGGTCGAGGAATCGATTGAGCTGCTGCGAAAGAAACTCGGTGATCGCGTCAGGACGTTTTGACACACGTAGAGAACCCCATGAAGAAGGGCCGTCCAATCAGGCGGCCCTTCTTGCTGTCGGCACCAAGATTGTTCCTCGCTTTGGGGAGGTATAAGTTGGCTCGACACCAGGAGATGCAAATGGCGGAAGATAACGAGTACCGGGAACGGCTGCAGCAGGCGCTCCGTCGCAGAGGAAGGGCGCAGCGGTCACCAGAAGACGAGATGATCAACGGCAGACGGATCGCTGCCGGGCGAAACCTGATGAAGTTCTATGCCGAAACCGCAGGTCATGAGGCCGTCGGTGACGCGATCCTCCGGCGCTATCTGTCGATTCCGGGAAGAGGCGACGAGCACGACTTCCAGTCAACCGGTGTCGATGCGATTGCCGACATTCTTCATTTTGCACGCAGCCGCGGAATTCCGACGGCGAACGTCATCAGCGCGATCGAGTTCGGAGACAGCGATGTGGAGACGGAAGGCGTGGCATATGCGATCCACGAGATCGGCGCGGCGCTGGCGAAAGCAGGGCACGACTTCAACGATGCCCTCCGTATTGCAAAGGACCATGCGGGCGTGGAAGCACCAAGTTCTCCGTCCTTCTAGACAGCGGGCGACACACAGGACTGCATGTTAAGCCCCCCGGAAGCGTCTGCCTCCGGGGGGCTTAACATGATCACTCGGTATCAAATCAGCTCTTCTTCGTGAGGAAGCTGGGGCGCTTGAAGCCACGTGGGGCTGCACCTTCCACTTCCGCAGCCGGAGCGGAAGGTTCTTCTACTGCAGCGGCGGCCGGAGCTTCAGGCTGCTCGAGGAAGTTGATCCCCTCGATATCTTCGACTTCGACGCCAACGAGACCATCGGCCGCAGCGAGGGTGACGTCGTCCGACACCTCTTCGGCGTTATCCTCGTCGGATTCCGGATCGGGCGTGTAGTCGGTGTTTTCGACCTCGACTTCTTCGGCATCCACCGCAACTTCCACGGCAGTCGAAGCGACTTCAACGACTTCCTCGACAACAGTCGAAACCTCGGCGGCCTGCTCGTCTGCCGGGGCCGCGTTCTGTGCGAGGAATTCCGCGAACGAGAGATGCCTGCCGTTGCTCTCCAGCTTCTCCAGGACATGGAGGAACCACTCAAAGATGGATTCGGCTGCGTCCAACTTTGCAGCCGTCTCGAGCGAAGCCTTCATTTCCTTGTCGATGCCGTCGGAGGCGGCGGCCTGATTGACGAAGTCGATGTTCAGGATCTCGCGGTAGAGGTCGAGCGTGAGCGCTTCGTTGCGATGCTCGCGGCTGTACCAGTCTGCGGCGTTGAGAAGGGCGATCAGCGTCTCCGAAACGGCGATGTCTTCGTTCTCGGTGGAGGATTCGATGAGAGCATAGATCTCGCCGATCACCTCGCCATTGTCGATCTCCGCTACATCTGAAACCTCGGCTTCGGGAACTTCCACGACAGCGAGCGCAGCTTCAACCGGAGGGGCGACCTCTTCGACAGCAGCCTCGTCAACGACGACTTCCGTTTCCGTCGCAACGTCGGGTTCTGCCACGTCAGCGGCTTCGCCCTGCGATGTGTTGGGTTCAGCGACTGCAGCAGTCTCGGCAGGAGCCGCGGGCGCATCAGCCTTCTTGCGGCGCTGGGGCTTGGGTTCGGCAGAAGCCTCGGCACCGGCGGTGTCGATGATGCCGACTTCCGCGAAGATGCGGAGCATGTCCTCGACTGCCTTGCGGGCCTTGGTTGCGGAAAGACCCGTGCCGGCGATCTCCGAAATGACCGCATCGTAGGCGGACTTCGCCTCCACGAGGCCGTTCTTCGCAGTTTCAACGCCGGCCTTCGCCTCTTCGACCAGGCGCTTTGCCTCATCGACCGCAGCCTGGGCAGCGGTGATGCCACGCGCAGCCTTGGAAGCCTTGATGAGCATGTTTTCGTCGAGCATTCTAGTCTCCTGAATTTTCGGATTGTTTGTCGAATCCTAGCGGGCGTGTGCCGCTAGTTCGGGATAGGCACCATTGTCGGTGCAAATTCCGTGTCCATCAAGGACTCGTTTGGCATTCATCCCGGCCGAATAGCCAGCATGGTATTCCCCGGTCAGCATGGAGGCCGGCGCACCGCTCCAGTAGTCCGCGTAGCCTTTCAGATAGTCCGCGCTGCGGCTCAGGATTGGATGGCTCATCAAGGTCTCCAGAGGTCGCGGGGAGGGCTTTGCCTCCCCGCCTTTCCGTCACTCGGCGGATGCGTCATCGGCAGCGGGGGCCGTGACATCTGCGTCCGAAAGGTCGTCGGCGCTGATGCGAGACACGCTGACGATCTTCTGGCCGTCAGGCATCTTGAACATCCGGACACCGCGCGCCGTCCTGCCAGTGATGCGCACATCCTTGACCCGCGTCCGGATCATCTGGCCGCCATCCGTGATGATCACCAGGCCGTCGTCGTCCTTGACCTTGAAGCAGTCAACGAGAGGCCCCGTGGTCGAGGAGATGTTGGCAGCAGCGCTGCCCTTCGCCCCGCGGTCGGTGATGCGGTACTCGTAGGCCGAGGTGCGCTTGCCGAAGCCGAGGGCCGAGACCGTGAGAAGGAACTCCTCGCGGGCCGCGAAATCGGCCATGTCGTCCGCCGGGAGCGTCAGTGCAAGCTCGTTGCCAGCTTCGTCCTTGTAGTTGAGCGTGCCACCCGCAAAGTAGGCGTCGCGGTGCAGGGTGCTCTCGAACTTCTCGTGGCGGAGGATCGAGGCGGCCTTGACGGTGTCGCCATTGGCGAGCGTCACCGCCTTGACCCCTTCGGAGTTCCGGCTGCGGAACACCCGGACCTTCGTGACCGGGAAGCGGACGAACTGCCCCTTCTCGGTTACGACCATGACGTCGTCGTCCTCCTCCGCGAGCAGGACCGAGATCAGGTTGCCCTGGGGATTGCCGTTGTCGTCTTCCAGCTTGATCGCGATCAGGCCATTGCTCTTGACGTTGCCGAAGACCTTCGCGTCGTTCGTGCGGACGGTTCCCTTGTCGGTGACGAACACCAGCCGCTTTGCGTCGAGCTCCTCCTTGGATTCCGGCAAGGGGATGACGGCCGTGATGGTCTCGCCTTCGCGAAGCGGCACGAGGTTCTGCAGCGGATAGCCGCGGGCATTGCGGTTGCCGTCTCGCAGCTTGTAGGTCTTCAGGTAGTGAGCGATGCCACGGGAGGTGAAGAACAGGATCGGCGTCTTCGTCGTGCAGACGAGCGTCGTCAGGATATCGTCGTTCTCCTTCGTGTCCATTCCGGAGCTGCCCTTGCCGCCACGCTTCTGCTCGCGGTAGGAGTCGAGGTCGGTTCGCTTTGCGTAGTTCGAGCGGGTGATGGTGACGACTACATCCTTGCGCTCGATGAGATCCTCGTCATCGATGTTCTCCCAGTCCGTCCCGTCGATTTCGGTGAGGCGAGGATTGGAGAACTTATCCTTAATCTCATCGAGCTCGGCCGCGATGATGGAATTCAGAACAGTTGAATCGTTGAGGATCCGCATCTTGTCAGCGATCTCGCCGGACAGCTCGACGGCCTTCTCATGGATCTCACGGGCCTGCAGACCGCTGAGGCTCTGGAGGCGCATCTCGAGGATGGTCTTCGCCTGGATATCGGTGAGCTTGAATACCGGGCCAACCGTGTCGTAGTTGTCTGGATCAGCTTCCTGCAGGAATTGAGCGAAGTCGCCATCGGTCGGAAAATCCATCGCCATCAGGAGATCCTTGGCGTGCTCGCGGTCGTCCGAGCCGCGAATGGTGCTGATGACATGGTCGATCTGCGTGACAGCGGCATACAAGCCGATCTGCTTGTGCAAGGAGTCGCGCGCAGCGTTCAATTCGAAGATGGTGCGGCGGCCGATGACTTCCTTACGGAAGGCGATGAACTCCTGCAGGATCGGGATGAGACCCATCTCCCCCGGTTCCCCGCGGGAATTGATGACGACGGCGTTGTATCCGAAGGACGTGACCAGCGCCGTCTTCTTCTTGATGAAGTTGAGGACGATGTTCGGATCGACATCGCGGCGCAGCTCGATGACGACACGGATGCCGTCCTTCTTGCTGGTTTCGTTGCGGACATCGGTGATGCCGTCGATCTGCTTCTCGTTCGTAAGCTCGGCGACGCGCTCTGCGAAGTTCTCCGGGCCGACCTCGTAGGGAAGCTCATGGACGACGATCATCGACTTGCCACCCTTCATCTCCTCGATGCGGGCGCGGCCAGCGATGCGGATCGAGCCGCGGCCCGTGGCGTAGGCCTGGCGGATGCCGCCGACACCCATGATGACACCCGCCGACGGGAAGTCGGGCCCTGGCATGACCTGCATGACCTCGTCGAGAGTCGCCTCGGGATTCTCCAGAACCAGCTTGCAGGCGTCGATGACCTCGCCGAGATTGTGGGTCGGAATCTTGGTCGCCATGCCGACCGAAATGCCTGCCTGGCCATTGACGAGGAGGTTCGGGAAGCGGACCGGAAGAACGTCAGGCTCCAGACGGGATTCGTCGTAGCTCGGCGACCACGGAACCGTATCCTTGTCGATGTCCAGCAGCATGTACTGTGTCAGCTTCTCGAGACGGGATTCGGTGTAGCGCGCGGCAGCGGGCGGATCCCCATCCCGCGAGCCGAAGTTTCCCTGCCCCTCGATGAGAGGATGGCGCTGGATCCACGGCTGACCGAGACGAACCATCGCGTCGTAGATGGCGCTGTCGCCATGCGGGTGGAACTTACCCATGACGTCACCGACTGAACGTGCCGACTTGGTGAGCTTGCTGCTCCAGGTGTAGCCGCCATCGTACATGCCATAGATGATGCGGCGGTGAACAGGCTTGAGGCCGTCACGAACGTCCGGAAGCGCGCGGGCGGTGATCGCCGCCTTCGCGTAGTTCACGTAGGCGGTCGCCATGATCTCTTCGATATGATGATCGACGACACCCTTGATCTTCGGGAGAGGCTGACGCTCGATCTTCACCTCTTCGGGCTCCACGGCCTCGGCCACGTCTTGACCGCCGTCCTCGTCATCGGTGGAGTGCGAAACTTCGCCATCCGGACGAACCCATTCGGTTACGTTCGCTGCCTTGCCCACACCTTCCGTCTCGGTGCCGTCGTTCTTGGTTTCATCGGTCATGAATCTATCCTTGTTCTATGTAGGTGGACGCTCAGACGAGCGACGGAAGCGGGGTGCGGCCGGACGTGCCAGCGCGATCGGAGGACTGAACGGACTGAAGGGATCCTGGAAGTTCTTCCGATTCCGGATCCGCAGGAACGAGCGAAGTGAGGCCCTTCGATGCGAGACGCTCGAGCAGTCCAAGATCCCTTTCCGACGTGACTTCCGGGGCTTCATCGATGGAAGCAGCCACTTCTACCGGGCGCGCGGAGGTGATGGGGGAAATCCGTTCGGCAACAGCCTCGTCGATGGCGGCATTGATCACCTCCTCGAAGTTCAGAGAAGGCCTCGTGGATGCGAGGTCGAAGATCGCCTGTCGCTTGGTTGAATGGAGCACGAGGACATCGGCGCTCTGGCCATCGTTGTCCCGGGTGTCGTTGTTCGGCGAGAACACGGTGCCCCGCACGAATGCCGAAGGACGGGCCTGGAAGTGCTCGCAGTCAACGACACCATTGAGGGATCCATGGACGTCGACCCTGTCCGCCACCACGCTGCCAGTGACCGAACCGCCCTCGAGGACGGTCAGCCTCCTGCAGCGGATGGAACCGGAGAATGCGTGTCCGATGTCCACATCCTCGTCAGGCCTGATGATGTCGCCGATGCCCATTCCCGCTGGCTCCTGTTGAAATTGAATCCTTTGAGTGATCCCAAAATGCTAATCGAATCCTTGATGGCATGTCAACTTAATAGCGCTGATCGGACATGATCAGGGTCGCTTCCGATCTGTCAACGAGGATGAGACCTTCATCCCCCAGATCGATCGTTTCGGAAGGAACCTCCGGAACATGGCCCAGCACTCTGGCAATCGAGGATCCAACGGCTCGGGCGAGCGGCGGAGGCACCGAATTCCCGACTTCGCGCGCTCCGTGCCACTTGGTCCAGTTGAACCGGAACCAGTCAGGATATCCATGCAGTCGGGCCATTTCCCGAACCGTGATGCAGCGCGGATAAACGGGGTGGATCGGACGCGCCGCCGTGTATGCACCGCGCTTTTCGTCGGTGCCGGCCCTCAGGGTGTTGCAGATTCCGTCCGGGTCGAGGCGCAGGAAACGACTGACAGGCTCCACCTTGCCGGGCTGCGTCGCGGCAAACCGCTCCCTCGAGGCCGCGGTGTGATCGGCGCGGGCCGACGAGGTCATCACCTCACGATCCCAGTTGCGCGCATAGGAATAGTCGTCGGCATCCCGGGAGACTCCTCTCAGTGTGGCCGCGTATGGGGACAGTGCTCCCAACGGCGTGCGCACCGAATCCGTCGAGCGAAGGGCCTCGAATGCCTCGGCATCCGGGAGATCTCCAAGCGCGTCGAAAACGGTCGGACTGCGGGGCAGACCGGCCGCTACCAATCTCTTCTTCGCGGGATTTGTCCTTGGTTCTGGATAGGATGGCAGGGGGAGGCCTCGACGGCCACCTACGAGAAAGAGACGTTCCCGGTGTTGCGGAACCCCGAAACAGGCGGCATTGAGGACCTTCCAGGGAGCGACGACATCATAGCCGCAGGCTCCAAAGTCCTCAACGAGTTCATCCAGAACCTGCCGTTGGGCCCCAAGCGTGAGGCCTTTGACGTTTTCCATGACGAAGTACGAGGCATCCAACTCGCACACGATCCGCATGAAGTGCCTGACCAGCGCATTGCGGTCATCATCGAGAACCCTCTTCCCGATCATGGAGAAGCCTTGGCAGGGCGGCCCTCCGATGACGACGTCGACCTTCCTGTTGCCAAGACCCGAACGCAGCCGAATGCTCTCGCCGGTGAGCTCAGTGACACTGTCGCAGATGACGGGCGTATGCGGGAAGTTGAAGCGGTGCGCGGCCGAATGGACAGCGTCGATCTCGACCGCGCAGGCCACGTCGAAGCCAGCCTGTTCCAGGCCGAGGGACATTCCGCCGACCCCCGCGAAGAGGTCGACGCAGACTGGGCGGGAAGTGGTCACGCTACCTTGACCGCCTTGTCGGAGCCTTCAATCTGATTCTTCATGCTCTCCGGGAATTCGAGGATGGCCTCGATCTTGCCCAGAAGGGACCTGCGTGGGCGAAGAATGAGGACAGGCCGCTCGCCGTCCGACCCCTTCACGCCTCGATACCGCCTGCTGTACTCGCGGATGTGAGCATCCACGGATCTGCGATCCTTCCGGTTCAGCTTGTCGACATCGAGTTCGTAGCGGACTTGGATCTGGTCGCCGTCGTTCTCAACGGCGCTGGTTTCGTCGGTCATGTTGAATCCTTGGTTTCATTCGCGGAGAAGCTCCACTTTCAATGATGACAAGGATTCGATGATCTGCAAGTCCTGGAAGGCACTTTCCAGCCGCTCAGGCGTATCCCCAGGCCTCTCCCGACTCGAGGTAGGAGCGCAGCGCCTCGATGAAGCCGGGATCCATCCTCCACCTTGCCTATGCGGGTGTGGGCCGTTACTTTCTCGACCAGGGCATTGACGGTGTCGATCCCCTGGGATGCGGCGCGCTGCACGTCGACATGGCACAACGCCGGGCCGTCATGGTCACTAGCGGTGAATGGCGGGATTGAATCTCAGGAACCCACGCGCCACGTCCGCCTCCTTCGTCAGCGAGAGACCTTCAAGGAGCGAGACGGCATTGAGAACGACGTCGGTTCTTGCCGAGTAAGCGAGAGGGGGTGCCGCGTCAGCAAGTATCCTTGCACATCGATCGGAAAGCGGCGCATCGCGGGGCCAGAGGCCGCTACTGGCGGTTTCATCGAGAAGTCCCCACCCCAGACGCAGCATCCGACGCATGTGCAGCACCCGGACTTCATCCCCGTGAGCAGCGCCGTTTCTGGGATAGCGACGTAGACGATCACGAAGATCGTACAATGGAAGGATGTTCGCGTCGGGAACGGTTCGCTCTATGAAGGATATCATCGTGTCGATGAACCCCCTGTGGTCCAGGGAGGTATCCTCGAAGTGCGGGCAGGAGGCCGCCTCCCTGACACAAGTGAAGCAGTAGGCGGGAACGTATTTCCGCACTCCGTCCTCGGCGCGCAGGAAGTTCGTGCTCAGTATGTCTTCGGCAAGCAGTCGGTCGAGAACCAGAGAGATGTCGGCGAGGACTGCCCCGAGCGCCGTCAAGCGCTCGGGGGTGGTGAGGGTCGGCTGCGACATCGCCTCAGTCCACGAGTTCCGCCGTTTTGAAGCGCTTGGTCACGAACTCACGCCGGGGTTCGACGACATCACCCATGAGCGTGGAGAACAGCGCGTCGGCATTGGCCGCATCCTCGACCGTCACACGGATGAGTGTGCGGGTGTCAGGATCAAGGGTCGTTTCCCAGAGCTGCTCGGCGTTCATCTCGCCGAGACCCTTGTATCGGGCGATCTCAAGGCCGGAACCACCATGATCCCTGACCAGGTCCACAAGCTGCCCCGGAGAAAAGACAGTGTGCTCATCGCCCTTGGCATCTTTGAATACCGCTCCGGCGCCGAAGGTCGAGGCCAGCCGCTCGCCGCGCTGGGCAAGCTTGACCGACTCGGGGTTGAAAGCGACCGATGCCGGGATGATGAGGCTGGAGTCAACGCCGCGCTGCGTCCAGGACACTCGAACCCCGCCTTCGACAGACGCCGCCGACCATTTGATCCGCGGAGCACGCATCTCGAGGAGCTGGACAAGCACAGATGCGATCTCTTCGCGGTGCTCCTCCAGATCCCACGCATAAGGAACGAGGACAGAGTCGGCGACGACGGCGAGGCAGTTGGCGATCAGTTCGTTCGGGACGTCGACCTGAAGATCCTTGACCAGAAGATCATCTTCGATGGCTCGGAAAACGTGCTGGACAAGAGCTTCTCCCTCGATGACCGTGCCGTCGTCCATCGTCAGCGACGCGCCTTCGGTACCGGCCTCGATCAGGAATGAGTCGAGGGCTTTCTGGTCGAGCAGGTAAGTGTGCTTCTTGCGGCGCGTCGCGCGGAAGAGCGGAGGCTGCGCAACGTAGATGTAGCCCAGCTCGACCAGCGGTCGCATGTGACGGAAGAAGAGCGTCAGCAGGAGCGTGCGGATGTGCTCCCCGTCCACGTCAGCGTCGGTCATGATGACGATCTTGTGGTAGCGCGCCTTGTCGGGGTTGAACTGGTCGCCGATGCCGCAGCCGATAGCGGTGATCAGGGTTCCGATTGCCTGGTTCACCAGAATCTTGTCCATGCGGACGCGCTCGACGTTGAGGACCTTACCCCGCAGCGGAAGGATAGCCTGGACCTTGCGGTCACGCCCCTCCTTCGCGGTGCCGCCGGCCGAGTCCCCTTCCACGATGAAGAGTTCGCTGAGGGCCGGATCCCGGTTCGAGCAGTCGGCCAGCTTGCCGGGCAGGCTGGCGATGTCGAGGACACCCTTGCGGCGCGTGAGATCGCGCGCCTTCTTGGCGGCGGCGCGAGCGGCGGCCGCCTCCGAAATCTTCTCGAGCACGCGCTTGGCATCGGCGGGGTTCTCGTCGAACCACGTCGAGAGCACGTCGCGGACGACTTGGGCGACGGGGGTCTGGGCTTCGCCGGAGACAAGCTTGTCCTTGGTCTGCGACGAGAACTTCGGATCCGGAAGCTTGACCGAGATGACTGCGGTCATGCCTTCGCGGATGTCATCGCCGGAGAACTCGATCTTCTTGCCCTTGGATGCGGCGCGCTCGGCATAAGCCTTCACCGCATCCGTGAGCGCAAGACGGAAGCCAGAGATGTGCGTGCCGCCATCCCGCTGCGGGATGTTGTTCGTGAAGCCCAGGACCAGCTCGCCGTAGCTGTCGTTCCACTGGAGAGCGACGTCGACCGTGACCGCGACCTCGTTGCCGCCTTGGTCAACCGTGCGCTCGCCGCGGCAGACGATCGGCCGCGAGATCAGCGCGTTGCGCGACTGGTCGAGGAACTTGACCATCTCGGAGATGCCGCCGTCGTAGAAGAGCTCGATCTGCTCGGACCCCTTCTCGCGCTTGTCATGGAAGAGGATTCGGACGCCGGAGTTCAGAAACGCAAGCTCGCGGAGGCGGCGGATGACGATGTTCGCATCGAACGTGGTGACGTCCGTGAAGGTCTCGAAGGACGGCCAGAAGGTGACCTCGGTGCCCGTCTTGCGCCGCCCCTCGGAGACAATGCGCAGCGGCTCGTCGCGCTCGCCGTGCTTGAACGAGATGAAGTGCTCCTTGCCATCACGGAAGACCGTGACAGTCAGCCGCGTCGACAGCGCGTTGACGACCGAAACGCCGACGCCGTGCAGGCCGCCGGAAACCTTGTAGGAGTTCTGGTCGAACTTACCGCCCGCGTGGAGCTGGGTCATGATGACCTCGACGGCGGGCACGCCTTCGCCCTTGTGGATGTCGACCGGAATGCCTCGTCCATTATCCGTGACCGTGACCGAACCGTCGGGATTGAGGGACACGGTGACGACATCGGCATGCCCGGCGAGAGCCTCGTCGATGCCGTTGTCGACGACTTCCCAGATCATGTGATGGAGACCGGAGCCGGAGGTGGTGTCGCCGATGTACATGCCGGGACGCTTGCGCACTGCATCGAGCCCCTTGAGGACCTTGATGGCGTCTGCGCCGTATTCCGCACCGCCTGCGGAGGAGAGGTCGAGTTGGGCGATCGCTGCTGCCTCGGCGGCGTTGTTCGAGTCGGTCATGTTGAATCCTTGAAATGCTGCTTGGATGCGAAGAGTAGAGCGCTCATGCCGCCACATGTCAACATTCTGTAGGATTGAATCCTTAGAGTGCTTTCTGGCGAGTGTTGAATCCTAGCGCGCAGACGCATGAGAAGGCAATGATCGCAAGCGCACCAAACTTTTTGAAAAATCACTGTTGACACGGGCGGGTCACTTCTTCATGTTTGGTGACAACGGCGATAGGCCGGAAGTCAAGGAAGATGAAAATGAACCGCACCACAACCACGACGTGGACATGTTGGAGATACCGCAGGGGTTCCCTGGCGGCTGCGGGAGGTGTTTGTCTGAACTGATACCGACAAATCGCAGCGCTCGATGGGGACCCGGACGAAAGTCACGGGTCTTTTTTATTGTCTGGATATGCGTGCTTAGCTCAGTTGGTAGAGCAGCGGACTCCAAATCCGCAGGTCGTCGGTTCGAGGCCGGCAGCACGTGCCATCCGGCACAGCGCAAGGAGAAGGGAATGCCCAGACCGTACGAGGATCTGGTACTTGACGAAGGCACGACAGCGGAGGAGCTTGCAACGGCTCTTGATCGCCGGAATGCCGAAGTCAGGAGAGTGGTTACGGGAATCCTTGACGGATCGATCGCTTTGGAGCCGATCGGCGACGAGGAAACCTGAGAGAGTGCCGATGTAACTCAGTGGTAGAGTACCTCATTCGTAATGAGGGAGTCGGGGGTTCGAGTCCCTTCATCGGCACCACGCATACCGAATCCGGAGGGATTCGCCCTTATAGCTCAGTTGGTAGAGCACCTGATTTGTAATCAGGGGGTCCGGCGTTCAAATCGTCGTGGGGGCACCAAGTTGGCGGGGGTCGGTTGAGAGGACAAGTCCTTTCCCGGCCCCGGCGGAAGGAGATTCAATCCCGGTCTTCCGGGATCGGATGGCTTGATGGCGGAATGGTTGACGCACGGGACTGCAAATCCCGCTATCCGGGTTCGATTCCCGGTCAGGCCTCCAAAGATTCAACGCCTCGGCGCGGGTGCCGGCAGCATGGATTCAGTGAAACCTTGCTGCCGGAAACAGCGTCACCAACCAATTGATTTCCTTAAAGGAAATCCTTGGCCGCTTAGCTCAGTTGGATAGAGCGCGAACCTTCTAAGTTCGATGTCGCAGGTTCGAGCCCTGCAGCGGTCGCCACGCTTTTCGAGCTTCACAACAGCCCGGAATGTGGTCAGAAGACGATCCGGAATCAAAAAACAATTCAAGTCTTCCGAACCCGAGAAGCAAGGTTTTGTCGCATTCAGCATCCTTCAATAGCGTTGAGCCATGTCATCAGCTACCGCGCAAGGTCTCCCATGCAGTACGATTTCAGACCACACATCAGAAAAGGGCTAGAGGCAGGCGCGCGGGCCAATCGCAACAAGGCCGAAATCAAGTGTGTTTTGGCAACGCAAATTGCGTTGACCGCAGACAATCCAAACTATGAGAAGTTTGTCATTGCGCAGGTGCGTCTTTACGACGTGGGCGGACAAGTGTCCCGCGATCTGTTGATGCCACACCTATGGAGTTTCTCCTTTGATGCCGTCGTTGCCAGATACACGGGGAATGGCCCCGATCATGGACCAGAATGCATTCTGGCCGAAATAGATAGCGATCAGTGTGGATATCCAGTAACGATCATTTCGACAGACACCCATAGACGATGCGGCAACGCATCCTCGTTGAGACGAGCACTTGCAGACTTGTTTACGGCAGCGGAGACCTCGAAAGCGCTGGCCACGCTCGCCACATGCGATCCTTCGGGTGTAGCGCGTATGCGAAGGCCGTTATGAGCAAACGGGATTTTGCGGTGCAAGTAGTCGAAGAGAGAGGTGCCCGCTCCTAGCCTCTTGGCAGGCACACCAGAGGGTGACCATTCGGGTTCAGGGGGCGACTTTTACACCAACTAACCAAACGGAAGTTCCTGTCGGCGGAAAGCCCGTAAGGGCGCGGATTCCGGATCGATGTGAAGCTACGAGACTCCGTTCCGCATGGTTCTGACATTCGTTCCGCCTTCGATTGAAGCTCCTGGCGATTTCACCAACGAAACCAACGATGCCGATTCCGCCTCGATGTGAAGCTCGATAACACTTTTTCGTTCGCAGCATAAGTCTGGACAATCGCAGCAGCGGATCCCGGACCGACCGAAGCAAAAGGCTGGACCCTATGGTTCGCCATGTGGGTCTCACGCGTTGAGCTGGGAAGCCGTTGACGAAGGCGCTTGCGGGTGTCTGCGCTACCGAGGAATCGGGGAGCGCCTCAAGTCCACCTGCGGGTGCGGCAGAAGGCGGCGCGCACCGTGCCGGGCATCTTTCCCACTGAGAAGTGCGCTCAGGGCCAAATCCGCACGCGACTTCCGCTGATGATGGACGGGTTGCTGCATGTGGTATGGTGACGGATCCCGACGTGGCCTCGGTCGCCGCATATCCGGTGAAGGTCGACTACTGGTCGTCCGAGGAGGGCATCAAGCTTAAGCGGGGAGCACGTCCCCGATCTCGCCGTCATAATGCGCGATGGCTCGTGGTCGTGATCGACTACGAGCCTTACGCCATCCAGGCCGAGTTCGACGGGATGGGCTTCAGGTGCTTGTTGTTCGCGGTGCCTTAGGCAACGCGCCTCCTAACAACAAAGCCCGGTGGTCGGACACTTCGAACTAACTTGATGTGAATTCCCTCGGCGTACCTGTCCGGATCGAGCCGTGACCGATAGCGTAGGATCAAGCCTGGAGAGCACTGGACGGGATTAATTCGTCTGCGAAGCGTTCCTCGACGGCCGTCTTAAAGGTACGAACATCTGCGACGAGGTCATCGAGGTCTTTCACAAGCTCAGAAAGCGCCTCTCCATCTCGCAATGCGGCCTGCCAGTTATCGAGGACGACCTCCATTGCTTTCTGGCGGGCGTATCCCGCCAAGTCTGTAGGCGACAACTGTTCATCGTCATCGCCATTCATCGCTTCGAGCTTCAACCAAGTTTCCTGTGCGGTTTCCGCGGACATCTAAGTTCTCCAACAGGTTGCAAATCACTTCAGCCACTATGTCGGCTTTTGGACGCAAACGACAACTCCCAATGTTGAATTCCTGTGGATCCAGCGCCCTCTTCCGGAACCGGCAGAACGTCACACCAACACGAGCAGGAATCCACGCCGATAGGAGCGATGCCCTTTTCGAGCAGCTTCCGATCCCGTTCGCATGCGGCCTTGAATTCGCGGATATTCATGCTTGCATCTCCTCTCCCAGCATCATTGGCTGGCAGAGGAGATCGGAACGCAAGCGGTTTGATCCGATGTCGACCGCGAGACTATCGGCCGCCCGGAGCGCGACCGCAGAGATTGTGCGCAATCAGCAAACGGAAAAGCCGGGTGTCTGGGACCAGCCACTAACCGAAAAAAAATCGCTTCAAGACCGTTCGACCAATTCAGCTCCAGCGCGGCTGGTCGTTAGGCCTGGATCGGGCGTCGAGGGAAGAGCAGACGTGATTATCTGCTTCGCGATTCCCGACTTATGGCTCCGAAGCGCGTTGAATCCAGTTTTATGGTGCAACGAATCCCAAACTTCACATGATCGACATCGCCATCTCTCAATGATCACAATCATTCTGAATCCTGTCTCAAGCTGCGCGGGATACACTTTTCGAGCTTCACATCGGAACCGAAATGTGGTCAGACGATCCGGAATCAAAGACCCCTCCCCAGCTTATTGGCGATTGCAATTCATCCCGTATCGGATCGACAATTAATGCCAATCCTAGACACCGGAGAAGGCTGAGGATGTCTGAGTTCATACCAGGGGTAACCTCCCAATATTTCGGCAGGGAGCCTATCATTTCGTTCAACCAATCCCAGTTGGAAGACATCGAGAAAATCTACCGCGGGCCGCAATATCCCGATCTTAAAATGGCTCCCAGCATGGAAAGGCCAACACAAGAAGAGCTTGAAAAGATTACAAAAGGGCTGGCGGAATTTTATGAATGGTATGAAAGCGGCGATGCATTCGACTCGCACGAGGACAGCCAATCAAAGGCCAATACGGTTTACGCCACGGCCGTTGCCGGCATCTTAGAATTGGCACATGAGAACGGCAGCTCTCCACTTCATGTCTTGTCTATAGCTGTGCATCGATACCTCGGCGGACTCGGAAAGTGTGACAATCGAATTCGTGTGATCAGCGATGTGCTCCGTCAAATTTCTGGCGTGGCCGCAAAAATCGACGGTGTCGAGAACTGGCCCTGATTGCGGATCGATGTGAGGTTTCGAAACTCGATTCCGCGCTGTTGCGAGGCTCGAAAACACTTCTTAAGCCTAAGTTGAGGAGGGCAGAGATGCCGCAGCAGGCGAATAGAATTGGTGACGGCATAGCTGCGTAATTGGGAAGATTCGAGCATTCGCCGTATGCCTTGCGCGCGGAAAACCTGGTTGCGGTCGACGGGACGTTAACGTTGAAAGGATCGTTTATGGGTTCGTCACCCTTGCATGAGGGCCAACAGCCTAAAGGCAGACAGCTCCTTCGATAGTTTCGCCGGGCGGTTGCTCAACGATTTCCCGTCCAGACGGGGACGCCAGGAAGCTGGCGTTCGTCCAGCGCACTTCACGTCCGTCGAGGGTAAGGATGCGTGTGAAGTGCTCCTTCCAGACGTGATTTCCCACAGTTCCCGTTTCTATGAGGAAGCCGACAGCGTCGATGTGACTGCTATCGGGAGCATGAATGGCGTTCCCAGGCTCAAACACCAGATCACCGAGTTCGGGATGTTTCATTCTCTGATAGAGGTTACGGGGCAAACCGCTCGGCGAGATCATAACTTCGTAGCAATTGAACCCGAAGATTCGGATTGTTCTAGCGAGATGACCGAGAGGATCAAGCTCGCAGTCTTGTTCACGCTCGACCGAGGCACCCTTCCAGGAGCCATCCTGTCCGATCTCCCTCTCGTTCGGGATAGCATAGAAGAGGGCGTTGTTCCATCGCTCGACTCGGCCGTCGAGCGTCGTAATGCGGGAGCATCCGGGGGTCTGATCAACGAGGTATCCAACCGCATTGATATGCTGGTCATCAGTAGCGCGATAAGCTGTCGTGACCTCGAAAACTAGGTCACCCTGCTTTGCAGTTTGCATCCTATTTAGAAAAACGCGGGAGGATCCCCTGCGCGCCATGGCCGCTTCCGAACTGTGGGAGCCGAACATGCGGATGGCTTGAGCTACTTTCTGGAGCGGGATGTGATTATTCATGGAAGACCGGATAGATCGAGGACATGCCAAGGATGGCCGTCAGATTGACCTGTGTCCAGCGTGTGAGCTTTGGGGCTGAGCTCGTCGAGCGGGTGCACGACGGTATTCCAAGCCCCTGCATCGCCACCAAGATCGCCTTGACCATCCAGCGTGATCTGCTGAGATTATGGGGAATGCAACCGACGCGACCTTGTTTTCAGTACAAATTGATTGAGGAAACCGATTTGATTGCCATCACTTTCAACAGGTTGAGCGGAGCTCCGGAGACTGTGGAGGAGCGTTCGTGATGCGGAGTTCCACCAAGATCTACATGCTGCTCAAGGCCCGGGAAAAGAAGGGTGAGCTGAAGGAGGAACATCTCACTTCCATCGCCAGGGAGATCATCGACAGCCTGCCGCCGGATGCTGCGGCACAGGAAGCCATAAGGCGCAGGGAGTGGACGGAGGAGTGGTATGCTTCACGGATCGAGCGACTGAGGATTCTTGCCCAGGAGAAGGGTTTCTGGCCGGAAATGGCCGCAATCATTGCCAATGGGGCTCAACCGGAAGACAAGCCGCCGAGCCACAGCGCCATGCTCGTGTTCATGCGTCATCGGGCCGAGACGGCGGAGAAGGAGCTGGCCGAGCTGAAGGCGAAGATCAATGCGTCGTCGGCAACCTGACGGGCGGACGACAAAGTGATGATGCCGTCCAACTATGAAAGCTGTTGCGCGTAAACCATTCGTGCAGAATTACTGAAGAACTAAGTCCATGGCGGTTGCGCGCGCGGCGCTTGCAAAATAAAGAAGGGGCGAAGCCGACATCCAGGGCGCAAAGGGTCTGGAAATGCCCACAAGCAAGCAGAGCATTGCACTCCATATCCAACATGAGCTTCTTGATTCTGTCTTTGGCAGGGAAGCAATCCTCAGCATGGGTGTCGGAACCTGCGTGATTTCGTCCGCAGTGAGCTACATCATGACAGGCGACCAGGTATTTCTCTGGTTCATTCTTGCTTCCATGACGGTGTTTGCATTCTGGTTCCGGCGGCTCGAAAAGTGCCGCAAGGAAAGGGCGGTAAAGACCGCTTCCGATGACGTGCGCAGACGGGAGAAGCGCCATGTCTATGAATCTGTCGCATCCGCAAGCGGACTGGGACTGACGGGCAGCTATGCCGCGTTTTTCTACCCGGATGCCATTTCAACGATCGTGACGCTCGGCATCGTCATCAGCATGATCCTCGTGATCGCCGGCCGGAACTTCGGATCCTTGAGAAGCGCGAGGCTTGCGGGATTTGCATGCGGCGTTCCGATGACGGCTGCCTACGTCGCCGCTGGCTTGCATGACGGCGAGTCCCGGTTTCTTTTGACTGCGCTGCTGCTCGCGGCAGTCTACGTCACCTCCGTGGAAGTCTCCCGGTACTTCCGCGCGCTGCTGATCAGAGCGCTGGCCTCGGCCAGGCACACTGGCATCATGTCGCGCCGATTTGACGTGGCGATCTCGAGCATGCCGAACGGCCTCGTCATGGTGGATGGCAAGGGGCGCGTCGCGATGATCAATTCGAGTGCCGCAGAGGCGCTTCGGGTGCCCGGTTCCTACCGTGGAGAACTCGACGAGGCCCTCCGTAAAGTCTTCGATGACAGTGATGTCGCCTTGATCTCTCTCGAACAGGCGATTTCAGTTCTAGACAAGGACAATCCGGGAATTCGCGAGTTCGAGGCGCGGACACTCGATGGCCGATGGTTGCAGCTCGAGTTCCGAAAACTTGATCGGCCCGAGGAGGTCATCTTCAGCGATGACTCGACCGACGATGACAGCGCCGCTGTTCTCATCATCCAGGACATCACCGAGAAGGTCAGGAGCAAGAACGATCTCCAGGTCGCTGCCCGTCTCGACAAGCTGACGGGAATTCCGAATCGGTCATGGTGGGAGAGCCTCTCGAACGGGTTGGTGGAAGCGCTTCCACCGAACGAAATCGTTGCTCTCTGCATC